>Ga0209603_1000011_pt1 | contig 249362 bp, 230 predicted proteins | sample COGITO_mtgs_1206_FD_184812 | JGI IMG/M metagenome (GOLD analysis project Ga0209603, IMG submission 184812) | Pelagic marine microbial communities from North Sea - COGITO_mtgs_120607 (SPAdes) (version 2) | ecosystem: Environmental > Aquatic > Marine > Epipelagic ...
ATCATCATCAAGCTGACCGCATTCAATCGACCGAGTACCCCAATTGGATCTTTTGGCATGTCGTTTCCTTCAGGGTTAGTATTTAAAGAATAATTAATGTAATTAGAGGTACGGAAAGACGCGGTCAATAATAAAATACTCTAGGGTACGATAATGAGTAAAAAACCTAATCCTGCACGTGGTCGCCCAAAAACGTTTGACCGCGATCGGGTTTTGCAAACCGCTTTGACACAGTACTGGTCAAAGGGGCCAGCAAATGTCTCGATCAGTGACATCTGCAATTTAACCGGAGCGTCCAAGCCGGGTGTTTATCGGGAATTTGGCAGTGATGATGGGCTAAAAAAGGCCGTTTTAGAGGTGTATCACGATCTCGCAATCCAGCCTGTGATTGATATTCTTGAAAAAAATCAACCGACGACGGACGCCATCGACGCCCTCATAGGTTTTATGACCCAAGATCGTATGGCCCTTGATATTCCACAGGGATGTTTGTTTGTGATGATGCGGGCGCAATCTGAACATCTTGGGCCGTCGACATGTGATAAACTGAACAAAGTTCGCCATGATATTTTAGCCGCCTACTCAGCTTGGATAGAGCGGGCGAAGTTGCGCGGTGAGTGCATAAAGATACCAACAGATATCGCTGCTCTATTGCTCGACATGCAACACAGTGGCGCGATGCGTATGCAAAGGGAAGGTGTTTCGAGAGAAACGATAGAAAGTGTTCTTAGGTTTGCTCTTGGAGGCCTGATGTTTCGAGATAACGCAATCAGGCCCTGACCCTTCATACGATGCACAGCGAAAGCAAACTTTATCCGTATAGCAGACCTCAGGCATTGCCACTGTTAATGTTCAGTTTTGGGTGCAAACCACAAAGTCACCCTGATGTGACGCACAAACAGGACCGCTTTTATATTTCAGAATGAAATTAAGTAGTTGTAATTAAACACAATTATAAAAAGTTCGACGTCCTCTTCTGGGCACCGCAAATCACATTGAAATATTTGTAATTATTGCATAAAATTTCGTGCTTACCAAACCTAGCCGCAGGACCACTTTGTCATTTAATGATTAGGCTGGGAGTGCTTTGTCATACAGTCAAAGACTTAAGAAGGCGCTTTTAAACTGAAATAATCAGATACTTTTTTGTACAAGTAAGATTGAGCCAATGCGGCCATTGATGCAACTTGCAGCGAACGGCTGCTTCGAGCCAAAGAGACCGATGCTGGATCATGTACAAATAGCCACTTTCCACAGATAGTATTGAGCCCTCTGTGGCGGGACGTGAAGGGACTGCGATTGCCAAATAGCGGTTTGTATCGCTATTCAACAACCTACACTCAGCGAGAAAGGGTTGGAGCCTCTTCTGATGATTACCGTAATGGTGCTTCTTATTGCGCCATGAATTGCCTTCTTTTTATTTCACCACGTCGATCTTGCTACGGTTCAGTGAAATCGCAATGGCCGCAATGAGCCTCAACCGATATGTCAAATTCGTGCTGCACGCGCTCGCAGCAGGAAAATGGTGCCATCGCATTAAGCTCGGTGCTGCGTTACCGCAGAAAAATCAGTCGTTCATGCAAGCTCTGATCCAACCTTAGGCCGCCTAGCTTCTTCTCTCTCAGTGAAGAGTGAATTAAAGACTGATCAATTTATGTATTGTCTTAGCGCATGTGGTTGCAATTACATGAGCCTGTCAAAAACAGCTACCAGCTCCACACAAGCGGCAGCATGTCCGATTATTTAACTTAAATTTATACGATTTATAAATGAGTATAAGCCCTCTTTTATGAGCAAATTAAATTGAATGGTTTTCCATTAAATAATTAACTTACAGGATCTCATCAACGAGTGCGCCACGCTTGTGTACGAGCCAGAACACCTTTCGAAATAAACAAATGGATAATTCGCGCAGCCGCATTTGTATAAAAAATCATCATGCCCATCGCAGCAGCTGGAGCAATATCGCCAGCGTCATCCATATTTAAAACTGCAATCGACGCGAGTGCCGTTTTTGGAGAGTATAAAAAAACGACCGCAGAAACTGTCGTCATTGCATTGATGAAAAGATAGATCGATATATCAAGTACTGAGGGCAAACAAACCGGAACAGTAACCCGGCTAAAGAGTTTGAGAGTAGGCTGTTTGAGAGATGCGGAGACAGACTCAAACTCTCGATCCATTTGCTTGAGAGCAGTTACAGCAGTCAAGTGTGATACCGTGTAGAAATGGGTCACCGTGCAGACCACTAGGATAGCCATTGTTCCATAAATTGCATGCAATGGGTTGGAGGGATTATTGAAAAAGAAGATGTAAGCCAATCCTAAAACCATGCCCGGAATTGCCATCGGCAACATTGCAATCATCTGAAATGCTGCCCGACCAAGAAAGAAACCATTTGATTTTTCAACTAGGTAAGCACCAAAAAACACTATTGCTGTACCTGCTACAGCAGTCAGAAGGCCGAGCTTGATGGAATTGAAATAAGCGCCCCATCCTCCACCATCCATTTTGTCAAATTGATAATTGTTCAAACTCAGGCTCAGGTCATAGGGCCAAAACTTGACCAACGCTGCAAACTGACAAACGGCAAGCATTCCAATAATGAAAAGGCCTACAAAGCTGCAATAAATCAAAAATATCGCGTCCGTCCGCCGATCAGGCTTTGGCTGATAGGGAACAGACCGCGCCGTTAGAGATGATATCTGTTTAGATTGCACCAAACGATCAATAATAAAAGCAAAGATAGCAGGAATAATAAGGATAACGGACACAACAGCGCCCATTTCAAAATTCTGCTGACCAATGACCTGTTTGTAAATATCAACAGCCAGAACATTGAACTGGCCTCCTATTACCTTTGGTAATCCAAAGTCAGTGATGACTAGATTGAACACAACAAAAGCGGCAGAAATTAAACCATAGCGTGCGCCAGGGATAGTCACCGTCCAGAATGTGCGCCAAGGAGAGGCTCTTAAACTACTGGCCGCTTCATAAAGACGTCCATCAGATATAGCCAATGCAGTGGTGATAATAAGGAACGCATGCGGAAAGGTAAAAAATACCGAGCCAATCACAATGCCAATCGGACCATAAATACTGGCACCAAATAATAGTTCCTTGAGCATGCCTTGGTTACCAAACAAGTAAACAAGCGCAATACCCGGCAAAAGGGAAGGAACGAGTATGGGCGCCATAGCAATCAGTCGAAATAGACCCTTAAATCTCATGCAGCTTCGGTTCAGTGCATAGGCAAACCAGAAAGCAAGTGAAACAGTAACCAACGTACTTAAAAGCGAAATCCAGAGTGAGTTCTTAATTGAATTGAACAATGCAGGCGTCGAGAAATAGTTGATAAAATTATCAATTCCCCTCGCTTGAACAGGTCGGAGTTGAACCCGTCTAAATGTGTTTGAGTCCAACTCTAACCACTGAGTATCGTCATAAAGGGTCGATCCCACCAAAAAGCGCCCACCTTCAACAGTATTACGCAATTGATAATGGACTGGGCTACGAAAGCTAAAATCAAGAAAGAAAGCTGTAACACCAAGCCGTCCATCGGAGCCAGTACTTAAATCAGTCAGCTCATAGGCACCTGTTTTATTGTTCAGATCTGTTCCTGAAACGATGGTACCATCAAATATGCCATCTTCATCACTAACCTGAAATTCATATTGCGATAGCTGGAATTGATAAGTCGAAAATGACTTAGAAAGCATAGTGTAAAGCGGTAATGCCAGCGTCACAATTAAGTAAAGTGCGATGACTGCCATACCACCACGCATGATCAGATCATCTCGACTGAGTTTGCCTTTTACGTTTGGTCCTGCTGGTAATTCAGACAAATTAGCTGAGGAGGCCGGCATTAGTCTACCTCCGGACGATCGAAGGCCATCAAACGATCAGCCGGCAGTTCAATCACCATATCCTTGCCTTTTAAAAGTTTAAGGCGGCGGATCGCGTTAATCGAAAAATCAGCCATAAGTCCGGATATTCCAAACTTATTATTCTGAAGGTGACACCGCCAAAATGATCCAAGAAATTCCATTTCTTGCAAGAGAACCTCAATGCAATTGCCGTTCTCTGCATCCGATACATAACCCTCTTCATGTGGTATAATATCTTCGGGTCGGATAGCTGCCACAACCAGCATATCATCATCAAAATTGTGGCTATGACAGGCAAATGTTGTCTCACCAATACTCAAACGGCTGCCGTTTAACACAGTAGATTTAATTTGATTCATTTCTCCAATGAAGTCGGCAACAAACAGGTTTGCCGGTTCACGGTAAATTTCAGTTGGGGAACCAACTTGTTCGATTATACCATGGTTCATAACTACAATTCGGTCTGCCATCGACAGAGCCTCTTCCTGGTCATGTGTCACCATCACAGTGGTAACGCCAAGCTTGCGTTGAAGCTCCTTGATTTCATGCCGCAAATGGACCCGTACCTTTGCGTCTAAAGCGGATAGTGGTTCATCCAGCAACAACAATCCAGGGTTTGTCGCTATAGCTCTCGCCAGTGCAATGCGTTGTTGTTGACCTCCAGAAAGCTGTGCCGGGTATTTCTGACCCTGATCGGGCAATCCCACTAATTGTAAAAGTTCTCTAACACGATCTGTAATTTCTAATTTACTTCGGCCTGCATTTTCCAAGCCAAAAGCAATATTTTTATTAATCGTCAGGTTTGGAAACAAAGCATAGGATTGGAATACAATTCCAAAATCACGCTCTGAGGGTGGCAAGTTTGACACGTCCTTGCCATCTTGCATGACCGTGCCCTTAGTCTGCAGGTCAAGTCCTGCAATCGCCCGTAGCAATGTTGTTTTACCGCAACCCGAAGGGCCTAGAAAACAGACAAACTCTCCTTCGTTTATATCAAGTGTGATATCTTTGAGCGCGATGAAACTTCCAAAAACTTTCCAAAGGTTATCAATGCTAAGATATATTTCGCTTGAAGCGTTTTCTTGCGTCACGGGATTGGTCCTTACGTCATCGTATTGGCGCTTATGCACAATCAATCCGACAGTTGTCGAGAATAGTGAGCAATATTAGGCGGGGGCATTTGGAAATTGCGAGGAACAAACTTTGCCCCTCGCAATTAAGTATTATTTAGGATCTGACTTACCGTCATAGCGGCTCTGCCATTCCTTCAAAATAGCAGCACGATTATTTGCTGCAAACTCAAAGTCATTGTCGATCATCGCGTCAAGCAACCCTTCAGGGAAGAACTCAACAGGCTTGGCAACACCAGGATATGCAACAACAGCGTAACCGGTATTGTACATTTCGTTAGCTTGTTTTGTGACTGTGAAATCTACCAGTTTTTTAGCAGCATCCAGATTTGCAGTGCCTGCAACAATCGCAGTCGCTTCCATATCCCAGCCTACGCCCTCAGATGGCACGATGATTTCAATAGGCGCACCAGCGGCTTTAGATTTTGCACCGCGGAATGCGAATGAAATACCAATTGGAATCTCGCCTGCTGCCGCCAATTTACAAGGTTTGGAACCAGAGTGTGTATAACGTGCAATATTTTCATGCAATGCATCCATGTACTCCCAACCACCGTCTTCACCAAATATCTGCAACCAGCTTGAAACATCAAGAAAGCCTGTGCCAGATGAATTTGGGTTTGGCATAATAAGATGACCAGCATATTGTGGATCAGTTAGATCTTTCCAGGATGTTGGCGGCGTCAACCCTGCTTTTCCTGCCTCAACGGTGTTATAACACACAGAAGCAACCCAGGCGTCCATACCAACCCAAGCTGGCGGATTGTCTCCATCAACAAACTTTGCGTCAAGTTTATCGACTCCAGCGGGAGCATAAGCGTCCAGCATGCCTTCGGATTTCAACAACAACAATGATGTCGCAGCTAGGCCCCAGATAACGTCTGCTTGTGGGTTATCGCGTTCAGCTAGTAATTTTGCAGTGATGATACCCGTTGAATCACGTACCCAGTTAATTTTGATATCCGGGTTGCTTTCATTAAATGTTTCGGCATAACGCGCGAGATCTTCAGCCTCAACAGCCGTATAGACAGTCAGTTCTGTCTCCGCAGCTGCAGAAGTAGCCATCATCGCGCCGACGACTACTGATGTAATATTCTTGGTGCTCAGTTTCATTTTTTTCTCCTCTGTTGGTCTTTCATGATCTTTGTCGGATTGTCTTCATATAAGTTATATTGAATTGACTGTAAAAAAGTTGTGACAAGTTTTCATAAACTCGTGCACTGTGGCAGATTAAATCAGCAAGAAAAGTCGATAAAACCTACTAAGTCATTAATTTAGCTTATGATGAAATATTCATTTTGTTCTGCCCCGACGCAAAATATCTCCAAAACAATTTAAATTACAACCTTTAATCTGATCATAACTTATTTATTGTCTGATTTCAAAAAGTTGACGATCTTCAACCTATCACTTTTTTCACAAATTCATAACACTAATTAAATCAAGCTGACCCTCAACCATCTGCCTTCGGTCTCTCACTTGCTGGATCATAAGGCGATTTAAGACAAACCTTCGCAGAGAGTTTAACACCAGCCAAGTCTATTTCAAATTTATGCATTTTGAGAAAATCCATTGTGATTCTCTCTTTCGCATTCAAATGACACAGAGCAACACAAGCCCCCAAAGAGTGTCCGTAGGCTGCAGAACGAACTTCACCGATTTCGATACCATCACAAAGTACAGCCTCACCACCCCAAAGCTGAGGGCCATCATCATCAAGGACTAATTGAACTACTCGGGTCCTCATATGTTCAGGATTAACTTTTGCTAAAAGCAGCGCCTCTTTACCTACAAACCCGCATGGCTTCTCAAAATCGACGGTAAAGCCAAGGCCAGCCTGAAATGGCGAAATGTCAGGCGTCAGTTCACGGCTCCATGCACGAAAACCCTTTTCCAAACGCAAGCCTTCCAGAGCGTAATATCCCGCATCACGAATACCACTATCAGCGCCTGCCAGCATTAGATCTTCATAAACTCCGACGGTAAATTCGACTGGTACGACAAGTTCCCAGCCAAGTTCGCCGACATAGGTCATCCGATTAGCAATAACCGTCGCGTACCCAAGATCTATTTGTTGCCATGATGCGAATGGGAACGCCTTATTAGACAAATCTACTTTGGTTAGTTTTTTGAGTACATCACGCGATCTTGGCCCCATCAAAGCCAATACAGACCATGCAGAAGTTACATCTGTTAGAAAAATATGAGCTTCAGTATCAACGTTTCTGCCTATCCAATCTGCATCCCGCACAGCTTGAGCAGAACCTGTAATCAACATGAATTCCTGCGTCTTCAGTCTTAGGACAGTAAGATCACTTTCATAACCACCACGCTGGTTTAACAAGCCGGTGTAGACAGTCTTTCCAACTTCAACATCGACGTTCCCAGCACAAATTCTGTTTAACTGTGCACACGCGTCACGTCCCTGTACCAGAAACTTTGCAAAGGAACTTTGGTCAAAAACTGAAACAGCTTCTCTGGTATGTTTGTGTTCAGCGGCAACCGCATCATGCCAATTCTGACGCCCAAAACTATATTCGATTTCTGCACTTTGGCCATTGGTTGCAAAAAAATTTGGCCGTTCCCATCCCATTTTAGATCCGAATACTGCATTTTTGGCAGCAAGACGATCAAACAGTGCTGATCTACGAAAGGGTCGCGCAGTATCCAGTTCCCGGTTGGGCCACGGCATCGCATAATGCAATCCCAGAGTTTCTTTAACACGATCGTGCAGCCAGCTTGGGTTGTTGTTAAAATTTGCAAAACGCCGAATATCAACGGCAAACAGATCCGAGGTAGGAGCTCCCTCAACAATCCACTCAGCCAAAGCTCGGCCCGCTCCACCAGCACTGGCGATTCCCATGGAGTTGAAGCCTGCACCAATAAAAAAATTCTTTAACTCAGGCGCTTCACCCAAAAGGTAATTGTTATCAGGAGTAAAACTTTCCGGTCCATTATAGAATTGACGCACGCCGGTTTCAGCCATTTGTGGCACTCGGATGAGCGCGTTTTCAAGCAATACCTCAAACTGATCCCAATCATCAGGCAAAAGTTGGAAAAAGAATTTTTCAGGAATGCCGTCCATGGCCCAAGGTTTTGCCTCGGGTTCAAAACCACCCATTACCAGACCACCTGTTTCTTCTTTAAAGTAAATGTACCCATCAGGATCACGCAGCACAGGTAGATCTGGGGTAATACCTTCAATTTTCTCAGTTACAATGTACATGTGCTCTGCTGAATGAAGTGGCACATCAACACCACACATTTGCCCTAGTTTACGGGCCCACTGGCCGCCGCAATTGACCACAACTTCAGCAAGAATTGTTCCATGATCAGTGACTACTCCTGTGACCACGCCTTCTTTGGTTAAAATATCTGTTACCTTTACGTCTTCTATGATATTTGCCCCTTTCATACGCGCTCCCTTCGCAAGAGACTGTGTGAGATCGGTTGGGTTAGCCTTACCATCACCCGGCATCCACAACCCGCCTTTCACGTCTTCTACCTGCATAATAGGCCATTTTTCCTGCGCCTCTGCGCCAGTGATCACGTCAACATCTACCCCTTGAACCCTCGCTGCAGCCGCCGTGCGTTGCAACATTTTCATCCGGTCATCGCTGCGCGCAACTGTTACAGACCCACACTCTTTCCATCCGGTTTCAAGACCCGTTTCAGAATTCAACTGCTCATATAACTGAGTGGAATAACGGATCAGATTTGTCATGGCAGGCTGACTTCGAAGCTGCCCCACTAGACCAGCGGCATGCCAGGTCGTTCCACAACTTAATTGTCCTTGCTCCAGTAAAACGACATCTTGGTGGCCCATCTTTGCTAAATGATAAGCGACTGAACATCCAACTATACCACCGCCAATAATTAAGTGTTGCGCTCTATCTGGTATACTCTTTCTGACCATTACCAAGCTCCATGCAAAAGATGTCTAGGATTGTCATCAATAATCCCTAGGAAGCGCCAATTCCAAAGCACCATTGCAGAAGTTTATACTATATTTGAAATTGTAAATAATAATGAATATATAGGCTGAGCCTTTGCAAAGCAGAATATCAAATAAGGAATTGATCAGTTTGAATCAGATCAATTTGATGTTGTAGAATTTGATTTAATTTGTCCATTCGTCGGTTAAGTATTAAGACTAGCAATATGATTGTTAAGGAATTCTGTATTGGGTCTTAGCCCCTTCAGAGGTAATAATAGTCTCAGAAAGTGTTTGTTCTGTATATTTCATCCGATGACGTAAAAGGCGCAGTGTCATTTCATATAAAGTCTCTTGGTACTCTGGGGCCTTTGAAACATCGACCATTTCACCCTGTCGTGAGTGATCAAATAGTAGTGGGGGCAAGTCCGCAGCAAATTGTACAAGTGTAAATTGTTCTTCTCGAATAATGGACAGATTACCATTCTTTGTATTAAGGCCAAGGATCTGCTCCCAAACTGTTGGAGCAGTTGGTAAGGCAAAATCAAGCTCTGAAAATGAGTACTTTCGCCAATCGGTTGGTCGCTCTCCATGCAGTATGGGAATTAAAGATCTTCCATCCATCGAATTAGGGACGCTTTGCATTACCCAGTCAAGAATAGTGGGAGTGATATCGACAGACTCTGATATCATCTCAATTTTTTTGCCCGCTTGATCTCCCAACTCGGGGACCCGGATAATCAAGGGTGTCTGATACGCAGCATCATAAACACTCAATTTCCCCCAAGAATGTCGATCACCAAGCATTTCACCATGGTCTGAAGTCAGAATAATCATGGTATCATCATATTGGTCATTATCCTTAAGAAACTGGATAACGCGTCCAATATGGAAATCAACTTCTGTTGCAAGACCTAAGTAAATTGAACGAAGAACCTGAACATTTTCATCCGTTGCCGAAAGCTGCGGGAAGCCAGTGACAAATTTAGAAACCGGATCCTTTATATGCAACGGTCCAAAAAAAGGATGTACAGCCTCTTCATCTTCTTTTGTTGTCAAACGGGTTGGAAGTGGGAGTTTTGATGGGTCATACATTGTGTTGTACGGAGATGGCGCAACAAGTGGCGGATGGGGGCGAATATAAGTTAAGTGTGCGAACCAACTTTCATCCGCATAATTTGGTATTTCTGCAAGAAACCGGTCAGTGAGAAACGCCGTATCGCTATGCTCTGCAGAGTAAAAAGCCGGGTCATTAATTTTAGGCGTTCCTCCAGTTTTTGACACCGGATGAAAAATATTCTGATAATTAGAGAAATTATAACCACAGTCCAATAGATGTGACCGCCAAGGATATGACATACCCTGACGCATCTCGACCACTTCATGAAAGCCAGTCATCGGGTATTCGCAACTTTTAAGGGCTGGGTCGTCTGCATCATGAACTCGTGGATCTTGAGACGTGTCTGTATACCCAAACAGCATCGGAACATATCCAGCCTTGCGAATTTCTGTTGCCAGATTGGGAGTATCATACCGCAGTGGTGTTCCATTGCGCACAGAACGATGGTTCATGGCATATTGCCCAGTCAAAATAGAGGCGCGCGAGGGTCCGCATGGATTGGTTACAGAAAAATGCTGCAGAAAGCTGACGCTATCTTCTGCCAATCTCTGAATATTTGGTAAATTAACATGCTGTGCAAGATTGCCAAAAACACAATCAGCGCGTAGCTGATCTAGAATGATAAATAGAACATTTGCGCGCTTCTGCATTGGCTCACCTTTCTGGTCTTTGTCAAAGCCGAACTTAACAGTGAATGTACTTTAGACAAGAAAAGTGAGCCAATGTCTGATCAATTTGACGACCATGTTGCGTCCATTACCAACTTGGTAAAACAATCTGTTCTAGGGAGTTTTCGAAATCTTTTAGAAGTAGAATTCAAGTCCGACGAAAGTCCTGTGACAAAAGCAGACCTGGAAGCTGAGAAACTCGTTCGTCAATATCTGGCGAAACACTTTCCTCAGGATGGAATATTTGGAGAAGAATTTGGCACTGAGGGTGTCGAGCGTGAAAATGTTTGGGTTGTTGATCCTATTGATGGCACGCGTTCGTTCCTGTCAGGCCATCCAACGTTTGGCTTTTTACTGGCGCGCCTAAAAGCGGGTGTTCCCGAATTGGGTGTAATCGCCATGCCAGCTCTGAACGAGACGCTCATTGGGCACCGTGGCAAAGGAGCAAGCTTAAACAAAAAGCCCGTTCAAGTATCCTCGCAAAAGTCTCTGGATCAGGCCATTCTTTATGTAAATGAAGGCGATAAAATTTATAAAATTCATCCTGAAATTTTCGAGCGCCTAATGAACAGCGGGCAAACCCGGCGTTTTGCATATGACTGTTATCCTCATGCGCTTGTTGCAATGGGGCATGTGGATGCTGTTATTGATTATGACCTTCAGCCTTACGATTATCTCGCGGTATCCACGGTGGTTAAAGCGGCTGGCGGAGTTGCAACAGACTGGAACGGTAATTCGCTAGGGTTAAGTTCTGGTACTAGAGCCATGGTTTCAGCCGCGACGCCAGAACTTCATAATGAAATCCTTAATTTGCTTAAAGACGCCTGAATGCAGATCATGAGTTTGACTTGCCCCAAAATAATTTTGCACTTCTGTGGAAGACAAATTTAATCTAACGAGCGCTGGGAGTCCTACGATTTTTTGCCAGTATCTTATGGTAGGAATTAATTTCACTTTTGATCTGAGCGTCAGACCAACCGAAGTCCAGCGCAGCGTGAGCTGCAATTTGATCGACCAGTTCTCGACCCTGATCGGCATCCCATCCAACCCCAAGACGCCGTAACAATAGATCTGAAAGATTTGCTGGATTTTCATCCTGAACTGACCGCGTTATTTCATCAAGCAATTCTTTTCCAATATGACCAGAACTGTTTGTCCCCTTGGAAATAGCCGAGCGATACGCAGATTGATAACAAATTTCTTGGCCAGAGCCTGAGGGTGGCAGCACTGCTCGCACGCGATCCAATAAACGGTTAGCCACGCGCCGGTGGGTCGAAATTGCACCACCAGTGAGAGTCAACATCCCTTTTAAACCATCGCCGGAAGAATCATGAATTTTGATCTCACGGCTGCCCATGGGCTCTTCAACGTCATAGGTTAGCGGGTTCACACCCGCCCAGCTATAAAGAATATCCGTGCGCGTCAGACCTAAAGCGGGCAAGCAACGATTGGTTTCTCTGAGCATCCAGTCTATTTCTTGATCAGTGGCGAAAACTCCACTTGCATCACCCATATGGGGCGTGCGGGTCAGACCAACATAATGGATGCCGCGCCAAGGCAAGCAATAAAGTGGCTCACCAAGACTGTTATAAGTGAATATACCCCAATCGATAAACTCAGGCGGTAATTGCACTGCAATGTGGATCCCCTTTATACCCATACATTTTTGTGATGTATTTTGCCCGGTACTACCAACGACGGTGTCAACCCAAGCCCCTGATAGATTGAGCACAAGAGTGGAGGTCACTTCCTGCACATTGTCCTTTTTGGACACATCTTGGAGTTTTAATTTCCAGATGTCTTTAGAGATGTCTTGCCGCAGTGATACAACTTTTACGTAATTGTGGACTTCCGCCCCCATACGACGGGCATCAAATAACGCATCCAAGGCAATCCGTTCCGGCCAATCAAATATATATTCGCGAAATACTACAACACTGCGCAACTGTTCAACATCCCTAAACCACGGGGCAATTGGAACTTGATCCAATTGATTTGCACTGTAACGACGATAATCAAGCGGAACACCTGCAGGGCTGGATAGACGCAACATTGCGAATGCAGAATCCAAATGCCATGGCGCATACGTGTCACTCTGATAGATTGGCAAACAAAAATTTATCGCTTTGACGCGATCAGGAATAGTTTGGACAATTTCGTCACGCGCAACCATATCATCGCGTACAGTTTTCAACGAACGAAGCAGCTTATCCGGCCGCATTAGGATTTCATAAACGCTTGATCCATTTGCCAGATGACGCAAACCACAATGCAACAAACGGCTGGACCGACTGCTAGCCCCATTCGCAAAATCTTCTTGATCCACGATTAAAACGCGGTATCCGGCAGCACTTATATGTTGAGCGGCACTGGCTCCATTTATGCCTGCACCAATAATAGCCACATCAAAATGCTGCCCATCCAAGTTATTCAAAATCCCACTTATCATGCTGACACCGCTATAAGTCCAATTCCAACAACAACAATTAAGGCCGCAAAAAGACGCTGGTTTCTGGGGCCTTCCTTAAACCAGATTACCCCAATTATTGCTGCAAATATAACAGATGTTTCACGAAGTGCAGAAATAATTCCAAGTGGAGCAAGTGTCTTTGCATAAAGAACCATTGCGTAAGCCAACCCAGAAATCACTCCTCCTGCAAAGCCTATGTAAAGAGTTCGTACTGATACGACACGAAGTCGTCTAAATTGTGAAGAGAAAATAAACGCAGCCACAAAAATCTCATTAACAAAGAGCCAACCAATGTAACTCAGAGCATTACCTGAAATCCTGATACCTACTCCATCAACCAGTGAATATGCTGTCACAGCTAAGGCGACACCGACAGCAGCAACTATAGCACTAGGCGGTATTGCACCACTAAAACTGCCACGCGTTAATATCATTATTCCACCGGACACGGTCAAAATTCCAGTCCATGCTAAAACAGGAAGTTTTTCACCTATCCAGATTTGTGAACCCAGCGCTATTAAAACGGGTGCCAACCCCCTTGCTATTGGATAAATTAAACTAAAATCGCCAATACGATAGGCAGTATTCAACAGGAAATAATAAACCCAGTGAATGATCGTTGATGCGATGATGTAAGGGACCGACTCTATGGGTGGTAGCGGAACCACCATCACGATAAAAAGCCCCGGTATGACATGGCCAAGAGAAATTAAACCAAGAACAATGGCCTTATCATCAGACCCCTTTACCAAGGCATTCCAAACTGCATGCAATAAAGCCGCGGAAAGTACCAAAAGACCTATGGCTAAGGTCACGCAACCTCTCGTATCGCGTTCACCACAATATCAAGTGCCCTATCCAGATCAGTACGTGAAATGGTCAGTGGCGGCGAAAGTGTCAGAACGCTGCCCTGAGATATCTTAAAGCTTAACCCAGCACTCAAACACGCATAATAAATTTTTTCTGCAAGATCGTTACCAGGCGTTTTGTCAATGCGATCCAGAACAATCTCGACACCAAACATTAAACCGCGTCCTCGAATATCCCCTACGATTGCAAGATCATCCAAACGGTCCTGAAGCTGGCTCATAGCGTAAGTGCCTAATTCTTCCGAACGCGCTACCAAACCTTCTTCCTCAATAATTTCGATAGTCGTTAAAGCCGCGCGGGCGGTTACTGGGTTTTTCTCATGCGTATAATGACCGATAGCAAAATCACCACATACATCCAGCTCGGTCCTTGCAATGCAGGCCGCAATGGGAAGCACGCCACCACCCAAAGCTTTACCTATCGTAACTATATCTGGAATGATGTCATCATGTTCAAACGCGAACATCTTTCCAGTTTTTCCCAAACCTGTTGGAATTTCGTCCATAATAAGCAAAGCACCATGTCGATTGCATGCCTCTCGAACGGCTTTCCAGAAACCTACGGGCGGCACATAAGGCACAGCACGCATCGGTTCCGCAATCACTGCAGCAACGTCACCTTCACGCCCAAGGACATAATCAACCATATTTGCACAGGCCAGTCCACAAGTTTCCGGACCTGCATGATTATAAGGGCAACGATAGCAGGCAAAAGGTGCAACATGCTCGGCCCCTGGCAACAAAGGACCTGCAATGTGACTGCGGAAAGTTGCTTCACCTCCAACACTTGCTGCTCCAAAACCAGCGCCGTGATACGCATCCCAAAAACTGACTGTTTTAAATCGACCCGTAGCTGCGCGAGCAATTTTCAGGGCCACCTCATTTGCATCAGACCCACCCGTTGTGAATAGGGTCTTCCCAAGATTTCCTGGGGCAATACCAGCCAGCTTCTCCGCTAGCTCCACTGCAGGTTCATTGGTAAAACGGCGCGGTGCAAAGGGTAAATCATCTAATTGAGATTTAATAGCCTCAATTAATTTGGGATGACCCCAGCCGATATGATGTACTGAATTACCATGGAAATCCATGTGGCGACGCCCATCCAGATCTTCGATCCAGATCCCTTCTGCTTTAGCGATTGTACTTACGCAGGGACTAGACAGGCTTTGATGCAAAAAGACTGCAGCATCTCTTTTCAAAAGCGGATTAGATTTCTCTCCACTTGTTTTCTCAAGCCATTTTTTTCGCGCCGATGAAGTGTTAGACTCACCTTCGGTATGCACAAGTGTCTGGGACATGCTACCTCACTTAAAAAGGTGAAACCCTATATCATGGGTTTCACATTGGAGTAGATTTAGTCAGTAATCGAGTACCCTTAGTTCGGCCAAGGGAGCGAATAAGTCTTTACGTTGGTGAAGAATTTCATCGCCTCAGTAACACCTTCTTTAACGGCATTACCGCTGTCTTTAATCCCACCGAAAGGAGATGTTTCAATCCGGTATCCCGGCTGTTCCCATATATTACAGGTACCAACATCAAGGCCATTAATGTAGGAAATGGCTCTGTTCAAATCATTAGTGCACACCCCGGAAGACAGCCCAAACTCTGTTGAATTTGAGATAACCATGACCTCTTCATCATTATCAGGCACGCGTACAATTGGAATAATTGGTCCAAATGTCTCTTCCATTACCAATTCGCTACCATGGGGAACCTTATCCACAACAATTGGAGGTAGTAATGCACCCTTTCGACCAGGGTGATAAAGGATCTCTGCACCCTCTTTTTCCGCCTGAAAAACGCGATTTTCAAAAAGCTCGGCCGCCTGAGCATGGATAACGCACCCAAGCTGCGTTTCAGGATCCTGTGGATCACCAAACTTAATCGCCTTTGCCTTTTCCAGAACCATAGGTACAAACTTGTCAGCAACGCTTTCCTGAACAAGAATACGTTTTATCGCAGTACAGCGCTGGCCTGAATTTCCTGTCGCTCCGGCAACCGCTATTGTTGCAGCTTTTTCCAGGTCAGTATCGGTGAGGTCGTTACAGACAATCAGTGGATCATTTCCACCTAATTCCAATGCCTGGCGTTTGTAACCGGCTTTAGAGGCGATTAACTTCCCAACCGGTACACCACCAGTAAACGTGATGATATCGATATGTTCATTCAACATCATCTCCTCACCGATATCTTCTGGCAAACCCGTTACGATTTGGAACATTTCTGGCGGAAGACCAGCTTCATATAAAATGTCTGCCAATGCAATCGCGGTTAGTGGCGTTAATTCGGTTGGTTTACAAACCATGCAATTATTGGTCGCAATCGACGGAGCAATCTTGTGGCTTACCATATTTAGTGGGTGGTTAAAGGGCGTAATAGCCGAAATTGCTTTTACTGGTTCGCGCTTTGTAAAGATCTTACGCTCTTTTCCATTGTGCGTGAGATCGCATGAAAAGATTTCGCCGTCATCATTCAAAGCCTGAGCAGCGGCGAATTGATAAACGTCCTGAGCACGTTTTGTCTCATAAATGGCATGCTGGTGACAAATGCCCAACTCTAACGTCAGCCATTTGGCTAGAAACTCACGCTTTTCTCCAATAAGTTCGCCAGCCCGTTGGAGAATTTGGCTTCGCTCATAGCGGCTAAGTGAAGATTTATAGTTCGCAGCGATCTCAAAAGCTTTGGCCGCATGCTCCGCAGTTCCCGCTGGGACGGTACCAATGACTTCATCAGTATATGGATACTTCACCTCAACTACTTTATCGGTAAAGACTATCTCTCCACCAATCCGCATGCCTTCATGGCGTATCTCTGGTTTGCTCATTATTCCATCCATAATTATAAAGCTGCCGCTATTGTGGCATAAAAGAAAGCATCAAAATTGCGAAGCACAGGCCGCTCTGGCAAAGGCAGTACACGGTTTGCAATAAACGGTACTTCCTGTTCTGTAAGACCACCATGGCTACGCAAAGGTTCATCCAATGCCGCGAGATCGTGACGGTGCTCAGATGTCCCAATGCAGATATTTTCACCAGAAACTAAAATAATGTCACCAATTCGATCGGCTGGAAGTTCGTATCGGGCGACAGCTTCAGCCTTGGTTAATACATCAGTTATACCATCCGTTGCACGCAACTTGGAAATAATTTCGCCCTGATTTGCACTTTCAGGCAAATAGGCCGTTGCGAACGAGCCCAATGCACCATGGTGAACAACATATGGATCTGTGATCGGCAGAATTAACCTTGCTTCAGCCTCACCCAGCCATTCGTCCAATAAATCCTGTACATAAACGACAGAAGGACTTCCATCCGCATGATGCTTGGGTTTCATACCATGATCGGCAGTCACCACAATAGCCGCGCCCATAGCATCGAGTTCTGCCAGATACTTATCAAACATTTGATAAAACGATTTCGCCTCGGCTTGATCAGGCCCATATTTATGTTGAACATAATCCGTCGTTGTCAAATACATTACGTCCGGCTTCCACTCACGCAACAGCTTAACACCTGCCGCAAACACAAATTCAGACAGTTCCGCAGAATAAACATCCGGTTTTTCCATACCCAACCAGTCGCTTGCCACTTCCTGGCCGTGCTCCGCCTGAGTGGTTATATCAGATTTTTCCGCTGAAAAGCATTTCGCTCGGTCTTCATCAAATTTCAAACTTGCTCCAAGTAAAGCACGCAATTTATCTTTAGCAGTCACAATAGCAACTCGAGCACCAGCTTCATAAAACTTACTGAACAAAGTGGGTGCTCGCAAAAAACGGACGTCATTCATCATTACCTCTTCGCCCGTCTCCGGTTCGTAGAGGTAGTTGCCACAAATACCGTGCACGACGGGCGGACGGCCTGTCGCGATCGACAAATTATTAGGGTTTGTGAAGGATGGAATTACAGAATGCGCCAGACGATCAGTGCCTGTTTCACGCATCCGCTGTAATGTCGGCATCAAGCCGTCTGCAATAGCTTTGTCCAGATATTCTGGCTCACATCCATCAAGGCAAATCGAAATCGCACAAACCTTTGGAGCAGGATAGGCGCGTCCATTGGCCACGATGGGTGATTTAATAGTCATCAAGTGCTTCCTTTGTTTGGATCAGGCGGCCAGCTTGGCGCGCTCTTCAAGTGCAATAGCTGGAGGAGCAGCGCTTGTAACGCCCATTTCTTCCAGTGTTCCTTTAGCCGCAGCAACAACCTGCAACATTACGTTTTCATCCATTTGGCCAATGCAACCAACCCGGAAACTATCTACTGCAGTTAGCTTGCCTGGATAAATTATGAACCCCTTGTTTTTCATCAGTTCATAAAATTTTTCAAATATAAAATTCTCATCCGACGGGCAAAAAAAAGTCACAATGATCGGAGACAGCCACCGGTCTTTAAGTAACGTTTCAAACCCCAGTTCACGCATACCAGACACTACCACATCGCGATTTTCAAAATAGCGATTACCCCGACCAACGACGCCACCTTCTGCCTCGTGCAAACGCAAGGCTACCAGGAATGCAGCAACAACGTGCGTTGGAGGTGTAAAACGCCACTGACCCGTTTTGTTCATATGCGCCCACTGGGCGTGAACATCGAGGCTAAGAGAATGACTATTCCCTTTAGCAGCTTCTAATTCATCTTTGCGCGCGATGATAAAACCAAAACCCGGGACACCTTCGATGCATTTGTTCGCCGAACTGACAATTGCCTCATAGCGAATTTCACTTGGCTTCAGGTCAATTGCTCCAAACGCGGACATGCTATCTACCAACAGTTTGCACCCGGCGGCATAAACTGCTTCCGAAATCTCTTCAATTGGATTTAATATTCCTGAACTCGTCTCACAGTGAATAGCAACTACATGTGAGATTGAAGGGTCATCTTTCAGAATTTCAGCGACTTCATCACCACGTGGAGGTAGATAATCACCCTTATCCAGCAGAGTGTGATCTCGTCCAAGATACTTCAAAGTCTGAGCAGATCTCAAACCATAAGCTCCATTGGCCAAAACCAATGTTTTGCCGTCAAGTGGTATGAATGACGCCAGCATTGCTTCCACGGAAAATGAGCCACTACCCTGCATGGGTACACAATCAAATTCTTCTTTGCCTTCCCCAAGAAGGTCCAGAAGCCTTGTACGGATTTCTAATGTAATACCGCGAAAGTCATCGTCCCAACTGCCCCAATCACGCAACATCGCTTCTTTAACGGCATAGGACGTGGTTAGCGGACCCGGCGTTAATAAGTAAGGTTCGCCAAGACGCGGTGGTTCAATAGTGATGTCTGGGATTGTCATCAAGAATCTCCGAGAAGTACCAATTTAAAGGCACCATTGCAGAAGTCTGTCCTATATGTGAAATTGTAATTAACAATAAATATATAGGCTGAGCCTATACAACCCAGAGGTCTAATAATGCGCCACAGTCAACTACGCGCTTTTCACTATGTGGCTTATTTGGGTGGGTTTTCACGCGCGGCTGAATTTCTTTTTCTGACCCAGCCCGCCATTTCCGAACAGGTTAGAAAATTAGAACAGGATCATGATGTTTTATTGTTTCATAGAGAACGAAAACGGGTCCGCCTTACCAATGAAGGTGAACAATTATTTCGATACACTAAGCAGTATTTTGAGGTTGAAAAGAAAATTGAGGAATACCTGTCGGCAACAAGCGCCGTTTTAGACGGGGAACTCCGGATCGTTGCTGACTCTGCTCACCACATTACGTTTTTACTTGGAAAATTTTGCAAACAATATCCGCATGTTTCCGTGACATTGAACACAGGAAATACAGAAAGTATTTTAGAGAACTTACGTGCCTATAATGCTGAAATTGGCATCGTTGGTGCCGTTCCACAAGGTAAAGATATGGAAATTTTAGATCTTGGATCGACTGAAATTACGGCGTTTGCTGCAAACGACTTTCCATTAAATTCAAAACGATCGATTACGATTAAAGACCTTTCCAAATTACCTTTGATTTTTCGCGAAAGCGGATCAAAGACACGTCAAAAACTGGTGGACGAAGCCAAAAAACATGGCATTAATCTAAAGCCTGCAATCGTTGCGGAAGGGCGAGAGGCCGTCCGTGAAGTTGTTGCTTCCGGAGCGGGTATCGGATTTGTTTCCCAAGCTGAATACGGCAGCGATGACCGGTTTACAAAACTGAAGCTTCGGGACGTCAATATCCTAATGAGTGAATCCATTGTTCATTTAACCCAGCGCGGCGATGTGAAAGTCATTCGCATATTTATGGATTTTGCCAGAGCAATGTTACCAAGGGTTTAGTCTTATTCAGTGACTGAAAATGCGGGAACAAATAGCCTGAGTACGCATTATTAAAACAAAATTCGTACAGTTTTAATAGCCTCATTTTCAATCAGAAGTCTCCTGTTCTTCCTCTTCCTTGGCATCAAATCCACCAAAATTTTTGAATAGATTTGGATCTCCAAAAATATCATCATATTCTTTTTTCTCATCCGCCTCACCATTTTCTGACGATGTTTGGCCAGCTACTTCGGCGTTATTTTGTAATAGCTTTAACTGCTCTGCAAAATTAGACTGCTTTTCCTGTTCTGTAGCAGCAATACAGACGGATCCATACAGCCCTTTCTCCACCAATTTATTAAAGCCGAATATGCAAATTATGATGATAAATATTATAACAAAGATTGATTTTGGGATCGTACTTGTACTTTTCCCATTTCTTAAGAGGCGTGAATCTTGCGTCTGGACAAATAAAGCCTCTGCTGCAAGCTTCTTTTTCTTTTTGTCTTCTCGTCTTCTGAGAATTTCGTATGTTATTGTTACTGCTAAGGTTATTAGGATAATCACTAGTGCAAGCGCACTAATTGCTGGGCTTATGCCAAGGCGAACTTTTGATGCAATAACAGTTGTTAAAGTTTGGTCAGATAAAATACTAAAAACTGTAGTGTTGTAGTTTTCAAAGGAAGCCAGAAACGCTATTACGCATGACGAAGCAATCGCAGGCATCAAGTAAGGTATTAATATTTTGAAAAAAACTTGAGTTTGGCTCGCTCCAAGATCTAACGCAGCTTCTTCTTGAGTTTGATCGAACCTTTGTAATCTGGCTACAAAAATTAAAAAACAATAGGTGGAAATAAAACAGGTCTGAGCCAATATAGTCAAGAAAATCCCGTTTCTTCCTAGTTCAGTGGCAAAGCCACCACCGCCCATGGTGGCAATACGGTCCCAAAGAACTACCGTAGAGATCCCAATAATAACGCCTGGAAATAGCACTGGCATTATAGATATCGAATAAAAGGCTGTACGAAACCTACTATGAACTTGCGTCAAAACTAGAGCTGCCGACAATCCTATTGGGACTGATAGAAGAACGACGCCTAATCCAATTTGCAACGATGTAATTAAACCTTCATGTAGCCGCCAGTCTGTTGCCAATCCCGCAAGATGTTGTCCATCATAGGCAATTTTACCTTCGTTAAACCACCGCAGACTGAAGCATTCCCAGGGGGTTACTGATGGGAATTCGGCGGAATTAAAAGCAGTGATGCTCATTATGACAAGCGGGCCAAATAGGTAAGCAAAGAATATAAAAATATAAATACCCAATAAGATATTTAAAGCTTGTTGAGATTTCATCGGACAATCTCGCCTATTTTTACTTTAAAGATTCTCATCATTAGAAGCACAAAAACAACTGAAACTGATAGTAATACAATTGAATAGGCAGCTCCCCTTGGCCAATTATCATTCATATTAAACCATTGATAAATTAATTGGGTAAACCAAAATGTATTCGGGCTGCTAAGCACTACTGGAGTAGCTAATGCACCAGCGGTCAACATAAAAACCATGGTGCAACCAGATGCAATCCCAGCCTTGGCGTGTGGAATAACGATACGGAAATGAGTTCTAATCATCGATGAACCCAAATCTTCAGCCGCCTCAAGCTGATTTTTGTCCAGAGTTTCTAACGCATTGTAGAGAGGGAAAATCATCAATAAAATATAAGCATAGTTTAAGCCAGTGTAGAGAGCTACATCCATGGCTATAAAATTTATTCCGGTATCGATGACGCCCAATTTAATGAGAACATTGTTAATAAACCCCTCGCCAGCAAATAAAATACGGAGTGCGAAGGAGCGAAGAAGTTCATTTATCCAGAAAGGAATTATTAAAGAAACGATCAATAATCTTGCTGTATTAGGCGATGCTACTTTGGCGATGTAAAACGCGATAGGGTAACAGAAGCAAAGATTAATAAGTGTAATTAGAATGGCGGTTAGGATCGTATCTAAGAAAACCCCGATATCTACATAATTATAACTTTCCCCACTTGTTTCAGAACCAAAAAGAAAATGTTTGTAATGGACTAATGTATAAACGTCGTCTGGGCCGCCTCTCAGCAGCGGGGGTATGTTAGGACGGAATGATAGATCCAACATATATAATTGAGGAATGACAATAAGAAAGACAATCCAAAACCCAATAGATATCAGTAGATAAGTTGATATGAGGGGACCATTTTTATTGAAGAAATAATTCATTCTGGCTCTCTCTAATCCACAGCCAATGGTCCTACGGGGAGGACAATTGCATCTCGTGAGGAGAATTTCAATTCAACATTCTTTGAGTTTGACAGGTCCATAGTATCCACAGCATTAGAAACGCTACAACGAACATCCTGTTTTTCATTGATGCTTAAATATATGTTTTTTAAGTTCCCCTCGAACTCAACAGTTTTAACCGCAGCGGTAAAAATATTGTCTGCCTGATTGTTTTGATCTTTAAGAAAAATAGACTCAGGGCGTACAAACATTATTACTTCATCATTTTTCTTAAAGGTATGTTTTCTGCCTTCGCCCAAATCACCAGCCTTGGCTAAAAAATTATTTCCAATAGCCGATACATTTACCATGTCACCATCAACAGCGCTTATAGTTCCATAGAACGCGTTATTCTCGCCAACAAATGTTGCAACAAATGGAGTGTTCGGCGCTTCGTAAACACTATTACATGACCCAATTTGTTCCAACTCACCTTGGTTCATAACTGCAATTCGATCTGACATCGTAAGTGCTTCACCTTGGTCATGAGTAATGTATATGAAGGTGATCCCAACTCTTTTTTGGATCTCTCTCAACTCTGTTCTCATTTTTTGGCGCAGTTTTAAATCCAAGGCGGATAGAGGTTCATCTAAAAGTAGAACTTCCGGTTCGATTGCCAATGCACGCGCAATTGCCACTCGTTGTCTCTGTCCACCAGATAGTTCATGAACCTTTTTATCGCCCTGTCCACTCAAGGCGACCAGTTCTAAAAGTTCATCAGCGCGCTTTCTTCTTTCTGCCTTGCCAGATCCTCTGACTTCTAAAGAAAATGCGATGTTGTCTGCCACAGACATCAATGGAAACAAAGCAAGGTTTTGAAATATCAGTGATGTTGGTCTCTTATTTGGTCCAATTCCGGCCATATTCTGACCACCAATAAGGATATTTCCATCAGACGGGTCGGAGAAGCCAGATATTGCGCGCAGTAAAGTTGTTTTTCCACAGCCAGAGGGACCAAGGAAACTAAAGAACTCACCTTTTTCAATTTTGACACTAACATTTTTTGCAGCATAAAAGTTTCCAAAAGATACGGACACATTTTGTAATTCTACATCAGCACTCATAGGTCAAATCCTTGCAACACTCTCTAACGATTATATAAAAAACCCAGTCGAAAAAAGAGCGCCCTGAATAATCCAAGGCGCTCTAATTTTTACAAATTAAAAATTTTATGCTGTTTCAAATTTATTTGCATATTCAGCCCGTGCATCCGCAAACCACGGTGGCTCAGGAGGCCATGGGTTCAACTTAGATGCTGTATCCCCAGGATATACTGCCTGCGAAATAGCCTTTGTCTCATCGGTATAATAATCCGAGGCACCAATAACAGCCGAGTTATATCCAATTTCATTGATCGTTAGACCACCTACTTCTGGAGTGAAACTGTAATTGATAAGCGCATAAGCTTCATCGATATTTTCTGCTTTTGCTGACATTGTTATTCCGTCGACCCAAGCGAGTGCACCCTCTTTAGTTGTTTGGTAGGCAACAGGCTCTCCTGCTTTCATCATAGATACGATTGGTCCGTCCCATGTTTGACCCACAACAACGCCATCAGAAGTGAAGCCCTGTTTCTGAGGATCTGCACCTGACCAGAATTTTACCAAGTTGGACTTTTTAGAGATACAATAGGCAGTAATTATTTCCCAATTCTTTCTCATAGTTTCTTCGTCTTTATAGGAAGACCAGAAATCCATCTTACCTTCAGCATGCATCCATATTCCACAACCGGTCATCATTGAATATGTTCGGCCCATCATGAATGCACCGTCTATACCTGGGTTTGGTTCCCATATATCTCCAAAACTTGGTAACCCATCAGGTGTCCATTTGTCAGTTCGCCATGAGATAGACTCTGTACCCCAAAGTTGCGGCAGCCAGTGTGACCCTTTATTCCCAAAGTTCCAGTCACGCTCTCCAACGGCGACCATGCCGGGATTAACATTACCAAGGTTTGTTACTTTGTTCATGTCAAATGGTTGAAGTACGCCTAAGTTTTCCCACTGAAGCGCTCTCATATTTGTTGGGCTTGCTAGATCATAACCAGCACCACCACCAGCTTTCATTTTTGAAATGATCTCGCCGTTATCGCCAATTTTTGTGTGATTTACTTTAATACCTGTTTTTGCTTTGAAATCAGCAATCACTGAGTCTGGCAAATATTCGCCCCACATCAGTACGTTTACTTCACCACTTGTGGCAGCAAATGCGTTTTTTACAAACATTGGTGCAACTGGTGTAAGTGAAGCGAAGGCTGCGCCACTTGCTAAAAGTGTGCGGCGGTTAAACTTCTTAACTGCTTTTGCAGTTTTCTGAGTGGGATTCTTAACTTCGTTCATAGTTCCCTCCTTTTTCATTGGTTGAGACCAACACACAATTTTTCAAAAAACAAACAAAATATTTGAAGTTAGTGTGAATTATGCTCCTTATTTTATAAAATTTTAAGGATTAATCTTTAATAACGTATATTAAACAGCGCATTAAGGTTAGTTATGTTTTAAAGAAGGCCAACATAATATTTAATTGGTTTACATGGAAGCGTTGATCAATCACGAGTTATCCAACGCGTTTATTTGTAAATGACTTAGCATAATCTATGGCCTTGCTCAGTTTACATCCTCTAATTTTGAGTTCATTTTTGAGAATGAACTAAATTTTCAATCGTTTCTGATAGAACACACATTAATTCGAAAACTAGTGATATTGCTAACCAAGCAGTACCGCCTGCAGGGTCTAGTGGTGGGGAAACTTCAACTAAATCAGCGCCTATGAGGTTTACGCCTTTTAGTCCACGTATCACCTGTTGCGCTTGAAAACTATTAGGTCCACCAATTTCTGGTGTGCCGGTTCCTGGTGCAAAAGTTGGGTCAACAAAATCAATATCATAAGTGCAATAGGTTGGTGCCGTCCCAACAATCTCACGAACTTCGGCCATGACGCTAGAAACTCCACGCTCAAATAATTCCTCAATGCGGATGATCCTGATACCTTGATCCATACCCCATTCAATATCATCAAAATTATAAGCGGTGCCACGAATGCCGACTTGTACAAAGCGTTTTGGATCGACAAGGCCCTCTTCTATTGCTCGGCGAAACGGGGTGCCGTGAGTGAATTTATGGCCTCCAAAATAGCTATCAAATAAATCTGTGTGGCTATCAAATTGGATCAAGCCCACTGGTCTGTCATTTGCCAATGCGCGTAAAATAGGGAGCGTGACTAAATGATCACCTCCTGCCGTCATTGGGACAATATTTTTTTCTTTCATGACTGAAATAAAATCTGTCACACGATTGAGGCTATCTTGAATATCTACCGGGTTTGGCGGCACATCGCCCAGATCGGCGCAATTGGCTCTGGCAAAGGGTGAAACATTGGTAACCGGGTTCATTGCCCTGATCATCGTTGAAAGATCACGCAGCTGCCGGGGCCCATGTCTTGCACCTGGTCTATTTGTTGTACCGCCATCCCAAGGTATGCCCAATAACCCTATATCTACCTCATCAAAACGAGGGTGCTCTGGATTAACAAAGGGGAGCCGCATGAAAGTTGGCACACCAGCAAAACGAGCAAGCTCCATTGCCGAAATCGGTTGGAAAAAGGGATCGACATCGTGCGTCATAATGGGTCCTGATGAGTTTTTTCTATTGTCAGTATTGCTTTAAACATATCCAGTTACATGCTGGAAACAACCCCGCGAGTGCGAATGTTTTGCAACATTAGCCTTGAGTTATGCACTCTTAAATTGAATGGAAGATGATAATTATATTTGCAATATTAAATAAAAACCGCTGATGCTTATTCTAAACTACAGCAGCTGCTTTACACATGGCTGTTAATTTTTCCTCCGCCAGTGATGCTGGTAAAAGACCAAGTCCGCAGTCAGGCGCCACAATTAGCCGATCTCTATCAATGTGATTTAGTGCAGACCTCAACCTTTCAACAACTTCCTCAACTGTTTCCAAGGTGCTGGATGCAATTGCTACCGATCCAAAGATAACACTTTTATTTTTAAATTTCTCCAATAATTTCAGATCATTACAACAATGCTTGTCCTCACTTGAAATTTGATCAAAAGCAGCCTCATCAATAGCTTGACTGAGTTGATCATAGCTTGAAGGGTCGGCTTTTTTATAATTATCATCGTCTAAATGATCTGGATATCCGCAACACATATGTACAATTCGAGCAACTGATTTTGGTACTCCATAAAAACATCTTTCCAGACCTTCCATACCAAAATCTAGAGCATCTTCTACTGAACGGGCAAACAACGGTTCGTCAATTTGAATATGTCTACATCCGGCCTCTACTAGTGCCAAAACTTCTTCATTAATCGTGCTCGCAAGAGCTGCATTAAGTTTGGGGCGGTCATTGTAGAAACAATCAGCAGTAGTATCCATGATTGTTAAAGGGCCAGGCAGCGTAAATTTCACAGGCCTTGAACTGACATTTTGGCTTGCTGAATAATCATGCACACTATAATTATTATTATAGTGGCTAATTGGGCTCCTTATGGCTGGTAAATCTGTTTCATATGCTCCATCTCGAAGCACGCGGTGTTCCAAATTTTTAAAGTCAAAACCACTTAAGTGCCGGCAATGGTAGTGGATGTAATTTTCGCGTCGCACTTCGCCATCTGTTGGAATTAAAATTCCTGAACGGATCTGAATGTCCAAAACTTCTCGGGCTGCGCGGATAAACAAATCTTCATGCGCATCTTTGTTTTTTTCGACATCCTTTGAATATTGATAGGTCGTCTCCGAGGTATTCATTCCACCTGTTTCCCGGGATAAATCAAACCAATCGCGCACCGGGACATAATTTGGCTTTGGAAAGGCGCCAATTGTTGTCGTAATAAGAGGCGTTTTCATTTTGACTCCTTTAATAGTTTCGCATGAATCCTAAATCAAAAATCCATTATTTCAATCATGACCGGTTACTAAACTGGCTGAAAGTATGATTTAACCTGATTGACGCTCATGACAAAATCTTTGAGAAATCCAAAGCCTAAATTTTAAGTTGTCCCCCATTACCTTATACAAAGAATAATTAATTTTGAGTTTGGACATTAAAAAATACTGTTATGAAATAAAAATACCATACTCAGAAACTTTTTATTGAGAGCTTTGTAATCAAAAAAAGGCGATACCCGAAGGTACCGCCATAACATTGAAAATTTCTGGGAGGAAGAATTTTCAAAACAAACAAATGTTCAGGGAGGAACCATCCGTTGTGCTTAATATGCCTGCAATTCTGCGATGCAGCAATCACCAATATTGCATTTCCGCCATGCAAAATATGCATAAGTAACTGCAATACATGTATTAAATATGCGGCAATGAGCCAGGTTACTGATTAATAACTTATCACTTTATAAACAAAGAATGTCTCGCACATGCCAGCATGCGCTTGAGATTAGGTCGCTAGGCTCTCTGTTTGGGAGGGGAGTGAGCCTAGCCGCACAACTAAGATAGCTAATTTTTCTTCTTAATAAACGGGGTTCTACTGAATGAACGGCTTATTAGTCTGGCAGTAAAATTACGGTTACGTCTATGCTTCTTCTTTCGCTGTAGAAAAACTACGAAAACCGAAAGAAATAAGAATAATATTAATTCAAACATGCATTTTCGCATTCGATTTAGAGATCATCAAGCTTTTCTTTCAGTAACGATCAGTTACTTAATAATCCAAAAGTTTTTCGAGGGCACTCCATCTTTATATTTTAGCAATTGCTTGGGCCCGATACGCACAAACTTCATGCAGGTCTCACCACTGCCCCATTTTTCGTTATCCCATTTTTCACACCACTGATTTCCTTCAACGTACCAAGTGGACTGGTACTTTTCTTTTTTCCATATGCCGGCAACCAATCCTTTTTTGCTTCCATCATTTTTACTGTAAGCTTGGATCCACTTAGATTTATTATCTTCGTCATCAATTGATGAAATTTGGCTTCCTGGCAATGTGGCTAATAATTCTTTTTGGCTCATAAACTGCTGTGCATTAGCCTCGAAAACAGTGAGCAACTGTAGGCTTATTGTCAGAATAGCTGCCAATGCCAGTGATTTTATATCTCGTAAATACAATCCAATCTCCTTTTCTAAATCAGTAAGTATTATATTGATAATTTATTCAAAATCGTACTCAAACCAATGTTACACATTTCTTTATGAGTGGATCTGCAATTTAAATCTAACTGTCCAATACTGGACGCCAAAAACGACCAGACCCTATTCCCTCTCAAAATACATTTTGTTTAACAAACAAATTTCACTTATTTTCACCTCTGCTATTTACACAGTTTGTAATTTTTATGAAAATGTTTCTGGTAATAGCTTTCCAGTTCAGCTCTCAGCTTACTGGTAGTTCCATCAACGAAAGTATTTCTTTCATCTCTTGTGTAAAAACCAAATGCAAACAATATTTTTACTATGATAAATTGCTTTTAGTTCGCCATCTATTTCAAACAATGAAGGTGGCATATTTTACCTAATACAATTATTATAATTTGTATCACTCCCATTCAATCCGGATCATAGCTTCGTTCCTGCGCATAAAAAACGGAGTAAGTGGCCCGTTATAAGTGGCACGCACAGGTTGGCCCGTCACCGACACCTGATCCTTTTCTAAATCTGCAAGCAATTCAACTGAATTAGATTTGAAGTTACGATCTGACGCGCGGCCACTATAAGTTCGAACGGCATAGTAACCCCCTTTCACAGTCGCTAATTCGACACTTGGATCAGTTGGACGAGGAGCCGTGCCAATAGTATAAGATGCAGGTAGAAAAAAGCGCATCATTTTGTTTTCAAATGTTACAGGAACCGTCATTTCTATTTTTTCTGACTGCGTAACGGGGGCTGTCATTTCAAGCTTAATAGAAGTGGTATTTGCACCAGATATGTAATTAAAGAGACGTCTAAATGCGCTACTAGAGCTACCGGTTTGATCTGTTTGTGCAACCAAGCGGTCACCGTAATAACGAACTTCATAACTCGGTTTTTTTTGTACTACATCGTATTCCGGTTCTTCATAAGCCATAGCTGCACAAGCTCCAAAATTTATGAGAAAGACTACTAGTGTGACCAGTCGTTTGTATTGCCGTTTTGCACTCATCATAATTTTAAATATATTAGAAAAAAACAACTGTGGCATTTAACTAAATCTCCTGACAAAAACCTTTTAGTTATTGGAAATAGATAATGGGTAATAGCCCTCAAGTGACATTACAAATCACTTAACATGATAAAAATTAATTTTTAATTGATATGTTTTTCTACAATCTAACTGCAGACTTCTAAAAACCCACACAGATATAATTTAAAATACCTCATTATTGGAATTTTTTATCAATTTTTTAAGTAAATCCAGCATATAATTTTTTTTTCAAATAGGGTATCCGTTTCTTTTAATTCCACTGTATTGTGAAAATAATCAGTAAATTAAATAGGGGTAAAAATTATGAATAAACTCTTACAAAGAGTTGCGTTTGGCGTGGCTTTTGTCGGCATTAACTTTTCCACAGCCACTGCAGAAGAATGGCGTTTCAACAATTTTCTTCCAGAAACCAGGCCCGAATCTGCGCAGCTTGAACAGTTTGTGACAGAGGTAAATGAGGCGCTTCAAGGCAAAACCGAGCTCAAACTGTATAGCGGTGGCTCACTTGGATTGCCCAACACAGATACGCTTCGGTTCCTGCCTAAGGGCGCAGTAGAGATGAGCCTGATGTGGGCAAACTACCTCGGCCGCGATGCACCCGCGCTAAGCTCGGTTGTAGTACAAGGCACGATAGGGTCGATCGAGGAGTTTGAAAAAGCAATTCCAACAGTACAGGAAATCTACGAAGAAGAATTTGCCGAATGGGATGTGGCTTCTGTGGGATATGTCGCTATTCCAATGTTGTCCGTCTCTGTTTTTTGCCGAGAAGACCCAGTGCAAACAATTGAAGACCTTAAGTCCAAAAAGTTGCGTGTTTGGGCCCGCGATCAAGTTGAGGCGTTTACTCGTCTGGGTGTTTCCGCGCAAATTATTCCACAAGACGAAATGTATGTTGCCATGAAAACTGGTGTGGTCGATTGTGCGTTATACCCTGCACTTTATGCACACACAGTTTCCCTACAGGAAGTATCCAAATATGCCTCTTTCCTTTATCCAATGGCTTCTGGTCCATACGTAATCGGCGTTGCTCAGGACCGTTGGGATGCAACAGATGATACCATCAAGGCAGCGATCAAAACCGCTGCTGATGACTTATGGGACCGCACCAACCAATATGAGGCCGACTATCAGCGTGAACTTGATGCTCGCGAAAAGCTAACGGCAGGTGGAATTGTTTGGGGCGATGATTATTCAGATGATGATCGCGCAGCATTTGTCGGTGCCGTTACTGAAATCTGGGCGGAGTTGGCAGAGGAAGCAGGCGGTAACGCACCAGCTTATCGAGATCGGGTTTTAACAGCATTAGGCCGTTAAAACCTAATGATAAGCACGTTGAAGAACGCCGTATCGCTGGGGCTAGAGTATCTAGCCCTGGCACTTGCTGCATTAGCAGCTATCGGACTGACTTCGATTATAGCAATCATTACCACTAGCGTCATAATGCGTAAATTCGCCAATACCCCACTTCACATCACTGAAGAAGTCGTTGGCCTACTTTTGAGCGTTACGCTATTTTTAGGCCTACCGATTGTTACATTTCGCACCAAGCACGTGCAGGTTTCACTTTTAACCACTTACGTAAGTGGGATAACGAAAACCGTGTTACAAACCGCAGGACTGGTCGTAGGTATCGTGTTTTTTGGGTGGCTAATTTTGGAAACAATTCCATGGTTTGAATTTGCTTTTAAACGCAGCTTAAAAACAGAAACCACCCGCATCTTACTTTATCCATGGATGGCGCTGATGCCGCTGTCTTTAATTGTAACAGGTCTAATATTAATTGCACGACTAACGGGTTTCATAGACAATCAAACAAAAAATAACCTCAAGGTTTCCATTAAACGAGAGGCTCCTTAATGTCCCTCTGGTTTGCATTAGTTGGCGGTGTCATCGCTACAGCCAGCACAGGCGTTGCACTGGGTGCTGCACTTGGATTGACCGGGCTGTGTATCCTGCATTTTTACTCTAATGGAGCGACTTACATCGCAATTGACGCAATTTGGAATGTATTTAATTCCTTCACACTTAGCGCTGTACCAATGTTTATCGTACTTGGTGAAATCTTATTGCGTAGTGGGATTAGTGAGCGAGCATATTCTGCCTTTTCCCCAATTTTTCGCAGAGTTCCAGGCGGGCTGCTACACACCAATATTGCGGTTTGTACATTATTTGGGGCAGTCAGCGGATCTAGCTTATCAACTGCCGCGGCTGTTGGATCAGTGGCCTATCCAGAAATGTCCAAACGAGGCTATGATAAGGACACAGTTGTGGGCAGTCTTGCGGGCGGTGGCACACTGGGCCTGCTTATTCCACCTAGTTTGTCCTTTTTGATATATGGCGCATTAACTGAAACCTCCATAGGCCGCTTATTTGCTGCAGGCATCATTCCTGGCATTTTAGTGGGTACAATGTTTATGATGTACCTCCTGATTAAATGCATACGTAATCCTATGATTGCGCCTCGCGATCCTGACCGATCCTCAATAATTGATATCTTTAAGGGTTTTCATCACATCTGGCCTCTTTTGGTGCTGATCTCTGCCGTAATAGGCTCCATTGTTGGTGGTATAGCCACACCAACAGAGTCAGCAGGCGTCGGCGTGGTACTCGCCATAATCATTTGTTATATTTGGGGTGATTTAACATTCAAAAAGCTACTTGAGGCAATCTACCAGTCAGCACTCCTTTTTTCCTCCATCGGTTTCCTCGTGTTAGGCGCAACGATCCTTGCCCAATCCGTTAGTATCCTCGGACTGCCTCAACAAATCTTGGAAAACGTTGCTGAAAGTGGTCTTGATACCTACAGCGTTCTACTTATCGTAATCTTAATCTATCTGATCCTTGGGTGTTTCTTTGACGGGCTATCCCTGATGATCATGACGCTGCCCGTTGTGTTTCCACTACTTACCGGACTTGGGTTTGACCCAATTTGGATTGGTGTAATTATCACTATTGTGATCGAAATCGGACAAATAACACCGCCCGTAGGTCTGAATCTATCGGTGCTGACCGCGCTCACTAACAATGATGTATCATTGGGCCGCGTAGCCTATGCTACCGTACCATATTGGCTAATCCATCTGTGCGCGATTGGCATTCTTACTCTGTTTCCAGTGCTAGCGCTTTTCCTCCCAAATCTGCTTTTTTAAGGAGCGAAAAAATTATGATAGAGACCACAAAACCCAGAATATTTGGGCCTATTTTTGCCTACTTTGATGGTACAAAAAAAGTTAATTACTCAAGCAAAAAATCCAAACGGACGGCACATCCTCCTGACGGCACACCAATTGATATGATGTTAGCCTCACTCGCCTATTGCATAGTGGTATCAGTTATCTGGGCAGCTAAAGATTACGACGTCACACCACATCCTTTTAAAGTAAAGGTCACAGGCACCAAAGCGCTCAATGAGCCAGGGCGTGTCGCAATGATTGATATTACATTAATCGGAGTTTTGGTAGATGACTTCGCAATATCTACCCAGATAATGAACAAAGCAAAGGCTATATGTACAGTAAGCAACACTTTGAACTGCGACGTTAACGTTTCCATGGATGCTATAAATGGCTGACACCCCAATATCCGGTGGGGAGGTTCCTCTCGATGCCTTCACAACATTTGAGATGTTGGAAGATAACCCTGTGGCAGTTTACGCTTGGCTTCGGAAAACAACGCCTATTGTACGGCTTAAAGCCTTGGGCGGGCGCATTATTTTTACAAAGGCTAAAGACGTCACCCGCGTAAAAACAGATGCAGAGCATTTCTGGTCAAGTGATACCACCACCCCGATGCAACGTGCCTTTGGCGGTCATACACTGATGCGGAAAGATGGCTGTCAACACCTACGCGAGCGCCACGCAATGGAGCCTGCATTTACGCCAGAATATTTAGAAAATTGGTCTGCTGCTTTTAAACAAATAACCGACAATCTTCTCGATAAAATAGTTTCACAGGAGACCGTCGATCTGGCGTCAGCTTTTGCAAAGCCACTTTCAGTAGGTTACTTAAAATGCGTTCTTGGCATAGACGACGTAAGCTCAGGCCATCTGTTTGAATGGGCCAACGCACTTGTGCGAGGCGCTATGAATGCTGGCAACGATCCTGAGATATTCTTCAACAGTGATCAGGCAAATACAGAGATGGATGAATGCTTTGACAAGATGATAGAACAGTACCAGATTTCACCTGATAAATCAGTGTTGTCAGCCATGGTGAATGCTCAAAGTCCAATCGCACTATCGCAAGTCAGAACAAACATGAAAATCTGTATTGGGGGTGCAGTAATTGAAACCCGGGATGCGCTACTTTCCACACTATACGGCCTGCTGAACAATCCTGAACAACTCCGATATTGCATAGATACTAATAACTGGTCAATTGCTTGTGAGGAAGGGTTACGTTGGGTCGCGCCTATTCAAGCGAGCCCACGAATTGTTAAAAAAGCGATGGTGATGCGCGGCCTGTATATTCCCGAGGGTGAAACCGTAATGGCGGTTCAAGGATCAGCCAATCACGATTCAGAATTTGGACCAGAACCAGAACGGTTTAACATTCACCGAAACACAAAACTTCATCAATCCTTCGGTGAAGGCGCGCATGCCTGCCTTGGAGGCTCTGTTTATAGACTTTTAGTTGCGCAAATTGCGTTACCTAAATTATTTACCCGTTTTCCAGAGCTTAAAATTGCACAACCAGATCGGACAAGCTTTAAAGGCTTCGCATTTCGAGGACCTAAAGATTTACAAGTTAGACTATCAGATAAAGCCTGATTTAAGCTCAGAACAAGCACGAAAAATATAGATATAATAGTTTTTTATGTATAGACTAATCTAACAGCTAAGTGGACATTTTAAGTAAATTTATAGATAGAATGATAGGCATCTATCATGCATTTTCTACAAGGGTTTTATACAAATTATAGTTCGATGCTTGTGTCTAAGACACCACCCTATAATAGCCGCGAATATCACCAACTTTTTTAATTTTTCCATACTTTTCAAGACTTTTCAATGCCCGAAAGAGAGAGGGTCTCGAACATCTACTATTCAACGTATGTCCTAAAATCTCTTTAGTTGTTACGTTATGATTTGTAGTTTCTAAATCTGCTACGGAAAGTAAAACTGCTGTTTCTATAGTCCCTAGCTCATTAATACCCAAATCTTGCTCCATTTCGGATAGCAGCATGCGAAGGCTCGCTAGTTTTTTAAGCGGTGTTTTCATCAAGGCGACTTTTTAATAATTTAATCTTATTTAACCAGATATAAATCGTTTATCAAATTTAAAATTCCATTGTTTCTTTGATTACACAATTTTACTGATGTTTTTTATATGATTTGGGTCCCGACCAAGCGATTAAATTAAGCTCAAATCATTCCTTTTATGTCTGTTATTTCTGTGATCACTCGCAATAAATATTTTATTTCAATTATTTAAAATACCTGATCAGTAATTCTTTAAATTCGTAAAAAGCCGAAATCCGTACATTAACAACAATAAACATATTATTAACCCCAATACGTCTCCTACGATGTAACCCACTAAAGTTGCGATCAACGCATCATTATGGTGTAGGACGGACAAAACCAATCCGTTAAACAATGACGATAGAGTTCCCGCAAAAACAAGGAACTTCCACGAACGGATTGATGGAAACCGCGTTTGTGCGTTAATAATCAATGATGCAACATGGAAACCTACATAACAGGATATCAATGAAACAATTGGGGCTAGCAAATGCAAACTCGTCCCCATTTGATTTGACAATATGATCATCAGAAAGCTTGCTGGTAGCAGGTAAAAAATTGCCCTCCAACCAAAGTAATAAAATGCTAAAATACGAATTCCGTGGGGTAGAAAGCAGAGTCCGATATTTATCGAAAAGTTAACAAAAAGCATTTGCTGCAATGGCAGTACTAAACCAATCGTTAGACTAGATGAAATGACCCAAGCTACGCTCAGAAGTACAAAGATGCCTAATTGGTCTGTCATTTATCTTCCCAAATAACGGGCCTTAGTAAGGTACCAAAGCATGTACGTATCACAATTACAATTAAACGGCACTATCTGTGTAAAATATCGTAATATCACTGACGCTTAATTTTTAAACTTTTTCGCATAAAAATTAATCATTAATAAAAAAGGGTCTTTTTCTTCGCTTCCTCAATACTGATAACTTGCCCATTAAAAGGAACTTAATAAAACTATTCCAAAGCATGTTTGGAGGTTTAAGTGACAGCTCCTATCCCTATAAAACTAGCGCCAGTACTTCAGCGCGCCCGAGGGATATTAAACATAACAGCCTCACGCGCGCCAAAAGACATTACACGACTAAAAGATCTACACCAGCAGGCTTCGTATCGCGCAATTTTTCCAAAAACCACTGGAACCAGTGTCGAAGCAGTGATCATAAATACCGCAGGTGGTGTAACGGGTGGGGATAAATTTTCTACATCAATAACAGCATATGAAAAAGCCCAGATTAGTATAACAACCCAAGCTGCTGAACGTATTTACCGCTCAGCAGATGAAAAAGCTGGTACAATAAAAACTACTCTTTACGCAGAAAGTAGCGCACAACTTTATTGGTTACCTCAAGAAACAATCCTGTTCGATGGTGCTCGATTAGAACGACGTTTTGATGTCAACCTGCATCGCAACGCAAAATTTCTAATGGTCGAACCACTTGTTTTTGGCCGTAGAGATTCTGGTGAAACATTGACTACTGGCTTGTTGGATGACCTTATATCCATCCGGATTGATGGAAAGCGAAGTTATTTAGACCGTATCAAACTGGAAGGCAAAATCAATAAAATGCTTAACCGGGCAGCTTTGGGAAGCAAAGCAGGGGCCATGGCTTCCATTATACTAATCGACCTACACGCAAAATCACTACTTAAATCAGTTCGAGGTCTTCTGCCGTCCAATGGTGGTGCCAGCCTTCTAACTGACACAATCTTAGTTATGCGAATTTTGAGCACTGATAGTTACCAAATGCGAAGTACATTGGTTCCGATACTCAATTTGCTCACCGACAATGCAATACCAAAAAACTGGAGGCTCTGACCTGTGCAAATGACCCCAAGAGAAAAAGACAAACTATTAATAGCAATGGCCGCTGAAGTTGCTCGCAAGCGCTTGAGCCGTGGGGTTAAGCTCAACTATCCAGAGGCAATAGCAATTATCACGGACGCAGTAGTAGAAGGTGCTCGCGATGGTCGTTCCGTTGCCGATATGATGGAAGCTGGTGCCCACATAATAACTCGCAGCCAATGCATGATTGGTATCTCTGAAATGATCCATGACGTTCAGGTTGAAGCTACCTTCCCCGATGGCACAAAACTCGTCACAGTGCACAACCCAATACGGTAGGAGCGCAATATGGTTCCCGGAGAAATTTTTCCTGTTAATGGCGCGTTAAAATTAAATGAAGGACGTAAAGAAATTATTTTAATGATTTCCAATACAGGCGATCGACCTGTTCAAGTCGGAAGCCATTACCACTTTGCAGAATGCAATGCAGCTCTGGAATTCAATCGGGGTGCCGCGCATGGTTATCGCCTCAATATTGCGCCCGGCACCGCTGTACGCTTCGAGCCTGGCCAACGTCGAGAAGTGAGCCTTATCGAGATTTCAGGTGCACGTCGTGTATTTGGTTTTAATAAAAAAATAATGGGAAAACTTTGATGGCAAGTTCAATCAGCCGCGCAGATTACGCTGCCATGTTTGGACCAACTGTTGGCGACAAGATTCGCCTTGCCGATACGGATCTCATTATTGAGGTCGAGCGTGATTTGACAGCAGAACGCACCAATGGCCAAAAAGGGTTAACCTACGGAGAGGAAGTTAAATTTGGTGGCGGTAAAGTCATCCGTGATGGTATGGGGCAATCTCAAATAACGCGTGCAGCAGGAGCCGTTGACACTGTGATCACCAATGCTTTGATTGTTGATCACGCCGGCATATACAAAGCAGATGTTGGCTTACGCGATGGGCGAATTCATAAGATTGGCAAAGCAGGCAATCCTGACACGCAACCAGGCATTGACATAATTATAGGTCCAGGAACCGAAGCTATTGCAGGGGAAGGGAAAATCTTGACCGCTGGTGGTTTTGACAGCCATATTCATTTTATCTGCCCCCAACAAATTGAAGATGCACTACACTCTGGGCTAACTACAATGCTGGGCGGTGGTACGGGACCAGCGCATGGCACTCTTGCAACGACCTGCACCCCAGGTCCTTGGCATATAGGGCGAATGCTACAAGCCGCTGATGCCTTTCCAATGAATCTAGCCTTTGCAGGCAAAGGTAATGCCAGCCAGCCAGATGCATTGGTGGAAATGGTTAAAGGCGGTGCTTGCGCTCTGAAACTACATGAAGATTGGGGGACTACACCAGCCGCCATCGACTGCTGTCTTTCGGTCGCAGACGACATGGACGTCCAGGTAATGATCCACACCGACACTTTAAATGAGTCTGGCTTTGTAGAAACCACCGTAGCAGCCATGAAAAATCGCACCATCCACGCATTTCATACAGAAGGAGCGGGAGGTGGCCACGCGCCTGATATCATCAAAATATGCGGTGAAGAACACGTGCTTCCCTCCTCTACCAACCCCACACGACCATATACGGTCAACACTTTGGAAGAACATCTGGATATGTTGATGGTTTGTCACCATTTAGACAAATCCATCCCGGAAGACGTAGCCTTTGCCGAAAGTCGTATCCGCCGAGAGACTATTGCAGCGGAGGATATCTTGCATGATATGGGTGCATTTTCAATTATTGCGTCTGATAGCCAAGCTATGGGCAGGGTGGGAGAGGTGTTAATCCGTACATGGCAAACAGCAGATAAAATGAAAAAACAGCGTGGGCGCCTTCACGAGGAAACTGGTGAAAACGATAATTTTCGTGTACGCCGCTACATCGCAAAATATACAATTAATCCTGCAATTGCCCATGGTATAAGTTCTGAAATCGGCAGCATCACAGAGGGTAAACGTGCAGACTTGGTACTTTGGAACCCTGCATTTTTTGGCGTAAAACCCGAAATGGTATTAATGGCAGGTACAATTGTTTGTGCACAGATGGGCGACCCAAATGCCTCAATTCCCACACCACAACCAGTCTATTCTCGGCCCATGTTTGGGGCTTTTGGTAGATCTGTTGAGCATTCTGCTGTTTGTTTCGTATCTGCAGCAGCCCAAGAAGATAGAATCAGTGACAAGCTTGGGTTGTCAAAAAAAACTGTCGCTGTCGAGAATACCCGCAATATAGGTAAATCCAATCTAATTCATAATTCTGCAACACCTCATATGGAAGTGAACCCCGAAACCTATGAAGTCCGTGCAAACGGTGAATTATTAACCTGCGAACCCGCCACAGAACTGCCAATGGCACAACGATACTTTTTATTCTAATGGCTGATTTTACATCATATGAAATCCGTAGAGCGGGCACATGGATCGAAGCATTTGATCGCTGTGTTATGAATTATGACGCACGGTTTTTACGTCGGAAAATTCTTAAAACAGAAAAAAATTTCCAACTTTTAGTTGATTTAAAGCACACGACATCACTGAATGATCAAGATGCCTTTATAATTGATGACGGCCGCATAATCGAAGTGATAGCTGCCAAAGAACCATTATTTTCCGTCACTGGCGATCTGGTTCAACTGGCATGGCATATCGGAAACCGCCACACACCATGCCAGATCGAAGCCAAACGCCTAGTCATTCAACGCGATCTAGTCATAGGGCATATGTTAGAGCATCTTGGTGCGCAGATTAACGAAACCTTGGAACCTTTCACCCCAGAAGGTGGAGCCTACGGCCACGGCCGGACTCATAGCCATGAACACGGTGCAACGGCCCATGATCACTGATATATTAACATTGACCCAATTGCTTTCACCGAGCTTTCCAGTAGGCGCGTTTGCTTATTCACATGGGTTGGAAACAGCTGTTAATGATCGATTAATCTATGACGCCATAACCTTGCAGGGTTGGTTATTAGACTTATTGGACTTTGGAGGTGCGCAATCCGATGCTACATTTTTAAACGCAGCTTATAATTCGGACGATCCAGATATAGATACAACCGCAAGATCATTCGCAACGTCAGCAGAACGACTGATGGAAATAGATCTTCAGGGAGCTGCTTTTTGCGATACGGTAAGTGCAATTTGGGGGCATGAAATCGGACAGCTTTGCTATCCTGTCGCAGTTGGACGTACTGCTAAAATTTTAAATCTTGATCCTGAGCTGACAACGGCAATGTATTTGCAAGCATTTATTGGAAATTTAACAACCGCTGCAATGCGATTATTACCCTTGGGGCAAGTTGCCGGACAAAAAATTCAAACAATGTTAAAACCACGCATCGTTGAAATAGCCGCCAAATCAATTGGTGGGACGCTCGAAGATCTTCACAGTTCTGCTTGGATGTCAGACATCGCAGCAATGCGGCACGAAACCCAATATTCACGCGTTTTCCGCAGTTAAAGGATCTTTTTATGACACCCATTAACGGACCACTCCGCATTGGCATAGGCGGCCCTGTAGGTGCAGGTAAAACAACCTTAACCGCGGCTTTAGCGCGTGTGTTGCATCCAAAAATATCTATTGGAGTGATTACTAACGACATCTACTCCAAAGAGGATGCTGAAGCGTTAATGCGTATGCAGATCTTGCCAAAAGATCGTGTAATAGGCGTTGAAACCGGTGGCTGTCCACATACAGCGATCCGCGAAGATGCTTCAATTAATTTGGCCGCCATCGCCGAAATGCGAAAACGCTATCAGGATGTTGAAATCGTTCTAATCGAAAGCGGTGGGGACAACCTTTCTGCTACTTTCAGCCCCGAATTAGCTGATTTGACTATCTATGTGATAGACGTAGCCGCAGGTGAGGAAATTCCACGCAAGGGCGGGCCCGCAATTACAAAATCTGATATTTTAGTGATAAACAAAATTGATTTGGCACCATATGTGGGCGCCTCTTTAGAAATTATGGATCGTGATGCAAAGAAAATGCGTGGTGACAAACCATTTGTATTTACAGGGTTACGGAACGGCCAAGGCGTTTCTGAAGTGATTACCTTACTTGCTTCCATGGGTGGTTTCGAAAAACCTACATAAGCTATAACTTTTTGTACAGAATCTGCCAACTGTGCCTTTGCGGGCCACTATTGATTTAATTGATCACTTTATAGCAAATTTAGCTTCAGAAGATTTTAAATTAAAGAAAAATGTAAAGAAAACTAAGCATAGGTACGGGAGTAACATGTTGTTATCGTTATAGAGGGTTCTGTAAAACCCTAATCTGATATGCCGATTAATTCATCAAAAGCACCGCCTAAATATGGCTGAAACTTACGCCAAGCTTGCGAACTATCTCGGTAAATCTTTTGTCTTACTTGTTGATGCGAAGCAGTTCTAACGATACGGTTGTTTTTATGGGGTGAAAGACACGACGCTTCCCAATTTAAGTTTAAATGACTCATCAAGCTTTTTGTTTCGACCTCTTGTTCAAGTGTCAGCTTGTCATAGTCTAGGTGGTAAATCTTATTTCGATAGGACTCATCCCAAAATCTCATCAAATCACAATAAAGTTCGAAATAATTTACAATGTCTTTAATATCATTGGGGTACCCCAAACCCCTCGAATGGAAATAATGCTTAAAATTTGATAAACAAGTTGCTGCAGGATTACGTCTAACATGGACAATTTTTGCTTCGGGAAAAACATTACAAATTAATCCAATATACATAAAATTATGGGGCATTTTATCTGTGACAATAAACTTACCTTCAGAAACTTTTTTCAACCCATCTAGGTAATTTTTGCGAACTTCTTGAAGATTTTCAACACTTACATCCTGTTTTCCAGCCATAATTGAGCTACTAAAACGTGCCAATAATGGCAATTCACCAGCACCGTGGACTTGCGAATGGCAAGATATTATTTGTTCAACTAGAGTAGTCCCAGATCGCGGCATGCCCAAAATAAAAATTGGCGTGATATCCAATTTTCTAACTGTTTCCGTCAGTGAATGTTCTAATAGTTTGGGGGCGACGGTCTTTATCTTTTTAAATAAGCGTTGATCTTGACCTATGTCATAAGCCAGTTGTTTTTTTCTAAGCGCTCCACCAATTGCGTAATGATCGAAAGCCTTTTCCAGATCACCCAAATCCTCATTTATTTTTGCATATGTATAATGAAGCAGACATCTACTATCAGCTGATAAATCACTATGATTCATTAATTCCTTAATTTTATTTATCTGCGGGTTATCCTTTTTGTATGTAACTAAAGTACTTAAATTTCGGTGGGCTCCAAAATGATTAGGGTTTAAGGATAATACTTTATTATAAGCTGATAGCGCTTCTTTTTGCTTACCCTGATGCCGAAATGATGTGCCCATATTATTTAAAGCTTCAACATAATCAGGCTTAATTGAAAGAGCGTTATTGTATGCTTTTACTGCCTCTTCTAACTTGCTCTGGTCACTTAGAGCGTTGCCAAGGTTGTAATAGAGGTCTGCATCGTTTGAGTTTATAGACAGTGCATTTTTATAAACTCTAACCGCTTCTTCTAGCTTACCAAGATCTTGCAAAACGGCACCCATGTTTATGATTACCAACGCATCATTAGGCTTTAAAGAAATGACATTTTTATAAGCTTCAAGCGCTTCTTCCAATTTACCCTGATCGTGCAAAGCCGTACCCATATTATTGAATGCTTTTGCGTAATCAGCCTTAAGTGAAAGTGCTTTTCTATACGCTTTAACTGCTTCTGCCAGTTTACCTTTATCTTGAAAAGCCGTTCCCATATTAAAGTGAGGCTCGGCATCTTTGGGCTGAAGAATAGCAGTTTTTTTAAACGCATCTATTGCTTGGCTTAACTTACCAATTTGAGCAGCAGAAGTACCTAAAATGTTCCAAACTATTGAAGACCTAGGGTACAATTTTAAAAGTGCTTTGGCCTTGTCAACCACTAGCGCAAGTCGTCCTTGATTATATAATGTTATCAATTCTTGTGTAATTTCTTTAGGAGGGTTTTGATCACCGCCCAATTGCTTACGATTATTGAGAGAAGCTAACGCCTGCCTAGCTGTTTTGTTTTTTGGAAACGCAATCAAAACAGCTTGATAAAGCTTTCTGGCTTCTAGTAATTCATTTCTTTTTACGCATAGTTTTGCCTTTGAAAGCGCCGAATCTACTGATATTTTTTTCACGTCTACATTTAATCCAAATGAATGATTGCATCCAAAGCTTAGAGTATTTGTATCATTACCAAAAGCTGATTTTGTTTAACCAGTATCTTCCCTGCGGAAAATTCTAAACGCAAGGCAGTGAAATTGGATTATTGCCCTAAACGTAAAAGGCGGAGTGAAGTGCTACAATAAAATTCTTAGAATAACTTCTTATTCATTAATACAAATAACCCATAGATTAAGCTTAAACCAACAAAATTGCAGGAAAATCAGAATGCCGGAAAAAGTCGCATTGATTACAGGAGCAGCTCGTGGAATTGGTCTTGAAACGGCCCGCTTGTTTATCGAACAGGGCTGGCGCGTTGCTTTGGTAGATCGAGACAGCGAGGCTCTCAAAGATGCTACCGATGGCCTAAACGAAACCAGTTCGTTTATATGCGATATCTCAGAACCCAAAGAGGTTGACAGTATGGTAAATAAGGTCACCTCCACATTTGGGCGGATTGATGCAGTGGTTAACAATGCGGGCGTTGCTGATTTTGGTCCAATCGAGACTACAGATTTTGCTCAATGGAGAAAAATCATGCAAACCAATCTTGATGGGACTTTTTTAGTTTCGCAGGCTTGCCTACCTACTTTGAAAAAAACGCGCGGCGCAATCGTAAACATTGCTTCGATTTCTGGATTACGTGCTTCAACCTTAAGAGTGGCGTACGGCACATCCAAGGCCGCGGTAATTCAGCTAACCAAACAACAAGCTGTAGAATTAGGCGAAATTGGCGTTCGAGCCAATTGCGTATGTCCCGGCCCTGTGCGCACCAAACTGTCCAATGCAGTTCATTCACCAGAAATCATCGCCAGCTATCACGACGCAATCCCATTAAATCGTTACGGATCAGAGCGCGAAATCGCGGAAGTTATTACTTTTCTATGCTCGGATAAAGCCAGCTATGTGACCGGTCAGATTATTGCATCAGATGGTGGCTTCGAAAGTGCGGGTGTAGGGCTGCCTGCGCTCAGAACATAAAGCAGTTCACACAGTATTACATTAACTACTTGCTGATTGATGCAATTAAATCAGCATCAATCATGATATTTTCATGATCATATTTAGACCGCACTGGAAGTACTGTTTTTTTACTCCACTCATTTAAAGTATCTAAAGCGTCTGCCCCAACTATGGTTACAAAAGCGGTCATTCGAGTGGGGTCATTGATATCTTTGCATATGTCCACAGATAATTGTGAGGAAATGGACCGGTCATCCCAATCCAGCCACATCTGATTTAACTCTGCTATGAACGCATCATTATCTTTTTCAGATGTGAATTTATTTATATTTAAACGCTTAATTATCGGCATAAGAACTGTTCCAATTTTATTAGTGAATTTTCTGAGCTACCAGTTAAATGTTATTGAGTGCTTCCACAAAAAAAGCTCTAGGGCAGTAACTCAAAATCACCATAATCTTAAAAGTATATAAAGATGCATAACAAGAGGATAAAATGGAAAAACGCAAACTTGGAGCAAACGGGCCAGAAGTCAGCGCAGTAGGCTATGGTGCAATGTCATTTTCCGACATGTACGGTCCAACAAACGAAACTCAGAGCCACGCAATTCTTAATACATGTCGTGACTTAGGGGTTACGCACATTGACACTGCTAATGTATACGGCGTGGGAAAATCAGAAACTGCTATTGGCAGCTACTTAAAATCTAACCCAAATGCTTTAAGCGAGTTCACAATCGCAACAAAGGCTAGCATAACCAGCGATGCAGACGGCAATCGCATCTTTGACAATTCTGCTGAGCACCTCGAAACTGAATTGGACAAATCTTTGCAGCGCCTCGGTGTAGAATGCGTCGACCTATTCTACGCACACCGCCTAGATCCACTCCTTACTCCAGAGGAAACAGTGGCAAACCTTAGTCGTTTAGTTAAGAAAGGAAAAACTAAAGCAATTGGGCTATCAGAAGTGGCGCCCTCTACGTTGCGTCGCGCCATGAAAACCTATCCAATTGCTGCTGTTCAATCAGAATATTCTTTATCGACAAGGTTTCCAGATTTAGGGCTTTTACAAACCTGTGCTGAACTTGGCGTAGCGCTTGTAGCTTTTTCACCTTTGGGACGCTCATTACTAACGAATAACCCGATCCCACGCGAGCGTATCCTGACTCTGCCATTTTTAGCTGGAAATCCTCGTTTTATTGAGCCAAACCTAACCGAAAACCTACGCATTACGGATGGGTTTCGAAATTTAGCAAAAGAGATGGGCGCATCGGCAGCTGGACTGGCAAACGCATGGCTGCTCACCAGAGGATCTCATGTACTCCCAATCCCGGGCACTCGGTCAGTTGAGCATTTTCGGGAGAGTATGTCTGGAGCCTCCTTAATCTTATCAGAAACTGATCTCGAACAAATTGAGACTGTGTTACCAATTGGCTGGGCACACGGGGATCGCTATTCACGTGAGCAATGGGATGGACCTGAACGATATTGTTAAAAAACGTTGCTAAGCAAAAATTAAAAATATTCACAAGCAGAGCTTTATGTAGCGCGATATAACGCTCAATCATACACCAGATCTAATCATTTGCATATTTTTGTTTATCGTCTACGACGACCAGCGCCTTGAATACAGTTTTTTAAATCCATATATGCACCTACGATTACATGAAGACCTCAAAAATTTCAAAAAAGGTTCCATAATGGGCGATACCAATACAAAAGAGACGTTTTCCTTTCAAACTGAAGTGGGGCAACTCCTCGATATTGTTGCAGGATCATTATACTCAAATAGAGAAATCTTTCTGAGAGAATTAGTTTCAAACGCTTCTGATGCTTGTGACAAATTACGGTACGAATCCCTCACCAATTCTGATATTGCTGTGGAATCTAACCAATTAGCCATTTCACTGGATGTACGTAAAAAAGAAAAAACGCTATCAGTTTCTGATAACGGGATCGGTATGAACCATAACGATCTTTTAGAGACCCTTGGTACAATTGCAAGATCTGGAACTGGCGCCTTCCTTGAAGCTCTTAAATCCAGCAAAAAAGACGATTTGGGTTTAATTGGTAAATTTGGAGTAGGGTTTTACTCTGCCTTCATGGTTGCAGATAACGTTGACGTTCTAACCCGCAAAGCAGGCGAAGAGGAAAGTTGGCAGTGGTCGTCTAACGGAAAAGGTGAATTTACAATTGAACCTGGAGCACGTGAAACGTCAGGTACGACTGTAATTTTACATCTTAAAAAAGATGCTAAAGAATTTTTAGATGAAAGTCGTATTCGTCATATCATAAATACGTATTCAGAGCACATCAGTTTCCCGGTAAAACTGGGCGATGACACACTTAACTCGGCTTCTGCAATATGGACTCGTGCACCCAAGGACATCACCGAAGAACAGTATACGGAATTTTACCGACATGCGTCACATGCATTCGATAAACCATGGCATATAATGCACAATCGTGTTGAAGGCACAGTAAACCATACTAGCCTTCTTTTTGTTCCATCAGTTGCTCCATTTGATCTCTTTGATGCAGAGCGCAAAAGCCATGTGAAGCTATATGTAAATCGAGTCTTTATCTCTGACACTACCAAAGATCTTATTCCTTCTTATCTAAGATTCCTGCGAGGAATTGTTGATTCACAAGATTTATCTCTCAACGTTTCTCGGGAAATGCTGCAAACAGATCCCAAACTGGCAAAAATCAAAACTTCAATTACCAAAAAGGTACTTGGGGAGCTGAAGAAAAAGTCAAACAAAGCACCAGAAGAATTTACAGAATTCTGGACTAATTTTGGAGCTGTTCTGAAAGAAGGTCTAATCGAGGATCCATCTTTACGTGATAGAGTTTTGGAGCTTTGTCGCTTCACCTCTACGCATAATCAAGGGCTCTCCAGCTTGTCAGATTACATTGGTAGATGCAAAGAAGGGCAAGAGGCAATTTATTACATGGCTGGCGAGGATGCGACAAAAATTGCACAATCTCCTCACCTTGAAGGTTTCAAGGCCAAAAATATTGAGGTATTGCTGTTATCAGATCCAGTTGACGAGTTCTGGCTGCAGCATGTTACCGAATTTGAAGGCAAGCCATTCAAGTCGATTACCCGCGGAGCCGCGGATCTCGATAATATTGCTGAGGAAAAGAAAGATGAAAACAGCAAGGAAAATGTGGAAACACCAGATATTGCTGACTTGATTGCATCCATAAAGCTTGAACTAGGTGATGCCATAAAAGATGTACGACCCTCCAAACGTCTCACAGACAGCCCTGTATGCCTCATTGCTGATGACGGAGATATGGACGTCAATATGGAGCGATTACTGAAAAGACACGGCCAGTTGCAGCAAAATATGCCAAGGGTGCTTGAACTGAACCCTAACCACACAATTATCAAAAAGCTTGCTGATCGCGCCAAGGGTAGTGAAGCAACATCAGACAGCTTACTTCAGGATGCTGCTCATTTGCTTTTGGATCAGGCTCGAATTGCTGATGGAGAAGTTCCTTCTGATCCAGCCTCGTTTGCTCGCAGACTTGGTTCAGTAATGGAAAGTGCATTGTAAAACTCATTTTAGCTTAAAGATTTCCAATTTCTGCAGTTGAGTTTTCAATCCAGTAGATCGCTCTTATGGCTATAAACCTGCATGCATAAATAGATTATTGCTATGATAATAGGGTTCATTACAGCTTTCTTAAAAGCGGATAAGTCGAGCTAGCGCTTAGAGCGCCATGGGAAGTTTTTCTTGCTAACACTGTTTAAATATATCAACTTTAAAACACTTTTAGCTTGGTAGGTTTTGGAGAAAGATTATGACTGCAGAAGAAATAGTGTTAGGGGGATATGCTGCATTTGCCTCTGGAGACATGGAAAGCTTAGCTTCCATTTATCATCCAGAATGTAAAATTACTTGTAATGGAAACCACGCTTTTTCAGGAACATATATAGGTTTCAAAGAATTTGCGGACGGTATACTCTCCAGATTGAATGATGCATGGCCCAACTTTAATCTTGATATAGAAAAGGTCGTGTCCAATGAAACCGATGTATGCGTATTTTTGAACGTGACTGCCGATGGGTTGAGTTCTAAATCCATACATCACTTTGTTGTAAAAGACGGACTTGAAGTCGAATTCAATTTTTACGATGATAGCCAGCTAATGGCTGCTGCAATTAAAATTTAATCTGCTAAGTCATAAATGCCTAGCAAAGCTCCAATTTCTCTGCTGTCTACCGTCAGCACTTATGGGTCCAAATAGGATAACTTGATCAGAGAGTGTTTCTGGCTCATCGTAACCACTAAGGAGTAGAAAATGAGACAGACAAGTAAGGGCCAAGGCGAGAAGCTCGTCAAAGACATCAAGCGGGCGACCCAAAAATAATATTCTTCGGAAAAGAAGTTCCTTATTATTCTGGATGGTCTTGGTGGTGAGGACTTTATTGCCGAGTTGTGCCGTCTTAAGAGGATTTCATTTCCAAAAGTAGGGCATGGGAGCCTGTAATACTACTCTGCAGCGCCTTCATGCTCTTTCGGCCAGACTTTTTTCTAGACCAGGTCAGTGAAAAATACTCATCAGCCAACGGCTCCGCTGCAGTTAGGTTAATAGCCAGTGCTGAAACAGGCGAAGCAATACGCGTGATAATTGAGAGCCCGGACTTTGATACTGGTGCCATTCAGCCAACGATGATCATAATACCCGCTTCTGAGCAGAATGCAGATGCAAACTTTTCAGCTCAGGGACTAAATATTTTACCTCAAGACGACAAACTTACTATGGATGAGCTTTTTCCAAGCACACCTTTTTTCTAAGTTATTGGCAATGAGTATGATTTTTGCGGCGACAGCCTGGTACAAAATATCCAAGTACAAATAAAAAATGATAGCATGCTAAAAGAGCTATTTTTCATTCCATTATTAATTATACTAATGGGAATATTTTTGGTCCAAAGACGATGCGCTACACAACCAGCATTTTAAAGTACCTTGATAGAGCAGTTTCTTTTGGAGCACCCTGGTGCTTTTAAATCTTATGGATAATTGACAAATAAACGAACAAACTCAAAAGTTATACCCAATATTTAATCACTCTTATCTCGCCTGATTGACAGTGAGAATTTGATGTGATGCAATTATAGTTATTGCACTTTAACATACTAAAAGTTAAATCAAAAAATTTAATTTTGTGCTAATAAAATAATATTTATCTACTCAGGAAGTCACTTAGGGAGCATTGATATGAAAAACATCACTTTAACCCTTGCGTTTATTTTAAGCCTTAACACCGCGGTATTCGCACAAAACTATGATACAGGTTTAAATGCTTATAACTCAGGTGATTTTACCACTGCGCTTGAGGTTTGGAAGATTGTAGCAGAGCGGGGCGACGCTGACGCTCAATTTGGACTAGGCTATATGTACGACAATGGTGAAGGGGTACTTCAAGACTATGAGGAGGCCGCCAAATGGTATCGTAAAGCTGCTGAACAAGGCAACGCCTATGCCCAATACAACATGGGCGTTAGTTACGAGCAAGGTCAGGGGGTTCCTCAAGACTCCAAAGAAGCCTTCAAGTGGTACCTCAAAGCAGCCGAACAAGGAGATGCCGACGCGCAAAATAACCTAGGTTACATGTTTAAATTAGGTAATGGCGTTCTACAGGACTATAAAGAAGCCGTTAAATGGTATCTTAAAGCTGCTAAACAAGGAAACCCTTTTGCACAATTCAATCTGGCTCTCATGTACGATAACGGCGAGGGTGTTCCAGAGGATAACAAAGAAGCTGTTAGGTGGTACCGTCTTGCGGCTGAACAAGGCGACGAAGATGCTCAGTATAATTTAGCTATAAGTTACGATTACGGCGAAGGTGTCCCTCAAGATTACAAGGAAGCTGTAAAATGGTATCGATTGGCAGCCGAACAAGGCCATACTAAAGCTCAGTTTAATCTAGCCCTTAAATACGATGAAGGTGAGGGCGTTTCACAGGATTATAACGAGGCTATCAAGTGGTATCAGCTGGCAGCCGAGCAGGGGTACGTTAGTGCACAGTACAACTTGGCACTCAGCTACGATTATGGTGAAGGCATCCCTACAAATAAAACAGAAGCCGTTAAATGGTATCGACTGGCGGCCGAGCAAGGACACATTAAAGCTCAATATAATCTCGCTCTCATGTATGATGATGGTGAGGGCGTTACTTTAAACGATCAAGAGGCTGTGATGTGGTATCTAAAAGCGGCTGAACAAGGCCATATCAAAGCTCAATTCAATCTGGCGCTTATGTATGACAATGGTGAGGGCATCCCCGAAAATGACGAAAAAGCTGTTAATTGGTACCTTAAAGCTGCCGAACAAGGCTTCGCTAAAGCCCAATATAATCTAGCTATTAGTTATGATAATGGTGAAGGCGTCTCAGAAAATAATGAAGAAGCTGTTAGGTGGTATCGTAAAGCTGCAGTACAGGGCCATGCAAAAGCCCAAACCAACTTGGGTACAATGTATGAATACGGTCTGGGCGTTTCTGAAAATAACATCATAGCACACATGTGGTATAATATTGGAAATGCCAATGGAAACGCGCAAGGCGGCAAAAATAGAAATGATATAGCGGACGAAATGACTACAGCTGATATTTCTATAGCTCAAGATATTGCTAAAGAATGCATGAACAGCGACTATACAAATTGTAGCTAATATTTAACTATCATTCAGATGAAAAACAGTTTGTGCATATAACACTGGTACGCTCATACACCCTTAATATAATCGAAACCAAAAAACTAAGGGATAAATATCTTAAGCCATATCAAATAAGTTCTGGCTATTAATAATAGCAAGGCTAAGACGTATTTAGAAAAACCGGTACGGTTTATTATGAAGAGAGATTGAGGAAATTAAACCTCTGTGCAATCTTGATCACCTAATTAAGTACTAGATGGTAATTTGTTTATTTTCATCCAACACAGACAAAACTTTAGGTGCGACTTATTTTGAATAGATAATGCACTGCCCAGAAAGCCACCGAGCAGCCCAATGTAGATTCAAAATGCTTTAAAAACTTAACTACCGTCTCCACTCAACGATGCAAGGTAAGCGTACAAGTTTATAGCGTCGGCCTCTTTACGTACTTTGTACGTCATTTTACCTCTTCCCTTGTCACCAGTAGCTTCACGCAGCCATCCAGTCGGATCCTGAACGTATCCAGCGAAGTTAGCTTCATCATAGGTAATGCCTTGTTCACCCGCCAGCATTATGATTTTTGAGTATTTAAATCCATCAATGGAACCTGCGGTTCGACCTACAATACCGTAAAGATTAGGTCCCGTTTTAGCTTTTTTGCCAGCTAACGTTTCGCCTGCATCATTTACAACAACGTGACACGACACGCATTGCCGAAACGCTTTTTCACCAGCGGCGACATCTCCTGAAGCGTGTCCATCAGCAAAGGCTGGGGCAGCTAACATAGTGGCTGCCATAAAAACGACGGTGCGAAACATTGGTGGAACTCCTTGGATATGTTACAACATTAACAACTAGAAGTTCTTTGTAAAAGTCAATAGTAACATCGTCTTGTATTAAGTTGAACTGATGATTTCACGTTAAGCTACTGCGTGAGATATAGCACATTGCTTCCACAAATCCTTGAGAGCAAAGACCAAATGTTCAATATCTTCAATACTATGCAACGGCGAAGGCGTAAATCGAAGCCGTTCAGTACCTTTAGGCACCGTTGGATAATTGATTGGTTGCACATAAATGCCATAGCGCTGCATTAAATAGTCTGACAACATCCGACACTTAACCGGGTCCTTGATCATTACTGGAATGATATGACTTTCGTTATCCATGTGCGGGATACCTTCTTGATCCAGCCTTTTACGGAGATAGGCGACCCGCTCACGATGAGTTTTACGTTCCTGATCAGATTGCCTCAAATGTCTGACAGAAGCCTGGGCTGCAGCGGCAACGGCTGGTGGAAGTGCTGTTGTAAAAATAAATCCTGAGGAGAAGCTTCTAATAAAGTCACACATGGCCTCTGATCCGGTAACATAACCTCCGACGACCCCATATGCCTTACCCAATGTACCTTCAATTAAAGTAATTTGGTCAGCTAGCCCTTCACGCTCAGAAATACCGCCACCGTGCGGTCCATAAAGACCAACCGCGTGGACTTCGTCCAGATAGGTCATTGCACCATGTTTTTGGGCAACTTCAACGATCTCTTTCATTGGACAAATATCACCGTCCATGGAATATACTGATTCAAAAGCTACAATTTTTGGAGCGTTAGCGGGTAACGAAGCTAGCTTCCGATCAAGGTCTTCGGGGTCATTGTGCTTCCATATAACTTTAGTGGCTCGGCTATGACGAATACCTTCGATCATGGAAGCATGGTTTAGCTCATCTGAGAGGATTACAGCGTCAGGCAAACGACCGCCCAAGGTACTGAGGGCAGCCCAATTCGACACGTATCCAGAGGTAAAAAGAAGGGCGTCTTGCTTGCCATGTAAGCCCGCCAACTCAGCTTCAAGCAATTTGTGAGCATGGTTTGTGCCAGAGATATTACGGGTGCCACCGGCACCAGCGCCACACAAGTCTATTGCATCCTTCATAGCATTGGTTACGGTGGGATGCTGCCCCATACCTAGGTAGTCATTAGAACACCACACTGTAACCTCATCAGGGGCCTCGGTATCGTGACAGAGAGCGCGTGGGAATGCACCAGACTTGCGTTCCAATTCGGCAAAAACGCGATAATTCCCTTCCTCTTTCAACGCATCCAGTTGTGTTTGGAACAATACATCAAAGTCCATGATGTCCCCCTTGGTTTGTTTGTTGTTCTGGTGTTGTTTTTGGCGTCGGCAGCATCCAGCGCCAAAGTTTCTCATCGGGGATGGGAAGCACCATCACCCAGTGCTCCAGCGCCGCAAGAGCGGTAAGTGCGGTCAGTAAAGCAAATCCTGTAATCTCACCCATTGTTTGGCTAGCATATAACCGCTCAAGCCAGCAGGCGACTGCAAAAGTAAGAACCGTTACTGAAATTGGAAAGAGCCAGTTTAGGGACGCAATTCGGAAGTGGCTTGCCAAATGGCCAAGCGCATCTGGTAGAAAGTCAACATTTATACGTGGCACACCCAAAAAAAGGTTTAATTTTGCAGAAACACGAGCAAAAAAGAGTACCGCAAAAGTCCAAAGAGCAAAAGCGTTTGGAGCATGCCAGAGCAATACCCCAAGCCCAATCAATGTAGCTGCAAGCAACATTTCGTGATAGGCTAGTGTTCCCCAAGCACGAATGAAGCGTTCCCACTCAGGCACATTTTTAGGTAATGGTGCGCAGTTTGGCCCAGTTATAATACCAGTTAGAAATGCTAACTCAATCCAGCCCCACAGTGCGAGAGCAGAGAGGAAAGCCACATAAGTTCCTAGAATATCTATATGCGATTGAGACCAAATCGCACCACAAACACCTAATACAACAAGAGGTAGGCCAATAAGTGTGGTGTTGACGCGAGCACGACGACCCGCACGATCAGCATATTTTACAGCCAGCAGAATCGTACCAGTGGAAAACCACCATATAAACAGTGCAATTACAGCCGCTACCCAAGGAATCATGCCAATTCCTCCACCACTGGAAAAATTATATGTGTTGATTGTTGCTTCAATACACTGGTTCCAGACGGACAGATTTTGGAGTAGCATGCTTTTTGGTTGGGATCGTATAAAGCAAAACAAAAGCCCAGCCTGCACGAACCTGAGCAATCAGTTTATTAATACCCGTAGCTCCAACCATATCGACATTTGCCTTTTGCAGACGTTCAAGGTTTCGTTGCCAGCGAGGATGCTCGATATCCAGAGTAATTGGATAGATTTGTTCTGTTAACTTAGAGGTTTTAGTGAACACCTCATGAGCATACCAGTCTGGATCAACTCCAAGCGCTTTATGAAAAGCAGGTCGCTGATGGTCGCGGATATACATCGTAGCATAGACCGCCGTCAGGAAAAATTTTATCCAATAAACATTGATTCCAGATGTTAGTTTAGGATCTGTTTTCATCAACAGCGCAAATGCCTCGCCATGCGAAAACTCATCATTACACCACTCTTCAAACCATTTAAAAATTGGGTGGAAGCGGTACTCAGGATTGGCCTCTAGATGACGGAAGATAGTGATGTAACGTGCATAGCCAATTTTCTCCGATAAGTACGTCGCATAGTAAATAAATTTGGGCCTAAAATAGGTATATTTCTTTTTTTGGGTTAAAAAGCCTAGATTGACCCGAAGGCCTGCCTCTCGCAAAGCATCATTAATAAAACCTGCATGGCGTGCCTCATCTCGCGCCATTAGTTGAAAAAGTTGCGTAATGTCTTTGTTGTTTCCTCGGCGTTTCATTTCCTTGTAAAGCACACAACCAGAGAATTCCGCAGTGCAGGAACTAATGAGAAAATCAATAAATTCCTTTTTTAGTTCTGGCTCCATCCCCTCCCAATCAACCTGATCCCAATCTTCGTTCTTTTTGAAATGTCCTTTATTAGGATCCCGAACCATCTGGTCGATCAGATTGTCCCAATCTTCACGTACGGATGACACATCAATGGCATCCATTTCTTCAAAATCAGTGGTGTAAAAGCGTGGGGTTAGAAGTGTATTGGCCATGGCCGTTTCAGTAGCCATTTCGCTATTAAATTTTTTATCTTGAGCCTCAGCGATAGCGAGACCTTCTTCAACTGTTGTAGCATCAGCTGTATGCTTGATCGGGGCGTTCATAGTCTGGCATCCTCAGAAAAAGAAAATTCACACAGTTCCATTACTTCAAAATCACCGGTTAAACGGGTCCAAAGTTGCTCCAGCCTACTAGCACGAATGATTTTGGCTTCCCGTTCTTCAGAAACAATTTCGCCAAAAGGCGCCATAATTTCAGGACCTTGTACTTGCACTTCGTCACCAGGGTAGATCACAGCACCATTGTTAAAACGCACATGTGCGTGCAGGCTCTCAAATTTGTGAGAAATCTCAACTGTGCAAGGAGCATGCTCAACTTCTTTTTTCAATAGTCCCATGGTGGCTTCCTCCTCAGGATTAGGGTTGTTTCAGCAACCTAGCGAAGGTGCGGAGATTCGTGGTGCCAAAGCCCATAAGCTCAGCAGACCATTTAGTTTCAGGGTCGTAAATGGAAAGGCGATTGCCTTCTCTTAACCGAAGCATCACAGGAGAGCTCATTTTGGCTCCAGATCTACTACGTTCACGGATTATAACACGGTCAACTCCAGCAACAAAACCGCCCTTTTCAGCAGAAAAATCAGCTAAGAGTACCCCAAAACTGTCGAACACACGTGCAGCTCCTGTTGCATCACTATCAATAAAAATGGCTCTTTCAGAGAGTATAGTACCTTCGTTAGGCTTACTTTCCAACGGTCTATCTGTAATCTTTGCAATAGTAACTAAGGCTAAGATGGATAAGAGCAGGGCCACTACGGCTCGAACCATTACCTTGGGAACGAGCTGCTCTTCCTTTGCATGAATACGAGTTTCGGATGTATGGGCCATCATGCCTTCTCCGCGGTCATAGCATCAAAAGATAATTTATCACGTGTAATCAATGGTGTATTAATTCGATCTTCCGCAGCTTCGGCCAAAATATTAGCTACGTTTTGGGCATCTTGGATACACCGTAAAGCAGGTTGCGCGGGGCTGAATCGCCAAGCCCGAGCATGCGGCCACAAAACTAGATAGCTCAGATTAATATTGCCAGTAGTTTCTAAAGCAATCGTCCCAGAACCATCCTTGTGCAACTTGAGCGACGCATTACCCAATTCACGATACGGTAAATTAAGGGTGAGCGTTAAAGCCGCACCAATCCGCATTACAATTCTAGCTGATGTGATAGTATAGACTGTATTGTGCGCAAAGACCCAAGCCACTCCAATAAGAATTGCGCAGACAAGCACTCCTAATAGTAAAAAGGGTACTGTTGCACCTATAGCTTGCCCAATAGGCAGAAAATCGACGACTGACACAAACCGCCATCCCATTAAAATTAAAAAATAACCAATAATCCAATTTAAGTTCAGTGCATCACGCGCCAGAGCCAATGTAGATGGCTTACCTCGCCACAAAATATCTTCACCCTTGGGGGGCTTTTCAGGAAGCCCCAAGATAGGTTCGATTTCAAAATCATTATGGGACATGGCGCACATTCCCCTTTTTAATAATACTGATTTCCCCGCGCGACCCAAAAGCCGCGCGGTCTATCTTTCTTAAAACTGCGCTTCCTGACGGCTAGCATCAGCATAAAGAGTGCCACCACCATAATAGCCACAGATCTTATCTTCTTCGAGCAATGTCACTTGCCTGGTGCTTGCGATTATTGGCACTCCACCAAAATGCTTACCATAGAGACATCTAACTTTGACCCTGTCCCGATTGATCCGGGCAAGTGTCAGTGGGACAAGGCGATTACCCACTCCCCATTTTGCATCAAGAGTGAATTCTAAATAGCGAACCAACTGTTCAGGCTCATCAATCCACATATCAACAACTTTACCGACCACTTCACCGTCGCCAGACATTACAGGCAATCCACGTGGATCACGACCAGATGCGAATTTAAAGGCCTCATTGGCGGACATAGGAATGATTTTGGGATGACCATGGCCGTCAAGCTCAGGTGCATCCTTGCGTGGCGCCCAAGACGCTGGTCCAACGCCGTCAGCCATCGGATCACCAGTAGGTTCCAATGGATATCCGTTGCCAGGCCCAACTCGCTTAAGTGGCAGATTTTCCCGCTCAGGCACTTGCCCCGATGGCACCGTTACTTCACCCCGTCCATGGGGCAGTTTGAAGGTCTTGTCTGCAGGTAAAGGCCACATGCTAGAATTTGACGACTTTTCGCCCTCGTCATCCTCTAACGGATATCCTTCACGCATATTTTCTCGCTGAATGTAGATTATTAAAGCAGCAAAGAAGACAAAGAAAAGCCAAAGTGAGAGGCTCGCTAAATCAAATTCGCCAAAAAATGTCCCGGTCATGTCAGGTTTCCTCTTCTGGACAAGGTCATGTGGGAAAATCCACAAGCCCAATAGGCTGCGGCTTTTCCAGCTGGGTGATAGGACCAGATTGGCGCACGAGTGGTCCCAGAATTGCGAGAGTGACAAATAGAAGGCCAATCTCGAGGTGATAAACAAAGGAATAACCAATAGAGGGCGCGTTCATCGCTTCTCCCCATCGACCAGATTGTGCGATAGCACGGACCCAATCGCATAGTCCGCCTCCCAGAGCAATAGAGATGCCAGCAGCAGTTGCTTGAGCCGCCCCCCACGCTCCAAGAGCAAGACCTCGGCCTGCCTTACCTTGTGTAGGCATGGTCATCGCAGCTGTAAGTGTTGAGATCGCAAACAAACCGCTGCCAAAGCCGATAAGGATAGCTCCACAGTAAAATAAAATATTGGCTTGCATGGGTGCCGAAAAGATTACTAAACTAAAAGCCCATATTCCTGCAAGGATACCAGTGCCCGCAAGACGATAGGGATTTGATCCAGCAGCAAGACGCCTGCCAGCCCAGGCAAAGCCTGCCAATGCACCTGTGGCCCACAAGGCCGTTAACCAAGTGGTTGCTGAGACTGATAGGCCAAGAATTTCGCCACCATATGGTTCAAGTAAAACGTCCTGCATATTAAAAGCCATTGTGCCAACAAAAACACAAACCAACAAACGTCCAGCTTTGCCCCCCGCCATAAAGTCGCTCCAAGCATCACGAAACAATGGGCGGTGCACTTCACGCTCTTGCCTTGTTGACGGCTTTAGAGATTCCTGTTTCCAGAGTGCTATAAGGTTTAAAACAACACCAACTACAGCGGCTCCCTGCACTACACGAATTAATGTTAAATCACTATAATTACGCAGCAATCCACCAATAATAATTGCTGAAACGCCCATACCAACGAGAAACATCACATATAGTAGGGCCACAACGCGAGGCCGAGTTTCATCCGTGGCCCGGTCACTCGCTAGTGCCAAACCAGCTGTCTGTGTCATGTGGAGCCCTAGACCCGTCATCAGGAAGGCAAGAGCTGCAAATACCTCACCCGCAAACGGCACATTGATAGAAACGTCGCCACCAAGTACCAAAAGAGCAAAAGGCATCAGTGCTAAACCACCAAACTGCCAGAGCGAACCAAACCAAATATAGGGAACCCGTTTCCAGCCAATTGCTGACTTGTGGTTATCCGAACGGAAGCCTAGCAGAGCCCGGAACGGCGCAATTAATACCGGCAAAGCGATCATCACAGCCACTATGGTAGCTGCGAGGTTCAGCTCAACAATCATTACACGATTGAGCGTTCCCAAAAGTAAAACTGAAGCCATACCAACCGATACCTGAAACAGCGACAGGCGCAGGAGATCGCTCAAAGGCAAGCCCTCCGAAACAGCATCAGAAAACGGTAAAATTCGCTTGGTGAGCTGGCTCAACTGGCTCATGCACGCAACTCCATTGCTTCAGAAATATAAAAACCTGAAGTTATCCGATCAACAGGACGTAGCATACGACGCACCCCATTTTGGTGCGCAGCTTTTACTAATGCCGGATGAGCATGTGGGATCATAATCGGGGAACGGTCAGAACGAGGAAAAGCCTTACCTGCGTACCACATGGCCATCAGAGCAGGAGTGCGTGGGGCGACAGTAAATACAATTGGACCAGATACGCGAGACTCAAGGGCAGCAAGATGAGCACCAATATCATCTGCAGCATAATAAATCATACTATCCATTGCAATAATGGCATCAAAGTTACCAAGCTTCTTATCAAACATGTCGCCAGCGTGAAATTGAACTTTTTTGTGAAGCTTTCTGGGCAAACGACGCTTAGCAATATCAATTAACTGGGGTGAAATATCGGCGGCTACTACATGTGCCCCACGCTGTGCCATTTCGATCGTTGCAGGCCCAGCGCCACAGCCAGCATCGAGAACGCGAACTCCACTTAAATCATCAGGCAAACGCGACAAAATCAACGCACGCATACGATCCCGACCCATACGTACAGTTTCCCGTATGCGGCTAACCGGAGCATCTGAGGTCAAACGCTCCCAGGTCTTAGTTGCCGTACGATCAAAATAATCTTCAATTCTTGCACGGGTCTGTTCATAAACGAGCATCAATCAAATCCCAACAACTCAAATATGTCACGGTCTTCCATAGGTGCCGGGGCAAGACCCTCAGTCCCATCGTAAAGCAGTTGCGCCAAACGCAAGTATTCAGCACGACAGCGGACGATATCCTCTTCATCATCCATTTCAAAAAGTGTTTTTTTCTTAAGGCGTGATCGACGGATAGCATCAACATCAGGCATGTGCCCGATACGATTGAATCCAACAGTTTTACAATAGCGGTCTACTTCGTTCGTCTCTTTTGACCGATTAGCAACACAGCCAGCCAGACGCACTTTATAGTTTTTCGACTTAGCCTGAACGGCAGCAATGATACGATTCATCGCATAAATGCTGTCAAAATCATTAGCTGTTACGATCAATGCTCGATCTGCATGCTGTAACGGAGCAGCAAATCCACCACAAACCACATCACCCAAGACATCAAAAATAACAATATCGGTTTCTTCTAATAAATGATGTTGCTTCAATAATTTGACAGTCTGTCCTACAACATAACCGCCACAGCCAGTTCCAGCCGGAGGGCCACCAGCCTCGACGCATTTTACCCCATTGAAACCTTCCGATACGAAATCTTCAGGGCGAAGTTCTTCTGGGTGAAAATCTACCTCTTTAAGAATATCGATTACAGTTGGTTGCAACATACCCGTCAGGGTAAAAGTGCTGTCATGTTTTGGGTCACAGCCAATCTGTAATACTCGCTTACCAAGCATCGAAAAAGCCGCTGAAAGGTTTGATGATGTGGTAGACTTACCAATCCCACCTTTGCCATAGACCGAAATAACTTTCGCTCCTTCAATTTTGGTTTCGGCATCCTGATGAACCTGTACCGAACCTTCACCGTCCTGCCCCTGCAAAATTGGGGGATTTCTATCAAGTGGGCTCATTAAAGCCTCCTTTCATCGGACATTTTGTGTCCGCTTCTGTTACCTGGGGCACGCACCCTATATTTTTATTCGAATATTCCTGCCAGAGATTTTGACGGCAACGATAAAATTTCATTGTCATTCTGCTGCAATCCCCTCAAGTCGATCTTCCAGTCCATCAGCAGCATCTTGAAGAGCCGTTAATGTATCAGCATCTGGTTGCCAGTAATTTCGGTCCGAAGCTTCCAATAACCGATTAGCCATGCGACTGGACGCTGTCGGATTTAAATCAGCTAAGCGTTGTCGCATTTCATCATCGAGAACGAAGGTCTCAGAAATCCGCTGGTAGACCCAGTCATCAACCTGCCCAGTCGTTGCAGACCAGCCAACAGTATTGGTCACATGAGCCTCAATTTGCCGTACTCCCTCGGCACCATGTTTGAGCAATCCTTCAAAAAATTTAGGATTCAAAGACCGGGATCGTGTCTCAAGTGCCACTTGATCTTTAAGGGTCCGAACCTTTGCTCCACCTCGTGTTTGATCACCAATATAGATTGCCGCATCAGATCCACGTGCACGTTTAACTGCCCGCGCAATCCCACCTAGTGTATCAAAATAGTGGTCAACACTGGTTACGCCCAACTCAACAGATTCTAAATTTTGGTAAGCCACCTCAACATCGGCTAAAGCCTGCTGCAGAAGCTTTGGATTAGCCGCTGATTTCCCATCAACGCCGTAGGCAAAGCTTTTCCGGGCCTCATAAGCATCGGCCAACTCATCTTCATCCCCAAAAGCGGAGCTATCAACCAGCTGATTTACGTTCGATCCATAAGCCCCTTCGGCATTAGAGAAAACGCGTAAAGCAGCCGTTTCCAAATCACAGTCCTGAGTTTCCGCATAAGCAAGGGAATGGGCACGAATATAATTCTGCTCTAACGGTTCATCTGCTTTCGCACATTTAAATGCAGCTTCAGCTAACATTTTACTTTGCAAAGGTAGCAGATCGCGGAAAATTCCTGATAGGGTCATGATCACATCAATACGTGGACGACCCAACTCTTTAAGTGGGATCAAATCAGCACCTGCAAGGCGACCGAAGCTATCAAAGCGCGGTTTACATCCCATCAGAGCGAGTGCTTGTGCAATCGGAACACCATCAGACTTGATGTTGTCAGAACCCCATAACACAAGTGCAATTGACCGTGGCAGTGTGGGGTGCGCATCGATTAATAGCTGTGCTTGCTTCATACCATCACGACAGGCAAATGCTGTGGGCATTCGGAAAGGGTCAAATGCATGAATATTACGACCAGTGGGTAAGATCTCCGTAGAGCGTATCAAATCACCACCAGGTACTGGTTGGATAAATCGAGCCTCTAAAGCATCCATCAAAGCACCAAGCTCAGTTTCGTCTTTAAGCAATGTATCAGCATGTTCTCGAGCCGCGGAGTCGGCATGCGGCATCAGATCAAGGTATTCCGCACGCGCTTTGTCAGTGAGCGGAGCACCAACGACATGTAACCCATCTGGAATAAGTGCTTCTTCCGTTTCGAGCAGTTTTAGCCATAGATTTTCAGGTGTGGTTCCGCCCATATCTACATTTTCTGCCTGCTCAATGATCAAATCTTCTAGTTCAGACTGGATCGGGTCACCTTTTGCTAGTCCACGCCAACGGGTAAGACTGTCTTTAAGTTCGACCAAACCTTTATAGAGACCAGATTGTGCTAATGGGGGCGTCAAGTGAGTTATCGTGACAGCGCCCGAACGACGCTTGGCCAAAGATGCCTCAGAAGGATTATTTGCGGCATAAAGATAAATGTTGGGCATCTCTCCAATTAGTCGATCTGGCCAATCTTGTGCACCGGGTCCTGCTTGCTTTCCGGGCATGAATTCCAACGCGCCATGCATACCAAAATGCAAAACAGCATCTGCCTTGTACATGTTGCGCATCCAGAGATAGAAAGTCGCAAAAGCATGAGTTGGAGCAAAACCCCTCTCAAAAAGTAATCGCATCGGATCACCTTCATATCCAAACGCAGGCTGCACGCCGACAAAAACATTGCCAAGTTCCTTGCCTAAAACAAAGACGCCGCGACCATCGGATTGAATACGACCAGGAGCAGGACCCCAAACTGCCTCAATTTCATTAAGGTGAGGGCTTTTACGCACAATTGAATCAGCATCCACATGAGCCGCTACATTCGCCTCTTGCCCGTAATGTTTAGCATTACCAGTCAAAACCAAATCCCGTAGCTCATTTACTGTATCCGGCACATCAACATTATAGCCACGTGTTTTCATTGACTTTAAAGTATTGAAAAGGCTTTCAAAAACACTCAGGTAAGCGGCCGTACCAATTGCACCTGCATTTGGGGGGAAACCAAACAGAACAATGGCAATCTTTTTCTCTGAATTTTTTTTGCGGCGCAGACGGGCAAACCGCTCAACCTTTTCAGCGAGGCTTTCAATGCGCTCAATGCAACCAACCATAGCCTTTGGTTCTAGCGCAACTCTACACTTAATGGCGCATCCGTCGCAGCCTTCCGGGCCCAAACGACCACCAAAAACTGTTGGATTTGTCGCACCATCCAATTCGGGCAGAGCAACCAACATGGTTGTTTCAATTGGTCCAAGCCCACCTGCACTGTTGGCCCATTGGCCCAGAGTTTGGAATTCCAGCGAATGTGCCGCAAGATATGGAACGTCTAGTTCAGTAAGTACTTTTACCGCCGCCTGATTGTCATTATAAGCAGGGCCACCAACAAGTGAAAAACCAGTAAGCGATACCAAAGCATCAACTTTACCTTTGAAATATGCCTCAATTGCAGGTCGCGCATCTAACCCACCGGAAAATGCCGGCAAAACGCGGATACCTTTAGCTTCAAGTGCACGGATCACACCATCATAGTGTGCTGTATCTGAGCTTAAAACATATGAGCGCAACATTACGATACCAACTGTAAGCTCTGCTTTTTTAGGACCAGGTAGAGCCGCAGGGTCACTAGTTATACGCGCAGGCAGATCAGGATGATATAATCCCACATCTGGATATTCGATTGGCGCTGGGGCTTCAGGAGTGTCTCGCCAAACTGTATCAGTTGCATAGCGATTCAACAAAAATTGTATCATACTGCGGACATTGTCATCCGAGCCACCGAGCCAATATTGCATAACAAGAAACCAAGCCCTCAAATCCTGAGCCTTGCCTGGAATGAACTTTAGAATTTTAGGTAAACGACGGAGCATTTGCATCTTTTTAGCTCCATCCTCACTGGATGGTTTGGAAGAGCCACGCAAGCGTTTCATCATCTTGCTAAGGCCTGACGCAGGTTTAGCCATATCCAGCGTTCCCATGCGAGTTAGCTTAACAATTTCAGCGTCGGCAATAACGCCAATCATCGCATCACATTCGTCGCGTCGGGCCTGAAGCGCTGGTAAAATACGTGATACATGTTCTTCGAGAAAGAGCAGGTTCGCAATAATAATATCACCACTATAGACTGCTTCTTTGGCAGCCTCAAAGGCACTGGGGCTTTCTCCCCATTCTGCAGCAGCATGAATTTGCAAATCAAGACCAGGATAGTCACTCTCCAAAGCTTTCATAGCTCGGCGTGCAGGACCTGCAGCATGGCTATCCAGCGTAAGGATTACCACGCGGTAGCCTGGCATACGCCCAAATATTCCAGTTTCATCGCGCATAGTGGGCCTTTGCCTCATAGAGTGTATCAATTGAAATCTTGGCAACACCACGCTCAACTGCGTAATGTTCTGTATTCCGACGGGCTTTTCCACGTACAAAAAATGGAATTTTCTTTAACTCTTTTTCCGCTTCATCCATCCAAATAACATTCGTATCCGACACGTTATCTTGACTGGAGGTGTTTTTTAAATTGCCTACGATCTCGGGGATTTGTCCTTCTTCAACGCGCGCCGCAGCCAGATGACCGCCGTGATGTGATGGCCCAGCATCATCGTGAAATTCAAAATCATCTCGGAACATATGGAGTAAATGTTCTTCCAAGCCCATAACTAACGGGTGGACCCAGGTGTCAAACAACACATTTGCTCCCTCAATGCCCATTTGTGGAGAATAACGAGCCGGAAAGTCCTGAACATGCACTGGGGCAGAGATCACGGCACAGGGTATACCAAGGCGTTTACCAATGTGCCGCTCCATTTGTGTACCAAGAATCATTTCTGGTTGAAGCGCCTCAATAACGCGCTCAACTTCAAGATAATCGTCAGTAATTGTAGCTTGCAGGTCAAATTCTTTGGCTTTCGCACGCACTGGGCGTGCCATTTCTCGGTTGTAGCACCCCATACCAACAACTTCGAAGCCCATCTCGTCTCGAGCCACACGAGCTGCGGTCAGCACATGTGTTCCATCACCAAATAAAAATACGCGCTTCCCCGTTAGGTAGGTACTATCCACAGATTTTGAATACCAAGGCAGACGCAAACGACTTTCATCCAGATAACAGTCTTTGTTTAAAAAGACAGCAATCTCAGCCACAAAATCACGTGTTGCACCAACACCAATCGGAACATTTTTAGTATAAGGCTGTTCAAACTCACGCTCCATCCAGCGCGCAGCAGATTCAGCAGTTTCAGGATACATTAAAACATTGAAATGAGCTGCGCCCATTTGTTTAATGTCGCCTGGAGACGCAGTCATTGGCGCTACAACATTCACACTGACTCCCATATCCGACAACAGTGCTGTTACTTCTTGAATGTCATCGCGATGCCGAAACCCAAGCGCAGTAGGCCCTATCAAGTTTGCAGTAACTTGAGCCGTCCGCTCCATCGGTTTGGCCAGTGCCTTAACAATTTGAAAGAATGTCTCATCTGCACCAAAATTTTCTTTACGTTGGTATGACGGCAAGTCCAGCGGAATAACCGGTACAGGCAGACCCATTGTTTCAGCCATACCACCTGGATCGTCCTGAATGAGTTCAGCAGTACAAGATGCGCCAACAATGATAGCCTCAGGCTGGAAGCGATCATAAGCGTCTTGTGCAGCAGTTTTAAAGAGATTAGCCGTATCCGCCCCCAAGTCACGGGCTTGAAATGTCGTATATGTGACTGGTGGGCGATGGTTACGCCGTTCGATCATAGTAAAAAGTAGATCAGCATATGTATCGCCTTGAGGTGCGTGCAAAACATAATGCAGCCCTGTCATTCCAGTCGCAACACGCATGGCACCCACATGAGGCGGCCCTTCATATGTCCAGACCGTCAGCTTCATACGTGAATATCCATGTAGTTATTTGAATTGAGATAAAAAATCATTAGGCATCTACCTTGAGCAGTGCTGCCCGTCGCAATGGACGGGAGAAAAGGCCTGCCAAGTCGCCAGCCTGTTCGTAAAAATGAACTGGAGTAAATACCAATTCAATAGCCCATTTCGTAGCAAGTCCCTGTGCTTCAAGTGGGTTCGCGAGCCCCAGTCCACAAACTGTCAAATCGGGCCGAGCTTCACGGGCGCGGTCGAGTTGTTTATCGACGTCTTGCCCTTCAGAGATGGTTGGGCCTTTGGCCAATAAGTCCAAATCAGGGCCAACAATCCCTTTATGAATGAAAGGCGCGCTTACTTCGATTGCTTCCATGCCACATTCGCGCGTCAAGAAACGAGCCAATGGAATTTCCAGTTGGCTATCAGGAAAGAAAAAGACAGATTTACTTTTAAGAACTTCGGCTGCCTGACTAATTGCTTTTCGCGCCCTAGTTCTGGGTGCATCCGTAACTTTTTCAAACAGATCAGGAGATACGCCAAATTCTGTGGCAATCGCTGCAAGCCAACCCGTGGTTCCTTCTTCACCAAAGGGGAATGGCGCAGACAGGTGACGTGCGCCGCGACGCGTCAACGCATCGTGCGTATCCCCCAAAAAAGGTTGTGTCAGGGCATAAACCGTCCCAGCGCCAAGACCTAAATCATCATTTGCGCGGGCTGCAGGCAAAACTTTGATAGGACCCACACCCATAGCTTCCAACAGGCCAATAGCCTGTTCTTCAACTATATCAGGTAATGCTCCAACCAAGAGCAACTGACGCTGATCGTTTTTTGGTAAAACGGGGACCATTGAGGCCAAGCAAGCATCTTCACCTTGAGTGAAGGTAGTTTCAATTCCTGAGCCAGAAAAATTCAAAACTCTTACAGACGGCGCATGCCGTACCGTCATCCGTTCTGCTGCTTTAGAAAGATCCAGTTTAATAACTTCAGACGGGCAGGAACCAACCAAAAATAATTGTTTAATGTCTGGCCGGCGAGCTAATAGTTCATCAACAACTTTGTCGAGTTCGTCCTGAGCATCTGCAAGGCCAGCCAAATCTGTTTCTTCTAAGATTGCTGTCCCGAAGCGTGGTTCAGCAAAAATCATCACACCGGCTGCAGACTGCAGAAGGTGGGCACAAGTGCGCGATCCAACAACTAAGAAAAATGCATCCTGCATCTTTCGATGCAGCCAGATGATCCCAGTCAGCCCACAAAAAACTTCTCGTTGACCTCGCTGTTTAAGAATCGGTGTATCACGACAGCCGATATTTGCAGAAAGGCGCGGCAGTTCCGTCATACACGCACCTCTGAAAAAGTGGCTCTCTGCAATCTTGCTGCACGCAGTTTTAATACAAATTGTACGGCATTAATTAAATAGCTTGCGTACGCAACGAGCGCCAACCAGATCAGTTGATTTGGTGTAAGTGCGCCGGTAAAAAGTGCCCAGAGGTAGCCAGTGTGAAGTCCAATTACAAGAAAGGAAAAAATATCCTCCCAAAAAAATGCTGGGGCCAGAAGGTATTGACCAAAAACGTTTTTTTCCCAAATCGCTCCAGTGATCATGATAACATACAAAACAATAGTTTTGAAGATTATTGACCAGGTTGCAACGTCATAGCCCGTTCCATTTACAAGATATCGGATCACAAGACCTAACGAGATCACAAAGATAATAAATTGTAGAGGGGCCAACACTCCCTGAACTGTTGTCCAGATTGTTGTGTCACGCCGAGCGCGCTCTTCGGCTGTGTAAAGACCCAGTGGTATCTGATTGAATTGTGCCCGGTTGGACATTAACACAAACCTCTTTGCTAGCAGTTAATACAAACGTACTGGCGTCAGGTGAAAAGTGTCAATTAAAACTTACACTCAATTCAAAGAGAATTGTTATTTTAAATTGACATAAATCCAATTAAATACCATTATTTGCCTATAAATGTCACTTTTTGGCCGCATACCACATCTTTGTGAATTGTCTTTGTGTCATCTATGGTTGACATTTCTTCCTGTAAGGCAGACAATTTTTATCGAATCTACGGCTCTGATGCGCCAGAGTCGTCTACAGCGTTACTTCCGATTTGGAGTGTTTAATGACGCGTGACGACACATTGAGTCCAATCAATTTGAAAGTGGCTCAAGACTTTGAGCCACTGGCCTCGCAAGTAATTACACTGCTTTCAGAGCGCCAAGCTGTGAATGCAGTAGGTGCACGAGGTGTTATTCTCGACTATCTAGTTAGGGCCACTTTGTCACCTTCTTGGTTTGACCCTATTCAAGTCATGCACGAATTACGCGGTTACCGGCTCACACTAGACTCTGTTATCGATCTATACATACCACAAACTGCGATTTGCTTAGGTGAGCTATGGGTGTCTTCAGATATTGATTTTGCTGCAGTTACGGTGGGAGCACTTCGACTTCAGGCGTTATTGAGCGAGGCCTCAGTAGAGATTCCACACCTTCACACTATTGGCGATGTAGAAGTTTTGAGTGCCTTAATCGTTGTACCTGAAGGCGAACAGCATTTTCTAGGTGCTAGCGTTGCAGCAGGTCAATTACGCCGCCTTGGCTGTGATGCAAGCATATCTTTTTGTGAAGATGTCAAAGAAGTCACAGAACGAGTTAAATTTGATCAACCAAATATGGTTTTATTTTCATGTGCACGAATCGAGCCGCTAAAATATGTTACTCGATTGGTTGATAAAATTACATCGTCAACAAAAACGCCTCCAGTGCTTGCACTAGGTGGACCTATCAGAGGTAATCTAAAAAGTATAAAAGAACACACTGGTGTTGATTTGATGACAAATTCAGCGAAAGACGTGCTCGGTTTTTGTGCGAAACGCCAAAAGGCACTGGGTGGAAAATGACCAACCCAAAAAATAATTTTTGGACCAGTGGAGCTGTACCACTTATTGAGCCTGAATTCCTAAGCAGCATAATAGGCGCAGCCTCTGACATCGCTTTAGTTGTATCATCTCAGGGTGTCATACTCTCAGTTGTAGTCAATAATCAGGATGACTCCTTTGGGAATCTGAAACATTGGGAGGGACGGCCCATTGCTGATTTTCTCACAGTTGAAAGCATAAGCAAATTTAAAGCTTCGCATGGTGTATATTTATCTGGCAAAGTCCCAAAAAAATCACTGGAGCTGAATCACTCTGATAACGCCATCTGGCAATATCCAGTGCGCTATACCTTTCATAGGTTTGGTCAAGACAACGCAGTTTTACTATTGGGCCGCGATTTGCGTCCCATCGCAGAAACACAACAGCAGTTAGTTAAAGCGCAAATTGCTTTAGAAAAAGGATATGAAGCTCGCCGAGAATTTGATGCGCGTTATCGTGTTGTAATGGCAAATATTGAAGATGCTGTTGTATTCTTATCAGTTCAAACTGGTCGGATTGAAGGGGCTAATGACAAAGCGGCTAATCTTCTCGGCATGAAAGCAGACACATTAACTGGAGCCACTTTCTCAAAATTGTTTTCTGACCGTACAGGAGCTGAACTTCTTGAGAGCCTAATGAATGCAACACTATCAAACGATGCGGAACCAATAAGTGTTCGCGCAACCCGCACACAAAAAACGTTGTCGCTAGTGCCCGTTGTATTTCGGGCGGGAGGTCAGCGGGTGCTGATGTGCCGTGTACTAGAGAACGCGAAACCTTTCATCACCAATTATACGTCATCGGATCATGATGGGGCACTGATCCAACAGACTACCGACGGAATAATTTTTATGGATTTACAAGGTTCAGTTTTGTCTGTGAACGATGCGTTTCTTAATCTTGTTGGCGCAGCCAATACTACCGATGTTGTTGGAAGCAAACTCTCAGATTTTATGGCACGAGGCCAAATTGACCTCGATGTGCTGTTAGAAAATACAAATCAAACCGGTCATATGAGAGCATATGCGACACGCTTGATTAATGATCTTGGTGCGCGCGTACCAGTTGAGGCATCTACAACGCGTCTTAATGATCCGCAGAACCCTGTTATTGCATTGATCATGCGCGATGTAAGCAGGCTTGATGTGATCCGAACGACAGAAAGCCAGCCCACCATGCACGATCCTGCTCACAATGTCATGGATTTGGTTGGTTCCGCATCCTTAAAAGACATTGTGGCTGAGACCACAGACGTTGTTGAAAAGATGTGCATCGAAACGGCAGTAAGCCTAACTCGAAACAATCGGGTCGCAGCGGCTGAAATGCTTGGGTTATCGCGACAATCACTTTATGTCAAACTACGCAAATTTGGCTTGCTTGCAAAAGAGTGACTGACAAAGCCGTCTGACACTTGCGTGAACTCAAAGTGTCAGACATAGTTTACACATGAATACTAGTCACTCCCTCACCGTACGCAGATTTCCTGAACCTTTAGCCGCTTTTCAATTGATCAAACCGATCACTTGGTTCCCACCTATGTGGGCCTATCTGTGTGGAGTAATCTCGTCTGGAACTTCACCAACGGGAAAATGGCATTTGATGCTCTTGGGCGTTTTACTCGCTGGACCCATAGTATGTGGCATGAGCCAAGCTGCGAATGACTGGTGCGACCGCCATGTCGATGCCATCAACGAACCCAACCGTCCCATCCCCTCAGGCCGCATTCCAGGACGTTGGGGTTTGTGGATCGCATGGGGCATGTCAATCCTTTCACTCTTTGTCGGATGGCATCTTGGTCCTTGGGGCTTTGCCGCTACGGTCATTGGCGTAATCGCAGCCTGGGCATACTCGGCAGAGCCAGTGCGACTGAAACGATCCGGTTGGTGGGGTCCAGGTCTTGTAGGCTTGAGTTATGAGACATTGCCATGGATCACCGGGGCAGCAGTGCTGAGTGCAGGCGCACCACTGATCCAAGTAATAATCATAGCATTTTTATATGGTATTGGTGCACATGGCATCATGACACTAAATGACTTCAAGGCCTTGGACGGGGACAGGCAAATGGGTTTGAAGTCTTTGCCAGTTACTCTTGGACCGCACAGAGCAGCGCAGGTAGCCTGCGCCGTTATGACTGCGCCACAGTTACTCGTCTTGATGCTGTTAGTGATTTGGGGTCGCCCATTTCATGCTTTGGGAATATTTTGCGTCCTTCTTTTACAATTCTGGGCCATGACAATCATGTTCAAGGACCCCAAAGGAAAGGCGCCTTGGTATAATGGAACTGGTGTCACACTTTATGTGGCGGGTATGATGATTACCGCTTTTGCGCTTAGAGGGCTGACATGACAATAAGCTGGGGTACTCTTATTCGTCTCTGTCTGGTTAATGCTGCGATTGGCGGCCTCGCAGCACTACCAGTTAACCTTTTCAACCGTTTGATGACGGTAGAGTTAGCACTACCTGCCTTGTTACCAGGGCTTTTGGTGGCCTTGCATTATGGTGTACAACTAACCAGGCCATTATGGGGGCATCGTTCAGACTTAAAGGGCGGTAGAACACCTTTTATTTTAATAGGTATCCTCGTCGTTTGTCTTGGTGTTTTGGGGGCTGCTTGGGGAATTCAGGTTGCAGATGAATCAGTGCCTTTAGCACTTTTTATATGGGTGGTTTCTTACGCAGCTATCGGTTTAGGAATTGGGGCGGCAGGAACTTCTTTTCTCGCCTTACTTGCAAGCGTAACTGGACCACGTAAAGGAGCTCCGGCGACGTTAGCATGGTTACTGCTAATAGCAGGCGCAATCATCGCATCAGTAGGAACGGGCATTATGCTGGAGCCTTATAGCTCCACACGGCTGGTCAGTGTCGTAGCAGTAGTTTGCTTAATAGCTTTTGTGCTCTGTTTAATTGCCACATGGAACGTGGAAACACACGCTCCCGGTGTTCATATGGACACAGGAACACCGTTTTTTGAGGGTTTAAGCAAAACATGGAATGATCCAGTAGCGCGAAAATTCACTGGCTTTGTCTTTTTATCAATCCTTGCTTTCTACCTCTCAGAGTTGATCTTCGAGCCTTTTGCAGGACACATCCACGGCCTTAATCCTGAGGACAGCACCAAACTTTCCGGTGGAAAAGATGGCGCAGCATTACTGGGCATGGTTGGCGCAGGTGTACTTTCACATTTTGGACGTGGTAACTTGCGCTTCTGGGCTGTGCTAGGTTGTGTTCTTTCAGCAGCAGGCCTGGTCGGATTTGCAACTGGCCTACCACTGGTACCCAGCACTATTGTTCTAGGCTTTGGTAATGGTCTTTTTGTAGTAGGCGCTGTAGGATCGATGATGCAACTAGCAACTGCCCACGCCAAAGCAACCGGCATGCGCATGGGTGTTTTTGGAGCCGCACAGGCTGTAGCTGCCGGCCTTGCAGGAATTGTTGCAACAGGCATGCTGGACCTGACCCGTTTGATTTTGCCAGATTCGACAGCTTATGGTGTCGTATTTATGCTCGAGGCTATTCTCTTCATTATAGCAGCTATTGTAGCAGCCCGAGTGATGCGTTTGCCCTCCAATATGAATGATGTAACCTTGATTCCGGGGGGATAAAAATATGTATGATGTTGTCGTTGTGGGCGGTGGACCATCTGGTGCCACAGCTGCCGAAGATCTCACACGATCAGGTCACTCTGTAGCTTTGCTGGATCGCGAAGGACGGATTAAACCTTGTGGTGGAGCAATACCACCACGCTTGATGAAAGATTTTCAGATAACTGAAGATCAGTTGCTCACAAAAGTAACTACAGCCCGCATGATATCTCCAAGCGGGAGGCACGTCGATATTCCCATCGAAAACGGTTATGTTGGAATGGTGGATCGCAAAGACTTTGATCCATTCCTTCGCTCCCGCGCCAAAGAAGCCGGAGCAAAATATTTTACAGGCACATTTGTTAGAATTGAACGTCCCGAAGGAAACCCTGTGGTTATCTACCGAGACAAGGCTACTCAGGAAGAACACAAACTTCCTTGCAGAGCCGTAATTGGGGCTGACGGAGCAAAATCTCGCGTTGGTTTAGCAGAAGTTAAAGATGCTGATAAAGTACCTCTGGTTTTTGCTTATCATGAAATTATCAAAGCTCCACCCAAGAACAAAATCTATGACCCTGCACGATGTGACGTCATCTATGACGGTGCTATCTCACCTGATTTTTATGGTTGGGTTTTTCCACATGGAGACAGTGCCAGTGTTGGCATGGGATCCGAGTTATCATCCGTAAACCTAAAGCAAGCTACTGCAGATTTACGCATAGCCTCGGGGCTCGCAGATTGTGAAACTCTGCGCAAAGAGGGCGCACCCATCCCACTTAAGCCACTTGACAGATGGGATAACGGGAAAGATGTCATATTAGCTGGCGACGCCGCGGGTGTTGTGGCCCCATCCTCAGGTGAAGGGATCTATTACGCTATGGTTGGTGGGCGTGTGGCTGCCACAGCTTGTACTGCGATGCTTGCATCTGGCAGAGTTAAAGATCTCAAATTAGCGCGTAAACTCTTTATGCGTGAGCATAAAACAGTGTTTCGAGTTCTTGCTTCAATGCAGAATGCCTATTACCGATCTGATGATAGACGTGAGCGATTTGTATCTCTTTGTCACGATGTTGACGTACAAAAATTAACCTTTGAGGCTTATATGAACAAAAAACTAGTATCAGCGCGCCCTATGGCTCATATTAAAATTGGCATAAAAAATATAGCCCATTTAACAGGTTTGGTTAAGGCAGACTACGTATGAGTATAATGATCCCTGCTTGGGTAAATGGCAACTTAGTCCCCGTTGAAAAACTTGAAGCACATAAACGCGGTTTTAAACATAAAGCCGTGTCAGTCTTTATATTGCAGGACGACAATGTATTATTACAACAACGAGCGTTGGAAAAATACCATACACCAGGTCTGTGGGCCAATACCTGCTGCACCCATCCTGACTGGGACGAAGACCCTAATGATTGCGCTGTTCGGCGGTTGAATGAAGAACTAGGCATTAAAAATCTGAACCTCGAGCACCGTCATCATCTTGAATACCGTGCCAAAGTGGGTGGAGGTTTAATCGAACATGAAGTTGTAGACGTGTACGTCGGGTACGCACCTCCAAATTTTCAAGTCGAGCTCAACCCAGATGAAGTAATGGCGATTGAGTGGCTCAGTTTTATAGATATAAAATCTGCTATTGAACAAAACCCTGAACGCTTCACACCATGGTTAAAAATTTATATGGCTGAACATGCAAACACAATTTTTGGTGACGATTTAGTCCATTTGTAACTATCAAGTTCAATGTTAAATCACGGCAGTACTAAAAATTTTTATGATCTGCTTCAGTACCAATCGATCTTTAGCTGTCTCCATTACAGTACTCACTTCATGATTATCTGGGGTTCAAACTCAGATTAAAAGCGGACACAGCCGTTGATTGAATAAATAACTTGACCATATTTTTAACCACAAAATATACAAAACTTACAATTACTTTTTCTTTTTTAATAAAGGCGTTATAATTGGGACCAGAAGCGTGGTGAGGGATCCCAACGGGTCAGTTGGAATATTTTTCAATGACCCAACAATCTGACGTACATCGGACCCAAGATCTTGCATTTCTACTTCAAGGTCAGCAATTGCCATATCCCTAACTTCTACTACCGGCGCAATTTCTCGTTCAACGTTCAACTTCGCTGCAGTGATCGCTAGGACAAGGGTCAATATTAAATTCAAAATAGCCAGAATACAGGCCGCCCATGTGGGAGAGACTAGTCCACTAAGAATGAAGTAAAAGCAAAGGTTCAAAAAAACCAAGCCAATCATTGCTAAAACACCTGCTAAAGCCATCAAGATTGTCTGATTTTGAATGACTGCTAAACGCCGTCGCGCAATAAGGCTTTCAGTTCGATAAATCGTTGTGATACTACGACTAATTCGATTCATGTTGATCTCCTATTTTGACACTCGACCAACAAAAAGCCCCAGAATGAAAGTAGCTATTAAAACGGTCACAGGCTTTTCTTTATGCAGCATTTTAAGTTCATCTATCAAAGTTGCGCCTAGATCTTCAATCTGGTCCAAGTCAAGGCCATGGTTAACCAAAATTTGCGACAAACCTTCGGTATCATGTTCTGTTTTACCCATTAATTCTGCATCAGTTTTATTCATGTTTCTTTTTTTTGCATCATAGGCAAGGCGGCTGTTTTCCAATTCTAACTTGAGGCTTAAAAGTTCCTTTTCGAGCTCTGCTTTAGTCGCCATTTAATTGTACCCCTCAAGTAATTATCAGCTACTGCGTCCTAGCCTAACAACATATCTTATGTGTTTTTACTGAAGTTGTTATTATTTTTACCAAGCATTTATTTTCCTAATTTTTTATCGTATGCATCAGTAGATGAATAAGCAAATTCAATTGAACACTCAATCTATCCTGTGCTAAGATGAATGGTGTAGAGCACATAATGAATGTGCTACTTTTCATACAAATACAATTATACAATTTGGATAGAAAAAAGACTTTCTTTATTTATCATATCAGCGCTTACGTCTACAATCCCGCTCATATACGCCTAATTGAATCAAAAATTTGGAGAGATCCTTATCATATGTACATATGATTTTTTAGTTCAAACATGACAACGCGGGCTTTGTAATAAGGACAGAGTTTGCATTCATTTTGATAAAAATTTTAAGATTTTGAACCTTGTTACAGGGAGTTTCAGTGCTCAAATTGGTCAGAAAAACTGTTTTAGGAACATTATTAATTGGGCTTTTATCATGTGCACCCTCACTAACTTCTAAAGATCCAGACACGGTTAATATATTGATCGGTCAAGAAGTTTTGCGCAGCTACCCCACTTTTCAAGACGCCAAACCACACGAGGGGATTGGCGACAAGCCGCAAAACTTTGCTGTCCACGGTATAGATGCATCACGATGGCAAAGCGACATTGATTGGCAAACTGCACGTTCCGCCGGTATTTCATTTGCCTATATTAAAGCTACTGAGGGTGGAGATATTTTTGATCCAATGTTTCTTGCGCATTGGAATGGGGCCCAAAAAGCCGGTGTGCGTCAGGGAGCATATCATTATTTTTACTTTTGCCGTCCCGCGGTAGAACAGGCACGATGGTTTATCAGTCATGTACCACGGGAAGCTAAGGCGCTACCACATGTTCTGGATATGGAATGGAACCATCTATCACGAACTTGCCCACTCCGTCCAACTGGCGCTAAAGTCCGTGAGGAAGCCAAACGCTTTTTAGACATTCTTGAAAAACACTATGGCCAGCGTCCAATTATCTATACAACCGTCGACTTTTATCGTGATACCAATATCAAACTATTAAAAAATACTCAATTTTGGTTGCGGTCTGTTGCCGCCCATCCCCGCAAAACTTACCCTGGACAGAAATGGATATTCTGGCAATACACCGGCACCGGTATTGTTCCCGGTGTGCAAACTCCAGTAGACATAAACGTTTTTGCGGGTACGCTCAAGGAATGGAGAAATTGGCCAGATTAGCCATTAATCTTCTTTTTTGAAGAGAAATCTATTTACTCGGGCATCTCTTAATTACAGTACCGGAACATCGCTGGAGGTGCATAATCATAGTCCGACCTATCGACCCGACCCATAGCGCTATATAAATAGTTAGAGCTATTATGCTATATGCATTTTCTATACTACCTCTTACAAAATCTGCGGACAGTTGACTAAATTTTACCAAGATAAATTCCACCCAACCCAATTTTGTAAAATGCTTAAAAATTAATTAAAGAGGAATACTCTGAGCGTATTATAACCACCAATAGTACGACAAAAGTCTTAGATCAGATAAATTCTTGACCAAGCGATAAAAAAACGTGTTACTTAACAGTATCTAATCTGGGGACTGATATGACAAAATTTAATTCTTTTAACCGCCGCCACTTTATGATGACTACTGCAGCATCATCATTAATTCTTGGTGCTGGCCCAACCTTTGCAGCAGAACCGATTAAAACTGCAGGGATTTATACTGTCCCGGTGGAGCAGCAATGGGTAAGCCGTATTCATATTGCAGCACTTGCCGCACAAGATCGTGGTGATATTGAATACACTTTCTCTGAAAATGTAAGCAATACCGACTATGCCCGCGTTATTCGCGAGTATGCAGAAGCGGGCAACAAGCTTATAATCGGCGAGGTGTTTGGTGCTGAAGCTGAAGCGCGCGAAGTTGCGGCAGAATATCCAGACGTCGCCTTTCTAATGGGATCGAGCTTTAAAGAAGATGCAGCCTTACCAAATTTTGCGGTCTTCGATAATTACATTCAGGATGGCTCTTACCTTTCAGGCATCATTGCAGGCGCAATGACAAAATCTGGAAATATAGGCATGGTTGGTGGCTTCCCAATTCCGGAAGTAAATCGACTAATGCATGCCTTTATGGCTGGGGCACTAGAAATGAATCCAGACATTAAATTTCAAGTCAGCTTTATTGGTAGCTGGTTTGATCCACCAAAAGCTAAAGAAACTGCCTTCGCAATGATCGAGAATGGTGCGGATATCCTTTATGCTGAGCGCTTTGGTGTTTCCGATGCAGCAAAAGAAAAAGATATCTTGGCGATTGGGAATGTAATCGATACTCAGGCCGAATATCCTAACACAGTCGTAGCTTCAGCAATCTGGCACTTTGAGCCAACCCTAAACAAGGCCATTGCCGAGTTGCAAGCAGGCAAATTCAAAGCAGCGGACTACGGAGTTTATTCGTTTATGAAGGCTGGTGGCACTTCTTTAGCGCCGCTAGGAAGCTTTGACGGAAAAGTCCCAAGCGCTGCAATGAAACTCGTCAAAAAACGTGAAGCTGACATAAAGTCAGGTTCTTTTACAGTCATCATTAATGATGAAGAGCCAGGTTCGTCGTAATCCAGAATGACAGATACTCTCGTTGAGGCTCTATCCCTCGACGCAATAACTAAACGCTTTGGAGAGCTGACTGCAAATGATGCAGTCAGCCTTTCTTTAAACCAAGGCGAAGCTATTGCATTACTCGGTGAAAATGGCGCTGGTAAAACTACGCTTATGAATATTCTTTTTGGTCAGTATACAGCTGATAGTGGGACTGTTCGTGTGTTCGGTGAAAAATTGCCGCCAGGAAATTCGCGCGCAGCATTAAATGCCGGTGTCGGCATGGTGCATCAGCACTTTACTCTTGCCGATAACCTAACCGTTCAAGAAAATATTACGCTAGGCACCCAATCACTACTTAGTTACAGTTCAAACAGTGCTGGAGCGAAGGCTCACATTATAGCTTTATCAAACAAATATCAACTTGCAGTTTCTCCGAATGCGCGCGTTGGAACATTAACTGTAGGTGAGCGACAAAGAGTTGAAATTCTAAAAGCACTATACCGTAATGTACGCATTTTAATCCTCGATGAACCGACTGCAGTCCTTACGCCACAAGAAACTGATGACCTCTTTGCTACCCTGCGTCATGCAATTTCAGATGGGCTGGCGATCATTTTTATATCCCACAAGCTCCATGAAGTAATGACCATTGCCGACCGAGTTGTCGTCCTGCGACACGGTAAAATAGCTGGTAAGGTTGAGATTAAAAATACAAGTAAAGAGGCGCTTGCTAAAATGATGATGGGCACGGAGGCTAGCCCCCCAGAAGTGGCCAATTCCACCCCAGGTGCCGCATTGCTTGAGTTGCGCAAAACCAGTACGCTAGACATTGGAAATAAACCAGGCCTACGCGACGTTTCATTGACGTTACGAGAGGGTCAAATAATTGGCCTTGCTGGTGTATCTGGCAACGGACAAGCTGCAATAGCTGATTTAATTGGTGGATCAATGTATCCAGTTAGTGGTCAGATTTTGTTATCAGGTACCCCGATCCAGGGCTGGACACCACACAATGCCGTTAAAAGTGGTATCGCTCGTATCCCCGAAGATCGGCATAAAACTGGGACAATCGCCGATTTCAACCTCACTGAAAACGCAATACTTGAGCATTACAAATCTAGCAACTTTAGTACCTGCGGCTGGCTAAACTGGCGTAAATCAAGGACTTTTGCGAGTGCCATTGTTAAAAAATATGACGTACGCTGTCCCGGAATTGATACGCCGATCCGTTTGCTATCCGGCGGAAACATGCAAAAGCTAATTCTTGGCCGAGTCTTAGAGGGCCAACCACGTGTTATTCTTGCCAACCAACCCGTGCGTGGTCTTGATATCGGGGCAGTAAATTATGTGCATAATCAATTGCTAAATGCCCGTAACCGCGGCGCTGCAATCTTAATTATATCTGAAGACTTGGACGAGATCATGGCACTGTCTGACGTAATCCATGTTATTTCTAGCGGCAGACTATCACCTGCGTTTGATCGTGGCCAAATGACACCAACTCAGTTGGGGCTCTGGATGGCAGGATCAGGTTTCGATGGTGAGGTTTCAAATGCGTCTTGAGCCAATCAATAATCCAAATATTGCGCGTAAGTCTGTCCCACCAGCCATTGCCTTACTGACTACAATATTGATTACATCTGTGTTGGCAATGCTAGCTGGCGCTAATCCATTTTCTGTGTTTGGGCTCATTTTAGAGGGAGCCTTTGGATCACAGTTTGCTTTGCTTGAAACATTGAACCGTGCAACACCTCTCATTTTTACGGGTCTGGCAGTTGCAGTCGCATTCCGCGCTAAATTTTGGAATATAGGAGCTGAGGCGCAGCTTTATGCAGGTGCTTTAATAACAGTATTATTAGGCATAGGAATTTTACAATGGCCCGCAGCTATACTTTTACCATTTATTATTGTTGCCAGTATTATTGCAGGAGCCATACTTCTCCTGGTGCCTGCGTTGCTTAAAACAAGATTTGGCGTTGACGAGGTTGTAACAACGCTCTTGTTTAATTTTATTTTCTTATTGTTTGTTTCAATGCTCTTAGAGGGACCACTAAAGGACCCAATGGGCATGGGTTGGCCCAAATCAGCACGTCTAATCCCCGAAGCGCGTTTACCCCGACTATTTGAAGGGCTACGTCTCCATTGGGGATTTGGCCTTGCAATTTTTTCATCCATTATTGTCTGGGTAATTCAGACAAAGAGTACTCTCGGTTATGAAATGCGCGCAGTTGGCCTAAATAAAAAAGCTGCAGCTTTTGCAGGTATTTCAGTCAACCTGGTATTAATCAAAACAGCTTTAATATCTGGCGGATTGGCCGCACTTGCAGGCTTTTCAGAAGTCGCTGGACTAAAAGGTAGCTTGACACTCGATCTATCGCCTGGCTTTGGCTACACAGGGATTATCGTAGCAATGCTAGCTCTGCTTAACCCGCTGGGTGTAGTTGTCGCTGCCCTATTTGTAGCAGGCATTTTCGTAGGTGCTGACAGCATGAGCCGTGCTGCAGGCGTTCCGACTTATTTAGCAGACATTATGCTGGCAGTAGCACTTTTATTAATGGTTCTTGCCATAATGCTAACTCGTTTTCGTGTAATTAGGGATTAACTCGATGGAGATTATCGAAATCCTGTTCACTGCCAGTTTTTGGGCCGCAGCAATTCGTATTGCAAGTCCTCTAATTTTTGCAACCTTAGGTGAGTTAATTTGTGAACGCGCAGGTGTTCTCAACCTAGGAATTGAAGGTATTATGGTATCAGGCGCATTTGCGGGCTGGATGGCTGTTTATTCCGGTACAGGCCTTTGGAGCGGTGTATGCATTGCTATGTTGGTAGGCATGCTATTTGGCCTCTTGCACAGCACACTGACTGTGCCCTTCGGCCTCTCTCAGCATGTTGTGGGCCTTGGCGTCACATTACTGGCAACATCATCAACTTATTATGCCTACCGATTGGCTCTACCAGAGGTTACCAGCCCACCCAAAATCGAAGCATTTCAACCGTATGAAGTCCCCATATTAGTCGATATCCCATTAATTGGAACAGCACTTTTCTCACAAACCCCACTAACGTATCTGGCTCTTGTTCTCGTGGTGTTAGTAGCAGTTATACTCTATCGGACCCCACTAGGATTGGCAGTACGCGCCGCCGGTGAGAATCCAGCAGCCGTGGCTGCACAAGGGTTGTCAGTGACTGCAATTCGGATGGGTGCAGTAATTGTAGGCAGTGGCTTAATGGCCGTTGGCGGTGCATTTCTAACAATGTCAGCCTTTGACAGCTTCTTTTTTGAAATGGTGAATGGACGTGGCTGGATCTGTATCGCGCTGGTAGTCTTTGGGTCATGGCAACCAGGCAAGGCACTCCTAGGCGCCGTTTTATTTGCTGCTTTTGATGCACTACAAATTCGTGTGCAACAGACTAGCTTTGGCACTCAAATTCCGTATCAATTTTTCTTAATGATGCCATATATTCTTTCAATCCTTGCACTCATAATAATGTCCCGCCGAGCCGAGGTGCCAGCGGCGCTCATGATTCCATTTAATAAAGGAGAGCGCTGATGTTCGATTTGATCGTCAGAGGTGGTACTCTGCCAGATGGGCGGGTAACCGATATCGGAATAAAAGGTTCAAAAATCATAGCGATGGATCAACTCGGTTCGGCTGAGGCAGAGCAAGTAATCGAGGCATCGGGTAACCTCATTAGCCCACCCTTTGTGGATCCTCATTTTCACATGGACGCAACACTGTCTTACGGACTGCCGCGCATCAATGCGTCTGGAACATTGCTCGAAGGAATTGGACTGTGGGGTGAACTCAAGCAAGTCATGACGCAAGACGAAGTTGTTCAACGCGCACTTACTTATTGTGACTGGGCAGCCAGTATGGGTTTGCTCGCAATCCGCAGCCATGTAGATACTTGTGATGACCGCTTATTAGGCGTTGAGGCTTTGTTGGAAGTTCGTAACAAAGTCAAAGACTATATCGACCTACAACTGGTTGCCTTTCCACAAGACGGGTTTTATCGCGACCCCACGGCCCGTGAAAATACTATCCGTGCACTTGATATGGGCGTTGACGTCGTCGGTGGGATCCCACATTTTGAACGAACAATGGTAGATGGCACTGCGTCCGTAACTGAGCTTTGTGAAATTGCAGCCAAGCGCGGTTTACAAGTTGACATGCACTGCGACGAAACTGACGATCCACTGTCACGTCACATCGAAACTCTGGCCTACGAAACACAGCGGTTGGACCTGCAAAATCGGGTCGCAGGGTCACACCTGACATCCATGCATTCAATGGATAACTACTACGTCTCAAAGTTGCTGCCTCTAATCGCAGAAGCTGAGATCAACGTAATTCCAAATCCATTAATCAATATTGTTTTGCAGGGGCGACACGATACCTTTCCCAAAAGGCGTGGCCTCACGCGGGTCAAAGAAATGCTAGCGCATGGCATCAACATTGGATGGGGACAGGATTGCGTACTAGATCCGTGGTATTCTCTTGGAACCGCCGATATGTTGGATGTAGCTTTTATGGGGTTGCATGTTGCGCAAATGACTAGTCCATCAGAAATGCAAACCTGTTTTGATATGGTTACAACAAACAATGCTAAAACAATGGGCCTTACTGACTATGGCTTGCATGTGGGTGCAAGGGCCTCGTTGGTAGTACTGGATGCAGGGTCTGCAATTGAGGCCATACGTCTCCGCGCAGCTCGCCTCCAAGTAGTTGCAAATGGTAAGATAATAAGCCAAACGCCAAGGCCAGACGCAATGCTTTCAATTTTAGACAGGCCGGCATCTATAGGCCGACGTCACAATACATAATAAAAAGACTGAGCAATTTATGTTCTTGCCATCAGTACAAATATTATTCACGTTTTTAGCATCATTTATTTATAGGATTTTATAATGCTGTATTATAAGATACAGACGTAATACTATAACAAGTTAGTTAGGTAAAAAATGCTTAATCCTGCACTCCCACTAGGATTTGCGCATCATGATCACACTAATTGTGTAATTGATACGCTAACCGCAGCCGAAACATACTGTGCTGAAAAAGAACTAAGGTTCACACCTGTGCGCCGTAAAGTTTTAGAAATACTATCTCAGGAGCACCGCGCCCTCGGTGCTTACGCTATACTGGACCGACTGCGTGAAAGTGGATTCGGTTCGCAACCACCTATCGCGTATCGTGCTCTTGATTTTCTAGTATTAAATGGGCTGGCCCACAAAATAGAACGTTTAAATGCATTCATCGCTTGCTCCCACCTAGGTTATACTCATACGCCTTTTTTTATGATTTGCCACTTATGTAATACAGTTGCTGAAGCACAGTATGTTCCAGATCGCGGTGCGCTTGAGAGCGCAGCACAAACTGCAGGGTTCCATATTGAACAAACAGTAGTTGAGGCTAAGGGTGTGTGTCCGTCTTGCATAACTAAGGGAGACATATGACCCTCGTTCAAATTGACAACTTGAGCCTTAAGTATAGCAAACGCATGGTGCTATCGAATGTTTCTTTCGAAGTTTCCTCGGGTGAAATTGTAACCATAGTTGGCCCCAACGGATCTGGCAAAACAAGTTTGTTACGCGCTATAATTGGAGCTTTAAAACCTTCGCGGGGGCGGGTTTTACTAAAAAGTGATATACGTTTTGGTTACGTTCCTCAAAAGCTGCATATAGATGAAACCCTTCCTATCACGGTGTCCCGATTTCTAAGGCTACCAAGAAATGTTAACGGATCAGCTATTGATGCAGCTTTATTGCAAGCGGGTCTGCCAGATTTGGCAAAAGTACAAATGTCACATTTATCAGGGGGACAGTTTCAGCGTGTATTGCTGGCGCGGGCTCTAATCGACAAACCTGATATCTTACTGTTGGATGAAGCGACCCAGGGTTTAGATCAGCGCGGATCTGCTTCGTTTTACAAGCAGATTGAAAAGGTCAGGCAAGAAACAGGTTGCGCAGTTCTTATGATAAGCCACGAATTACATGTGGTGATGAGTGCATCTGATCGGGTAATCTGCTTAAACGGCCACGTTTGTTGCGAAGGTACTCCTGCAGTTGTCGCCTCAGCTCCAGAATATCGTGCACTCTTTGGTGCGGATACGGGCGGTGCTTTAGCCCTTTATCAACATCATCATGATCATAGCCATGATGATGATCACGAGCGCCAATACCAATCGGAGACTAAGCACTAATGCTTGATGATTTCTTGGTGCGTGCCAACTTAGCTGGAATCGGTGTAGCCGTCGCTGCAGCTCCATTAGGCTGTTTTGTGGTTTGGAGACGCATGGCCTACTTTGGAGATGCAACAGCACACGCAGCAATTTTGGGAGTTGCCCTTTCTCTTGCATTTTCACTTTCAATTTTCATTGGTACCGTAATAGTTGCTTTGCTTATGGCTTTTACGGTCAGCCTACTTTCAGACCGCGGTTATGCGATGGATACGCTATTAGGTGTACTCGCTCACTCCACACTTGCCTTTGGACTGGTTGCAGTTTCATTTTTATCAGGCATCCGAATAGATCTCATGGCTTACCTTTTCGGAGACATTCTCGCTGTATCACGAAGCGATTTAGGAGTTATATGGATTGGCGCAGGTCTTGTTGTTGCATTAGTCGCTTGGCGATGGACGGCTCTACTAACGTCAACGCTTAATGAAGATTTGGCACATGCTGGAGGCATAGACCCGAAACGTGAGAAAATAGTCCTTACGTGTGCGTTGGCTATTACTGTGGCAGTTTCAATCAAAGTGGTCGGGGTTTTATTGATTGCCGCGATGTTGATAATTCCAGCAGCTGCAGCACGGGTATTCTCAAAAACGCCAGAAAGAATGGTGCTGGTTGCTGGTGCGATTGGCACTCTTTCCGTATTAGTGGGACTACGTGTAGCTTACATAATAGATACTCCTGCAGGTCCATCCATTGTTTGCGTGGCAGCTTTAGCGTTTCTTTTATCAAGTGTAACAAAAGGCCTCAGTACCAAAGAATAACCTGCTATAAAAGTAAACAGTACACTCGGCTATTAACCGATTTGTTCAACGCCATATTAAAAATGACAACTTCAGACATGGTAGATTTCCGTAAAACCTTAACTAATATCTGCAAGAATCGCTTCAAAGGAGATTAAGGTTAATGCAGTCATGGATAGGGTTGGATTCTGAGTCCCTATTGAAGGCACAGAGCCACATTCAGTTATATATAGATTATTTTGATCCCAGCTTTTTTGATGCTTGTTGACGATACTATTTAACGAAGATGTTCCCATAATATGGGTCTCACATAAATGCCCTGCATCTTGAAAATTAAATTCTGTCGCCAGCTCATCAAAATTTATGTATGTGCTTTTAGATAAATCCGGTGCAGCCATAAAATCTTGCGCTCCAAGCCTATCTTAGCCCCCTAAAACAGATCCCAATAATCACTTTCTTAGTGATAAGTAAAAATTATACAGAAAATCCAAAACTATAATTATAGATGCTCCCATTACTGCATATAAAATTTAAAATGGTCAGTTGGAAATTGGAAAAGTACACCTGCAATGCGTACTGGGCCAAAGTGCCGCTTACCCGCGAATACTTGGAGACCAATGAGATAAATACTCATCACAATGGCAGATATCACACTAACTCGACTTGGGAAGATCACTGCCAATGATGAATAGCCATGATAACTTATTACAATAGATAACAACGATTTATCCCTAATTATTTACACCACTAAATAGAACGAAGATAATGACCTGCGAGGTTCTCAATCTATCCAAATGTGACTATAATAACCAATAATTTAGCTCATATTGTTATTGGAAAGGCTTTCGTCAACAATTATGATAGTTTCAGAAATTGTCGGGTTAGACATTTGAAGTTCATCAGCAGAAAGCTTAATGACCTTATCAACGCGCTCGATGTTCGCTGCTCCGGCAAAAACAGCGCGTGCGGCGGATGAGGGTTTTAAGAGGTTTTTGGCTGCAGCCGCATATTTTCCAAAGGGAACCATATCTGAAGGGTCAGCACCAAGGCGTTCAACGACACCATTTACAAAGTCATAGATCTCTTTGGATTTATCGATGTCACTGTGAACGGCGTCATTAATTGAGCGAGGACCTTCACGAGTGATGCAACGGTAGTTCCCGGTTGCCAGCATGGCCCATTTTGCAAAAGGTACAAATATAGAGTCAAAAACACGAAGTTTGACAGGAACATCTTTGCCGTCAATCTGATAGTTTTCTACGTCTGCCTCCAGGGTCGTAAGTATCAAATTATGGGAGGGGTCTCTAAATTTAGAAACTTTGAAGTTTGTTGGAAGGCCTACAAAAAGAACATTAGGTTTTTCTTCTGGTGGACGAAACGCCTGAGGGTCCGGGGAACACAGGGTCACTAACTCAGGATCGAATTGATCCCATATTTCAGCATCTAGAAACGCATCCCTCAGATTGGATGTATCGAAATTGGGAATGCGCTTTAAGTAGGGCAATGGCGGCATATTCATGATTGACATACACGGTACTTTGCTTTTGGCAATTTGCCCAAGCAGATTACTGATGGTAGGGTGCGAGTACTGTGGTTCTTGCATAGCGAGGCAAACAAGATCGTAATCTTGCGGACTAGCGTTTTCTGGGGTTACTGCATTCACTACGCCAGCCAGATTATTTGAAAAAAAGCTACGATGTGCTTCTTCACCTTTTAATTTGATTCGAACTTCAGTCCCTTCTGAATTGATAAGTGCCGCTGTTTCTTCACGACAGACCAACGTAACATAATGGCCTGCGGCAGCAAATTTTGTAGCAAGTAATGAGCCATAGGAAGCCCCAAGGATAAGAATTTTATATACCATTTCCGTTTGTTCCTTTGCATTCATCAAGCGGGAATCAATCTCTCTTATAAATGGTATCACAAACTCAGAATTTTCTGATCAAAATATTTCCATCTCTAGGACTTTATTAATTTTCATTGAAAGAGCGTCCAACCGCAACGGGCGCTTATAGCCAGCGATTTTTTAACTGAGCAGATCAACCAAAGTTTCCCCAAGCTTAGCGGGTGATGGGGAGACCCGAACTCCTGCAGATTTAAGGGCGTCAATCTTATCCTCTGCTCCACCTTTCCCACCTGAGATTACAGCTCCAGCATGGCCCATTGTACGCCCCGGTGGTGCGGTTCGGCCAGCTATAAAACCAACAACAGGTTTCGAGCGGCCTCGCTTAGCTTCATCTATTAGGAATTGTGCTGCGTCCTCTTCGGCCGAGCCACCTATTTCGCCAATCATGATAATCGACTGGGTGTCCGGGTCAGCCAAGAACAGCTCCATAATATCAATAAATTCAGTGCCTTTAACTGGGTCTCCACCAATACCGACAGCAGTTGTTTGGCCCAAGCCCGCTACGGTAGTTTGATATACAGCCTCATAGGTCAATGTTCCAGAGCGTGACAAAACTCCAACCGATCCCCTTTTAAAAATAGACCCCGGCATAATGCCAATTTTACATTCGTCAGGTGTCATCAAACCAGGACAATTAGGGCCAATTAATCGACTGCTAGATACATCAAGTTTTTCTTTAACACGAACCATGTCCTGAACCGGGACACCTTCAGTAATACAGGTAATGAGCTCTATGCCAGCATCAATTGACTCTTCAATCGCTGCCGCAGCGCCTGCTGGTGGAATATAAATAATACTGGAAGTAGCACCAGTTGCTTCTTTAGCTTCGGCGACACTAGCGTACACAGGCAAGGACACACCAGTTGCGCTGGTCCAATCTGTTCCACCTTTCTGAGGATGAGTGCCAGCGACCATTTTTGTACCGTGGTATGCTAGGGCTTGTTCGGTATGAAAAGATCCGGTTTTTCCAGTGAGACCCTGAACGATGATTTTTGTATCTTTATTGATGAGAATTGACATCTACTTACCCTTTAACGGCTTTAACGATTTTCCGAGCTGCGTCGTCCAGATCGTCTGCGGCAATTACGTTCAGGCCGCTTTCATTGATAATGGATTTGCCTTCTTCAACTTTAGTTCCTTCGAGGCGTACAACCAACGGTACTTGTAGCCCAACATCTTTAACGGCTTGTACAACGCCCTGTGCAATTACGTCGCAGCGCATGATCCCACCGAAAATATTAACCAAAATACCTTTTACGTTTGGATCCGAGGTGATGATTTTGAATGCTGCTGTCACCTTTTCCGTTGTAGCACCTCCACCAACATCTAGAAAATTTGCCGGTGCTGCACCATAGAGTTTAATGATGTCCATTGTAGCCATCGCCAGACCAGCACCATTGACCATACAGCCAATCTCACCATCCAGCGCGATATAGGCAAGGTCGTACTTCGAGGCTTCAAGTTCTTTAGCATCTTCTTCGCTCTCGTCTCGGTACGCCATCAGGTCTGGATGACGAAAAAGCGCATTCCCATCAAAAGAAATTTTTGCATCAAGGACCTGAATTTCGTTCGACTTAGTGACGATCAATGGATTGATCTCAAGCATACTCATATCTTTGTCAGTAAACGCTTTATATAATGCCTTAAACAGTTTCTTACCCTGATCACGAGAATTACCAGCCAGTTTATAGGCGTCCGCCAATTTCTCAGTGTCTTCATCCGTAACGCCAGTAGACTGTGTTATATTGATAGTATGGATTTTATTTGGTGTCTCTTCTGCAACTGTTTCTATATCCATGCCACCTTCAGTCGAAGCCACAAACGAAACTTTACCTGTTTCACGATCAACAAGGATCGAAAGGTAAAGCTCACGTTCAATATCAGCACCGTCCTCGATGAAAATACGATTAACTTGCTTGCCCGCTGGACCAGTTTGTTTGGTTACAAGTGTTTTACCCAGCATTTCACTGGCATTGGCCAATGCTTCTTCCGCAGAAAAGGATACGCGTACGCCACCTTTAGCGTTTTCACCAAGCTCTTTGAATTTACCTTTTCCGCGTCCTCCAGCATGAATTTGGCTTTTTACAACCCAGACTGGCCCCGAAAGTGTACCAACTGCTGCCTCTATTTCATCCTGATTAGTAATTGTGACACCATTCGCGACAGGTGCGCCAAAGGTTTTTAAAACTTCCTTGGCTTGATGCTCATGGATGTTCATTTATTTCTCCTCATGTTGGAAATCATTTGATTAATGTCAATATATCTTTGAAAGCGTCAGCACTGGCATTTCCAAGCCATTCAAAAATCACCATCTCTGTGGTGACAATACTCACCCCGATCGCACTTAAACGGACCAAACAGGCCGCCTCATTTTCTAATGTTCTTGATGCAGTTGCATCAGATACAAAAAAAACTTCGAAACCTTCCTCAACAAGACCAACAGCAGTTTGAACAACACAAATATGTGCTTCCATTCCCGTCAGAACAACCTGCCTGCGATTCAGTGATTTAAATGCCTTAGCAAAGCCAGAATCTTCCATGCAGGAAAAGTGCATCTTCGGCAATATCTCAGATGTGCCAGCGACTGATTTAATCTCTGGAATGGTGGCCCCAAGCCCCCTAGGATATTGTTCAGTCAGTAGGGTGGGAATGCCAATTTTTTCAGCTGCCTGCAGCAGAGTTCGCGCATTTCTTATAGTACGAGCAGGTGCCATCATGGCAGGTACCAGACGTTCCTGCATGTCAATAACAACCAGTACAGAATCATGGGCCCTAATTAACAATTTACACCCTCCAAAAACATAAACCCGAGCCGGTATGTGGTATACCACCGATATCAAAGTCAAGAGTTTTAAACATACAACGAATAAACTGTTTGACTGATATTGATCTAGGTGTATGGTATACCACACACCAAATGCTGGTAGAATTTAAGTATTTCAGAGCGGTTTGCCCATGAGGGGGAAGTTCACATGTCGATTGGCGACAAACTTACGCCGATAGCCGAAAGCTTCACATTGAAGGATCACACCTTCGCAGTGTTGCGTGCGGCTATACTCGATATGGATATTTACAGTCCTAACGCAGATTTGCGTTTAGATGAACGGAAGCTAGCTGATAAACTGGGGATTTCCCGTACACCCATCCGCGAGGCACTTGCACGACTGGCACAAGAGGACCTTGTTCAAATCATACCCCGGAAGGGTGTTTTTGTCTGTCGCAAAACAAGACAAGAAATCTTAGAAATGATCATCACTTGGGCGGCGCTTGAAAGTATGGCGGCCCGTCTAGCGACGGAAAATGCGACCGATGCCGATCTGGCTGCACTTCGAAAATTTGCGATGAAGCATAGTAGTGATGCAGTGCGCGCAGACATCGAAGAATATTCAGACGCTAATATCAAGTTCCATCAGATGATCCTCGAATTGTCTGGTTGTGCACTATTAGGTTCTACCGCTGAAGGGTTATTAATTCATATGCAAGCCATCCGTCGTCGTACCATGGGTGAAAGTGACAGAGCCCTTAAATCAGTAGTTGATCATATGGAAATAATAGAAGCACTTTTGGCCCGAAATCCAAATCTGGCGGCGCGGCGCGTACGAGAACACACGATGCGTTTGCATGACCACATCAGGAAAACTTGGACAAGAATTGAAACAATTGGCTCGTCAAAAACTACGACTAGCTAAAAAATATCACGAGGACGTAAATGAGCCAATCCGAACCAGTACAAAACATGAATGCCAAGAACCTTGAAAACGCAACTAGTGACCTGACAGACGGCTTTCACTTGCTCATAGATGCTTTGAAGTTAAATGGCGTCAAAACAATCTATAATGTGCCAGGCATTCCGATCACTGATTTAGGCCGCTATGCGCAAGCCCAAGGAATCCGAGTTTTGTCGTTTCGCCATGAACAGCATGCAGGTTATGCCGCTGCAGCTGCAGGTTTTTTGAATAAAAGACCAGGTATTTGCATGACAGTTTCGGCGCCCGGTTTTTTAAATGGTTTAACTGCACTTGCACATGCGACCACCAACTGCTGGCCGATGATCCTAATTTCTGGGTCTTCAGAACGTGAAATCGTGGACCTACAACGCGGTGACTACGAAGAAATGGACCAGCTGGCTGTTTCTCGCCCACATGCCAAAGCATCATACCGTATTCTGCTCGCCGAAGACATCGGTCTGGGCGTTGCTAGGGCATTCCGCGCAGCAACAACGGGCCGTCCAGGCGGGGTGTACTTAGATGTTCCAGGGTCGCTGCTTGGTCAAGTAATGGATGAAGTTGAGGGCAAAAAATCACTGCGCCAAGTTATTGACCTGAACGCAGCGTCAATTCCAGCTCCAGCGGCCATAGCCCGTGCGCTTGAAGTTCTGAAATCAGCCAAAAAACCACTGCTAATCATCGGTAAAGGTGCCGCATATGCACAGTGTGATGAAAAAGTCCGCCAATTGGTAGAAACACTTGGCTTTCCTTATTTACCGATGTCAATGGCCAAGGGTCTTATGCCTGATAACCATGTACAATGCGCCTCCGCAGCGCGATCACTAGTTTTAAAAGAAAGTGATTGCGTGTTCCTCATCGGTGCGCGACTGAACTGGCTACTAGGTCAAGGTCAAGGCCCGGCTTGGGGTGAAAAATATGCTAAAAAGTTCGTACAAATCGATATTGAACCAACTGAGATAGATTCAAACCAGACGATTTCTGCACCTTTAATAGGTGATATTGAAAGCTGCGCTGACGCACTTTTGGATGCTATTGGTGGCAATTGGGAAAAACCGTCCAAAGGCTGGACTGGTGCTGTACGCGCTAAAGTTGAAGCCAACGTGGCTCGAATGGCACCCAAACTGCGCAATAATAATTCACCTATGGATTACCAAGGTGCAATGGGTGTCATCAAAGACGTAATGGCCGAACATCAGGATACTATTCTGGTTAACGAAGGTGCCAACGCGCTTGATCAATGCCGTTCAATCGTGGACATCCATAAACCCCGCAAACGTCTTGACGTTGGTACTTGGGGAATAATGGGCATTGGCATGGGTTCTGCTGTCGCAGGCGCTGTTGAAACTGGAAATCAGGTTCTCTGTGTAGAGGGCGACAGCGCCTTTGGCTTTAGTGGTATGGAGGTCGAGACTATCTGCCGCTATAATTTGCCAATTTGTATCGTGATCTTCAATAACAATGGAATTTACAGAGGCGATGGCGAAAATTGGAGTGGTGGTGAAGATCCATCACCCACAGTTTTTGTGAAAGATTCCAAATACGAAATGATGATGCAGGCCTTTGGTGGCGTCGGTGTGGTTGCAAATAATCCTGATGATTTGCGCCGTACGATCTCTGAAGCCTTCAAGAGCCGCAAACCCACATTGATAAATGCCATTATTGCAGAAGATGCCGGTCGTGAAAGTGGTAACATCGGTAATCTAAACCCAACCTCAGTAGTCGCGCAGCATATTTATCCGCAGGCAAAAAAGTAAAACCCGCTTCGGGCTCTTCCCGAGGCATTTAGCAACATGAGATCCCTATCTAACCCGTAGGGTCGCGAAGAAAGAAGAAACAATGAAAGCTCTTGAAGGCGTTAAAATCCTTGATTTCACACACGTTCAGTCAGGACCAACCTGTACTCAGCTCTTAGGATGGTTTGGCGCGGATGTGATAAAAGTTGAAAGGCCCGGAGTGGGTGATGCGACCCGCAAACAGCTTATTGATGTTCCTGGCGCTGATAGCCTTTACTTTACCATGCTTAATCACAACAAACGCTCGATCGAACTTAACTCAAAAGATGAGACCGGCAAAGAGGTACTAACGCGACTGATCGAAAAATGTGACGTAATGGTCGAAAATTTTGCGCCAGGAGCACTGGACCGGATGGGCTTTTCTTGGGAGCGGGTGCAAGAGATAAATCCCCGAATGATTTTAGCCTCAATCAAAGGTTTTGGACCAGGGAATTATGAAGATTGCAAAGTTTACGAGAACGTTGCGCAATGCGCAGGTGGTGCGGCCTCAACAACTGGTTTCCGTGATGGACCACCTTTAGTGACCGGCGCACAGATCGGCGATAGTGGAACCGGATTACACCTTTGCCTTGGGATCGTGACAGCCCTGTTCCAGCGGGAAAAAAGTGGGCGCGGCCAAAAAGTTACAACTGCCATGCAAGATGGAGTCTTAAATCTTTGCCGCGTTAAATTGCGCGATCAGCAGCGTCTCGAAAAAGGCCCATTGAACGAATACTCTCAATTTGGTGAAGGTATTCCCTTTGGCGACGCGACGCCACGCGCAGGTAATGATTCAGGAGGGGGCCAACCAGGCCGTATTCTTAAATGTAAGGGCTGGGAAAATGATCCCAATGCCTACACCTATTTCATCACACAAGCCGCTGTTTGGGGCAAAGTCTGTGATTTAATTGGAAAGCCAGAGTGGAAAGATGCACCTGGGTATGCAACCCCACCAGAAAGGTTGGACAAGCTGAATGAAATCTTCGGCGCTATCGAAGAATGGACAATGACCAAGACAAAATTTGAGGTCATGGACATTTGTAACCCCCATGACATTCCAGTTGGTCCAATCCTATCAACCAAAGAGATAATGGAAGATGATGGTCTGCGCGCAACAGGAACAATTGTTGATGTGGATCACCCAGAGCGAGGTAAGTACACCAGTGTTGGCTGTCCAATCAAGCTAAGCGATAGCCCCGTTGAAGTGACGCGTTCACCACTGTTAGGCGAACATACAGCTGAAATTCTTTCTGAGGTACTCGGATACAAAGGCGAAAATCTGGCCCGAGTTGTTGAATCAGGTGCGGTTGGTACTGCCAAAGGAGCAACATAAATGAGCGACAAAATGCGCCTAATTGTTATGGGCCAGCAGGCCTTTGGCAAAGATGCCCTTGCTAAACTTCTAGAAAAAGGTCGTGACGAAGTTGTTGCTGTCTATTGCGAACCTGATCGCGAAGGTAAGCCTATCGACCCGATTAAAGAGTTTGCGCTTGAAAAGGGACTGCCTGTTCACCAGCCCGCAAATTTCAACGATCAAAGTACATTAAACACGCTGTCATCGATCAAAGCCGATCTTATGATAATGGCCTTCGTAAACGTTTTTGTCCCGGAGGCCGCCCGCAATACGCCAACCCATGGCTCAATCTGTTTTCATCCATCGCTCCTACCGCTGCATCGCGGACCAAGTGCCGTCAACTGGCCCATTATTATGGGATCAAATAAATCAGGATTTTGCTGGTTTTACCCATCAGACGGGCTGGATGAAGGCGATAGTCTTTTACAATGGGAATGCCCAATCGACGAAGATGATACAGTGATCAATTTATATTTCAAAAAGATTTACCAGCCTGCTGTTGATTCTGTTTTGCAAGTTTGCAATCTCTTTCGCGCTGGGAATCCACCGCGCATAATACCCGATGAAGCAAAGGCAACATATGAGCGCCGCTGCATCAAGAAACATGCGCGGATTGATTGGAACAAACCAGTTGGACAAGTCTATAATCTGATCCGCGGCACCAATCCTGCACCCGGTGCTTGGACTACTCTTAATGGCGAGGAAGTGCAGATTTTCGACTCAATGCGCGTACCTGGCGACGGAGTTTCAAGCAAAATCATTGACATCAATGATGAGGGCATCACCGTCCAGTGCATTGGAGGTCGTATTCTTATCAAGCGTGTTCGGCCCTCCGGAAGCGGTAAAATAACGGCGTCTGAATGGGCTGCAACTGTCAGCCTTTCGGTTGGCGATCTGCTCGGTTCCGAAAATAATACAAACTTATAGGTTTATAATATGTCTGATATCAAAATAGCTCGCGCAGCCAATAAAAAGCCCATCCAAGAGATTGGCGGCAAGCTTGGTATTCCCACAGAACATTTACTGCCTTTTGGCCACGATAAGGCAAAGGTTTCAGAGGAATTTATCAAATCATTGAGTAGAAACAAGGACGGCAATTTAATCCTTGTAACTGCTATCAATCCAACACCTGCAGGTGAAGGTAAGACAACGACAACTGTGGGTTTAGGGGACGGACTGAACGCGATCGGTAAGAAAGCAGCAGTTTGTATCCGCGAAGCTTCATTGGGTCCATGCTTTGGCATGAAGGGTGGCGCTGCTGGAGGCGGTTATGCGCAGGTCGTCCCTATGGAAGAAATGAATCTGCACTTTACTGGCGATTTTCACGCAATCACATCAGCACATAATCTGCTGGCGGCGATGTTAGATAACCACATTTATTGGGGTAACGCGCTGGAAATTGATATCCGTCGAGTTGTCTACCGTCGGGTTCTTGATATGAACGACCGCGCCCTGCGGCAGATCGTTTGTAATCTAGGAGGCGTAGCCAACGGATTTCCACGCGAGGCCGGTTTTGACATTACTGTAGCGTCCGAGGTCATGGCGATCCTATGTCTTGCAAGTGATCTTGCTGATCTGGAAAAGCGTCTTGGAGACATTATTGTGGCGTATCGCCGCGACCGAACACCGGTTTATGCGCGTGACATAAAAGCGGATGGCGCAATGACGGTGCTATTGCAACAAGCTATGCAGCCCAACCTCGTGCAAACTCTAGAAAATAATCCAGCATTCGTACATGGCGGACCATTTGCCAACATTGCACACGGTTGTAACTCAGTTGTTGCGACTAGAACGGCTTTAAAACTAGCCGATTATGTCGTAACCGAAGCTGGGTTTGGTGCGGACCTTGGGGCCGAAAAATTTATGAATATTAAATGCCGTAAGGCAGGTCTTTCACCCAAAGCTGTAGTACTGGTGGCAACTGTTCGTGCAATGAAAATGAACGGTGGGATCAGCAAAGCTGATTTAAATAATGAAAACGTTGGAGCTGTAGATAAGGGATGTGCCAACCTTGGCCGCCACATTGAAAACTTAAAACAGTTTGGTGTGCCCGTGGTGGTTGCGGTTAACCACTTTGTCACGGATACCGATGCTGAGGTTGAAACAATTAGAGCATATGCAACTTCACAAGGCTCCGAAGCAATCCTATGTCAGCATTGGGCAAAGGGCAGTGAAGGCACCAAAGATCTTGCAAACCGCGTAGTTCAAATTGTTGAGGAAGATAGTGCCCAGTTCGCACCGCTTTATCCAGATGACATGCCTTTATTCGAAAAGATCGAAACAATCGCAAAGAAGATTTACCGCGCAGACGCAGTGCTGGCAGATGAAAAAATCCTCGACCAGTTGAAACAGTGGGAAATTCAGGGATACGGCAATTTGCCAGTTTGCATGGCGAAAACACAATACTCATTTACGACCGACCCGGCACGCCGCGGGGCACCAACAGGTTTTAATTTGCCCATTCGGGAAGTTCGTCTAGCAGCAGGTGCCGGATTCATCGTGGTGATCTGTGGAGAGATTATGACCATGCCAGGGTTACCACGGGCTCCCTCAGCAGAAGCGATCTGCATCAACGAAGATGGCTTAATTGACGGTTTGTTCTGAGAGGAAAGCGACATGATACGCAAAGTGCTTGTTCCAGTTCGGGGTGACGGTAAGGGTGATGGCGTTCTGGCGCATGCTGCAGCAGTCGCTCGCCATCACAAAGCTCATATTGAGGTCGTCCATTGCCGATCTCGACCTCAAGATTTAATGCCGTTTGGTGTTCACCTACCAGAATATTTGCGTAAGCAGATTGTGGAGCAGTCCTATAAAGTTGCTGATCAGGAAGAGGCCGGGCTAAGGGCAGAACTTAAAGTGCTGGCTGCCGAGCTTAATCTCAATGTATCTGAGGATGCTATTGGCAAAGCTGAAACCGTTTCTTTTGTTGAACAAGCGGGACGGCAAATTGATGTAATAAAGCAGCACGGCCGATTAGCCGATATGATAATAGTGGCCAAGCCTGATCGTGATAGAAACCTCGGTCATAATACGCTAAAGGCAGCCCTTTTTCATTCAGGGCGGCCAGTTTTAATGTGCCCACCAACACCGATTTCTCTGAAAAAATTGGGTGTCAAAGTTACAATTGCTTGGAATGGGAGCTCCGAAGCTGCACGCGCATTGTCACAGTGCAAAAGCGTTTTGCGTGCTGCTGATACTGTTTGGATCCTGAGTAACGGTGCTGATTCCGGCCCAGGGACATCAACTGGCGATCTTATTTACTATCTTGACCTGCACGGCATTTCTGCAAGGTTAGAGAAGTTTACGTCTAGCAAAAATATTGGAAAAGAATTGCTAAGCGCAAGCACCAACCTTGGTGCCGATATGATGATCATGGGAGCCTATGGCGACAGCCATGAACGGGAAACTATTTTTGGGGGGAATACCCAAGCGGTTGTAGATAATGCAGAATTACCAGTGCTCCTCAACCATTGAGGAGCAACACTAGGAGGAGTGAGAGCAGTTATAAGGATCTCAATAGAAAGATCTCAAGACCGCGAAGAGTTACTTCGCAATTAAATGAAATGCCCTATGGGAGGAACCAAATAATGGCATGTACATCAAAATTTCTATCTAAGATTGCCGGCGTAGCAGCGATCGGCCTAATGTCGCTTTCTGGAGCAGCTCAAGCTTGGGAGCCCAATAAACCAGTTGATTTCGTAATCATGGCCGGTGCTGGTGGTGGCGCTGATCAAATCGCACGCTTCTTGCAGGCGGTTGCTGAAAAAAAGGGGCTTACAAATCGTCCTCTTGTTCCAAACAATAAAGGTGGTGGCTCCGGTGCAGAAGCATTGCTAGCTTTGAACTCTGCGTCTGATCCGGATCATACCATCCTCGTGACACTGAACTCGTTCTTCACGACGCCAATGCGTCAAGAAAACCTTGGCATCGATGTTTCAACCTTTACACCCGTCGCGATGATGGGGGTTGATCCGTTTGTTCTCTGGGTTCACAAAGATAGCGGCATAACGACTTTTGAAGAATGGGTCGAGACCGTAAAAGCATCTGATGATTACGTCATGGGTGGAACTGGAAAAGGCCAAGAAGACTCAATCGTTGTGGCCTTCATGGAGGAAAACTTTGGCGTGGATATCAAGTATATCCCCTACAGTGGTGGTGGCGCGGTTGCTAAAGACCTTGCTGGCAAGCAGATCATGGCGACAGTGAACAACCCCGCTGAAACCAAAGGTTTTTATGCATCTGGCGACGTGGTTCCTTTGCTTTCGTTCTCAGACGAACGCATGGAAGCATTTCCTGATGTTCCAACTGCGAAAGAAAAGGGTTTTGACTTTAGCTACTACAATCAGCGTGCAGTTGTTGGTGCGCCCGGTCAATCTGCAGAAGCAGCGGCTTACTACCAAGATCTCTTCCAGACTATATACGATACTCCTGAATGGCAGGGTTATATGGCCTCTGAAAGCCTTTCACCTCTCTGGATGAGCCCAGACGAGCAAAAAGCTTACTGGCAGGTTCAAATTGAAAACCACAAGGCGCTTCTTGCTGCAATGGGCGAATAAGTAATTTAGCCAATACATTCCGAGTATTTAGGGAGTTCAATATGCGACGTGGTGAGTTTATTACAGCTGGTGTATTGGCCGCCCTATCCATTTACATGATGTGGAAAAGTACCGAATTGGAAATTGGCTATCGTTCTGATGAAGGTCCGGGAGGCGGAGCATGGCCGTTCTGGCTCTCGGGGATCATGCTGATCTGTACAGGCATGATTGCATACAACGCGGTGAGGCGGAAATCTCCGCCTTCCCAATCCACCGAACCTGTACTTGATACAGAAGGTCGTAAAATGCTTATACAGGTATTTGGTGGAATATTTGTTTTCGTCGCACTTGTGGGCATCATCTCTATGTACGGTGCGATGCTGTTATTCCTATTTTATTACTTGTGGTTTTTAGGTCGACACACGCTCCGGTTATCACTGATAATATCTGTACTTACGCCAATAGTTTTTTTCTTTTTCTTTGAAGCCCTAATGCGAGTGACAATGCCCAAAGGTATGAAATTTACGGAGCCGTTGTTCAACTGGCTAAACACCATCATTTACTGACCGACTGACTGGTTATGACTGCCCGTTAAAGGGCGAAGAAGTGGGACAAAATTTATGGAAATTCTGGGACTTCTCTCATCTGGTCTGCTTGAAGCATTGCAGCCAATTAACCTTTTGCTGATCATACTCGGTGTCACATTGGGTCTATTCATCGGCATGATGCCTGGTCTTGGATCAGTCAACGGTGTGGCGATCCTGTTGCCGATTACATTTCTGGTACCACCAGCTTCAGCCATTATTTTTCTTGCTGCCATTTATTATGGTGCCATGTACGGGGGTGCAATCAGCTCAATCACTCTTGGCATACCCGGAGCATCCACGGCAGTGGCGACGACCTTTGATGGTAGACCTTTAGCAATGAAAGGACGCGCCAGCCTTGCGCTGGTGACGGCTGGAATTGCATCCTTCGTTGGTGGCACTGTCTCGATCATTCTGTTCACCATGTTCGCACCACTTTTAGCATCTGTTGCGCTTAGCTTTGGGTCGCCTGAAGTCTTCGCGTTAATGTTGTTGGCCTTTGCAACATTTGTCGGATTGGGTGGTGACGACATCCCCAAGACAATTCTTTCAATTTGCCTAGGTCTAGTTTTTGCAGCCGTTGGTTTTGATGAAATTTCAGGAGCGCCACGGTTAGTATTTTTTGATATCTCAGGCTTTTTACACGGAATTAATTTCTTAGTACTAGCAATCGGCGTTTATGGCATTGGCGAGATGCTTTGGACCATCGATAGTACGCGCGGTAAAATCACTTCTACAGAAGCAAAAATGAGCTTCAAAGGCGTAGTATCTGATACCAAGGAATCTTTGCAGAAGGGTTGGACAGGAATGTCCATCGGTTCTTTCCTTGGTTTTTTTGTTGGAATTCTTCCTGCAGCAGGCGCTACGCCAGGCTCTTTAATGTCGTATGGTGTAGCCAAACTTGCATCAAAAAATCCAAGCTCGTACGGCAAAGGCAACCCAAATGGAGTTGCAGCACCCGAAGCGGCCAATAACTCTGCATCTACGGGATCAATGTTACCGATGCTAACCCTTGGTATTCCAGGATCGCCAACCACAGCAATCTTGCTCGGCGGCATGGTAATCTGGGGGCTGACGCCAGGACCTCGGTTATTTACTGATCAACCTGAGTTTGTGTGGGGTCTGATCGGATCATTCTATGTCTCAAATTTCTTTGCCTTAGTAGTGAACCTGTCGTTCATCCCACTATTCATCTGGATGCTTCGCATGCCCTTCACAATCCTAGCACCAATGATTTTCGTTTTGTCTATCGTGGGCGGTTATGCAGCAACTAGAGACATGCACGATGTGTGGCTGATGCTTGCCTTTGGTTTGAGCGCATTCTTTCTTCGCAAGTTCGACTATCCACTTGCACCTGCGGTTCTTGCCATTGTGCTTGGACCAATCGCAGAGCCAACTTTACGCCAATCACTGTTACTATCTTCAGGTGATCCAATGATCTTTTTGAACCGTCCAATTGCCGGGCCGATCACAGTCATTGCCATTATTCTCATTTTACTGCCTTTGTTCAAGGCAATAAGCGATAAGTTCCGAAAGCAGCAAAACAGCGACACTTGACCGGGCAAGGCCGCCCCCAATCAAATCTGGCCAAAAAGATAGATTTGTAAAGTCACCAGTATAAGCCTGCCGGCTGATTTACAGAAGTACATCTACTCACTTAGCGAGAGCTACAAATGCATGCCCAAAACAATGCCTAAATTTGATGCATGGAACCCTGGACTTCGCTCTGAAATTCCCGCTGACCTTTTGCCGCGCGTGACACTTTACAATGTGGAAAACTCCGACACTGACTACCCGACCGCATTGGAAGCAGCTGGTTACTGCGGATTAAAACCACAGGATATGACAGTTTTCAAAGTTAGCCGTTTAGCTCTACATGAGGTTTTGATCCGCGTTACTGCAGATTTTCACGTGCTTGACGGACCTAATTATGAGGAATTAGGTCTGAACCTGCGAAGCATGGTAGACAAGATATTAACCAATCATGTGCATCCAAAAATTCAAGAACTGGAGGTGGCATTTTCTAGTCTCCGTTCAGATATTACTAAAGCACTTCAAACGCAGCTCGAGAATGATGTTTATTGTAAAAAAAATGCGCTTGAAGAAAACAAAAAACCATCTCTATTCAACAGACTTTTAAGCCAAAAAACCACTGTTCAAGTCGAACAAAAACTACCGGAACTACTTGCACTTGCGCAGTGGGAGGATAATTTAAACAAAACTGATAATCCCTTTGACCTAGCCTGTTATAAAGGGCTGATTGCTGTTGTTGGTGGGATTGTCGGACAACATGGCAGTTTGTTGGCCGATAAAGATATTATTGTTCGACTGGCCTCAACTTTAGTTTGTAATTCATATGGAAGCCGTTTCCTTGGAGACTTAATTGATCCTATTATCAATGAAGCAGCTGAGCTGGAAGGTTACCAATTGCTGCCATATCAAACCGAACCCTTTGTCATGAATGTTAAAGGGGCATCCGCCGCTGGAAAAAGTACGATACGACCCCTTCAGCGCGAACTTGCATCTAGGTTAGGTGTTCGATGGGAAGACTTCGCATTAGTCAGCCCTGACTATTGGCGCAAGTATATGCTGGACTACGACAGTCTCGGGAACCAATTCAAATATGCCGCGATGCTGACCGGTCAGGAACTGGAGATCATAGACAAAAAACTTGATGGCTATATGGCCCAAAAGGCCAAACGAGGGCAAATGCCGCACCTATTGATCGACAGGTTTCGGTTTGATAGTTTCGAGTCATCAGGCACTGAAAAAACGGACGAACGATTACTTAGCCGTTTCGGTCACACAGTCTTTATGTTCTTTATCATCACGCCACCAACGGAAACAGTGGAGAGAGCCTGGAAGCGGGGCCAAATCACCGGCCGCTATAAGGCAGTTGATGATCTTTTATTTCATAATGTCGAGGCCTATTCTGGAATGCCACAACTTTTTCTAAAGTGGGTGAACAAGTATAAGCAGAAAGTCCATTTCGAGTTTCTTGATAACGACGTTCCTCATGGTAACCGCCCAAAGACTGTTGCATTTGGCTGGAACGGAAAAATCACAATACTGGACCCAGATTGTATTCGCCGATTGAACAGCTATAGGAAAATTAATATCGATGCGATGCGACCTGAAGACGTGTATCAGGAGGCTTCTGATAAAGATGAAGATTTACTTCAGACTTTTGTTGAAAGAAAATTAAACATTACTTTTCTTGATTCACTTTCTTTGAAAATAAATGCTCAAATTCGCGATGGTAAATGCATTTTTGAAACTGAGGGTTTTCTTAAAGACAACGACCTTGAAACAGTAATCTGCGCTCCAGATGCGGATATTTCTCAATCCACCAGAGAAAATAATGAGTTGTTAATGTCAAAATTTGACAGTGAATTTGAGAAGGGCTTCACAATCGGCATGTGGGGAAATGTATGAGGTTCCGCGTACGCTAGCATGCAAAATAGGTTTAATTCTGCTCATCCAACACGCGTTGAAACGTAGATAAATGTAGCATTAAAGTGTCAACATCAGTTTTATGGATTATTCAATACTTTCCAAATTTGTGCAGTATTTGAGCTAAAAAATGCCAATGGAATTATTGAGGACCAGTAGTAAAGCAGGTTTTTAGACAACTGGCGTATTATAAAAATAATAAGTTAAATCGATTGAGATGCGTCAAGCTTTTCAACTTTTTACATTATCTTGATTTGTTCAGGCTTTAAGTTTTCGGAGATAGCAGTATTTTCCCCCTATGGGTGGCTGTTTCCATCATCTGATGCGCCTCAGTTGCCTCCTCAAAAGAAAAAATATGGTACGTTTGTGTGGCGAGTTTACTCTGACTAAATAGCGGCCAGATTTTAGCCTTTAGATCCGCAGCTACTTCAGCTTTGAAAGCATCCGAACGGGACCGCAGCGTTGAGCCTGTATAAATCAATCTTTTGAGCATGACTGGCATAAGATTTATTTCAACTTTGGATCCCGCATTAAAAGCCAGTTGTATAATGCGAGCATCTGCGCTTGCCGCCTTAATATTGCGCGCAACATATTCACCACCAATGATATCGAGGATCAGGTTGGCACCACCCTCGGCGCGCAAAATATCGACAAAATCTTCCTCTTTATAGTTGATTGCCCGTTTAGCACCAAGCCCCTCGGCATATTCACAATCGGTAACTGTCGCACAGGTAGCAAAAACCTGATAACCTAGCTGACTGCCAAGTTGTATTGCAGTTGAGCCAATGCCACCTGCCCCACCATGAACAAGGAGATTATGGCTTGAAATAATCTTTTGGTTGAAGAACAGATTGCTCCAAACTGTGAAATAGGTTTCGCATAGGCCAGCAGCATCAACAAGGGATACACCTTCTGGAATTGGAAGGCATTGGGCTGCATCAACCGCAACAAATTCTGCATACCCACCACCATTAGTCAGAGCACAAATTTTGTCACCGACTGCCCAGTCTTTTACCCCAGAGCCACAGGAGACTATCTCTCCCGATACCTCCAAACCCAAAAGATCTGATGCGCCCTTGGGTGGTGGGTAATGCCCTCGTCGTTGCACCAGATCAGGTCCATTAACGCCTGCAGCAATGACCCGAATCAGAACTTCATGAACTCGCAGGTCAGGTAGAGGTCGATTACCAATTTCCAACACATCTGCTCTGCCGGCCTGTCGCATCTCAATAGTTTTCATATTCTGGCGCAAATACATCCCCCCTAAGCGAATTTTCTGGTGAAAGCGTCTGTCTAAACTTAGTTTAAGTTAAGGCTATTTAAGGCGAACACAAATGACAAACATAAAGTCCAGAGGGTCGGATGCAGATCTGCGCGATTTACAATTATTCGTTTCGTTGTGGCGTCACCGCAACTTTTCGCACGCCGCCGCTGATTGCAATATTTCCCAACCAGCTTTCTCAAATCGAATTCGCAAGATGGAGGATCGCTTTGCACTTCCTCTCGTGCGCCGTGGCAACACTTTTTTAGGGTTCACGCGAGAAGGTGAAGTCGTCCTGAAATGGGCACGTAAAATTCTTGCTGACGCCGAGGGGCTACGACAAGAGATTAGCGCGCTTAGCAACAACCTTAACGGAAAGCTTACCTTTGGCGTGATCCCAACTGCCATGCCTTTTGCTGCTCACATTTCCTCACAATTACGGCAAAAACATCCGAATCTGTCTATTGAAATTCACTCACTTTCCACTCGGCAGATAGAAATTCGTCTAGATGATTTCTCACTAGATGCAGGGATTATGTATTATGAAGACGCTGACCCCGAGACGACTGTCAAACTATATGAGGAACGCTATGTCCTGATCGCGCCTGATTCAATGGCATTAAAGTTAAAGTCTCAACAGCAAGTAACATGGTCTGAAGCTGCACTGCTTCCGCTGTGTCTATTGACACCTAACATGCGGAACCGTCAGTTTATTGATGCAGTGTTTTCTGCAGCATCTGTCATCCCAACTGTTGTAATGGAGGCAACTGGCTTTACCGCCGTTCTGGCTCAAGTAGCAAGTGGAAATGCAGCAACAATTGCACCCGTCGGCGTGGCAGAAACCTTTCTTGCACTACCCTCGACTGTTCAATTTAATCTTGTCAAACCAGAAGTTACTCACACAATTGGGATGTCTATCAAAGATCAATCACCAGTCCTGCCGATGATAAAAGCGTTGCGGCAAGCAGTTAAAGCCTCATTATAGCTAAATACTATTACGTATTATAAAATTTGTATTGGAAGCTATAACAGCTTCCTGCAATACCTCCAGTTTAAAGGAGTGCTGCGTATGAATGTTCAAGATACTAAGCTAGGTATTTGGAAATCTGGTAAGGGTCGAGGTCGTCATACGCCGAAGGGTCGTCAACTGGATGATGATGCTCAGAGTGAGGTTATTGAATTAATTGGGAATCGTCCTCTTCACCGCGATTTGCTAATTGAGTTTCTGCATCTCATTCAGGACGCTTATGGACATCTTTCTGCTGCCCACCTTCGTGCATTAGCGGAAGAGATGCGTATTTCTATGGCGGAAGTTTGGGAGGTAGCGACATTTTATGCGCACTTTGACCCTGTTAAGGAAGGTGAGACACCACCACCTTCCTTGACTATACGTGTTTGTGATTCACTCTCTTGCGAACTTGCGGGCGCTCAACAGTTGAAAGCTGCACTTGAGGAGGGTCTTGACGCATCTAAGGTACGGGTATTGCGTGCCCCTTGTATGGGGCGTTGTGATACTGCGCCTGTTTTGGAGCTTGGCCATTATCATATAGACCATGCCACGCCTGAAAAAGTGCAAGCGGCAATCAAGGCAAATCATACGCATGCAGATATACCAGAATTTGAAGGCTTTGAAGCTTATAAGGCTCTTGGCGGCTATGAGACCCTGAAAAGTTTGCGCAAATCAGGAAACTGGGAAGATGTTCAGGATAAGATTTTAAGCTCTGGCCTGCGCGGTTTGGGGGGGGCTGGGTTTCCTTCCGGAAAAAAATGGGGATTTGTTCGTGCGAATGCCGGTTCACGTTATTTAGCTGTTAATGGTGACGAAGGTGAGCCGGGCACATTTAAAGATCGCTATTATCTTGAACGGACCCCGCATTTATTTTTAGAAGGCATGCTGATAGCTGCGTGGGCAGTTGAGGCTGAAACTTGCTATATCTATATGCGTGACGAATATCCGGCTGTGCTTCAAATACTAGCTCAGGAAATCTTGGCCCTTGAGGGTGCAGGTATTATCGAGCGCGGATATATCGATCTTCGCCGTGGTGCAGGTGCATATATCTGTGGTGAAGAAAGTGCTATGATTGAAAGTATAGAGGGCAAGCGGGGCTTGCCACGTCACCGGCCACCATTTGTGGCGCAAGTGGGTATTTTTAACCAACCCACTCTTGTGCACAATATTGAGACTTTGTTGTGGGTCGCGCGGGTGTGTCGTGAAGGACCGGAGGTTCTAAATTCGGTAGAAAAGAACGGGCGTACCGGTTTGCGTAGTTATTCTGTTTCCGGGCGCGTGGTTGCACCAGGTGTTTATTTACTTCCTGCGGGCTCAACCATAACCGACTTAATAGAGGCCGCTGGTGGAATGCTTAAAGGGCATACTTTCAAAGCCTATCAGCCTGGTGGTCCTTCTGCAGGGTTATTACCGGCGTCTTTAAATGATGTGCCGATGGATTTTGATACTCTTCAGGCCCACGGTACTTTTATTGGATCGGCGGCTATCGTTATTTTGAGTGATCATGACAAAGCGCGTGATGCTGCATTGAACATGCTACGATTTTTTGAAGATGAGAGCTGTGGGCAATGCACGCCGTGTCGTGTGGGTTGTGAGAAAGCTGTTAAATTGATGCAGAGTAATAAGTGGGATCAACCTTTGCTGGAGGAATTGAGCCAGGCAATGGTTGATGCATCGATCTGTGGCCTTGGCCAGGCAGCCCCTAATCCAATACGTCTTACCATCAAACATTTTGCGGATGAGGTTTAGGCCATGAGTGATCAAGTCACCTTCACGTTAGACGGTCAAACTGTCACAGCGCCTGCAGATTTGACAATTTGGGAAGTGGCAAATGGCCGTGGTTTGATTATTCCGCATCTTTGCCACAAACCTGCGCCTGGCTATCGTCCTGATGGGAATTGCCGTGCTTGTATGGTTGAGATTGAAGGGGAGCGAACGCTTGCGGCTTCCTGCATTCGAGAGCCCAGCGAAGGCATGGTGGTCACGACTAACTCGGCACGGGCAGAAGGCGCGCGTAAAATGGTTTTTGAGATGCTTCTGGCAGATCAGCCTAGGCGTGTTGAATCGCATGATAAGTCCAGCCACCTTTGGAATATGGCTAAAATTAATGGCATTGATCAAAGCCGTTTTCCCAAAATGGAGGACGGTCGTATTCCTCTGCTGGATGACAGTCATGTGGCTATGAGTGTTAATCTTGATGCCTGCATCCAATGTGGATTATGTGTACGCGCTTGCCGTGAGGTTCAGGTTAACGATGTAATAGGAATGGCTGGTCGTGGCCATAATTCCTACCCGACTTTTGACTTTGCGGATCCTATGGGTGAGAGTACTTGCGTTGCTTGCGGCGAATGTGTTCAAGCTTGCCCGACTGGTGCGCTAATGCCTGCCACTGTGGTTGATGATAATCAGATCGGAGACAGTCAGGACTTTGATAGTGAGACTGAAAGCGTTTGTCCTTTTTGTGGGGTGGGCTGCAAGGTCTCACTCAAGGTTAAAAATAATAAGGTTAAATACGTTGAAGGTATAAACGGTCCTGCAAATCAGGGGCGTTTATGTGTTAAGGGTCGCTTTGGATTTGACTACATCCATCATGAGCACCGACTTACCAAGCCGTTGATCCGTCGTGAAGATGCGCCTGCAAAGGGTCTTAATGTGGATCCGGGGAATGTGCTTACCCACTTTCGTGAGGCGAGCTGGGAAGAGGCTATGATAGCTGCTGCAGGAGGTTTGGCAAAATTGCGTCAAGCGCACGGTGGTCAATCAGTTGCAGGCTTTGGTTCTGCCAAATGCACTAATGAAGAGGCGTATCTATTCCAAAAACTTATCAGACAGGGTTTTAAACATAACAATGTTGATCACTGTACGCGTCTTTGTCATGCATCTTCTGTTAGTGCCTTAATTGAAAATATTGGCTCAGGTGCAGTTACAGCTACATTTAACGAAATAGAGAATGCTGACGTTGCAATTGTTATTGGGGCTAATCCCGTTGAAAATCACCCTGTAGCTGCCACCTACTTCAAGCAATTTGTTAAGAACGGCGGCAAACTGATTGTTATGGATCCTCGAGGGCAAGGCCTTAAACGGTTTGCCTATCAGATGTTGCAATTTAGGCCTGGTGCAGATGTCTCAATGCTGAATGCGATCATGAACGTGATTGTTGAAGAGGGCTTATACGATAAGCAGTATATTGATGCTTACACTGAGAATTGGGATGCGGAGAAGAAGCATCTTGAGGCCTTTACACCTGAAGCAATGGAACCGATTTGCGGGATTGAACCTGACGTAATTCGTGATGTGGCCCGCACATTCGCGGGTGCTAAGGCCGCAATGATTTTTTGGGGTATGGGGATTAGCCAGCACATTCATGGCACTGATAACTCACGATGCCTGATTAGTCTGGCGCTTATGACAGGTCAAGTGGGCCGACCTGGATCAGGGTTGCATCCACTACGTGGACAAAACAACGTGCAAGGGGCGTCGGACGCAGGCCTCATTCCGATGTTTGTTCCAGATTATCGTTCGGTCACAGATGATGCTGTGCGCGAAAATATCTTCAGCGTCTGGGGCAGAGATGAAGACTGGTCCAATCAAAAAGGGCTAACAGTCACAGAAATTGTAGACCAAGCCTATGCTGGTAATATCAAGGGAATGTATATTCAGGGTGAAAATCCGGCTATGTCAGACCCCGATGTTGAACACGCTCGTGATGCCTTCGCTAATCTTCAACACCTTGTGGTGCAGGATATCTTTTTAACTGAAACAGCTTGCTTTGCGGATGTAATTCTACCCGCCTCTGCGCTTTATGAAAAGGACGGCACGGTTAGTAATACCAACCGGCAAGTACAAAGGGTACGCCCGGCCGTGCCACCTCCAGGTGAGGCACGCATTGACTGGAAGATTACTGTGGAACTGGGTCAGAGGCTTGGATTGGATTGGAATTATAAGGATGTTTCTGAAGTCTTTGCCGAAATGAAGAAGGTTATGGGATCTCTAGATAACATCACCTGGGAGCGATTAGAGACTGAAACAGTAACTTATCCATCTCTTAGTTCTAAAGATCCAGGTCAAGCAGTTGTATTTGGAGATGGGTTTCCTCGACCAGATGGACGCGCTCGTTTTACACCAGCTTCTGTAATACCGCCCGATGAAGCTCCAGACGTTAATTATCCGATGATTATGACTACAGGTAGGCAACTTGAGCATTGGCACACCGGATCAATGACCCGTCGTGCTCGAGTATTGGACGCTGTTGAGCCCGAGGCAAACTGCTCGCTGAATCCCAAGACCCTGCGTGCACTTGGAGTTGAGCCTGGCGACATGTTGCGCCTTACTACAAGGCGTGGGTCTATTGAGATCATGGCACGTGCGGATCGTGCTGTCTCTGAGGATATGGTTTTTGTTCCATTCGCATATGTCGAGGCCGCAGCAAACTTACTTACAAACCCCGCTGTGGATCCATATGGAAAAATTCCCGAATTCAAGTTCTCGGCTGTAAGGGTCGAGGCAGTAGCGCCACAGGAAGCTGCTGAATAGGTATTGAAATTCGTCATTGATACAAGATGCTGGTTATTTGTGAGACACATGCTGATTTTCTAATTAAAATATCCAAAATCTACTTTAAAAAAAACCGCTGCCAGATTTGTCAATTTCTAGTAGGGTACTCCACTGCCGCACTTCTCTAAAAGGCAAAGTACTAAGTTTTCATGCAAAATATATTGAATTAGTACAGCACACGATATCCATATGGCATCCCAAAAGAGCCATATGGATAATTATCTAAAAACCTGGACGAATGCCTTAGACCTGCTGCGCAATAACCACCCTAATCCACACGATATATAGACAGCTGAAACGATTGATTGATAGTATATTGATTAAAGTAATGTAGTTTCTTCTCTGTAAGAGTGGTTTAAACAATGTCTACTATTTAAGTTAAAAGTGGTTGTTGGTGCCTATGTCAAGCAGTTAAATTATGGACGTTAGATTTGATACGATTGAAAACCAAGGTAGTAATAATCGGTGGTGGGCCAGCTGGCCTTTTACTTTCACAACTGCTGCACACGCGTGACATTGAAAGTATAATCTTAGAGCAAAAAACAAAAGCGTATGTGCTAGGACGTATACGAGCTGGGATACTCGAACGGGGCTTGGTCAATCTAATTGAGGAGGCAGGCTGCTCCAACCGCATGCATGCTGAAGGGTTCGTCCACAATGGAACTCTGGTCTCATATGATAAAGAAATCTTCCGTATAAATTTTTCAAAACATACGAATGCCGATGTAATGCTTTATGGACAAAATGAAATAACTCGTGATCTTTATGAAGCCCGTGAAAAGACAGGTGGTAAAATTGAATTCAATGTTGAAAATGTGTCAGTGCAAGACGTAAAGTCAGCGACTCCATTTGTAGAATACACCATTGCAGGTACACGCCACAGAATTAATTGTGATTATGTTGCAGGGTGTGACGGTTTTCATGGTGTCAGCCGCAGAACAATCCCCAGAAAAAACCGGCGCGAATATGAGAAGATTTATCCATTTGGATGGCTCGGTATATTGAGTGAAACTCCACCAGTAAATCATGAGCTAATCTATACTAATTCAGCTCATGGGTTTGCTTTATGTTCTATGCGAAATGCGAATCTCAGCCGATTTTACATACAGTGCTCTCTCAATGATCACCCTGATAATTGGACGGATGCGGCGTTCTGGCGAGAGCTTAAGCGACGAATTCCAAAGGTTTATGCTGATCAGTTGATAACCGGACCATCTATTGAAAAATCAATAACGCCGTTACGTTCTTTTGTGACAGAACCTATGCAATGGGGGCGACTCTTCTTATGCGGGGATGCGGCACATATAGTACCACCGACGGGAGCAAAAGGTCTGAACACTGCTGCTTCTGATGTTCATTATCTATACAATGGCTTGAAGGAATTTTACGAAACAGGGTCTTCAAAACACCTCAATCTCTATTCTGAAAAAGCGCTTCAGCGCGTGTGGAAATCAGAACGTTTCAGTTGGTGGTTTACTTCACTCATGCACCGCGCCCCTAATCAGTCTCATTTTGATCTGAAAATACAAAATGCAGAGCTGGAGTTTTTGCGTTCCAGTAGTGCAGCACAGCAAGTCATGGCTGAAAATTATGTTGGCCTACCATATTAATGCTTATGACTGTTCCCTATAATTGAAAACAGCAGCGGCAGAAAAATGATAGTGCAATTTAGTTATCTGTTATGTTCTTCATCAATAGCTATGAACTAGCTCAATATTAAACAGGTGACTTGTAAGGGAATAAATAGATGGACGATAAGTTTGCGGCTGGTATGAAAATTCGAAGAAGTGTGTTAGGCAATACGCACGTCGATAGTGCAGAGGCAGCAAAATCAGATTTAGATCAACCCTTCCAAACTTTAATCGTTGAAGGGGCATGGGGCACCGTTTGGGCTGATAATTCAATTTCCAAAAGAGAGCGGTCCATGTTGACGCTTGCTTTATTGGCAGCCACTGGAAACTTTGAGGAAATTCCTATGCATGTGCGGGCTACGGAACGTACAGGAGCCAGTCCAGATGATATTATTCAGGCTTTTATGCACGTTGCCATCTACGCGGGCTTACCCAAAGCAAACCACGCTATCAAGCTGGCCAAACAGACATTCCGTGAGATGGGCTTAGACCTATGAGTTTAAGTGTGCAAAAGGGCAAATTTATTCCGCGGGACCGTGAATGGCAACCAGAAGCATTGACCCCAGCATATAAATCTAGCGTTAAACGTAGCCCACAAGCCGCTTTATTATCTTTTCCATCAACCCTCAGTGAAGAAACCTCACCTATATTTAATAATAATATATTAGGGCCGTTAGATAATGACCTCATTTTTAACCATGCCAAGCCAGGCGAAAGTGCGATTGGGGCCCGTATTATTGTCCACGGTCAGATTTTAGATGAAAATGGAATTGGAATTCCAGATACTCTAGTTGAATTTTGGCAGGCAAACGCAGGTGGGCGGTATCGTCACAAAAACGATCGTTATCTCGCGAACCTTGATCCAAATTTTGGTGGCTGCGGCCGTACAATTACAGCCGAAAACGGGTTTTATGAGTTTAGAACTATTCAACCAGGTCCATATCCCTGGCCCAACGGCGGGAATGACTGGCGCCCGGCACATATACACTTCTCAATTTTTGGGTACGGATTTGTACAGCGACTTATTACGCAAATGTATTTTGAAGGCGATCCTCACATTAAACTTTGTCCAATTGTAAACAGCCTCACAAGTAAAGAAGCTGTGGATGCTTTAACTGCCCCACTTGACATGAAACGAACCATCCCAATGAATTGTCGCGCTTTTAAATTCAACATAGTACTGCGAGGGCGCCACCAGACCTATTTCGAGAATCGGAAGGAGGGATTGTAATGACAGAGCGCCTTAATAACCTCAAAGAGAGCCCAAGTCAGACTGCCGGTCCTTATGTGCATATCGGCTGCACCCCAAATTTTTCAAGCAAAAGCTCATATAGTTACGATCTAGGGAAAACAATGAAAATAGGGCCAGTCCTTGGTGAGGAAATCACTATTGTCGGCTATGTTTTCGACGGTGCAGGCGCACCACTATGCGATGCAATGATTGAAATCTGGCAACCGGATGCCGCAGGTCTATTTCCAGCAACAAATGAAACACGCGGTATTGCAGACCCAAACTTTATGGGTTGGGGGAGATCAACAAGTGATATGAATACTGGAGAATTCATTTTTGAAACTGTTAAACCTGGGACAGTTCCTGGGCCTGATGGCGTCATGCAGGCACCACATATTACAGTATGGGTGGTCGCACGCGGTATTAACATTGGATTACACACTCGAATTTATTTCAACGATGAAACCATTGCTAACTCTCTAGATCCAATATTAAGCCAAATTAAAAATCAAAAACGAGTGGAAACACTATTAGCCTTGAAAAAAGGCGTGGGACGTTACCAGTTTGATATTCATCTTCAAGGCCCTCACGAAACTATTTTTTTCGATATTTAAGGGAATAAAATGAATAATCCATGTATCATATGCGTTGCGATTACAGGATCAGTGCCGAGGAAAGCAGATAACCCTGCTGTTCCCATTTCTGTTTCAGAACAAATCGAAAGTACGCAAGAAGCATTTGAGGCGGGAGCAAGTATCGCTCATTGCCACGTTCGTAATGAGGATGAAACGCCAACCAGTGACCCTGAAACCTTCAGCCTTCTGAAAGAAGGAATAGAAAGTTATTGCCCAGGCATGATTATACAACTGTCAACAGGGGGACGATCTGGTGCAGGACGAGAACGTGGTGGGATGCTATCCTTACGACCAGACATGGCATCTCTATCTGTTGGGTCAAATAATTTCCCTACGAGAGTCTATGAAAATCCCCCCAATCTTGTAGATTGGTTAGCGGCAGAAATGTTATCTTATGATATAAAACCCGAAATTGAAGCATTTGATCTAAGTCATATTTTGAAAGCTAAAGAAATGGTAAATAAGGGGAATTTAACAATAAATCCCTATATACAATTTGTAATGGGCGTCAAAAACGCAATGCCTGCAGATCGTTCGATTTTTAATTTTTATATCGAGACAGTTCATCGACTTTTTGGAAAAAATACGCCTTGGTGTGCTGCCGGAATTGGTGCAAACCAAATCGTGTTGAATGAATGGTCAATTTCGTCAGGTGGTCATGTGCGAACGGGATTAGAAGACAATGTGCGTTTAAATCGAACCACATTAGCGCCATCAAACGCTGCATTAGTTAAACTGGCAGTTGAGATTTGTGGTCAATATCATAGAACAGTCGCTAGTGCTAAACAGGCACGCAATATTCTTGGATTAAGGAAGGCAGCCTGATGAAAAAAATCTATGGAAGTGCGCAAGAAGCTCTCAGTGGTTTGTTATTTGACGGAATGTTTGTTGCATCAGGTGGCTTTGGGCTGTGTGGCATTCCTGAACTTTTGCTAGATGCTATTAAAAGTGCAGGCACCAAAAATCTTATATTTGCTTCAAATAATGCAGGTGTGGACGACTTTGGCATCGGTATCTTGCTGCAAACAAAACAAGTAAGAAAGATGATTAGCTCATATGTGGGCGAAAACGCAGAATTCATGCGTCAGTATCTATCAGGAGAACTTGAACTAGAATTCAACCCACAAGGAACTTTGGCGGAACGTATGCGTGCTGGTGGCTGCGGGATCCCAGGCTTTTATACAAAAACTGGCGTGGGAACAGTAATTGCTGAAGGAAAAGAGCATAAAGACTTTAATGGTGAAACCTTCATCATGGAGGAAGGAATTTTTGCCGACCTTGCCATCGTGAAAGCGTGGAAAGCAGACGCTACTGGCAACCTTGTTTTTCGTAAAACGGCTAGAAATTTCAATCCACCAGCTGCGATGTGCGGTAAAACTTGCGTTGTTGAAGTAGAAGAGATTGTGCCTACTGGCAGCTTGGACCCAGACAGCATCCACCTACCTGGCATCTATGTCCATCGTATCATCCAAGGAAATCATGAAAAGCGTATTGAACAACGTACAGTCAGGAGTGCTTAATATGTGGGATCGCAATCAAATGGCAGCACGTGCAGCACAAGAGTTGCAAGACGGTTGGTACGTAAATCTTGGGATTGGTATTCCAACATTAGTTTCTAACTATATACCGGAAGGTATCGAGGTAACATTACAGTCTGAGAACGGCATGCTTGGAATGGGCCCATTTCCTACAGAAGACGAAATAGACGCTGATCTTATAAATGCCGGAAAACAAACTATCACAGAATTACCACAAACCGCCTATTTTGACAGCGCTCAAAGCTTTGGTATGATCCGCGGTGGAAAAATCGCAATGGCAATCCTTGGTGCAATGGAGGTTGCTGAAAATGGTGACCTCGCTAACTGGATGATACCAGGAAAGCTTGTCAAAGGAATGGGTGGAGCCATGGATTTAGTTGCTGGAGTCGGGCGTGTGGTAGTGGTCATGGACCATACAAATAAACACGGAGACAGCAAAATATTGCGAGCTTGCACACTGCCCTTAACCGGCAAAGCAGTAGTGGATCGGATTATTACAAATCTTGGCGTTTTAGATGTGGTTAAAGGTGGCCTAAAAATTGTCGAAACTGCTGAAGGTGTATCAGGAGATAAACTGAGAGCAGCGACACAAGCCACTATTGTCTGAATCTCTTAACACTCCTTTGCAGACCGTTTTCTTAAAATTCGCAAAGATAACAAAAAACGCTACATACACAGTCTAATGAAAGAAACAAAAAGAAGCAGTTTGTAAATCCGCTTGAACAGAAATCCAGCTTTGCGTCGCATGGATAATGACTTTATAGTCAAGTGGTTTTTTTAAGTAAGGGTTATGATGTTTGATGGCTTCACAGCAGAGACTTTAGCGCGAATGCAATTTGCGTTCACCGTGTCCTTTCATATAGTTTTTCCCGCATTTTCGATTGGGCTAGCCAGTTATCTCGCTGTCCTAAATGCTCTTTGGCTTCGAACAAAGAATGAAACATATCGAGATCTATTTAATTATTGGAAAAAGATCTTTGCGGTAGCTTTTGGTATGGGTGTCGTCTCAGGCATCGTAATGTCTTACCAGTTTGGCACTAATTGGTCAGTCTTTGCGGACAAAACGGGCCCAGTGCTAGGACCTTTAATGGCCTATGAGGTACTCTCAGCATTTTTTTTAGAGGCTGGTTTCCTAGGCATTATGTTGTTCGGTAGAGCGCGCGTTGGTGCTAAGCTACATATGTTTGCAACAGCCATGGTGGCGTTTGGCACCCTAATGTCAGCCACTTGGATTTTATCAGTAAACAGCTGGATGCAAACACCTGCAGGCTACAGCATCAATGACGTAGGCCAATTCATTCCCGAAAACTGGTGGGAAATAATCTTCAACCCTTCTTTTCCTTATCGTCTAGCGCATATGGTTATGGCTGCGTATCTTACAACCGCTTTAGTAGTTGGCGGTGTTGGGGCGTTACACCTCCTACGAAACAGAAAGGATGCTCCAGCAAAAAAAATGTTTTCTATGGCAATGTGGATGCTTATCTTTGTCGCTCCCTTGCAGATTTTTGCAGGTGATCAGCATGGTTTGAACACGCTTGAACACCAGCCAGTAAAGATTATGGCTATGGAAGGTCACTACAAAAGCTATACTGATGGTGCGCCATTAATTTTATTTGGATTTCCTAATTCTAAAGAGAAGCGGGTCGATTATGCTATTGAAATCCCGAATTTATCCAGCCTGATCCTCAAACATCAATGGGATGCTCCGCTTAAGGGGCTAGATACAGTACCTGATGAAGACGAGCCGCCTGTAGCAATAGTATTCTGGAGTTTTCGAATAATGGTCGGCATTGGATTTGCTATGTTAGGACTGGGGGCTTGGGGCCTTTGGGCTCGTGTCCGCAAGAAGCTTTATGACCAAAACCTGTTACACTGGGCCTCTGTTCTGATGGGTCCTATGGGATTTTTTGCTGTACTCGCAGGCTGGGTTACCACCGAGGTTGGTCGCCAGCCTTTTACCGTCTACGGCTTATTGCGAACCAGTGACAGTCTCGCACCTATATCAGCGCCCGCTGTTGCCACATCCTTAATAGCCTTCATTATTGTATACTTTTTTATCTTTGGTACTGGAACTTTTTATTTGCTACGGATGATGAATAAGTCAGCTACATCACCACAATTGGACCTTGAAGTCGGGCAGCCTAATAGAATTGGAAATACATCAATTAGACAGACTAACGCAAACGCAATACCTAATGCATAGGAGCGACTAAGTGTTTGAACTTTCTTTCATTTGGGCTGGGATCATAGCATTTGCGGTTCTAACTTACGTGCTGCTGGACGGATTTGATCTAGGTGTGGGTATCTTATTTCCATTTGCCAAAAATGAGCAGGATAAAGCCACAATGATGAACTCCATTGCTCCCATCTGGGATGGCAATGAAACATGGCTTGTTTTGGGAGGAGGGGGATTATTTGCAGTTTTCCCACTTGCCTACTCTATCATAATGCCAGCACTCTACATGCCCATAATTTTAATGCTTTTGGCGTTAATATTTCGAGGTGTAGCTTTTGAGTACCGCTGGCGTACGAAGAGGTGGAAAAAAGTTTGGGACGTGGCATTCTGTGGTGGATCACTTGTCGCAGCTGCCATGCAGGGCATAGCACTCGGTTCTTTAGTACAAGGAATAGAAATTACTGATAGATCTTACGCAGGAGGCTGGTGGGATTGGCTCACTCCGTTTTCAGTCCTAACAGGTTGCGCAGTTGTTATCGGCTATGCTCTACTGGGATCAACATGGTTAATTTTGAAAACTGAAAATAGTTTACAGCAACAGATGAAACACTATACGCGATGGCTCGCTACTGCCACTCTGTTTTTTATTGGTGTGATAAGCATTTTTACACCGTTTCAAGACCCAATTTACTTTCAACGTTGGTTCAGCCTACCGACCGGTATTCTTACTGTTTTAGTACCTAGCGCAGTTTTGATAGCTGCATGGGCTTTGTTTGCAGGATTGCGAGCTAGAAAAGACGGGCAGCCGTTTTTTGCAGCGTTATCCCTATTTATATTATGCTTCATAGGAATTGGCATCAGTTTTTATCCCAATATTTTACCACCCAATCTAACCATAGTAGAAGCAGCCGCACCGGACGAAAGCCTGCGTTTTGCTCTAGTTGGTACAGTGGTTTTGGTTCCCATGATCCTTACTTATACGGCTTATGCGTATTGGGTTTTTCGTGGCAAGGTTGGACCTGAAGAAGGATTCCATTAATGATAATACCAACAATGCAAAAAATTGGTTGGTTTATCATAATTTGGGCCGCAAGTATCATAGCACTTGGGATTGTTGCATTTACAATCCGAATATTAATTTCACCATGAATATTTTGTTTGTAACGCTGAAATCAGAAAGCCAGCTGTGTACTTAATTCAAACCAACTATCTGATATAACCTCGATGAAACTATTTATCGTTTTAATCACATTTATTTTTTTTCTAGCAACAAACGCGCAAGCGCAAAATAAAGCTGCTATCGAAAAAGAGTATAAGCGCTGGTTGATACAACACATCTGGCCTCAGGCCCAATCAAAAGGTATATCACGCGATACATTCGACACGGCATTCTTGGGTGTTACGCTAAATTGGGAGCTTCCCAATCTTGCTCCGTCCGGCACTAAAAAATTAGTACCTAAGGACCATAAACAAGCAGAATTTAGTGGGCCAAAAAAATACTTCAGGCATAATTCTGTGAATAACGCCACCTCTGTAGGCCGTCAAATAGCGAAAAAATATGCGAAAACACTTAATGCTGTGGAGATAAAAACTGGCGTTCCTAAACGCATAATCTTGGCAATTTGGGGACGTGAGAGTGCTTATGGGCGTGCCAACATATCCTATGATGCTTTTGAAGTGCTTGGAACCAAAGCTTTTATGAGTACGCGAAAAAATTATTTTGAGGGTGAGCTTATAGCAGCCCTACAGATAGCACAGGCTAAGCTCGCACCTAACGGGCAGCTAAAAAGTAGTTGGGCTGGTGCGCTTGGCCAACCTCAATTTATGCCAACGAATTTTTTTAAATATGGAACAGATGGAAATAGTGACGGTCAGGTAGATATTTGGACATCAGAAGCAGACACAATTGCGTCAATTGGCACATACCTTCAACAACATGGATGGATAATAGGCCGTGATTGGGGATTTGAGGTAACAGTTCCACCATCAGTTTCATGCACGCTTGAGGGTCCTGATCAAGGAAGACAGATCTCTAAATGGCAGGGAATGGGCATACGCCGTGTATCTGGTCGACCATTTCCTGATCATGAATTAAATGGCGAGGGGTTTTTAATGATGCCTGCGGGCAGGCATGGTCCATCGTTTATCGTAACACCTAATTTTTATGTTTTAAAAAAGTATAATAAAAGCGATTTATATGCTCTTTTTGTTGGTCATATCGGAGATAGAATTCAGTATGGCGTCAGTGATTTCACAGTTCATTGGGATACTTCAACAAAGCTACATCGATCAAATATTGCAGAAATGCAGTACTCTTTAGAATCACTTGGACACGATGTTGGCGGAGTGGACGGCTTGATTGGCTTTAAAACTCGGCGTTCTATTGGACGCTGGCAAGAAGCAACAGAACAGAAGTCTACATGCTTTCCCACCCCCAATATAAAAATAAAATAAAAGTATCACTACCATTTCAAGCCCATGCCCAATTATCATTGATCCCAAATTATCTTGCTGAATTTAAACATGAATGGCACACTTAACTATCGTATGGATAGGATACACGATGAGCCTTAAAAATTCTGCCGCCACACTAGTGGAAAATGCCCACGCGCGGATCGAAGGGATCGAAACAAGCGAAGCAATTAATATGATGAATGATCCAGATGTAATTATCGTAGACATCAGGGATATTCGTGAACGTCAGCGCAGTGGATATATACCTGGCTCTTTTCATGCTCCTCGAGGTATGATTGAGCCTTGGGTCGATCCTGATAGCCCGTTATTTAAAAAGACTTGTAGAAAATCTGATAAAAAAAAATTCCACTGCGCCTCTGGCTGGCGCTCTGCTCTAACAGTAGCGACGCTTCAAGATATGGGTTTTCAGGCAGCTCACATTCGCGACGGTTTCTCAAATTGGACTGCCAAGGGTGGACTGACAGAGCATGACATACCAAATAGTGGAGAAACCAAATGAGGGTAGACATATCGCAACATCCCACCATAGAACCATTTTTTGATAATCGGTCCAATACCATTTCATACGTGGTGCAAGAGCCAAATGGGCCGGCATGTGCTGTTATCGATGCAGTAATGGACATTAACTACGCCGCAGGCGCTTTAAACTTCGATGGCGCAGATGCAATTATTAACTACATTCGGAAAAACGACTTAACCTTAGAATGGATCATTGAAACCCACGTCCACGCCGACCACCTTTCAGCTGCACCTTACATTCAACAAAAGCTAAACGGCAAAATTGGCATTGGCTCCAAAATTACAGAGATTCAAAATACTTTTGGTAAAGTGTTTAATGAAGGCACGGATTTTCAACGTGACGGATCTCAATTTAATGCCTTGTTTGAAGACAATGATACCTACGAAATTGGCACCATGAAATGTTTCACCATGCATACACCTGGGCATACGCCCGCTTGTATGGTGCATGTAATGGGTAATGCCGCTTTCGTTGGAGATACGTTGTTTATGCCTGATGGTGGGTCTGCCCGGGCAGACTTTCCGGGAGGTGACGCAGGAGAACTGTATGACAGCATCATGCGTGTGTTGGCGCTTCCAGATAACATGCGATTATTCATTTGCCATGATTATGGGCCCGGTGGACGGGCCATTGCGTGGGAAACTACTGTTGCTGAAGAGCGAGAGAAAAACATACATGTCGGTAATGGAAAAACCCGCGAAGATTTTATAAAGTTCCGTACAGAACGAGATGCGCAACTGGCTATGCCAAGCCTCATCATTCCTGCTTTACAAGTAAACATGCGCGCTGGAGAAATCCCACGAGACAATACTGGTGACATGGCACTTAAAGTTCCTTTGGGAAAACTGTAAACAAACTTATCCCCTCGTCTGGTTTAAAACGGTACCGTCAAAATAAATTAAAATTGAACACTGCCCTTGCCAATCCGTGCATACAGACCAAAGATATAACAATGTCACTCATAAACCGAATTGAAACCAAAAAAGACGACCTAATTGCTTTAACACAGGCACTCATTCGAATTCCAACACTGAACCCTCCTGGCAAAAACTATCATGAGATATGTACCTTACTCGATAAACGGTTAAAAACGCACGGTTTCGAAACTCAAATGATCCGTGCGCATGGTACGCCTGGTGACAGTGACACCTATCCACGTTGGAACCTTGTTGCCAGACGTATGGGCTCACATGACGGTGATTGTGTACATTTCAATAGCCACCACGATGTCGTCGAGGTGGGACAAGGATGGACGCGGGATCCTTTTGGCGCAGAGATCGAAGATGATAAGATCTATGGACGAGGCGCTTGTGATATGAAAGGCGGGTTGGCTTCATCCATTATTGCAGCTGAAGCATTTGCCGAGGAATTCCACAGTTTTTACGGCGCTATCGAAATCAGCGCAACAGCAGATGAAGAATCGGGTGGGTACGGCGGTGTAGCTTATTTAGCGGAAAAAGGCTATTTTTCTCCAGATCGCGTCCAGCACGTCATCATTCCAGAACCTCTAAACAAAGACCGGATTTGCCTTGGTCACAGAGGCGGATGGTGGGCAGAGATAGAAACCAAGGGTGAAATTGCACACGGCTCCATGCCTTTTCTTGGTGATTGCGCAGTACGCCATATGGGAGCTGTTCTCAATAAGTTTGAAACAGATTTGTTTCCTGCAATGGCTGCTCGCTACACAGAAATGCCTGTTGTACCCAAAGGCGCAAGAAATTCTACAATGAACATCAATTCAGTTCATGGAGGTCAAGCAGAACAACCCATCAACTATGACGGTCTGCCTGCACACTGTGTAGCCGACAGCTGCAGAATCGTCCTAGATCGACGTTTCTTGGTTGAAGAAAATATCGAAGATGTGCGCGGCGAAATTGTTAACTTGTTGGAAAACCTAAAGACATCACGTGACAATTTTGAGTACGAAATGCGCGAATTAAATGTTGTTTTGCCCTCCATGACAGATCGTTCAGCCCCTGTGGTTGAAACTGTGCACGCCGCAATCGAAAGCATCCTTGGCGTTGAGCCAACATATGTCGCCTCACCTGGGTCATATGATCAAAAGCATATCGACCGAATTGGCAAATTGCACAATTGTATTGCTTACGGGCCAGGCGAATTGGAATTAGCACACAAACCAGACGAATGGGTCGGCATAACTGATATGCTAGACAGTGCAAAAGTTATGGGTAATGCTTTAGAGACTTTATTGCTAAAATCTTAGTGCTCACTTTCAAGGACTGAAAACAAATTAAGCTGGTGTCAAAACTATCTATGAGCTCAGAAAGTACATCGCGCATTTTCAATGCCAGACTTACAGAGAGCGTGGTAAAAGGAAAACTAAACGACAAAATCTATCCAATAGGAGATCAAAATGCTTAAAAAACTGATCATGACCACCGCCATATTAGTGCTCAGCACTGGTAACCTATGGGCCAAAACAGATATTACAGTTGCTCTGCAACTTGAGCCACCACATCTCGATCCCACATCGGCTGCTGCCGGAGCTATTGATTCCGTTCTTTATTCAAACGTTTTTGAAGGCCTGACCCGATTTACCAGTGACGGCGCCATTGTTCCAGGGCTCGCCTCATCATGGGTAATTTCAGATGATGGGTTATCTTACACGTTTACCTTAAGAAATGGCGTCACATTTCATGATGGCACAACAATGGATGCAGAGGACGTAAAGTTCTCATTAATCCGAATTCTTGCCGAAGACAGTGCAAACGCACAAAAAGCACTTTATTCAGCAATCACCAGTGTGGAAGTGGTTGATCCAGATACTGTCAAAGTCACATTGTCAGAGGCCAATGGAAACTTGCTATTTAATCTAGCTTGGGGGGATGCCGTCATCGTAGCACCTGAAAGTATTGAGAATATAAAGCAAACACCTATCGGCACAGGTCCCTTTAAATTTGACCTCTGGAACCAGGGTGACCGCATCGAATTAAGTGCTTATGGAGGCTATTGGGGTAAAACCCCTGCCCTAAACAAAGCGACATTCAAATTCATTTCCGATCCAACAGCTGCATTTGCTGCTATGATGGCCGAAGATATAGATGTTTTTAGCGGATTCCCCGCACCAGAAAACCTCCCTCAATTCGAAGCAGACCCACGCTTTCAAGTACTTGTTGGCTCAACCGAAGGTGAAACAATTCTGTCAACAAACAATAAACAAGCACCATTCAATGATGTTCGTGTGCGTCAGGCACTGGCACATGCCATAAACCGTGAAGAAATCATTGATGGAGCAATGTTTGGTTATGGAACTCCTATCGGAACCCATTTCGCACCGCACAACCCAGCATACATAGATCTAACAAATGATTCCTCTTTTAACCTGGACAAGGCGCGCTCCCTTTTAACCGAAGCAGGAATGCCGGACGGATTTGAAACCACACTACACTTGCCACCTCCATCATACGCCCGTCGCGGTGGGGAAATTATTGCGGCTCAATTGGCAGAAGTAGGCATTAAAGCTCAGATTATTAACGTTGAATGGGCTCAATGGTTAGAGACCGTGTTCCGTGGTAAAAACTTTGGCTTAACAATTGTAAGTCATACAGAACCAATGGACATTGGCATCTATGCAAATCCAGACTACTATTTTCAATATGATAACCCGAATTTCCAAGATCTAATAAAAACACTTAATAAGACAACAGACCCCAAAACGCGTGCTACTCTTATGGGCGATGCCCAACGGATTATCTCAGAGGATGCAGTAAACGGATATCTATTCCAGTTGGCACAACTCTCCGTGGCCAAGGCGGAAATAAAGGGGCTATGGAGCAACGCACCCACTCAAGCTACAGACCTAACAAATGTTAGTTGGGGCGAATAATTAATATTAACTGCGGATGCTGTGCCACACGCAGTTAATATCACTAAGAATAGCCATTCCTATTGGCCAGACAGACACAATATTTATCAAACCAAATGCAAACAGTCGGATGCACAAATTGCCATGCATCGATGATAAAACAAAGAGGCAAAAAAACGCATGCAAATATATCCGGTTGGTAGCCGTCCCAGCCAACGTGCTAGTCCAGACTACTTTGCAGGCACAGTATGGCAAGATCTGATTACAATGGCTCCCGAGCCTGCTCGCCTTAACGCTCTCATAGTGCATTTTGAGCCTAGTGCACGAACTGCATGGCATACCCACCCACTAGGCCAAACACTCCATATCACTCAAGGGAGCGGCCTAATTTGTAAACGTGGAGAAAAACCACAAAAAATCCAAGCAGGAGACAGCGTGTGGATTCCAGCCAATGTCGAACATTGGCATGGAGCAGGACCAACAACACACATGACCCATATCGCGATACAAGAGACCCAAGAAGGTAGCGCTGCAATGTGGCTCGAACATGTAACGGACCAAGACTATAAAGCTTGAAGTAACCCACGTAATTCAGATCGAATTAAACCTGTTCGAGGGACATCCGCAAGAGTGGTGAACCAATGATCTGGTGGGTTACGACCGCGTCTATTACCATCAAAGCGCAGTTCCCGAAGCACCGCTTCCGACTTTGCATCTAACCTTTCAGGTACCACAAAACCATTTAAAATGGCCCATACACCTGTCCAAAGCCTACCAACGGACCAAGGGTTGTATCCACCACCACCTAAAACAAGCAAACGCGGGGCCATTCCCATGAGTGCTTTAACTATCGACCAATGCGCCTGATTGGATAATGAGAGATGCGCCAGAGGATCTTCTTCGACTCCATCTGCTCCACATTGCAGTATAATCGCATCTGGCTGATGCATTTCCACGCGTGGCAAAATAACCTCATCACGAATTAAGGCCATTTCGTCATCATTCAAACCACGAGGTACAGGAAGATTCACCGTACTACCCTGACCCGTAACTCCTAATGTACCAGTCCGAGGCCAAAGCCCATTTTCGTGTACTGAAATCATCAAAACATCTGTTTTATGAGCAAAAGCCACCTCAACACCATCAGGATGGTGAGCGTCTATATCTATATAAGCTATGCGATTCGCACCAGATCTCTGCAACGACAAGATTGCTAAAACTGGGTCATTAACATAGCAGAACCCACCAGCTTTATCTGGCATCCCATGGTGAGTACCGCCAGCTGGATGGTAAACGATACCACCATCAGCCAGCAATTCACCGGCCAAAATTGATCCTCCTGCAGCAGTTGCAGGACGGCGATACATTTCTGGAAAAATTGGGTTTGAGGGTGTGCCCAATGCATGCTGAGACTTAACCCGATCACTTACTTTTTGCGCAGCTTCGGCAGCATACAAGGCAGCAACATATTCGGGCGTATGCCAAGCAGTTAAAGCTACTGGCTTAACGCAAGGACTAGAAATGAAGCGATCAGATGGAAGCCATCCCATTGAGCGGCTCAAATCCATCACAGTCGAGACACGTGGTACGCGTAATGGATGCCACCTCCCATAGCTTGAGTGACGGTAAATTTCAGATCCAATAAAAACAGGTGGTTTCATAGTGACTTATTTAACTGCTTTTAAGACTATGACGAGAGTTAATTACAAATAGAAGATTTGCAAAAGACTACTGGTTCAACCAGATAAAGTTATACGTTAAGTATTCTGCCCACTTTTCAAATATACTCTTTTAGGTAATTTAAACAAATTTAGTAGAAAACCATAAGCCCACTTCTTTTATAACTTTCAGCCTTACCATTTTAGTGATTAATCTCAACACTTCCACATTTTTTATTTTAATTTATGGAAGCAGAGCAGAATTTTTACTGTCGTTTTTCCTGATAGCGCATTTATTATATGGAGCCCATAAATTCCAATACTTAAATAACACATCAGCTCCGCCAAGGGTCCATGGGGTTTAAAAATCGATGCTTAGTAATACACAGTTGGCTGCAATATAGGATTAGTTATGTAAGTTATAGGTCTATTGACAGACGCGCTTGCTTGCTTCGAATTACCCGCATAACGTAAACGCGATGCTACGTTATACATTGAAACGGTTATTATCCCTTTTAATCAGCCTTGCAATCGCTTCGCTGGTGATTTTTGCGACAATCGAGGTGGCACCGGGAGATCCAGCTTTCTTCATGTTAGGGATAAACGCGCAAGAGGATACATTAGCGGCCCTCAGGGTAGAATTAGGGCTAGATAAATCAAAACCGCAACGCTACTGGGCATGGATTACAGGCATGATTCACGGTGATTTTGGTACATCCTACCAATATCGAACGCCCATATCTGGGATGATCAGTGCAAGACTTTGGGTTTCGCTACCTTTAGCACTTTATGCTTTGGTTATATCCGTTCTGATAGCCTTTCCAGTAGGCATCTACGCAGCCACCAAACGCGGCAAGAAAGGCGACTTAATAGTTATGGGGGCCACTCAGTTTGGCCTTGCTATCCCAAATTTTTGGTTTGCTATGATGCTAGTTCTTATTTTTGCAATCAATTTACGCTGGTTTTCTGCTGGCGGATTTACCAGTTGGGACAAAGGAGTTTTTTCTGCTCTAAAATCTTTGACTTTGCCAGCACTTGCACTTGCATTGCCTCAAGCCGCTATTCTGGCTCGTGTAATGCGCTCTGCCCTATTAGATGTCTTAAGCGAAGATTTTATCAGAACTGCCCGTGCAAAAGGACTTTCCCGCCGTCAAACGCTCCAATATCATGGTCTACGTAATGCTATGATACCTGTGTTAACCATTCTTGGTTTACAATTATCATTCCTATTAGCTGGCGGCATAATCATCGAGCAAGTGTTTTACCTACCAGGACTTGGCCGACTCATCTTCCAGTCAATTTCAGCACGTGATTTAATTGTAGTAGAGTCAGTAACCATGTTGCTTGTCTTTGCAGTAATAATAATAAATTTTATCATAGACTTGGCCTATGCCATTGTTGATCCTCGGTTAAGAGCGCGATCGTGAATAAAAGTCTGTTCACTGGCATCTTACTTTCAGCACTAATTATGTTGGCAGCAATAGTCTCTTTTGCCTGGACCCCATTTGACCACACTTCTTTGAATATTCCCAACAAGTTACAGGCACCTAATGGAACTCACTGGTTGGGTACTGACCACTTTGGACGCGACATGTTTTCCATGATTATGGTTGGTGCAAGAACCTCTATTACCGTGGCGTTCGTGGCAGTAGGGATAGGCTTAGGTTTAGGCGTGCCACTGGGCCTCTGGGCCACAGCGCGACAAGGCGGTTGGACTGACGAGATAATTATGCGCGGCAATGATCTCATTTTTGCTTTTCCATCGCTAGTGATAGCCATCCTTATAACAGCAGTTTTTGGACCAGGAGCGGTAAATGCAATAATCGCAATTGGAATTTTTAATATTCCTGTCTTTGCACGCGTAACGAGAGGAGGTGCCCTCCAGCTTTGGACAAGAGAATTTATTCTCGCCGCACGAGTGGCAGGAAAAGGAGCCATTCGGATCAGTATTGAACACATTCTGCCCAACCTAGCCAATTTACTAATTGTGCAAGCGACTATCCAGTTTTCATTAGGCATTTTAGCCGAGGCCGCGCTGTCCTATGTTGGCCTTGGCGCGCAACCGCCAACACCTAGCTGGGGGCGAATGCTAGCAGACGCACAAACTCTTGTAAGTATTGCACCTCACATGGCGTTAGTACCAGGATTTTCAATCATTTTAACAGTATTAGGTCTTAACCTGCTAGGTGATGGGCTCCGTGATTTACTTGATCCCAAATTACAACAAGTTCAAAAATGAGCCTTCTTCAAATACGTAATCTTTCACTTTGCATTAATAGATTAAAAATTCTGCATGATATTTCTATGGATATTTCTCCTGGTGAAATCGTTGCAATCACAGGCGAAAGTGGGTCTGGGAAATCCATGACTGCACTCGCCACGATGCAATTGTTGCCCGAAGGTAGCAAAACTAAAGGCCAGATCCTAATTAACGATCGGGACACTATGCTGCTAAGCGAAACAGAAATGTGCAGACTGCGCGGGAATACTGTGGGCATGGTATTTCAGGAACCAATGACTGCACTTAATCCAGTCCAGACTATTGGAGCCCAGGTTGCAGAATCAGTACGTCTTCATCGCCCAGACCTTGATCCAATGGCTCGCGCTGCCGAAGTTCTAACACGCGTAGGCCTATCACCCGAACTGGTATCCCTATCACGCTTTCCACACACCTTGTCCGGCGGACAACGTCAAAGAGTAATAATCGCTATAGCAATTGCTTGTAGCCCAAAGCTGTTAATAGCAGATGAACCAACCACAGCGCTTGATGTTACGACACAGGCACAGATATTGCATTTACTACAGAAATTAACCACTGAAGACAGTATGGGCTTGATGATGATAACGCATGATTTAGCCGTAGTCACCCAGATGGCAGATCAGATCATTATTATGAAAAATGGCCATATTGTAGAAAAGGCAAGACCTTCCAACTTACTAAATACTCCAAAACATCCTTATACTAAGGCACTTATTGCCACTTCAGCCCATCGTGCTACCTTACCACGACTAAGACAAGAGGCACCTCTACTTCGAGTTCGGAATGTCGTCCAATCGTATGCATTGCCCCGAAGAAGCATCTTCACGGCACCAGGAAAAGTGTATGCAGTCAACGATGTAAGCTTTGATATTCCAAAAGGTATACGTCTTGGGCTAGTAGGTGAAAGTGGTTGTGGAAAATCAACTCTAACCAGATCTATTCTCGGATTAGAGCCTGTAAAAAGTGGGGCAATCACACTTGACGGCGAGCACGTATTTTCCGCAGGCCGTCCAAACCTTGCTGTCCGCCGCCGCATGCAGGTTGTATTTCAAGATCCATATGGCAGCTTTAACCCGAGACACAGGGTAGCAAGACTTATTACCGAACCCTTTAACCTTCTCGATAAAAAGCCCACTGCTACAGAAAGCATGGATAGGATCGCCAAATCTCTTACCTCAGTTGGGTTATTACCTAGTGACGCACAAAAGTACCCACACCAGTTCTCAGGTGGGCAACGCCAACGAATAGCTATTGCCCGCGCTATAATCATCCGTCCAGATCTAATCATATTCGACGAAGCTGTGAGTGCTTTGGATGTATCAGTTAGGGCTCAAATTCTTGATCTAATTACTGAGCTTTGCCGCCAGTATAATCTCACATATCTGTTTATTTCACATGATTTAAGCGTAGTACGCAACATTACCGATCACGTTCTGGTAATGAAGTCTGGAAAAATTGTTGAAAGAGGTAGCACAGAAGAAGTATTTTCCAATCCACAAGACACTTATACTAAAAGCCTTATCTCTGCCGCCCCTCAATTATCCAAAAGGACTTATCATGCTTGATGCCCTATGGTTCAACCCGAACGAAATGTTAATTGGAGGAACTTGGAAAACCGCGGTATCTAACCTGCCACTTTTCAATCCTTCAGACGGCTCTTTATTAGCAGAGATTGCAAATGGGTCAGCCATCAACATTGATGAAGCAGTAACTGCCGCTCAGGTGGCACGTAATGGGAAATGGGGTCAGCTAAGTGCAACAGAACGTGGTCGCATTTTGACCAAAATTGGCCAAAAAGTACTTGAGCGTGTTGATGATCTAGCTGAAATTGAGGCCTATGACGTTGGGAAACCCCTGGCACAAGCGCGTGCAGATGCAGTTGCCTTAGCGCGATATATGGAATTCTACGGCGGTGCGGCTGACAAACTAATGGGTGAAACCATTCCCTATCTAAACGGCTACACCGTCTACACTTTACGCGAACCGCATGGTGTGACAGGCCACATTATACCATGGAATTACCCCATGCAAATTATTGGGCGTTCGGTAGGTGCAGCTTTAGCTATGGGAAATGCATGCGTTTTAAAACCTGCAGAAGAAGCCTGTTTAACAGCTCTCGCTTTTGCCCGTATTTGTGGTGAAGCAGGTTTGCCAGATGGTGCACTAAATGTCGTACCAGGCTCAGGTATCGAAGCTGGCGCAGCATTAGCCGGAAACCCAAATGTACAACACATCAGCTTTACCGGTTCAGTTCATACAGGAGCCCTCGTACAACGAGCAGCAGGTGTAAACGTTGTTCCAGTTACTCTCGAATTAGGCGGCAAGTCCCCACAACTAGTTTTTAATGACGCCAATCTAACAGCTGCGCTACCATTTCTTGTAAACGCTGGGATACAAAATGCTGGACAGACTTGTTCGGCCTCATCGCGTATTCTAATTCAAAGAGGCATATACAACTCAGTTCGCGACCGAATGGCTGAAGCTTACTGCAATCTAACTGTAGGACCGGCAATGGCTGATATGCATATTGGTCCACTGATTTCAGAAAGGCAAAAAGCGCTTGTCTTAGAATTCCTTGCTAAAGGAAGTGATCTGACTATCGCTGCACAAGGAAAATTACATGACGCGCCAAACAACGGTGCTTATGTACTTCCAACCCTTTTTGAAAATGTTACAGCAGATCACCCCCTAGCTCAGGATGAGATTTTTGGTCCTGTGCAAGTCCTAATTCCTTTCGAAACCGAAGAAGAAGCTGTGGCGATTGCAAATAACACGGATTATGGTCTTGTCGCTGGTATCTGGACTGCTGATGGTGCACGCCAAATGCGACTAGCCAAATCACTACGGGCTGGTCAGATTTTTATTAATAATTATGGTGCAGGCGGGGGAGTTGAGCTGCCCTTTGGTGGCATTGGGAAATCTGGGCATGGGCGAGAAAAAGGGTTTGAAGCACTATACGGATTCTCTACCCTAAAAACCATTGCTGCACATCACGGATAAATAAGTGATCAGATCATGTGTTTTGTGGTTTTTGCAAAATTAAAAAATGATTACCACAGGCGCTATGGTATATATACGAAAAAAATCTGCAAATTGCGGATAACAAAATGTTGAAGACTTTTTTGCTCGCAATAATTTCCAGCGGAGAATAACGATGCAACTTAACAGCAAAACTGCCATCGTCACTGGGGGGGCTAGTGGGTTTGGCCATGGCATAGCCCGAGCCTTTGCTGATGCTGGAGCAAAAGTCATTATAGCAGATTTAAACGAAGATGGAGCTAAAGCCGTTGCTCAGGAAATCGGTGGCTTTGCAGTACAAGTCGACGTAGCAAACGCTGTCTCTGTTCAAAACTTGGCGGATTTAGCACTTGAAAAGCTTGGCCATATTGACATCTTGGTAAACAATGCAGGCATCACGCATTTACCACAAGCCCTTGAAGAGGTAAGCGAGGATGAATTTGACCACGTACTCGCAGTTAATGCAAAGTCGGTTTATCTAACAGCACGCAGTTTTGTACCCCACTTTAAATCCCGTAAATCAGGGGCTATCCTTAACATCGCTTCCACTGCAGGCGTATCCCCGCGACCCCGGTTGAACTGGTACAATGCTTCGAAAGGCTGGATGATCACCGCTACCAAAACCATGGCAATCGAACTTGCTCCCAATGGCATACGTGTAAATGCTATCAATCCAGTTGCTGGCGAAACTCCACTACTCAAAAGCTTTATGGGTGAGGATACACCGGAAATTCGTGCCAAATTCCTTTCCACGATCCCGCTAGGACGCTTTTCCACTGCCGAGGATATGGGAGCAGCAGCAACGTTCCTTTGTTCCGACGCAGCGTCAATGATAACTGGGGTTGCAATGGAAGTAGATGGGGGGCGCTGTATATGACAACTGTCAATCTTAACGAAAAATTTGGTCAATTTAACACGCATCGGTGCTGTCATATAATAGCTAACTATAATGAATACGATATCATCGCGATCAAGTTTCAAGGGGAATTTCCCTTTCACCTACATCAAGACACTGATGACTTCTTTTTCATAGCAGATGGAGTAATGACTTTAGACCTCGATAGTGAAAGCCATGCTGTCAAATCAAGAAAGTTGTTTGTAGTCCCAAAAGGTGTCACCCATCAGCCAAGTACAGACAAAGAATGCAGAGTGCTGCTAATTAAACCTAAAGGCGAACCAAACACGGGAGATTCCAAAACAGCTGCTCCAAAACCAAGCATCTCAAAGTTCCAAGAATTATTCCACTGAAAGCATTAAAATGATACCTGGCCCACAAAATGCAATCACAGATGTTCCTGGCCTGAAAGTAGGACATGCACAAGATAACACGCTCAAATCTGGTGTAACAGTTGTGACCGCAGATGCGCCTTTTACTACCTCTGTGGCAGTCATGGGGGGGGCTCCAGGTACACGCGAAACTGATCTGCTTGCCCCAGATAAATCAGTTGCCAAGGTAGACGCATTAGTTCTGTCAGGCGGCTCCGCCTATGGGCTCGATTCCTGTTCAGGCGTCGTTGCCGGTATGCGTGATCAAAATCGCGGATTCCAGATAGGAAATGCAATCATTCCATTGGTACCGGGAGCAATTATTTTTGATCTACTTGCAGGTGGCAATCATAGCTGGTTTGAGAACCCATTCCCCGAACTTGGCCGCGCAGCTTTTGATGCCATCACAACTTCAACTCCCATTGGTACCGTTGGAGCCGGCACAGGAGCTACAACTGCAATGATGAAAGGTGGGCTTGGCACTGCCTCTCTTACTAGTGAAAATGGCATTACAGTAGGTGTAATTGTCGTAGCAAACCCAGTAGGTAGCGTCACAACCCCAGGCGAAAAGTATTTTTGGGCTGCGCCATTTGAAATTAATAATGAGTATGGTGGCTTAGGACCAGACCCAGCCACTGGCCTTGGACGCAGCCTTAACAGCCGAAAACGGACTGGGATGGCTGAGCGCTCCAATACCACAATTGCTATTGTGGCCACCAATGCACTGCTCGATAAAGCACAATGCCAAAGAGTTGCGTGGGCAGCTCATGATGGAATCGGGCGCGCCTGTATTCCAGCTCATACTCCCAGCGACGGAGATCTTATTTTTTCGTTAGCAACTGGCGAAAAATCCCTTAGCTCCAACCACGATCTTACAATTATTGGCCATGCAGCTTCGCTTTGCTTAACACGGGCAATTGCACGCGGCGTCTATGCTGCAACAGCTGCAACAAACGATCTACTACCAACTTGGAGTGAACTTAATTCCAAAGCCTGATACTTCACCTCTGACTTTACTCTGAAGTAATATGCCAAAATAAGAATTTCTATCAATATACAAGGTCATGGCAGCATAATTACGCACCAAGTTTTAAATCAATGATATTATTGATATTCAGCTCAAGGGCGCGCTGGACCATTTGCACAATTCCATCAGAGTTAAGTCCTGCAGCTTCGTACATTTCATCAGGTGCTGCCTGATCAATAAAAACATCTGGTAAATGCATACTACGTACTTTTAAACCATTATCCAAAAGTCCTTCAGCCGACATTGCTTGCAAAACCATTGCGCCAAAACCACCTATAGCGCCCTGTTCAACAGTAACCAGCACTGTATGGTTTGTAGCAAGATTACGGATCATTTCCATATCAAGCGGCTTGGCAAAACGAGCATCAGCAATACTTACAGACAAACCACTTGCTTCAAGCACTAGAGCTGCTTTTTCGCATTCATCTAAATGAGTACCCAACGATAACAGAGCAACATCTGTTCCACTCTGAATCATTCGTCCTTTGCCAATCTCAAGCACTTCACCTTTCTCAGGCATGTCTACACCACGCCCGTTCCCACGCGGATAACGAAACGCAATTGGGCCAGAATTGTATGCAGCAGCCGTAGTAACCATATGCGCGAGCTCTGCTTCATCTGAGGCAGCCATTACAACCATTCCAGGCAACGCCGCAAGAAAGCCAATATCAAATGAGCCTGCATGGGTTGCACCATCCGCGCCTACTAGGCCCGCTCTATCAATTGCAAAACGCACTGGTAATCCCTGTAAAGCAACATCATGCACGACTTGGTCATAACCTCGTTGCAAAAAAGTTGAGTAAATCGCACAAAATGGTTTCAATCCAGAAGCAGCCATTCCAGCAGCAAAAGTCACACCATGCTGTTCCGCAATACCTACGTCAAAGACACGCGCTGGAAAGAGGCCCTTCATCTTATCAAGACCTGTGCCCCCAGGCATTGCTGCTGTAACAGCTACAATTGTAGGATCGTCAGCAGCAAGGTTTACTAGTGTTGTGCCAAAAACTGACGTGTAAGACGGAGCATTGCTTATACTTTTTGTCTGTGTACCCGTTTCTATATCAAAACGTGAAACACCGTGATACTTATCCGCAGATCCCTCTGCAGGAGCATAGCCTTTTCCTTTAACAGTACAGGCATGGATAAGAACCGGACCTGTTGCCCGCGTTCGTGCAGCCCGCAAAACAGACAAAACCTGACCCATATCATGACCATCAATTGGACCAATATAATCAAAACCTAATTCCTCAAAAAAAGTTCCCTTACTTTCAACGCCTGTGACCATTTCCCGAGCACGTCGAGCACCGTCTCGGACAGGTTTAGGCAAAACAGCCTCCACCTCTTCAGCAATTGCATGCAATGGGGCAAAAGGAGAATTACGGCTCAGATTGGATAAATAAGTACTCATTGCCCCAGTCGGCGGAGCAATTGACATTTCATTATCATTTAAGATTACAAACAACCTACGACCTTCATGTCCTGCGTTGTTAAGTGCCTCATAGGCCATACCTGCACTTATTGACCCATCACCAATTACAGCAATTGCATCACCCGTTGGCATTCCCATATCGCGACCAACAGTAAATCCAAGCGCTGCAGAAATCGAAGTCGAAGAGTGCGCTGCGCCAAATGGGTCAAAGTCGCTTTCACTGCGTTTAGTAAAGCCACTTAGGCCATCCTTTTGGCGCAAGGTATCCATTCGACTACGTCTACCTGTCAGAATTTTATGTGGATAACATTGGTGGCCAACATCCCAGATCAACTTGTCCCGAGGGGTGTCAAAAACAGCATGGATACCCACTGTCAGTTCCACTACACCGAGAGACGATCCCAAGTGACCCCCCGTTCGACTAACTGCTTCTATTACATCCAGACGTAACTCACGAGCCAGTTGCGATAAATCACTATCAGACAAATTTGTAAGATCAGAGGGACCAGAAATGCGATCCAGTAAAGGGGTCTGAGACATTGCGCAATCCTTTCTCGTTTCGGCCTCACCGCCTTGCCTGCGGTTTCAAGAGGCAAATTGATAGTCGTACTGCCATTAACACAAGCACAGCGCCAAGTTCCTGTAACCAACAGGAAGAGAACAAGAACTTTTCAGTTCCACGCCCAGACCAAGGAAGTCAATGATCCGTGCAGCACAGCAATTATTCCCTCAAAAGGGTGGGGGCCTTAGCCCTCACCTATTACAGTTTATTTGTAGACTGGCGTTCCAGATACAGCCAATTCCGGCCAATCGGCAGTCATGTTCATACCTTGGAGAGGACGCTGGTACCCTTTGTGACAAGTCCGACAAGCAGCTTTTGGAGCATCTGCATAAACAGGACCAAGTCGTTCCGGCGGGTATGTGTCTTTCAGCGGAACCAAATAGTCGGTATTTAGGGACTGAACCATCGCTATGCCTAAACTTGCCGTCGACCACTGTGGGGTATTCTGACCACCATCATAGAATGCGCGGCTATTATGACAAAACACACAATTCACTCCAAGACTGTTAGAAAAATAGTTCATTAAAGAATATGTTCGTTCAGTCTGTTGGATGCTCGCATAGCCATCTTGCCCTGGAACTCCATCCTCACGACTTTCCAATGAGTGCACTGCAATTACCTCAGCATCTTCAAGATACTTTGCCAATGCATCCGAAGGCAACGAGGTTGATTGGCTAAGAGACGTAGCGCGGTTCTGGTTTGCTGACCAGCCTTCTACATTCTCATTAACAGGGCTGATGCGGAACCAAATATCACTCGGAACATTTTCACCCCTATGACATGTATAGCAATTAACTCCTACCTCGGCGACGGCATTCACGTGACCACTCCAGTCTTCATTAATCGATTGGGTCATTTGAATCATACGTCGTGCAACAACCTTAGTATAAATTTTGTCTGATCCATATTCTTCTAAATCCACATCACCATGGCAATAAGCGCAGCCCTCTTCTGGTGAAACCCACTGCGTCATAGCATTCATGACACGATTAAAATTATCCTCAGTGAGATCACCCAACACTTGGACATTCTTGTAAATGTCCTTTGCAAGTTCCTCATCCCCGTTAGGTTTATAGGCAGCTTCAGTGTAGTATGCATCAATTGTGGGGTCAGGTGCCAGTCGGGCTACGTCAAACTCCGGTACTGACATACCGGTGCCACGTGGACCAGTTTGCATGGAGGCCGTCTGAGCAGGATTACCCCATGTAACCAATAAAACCGCAACAAAGATCGCACCACCTAAAACACCTACGAGAATAGCCGGACCAAAAACGTTAGTGGGATTATCAGCATTCCATTTATCGAACCACTTAGGTAACATTTTAGTTCTCCTTCCCAATGAAGGCTTCGTATGACCCGTAGTCTTCGTAGCCATAAGCTCCATCATACATAGGCGCAAAATTATGCTCTTGTGCCCAGATGAACCAGTTATCAACAACAGTGCCAGTAAGCAGAATTCCGATGCCACCAGTAATAGGCGTCAAAACTGCAAACCACCAAGCCCATCTATGAATTCCTTCCATGGTCGCGTTAAAGCCCATAGTCCAACGCCAGAACAAGGCAGCTCGTTCGGTGGCAGTGCCGCGATCATAGATCTGCTCCAATTCACGGTCACCACCGTAGCGTGTTACCGCCAGGATTGTTCCACCATGCATCGCAAACAACAGCACAGAGCCATATAAAAAAACGATCGAAAGACAGTGGAAAGGATTATAATAGAGGTTACCGTACCGAATAGAAAAAGCGGTAGTCCAATCCAAATGTGGGAATATTCCATAAGGCACTGCCTCACTCCATGATCCCATCAGTACGGGACGAAACAAGCCCAAAACCAAGATCAGCCACAGAAGTGCAGCAAATGCCCAAGCTAGGTGTTTTCCCATCTTGTGTTGTTGCGCCAACTGATAAGTGCGCAGCCACCAAGTTACGCAGCCAACGAGAAAAAACATACCCGCAATTATAAATGCCCCACCATCATTCAGAGGCGGCATGCTTAGGCCGTGTTCCGGGCCAGGAGGCTCAAGGGCCAACCAAAACAATTGCCGTAAGAATTCAGGCACAGACCAGCCTACCTGTGCCAACATTGAAAAGCCAACAATATTGAACCAGATCATAAAACATACAGCAGAAATAATACCAAGCATACCAGCGTTTATTGGTCCCACTTGCGCGTTGCCAAAGAGGCCTAAAAATTTGGAAAAGAATGGTTTGCCTGCTCGCTCTGCGGTCAGCTCCCCATCTGAATCATCCATACCCCATTCAGGTTTACCCTGCACTTGGACTTGCGTGAAAATATTTTGATACTCAATCATGATTACATCCCCACCGACATTGGATTTGCGCCCCAGATTGGCAGATCAAGCCACCAATTCCACCACTCTGGCCAACCCGCTGTCCAGACTGGACCAGAAATAATGATACAAACTGCCGAGAAAAAGACTGCATTCAGCGCAAGCAAGTAACCCACACGATGAATGCCTAACGTTCCAACCGAATAACCAATGTAATCTCGAAAAAATGTATCCTCATGATCAGGTGTTTTAGCTTCCTCACCCTTTTCGGGGTTGGCTGCCGATAGTATCAGACCACCATGCAAAGCCAGCGCAATTGTAGTCGTGAAAAAGAGCGTCACCGCCAACATATGTGCTGGGTTATAATGAAAGTGGAGGTAAGCATATCCAGTGTTACTTACCCAATCGAGGTGACTAAAAATGCCATAAGGAAAGCCATGACCCCAAGCGCCCATCAGCAACGGACGAAAGATAACCAGCGTCACATATGCTAAGATCGCGAATGCAAAACCAACTGGCACATGATATCCCATACCTAGTTTACGGCATATCTCTACTTCCCGCAGCGCCCAACTAATAAAAGCGCCAGTCGCACAGAATGTAATAATTTGCCACAGACCACCTTCGAGCAAGGGCGCCATCCCCAATCCGTAACTCAAATCAGGAGGCGCAATATTTATCAGCCAAGGATTGAAGGTTCCCTGCTGCGATGCGCCCCAAAAAATTAAAATAGTTCCAAGAAGAGCAAAAAAAGCAGTTGTGACTCCAAAAAAGCCCACAAAGAAGGGGCCTACCCAGAAATCGAATAAATCACCACCGATCAGCGTTCCACCTCGGACACGATATTTTCTCTCGAAGGATAGCAAGGCCATCTCTCAAACTCCGCAATTGGCGGTCAGATCCACAAAGGATCAACAACCGTCTTTTAAATTGGTTTATTTGTTGCGGGCAGGTCAGGGCGTACTGAAGGCCCTGCCCGCAACTTTGATATTGTCCGCATCAAGCGGGTTCTTACTGAGCGCTTTTCGCAGCTAGTTCAAACCAGTTGAAGTGGTCCGTGCTCAACAGGACGAGGTGAATCATCGCTGCAAGCAGGAATAGGAAAACGCCTTGTGCAACAAACACACGACGGGGATCAAAGATGAGCCAGATCTTGTAGAACTTTGCCATTTACTAATCCCTCCTCAGAACCACGGACGCCAGATGAACGTTGCCAAGTGAGCGACAACGGCAACGGCTGCAAACAGCCAGAGCCCGCTCATATAGACACCGTGCAGCTCTTGCGCCTGCTCGTCTGTCAGACCTGTGAAAGACAGGTTGTTATCAGCCATAAGGATTCCTCCGGAATTTTATGCTGACGCCGCGCTCCCCGCGGCCGGGTCCTTTGGGGAAACCCCCTCCGGGCTCTGTCCACCTGTAACCAGGTGTCCAGTCTCGTATCTCAACAAACGTACACTTGCTGAGAAATTCTAATATGATCGGGCTTGTGATCATGCGTTAAAAATCATTGGTGTGATGATTTGCGCTTGAGACCACGCACGCGCCATAGGGCCCTTTTCCGTAAAACTGCGAGATTTAAGAGCAGCCAGCATCCATGTCAGACACGCTAACGGTAAAGTTGCTAGAAATATTATTGCAAAATAGACCATAAATTCAGTCTTATATGCCTTACGTTTCGAAGCTGCATGGTTATGTGTTGCCACATTAGAAGTCATGTCAGTCATAGTGTTCCTCCTTGGAAACTGTCTCTGGCAATCCAGCTAAAATCGGATCAAGATCACGCAAAGTTTCAATCACAACCCGGTCTGCCCCAGAAGCGAGAGCCGCTTGCTCAGCCGCATCACGCAAAGTTTTTGCTGCAGAAATTTGGGTTAAAATGGGGTGCTGCTCAACAATTTTATTGAGCAAGGCCTGTGCATCAGTATCCCAAGGGAAATCACGGCGCAGGGTCGTTGGAGTGGCCTCAGCAGCATCCATTTCAGACGCCAGAGGTAAAATATGGAACAGTGAATCAAACAGTCCGTTACAGACTTCCTGAATAAGATAGGTGGCACCAGCATAGCCCATCATTGGCGTACCAGTATGACGACGAATTGCTGCGCCCGGAAATGAAGCGGGGATGAAGGTCGGGGCTGGACCAAATCCAGCATTTAATTCAGCTAGGTATATTTTTTCGTTAATTGATCCAAAGACTACCAAGGGACGCTTCTGACCCATCCAGGCGCGAACCTCTTCGTTATTGGTCTTCTTACCCGCAACGCGGGCCACTGCGAAAGCACAAGGCAAACCCATATCATCTTCAAGGAACTGCCTAATACCGCGCGTGTATGTCTCGTTTGCAACAATAGCAAAGGATGCAGTAGCAAAAAAATCTTGGGTAACAGAACGCCAAAGATCCCATATCGGCTTTAAAGTAGAGTGCTTTTCACATTCGATAAAAGGTTCGGGGTCGAGATCCACCAAGGTCCCCAGTGCGCGCAGGAACTTGGTAGTACTCTCGACCCCTATCGGGGCTTGCAAGTATGGCTTGGCAAGAAGCTCACACAATCCACGCCCAAACTCTCGGTACATGCAGATATTTACATCTGCATTAACCAAATTTCGCATTTCTGCCACGTGCGCACCCAAAGGATGCACCATGTTGACCTCACAACCGATTCCTTCAATAAGACGTCGGATCTCAGCCAAATCTGATGGCATATTAAAGGTGCCATACATTGGACCAAGGATATTTACACGAGGTCGCGCATCTACATCACGTTTCTTTTCAGGCGGCATGCGCCCTTTTGTCATCCCAAACTCAGTAAAAATCCAAGTCATGGCGCGATCTGCAGTTTGCCACTGATCCTCATCAATAGTTCGTGGCAAAAATCGTTGAATATTAGTACCCATTGGGGTCACACCCCCGCCAATCATCTCAGCGATAGAGCCTGTTACAACAACCGCTGGCAAAGCTGGATCAAGGGTACCCCAAGCACGCCTCATTGCCCCCTCAGTTCCATCACGACCCAACTCTTCTTCACCAAGACCAGTTGTTACGATAGGTAACTCATGAGGCGGCAAAGCATCCGTATAATGCAGCACAGAGGTTACTGGTAGATTTTCACATCCTACAGGACCGTCAATCACGCATTGCAAGCCTTTCACGGCACAGAATGCATAAACTGCCCCCCAGTAACCACCAGCCCGATCATGATCGATAATCAACATGAACGCGCCCCCAGCTTTTTCTGACAAACGGGATACCTAAGATATTGAAAGGGGATCGCAATCAATGAATATGAAAATGGCTGTATCATATCATCTCAGCGGCCTTCGCCGCTTTAGCTTGGCGCTCAAGCTTTTTAACATTCTGCGCTCGGAAGTCCTCACGAATATTTGGCATGCCTTCCCAGACACCTGCTGTATCACCTTTGCCAATGCCTTCAAAGAAAGATTTCATATGGCTCATTCTGTCTTTGTTACCTATGGCTGCATTGATTACCGTAGCTAACGACCCAGCCCCAGCCACACCCATCAGGGGTCGTGCAGAAATTAGGTTTGTAAAATACAAACCGGGAATCCCCAGCTCTTTAGCCTTTTGCACCACAGGGGTCGTTCCAATTGCCAAGTCAGGCTGAACAGCTTCCATCGCAGCACAGTCATCTTCAAGAGACGCACGGAATTTGACCTTAACACCATGTGCTTCTAGCCATTCCTTATCATCTGAATTCCATGGGGTACTAGGACATGCGGTACCTACGTAGGATACATCTGCACCACTTTCGATTAATAAACGGGCAACCAGTAATTCAGAGCCTTCATAGCCCGACAAGGTAATAGTACCTACGATAGGTGTTGCCGCTAGAGCACCAGTTATTGCAGGCAAAACTGCATTTTTCGCTTCAGCGATTTGATTGGCAGAACATCCAAACATTTCACCAATATTTTGAAGCCAAGCTGCAGTCCCATGTTGACCCACAGGAGCAGAGCCAACAACGGATCGCCCAGCGACCTCAAATTCCCGCACTGATGCAGTATAAAACGGGTGGATAGCTGCTACTATAGAACTGTTTAAAGCTGCATAAAGTTCGCGCCATTCACGGCAAGGAACAACCGGCCCAGCTGCTAAACCGAGGGGTGATAACATCTGACCAATCATTATTGGATCAGCAGGAAACATTTCTCCCAGCATAGCAACTGTGGGACGATCAGATTTACCACCCACAGGAGCCGCAACAGGACCCGCCTCAATTTCTTCACGCGCGTATTTCAACATCGCGCCCGCCAACACATCTTTGGCTTCAGCATGGGTGGGAATACCAAACCCAGGTACATCAATACCTATAATACGAACACCATTGATCTCATCTGGCAACAGCCGCAGTGGTACTCCAGAAGCCGTAGGCACACATAGGTTCGTAACTACGATAGCATCGTATTTCTCAGGATCAGCTAAATCATGGACACTCTCACGGATATCCTCAAAAAGCTTACCAGTCACTAACGTCTCCGAATTAAAAGGCACATAGCCAACTGACCGTCGCGCTCCATAAAAATGACTTACAAAGGTAAGACCATAAACACAGCACGCTGAACCACTTAAAACGGTAGCAGTACGCCGCATTCTTAAACCCACCCGCAATGAACCAAAGGCCGGACACATTGATTGCGGCTTGTCATGCGGACCTTGTGGATAATCAGCAGCAAACTGATCGAGCATTTCAGAATTCCCAGCCATACGGGCTGCTTTTTTCATTTCTGATCCAGAATGGCAGCCAAGCCCGTCTACGCCAGCTGGTGCAGTCACTTCTGCCTCACCTGCATGCCCCGAGGTGATCTCCACTTGCGCGGTATCGTCATATGTCACCTCATCACTCAAAGTGTACAAACTTTCTCTTAAACAAAAATTTATTCATATTTTTGGCATTATAAATCAACTTGTTAAGTCGAGAAAAATTATCTGACTTCATATTAAGCGTCGTCATAAACAACCTCCAGAGAAGGTCTTGGCTCAGCATTTTTACCGCGCATATCAATATCAGTTGCGGGCTCTAAAACTACGTCACCACCAGTTTGAGATGCATCAAACAAACCAAGTAGCCCATCCTGATCTAGCGGAGCAGGACGCACTGGAGGTGCCACTGCAACGTTTTCACCCAAAGCTTCAAAAAGGCCTCCCCATTGAGATTTGCTCGTACCAACAATCTGATAGTTTGCAGATTTCTTACGAAGATCGTCATCCTGCGGAATAGCTGCCAGAACCGGAATATCCACAGCTTCTGCAAAGGCGGCCGCTTCACCTGTGCCGTCATCCTTGTTGATGACCAATCCAGCGACGCCTACGTTACCGCCCAGCTTTCGGAAATACTCAACTGCCGAACAAACATTGTTCGCAACATACAAAGACTGCAAATCGTTTGACGCAACCAGTATTACTTTTTGCGCCATATCGCGGGCAATTGGCAAACCAAAACCACCACAAACTACGTCACCGAGAAAATCCAGAAGTACGTAATCAAAGTCCCAATCGTGGAAACCTAGCTTTTCAAGCAATTCAAAGCCATGGATGATTCCACGTCCACCACAACCACGTCCCACTTCTGGGCCGCCAAGCTCCATGGCAAATACACCGCCACGCTTAAAGCAAACATCACCGATTTTTACCTCTTCGCCTGCTAACTTTTTCTTAGTAGATGTTTCGATAATGGTCGGACATGCCTTACCACCAAATAGCAGTGACGTTGTGTCAGACTTCGGATCACAGCCGATCAGCAACACGCGCTTGCCTTGCTCCGCCATCATGTGGCTGAGATTGGCCAGCGTAAACGACTTACCAATCCCACCTTTCCCATATATCGCAATAATTTGGGTTTTTGAAGTTGGTTCTTCAGCAACGATATCCGCCAAATCTTCGTGGGCCTCATCGCGCAATCGCTGATCAAATTCCTTCAGGTTTGGAACCTCATCCTTCATCTTAATGCTCCCAGTCCAACATCATTTTCAGGCAGGACGTATCAGTAAACGCCTGCTCATATGCCTTGCGCGCATTAGCTGCAGGCTCGGTATGTGTAATCAAACCACTAAGGCTGAGCGCACCAGCCTCAACCAACGCACGCGTTGCCGATAAATCTTCACGTGTCCACTCTGCAGCAACGCGAAGCCGGGCCTCTTTCATGAAGGCTGGTGGAAAAGCAAAAGATAAGGGCTCAGTATAAAACCCAGCCAAAACAATTTCACCACCCTTAGCGATCCGCCCAACAAGGTCATTAAGCAATCCAGACTTCCCTGATGCATCATACACCGATTTATAATTACGACGCTCATCAAGCGCTGGATCGATAACTTCATAGCCCATTCCACCATCACGACGGGCTGGATCAATTTCCCAAACAACAGGTGCGGGCGCACCAGCAGCGATTGTTAAACGGGCTAGCAACCGGCCCAACACGCCATGACCCACAATAAGGTCAGGCACAGCTTTATTCATTCCGGCCATAGCATGACGGGCTGTGGCAGCCAAAGCCAACAACGCCCCTTCGGCACCAAAACCAGAATCAATTCGAGTAACGCGCTCTGCGTCCGTTACTACACGGGCAGCTGAACCCCCAAATAAACCAAAAGCACTCTCATAACAATTAGCACCAGGAACAAACACGCGGTCACCCGACTTAAATCCTGTTAGCGAACCAGCTTCTACCACCTCGCCAGCGGCCTCGTATCCGGGCACTAAAGGATACCCCATTCCTGGGAAAGGCGGCATCTCACCTGACCAAAATAGTTTTTCTGTACCTGTGGAAATACCTGAATGAGTTACATTAACCACTAAGTCCGACGGCCCTGGCGCGTGCAATGCAAGGGTATCCATATCCAGATCTCTGGGACCTTTCAAAAGGACGGCTGCAGTTTCCAATATGATCTCCCAAACTCTGGTTATGGCGCTCGACCCCAAGAAGAAGACACACCACCAAACACTAATCACTATGTGTCATATTAGTTAGACATTTCAATGTGTCAATTAAAATTGACACATTGGTGTAAATTCAATTTGTACGCGTGGCTATAATTACCTGCGTAATGTAAGGTCGTGCTGACTTAACAACTGCAATTTCTTCGAATCCTGCATCAGATAAAAAATTGGAAATTTCTTCAGAAGATCGAGTGCGCCCAGTCTGCATAGCCATAGTATAGAGGGCAAAATAGACATCGCCAGCTCGCTCAGGCCGCGTGCCGCCACCCATTGGTTCTGAAATAATTAAACGACCACCAACAGGCAGCGCTGCATATACTTTCGCCAATAGAGCATTTACGGTGTCATCCGCGTGATCATATAAAACACGCACTAAAGAGATGGTATCAGGGCCCTCAGGGAAGGCATCATTAAAAAAAGATCCCGGTACGATGTTAACACGATTCGTCATTCCAACACGAGCAAACCGGTCTTCTGCATCTGAAACTACTGGCGGTAAATCAAATAACGTCATATGTATTTTTGGCGCCGCCACGCCAACTGCCTCCAGAAAAGCTCCCGTTCCACCCCCAACGTCCAAGATATGAAATGCATCTTTAAAGGATACAGCCCGAAGCGTATCTTCAGCAACAAGCCGCTGTGACTGTGCCATTAAATCAGAATAGATCAACGCCTCAGGAGCTGGCACATCTGAACCAAAAACATATGGCCAGAATTTTGACAGTTCGGTCTCAGTTGGACCCCGTAATAAATTTACAGGATCGCGCAAGTCGTCGTAAAAAGCACGATGGTGACGGATCATGGCTTCTAAACCTGGCACACCCATCAGAGCTGCTCCTTTACGTGCTAATACAAATCGATTATTTTTCTTACGTTTTAGCAACCCAAGAGCCGCACCGGCTTGCAAAATAACGTGCATTCGATCAGTAGATATGTCTAATGTATGTCCAAGATCTTTAGCCGATAATGGGCCTGCCTTAAGCCTTTGAAAAACTTTTAACTCCACTAAGGCCATCAACACTTGGCTTTGAACAAACCCTTGAACAATATCAAAAAGCGCAGCCCCATCTGACCGCGCCTGCCTTCGAATAATAGGAAACCAACTAGCCCAACTTTGAAAGTCAGGCCTAGCTACCAGGCGGTTTAACCAGCCACCACGCCAAAAAGGCAGGTCATTATCATCAGAAATCACTCGCCAGGAACACCAGTAGGGGCAACAACTGGGGTCAACCGCTCTGCATACATTCGAACCATTTCCGCCAACTGTGCCTCACCAGCACAAGACGGGATCGAGGCAATAGCTCCTCCAAGAATATCCTTCAAACGGCTTATCGCACCTTGCACACCCAGCTCCGTCACCGCATTAGGTCGGCCATGCAAATCATCTTGACCAGTCGGCTTACCAAGAGTTTCAACATCATACAGTGCATCTCTCAAATCATCAGCGACCTGAAAAGCCTCTCCAATGCGCGCACCAAGCTCTAACCAAGGTTCGGCCTCTTGACCAGCAGCTAGCGCTCCCATTTGGGTCGCTGCAATAAAAAGTGCACCTGTTTTAGCCTGATGATACGCACTTAAATCAATCTCATCTTCGCTTTCCCACCCCTGTCCAGCACAAATACCGCCCGGCATCCCTGTCCGTTGAGCCAGTGTCAATATTAACTGCGCTACCCTGTCAGGTGCTAAAGATGACTGCCGAGCAAGAACCTCAAAAGCCAAGACAATTAAACTATCTCCAGTTAAAATCGCTAGTGGCTTTGAGTAAGCACGATGTACTGAAGGCTTACCACGACGGACATCCGCATTATCAAAGCAAGGCAAGTCGTCATGAACAAGACTAGCGCAATGAATTAATTCAAGCGCAGCAGCGGCAGCATCAGAAATTTCAGGTTTATTGTCACCACATGCAATTGCCACTGACATTAGTATTGTTGGACGGATTCGTGCGCCACCAGGCGCCGTAGCATACTCAAGAGCACTGGCCAATTTTGGCGGCGTCACTACATCGCCCCTCCCTACCGCAACGGCTTTTGAAATTGCTGCTTCGATCCGTGTATTCAGACCCATTAAAGCCTCCTAGGCAGGTTGAAGTGTAATACTTGCATGACACTTAAGTGTAAACCATACTGGACACATTGGCGGCTCAAGTCAACGATCACAAATACTAACGCTTATTGAAAGATTTGCATGACACCGAATAACACCTCTACTCCCAAACGTGCCATAATAATAGGCGCAGGAATAGCAGGGCTTGCCTGTGCTGTACGACTTCGCGCGGCCGGACTGCAAGTTACGTTATTAGAACGACACGCAGAAGTTGGTGGTAAGATACGAACGATTCCATCAGAAGCTGGTCTAATCGACGCGGGGCCTACTGTTTTAACAATGCGGCAGGTGTTTGATGATCTTTTTAACTGTGCGGGAGAAAATCTCGATGATCATGTAACGTTAATACGCCAAGATACTTTAGCACGACACTTTTGGCCAGACGGCAGTTCATTAGATCTGTTTGCTGATGAAGCTCTCAGCACAACAGCAATTGCAGAATTTTCAGGAGCCAAGAGTGCGCGACAGTTTACAAAATTCTGTGCACGTACCAGATCACTGTTTGAAGCTTTTGACACTCCAATGATGCAAGCACCAACACCAAAGCTAAGCACATTAACCACTCATGTTTTTAAAAGACCACACCTCATTGCAGCGATGGCCCCTCTATCGACGCTAGCATCCTTGCTTAAATCTTCGTTTGATGACAAACGTTTACAGCAACTCTTTGGGCGGTACGCAACTTATGTTGGTGGCAGTCCAATACACGTACCCGCGCTTCTATCGTTGATATGGCAGGCGGAGGCATCTGGCGTATGGGTCGTAAAAGGTGGTATGCACAAACTTACGAAAGCACTGCAGCACATCTTGAATGCCAACGGTACTGAAATTCACACTAACTCCCATGTTGAGCGGATAGAAACCAACGGCAATCGAGCTGTCGCCGTGCACTTGAGCAATGGTAGGCGGCTCAGTTGTGATGCACTTGTACATTCTGGTGATCCACGAGCACTCGCTACGGGTGCATTAGGTCCAGAAACCAAAGGTGTAGCTCGGCAAACAGTCAGTGCGCAACGCAGCTTTTCAGCCCGAGTACTGAGTTTTGCGGCTAACTTTAATGGCCCAAGGCTTGCCCATCACAACGTATTCTTTAGCCACAATGCCAAAAGTGAATTCCACGATCTTATGGCAGGACAGATTCCAAAAAATCCAAGCTTTTACATTTGTGCATTGGATCGGGGACAACAGGTCCCTTCTCCAGATCTTGAAAGATTTGAAATCATAACCAATGCGCCTGCAACAAATCAAATAACAGACCCCGAGGACATAGGCCCATGGCTTCATCAGATCACGCAGCAGATGGCGGAATACGGAATTCATTTCAACCCGGCTCCGACCAAGACATCAGTGACGACAGCACAAGCTTTCGGACAGATGTTCCCAGCCAGTCAGGGCGCCCTGTACGGACAGAGCCCACACGGACTAACCGCAGCCCTAAAAAGGCCGACAGCCCGCACAAAAATTGCGAATCTTTACCTAGCGGGTGGGGGAACCCATCCCGGAGCAGGTCTCCCAATGGCGACACTCTCCGCACAGCACGCGGCCGCGGCGATCGTCAGCGACCAAACTTCGACATCTCTGTCGGACCAAACGGCTATGCATGGTGGTATGTCGACGGTTTAAGCAATTGTGGAACAAAGGCAGTTTCTGTCATTGGATTTATTGGATCAGTCTTTTCACCTTGGTACCGGTGGTCAGGTCGAAAAAACCCGCAAAACCACGTTTGTATCAATGTTGCGACATACGGACAGGGTGGCAGATTCACAATGACAGATCGTGGTAAATCTGCTCTTAAACAGAGTGAAACTAAATTCGAAGTTGGACCATCTTCTATGCGTTGGGAAAACAAGCAATTGATAATCGATATTAACGAGGTGTCTTCTCCACCTCTTATTAATCGAATTAAAGGCCAAATCAGAGTAACACCGTCGGCGATTACGAATGTAGAGCTCCCCCTAACAAAAGACGGTGCACATATCTGGCGACCTTTTGCTCCAATATCGCACATAAGCGTAAACATTGATCGTCCAGGCTGGCAATGGTCTGGTGACGGTTATTTTGATGCAAATTTTGGAACACGAGCGCTGGAAGAAGATTTTTCCTATTGGACGTGGGGTCGTTATCCAACAACACAAGGCGCAACTTGCTTCTACGATGCTACACGACTTGATGGTACAGAACTGGCTTCTGGCTTTAATTTTGACATCAATGGAAACGCTGAAGTTATTGCCCTTCCACCCAAGACATCAATGAAACGTTCACTTTGGGCTGTAAGACGTGAAACCCGTAGTGATCAGGGAACCAGTGCCCAACAAGTACAAAATATGCTGGACGCACCGTTCTATTCTCGTTCTGCAGTGAAAACGACGTTGAATGGAGAAACCGTTGTCGGCATACATGAGGCACTTGATCTAACCCGCTTTCGTTCACGCATTTTAAAGCCAATACTCGCTTTCCGGGTTCCTCGACGTGCTAAATGGAAATTTAAATAATCTATACTTTATCTTTTAACTTTATCTTTTAAAATCGTTTCAGAGGCTCTCTATGATTATTTTTGCGCAATAATAAATTTCATTCATGCAAAATATTCTATTTAATGAGCTTAACTTACAAGAATTTAAGGTTAGTCTGATTGCTCATTTCTTGCAAAAGCCTCTTCAGGGTTAAGCCGCCAAACAGACGCATTTAGGGCTCCAGCAACACTCACCCAAAGCAAGTATGGTAAAAAAAGAACTCCTGCGACAGCGTCTACTTGCCACAGCGTCAACATTGCACCAAGCACGGAAAACCACAAGACTACAAGCACACCCATGGCTAAACGGATATTTTTAAGCCCAAAAAATACAGGTGTCCAAAGTCCATTGAAAGCAATTTGCATAGCCCAAAAAGCCATAGCAACGCTGTTTTCAGGTGCCAGTGCTGCTCGCGCACCAGCTAATGCAATACAGGTGTAAGCAATAATCCAGACAACAGGAAATGCCCAGTTGGGAGGTGTCCAGTTAGGTTTGGAAAGCGACTGGTACCAAGTTCCTGGTGGGAAAAGGCCACCTGATGCGCCAGCGCCTAGACAAGCTAAAAAGAAAACGGAGAAAAGAAACCAAAACATTATAGTAGAATAGAGTTATCTAGCCTCTTAGCAAGCTAGACCGCTCAGATTGCCGTCGTAACTCTAAAGCCGCCAACGCTTCAAAAAGAGTATCACTGCGATCTGGAACAGAATTTAGTGCAGCGGCATCAACTAAAAATGCTACTTCAGATAGAGGCTTCGCAAACAAAACTGCAGATTGAGGCATCACCATGCTAATTCCGCTCTGAACAACAGATTGAGCAAGCCAGCCAATTTTTTGTACCTTTGTAGTCCGCGCTCGCGTAGTTACGCTATCATATCCCATTGAAGTCAATCGACCCGCAATTCCAGCATAAATGAGCCTTGCTCCATAAATTCCAGGGCGGCATTTTTTGGGAAGGGAGGCTATACCTGCTTCAGACCGGTAATAGAGCCGATTGGCCTCCATAACCAAGCGCTTGACCATAAGCCTGACTGCATCGTTCGCCTCAGGATTGCGAAAAAACTGTTCTTGATCGATTCCTACTTCGTCTAACCATTCCGTTGGTAGATAAAGCCGCCCTTCTAAGGCGTCTTCACCTACATCACGCGCTATATTTGTTAATTGCATTGCAACGCCAAGATCACAAGCGCGGGCCAGTGCATCAGCATCTCTCACCCCCATCAAAACACACATCATCGCACCAACTGCAGACGCCACACGCGCTGAATAGTCACGAATACCACTCAGCGTCTCATAGGTTCGCCCACCAGCATCCCAAGCCAACCCTTCCAACAAAGCATCAGGCAAGATGCGTGGCATATCAAACTCTTCAACAACTGCAGCAAAAGCCCGATCAGGTGCAGCATTTTCAGGTCGCCCATCATAGACGAGTTCCAGTCGATCCCGGAGACGCAGGACTGCCTCAATTTTCTCTGACTTCAAGTCGACTTCATCATCAGCAAGGCGACAAAAGGCATAGAGGGCCAACACTGGATCTCTGACATTTTTAGGTAATAATTTTGATGCCGCGTGAAATGACAATGAGCCATGGCGTATTGCTTCTGTACAAGCTTCAAGATCACGAGGGTCAATCATGTCACTGCATCCGGAACAAGCTGACTGAGAACCTCAGCCGTTGATATCACTCCTGGAACGCCTGCACCTGGATGGGTGCCAGCTCCTACAAGATAAAGACCTTCAGCCTCTTCAGAAATATTGTGCGGACGGAACCATGCACTTTGGAAAATTCGGGGCTCAATTGAAAAACCAGATCCATGAGGTGAAAGATATCGGTCTCGGAAAGTTTGTGGTGTGAAAACACATTCACTCACAATTTTGGATCCCAAACCCGGCAAAAGCTGATCTTCGAGCACTTTAAGCATTTTAGCTTTGTACACTTCCTCCTGAGCTGCCCAATCTACCTTTTGGTGGCCTAAATGCGGTACTGGACTTAGTACATAAAATGCATCATCGCCTTCGGGGGCCACTGTGCGGTCAGTGACGGAAGGACGATGCACATACAAACTCATATCATCCGCAAGTTTGCCCTTAATAAAGATATCATTTAGTAAGCCTGTATAACGGGGGGCATTTAAAATGGTGTGATGACCAACATCTGTCCATTCATTACGCGTACCTTTTGTTCCAAAATACCAAACAAAGAGGCTCATAGAGTAACGCGTACGCCTTAGTCGCTTAGACACCCAACGTTTTTTAGGCGCAGCACGCATCAGATTATCATAGGTGTAGCCCGCATCAGCATTACTCACTACAATGTCAGCACCCAACTCAAGACCAGATGCTAGACGTACACCTTGTGCTTTTCCATTTCGGACAACTATCTCGTCAACCTCAGTTTGCATAAGAAAAGTGCCGCCCTGATCCTTGATAACCTTTGCCATTTTCTCAGCCATACCAACCAAGCCTCCCATAGCGTAATGGACCCCAAATTCTTTTTCGAGGTAATTAACCAAAATATACATGGACGTGACATGACAGGGATCACCACCGATAAATAACGGGTGGAATGAAAATGCCATGCGAAGCTTTTCATTGCGGAACCGTCTGCTTGCATGCGCATACACAGATCGATCCGCTCGCAAACGCACAAAGGTTGGCAAAACCTTAATAAGGTCCCACAACTTATGCATGGAACGGCGACCTAAATCTTCAAAGCCAAACCAATATCGACGCTCGCTGTCTTTAAGAAACTTTTCGAATCCTTTGACGTCACGAGGTTCAATCTTGGCAACCTCAGCTCGCATTTTATCAGTATCTTGTTGAGCAACAAATTTAGTACCATCTGGCCAGCGAATTTCATAGAAAGGGTCAAGAGCCCTTAATTCCACGTCCTCATCAAATTCTCTACCGCATGCCGCCCAAAGCTCTCTGTAAAGCTGCGGTACTGTGACGATGGTCGGACCTAGGTCAAAGCGAAAACCATCTTGCCAAATTGCAGAGCCACGACCGCCTGGTACATCCAATTTGTCGATAACAGTGACATCATAACCTCTAGCACCAAGCCGCATTGCAGAAGCCAAGCCGCCCAAGCCTGCACCAATAATAATAGCACGGTTTCCTGACGTGCTGTCTGCTGATTCTATGTGTTCAATGCGTGTCATTCTTTTACTACACTAGATGTGTCTAGTTTAGTTGACAATTTATTTTCGACCGATAGGTTAAAGTTAAGTGCTATAAAGCGCGAAAACAGTGCAAAGATATGAAACAAACGACGACACTTTCTCTCTTCCGCTTTGAACGGTGGCAAGACCGTGCATGGGCACTTGCCATGATGGGCGTGGCGCGTAGATCCATGGCGCAAGTGCCAGATCTCAATTTCTGGAAACTTTGTGGCTCTGGTTCTGGTGAGGGATTTAAACCGATACCTAATACCGCAGTATATGCTATTTTATGTAGCTGGCCAAACGACGAGATTGCTCAAGATCGCCTTGAAAACAAATCTATTTTTCAGTCATACCGCGACCGCGCTATTGAAAACTGGACAATTTTCCTCAAACCTACTTCCGTTCGAGGTCATTGGAACGGCTCTAAACCATTTTATCCAGCTTTAGAGGAAAAATCAGGCCCTTTAGCAGCTCTTACCCGCGCCACTCTAAAACCAAGTATATTGCCAAAATTCTGGGGTCGCGTGCCTAACATATCCGCAATGATTGCAGCGGATCCAAATGTCATATTCAAAATTGGAATTGGTGAGATTCCGATGCTTCATCAGGTCACTTTCTCAATCTGGCCCAGTGCTCAAAAAATGGCTTCATTCGCCCGCACAAATGGCCCCCATGCGGAAGCTGTAAGAGCAGTACGCGATGGTGCGTGGTTTAAAGAAGAGCTATACGCACGCTTCGCCATTCTTGGTGACTCAGGGACGTGGGGCGGCACCAGCCCTCTACAAGGACTAAAATTACTATGATTAAAACACCGTTTCCATTCTCAGCCATAGTTGGCCAAAAAGACATGAAGCAAGCCATGATCTTAACCGCCATCGACCCCGGTATTGGTGGTGTTTTGGTCTTTGGAGACCGTGGCACTGGTAAATCAACCGCAGTCAGAGCTCTTGCTGCTCTTTTACCGCCCATTAAGGCGGTCTTAGGCTGCCCAATTAATGCAGCAGCACCGTCAGAATGTCCTGATTGGGCTAATTTGGAAACAAGTAAAACAGGTAACAAACCTACCCCGGTGATAGACCTACCTCTTGGTGCAACTGAAGACCGTGTAATTGGCGCCCTAGATATTGAACGGGCCTTAACACGCGGTGAAAAAGCATTCGAGCCAGGACTTCTGGCACGTGCAAATCGCGGATACCTTTACATTGACGAAGTGAATCTACTTGAGGATCACATTGTTGATTTACTACTTGATGTCGCCCAATCTGGTGAGAATGTAGTAGAGCGCGAAGGCCTGTCTATCCGTCACGCTGCTCGCTTTGTATTGGTTGGCTCTGGGAACCCGGAAGAAGGAGAGTTACGGCCACAGTTGTTAGATAGATTTGGCCTCTCCGTCGAAGTGCGTAGCCCTAACGATGTTTCTGAGAGAATTGAAGTCATTAAACGACGAGATGCATTTGAAACAGATTTTGACAACTTCTTGAAAATCTACTCGAAAAAAGATGCTAAAATTCGCAGCGCTATATTGAAAGCTCGCAAAGCACTGCCAAAGATCCAAACTTCGGACGCAATTCTACATGATTGCGCAGAACTATGCATAGCGCTTGGTAGTGATGGATTACGCGGGGAATTGACCCTTTTACGAGCAGCACGCGCATTAGCCGCCTATCAAAAAGAAGAAGCACTGACACGTAAACACCTTAAGGCCATCGCACCCATCGCACTCAGCCACCGCTTGCGACGCGACCCACTGGACGAAGCTGGCAGTGCAATCAGGGTAGCCCGGACTGTAGAATCAGTACTTGGGGTATGATCCATGCACATAATAAAGATTATTTGTCTGTTCTTATGCAGCAAGTAATCCAACAGAACTCGTTTATTTCATGAGTGAACAAAGTTGGCATATGGCAGCTTTAGCTCTCAAACTCCTTGCAATTGATCCCAAGGGCCTGAGTGGTGCAATTATAAAAATGCGCGCAAGCCCCGATCGGGAAGCTATTATCAGTAACTTTGCTGCCAATTTACCCCTTCGGAAGATACCCCTTACAATATCTGATGATCAGCTATTAGGCGGAATTGATTTAACCACGGCGCTCACAACGTCTCAAATAATCAGGAAAGGTGGGTTTTTTGAAAAAACTGGCATGACCATAATTCCAATGGCAGAGCGATGTCCTTCCGAACTGGCTGCCAAATTAGCAATTTTAATAGATAAATCCCAAACACATGGGTTTTTAGCTCTTGATGAGGGCGTTGAAGATGATGAGCACCTTTCTTTAGCACTTGCTGATAGATTCGCTTTTTATATTGAGCCAATTGGCAGATGTCCCCAAAGTTGGGTAGACATAAAGTTTGAAGAAACTAGCCCGCCAGTTACCCTGTCAGAGGCCATAGTTCAGCTTACGATATTAGCAGCAAAATTTGGCATATTTTCTTTACGAGCGCCAACATTAGCACTTTGTGCTGCTCGAGCACATGCCAAACTCACTGGCCACGCTATACTGTCCCAGAAGGACATCGAGGTAGCTGCCACATTGGTTTACCCACAACGCGCAACAGTAATCCCCCAAGAAGAACCTGAACAAGCAGCCAAATCAGAAGAGGAGGTAAACCCAGAGAGGGATCCTTCAAACGAAGTAGAATCTAAAGATCAGCAGATACTACCAGATGGCAGTATGCTAATCGAATCGGTCAAGGCTATGTTGCCACCTAGCCTGATAGATAAACTTATTCATAATGAGAAAACGCAGAAATCCAGTGGAACAGGAGCAGGCCAGGTACGGTCAGGAAACAGAAAAGGCCGCCCGGTACCTTCCCGCTCGGGTCGGATAAATAGTAGTGTCCGCGTCGATCTTATTGCCACACTTCGGGCAGCCGCTCCCTGGCAACCATTGCGTCAAAAACAGCAACCAAACCGTGCAGGCCTATTGATAAGAACATCTGATATCCGTCTTAAACGTTACGCCGAACAATCAGATCGACTTTTAATTTTTTGCGTAGACGCTTCTGGTTCTGCCGCTGTTTCTCGTCTTGGTGAAGCAAAAGGTGCTGTCGAACTTCTACTTGCAGAGGCCTATGCAAGTCGTGATCATGTTGCATTAATTGCGTTTCGCGGCACTGAAGCTGAAGTATTATTGCCACCGACGCGCTCTCTCGTACAAACAAAGCGGCGCCTGTCAGCACTGCCGGGAGGTGGAGGAACACCACTAGCATCAGGGCTTCAAAATTCGTTAATTCTTGCACAGAAATCACAAGCGAAAGGTTTAACACCCACCATAATCCTAATGACAGACGGCCGCGCAAATATTGCGCTGGATGGCAGTCCAAACCGTTTACAAGCCGGAATAGATGCTGAAAAAATGGCTCGCGTGTTACGCAGTTCTAGGATCACCTCACTGGTTATTGATATGTCAAATAGGCCACAACCTGCTCTCCAAGAACTTGGAAATATACTTGGTGCACCTTATGTCCCACTACCGCGTGCAAATGCAGAACGATTAACAGCTGCCGTCACGTCCGCTCTGGTATCATAAGAAATGCATTGGAATAAAATAGCTGATTGGCCCAATGCTTCATTGTCCCGCCGTATCAATGGGCCAATACATCGGTGGCACGTTCAAGAAGTAGGTGTTGGAAAAACAGTATTATTACTGCATGGGGCCGGTGGGTCTACACACAGTTTTCGGGATCTGCTTCTACAGCTATCAACCCAATATCATGTTATTGCGCTTGACCTACCAGGTCATGGCTTCACGCAACTTGGTGCACGCCATCGATCTGGCTTAGATTTAATGGCGAAAGATATTGCAGCGCTCTGTATTCAGGAAGGCTGGGCACCTGATGTAATTGTTGGACATTCAGCGGGAGCAGCTGTTGCTTTTCAGCTAGCAGCGCCTGACTTACTTCAACGGGAGTACCCGCATATAGTGATTGGGATCAATGCAGCTTTAAGTGAATTTAAAGGAATTGCTGGACTGCTCTTTCCAACCATGGCCAAGACATTGGCTGCTCTTCCATTTACTGCTCGGTTATTTTCCGGTGCATCATCAAACCCGGCCCGGGTCGAAGCACTCATTAACTCAACCGGCTCTATTCTTAATGCACAAGGCCTCGAACTTTATCGTAAATTGATCGCAGATCAAAACCATGTTGATGGGGCGTTGCTGATGATGGCACAGTGGCAACTCAGACCATTGCTTAACCAACTACCAAAACATAAAGGTGACGCATATTTCATCGTTGGGGACAGAGATAGAACCGTGTTACCGCATGTTTCAGAAGACGCAGCTGAAATTATACCAAATGCAAAAGTACATTATATCCTAGGCTCAGGGCACCTAGCACATGAAGAACAACCTATAGACGTTGCCAGCATTATTCATTCAATCATTGCGAAGCAGCCAATTTAGATAAAAAAAGTAGCAACACGCTCAATAGTCCAATAAGCAGCAATACTACCGATCATATAGCCTGCTAATGAATTCCCAGTTTGGCCAATTATTGCTTCAGGAAAGACTTTCACAGACCTCATTTTTTTTATGATAAATGTGATTACAATCAGGCAAGTAACAAACATAAGCTGTCCTGCTTCAATTCCTAAATTAAATGCAAGAAGTGCAATCGGGATTTCACTATTTGGAAGTCCAATTTCCTTTAAAGCACTTGCAAAACCCAACCCATGTAAAAGACCAAATGCAAAAGCCACTAGCCATGGATAACGCTGCATCATAGTTTTCTGATCATTATTTTTTGTCACAATTTCAACTGCTAAAAAAGCGATTGAGAGAGCAATAATTGCTTCGACTGGAGGCGTAGGAACAGACAACCAGCCTACTGCGGCCAGGGCCAGAGTAATACTGTGCGAAATTGTAAAAGCAGTGATTGCCCAAATTAGGCTTCGGCGGTTAGGCACCAAAAGAAACAAGGCAAATACAAACAGTAAATGATCAATACCGCCCAAGATATGATCAAACCCCAGAGTTATATAGGTCGACAAAATTGTCCAAGTGGTTTGCACTGCTGGCAAAAGGGCAGACGGGTAACTTGGCGTTAGCCTAAGACTTGTAGCAGTCTCGCCAGGTCCTGCAATAAAACGGACAAGAACATCTGTCGCAGTACTGTTCAAACCCTCAATAAAAATCTCATTATCCCAGATATTTTCCGTGCAACTTGCAATCCAACCACTTACATATGCTCGACCGTCAAATCTGGAGCTTGGAGCTCGACGTGGAGCGCAATTTTTGGGAAGTACTGCATCAATTTCCATTGCTTTGCCACTAACCTGAGGTTTGCGCCAAGTAACTTGCCACTGCTCATTTTCAATTGGAATAATCTCAAGATATCCGGGTTCTAGCGCATGCCCGGAACACGAAGTAGCCAGCACAAAACTAAATAAGCTTGCAAAGATAGTAATTAAAAACGATTTCATTGCGAGAGCGCCAAAGACAAGTTTGGCGTTTCAATATCATATTGACTACGAAGCTCTTCAAGACGCTCTAACCGTAGTTCCACTGCTTTATCACGACGCCACTCTTGCTCAATACCGTCACGCAGAGACTCAAAATCTGGAACGATTCCTGGCACTAGTGAATCAAGACGAACCAAATGGTTACCAAATCCGGATTTAACAGGGCCGCTCCAAATACCAGGTTCTAATTCTGCAATTTGTTGGAATACACCTTGCCCAAATGAACCGTCAACTACTTGCTCGGTTACGGGGGATACAAATGCAGGTAGAAGAGTTTTCGCACCAAGCATTTGAAAATCTTCACCAGCGTCCAAATCTGTTAGAATTTCAGAAATAGAACCTGTTGCCGGTTCAGGTAGTAAAATTTGTGAGAATGCTACGCGCGGCACGCTACGGTATCTTTCCAAATTTTCTTCAAAATACACCTTTAACATGGCGTCATCTACCAAAGACGCCTCTGCCCCAGCTTCAGTTAAAAACTCCATTTTCTGGCTAAGCCTTTTTCTTACAATACTGTCACCTTGATCCAGTCCCAGTAATAACGCTTCGCGAACATAAATTTCTTGACGGATAAAAGCATCAACAAGCACTTGCAACTCTTCTTCAGACGGAAGCCGGTTGCGCATTGATTCATACTGCGACACAAGCCATTGAGCATCTTGGATAGAAACAATTATACTTGGCCGGTTCGACGTTTGAGCCGGTGTATCATCTACAAATGAATAAAGCGTAAATAACCCTGCTCCGATTACGAAGAAATGCAGCAAAGGTTGCCGCAAAAAAGAAAGAAACATATTTAGAAATATCCATAATCTGATGTTAAAAATATAGCATTAGAAAGAAGTTAACTTAAGCTGAGGTTAATTTTATACATCATACTGTTTAGTTGCTAGAGCGGGGTAACACCAGTTACCCCGCTCAGATATATTTTATGACGGTGAATACCAGATTGGTGATGTGTACGCACGCTCCTGATGGATCAATTCTGCTCCCTCGGGAAGTTCAGCGCCCAAGCGAAGTTGATCGTACAATATCCAGCGCGGCGTTGGAATTTCAATGACACGAACATAGTAAAATGCGCTTTCACTTGCATCAAAATCAGGGTCTGTCCAAACTGAAACAAGCTCGGATGCACCAATAGTGTTTGTCCAGTTTGCTGTCGCAACGTCAACCGTATTCCCGACTGCACCCACTTTTCCATTTGAGTCAGGTTCACGATCTCCAGACCAGGCGACATCGTATACCTTCTCTTGAGTGACACCATCGGCATCCATCCAGCCTTTTACAATCTGAATACGATCAAGGTTAGCACCAATTGGATCACGTAAAGCATACGTCATAAATGATGGTGCCTTGCCAGCAGGAGCGTCTGACATATCGCCACCCATTGGAACGCCTTTGCTGTATCCAACAAATGCAAGTTGACGGCTACGAATATCATCTTCGTTAAAATCCCAACCGCCAAAGAAACGGACAGTCATACGTGGTCCAGTAGTTGCGTAAGTCTCTTTACGTTCCATTGCATCAAAGAGTGCACCACGCGTATTTTCGGTTGCCCAAATTCCTTGGTAACCAGAGGCCACCAACGTATCACCTTCAATGGCACCGAGTTTTGACTCAACGAACGGATGAGAAACACGGGTTTTAGATGGCTCGACGGAGGTAGATTTACTGAAGAAATTGTCCTCTTCCGCAGTTGATAGTCCTGTATGTGTATCGGTCCCACCGACCATACCGAATTTGTAAGGGTTGGTGCCGTATCTTTTTTCAAGTAACAGACCGTTTTTTAACGCTTCACGAGCGTATTCCTGCTTTATCATATCCGGCGTTTTTAGTTCGGTAAGATCAAGGTTACCAGTATCCCAAGTTCCATAATCGGCAAACTCATCATCTGGTGATAGTGCAGGATGCGTTTCACCATCGCCTTTCATCTGCGTAGCTTCATACAGTGGCTCCCACTTTGATCTAAGTTCTACATAGTCTTTATCTACGTTTGCGCCAGAATATCTTGTTTCCATTGGAAACATCCAACCATTTGATAGATTACCGTTGTGAGAAATAGCCAATGCATGACCACCAGTATTTTTTTCATAATCCTCCAGCCACTGGTACAGATCCAACGGATCTACCGTACCGTCCGGCTCCTGTGTAGTTAATGGAACAACTTGTTTGGCCCGAAGGCCGCTGTCGCGTAAAATAACATTGCGGTGAAGGTTCATACCTTTTGGAACTGATGTCCACTCAAAACCGATAAATGCTGTAAACCTATTTGGTTCATTGTAGTAATCAGCAAAATCAACCGTTTTTTCCCAAACGCTTGTATAAATTGGAGATCCAGGGCTGTAATCTTCAAGCATTTGCTTTGGGATTGTGCCCGCTCCAAAAGCAGTAATTAGGTCAAATGCCGCTTCACCAGCAGCTGCACCACCTTGGGCAAAACCATCAGCCCATTCTTTACCTTTCGGATCTTCAACAATGTTTGGAGTTCCATTTTGAATGTCAGTAGCAATACCCATTAAATCAGAGTGATCGGTAACAACAAGAAAATCTAGAGGCCTGCTGAGCTTCACGGGTTGACCGGTCGACGACATAATTTCTTCACCACGTGCTAAGCGAAAAGCATCATCTGGACCTGTCGTGGCTCCAAACAGACCCGCATCAAGAGAATAGCCCGTATGCACATGCGATTCACCCCAATAGACGTTGTTAGGAAAAGATCTTCCGGCATATGGTGAATAAGCTTTACCAGGGTAAATATCTTGCAAAATTTCTAATGCAGGTGCTCCTGCATCTTGCGCTGAGACTACTGTGCCAGCTCCTATTGCTATCACACCGGCAACAACCGACCGTATAACAGCGTCATTAAAATTATTCTTAGACATATGTTTCCTTCCTTAAATTTCCTATGGTGAATAAACTGTCAGGGTGATTCCAAAATTGGATACGGTTCTAAAACTTTTTTACGCACATATAATTATTGAAATCTATTCTGAAGAGACCCACGTCTGAATTCTGAGACCTATAGATTACCAAAATGAGAACAAAAAACTTACCATTTCGCGCCAATTTTACAAAATTGATATTATTTTTCTTTCTAAATCATATTGGAAATATAAGGCGGTTTTTATGTTTGTTTACAATATTTTATATAAAATATAGCAAACTAAAATATCATTTAATTATGTGATAACATCACATAATTTGTTTCCTTACCACCAAAAAAAAATAAGAAATCTATCTCGAATCGGAATACGCATCCTGCACCCAAGCAATCAGTATTTCACGAGCTTGTTGGGGCATCTGAATGGCATTTGGTGGCGGCATTGCATGGCTAATGCCTGCGTGAAGATAGATTTGATCCGCATTTTGCGCGATATCACCTTTAGTTTCCAAGTAAACGCCTTTTGGCGCCCATTTCATGTTATACCATGCCGGTTCTCGGGCATGACACATTGAGCAGTTTCCAATCACAACGTCGTAAGCTTCATCAAAATGTTCCGCAGCAACAAATCTTTGTTCATAGCGCGTTAAACTACGAGACTCAGCGTCTTCACGTGTTTTAGTCGGACGTACTGACGACAGCCATGCAATTAAAACCATAAGCAGTACAGTCACACCCCAAGTCCAATGTGGGCCAACACCTTTGGAATGCAACGAATTAAAATAGTGCCGTATTGTTACTCCAGTTAAGAATATCAGGCTCGCTATAATCCAGGCATATTCTGTACCAAACGACATTGGATAATGATTTGATAACATAAGAAATACGACTGGCAGTGTTAAGTAATTATTATGGGTAGAACGGACCTTAGCAATTTTACCGTATTTAGCATCAGGCGACCGTCCAGCTTTAAGGTCTGCAACTACGATGCGCTGGTTTGGCATGATCTGAAAGAATACATTTGCAGTCATAATCGTTGCTGTGAAAGCTCCCAAATGCAGCAACGCAGCACGGCCTGTAAAAATCTGATTATATCCCCAAGACATCGCCAGAATAATAAAGAATAAAATTAACATTAAAGCGGTAGGATAAGCACTTAGCCTAGATTTACACATATAATCATAAGCCAACCAACCGATCGTCAATGAGCCACCAGAAATTAAAATTCCTTGCCATAGCGACAAATTTACTTTTGTAGGGTCAAGCAGAAATAACTCACCACTCACCCAATAGATAATTATCAAAAGTGCTGCCCCTGATACCCAAGTGATATAACTTTGCCATTTATGCCAAATTAAATGTTCAGGCATGTTTTCTGGTGCAATAATATATTTCTGGATGTGATAAAAACCTCCCCCATGAACTTGCCACTCTTCACCAGCAACCCCTGCTAGCGTATCAGGAGATTTTTTCAGCCCTAAGTCCAAAGCAATGAAAAAAAATGAGGCGCCAATCCATGCCATCGCAGTGACAACGTGCAACCAGCGGACAGAAAAAGAAATCCACTCCCATATGACAGCTAAATCATACATCGTCCCACCCTTACATTTTGTTTTTAAATCAGACTAGGCGAAGTTTGATTGTTCTGGTATTATCTATAAACATCAAGCAGCATCAAAAAAAACCGAATAATGTCTTATCTTAAGAATATCCAAACATTTATCCGTGTCTACGAATTGGGTAGCATGTCCGCAGCAGGGCGCGATTTACGTATTTCTCCAGCAGTAACATCATCACGAATTTCACAGCTTGAGGAACACCTAAGTATCCGATTATTTCAGCGCACAACCCGCAGCCTAACTCCTACCGAACAAGGTCAAGCGTTTTATGGAGGTGCTTGCCAAATACTAGAATCTGTTGAACAAGCTGAAGCACAAGTTGTAAAAATTACTGATAACCCAAAAGGATCTTTAATTGTCGCGGCCCCTTTAGGGATTGGACGGCGTTTAATTGCTCCTTTAGTGCCAAAATTTCTTTCAAAATACCCAGAAGTTAAAGTCCGATTGCGCTTAACAGATCGCAAAGTAGACCTAACGACTGAAGGACTTGATCTTGCTTTTTTCCTTGGTCAGCCAAAGGACAGCAATCTACGAATTCGAAAAATTTCTGACATTAAGCGTGTGCTTTGTGCCACGCCTGACTATATTTTAAAGCATGGTAATCCAATGTCTGGTGAGGACTTAATATCTGGGAAGCACGAATGTTTAAACCTCAGATTTCCAGGAGCCCCTGAATTTCAATGGCCATTAATAACACAAAATGGGCCAAAAAAATTTAGTGTCGCAGGACGATATGAATCTGACGATGGGGATGTGCTTACAGATTGGGCGCTTGCGGGGCACGGAATTATAATGAAACCAATTTTTGAAGTGGCTAATCATATCGCAGAAGGGCGCTTAATCCCTGTGGCGATAAAAACACCACCAGAGCCAATTCAAATGGCCTGTCTATTCACTCATCGAAAACGACAAGACCCAAAAACACGTCTATTCATGGAGTTTATTATTAACCGAATTGGTAGCGCATTACGCGTTAACGCTATTGAAACTCAACTACCACGATAAGTTGAATACCCAAATGGCGAAAGCAAAAGCGGAACATGGTAATGCAATGGCTCCGACATGCCAAACCGTATCGGAATTATATCCAGAAACCGTGGCGTTTCCAATGGAAAGTTCGACTTGTTGAAATAATGTCCAGCGTAAAAAATTAACTCGTATAGGCCTATTTCAAACACTTCCTCTGGAAGAATTTTTTCGCCCATCCTGCCGTCTTCGTTCGTAATAAGCGTTTTGAGATGCCTATTTTTATCACCCTCAATTTTAAAAAGCTTAACCTCAAGACCTTCTGCAGGACGGCCAAGCGCAGTATCAAGCACATGGGTTGTTAAATATCCAGCCATAAGTCATCTCCAAGAATAAGAACCCGTTTATAATTAGATACTCAGCTTAAAAGCAAAAATCTTATTAGATATAGTGTTTAATGTTTTTTTTGAAAAAGAATCCAAATTTCTGTATTAAACAAAACAAAACAAAAAAGGATTATACCTGTGAACCGTTATCCACGTGATATGACCGGGTATGGGGCTAACCCACCCAAAGCCAACTGGCCAAACGGCGCCAAAATAGCAGTTCAAATTGTTCTTAATTACGAAGAAGGTGGCGAAAACAATATACTACACGGCGATGCTGCATCTGAAGCGTTTTTATCCGAAATTACTGGCGCCCAGCCTTGGTCAGGACAACGTCACTGGAATATGGAATCAATCTATGAATATGGGTCTCGAGCTGGATTTTGGCGTGTACACAGAATCCTGAACGATATTCCAGTCACAGTCTATGGAGTTTCCACAGCACTCTTACGTGCACCTGAACAAGTTGCGGCCATGAAATCCTCCGGTTGGGAAATAGCTAGCCATGGCTTAAAATGGATCGAGCATAAAGACATGAGCGAAGATGAAGAGCGCGCCCAGATTGCTCAGGCTATAGAAATACACACTGAAGCAACAGGCGAAGCTCCCCACGGATGGTACACTGGACGCTGCTCAAATAATACTGTGCGGCTTGCTGCAGAAACAGACCAGTTCGAATATGTTGCTGATAGCTATGCTGATGATTTACCCTACTGGATGCAGTTCGAAAGCAAAGATCAATTGATCGTGCCCTATACTATGGACTGCAACGATATGCGGTTTGCTATCCAGGCTGGCTTTACCAATGGGGATCAGTTTGAAAGTTATATTAAAGACAGCTTCGACATTTTGTATGAAGAAGGGGCGGCAGGCACACCCAAGATGCTCTCTATCGGTTTACACTGCCGCTTAATTGGACGACCCGGGCGTGCATCCGCATTACGTCGAATTATAAACCATATGAAATCATATGATGGCGTCTGGTTTGCAACACGTCTTGAAATTGCTAGGCATTGGACCAAAGAGCATCCCCCTCAACAAATAATTCGTCCGTCTAATATGCTGAAAGCTGATTTTGTATCCAAGTTTGGTGGTGTTTTTGAACATAGTCCCTGGATAGCAGAAAATGCATATGAACTTGAACTTGGCCCAACACACGATACTGCAAAGGGAATTCACCAAGCTTTATCACGCGTATTCCGTTTAGCCTCTAATGAGAAACGTCTTTGTGTGTTAAAAGCACATCCCGATTTAGCAGGTAAATTAGCCGCAGCAGGCAAATTAACGGCAGAAAGTACGTCTGAACAAGCAGGCGCTGGGCTTGATCTACTTACAGATGATGAACGAACTACATTTCAAGATTTAAACTCTCAATATATTGAACGGTATGGGTTCCCATTCATTATAGCTGTGCGCGATCACACCAAAGCCACAATCATGGACTCATTCAAGCGTCGGATTAAAAGCAGCCATACTGAAGAGTTTTCTGAAGCTTGCCACCAGGTAGAACGTATTGCAGAAATACGATTACAAGAAAAATTCAAAACATGAGCCAAACAATCCAGATAGAAGAAATTAGCAGTTCTGCATTTAAAGTCTTTGGCGATGTAATAGACATATCTGGCAAACCGGACAAAATCATTAATCAAGGCCTTTGTGGACGATACCATGACCGAGCAACACTTGATTTTTCAGATGGTCGGGCTGGCGTAAGTCTCTTTAAAGCAGAGCCTCGTACTCTCCCATTTGAACTGCAAATGGTTGAACGTCATCCAGACGGTTCACAAATCTTTATCCCTATGTCGGAAAATGGTTTTCTTGTTATTGTCGCTCATAATGAAAACGGCTTACCCACTTCACCACGCGCATTTTTAACGCACCCTGGACAGGCAGTTAATTTTTTTCGTGGGATCTGGCATGGTGTTTTAACACCTCTTTCAGAGCCCGGTTTATTCGCAGTTGTCGATCGAATAGGATCCGGCAAAAATTTAGAAGAATATTGGTTCGATACCCCGTATTTAATCGAACTAAAACAATGATATCACTAGTGCGGGGCTAGTAAAGGCTACGTAAGTAAGGAACCTAACAATGGCCAACAATTTAATAGGAACTCAAGAACAACTTCGTGATCCAAACTACACGCCAGCGCTTCATCGCGCCGTACCACTTGGAATCCAGCATGTGCTGGCTATGTTTGTTTCAAACGTCACGCCAGCCATAATCATTGCCGGTGCAGCAGGCTTTGGATTTGGGTCTGATGCAGGCGCGCAAGGGTTTCCCGACATGACATATCTGATACAGATGTCTATGTTATTTGCTGGAATTGCGACACTCTTTCAAACAATCGGGTTTGGCCCAGTTGGGGCGCGTTTACCAATAGTGCAGGGTACCAGTTTTGCTTTTATTCCAATTATGATCCCACTTGTTGCCGGCAAAGGTGTCGAAGCATTACCTGCCCTTTTTGGTGGCGTAATTATTGGTGGGTTGTTCCATGCTTTCATAGCAACTTTCATAGGCAAGATCCGATTTGCTTTACCACCACTTGTTACTGGCTTGGTTGTCACAATGATTGGTTTAGCCCTTGTCAAAGTTGGCATCCAATATGCTGCCGGTGGTATCCCAGCGATTGACAAACCTGAGTATGGAAGCCTTCTTAATTGGTCCGCTGCCTTGATAGTAATTTTAGTCACTTTAGGACTTAAATTTTACACTAAGGGGATTTTAGCAATCTCTGCAGTCATAATAGGTATAATTGTAGGCTATCTTTATTCCATGACAGTTGGAATGGTAACATTTGATGGAATATCCACAAGTTGGGATCGCGCTGCACCAGTGGCTTTCCCAATTCCATTCAAATATGGATTTGAAATAAGCACCGCAGCAATTGTCGGTTTCTGCCTTATGGCGTTTGTATCTGCTGTTGAGACTGTCGGTGACGTCTCAGGAATTACGAAAGGTGGTGCCGGGCGCGAAGCTACCGACGAAGAAATTAAGGGCGCAACATTTGCTGATGGCTTTGGGTCATCCATTGCGGGTATTTTTGGTGGATTTCCAAACACATCATTCAGCCAAAATGTAGGTCTCATTGCCATGACTGGAGTAATGAGCCGCCATGTTGTGACTATCGGAGCCATTTTCTTGATCATCTGCGGTCTAATTCCAAAGGTCGGGGCCGTTATAAGAACAATACCAATTGAAGTTTTAGGGGGTGGCGTAATTGTAATGTTTGGAATGGTTGTGGCAGCAGGAATATCAATGTTGTCAGACGTAAAATGGAACCGTCGAAATATGGTGATCTTCGCAATAGCTTTATCAATTGGATTAGGTCTGCAACTTGACCCAAAAGCAGTTCAGTATCTACCAGATACTTTACGAATACTGACAACCTCAGGTCTTTTGCCCGCTGCTATAATCGCTATTGTGTTGAATCTTATCTTACCTGAAGAACTAACGGATGAAGCAACTGACGAAGTTTCAGGAGGTATGTCCGGACGAGGAAAAAAATCTTAAAGATTTAAAAACCACAATCTCAGGAAATTAAAGGGTCCATCCATAGAGGTTTGGGCTCTTTTTCAGCTAAAACTCAGGGCGCAAAATTAAGCTGTACTTTTACGGCTTGGCTCCTATCAGACGCAAGGTCAAAGGCAGCATTCAAATTGTCTAAAGGCATACTATGCGTCACCACCGGTTTGACATCCAAACGGCCTTTCCGCATCAAACTGACTGCCGTAAAAAACTCAGCGTGGAAGCGAAAAGAGCCTTTTAATACCAGCTCTTTAGCTGTCATAGCTTGCATAGGTAACGTCATATCACCACCAAAACCAAGCTGCATCATTGTTGCACCAGGACGAAGTGCCGCTACTGTGGAAGATACAACTGCCCCAAGCCCAGTACATTCGAACAGAACATCAAAATGTCCTTTGTCTCCTGAATATTTTAAGAGCGCCGATGGGTGATTTGTTACATTATGCACCTCATCCGCACCCAGCATGCCAGCCATATTGATAGTAAAATCTTGAATGTCAGTCACTACTATCTGCGCTGCACCAGCGGCACGCGCAATTAAAACGGCGAGCATTCCAATTGGCCCACAGCCCGTTACCAATATGCGTTTACCCAATAAATCGCCAGCATTACGAGCAGCGTGTAAAACAACAGATAGTGGCTCTGCCATCGCAGCTTCTGCTGCTGTGAGTCCGTCAGCAACGGCACACTGATTAACATCCACAACCAGCCATTCCCGAAACGCCCCTTGAATATGAGGGAACGGCATGGCCGACCCATAAAATTGCATTTTCAAACAATGGTTATGATTACCAATGTGACAGTATTCGCATTTGTAGCAAGGGCGTGATGGCGAAACCGCAACAAGTTGCCCCACCTGCAGTTCGGTAACATCGGGGCCAACTTTTTCAATAATACCAGAAACCTCATGGCCCAATATCATTGGTTCTTTCAACCGAACAGCGCCAAATCCTCCATGCTGATAATAGTGCAAATCAGACCCACAAATTCCTCCAGCCTGCATTCGAAGAAGAACCTGACCAGAACTAGGCTCCGGACGCTTTCGATCTTCTAGCCGCAGGTCTTTAGCCGCATGCACTACAATGGCTTTCATGTTCAATCCCTAACGTGTAAATAATGAGATAAGTCGATCAATCAAAAACCTAGTAATTTGCTAAAGGTAAGTTGGCCATAGTCTTTGTGCTATTAGTATGAAGGACACAAACAGTCTTAACATGACCGAAGTCAGTCAAATCTAATGAAATTTCAGAAATTAATGGCCAAAATAAATTACCCTGAGTAATAAAAACTCATATAATTTGACCATCATTAAAAAATAGGAATAACTAAAACTGTACGCAATAATCATTACACTTAAGCCACTTAAGCAAGCGGGTTGAGTGGCAAAAAAGAGAGATAATAACGGAATTCTATTATGTTCTCAAAAGAAAAACTTGAATACTCTCAACTGCCATTACCTGACCGGCAGAACTTAGATGACAGTGAAATGCTCCTGCGCGCACAAAAATATTTCAAGACTATGTCCACAAGACATACGGTACGTGATTACACCACTCAACCAGTTGCACACAAAGTCATCGAAGCTTGTGTTGCCGCCGCCGGAACAGCACCCTCAGGTGCAAACCACCAACCTTGGCATTTCGTGGCAATAAGTGATCCAACTATTAAAAAACAAATTCGCAGTGCCGCTGAGGAAGAAGAACGAAGGTTTTACGCTGGAGGCGCTAGCGATGAGTGGATCAAAGCGTTAGAGCCAATAGGCACAAACGCTCACAAACCACATTTGGAAGACGCCCCTTGGTTGATTGTCGTATTCGCACAACGCTACGGAAAATTCGATGATGGAACACGATATAAAAATTATTATGTTCCAGAGAGCGTAGGTATTGCCACAGGAATATTGTTAACAGCGCTCCATGTGGCCGGATTGGCAACACTTACCCACACACCAAATCCAATGAAATTTTTAGGAAACCTGCTCAATAGACCCGACAGTGAAAAGGCGACCATGATCATAACAGCAGGACATCCAAAACCGGATGCAACAATACCTGCCGTTGCGAAAATTAAAAAACCTTTAAATGAAATTTTGACAAAGCTTTAAAAACTGTTGGCCTGTATTTCATTATTTTTGAAAGAGGCTCTTTCTTGTTAAGCACTTTGTAAAAATAGATAGTTTTCTCACGGCAAATCAGACTGAAATTACTATTCCCTATTTTTCACTAAATCTACTTCACTTATTTACGTCATATTGAAAGTTCCAATTTATCGTATTGATGGATAGATGGACCACATTTACGCATCAATCACTCGCTTCCATTCAATAATTTTGAAATCACGAAACAAACCGGCTTTAGCATAAGGGTCATTTTTAACCCACTCTTGCGCGGCAGCCATGCTATCAGTCTCTAAAATAATCAACGATCCGCAAGGTTCACCACCTTTATCAATAAATGGGCCTGCCTGCCTAACAAGATTCGAATTTTCGAGATACGTAAGGTGGTCAGGTCTATTTTGCATTCGTACGCTCAACGCACCTTCCTTGTCCCATGCCATAAGGGCAAAAAGCATCTTATTCTTCCTTTAATGGGCGCGTTAAAGCCGGTCTACCACGCTATTTATATCAACTTTATTATCCACAAGATCTACAACTGACATACATACTGGTAAAGCTACATTCAACTTGGTTGTTAAGTTCCGCAAAGCTCGAGCAGTCGAAACTCCCTCAACTGTAAGATTTCTGTCAAATTCTATTCCTGCACCAATCGAAAAACCATACTGGTAGTTTCGCGACTGCGTTGATGTACAAGTTAGAGTAAGATCACCTAAGCCACTTAAGCCCATCATTGTCTCTGCCTGCGCTCCCAAAACCGACGCAACTCTCACCATTTCTATAAACCCCCGAGCCATAAGAGCGGCTCTGGCGCTCTCACCAAGGCCTGCACCAGTAACAGCCCCACAACCAATAGAAATTACATTTTTTAGTGCGCCCCCTATTTCTGCCCCCACAATATCAGTTATACGGTAAAAACGCAGTTTTGGTGTAGATAACGAAACTTAAAGGTTTACTGCAGCAACCGGGTTATCACAAGCTAATGTTAAAGCTGTAGGCAGGCCGCGCGCTATATCCCTTGCAAAACTTGGACCAGTTAAAACAGCAGTACACGCAGTGGCATTTAATATGACGCTAGGGCTCTGTCCTGTTTCTAAATCAATACCTTTACAGCAAGCAATAACTGTTTTTCCAACTATATCATATTGCTTTACAAAGTCGGCCAGAGCCTGCGTTGGGATAGCAAACAAAGTAATGTCAACATCAAAAACATCTTTTAATTCAGACGTTACCTTTAGTAATTAAGGAAATTTAACGCCTGGCAATCGGTAGTTATTCTCTTGGCTTATTTTTAATTCGGCGACATGGGAAGCACTTCTTGCCCACAGTGTGACACACTGAGTCTTTGCGATACAATTGCCAAGGCAGTTCCAAAAGCATCACCACCGATGACGGCAACACTCATGCTTTAGCACCTTTTTTTCCAGAGCCCAACATTATCGGACTTTGCATGTCTAAAGGCATTCTTGGTCTCGCTGATAACGTCATATCATCAGGTGACCTATGTGACATTTGTTCAATCCCAGCTGCCGCAATCATTGCGGCATTATCTGTACATAGCCCCAGTGGTGGCGCAAGAAATGTAACGTTGACTGAGGCTGCGACTTTCTCCAGCATCTCTCGAATTTTCATATTTGCTGCCACACCCCCTGCGACGCAAAAAGTAGGGTTTTTTGGCGAAAGCGACAAATATTGCTTTAAAGCTGTTGCACTTTTTCCAGCCAAGCTCTCGGCTACAGCCATCTGAAACGAAGCAGCTAAACTTGTCTGATCTGAAATACGTAAACCACCATGCTCAGATACTAGTAAGTCTCTTGCACGAAGAACAGCAGTTTTTAATCCGGAAAAGCTTAAATTACAGTCAGGCTTGTTTCGCAATGGACGCGGGAAAGCGAAACGAGCAGCATCGCCCCGTTCTGCTAATGTCTCAATGGCAGGTCCACCTGGCTGCTTTAGCCCTATCAATCGTGCCACTTTATCAAAAGCTTCACCAGGAGCATCATCAATTGTACCGCCCAAACGTTCAAAATGTATAGGCCCATGCACAATCAGAAACTGACAATGCCCACCCGATACAAGAAGCATAAGATAGGGAAACACTATACCATCAGATAAACGCGGGGTTAAAGCGTGACCAGCAAGATGATTAATTCCATACAGAGGTTTACCTGACGCAATCGATAACCCTTTTGCCATCATAACACCGGATACAACGCCGCCAATCAGACCCGGCCCACATGTGACCGCAATACCACTGAGATCTTTCAGACACACGCCCCCTGCATCTAAAGCTTTTTGAATAGTGCTATCGAGACGCTCAGCATGGGCACGTGCTGCAATTTCTGGAACAACACCGCCAAAAGAGGCATGCAAATCATTCTGACCAAAAACTACTGATGATAAAATTTTCATACTACCGGGTACGCCACAAACAACTGCAGCAGCTGTGTCATCACAGCTACTTTCTATACCAAGTAAAGTTACAGATTGCTTCATTTGGTTTGCTTTTGTTGCGAACATCACATCATCAGGGTAACATCCAAAATCGTGCCAAACAATGCAGTACCTAATCAAATTTCCATGTTAATGACGCGCCCTCACGCGGCATCTAGATCATTTGTGGCCAGCTTACCCAAAAATTTATTGGCTCGCTTAAAACCTGTTTATAACCCACTAATTAAGATTATCAGTCTTAAGTATGGCGTCTCTATATCAAATACAGAAGCGGCTATTTTCACATCAATGAACGGTGTCATTCATGGTCCTAAAGGAAATGGCCAAAAGGCCTATTGCGTTGGCGCAGCAACAACGCAAATAGCCCTTGAGCATGGTTGGGCAGCACACATGTATGGTGAAACAGCAGAAGCGTTCCTTTCTAATCTTATTAACAACCCACCGGCCCTAGACTTAATCCACCTTTCAGGCATTCACACTCGTGGCAACATTGCATCCCAATTGATGCAAAATGGCCTAAAAACTAAAAATGTTGCTGTTTATGACCAAATTACTCAACACTTAAAAAAAGATGTAAATCAATTAATTTTAAGCGGAGCCCAAATGTTGGTTCCTTTATTCTCACCTAGGACTTCAAAACAATTTTCAATTCAAGTACCACGTGCACCATCCCTTCAATTGGTAGCGTTAAGTCAAGCAGTTGCACAAAATTTAGATACAACCTCTTATGCTGGAGTAATCATAGTTACAGCGCCAACCGCTGCTGCTATGCAGTCTGCAATTAGTCTTTGGGTTGAGGGGCAACCTGCATAAGAGTAATAGTATTAATAAGCAGATTCCCCAGAAAAAGAATCAGAGAGACAAAATCTTGGCCCAACGCAAAAGCTCAGAAACAAACACTCAAACTGACCAAACTCCGTCGAAGAAGGGAGTAACTGAGAAAAAGAAACCCAAAGCAGTAAAACGTCCTTTTAACGCCAAAACCATCATTCCAGATGATAAAAACTTATTAGAAAAAAGCAAATTAGTAAGTCCTGCCAATGAAGCTCTTTTACCAAACAAAAAAATTGAACATTTTGATGAGGCAAAACCAAGCTTAAAACACAAGCACAGAACAGGTTTATTTCTGCCTTTATTTTTTGGTGGCATCGTGGCTGCTATTTTGGGCTTTATCGGAGCACGTGCAGAAATACTTGATCCTATCTTACCAACTGCATTGCAAACTAAGGCCCCTTTGGTCACTCCAGATTATGATGACAGTATTATAGTAAGTAGACTAGCCGCTGTTACTGATCGATTAACTTCATTAGAAGCAAGCGTCGCAGATTTACCCAAGATAAAGACAGCTATACAATCTGGAAGCAATATAGATGTAAGCATTATCAAAGATGAAATTGAAGCGCTAAAGAGCCAAATAACTCAAATCGCAAGCAGTCCAACAGTCAAAACTGAAGCGCCAACAGAGGCTACAAATGCTGCATTAAGTGAATTGCGCGATAATATTTCAAAACAACAAGATGAAATAAATCGTTTACTCGCTGATCAGCGCAACATTGTACAAGATTCAAAAACAAAGGCCGAAAAAACACTTGCACGAACAGCCATGAATGCAATTCAATCTGCCATTGATGCTGGGGAACCCTTTTCTGATCAGCTCAATCAATTGAAAAAAACTAAATTAGTTGAGGTTCCAAAAACACTTACTGCTTTCGCAAACCAAGGAGTTTCTACACTTGCAATGCTACAGAGTACAATTTCTGATGCAGCACGAAATGGCCTTGCAGTTGCGCGAAATGCTACTCAAGATAATGGTTTAAAAGGCTTTTTTGAACGTCAATTAGCCGTGCGTTCAATTACATCACGTGAAGGAACTGATCCGGACGCAATTCTATCGCGCGTAGAAGCAGCAGTGCAGTCTGGAAATATTGAGGCTGCACTAAAAGAAATTAAAACATTGCCCCTGCCTGCACAGAACGCAATGAATACATGGGCTGTAAAGGCTCAAGCGCGTTACGAGGTCGTTGCAGCAGCAAATGCATTGGCTGGAAAACTGTCAGCTTTTTAAGGGGCCCTATTATGATCTGGTCTTTAATTAAAATTATCCTCTTTATTTCTTCAGTTGCCGCCCTTTCGCTTGGCGCAGGCTGGCTACTGGAAGCCGAAGGCGGAGTACGCTTGGTTATTGCAGGTCGAGAATACACCCTTGCTCCCTTACAATCAGCAATTGCTCTCATCGTTCTAGTCCTTACTATCTGGATATGTCTGAAACTTCTAAGTCTGCTTCACGTGATTTGGAAATTTCTTAACGGTGATGAAACTGCCATGACACGTTATTTTGCTCGCAATAAAGCTGCGCGTGGATTTGATGCACTGGCGCAAGGAATGATGGCACTCGCATCAGGAGAGGGTACTATTGCACTGGCCAAAGCTGAAAAAGCTGATCGCTACCTTAACAGACCGGACCTGACAAATTTATTAAAAGCTCAAGCTGCCGAGTTGGCTGGCGACAAACGTAAAGCTGAAGAGACTTATCGCAAATTAGTGAAAAACGAAGCGACTCGGTTTGTTGGTGTGCGTGGAATTATAAAACAAAAACTCGCTAATGGTGATAAAGAAACTGCGTTAAGGTTAGCAGAAAAAGCATTCGCGCTAAAACCCAAACACGAGGATACGCAAGACCTTTTACTTAAATTGCAAGCCGAAAAAGAAGATTGGGCAGGCGCACGTCAAACACTAAGCGCTAAACTAAAGTATGGAAACCTGCCACGCGACATTCACAAAAGGCGTGATGCAGTGCTTGCATTAAGTGAAGCAAAGCAGATTTTTGCTAAGAACCAAAAAATTGAGGCAAGAGAAGAGGCCATTCTAGCAAACCGTCTGTCGCCAGACCTCATTCCCGCTGCAGTTATGGCTGCGCACAGCTACTTGGAAAAAAACCAAAAGAAACATGCAACTCGACTTTTAAAAAAGGCTTGGGCTGTACAGCCACACCCTGATCTAGCAGCCGCATTTGCAATGATTGAGCCAAATGAAACACCCGGTGAGCGTTTAAAGCGATTCAGCTTTCTGACAAAAAGCCATAAAGATAACCCAGAAACCAAAATGCTAATGGCAGAATTATACATCGCTGCTGAGCAGTTCCCGCAAGCAAGACGCGTGCTTGATAATCTTGTTGATACTGATCCAACAACACGTTCTATTACTCTTATGGCTGCCATAGAACGGGGTGAAGGATCAAATGATGCTGTTGTACAAGGTTGGTTAACTAAAACGTTGACTGCTCCACGTGGCCCACAGTGGATTTGCGAAAAATGCCAAAATATTCATAGTGAATGGACACCTACATGCGAAAATTGCAGCGCTTTTGATACATTGGAATGGAAGCGTCCTTCAGCAAGTGATGTTATAATGCCAAAAGGATCAGAAATGCTTCCCCTCTTAGTTAATAAAAAACCAGATAATGAAAATTTAGTTACCACAGTAGACAATACTAATATTATTGACGCTGAAACGGGAAACAACCACCAGAACAAGCAATTTGAAGAATAAAGCCACTCAATTGGATCGTGAACGTAAATGTTTAATAACGTTCTTTTCAAAAATGCTTAAAATATACAAATAAATTAAGACGTCTGAAAACTATTTTTTAGTAATCCATGGCTTGATAACGACCAAGATTTTTAAAAAAAGCCACAAAGATAAATCTCTGTGGCCTAAAATTATTACGTCCGAACTATCACTCAAAAAATCCGATCAGTACCTATAATGTTCCGGTTTAAAAGGGCCCTCAGGAGTTACACCAATATAAGCTGCTTGATCGCTATCCAACTTAGTAAGCTTTACGCCGATACGATCAAGATGCAACCTCGCTACTTTTTCGTCTAGATGTTTGGGCAAAATATAAACTTCGTTGTTATACGCCTCACCATTTGTCCATAGCTCCATTTGAGCCAAAACTTGGTTAGTGAAAGATGCTGACATCACAAACGACGGGTGCCCCGTTGCGTTGCCAAGATTCAACAAACGGCCCTCAGACAACAGAATGATCCGACTACCTGATGGCATTTCAATCATATCTACCTGTTCTTTGATATTGGTCCATTTGTGGTTTTTAAGTGATGCTACTTGGATTTCATTGTCGAAGTGACCAATATTACCCACAATCGCCATATCCTTCATCTCACGCATGTGCTCGATCCGGATCACGTCCTTATTACCCGTTGTTGTAATAAAGACATCTGCACTATTAATTACATCTTCAAGTAAAACAACTTCATAACCGTCCATCGCAGCTTGCAACGCACATATAGGGTCAACTTCAGTGATTTTCACACGTGCGCCAGCACCACTTAACGACGCAGCAGAACCTTTTCCCACATCACCGTATCCCATAACAACGGCAACTTTACCTGCCATCATTGTATCAGTGGCACGACGAATGCCGTCGACTAGGGACTCTTTGCAACCATATTTATTGTCAAACTTAGACTTAGTTACGGAGTCATTTACGTTGATAGCAGGAAAAGGAAGTTGTCCATTCTTGAAAAGATCATACAAACGATGCACGCCGGTAGTTGTTTCTTCAGAAACACCAACAATTTGACCGCGCATCTTTGTAAACCATCCGGGGCTAGCTGCCATACGCTTTTTTATTTGGGCAAAAACAGCGATCTCTTCCTCAGATGTAGGCACCGAAATTAGATCTGCTTCACCATTCTCAACTCTTGCACCCAGCAGAATATATAGGGTTGCATCGCCTCCGTCGTCCAAAATTAAGTTTGGCCCTTCATCAAACATAAAAGATTTATCCAAATAATCCCAATGTTCTTCCAAAGTCTGGCCTTTTATAGCAAAAACTGGAGTACCACCCACAGCAATTGCAGCAGCAGCGTGGTCTTGCGTTGAGAAAATATTACACGATGCCCAGCGCACATCAGCACCCAAGGCATTCAATGTCTCAATCAAAACAGCCGTCTGTATAGTCATATGCAACGAGCCAACAATCCGTGCGCCCGCGAGCGGCTTCTTATCACCGTATTCATCACGCAACGCCATTAGGCCAGGCATTTCCGTTTCGGCAATATCAAGCTCTTTACGACCATATTCAGCTAAGCTTATATCTTTCACTACATAATCTAACATTTTAAATACAGGCTTTCTTTTTTTAATTGGTTACCTAATACAGATTTTGAGGGCGGTAACATCAAAAAACTTTTAAGCCAAGCTCCACTTAATTCAAACAAAAAATATTAGTGTGTTTGAAAAATTAAATATTCAAAAGATTGGATTCTAGCTGGATAAATTTACGCTCCTATTGTGCTGCGACTTCTGTTCAGCCAACTTGGTGACAGAATAAATTGAAAGACAGGAAATGGTTAAATCATCCCGCGCATGGCAACGTATGTTATCTGGCCGCAGACTAGACTTGCTTGATCCAACGCCCATGGACATAGAAATCGAAGACATTGCACATGGGCTAGCCTTTGTTGCGCGCTGGAACGGTCAAACGCTTGGTGATTATGCTTATTCAGTTGCTGAGCATTCCCTATTAGTTGAAACGATTTTTTCCCTAATGGCACCAAAGGCCTCACATAAATGGCGGTTAGCTGCACTGCTGCATGATGCACCAGAATATGTAATTGGTGATATGATCTCGCCCGTTAAAGATGCAATAGGACCAGAATATCGTGTTCTGGATGACAGGTTAGAAGCTGCTATTAGAATCCGCTTTGGCCTACCTGCCAAAATACCAAAAAACATTAAATTACAAATTAAAAAGGCAGACCGTACAAGTGCTTGGATGGAAGCCACTCAAATTGCTGGCTTTACTGTCCCTGAAGCAAACAAACTTTTTGGCAGTCCTAATCCGGATCTTATTTCCAATCTTAAAATCATACTAAGACCCCCTATTGAAACGCGCGCAGACTTCACTGCTCGTCATGCATCTTTGCTTGAAGGTTTCATATGATTAAAGTTAGAACTGCAACTTCTCTAGATGCTGCTTCAATGGCGCGCATCCTGAATGCCATAATTGAAAAAGGCGGCACAACAGCTTTTACACATCGTGTCACAGATGAAACTATCATCAAATGGATGTGCCAGAACCATGAACAGGCATCATGGCAGATCGCACTTAATAATGATGATGCAGTTGTTGGTTTTCAATGGGTTAAACCTGCTCACTACCTACCAGATGAAGCAGTTGACATCGCAACCTTCGTTCAAACTGGACAAACAGGTTTAGGCATTGGCTCCTTGTTATTTAAGGTTACACAAACGGTGGCAAAAGCGATCGGTTATAAATGGATTAACGCAAATATCCGCGCAGATAATAAAGGAGGTCTAATATACTATAAATCTCTCGGATTCGTCGAATACGAACAAATTCAAGCGGCAACATTAGAAAATGGTCAAGTCGTTGGCAAAATTCTAAAACGGTTTGAAATTAAAATTTAGTTAAATTTTCATAAAAAACATTTACTCATCTATGCTAAGACGCCTTTTGAAAGGCAAGCTCTATAAATAAATAACTGAAGCAAAAAATATTATCTCGGTGACCGTTTGGCTAAAATGCGCTGAAGCGTACGCCGGTGCATATTTAATCGTCGTGCTGTTTCTGAAACATTTCGGTCACAAAGTTCATACACACGTTGAATATGTTCCCACCGAACACGATCAGCGCTCATTGGGTTTTCTGGAGGCGGAGGCAGATTACCACCGGTAGCAAGCAGAGCATTTGTAATATCTGTAGCATCAGCTGGTTTAGATAAGTAATCTGTAGCGCCAATTTTTACTGCTGCAACAGCCGTCGCAATCGCACCATATCCAGTTAAAACAACGACCCGGGCTTCAGGACGTTTATCACGAAGCACCTCTACTACATCGAGACCGTTGCCATCTTCTAAACGGAGATCAATTACTGCGTACGCAGGAGGCCGAGCCGTAGCAACCGCACGTCCCGCAGCGACAGAGCTGGCCGTTTCAACGTCAAAACCACGTTTCTCCATAGCCTTTGCAAGCCTACGCAAAAATGGTTCATCGTCATCTAATATCAATAACGACCTATCCTCACCCAGTTCAAGTTGCGCAATGTCAGCCATAAAGCTCTCCAATTTTTTACCGTATTTTGCTACGACTACGTTTGAATATGGCTCGACCTATAGCAATCGTCAATTTTTTCCGCATTATCAGATATTTTTAACAAAGCACGCAACACGATCTGCTAGGACTTCTGCACTCACATCGCGTCGAAAAAACTCCATAAACCCATATTCTGGAAAAACGAGGTAGGTAAATGTGGAATGATCAACAAGATAAAACTCATCACTTTTGTCATGCGCTTTAAAATATGTCTTATATGCCTTACTTACAGCCGCTACTTGCTCTTCTGATCCTGTTAAACCAATCATCTTTTCATGAAGATTATAAGAAAAATCGCCTATAATTTTAGGAGTGTCTCGCTCAGGATCGATAGAAATGAAAATTGGTGTAGTGGTGATTCCACGCTCTGCAAGAATATCCACAGCATCGACATTTCGTGATATATCAAGCGGGCATACGTCCGGACAAAATGTGTAGCCAAAATATATCAATGAAGGTTCAGTTATAATATCTTCATCAGTTACAGTCTTTCCCTTTGCATTAATTAACTCAAATGGCCCGCCAAGTCCGTTACCATCTGAAGCGATCGAAGTCGTTTGACATTGAGCAAAAGGTCCATCATTTTTTTTGGGCTGTGTAAGCCACCACAGCCCTCCTAAAAAAATAACCGAGACAATAACTGCAATGGGTGCAATGAAACGTGGCATCGTAAGCCTCTATTTGACTAATTATCTGATAGCTAACATTCTTACGCCTGAGTGCAATAAACGAAGTAGTGAAACAATGGCACAAACAGATATCGGACCGTTAACAGGAAAGCATAGATCTAACTGGATTCGTTTGCGTACTTTGATTTTGCTGCGTTGGGTTGCCATTGCCGGGCAGCTGATAGCTCTAGCTGTTGCACAACAGATATATGGTCTGCGATTGGAGGTTGGTCTTTGCTATTTTGCAGTTGGTATTTCAATAATTGGCAATCTTATCGCCATTTTTATTTTTCCAGAAAATAAACGTTTAGCTGAGTTTGAAAACTTACTGATGGTTTTATTTGATTTATTACAGCTTGCCTTCTTATTATTTCTTACGGGTGGGTTAAACAATCCATTTGCATTGCTTCTTTTAGGCCCCGTGACAATATCAGCGGCAGTTCTCACTGCACGATCAACTTTATTATTATGCGGGACAGCAATCTTTTTAGTAACAGTGCTGTCAGAATATCATTTGCCACTTAAAACACAGCAGGGTTTTATTTTACAAATTCCAGATCTGTTTGTCTTTGGTAATTGGACTGCATTAGTGATCGCTATCTGCTTTATCAGTGCTTATTCACGCCGAGTTACATCAGAAATACACTCAATGTCTGACGCGCTATCTGCAACCCAACTGGCTTTATCACGGGAGCAGAAACTTACAGACTTAGGCGGCGTAGTAGCCGCAGCTGCACATGAATTAGGCACCCCTCTAGCAACCATCAAGCTTGCAAGCGCCGAGCTAATTGAGGAGCTGGATAATTTTCCAGAGCTTCGCGAAGACGCATCCCTAATCAATGAACAGGCGGAACGTTGCAGGCTTATTCTGAGGGATATGGGACAAGCTGGAAAGGACGACTTACACTTGCGGCAAGCGCCTTTAATGACTGTTATACAAGAAGCCGCAGAACCACACATACATCGAGGAAAGACTGTGCGTTTTATGTATAACCCCCAAGCTGGGCAAGAAAGTGAACAGCCAGCCATTTTACGTCAGCCTGAGATAATTCACGGTATACGAAATCTTATTCAAAATGCTGTTGATTTTGCGCGAACAAGTGTCTGGATCGAATGCAACTGGACTGAGAATAAAATTTCTATTCAAATTACAGATGACGGGCGTGGATTTCCGCCTCACTTATTGGGTAGGATAGGTGATCCGTTTATACGTCAAAGAAAATCAGTTAGCGAAGATCAGCAAAGACCTGAATACGCAGGTATGGGCCTCGGTCTTTTTATTGCCAAAACATTACTAGAAAGATCTGGTGCAGATCTTACGTTTAAAAATGGTAATGGTCCAAGTTTTATAAACTTGGATGTGAAACATTGTGGTGCAATTATCGAAGTCGTTTGGCCTCGTACTAAAATTGACGCCCGCAGAGGGGAAAATTCTATTTCAATAGATCAAAAAAATAAACCAATACAAATCTAAACGCATATGAAAACAATGCAGCCCAGTTTTATACTATTCTATGTGTGTTTGATTTTGTCAGCGTGTTATAACCCTGATACATTCAAAATACTTATTTTAAATAACTAAAATTTAACAATCTTATTTTAACCATTTCACTTGCTATGGTGAAATGGGACAGTAATTAAGAATTATGACATCTTTTGCCCGAAATATTTATCTTGCAGATAAAAAAGCTACTTCGGAGCTTGGTAAAAATATAGGGCGTCGGCTATCGTCAGGGGACGTCATTTTGCTCAATGGATCTGTAGGTGTAGGAAAAACTCACTTAGCACGCTCACTAATTCAATCCATTCTTACCCAACCCGAAGACATACCATCTCCAACTTTTACTCTAGTTCAAACATACGAAACGCAGCATGGTGAATTGTGGCATGTAGACCTGTACCGTATTACCTCAGATTTAGAAATTGATGAGTTAGGTTTATTAGAAGCTTTTGAAACCGCAATCTGTATTGTAGAATGGCCCAACCGGCTGGGCACAAAAATTCCAAAAAAAGCGCTGACTATAGATCTCACCACAAAAGGTGACGCGCGCAATGCGCGCTTAACTTGGACAGAAAGTTACTGGAGGCCTATAATATTAGAAGCAACGCAAAATGGTTGACAGGTCCAAACTTATCAATAGTTTTCTGAAAAGGTCACCATGGGCCTTAAGTCAACGTCAAACAATTGCTGGTGACGCATCAAACCGCAGATATGAACGTCTAACACTACAGGACGGTACAACTGCAATCTTGATGGACGCACCAACAAATCAAGGCGAAGACACCCGCCCATTTATAGAAATTACCAATTTTTTACGAAATGCAAATCTATCTGCCCCCAAAATATTGGCTCAAGACCCAATTAATGGATTTTTACTGCTAGAAGATTTAGGTGATGATCTTTTTGCACGCATCGTTTCAACAAACCCTATAATGGAACGCCTATTATACGAAACAGCCACAGATGTTCTTTTGCACCTCCACGAATATAATCCGCCTCAGTTAAGCAAGTGTGATGCAAAAATGATGACACACATGGTATCGGTTGCATTTACTTGGTACCAATTTGGAGTGGTAGGGTACACTGACAGAGCTGCTCAAACCACGTTCCAATCAGCCTTTTACAGTGCATTAAAACCATTAAACAAGCGCACCAACGTTATTATTCAACGGGACTATCACTCAGAAAACCTGATCTGGATACCAAACAGATCAGGTATATCTCGCGTTGGGTTGCTAGATTATCAAGATGCATTGATTGGTCACAGAGCTTACGATTTGGTATCAATCTTACAAGATGCAAGGCGCGATATTTCACTAGATGTCACTCAAGATATGGTTACTCGGTATATCAATTCTTCTGGTATCCAATATTCAGAATTTATGGTAGACTATGCACTTTTAGGTTTACAAAGAAACTTACGTATCCTCGGCATTTTTACGCGTTTATCTTTAGCATACGGAAAACCTCATTATGTTGACTTTATTCCAAGGGTATGGAGCCATATTCAAAAAAATCTTACTCATCCAGTACTACAAGACATTGCTCCAATGATCCACAAAACCCTACCGGAACCAACATCTATCATCCTTCAAGAGCTCAAAGAAAAATGCGCAACAATTCCCCTGCAATAATGCTATTCGCTGCCGGTTTTGGAACTCGAATGGGGGCTTTAACTAAAAAGCAACCTAAACCACTAATAAAGGTCGCAGGGCGTCCATTAATAGACCATACATTGAAACTTTTTGATGATATCCACGCAAGCAATGTAGTAGTTAACTTACACTATAAAGCGGCAATGCTTGAAGAATACTTGCAAGATAAGGCAGTTCAAACAATTCATGAATATCCAGAAATATTGGATACCGGTGGCGGATTAAAAAATGCCTTACCCTTATTGGGCTATGAACCAGTAATCACATCTAACTCTGACGCTGTTTGGGTCGGCCCGAATCCAATAAAACTGTTAATGAAGGCCTGGAACCCCACACGTATGGATGCGCTTTTAATGTGCATACCGACAAAGCAAGCACACGGGCACAAAGGATCTGGAGACTTTAAAATCGAACCTGATGGGCAGTTAAGTCGCAGAGGAAACAACATCTATGGCGGTTTACAAATCCTCAAGACTGATCTTTTGCAAACTATCATGAAACCTAGCTTTTCACTCAATATGATCTGGGATCAAATGGCCGCTAATCGTAGTCTTTTTGGTGTAAAATACTCTGGTAAATGGTGTGATGTTGGTCATCCTGGTGGCATAACTGCTGCGAAAAATTTGCTGGCTGGTTTTGATGTTTAAGTCAAGCAAAACACCACGTCTTTATGCTTGCGAACCAGGCATAGATTTTCCAACTGCCGTTCTAACCGGACTAGATAATCGTTTGAAAAATGCACCGCCAGAGGATTGGGCGCGCATTACTATTTTGGTTAATACCCAGCGCATGGCCCGACGATTGCGAGAGCTATTCGATTTAGGACCACCCCGGTTTTTACCAAAAATTCAAATGTTAACAGATTTAGACAATTTTTTACCAGATGGCCCCTTACCACCCTCAATGTCTGGGTTGAAGCGTAGGCTTGAGTTGGTTTCACTAATTACAAAATTAATCGAATCTCAACCTGATATTGCTGCACAGTCTTCCTGCTTTGATTTAGCTGATAGTTTAGCCAATTTAATTGACGAAATGCAGGGTGAAGCCGTCACGCCTGAAGATATCGCTCGTCTCGATATAACAGATCAATCTGGACATTGGGCCCGAACCCAACAATTTATAAGTATCGCCCAAAAATATATCAGTGCTGCGGAAAGCGCTCCTGATCCAACAGCCCGTCAACGTGAAAATGTTCTAAAATTACAAGCGCATTGGATAAAAAATCCACCACCCCATCCTATTTTATTAGTGGGATCTACTGGGTCACGCGGTACCACTCAATTATTGATGCAAAACATAGCAACCCTCCCTCAAGGCGCTGTCATATTGCCTGGTTTTGATTTTTCTATGCCCCGCCAAGTATGGAACCAAATGATGGGAACATCTACTGGTGAGGATCATCCTCAATTTCGATTTCTTCAACTTACACGCAACCTCAATGTAAGTCCCAGTGATATTGAGCCATGGACAGAAGATTTTCCACCGTCTGTCGACAGAAACCGGCTAGTATCTTTAGCATTAAGGCCTGCGCCTGTTACTGACGCTTGGCAGCGTGAGGGCTTGAAACTGTCAAATCTGTCTGGTGCAACAGAAATGATAACCTTGATTGAGGCTGACACGTTACGTGCTGAGGCAACTTCTATTGCAATGCGATTGCGTCAAGCCGCTGAGTGTGGTCAAAAAGCAGCCTTGGTTACGCCAGACCGAATGCTCACGAGACAAGTAACGGCAGCATTAGATCGCTGGAATATCATTCCAGATGACAGTGCCGGGACCCCTCTGCACTTATCTCCACCTGGACGATTTCTGCGCCACACTGCATTACTTTTTAAAAATACCTTGGATGCAGAAGCACTTCTTACTCTTATGAAGCATCCCCTTACCCACTCAGGCGGCGCTCGCAATACGCATCAACTCAACACACAACGTCTAGAGTTAAAAATGCGCAAAAGTGGCCTACCATACCCAGATCACACAAATCTAATTGCTTGTGCCTGCAATTCTGTAAAAACTGATGACACTGAAATAAAAGAATGGGCAACGTGGGCCGCCAATCTTGTTTGCTCCAAAACTGTTGATGGTAATCTACCTCTCGGAGAGTGGCTTACTCGGCACCTTACTTTATCACAAGAATTAGCCGCTGGTCACTTACCTATTAAAGATAGCGATCTGTGGGAAAAACAGGCAGGCCAAGCAACCAAGGCGATCATGGATGACTTACAGGTTCAGGCAGAGTTTGGTGGCAAAATGTCGGCGGGAGATTACGTTTCAATTATCAATGCAATCCTATCCCAAGGTAAAGTTCGAGACCGCGATGCGCCACATCCAAATATTATGATTTGGGGGACGTTAGAAGCGAGGGTGCAGGGTGCTGAACTAGTTATACTGGCCAGTCTTAATGATGGAACTTGGCCAGAACCTGTAGAACCTGATCCTTGGTTAAATCGTAAGATGCGCTTAGATGCTGGCTTACTCCTACCAGAGCGGAGGATTGGCCTTTCTGCCCATGATTTTCAACAGGCTATCGCCGCTCGAGAAGTTTGGCTTACCAGATCAATCCGATCTGACGACGCTGAGACCGTTCCTTCTCGATGGATAAACAGATTATCAAATTTACTCTCTGGCCTTGCATCTTTAGGTGGGCCAGAAGCTTGGGCCGATATGAAAAATAGAGGCGAAAAATGGTTGACGCTCGCTCGTCAACTTGACGCAAGCCCAGAAAAACAAAAGGCTTTACGTCCATCTCCATGCCCACCAATAGTTACAAGACCTAAAAAACTATCGGTTACTGAAATTCAAAATTTAATCCGTGACCCGTATGCTATTTACGCAAAACACTCTTTACGGTTACGACCACTTAAACCTCTGGTCCAGAGGCCTGATGCCCTCCTACGAGGAGTTTTATCCCATGAAATCATGGAGGTTTTTGTAAAGACTACGCTAGATAACCCAAAGTTAATAACTGTTGATAATCTTATGCAGCATGCAAATCACATCCTTAAACGTGATTTCCCATGGCCTGCTGCTCGGATTTTATGGTTAGCGCGTTTTAATCGAGCTGCACAATGGATTGTAGATACCGAAATAAAAAGGCAGAAAATAGCGTTTCCAACTGCTTTCGAAGATACAGCAAATGGACGTTTAAAATTATCCAGCATCGGAATGATTATTGAGGGACGTGCAGATCGCATAGACGTCGACCCTGAAGGACAGGTCCTTATTTACGATTATAAAACTGGGCAACCACCTACAAAAGACCAACAAAAGCATTTTGATAAACAGTTGCTAATTGAAGCAGCAATGATTGAGGCCGGTGCATTTGCTACAGTTGGCACGAGAGTGGTGCGTGCAGCTGAATTTATTGGCATTGGTTCTAACCCCAAAATCCAGAAAGCAGATATTTTAGATGAACCACCATCTCAAATATTAAAACAGCTCGTGAAACTGCTCAGTTCATATCTAGAAGTAGACAAAGGATACACTTCACGGCGTGCTTTGTACGAGGATCAGCAATCGCGTGACTACGATCAACTTGCGCGTTTTGGAGAATGGGACGTGACGGACGAGCCACAAGCTGAGAAATTATTATGAACGTAGTAAACGCAGCAACTCGTCGTCAACAAGAAGCCGCACAGCCAACAGTTTCCACATGGTTATCGGCAAATGCTGGCTCTGGCAAAACACGTGTTTTGATAGATCGAGTCGCAAGGTTATTACTTGAAGATGTCCAACCACAACACATTCTATGCCTAACTTACACCAAGGCTGCAGCATCAGAGATGCAAAACCGCCTATTTCAAAGGTTGGGCGCGTGGGTAATGTTAAACGATAATGATTTGTGCACGGCACTGTCAGAATTAGGACTGAATCGAACTCCAAATTCTGACGATATGATTCATGCACGCACTCTTTTTGCTCGAGCAATAGAAACCCCCGGTGGATTAAAAATCCAAACAATACACTCCTTCTGTGCGGCCCTATTACGACGATTTCCATTAGAAGCAGGTGTCAGCCCACAATTTACAGAAATTGAAGATCGTGCAGCTGAGTTATTGCAGGCCGAATTGCTAGATGAAATGGCAAACAGCCCAGATGCGGAAATAATTAAAGATCTTGCAAAGCAATATACTGGCGAAGATATCCAAAAGCTTACCAAACAAATTATTGCCTATGATAATATCTTTTCAGATATTTCTATTGATGAGCTTTTAATTCTTTTTAGAGCACAGCCAGGGTTAACCAGAAACCAGATTGTCAATGACACCTTCCACTCAGACGACGCTAATTTACTCCACACCATTACAGAGGCTCTCGCTCAGGGAACTGCAAACGATATAAAAGCAGCTGCTAAACTGCGTCTTATTAAGACTTTAGACTTTGACGCTATACCACAGCTAGCACAATTATTTTTAAACGCATCAGGTCAAAACGCAAACCACCCAAAAATTGGAAAGTTCCCAACTAAAGCAACCCAAAATACCATTCGCAAACTTATGCCCCAGCTCAACGCTTTAATGGAGCGTATAGCAATTTCTAGATCAGCCCGTATTAACTTATTAGCAGCAGAGTCCAGTTATATTTTACACCAATTTGCAGGTGCGTTTACCCAAAGATATAAGGTAGCGAAACAATATCGGGGATGGCTGGATTTTGACGATTTAATCCAAAAAGCGCGACAACTACTTAAAGATGAACAAGTCGCTGCTAGGGTTTTATATCGCTTAGACGGTGGAATTGACCATATTTTAATAGATGAAGCCCAAGATACAAGTCCAGCGCAGTGGGATGTAATCCAGAAACTAGCGGAAGAATTTGCTAGTGGAGAAGGTTCACGCATTGGCGTACAGCGAACGATCTTTGTTGTTGGTGACAAAAAACAATCAATTTATTCTTTTCAGGGTGCTGACCCGAGAGAATTCGACAGGATGGAGGCAGAATTTAACATTAAATTAAAAGAAGCCAAACAGCACCTTAACAAAATGACACTTGATTATTCTTTTAGATCATCATCCGTAATTTTAAATCTGGTCGATATGGTCTTCAAAGGAGATACATCTGCCGGATTTCTAAACAACAACAAACATATTGCATTTCATTCAGACTTACCTGGCCGTATAGATCTTTGGCCACCCGTGGCAAAGCCAGAAAAGGAAACAGAACGAAATTGGCATGATCCTATTGATCGACGTAGCACAATGCATCACCATCGCGTTTTAGCCAAAGCAATCGCCACTCAAATTAAGGATATGCTTAGTAGTGCGGTGATGATACCTGAAGGCTCGTCAGTACGTCCGGTACAGCCGAGAGACTTTTTGATTTTAGTTCAACGCAGATCTGGAATTTTTCCTGATATTATTCAAGCCTGTAAAGAAATTGAACTCCCAATTGCGGGCGCAGATAGATTGAAGGTTGGAGCAGAAACAGCCGTTCGCGACCTCGGTAAACTGTTATCTTTTCTTGCAACTCCAGATGACAGCCTAGCGCTTGCAACCATTCTTAGGTCTCCTTTTTTTGAGTGGACTGAGCAGGAATTATTTACCCTTGCCCACCACAGGAAGACAGAACATCTTTGGGCAGCGCTTAGAAATTTAGATACTGATTACCCGCGAACAGTTTCAGTTTTAAAAGACCTCCGAGCAAATGTAGATTTCCTTCGTCCCTATGAGCTAATTGAGCGAATGTTAACACGTCATAATGGACGAAAACTGCTTTTAGCACGGCTTGGCGCAGAGGCCGAAGACGGGATCAACGCATTTTTATCACAAGCCTTATCATATGAACGTGCTAATGTCCCAAGTCTTACAGGCTTCATAACTTGGATGGAAACTGACGATTTGGAGATAAAACGCCAAATCGACAGTGCGTCGAATCAAATAAGAGTAATGACAGTTCACGGATCAAAAGGGTTAGAGGCGCCAATTGTTATACTTCCTGAGTGCGGCAAACGCACACTAACAAATCGAGACGAAATAATACTTATAAATGAAACGCCCGTGTGGCGTATGAAAGCTGGGCAACAACCTGATCGAATGGTTGAAAAATTAGAGGATATGAAAAAAACTCAGCAAGAAGAGTCATTAAGATTGTTATATGTAGCCCTAACAAGAGCAGAAAAATGGCTTATTATAGCCTCCTCTGGTGAACTCGATAGTAGTGGTAATGATTGGCACCAAAAAGTTGCTTTAGGTATGAAAGCAACCGATGCCATTGAATTAATAACGCCTGTCGGACTTGGCCAAAGGTTAGAACATGGCTCCTGGGAACTTTTCGAGGCAACTATTACTGAAACGGAAACAAAAAGAGATCTAGATCTACCTGATATTTTTAATATCCCTGCTCCCGATGCAAGACCAAATCGATCTATAATATCACCTTCTAATTTAGGGGGCAGCAAAGCGCTATCAGGAGATGGCTTAGATGATGAAACTGCAATGGCTTACGGCACACTTGTTCACGAGCTTTTGGAAGTATTACCAAACTCCCAACCTAATTATTGGACAGAAATAGCATCAAAAATACTAAAAATATCCTCATTAGGTAAGGAACTTAAGATAAAAGCAGAGAAAGAGGCGCGGGAAGTACTTGAGACCCAGAATCTAATCCACATCTTTGCACCCACTTCACTAGCTGAAGTCCCCATTTCAGCAGACATTGGTTCTTACAGAATGCGCGGAATGATTGACAGATTGATTGTTAAAGATGGACATGTTCAAATTATTGATTTTAAAACCAATCGCCAAGTGCCCACTAGCCCAGAACAATGTCCCGAAGGAGTCCTCCGCCAAATGGGCGCTTATGCCTTAGCTGTTCAAAATATTTATCCAGATCACAAGATAGAAAGCTTTATCCTGTGGACCAAGATCAAGGACGTGATGCAACTTCCACATAATATAGTAACAGATGCAATTTCACGTTCACAGTATCTTGACGTTAAGCGCACAGATTCCTAAACCTTGTATACTAACAGAATGTCAGGAGAGATAAGATGGCGACCGTGCCTGTAACAGACGCAAACTTTGACGCCGAGGTCAAAAATTCCGACTTACCTGTAGTTGTAGACTTTTGGGCTGAATGGTGTGGTCCATGTAAGCAGATTGGACCAGTCCTAGAAGAGCTTTCGGTTGAGATGAGCGGTAAAGTAAAAATCGTTAAAATAAATGTGGACGAAAATCCTAACTCTCCCGCAGAAATGGGCGTTCGTGGTATTCCAGCCTTATTTTTATTTAAGAATGGTGAAGTTGTTTCCAATCGCGCTGGCGCTGCTCCTAAAGCAACTCTGCAGAGCTGGATTGAAGAGTCAATTTAAAATAATGTAATATGTTTATATCTGTTTAGTTGCCTCCTAAATTTCGTTAAATAATCATTTCTATGAGGTGTATTATTGGCCTTAGTCGTTTGCTGCTTTCAAAAATAATACTTTTGATTTCCTACTTATTTTTACAAAATTTAAAGTTGTTCACATACATCAAATTTAAAAATTCCTTACCCTATCTATATCTGAACTATCATCTTATATTAAATTAACTCTCTACAATGGATAAAAGCTGTAGCCATTACACTGATATAAGTTCCAGTTTGAGGAGAAAAATTATGCAGCAGTCTGAATTTCCTGGCTGGCACGGCACTACCATAATTGGTGTCAAAAAAGAGGGCGAAGTTGTTATTGCTGGTGACGGACAGGTTTCATTAGGACAAACTGTAATAAAAGGAACTGCTCGTAAAGTGCGCCGCCTTTCACCTGGCGGTTTTGATATTGTTGCCGGATTTGCAGGATCAACAGCCGATGCATTTACTCTTTTAGAAAGACTGGAAACCAAGTTGGAGGCGACCCCAGGACAATTAGCTCGCGCAAGCGTCGAATTAGCCAAAGACTGGCGCACTGATAAATACCTACAAAAACTCGAAGCAATGCTAATTGTTACAGATGGCGTTGATTTATTTGTAATAACGGGGGCTGGAGACGTATTAGAACCCGAACACAACGTAGCAGCAATTGGGTCCGGTGGAAATTATGCCTTAGCTGCTGCTAGAGGCTTAATTGATAGCGATCGTGACGCAGAAACTGTTGCACGAGATGCAATGTCTATAGCAGCAAGTATTTGCGTATATACTAATGGAAACCTTACTGTTGAAAAAATCAGTAGATGATTGAGAAGACTGATCTTCAAGCGTCCGTAAGTGCTGGAATTATTACTGAGGCACAAGCTGCATCTCTCAAAGCACTTTCAGACCAACGCCAAGGCGCCCGTAATGACCTAAACCCAAATGATGAGCCGTTTGAACTTTTCCGAGGCTTCAATGAAATTTTCATTGTCATCGGTTTTGCAATATTAACGTCAGGCTGGATTGGAGTAATTACTTTTTTTGTGCTTCGCAGTACAAACATTCAAAATAGTATTTTTATATCAGCGTCCATAGGTGGTGTAATTATCTGGTTACTTTCTGAGTATTTCATTAAAAAACGAAGAATGGTCGCACCAGCTATTACGTTATCTATAATGTTTACAGCCAATTCATTTTATGGTTTGGCGGGCGGTTTATCCGAAATATTTATGGTTTTTCAAGGTGATAACAGCAGTCTGGTTCTACCTTTGCTTTTAGCTACTATCACCATGTTAATATACTGGTTCCGGTTTAAGGTACCGTTAGTACTTGCTATAGTGGCCATCTTATCTTTTGCAGTTGCTATTTTAATTGCTGCACATACAAACGAAGCACCTGATAGCATTCGCGACCTGTTTTTATTATCTGCAAACGGGCCTTTCGCACTAATTACTCTAATTATTGGAGTAATTGTTTTCATCATTGCAATGTTATTTGATATGTCTGATCCACATCGTGTAACGCGTCGCGCAGCAAATGGTTTTTGGTTACATGTTGTTGCTGCACCTGCACTTGTTAACACTGTAGCGCTAACACTGCTTAAACCTGAAAGTATATTGTCTAATTGTCTGTTAATTATTGTTATGATCTGTTTTGCAGTAATAGCCATTGTAATTGATCGCAGATCTTTTTTAATAGCAGCTATTGGGTATATTGTCGTATTATCTGCAACAGTATTTGATGATGGGAATAAATTTTTTATCGTCTTATTTCTTGGTGCTTTTCTTATCTTTTTAGGAGCACGGTGGGAGATAATCCGTGCTCGATTATTACAATTCTTGCCTAAATTTATCCCAAAAAATAGGTTACCTCCTTCAATTTAAGTAAATTTTTAGTGGGCTGATCTACTTTAGCACGAGACAGTTGTGAAGAATACAATAACTATAGTTGCCAACATACTGCTTCAAAATTGATATTTACATTGTTCAGATCAAACTAGGAAAGTTATAATTGTAAAGAATAACTATATACTATTTAACTTTGCCCATCACAGATGAAAAAATCTTATAAATGTTTTCTTTTAATACGGTTGTTTTTTCTTTCATTCTGCATAATTAAGAAACCTCTTTTAAAAACAAGATCGGCTGTATTTTGACTGACCTAACTCCTCGTGAAATAGTCTCTGAACTTGACAGGTTCATTATTGGGCAGGCAGATGCCAAACGCGCCGTTGCAGTTGCTTTAAGAAGTAGGTGGCGGCGTAAACAGTTAAACGATGATTTGCGTGATGAAGTATTCCCAAAAAATATTTTAATGATTGGCCCTACCGGTGTTGGTAAAACTGAAATTAGTCGACGCCTTGCTAAATTAGCGAGAGCACCTTTCTTAAAGGTTGAGGCCACTAAATTCACCGAAGTTGGCTATGTTGGGCGCGACGTGGAACAAATAATACGTGATCTGGTTGATAGCGCCATTTCTATGACCCGAGATTTAATGCGCGATGAAGTTAAAACCAACGCTAGAACTGCAGCTGAAGAGCGCGTCATTGATGTCATTGCTGGTAACGATGCACGAGAGGGTACACGTGAAATGTTTCGAAAGAAGCTTCGCTCTGGTGAATTAGATGACACAATAATCGAATTAGACGTAGCAGACACATCCAATCCTTTTCCCACTATGGATATCCCTGGCCAGCCTGGCGGGGGCATGGGAATGATGAATTTGGGCGATTTATTTGGTAAAGCAATGGGTGCTCGTACAATTAGAAAACGGTTAACAGTCTCCCAAAGTTATGATGTTTTAATTGGAGAAGAGGCCGATAAACTGTTGGATGACGAAACTGTAACTAAAAGTGCTCTTGAATCTGTTCAAGATAATGGAATTGTTTTTCTTGATGAAATTGACAAAGTCTGTGCGCGCTCTGATGCTCGCGGTGGTGATGTTAGTCGCGAAGGTGTGCAACGAGATCTTTTACCACTTATTGAAGGTACGACAGTTAATACAAAACATGGTCCGGTTAAAACAGATCATATCCTGTTCATTGCATCTGGAGCATTTCACATTGCTAAACCATCTGATTTGTTGCCAGAGTTACAAGGTCGGTTACCAATAAGAGTTGAACTAAGAGCCCTCACAGAAGACGATTTTATTCGAATTCTTACTGAAACTGATAATGCCTTAACCCTACAATATTCATCTTTAATGGCAACTGAAGGTGTTACGATTATCTTTGAACCTGAAGGCATTAGAGCTTTAGCTCGCATTGCTGCAGAGGTTAACCAAACTGTTGAAAATATAGGTGCCCGACGCCTTTATACAGTCTTAGAGCGTGTATTTGAAGAACTGTCTTTTACGGCGCCTGATCGTGATGGAGAATCCATTACTGTTAACACCAAATTTGTAGAGGAACATTTAGGTGAGCTTGCACGATCCACAGATTTAAGCCGGTATGTACTTTAAAGTTTTGCATTTAACATGCTGACGGTAAATATTTTATGTTTGAAAATTTCAATATCTACCTTTTGAAATAAACACTAACTTCGATATAAATTCTTTTACGTTTAAGAAAATAACGTTCTTTTAGAAAGCCTTCCGTTGGTAAATACATTCCAGCCTCGTCTGGTAACATTTTTGAGTCAAAACAGCCGCTGGCTTGCAGCGGGCGGGTTACTTACGTTTCTATCATCTTTTGGGCAAACATCTTTCATTTCAATCTTTGCTGCCCAAATACAATCCGACTTTAACTTAACTCATGGAAATTGGGGTGCAATCTACTCAGTTGGAACAGCGGCGTCAGCAGCCGTTATGATTTGGGCAGGTAGCTTAACAGATCATTGGCGAGCCAGAAGCCTTGGTATCATGGTATTAACGTTATTAGCTGCATCGTGCCTAGCAATGGCCATCAACCCATTAGCAGGTTTATTGCCATTCGTGATATTTGCATTGCGCCTAACTGGCCAGGGTATGTGTAGTCAAATTGCTGTTGTTTCAATGGCTCGCTGGTTTGTCGCAACAAGGGGAAAAGCATTAGCAATTGCGACACTTGGATTTTCAATTGGTGAAGCTGTATTGCCAATCACATTTGTTGCTTTGCTAACTATTATACCTTGGCGGTCGCTTTGGATTGTTGCAGCAGTTATCGCAATTTTTTCTATTCCTATATTGCTGAAGCTATTGCGTACCGAACGCACTCCTCAGTCAATGGCATCAGATAATCAACATTCTGGTATGCTAGGCCAGCATTGGGACCGTAAAAGTACATTATTTCATCCATTATTTTGGTTGGTAGTACCTGCGATACTTGGAATATCCGCCTTTAATACCGCCTTTTTCTTCCATCAAGTTTATTTTGCTGAAGTTAAAGGGTGGTCTCATCTTGCAATTGTTTCACTTTTCCCAGTTTATACTGTTGTCGGAATTATTGCGATGTTCATATCTGGCATGGCGTTAGATCGCTTTGGTACCTCCAGATTAATGCCTATTTATCAACTTCCTATGATTTTTGCATTTCTGATTTTTGCAAAATCCACATCATTATTTCAGTTAAGTGTTGGATTTGTTTTTCTTGCCATTTCAAGTGGAGCGAACTCGACTATACCAACCGCTTTTTGGGCAGAGTTTTTTGGAACACGCTATATCGGATCAATCAAAGCAATGGCCACCGCTGTTATGGTGCTGGGGTCTGCTATTGGCCCTGGCTTAACTGGCTTATTAATTGATTTTAAAATAGATATAACTATGCAGTATATTGGCGTGGCTGTTTATTTTATAATCGCGAGCCTTCTAGTAACAGTAGGTATTCATCATTCCAAAAAAGACTTACCGAACTTTCTTTAAATAAACGTAATATGCGCCACCACCTCCGTGACGAACATGGGCCTGCGTTACCTGCAATATAGCCAAAGACAAAGGGGGATTGTTAAGCCACTGAGGCACTTGGTGACGTAATACGCCAATCCTTACAGGTATTGGACCTCCATCATCACGCTGCTTACCTTTGCCTGTCACAACTAGAACCAATCTTTTGCCTTGGCTCTGCGCGCTTAAAATGAATCTTGTAAGAACAGGGTGTGCACGCTCCAATGTCATCCCATGTAAATCAATTTTTCCTTCTGGACGAAGTTTACCCCGCATCAACCTCGCATATGCTTTACGGTCCATGCTAATTTTTCTACCAGCTACCTGTTCACTCACAGACATTGCAAGATCAAGATGAACAAGTTGCTTGTTTACGAGCCCTGAAAAGGTTTTTGGAACAAAATCAACCTTTGGTTTTTCAAGGTTGGATATTTTTATTGGCGTTACAAAGTTATCTGATTTGACTAGTTTATTAAAACGTATTTGATCAGTTTTTTCAGTTGCTTTACGCCAGAGTTCTTCTTCATCTGGACGTAATCTTCGGCGCCTCATATCGCACCATCAGGAAGTAAAGCATATGCTTGTTGAATTGGCATCAATACCATCATTTTTCCTGTATCACGTAATTTTCCTGCAGCCATACCAGCAACATCACCAGTACCATAAAAAATATCTGCGCGCTGCGCTCCTTTAACCGCAGATCCAGTATCTTGGGCTATCATCAAACTTCTAAGTGGATTTTCACCATCTTTTTCAATCCATACTGGAGCACCAAGCGGTACAAATTTAGGATCAACTGCCACAGTACGCATTTTTGTAATCGATCTATTCATTGCACCCCGAGGGCCACGTTCTGGCGCAAGATCATTTATTTCTCTAAAAAAAACATATGATGGGCTATGATACAATAACTCTTTACCTTTAATAGGGTTACGCCGTACCCAATTCTTAATAACCTGAGCACTAACTTGATGAGGCTCATATACACCACGTTTTACTAACTCCGTACCAATAGAACGGTAATCATGGCCATTAGCACCGGCATAACCAACTCGTAAGGTTTGGCCGCTAGGTAATCGAATACGCCCAGAGCCTTGAATTTGTAAAAAGAACAATTCAACTGGATCATCAACCCAAGCTATTTCAAGATTACGACCATTCATGACATTAGTTTCAAGAATTTGTCGTCGAGAAAACCAAGGGCGCGATATGAGAGCCTCTTTAGGCAGTGCATATACTGGATAACGATAACTACTGGTTTCAGTTAAAGAACCCTTTAACTCAGGTTCAAAATAGCCTGTAAATAGTGGTATTTTACCATCTTCAATTAGAACTGGTCGAAAAAACAGTTCAAAAAAGACCTTAGCTTCCGGTTTATCTTTTGCTAGTTTACAAAGTACTTCCCAAATCGGCTCAGCCATATCACTGCAAGTATTTAGAAAAGCTGCCAAGGCAGCCGCATGGTTATCCTGTTTCCACCCGTCGAGAGTTGTGTAGTCCATAACTGTATATTTTATTTCGGCTTCAGCATATTGAATCATAAAGCCGATTATACAAAGGACACTAAGACTTTTCTGGACTATGCGTCTGTAGACACCAACAACCAATTTGGGTTATCTGCCCCCATAATGCGTACAAAAGACCAGGTATCTTTTTGTTTTTTCACTTTGGTTGGGCCCCCCTCAACGATATTTCCTTCCTGGTCCCATACTGTTAAATTCAATTCTGCAGCAAACCTGATTGTTAACTCGGCTTCATTAGTAGCCTTATTAAAGGTTGCGTCTAAGAGCTTAGTTTCGCTCACTCCAATAAATACAGCTTCAATTTTGAGGCCTTGATCTTCTCGAGCAGCCACTCCATTAACAAAAGACTCATAAATATCTTCCGATAATAACGGTTGAATTTCTGAAAGGTTTCCTTGTTCAAATCCCATAACAATCATTTCGTAGGCACCGCGTGCACCCTGCAGGAAATCAGTAACATCAAACGAAGTTTCAATACGTTTCATTGATGTCAAAGCTTGTGCTGCTTTGCTGTCTTCAGGTACATGGTCAATGATATCTAAATCAGGACCTCCTTCGATAACCTCTAACTCAGGTTTAATTTGGCTATTAGGCTCTAATTTAGGAAGTTGCGGTTTTTCAAATCCGTCCCGTGACCCTAACACATTTTTTAATCTTAAGATTAAAAAAATAGCTATTCCGGCTAGGACTAATAACTGAATCAGCGGAGAGTTCATTTTTACCTCATTAAGCGCGCTTGGGTAGCGTGACCCTATAAGTTAATCTATGTAGGGGGTAGGTCAGGCCAAGTCCACCACAGCTCTGAAAAGAATGACAAGAGAGGATATCGTCTATGTGGTTATTTATAGCATTTATTGCTATTCCATTAATCGAAATTGTTCTTTTTATCCAAGTTGGTGGAGCGATAGGCTTACCGTCAACTTTATTAATAGTGATTTTTACTGCTATTTTAGGTACTTTCCTACTAAAAAATCAAGGCTCTCAGGCATTTTCGCGTATTACATCGTCATTCCAAAAACTAACTGACCCAAGTGAGGCACTTGCTAATGGGGCAATGATTATTTTTGCAGGTGCACTTTTACTTACACCTGGTTTCCTCACTGATATAATTGGACTTTCTTTGCTAATACCTTATGTCCGATTAATGGTCTTTAAATGGGTCAGATCTCGACTAAACATTAACAAATTCACATCAAACCAAAATAGAAACCCACACAACAATCAAGAAAATGTAATAGATGGCGAATATTTTGATGTTTCACAGGAAAAGGGAGGAAACAAAAATCCGTCAGGTTGGACTAAGGATTGAGACCCGTTAATCAAGGTGTTACGAGATACCCAAATTTGATGATCTCTTGGAGTATTATAAATTGGCAAAAGAAGAAAAAACTACGCCTCCAGCACCGCAAATGCGCGTTCTAGGTCAATTCATTCGCGATATGTCATTTGAGAATATAATGGCACAAAAAGGTGGTGCGCCAGAAATGCAGCCTGATGTTCAGGTGCAAGTGAATCTTGACGCAAAAAAAAGATCACAGGAAAACCAGTTTGAATCATCAATAAAACTTAACGTAACGTCTAAAGATAAAGAAAGCGGTTCCGTTTTATTTGTTTTAGAGATTGATTATGTTGGTATGTTTTTCATTGATAACATTCCAGATGCTCAAATGCATCCATTCTTATTAATTGAATGTCCTAGAATGATTTTTCCATTTCTCAGGCGGGTGGTTAGCGATATAACTAGAGATGGTGGATTTCCACCACTCAACCTAGAAAATATCGACTTTGTATCCTTATATCGCAATGAAATTAATAAAAGGCAGGCAGAAGATGCGCCAGCCGATAAAACTTTAAATTAAATGTTCGTATTATTACTCGGTAGCTGGGCTACCGAGTTTATTATTTCCAAAGTGTAGTATTGCCAAGTTTGCGGATAAATTCCTCGTGTGCTTTTTTTTCTATATCAGAGATTCTAGATCTTAATGGCAAAGAACGCTCAGGTAAGGTCCAATCTGATTCTGGATGCAACCCGGTTGATTGATTAAAGGCTGTGGATAAAGCAAAGTCAGGTTGTCTTCCTCCTATTAGTTCCAAGTAAACCTCGGCAAGAATTTCGCTATCCAGGAGAGCACCGTGCAATGTTCTCGAAGAATTATCTATTGCAAAACGACGACATAATGCATCTAACGAAGCAGGAGAACCAGGAAAACGCCGTCGAGCAATATCCAAAGTATCGATTGCTTGATCTTTAGGCAGCTGAGGCAGATTTATAGACGCTAGCTCAGCATTTAAAAATTTCATATCAAATGCAGCATTATGAATTATTAGCTTAGTATCACCAATAAAATTTAAGAATTTATTTGCAATTTCAGCAAACTTTGGCTTTCCACGAAGAAAATCGCTACTAAGGCCATGAACATCAAAAGCTTCTTGTGGTATATCCCGTTGAGGATCTATGTATTCATGGAAAACATTTTCTGTAGGTACATGACGCACAAGTTCAATAGCTCCAATCTCAACTATTTTATGTCCTGAAAAAGGATCTAAACCTGTAGTTTCCGTATCTAAAACGATTTCACGCATTTTTTATTTTTTTCCTAATTTCTTTTAATATTTCTTGTGCTTGGATTTGAGCATGAACGATAGTATCGGTCTTTATTGTATAATCTGCTAATTCACATTTAGTTGTATTGAGCATTTGATTATCAAGAATGATAAGAAATTCTGAATGCGAAAGATTGCCTCTATTTAAAACACGGTCTTTCTGAATATCAGTTGATACGTACACACAGACAGTCGCATCCAATAGTGTTTCTGCGTTTTTTTCAAATAACAGAGGTATATCTAAAACAATTATATCTGACTTTGATTTTTCGATGGATATTTTTCGATCTTCAAAGACTAAAGGATGAATTACAGCTTCGATTTGAGAAAGAGCAGTTGTGTCATTCGCTATAATACTTTTTAAAACGGAGCGTGAAACTTCACCATCAATAATCGCTTCTGGAAAAATAGCGGCTATCGGTGCAACACCAGCGCCTGCAGAAGAATATAACCGATGAACTGCTTCATCTGCGTCCCATAAATCACAACCTAAATTTACAAAAATTTGCGCCGTGGTGGATTTACCCATTCCGATTGACCCTGTTAAACCAAGTTTAAAAGTCATTGTAATGCTATAGCACGGGTATCGTTATCTACTGTCGGCCGTAATCCAAACCATCGTTCAAATCCTGGAACGGCTTGGTGCAATAACATTCCCAACCCATCGATTGTAACGCAACCAATCTGTCTAGCAGTTGTAAGTAAGTCTGTCTCTAATGGAGTGTAAACAAGATCTGTCACAATTGTATTTATGGATAGCCCATCTAACGGTATCCGCATTTCCTTTTTTCCAACCATTCCAAGAGCAGTGGTATTTACAACTAAGGCAGAACCTTCAAGAATATTACCTGCTTGAACCCAGTCGATAACTTTCACTCGGTTTCCGAAATTTTCAGCAAGACTTTCTGCTCTAATTTTAGTTCTATTTGTTAACAAAATCTCTGGCACTCCAGAATCAAGCAAGGAAGAAATTACAGCCCTTGCTGCGCCACCAGCACCCAAAACGGTTGCAGGCCCAGCCGAGGGATTCCAGTTTGGTGCACCACTTTTTAAATTCTCTAAAAAGCCATATCCGTCTGTATTATCAGCATGAATCTTGCCATCTTTACGGAAAATTAATGTATTAGCTGCACCAATTAAAGTGGCCCTATCTGTAACTAAATCAGCTAATTCAAGCACAGTCTCTTTATGAGGAATTGTGATGTTAACTCCAACAAAACCAGCTTTAGGCAGAACTTTCAATACTTCTTTCAAATTTGAAGTATTCACATCCATTGGTATATATGCCCCAGCTATATTATATTTTTTAAGCCAATACCCATGAATTTCTGGAGATTTACTATGCGCAATCGGTGTTCCAATAACACCCGCAAGTGGGATTTTATTTGTCATAATTTTAAACTACCCTTCGATTACACCGCGTAATGTCAAGAACGCTAATAATTCTAAAAGTGGTAAACCAAGAACATGGAAATAGTCTCCTTCCACGCTGCGAAAAAGCCGAACACCTTCAGCCTCTAACTGATATCCACCAACACAGTTTTTTATTTGATCCCAGTTTCGATCGATATATTTGTCAATGTACGATGCTGATACATCGCGCATTCTCAAACGCACATGCCCGATGTGGCGCCATATTGGACGATTTTCATGATAAACAACTGCCGCAGAAAATAAATCGTGTTGTTTTTTGCGCATATTTAGCAACTGCTGCTGTGCGTTTTTACGATCGCTTGGCTTAGATAATAACGAACCTTCAAAAGATAGAACCTGATCACACCCAATAACCATTGATTTCGGGTACTTATTAGCTACCTTACGTGCTTTAAAATCGGCTAAAGTGTCTGCGATATCTCGGGGTGAATTATGATTGGCTATCATTGTTTCTTTAACAATATCTTCATCAACTCGAGCTTTAATTATTTCAAACTCAAGGCCAGAATTGCTCAATAGATCTGCTCGAGTTTTTGAACTGGAAGCCAGTATAAGCGAAATAGACATGTGCATAACTCTGTAAATCTATAGGGAGTATTTTTAATATATCAGCGATAAAACAGTTTTTCTTTCAAACCTACGGTAAAAATGATTGTTACAGGTACTTTTACTTATATTACTCCTAGCTGTATAAGGATAAACGTATCGCAAGGGATAACTAATTAATACAAGTTAATGAACATTTTTATCCCATGTTTAGATATAAATAAATTTTTTAACTTACTGATATTTATATAAAATTTTTCTTTTTACACTTACTATAATTTTTTATGGATATTAATAAACATAATGATAAGTATAAGGAAAACCATTTAATCCACAGAAGATGGCAACACTACTAAATCATCATCTTTTCTATCTTCTTTATTTATTATTTAAGTGAGAGATAAAAAGGACGGATGCATGTATGATTTTATCATTTATTTATATCCATGGATTAAAGCATTTCATATAATGTCTGTAATAGCTTGGATGGCTGCCTTATTTTATTTGCCGCGTTTATTTGTCTACCACGCAGAACAAGTCGGTTTAAAAGGTGAAACCCATCAACTATTTCAAACAATGGAATATAGATTATTAAAAATAATAATGAACCCTGCGATGCTCGCAACATGGATACTTGGACTATGTCTAGCTATCATCCCTGGTATAGTTGATTGGGGCGCTATATGGCCGTGGACAAAGCTTTTTAGCATACTGAGCATGACTGCATTTCATGGATGGCTAGCTGGCCAGCGTAAAATGTTTGCTAATGGTGGACCAATTAAAACTGGGCGAAATTATCGCGTAATGAATGAAGTTCCAACATTATTAATGGTCATTATCGTTTTATCCGCAGTAGTAAAATTTTGAAACATTGACTTGTTTGGGTTGTCGCCTTATGGACCTAAATGCACCCTGTTCAGGGAAATTGCATATAGCTTTTATGTTTTAACTAACTAGAAATTACCTGATTCAGGGTGATTGAGTGAGTATTACTATGACAACAGAACGCCTTGCACTTGCCGAGTTAAAAGCAAATAGTCCTAAAGACCTTTTAAATATGGCAGAAGAACTGGAAATTGAAAACGCTTCCACCATGCGAAAAGGTGAGATGATGTTTCAAATTTTGCGTGAACGCGCAGATGAAGGTTGGGAAGTATCTGGAGATGGCGTTTTAGAAGTATTACAGGATGGATTTGGCTTTCTTCGCTCTCCAGAAGCGAATTACCTACCTGGTCCTGATGATATTTATGTTTCTCCTGAAATGATCCGTCAGTATTCTCTGCGTACAGGAGATACGATTGAAGGTGTTATCAAAGCCCCAGATGATGCGGAACGTTATTTTGCATTAACTAATGCTACTCGAATTAATTTTGAAGACCCGATAAAAGTTAAACATAAAATAGCATTTGATAATCTGACACCATTGTATCCAGATGAAAGAATGACAATGGAAACAGATGACCCGGCGACTAAAGACAGGTCTGCCAGAATTATAGATCTGGTATCCCCTATTGGTAAAGGCCAAAGATCTTTGATAGTGGCTCCACCCCGAACTGGTAAAACAGTTTTACTTCAAAATATTGCTTCTAGTATCGCAAAAAACCATCCAGAATGTTATTTAATTGTTTTGTTAATTGATGAGCGACCAGAAGAAGTTACAGACATGCAACGATCTGTTAACGGTGAAGTTGTAAGTTCAACGTTTGATGAGCCTGCTACGAGGCATGTAGCAGTTTCTGAAATGGTGATCGAAAAGGCAAAACGCCTTGTTGAACATAAACGAGATGTAGTAATATTGTTGGATTCAATAACAAGACTTGGTAGAGCTTTTAATACTGTGGTTCCTTCATCAGGTAAAGTATTGACTGGCGGTGTAGATGCAAACGCGCTTCAACGTCCAAAACGATTTTTTGGGGCAGCACGAAATATCGAAGAAGGTGGTTCACTTACAATTATTGCGACTGCTCTTATCGATACTGGTAGCCGCATGGACGAAGTTATCTTCGAAGAATTTAAAGGCACAGGCAATTCTGAAATTGTTTTAGATCGTAAAATAGCAGATAAGCGTGTTTTCCCAGCAATTGACATTTTAAAATCTGGTACAAGAAAAGAAGATCTTTTAGTTGATAAAGTAGATTTAGCAAAAACTTTTGTTCTTCGTCGTATTTTGAATCCAATGGGCACTACTGATGCCATTGAATTTTTAATATCCAAGTTAAAACAAACTAAAACAAATTCTGATTTCTTCGATTCTATGAACACCTAACCCGAGTTGAGAGGTTTGGCGGAATGGATACAATATTTGCTCTTGCAACGGCGCAAGGCAAGGCTGGTGTGGCAATTATTAGGATTTCTGGTCCACAAGCATTTATTGCAGCCGAAATTTTATGTCACTCGGTACCACCTAATCAGGGTCCAAAACTAAAAACACTAGTTGATGAGAACGGTTTAGTTTTAGACCGTGCTTTGGTTCTTAGTTTTTCTGGTCCTAAAAGTTTTACCGGAGAAGATACTGTTGAATTTCATCTACATGGCAGTACTGCAGTAATTTCTATAGTTTTAAAAACTCTTGGATCAGGTGTGGCAAGGCTTGCAGAACCAGGAGAATTTACGCGCAGAGCGCTAGATAATAATAAGTTGGATTTAGCCCAAGTTGAAGGTTTGGCTGATTTAATTGAAGCTGAAACTGAGGTCCAACGGCGACAAGCTCTCCGGGGTATGGTTGGTGATTTGGGTAAACATATCGAAGAGTGGCGTAAAAAGCTAATTCGCTCAGCGGCTCTTATCGAAGCAACTATTGATTTTTCTGATGAAGATGTCCCAGTGGATGTAAGTGTTGAGGTTATACATTTATTAGGAGAAGTTGAAGCAGGGTTAACGCTTCAATTAAAAGGTTTTTCGGTCGCTGAACGTATACGTACTGGATTTGAAGTTGCTATAATTGGCTCGCCCAACACTGGAAAATCAACTTTATTAAATGCATTGGCTTGCCGAGAGGCGGCTATAACATCAGAGTACGCTGGAACAACTAGGGATATCATTGAAGTTCGTATGGATTTAAATGGTGTACCTGTTACATTACTTGATACTGCGGGTTTACGTCAGGCAATGGATGAAATTGAAATTATTGGAATAAATCGAGCTATATCACGTGCTAAACAGGCTGACTTACGGATATTCTTAAAAGAACCAGATGAGATTTTACCTCTTTTGGCTTTATCAGACGATATTATTTTGGCACCAAAAGCAGATTTAAGAAACGATGATTTACCGTCTGTTTCAGGAATAACTGGTGAAGGATTATCAAATCTTACGGCTGAAATTTCAGAAAAATTAAAATCACGTATCGCATTAGCAGGGTTAGTAACTCATGAAAGACATAACACCGCAATAAAAGAGTCTTTGATTAAGCTTGTAGCTGCGAAACAGCATATTAGCCTCGGACCCGACCATTATGATATTACTGCTGAAGAGATTCGATCGGCAGTTCGGTGTCTAGAAGTAATTATTGGGCGAGTAGATGTAGAAAACCTACTTGATGAGATTTTTTCTAGCTTTTGCCTAGGCAAGTGATGGAGTGTTTCACGTGAAACAATTTGATGTTGTTGTTATCGGTGGTGGTCATGCGGGATGTGAGGCGGCTCATGTGTCCGCGCGAATGAACACTTCGACTGCTCTTATTACGATGAAGCGTGAAGGTATCGGTGTTATGTCATGTAATCCCGCTATTGGTGGTTTGGGTAAGGGACATCTTGTTCGGGAAATAGACGCACTTGATGGTTTAATGGGACGCGTTGCAGATGCATCCGGAATTCAATTTAGGTTATTAAATCGACGGAAAGGTCCTGCGGTACAAGGGCCGCGAACACAGGCCGATCGTACAGAATATCAACGTACAATGCAAAAAATAATAGAAAAAACACAAAACTTAACTGTAGTAATTGGTGAAGTCGTTGATTTTATAATGGTTGGTAATAGAGTTGCCGGTGTGAAACTTTGCGATGGTTCTGAAATTTATTCGAAAATTGTTATTTTGACCACAGGAACATTTCTCCGGGGCGTTGTTCACATAGGAGATAGCTCTTACTCTGGTGGCCGTATGGGCGATAAAGCCGCATTTTTGCTAGCTGAACGTATTGATAGCTTTTGTCTTCCTTTAGGGCGGTTGAAAACAGGAACACCACCTCGATTAGATAGTCAGACGATCGCGTGGGAACAGTTAGAGTTTCAAGCTGCAGACAAAGACCCTACTTTATTTTCTTTTATGTCGAGCAAACCAGCGCTTCCCCAAGTAAACTGTGGAATTACTCATACAAACCCCCAAACCCATGATATTATTCGGAAAAACCTTGAATTATCAGCAATGTACGGTGGACATATTGAAGGAGTTGGACCTAGATATTGTCCTTCTATTGAGGATAAAATTATTCGTTTCTCAGATAAAAGCTCGCACCAAATATTCTTAGAACCTGAAGGATTGACCGACCGTACTGTTTATCCAAACGGGATTTCTACGTCATTACCTCAAAGCGTCCAGGTTGAATATGTACAATCTATATCGGGACTGGAGAAAGCAAAGATACTACAGCCGGGATATGCAATTGAGTATGATTACGTTGATCCTCGAGCTCTAAATGGAGATCTTAGTCTTTGCGATGTGCCTGGTTTATTTTTTGCAGGTCAAATCAACGGCACAACCGGCTATGAAGAGGCTGCAGCGCAAGGTCTTGTTGCCGGTCTTAATGCGGCGCGTTCAATTAAAGGTGAAGAGCCAGTCTTATTTCAGCGGGATAATAGCTATATTGGCGTAATGATTGATGATTTAACAACGCGTGGCGTAACAGAGCCTTACCGCATGTTTACATCGCGTGCTGAGTTTAGGCTGTCGTTAAGAGCAGATAATGCAGATCAACGACTTACAGATATGGGTGTTGAAATTGGATGTGTAGGGGAAAAACGGCAAAAATCATACTATTATAAAAAAGAACAGCTAAATATCGGGCGTAGGCTGCTACTGGGTACACTTTATACACCAAAGGTTATTTCCGATGCTGGGATCTCCATTAATCAGGATGGGACAAAAAGATCAGCCTTTCAGCTCTTATCCTTTCCAGACGTTACATTTGACAATATAAAAAATCTTGATCCCTCACTAGTGGTTGTTTCAAAGGATATTGCCGAACAGTTGTCAAAAGACGCACTTTACTCAAATTATATCGATCGGCAAAAAAAAGATGTTGAAAAATTAAAAAGAGATGAAAAGCATAAAATCCCACGAAATTTTATTTATGCAGAGATTTCTGGATTAAGCGCTGAACTGATGGGTAAGCTGGAGTTAGTTCGCCCATCTAATCTTTCTCAAGCAAGTAGGATCGATGGTATGACGCCGGCTGGACTGGCCCTTATTCTGGGTCGTATTCGTTTTTTAGAAAAGAAATCAGCGTGATAGAAGTGCCTACATGGTTTTTACAGGATGTTTCACGTGAAACATTGGATAAATTATGCGTATATAAAAAGCTTTTGAAAAAATGGACCAAAAAAATAAATCTTATATCTAGGTCTACATATGACCATATCGCAGATCGTCATATTTGGGACTCAGCTCAAATTTTTGAACATATTGAAGGGAGGTGGGTTGACTTAGGAAGTGGAGGTGGGCTGCCAGGTGTGGTCCTTGCAATTTTAGCTGATGGTAAAAAAAAGCCCTTAAATATTGTTCTAATAGAAAGTGACATACGAAAAGCAACTTTCTTGAGGACATGTAGTACTAAGCTAGAAGTTCCACTGAAAGTTATTTCGCAAAGAATAGATTGTATTGAGCCTCTGAATGCTGAAATTATATCAGCACGGGCTTTAACGAATTTGAATAATTTGATTGAGTTAGCAGAAATGCACTTAACACCAGGAGGAGCTAGCCTCTTTATGAAGGGTGCTAAATGGCAACAAGAACTTGAGGAGGCACGTCGTAATTGGCAGTTTTCTTGTGATGTGAAGCCTAGCTTGACTAATCCTGACGCGGCTATTTTGAGAATAAAGGATATCCGTCGTGTTGGACACTAATTGCCTATCTGAGCCAAAAATCATTTCTATTACAAATCAAAAAGGTGGAGTTGGTAAAACAACAACAACTGTGAATTTGGCAGCAGCTTTAGCGGAAAAAAAATACTCTGTGCTGGTGATTGATCTTGATCCACAAGGAAGTGCGTCGACAGGCTTAGGGATCGATATGGACGCTCGATCCTTTACTACATATGACTTACTTATTGATAATATTGACTTAAATGATATTATTTTAAAAACGAATTTTATCAATATATCTATTATACCAGCAACTGTAGATTTAAGCTCAGCTGATATTGATTTAATTTCAAATGAGCGACGCAGCTTTTTACTTCATGATGCGTTACGTCAGCACAAAATGAAAAATTTTAACTTTGACTATATCCTTATTGATTGTCCGCCATCTCTAAATTTACTGACCATCAATGCCATGATAGCGTCACACTCTGTATTGATTCCACTTCAAAGTGAGTTTTTTGCTTTGGAAGGCCTTTCTCAGTTGATGCTCACAATCCGCGAAGTCCGTCAGATTGGAAACCCTGATTTGCGTATAGCAGGTATAGTTCTGACGATGTATGATGCTCGCAACAATTTATCCTTACAAGTTGAAGAAGATGCGCGAAATAATTTAGGTGATCTCGTGTTTAAAACCTGTATACCGCGTAATGTTCGCGTTAGTGAATCGCCATCTTTTGCGATGCCTGTTTTGAGTTATGATACAACTTCAAAAGGCGCTAACGCATACCGAGAATTAGCAGTTGAATTAATTGAACAAAACTGAGCAAGAAAGTTTAACTAATGGTGAGTAGCGATAAAAAACGTGGGCTGGGACGTGGCTTATCTGCTTTGATGGCGGATGTTAACGAACCAAAGACAAATGAAATTATTAAATCTTTAGATCAAACAGTTGCTATTGAACGTATCCGTCCGAATCCCAATCAGCCTCGTAAAAATTTTGAAAGTAACTCTTTAGATGATCTAGTTGCGTCAATTAAAGAAAAAGGTGTTTTGCAGCCGTTAATTGTACGCACAGTGGGTAATAATTTTGAAATTGTGGCTGGTGAACGCCGTTGGCGCGCTGCGCAAAAAGCTCAAATTCACAAATTGCCAGTTATTATTAGAAACTTTACGGATGCAGAGGTTCTTGAAGTAGCTATTATAGAGAACATTCAACGGGCAGACTTAAATCCAATTGAGGAAGCCGCTAGTTTTAGACAATTAATGGAACGTTTTGGCCATACTCAAGAAATGTTGGCAGAAGCACTAGGGAAAAGTCGTAGTTATATTGCAAATTTGCTGCGATTATTAAACTTACCTAAAGCTATTCAAGAATACGTATTGAGAGGTGATTTAAGCGCAGGTCATGCCCGCGCTTTAATAACAATTGAAAAACCAGAAATTATCGTAAAAAAGATAATAGAAGATGGATTGTCTGTTAGACAGACCGAAGCCTTAGTCAGAAAGCTTTCTTTAGGTGCAGACGAAGGAAAGCCAAATAAAGAAATTGTGAGAAGGCGTAGTGAGAAAGACGCCGATACACGCGCACTTGAAAGTGATTTATCGGCTGCTTTAGGTTTAAAAGTGTCATTGTCTTTTGATACAAACGGACAGACGGGACAATTAAAACTTCGTTATAATTCATTGGATCAATTAGACGACTTGTGCCGAAAGCTTAGTATTTAAACTTCCAAAAGGGTCCTTAAAATACTATTTAAGACGTTAAATCCTTGCTTTGTTGTGGAAATTATCCCGTTTCTGTCTTGTATAAAATTAAGATCTATTAAATCTGCAATTCTATTTTGATTGAGTGGATACCCCGATAGATTGGAATATCGGTTTTTATTTATACCCTCTCTGAGGCGCAAGCCCATTAACAAAAACTCACTTGCCTGCTCTTTCCCGGTAAGTAATTCTCGTGTTTCTCGAGAAGTGTTTGAAAGCCACTCAGAAGGTATTAATTTTTGCTCCACGGCCAGCCTTGTGCCATTTATTGTAATACGGCCATGCGCTCCAGGTCCAATTCCAATGTAGTCACCATACCTCCAGTATACGAGGTTATGGCGTGATTCATTTCCATCCGTTGCATGGTTAGATACTTCATATCGATTGATATAATTTGCCTCACAGATGTCCTGTGTCAGTTGATACATATCAGCAGATAAATCTTCGCTGGGAAGACCTGTTAATTTTCCCGCTTGGTATCGATCTCCAAACGCAGTCCCAGCTTCAATAGTCAGTTGATAAAGTGATACGTGATCTAGTCCTAACGTTAAAGCATTTGTGAGTTCTGCTTCCCAGTCTGCCAGCGATTGATTTTGTCGACCATACATCAAATCAAAACTTACACGACTGAATTTTTTTCTAGCAATATCAAATGCTTGAAGACCTTCTTGCGCAGTATGTAGTCGCCCTAAGGCGCGTAAGTCAGGATCATTTAAAGCTTGAATACCCATTGATATTCGGTTCACTCCTGCAATTTGAAAATCTGAAAATTTAGAAGCTTCAACTGAGGTTGGGTTAGCTTCAAGCGTAACCTCAATATCATTTGCTATAGGCCAAATTTCATGGACTACATCTAAAATATCACCTACTGTTTGTGGCTCCATTAAACTTGGTGTTCCACCGCCAAAAAATACTGATTGTAAAACTCTGCCAGTCGTTTCTTGGCCAACTCTCCTGATTTCGCCTATAAACTCTTTCCGCCATTTATCATGGTCAATAGATTTCGTGACGTGGCTGTTAAAATCACAATAAGGGCATTTGGCTGCGCAAAAAGGCCAATGTACGTACAGACCAAAGCCGCCTGCTTGCCAGTCCTCAGCCAAAACAGCCTGCAATCAATTTTTTGAAACTGTCCGCTCTATGGCTGATAGAGTTTTTCTCATCAGGAGTCATTTCTGCAAATGTGCGATTATGGCCGATTGGTTGGAACATTGGGTCATATCCATGACCGAGTGCACCGCGAACTGGCCAAACTAAAGTGCCTTCCACAGTACCTTCGAAAACTTCTTCATGATCGTCTGGCCACGCTAATACGAGTGTTGAACAAAAACGCGCTAAGCGTGGATGTGTTGCATTGATTGCTTCTAATTCGACGTGAGTACGCTCCATAGCCATTAAAAAATTTCTTCCGTTAGGTGTCTCCGCCCAATCTGCAGTATAAACGCCTGGATTGCCGTTAAGTGCAGCAACTTCGATACCGGAATCATCAGATAGAGCAGGCATGCCAGAGGCTTTTACTGCTGCGAGAGCTTTTATTCGTGCATTCCCTACAAAAGTGTTTTCTGTTTCTTCAGGTTCTGGAAGATTTATTTCTGCTGCTCCTACAACTTTTATATTGAAGGGTGCAAAAAGCTGGACCATCTCTTCCAATTTACCAGAGTTATGCGTCGCTATAAGGATTTGGTCACCAGTAAAACGGCGTGTCATTTCAAAGCTGCTGTTTGCGCAGCTACTAATTCTCCAACACCTTTTTCTGCTAAATCAATTAGTTGGTTCATCTGGTCTCGTGAGAATGTAGAACCTTCAGCACTCATTTGGACTTCAATCTGCTGGCCATTGCCTAACATAATAAAGTTACCATCTACGCCAGCCTCACTATCTTCTGGATAGTCAAGATCAAGCACAGGTTGACCAGCATAAATGCCGCAACTGATTGCAGCGACAGGTGAAATTAAAGGGTCGCTTAGAATGTTGCCTGATTTCATAAGTTTATTTACGGCTAAGCGTAGGGCTAGCCAGCCTCCAGTAATTGAAGCACAGCGTGTGCCGCCGTCAGCTTGTATGACATCACAATCTATTGTGATCTGTCGCTCACCAAGAGCAACACGGTCTACACCAGCACGTAGTGACCGTCCAATTAAACGTTGAATCTCTACTGTTCTGCCACCTTGTTTACCTGATGTAGCTTCACGACGCATCCTGGTATTGGTAGCCCGTGGTAGCATGCCATACTCGGCAGTGACCCAACCTAAACCAGACCCTTTGATGAATGGAGGGACACGGTCCTCAACTGTCGCTGTGCACAAAACATGTGTATCGCCAATTTTTATCAGGGCAGATCCTTCAGCATGTTTTGTGAAGTCAGTTTCAATTGAAACTGATCGCATCTCACTTAATTGTCTTCCAGAAGGGCGCATGTTCTAATCCTTTTATTGTTATGTTTGGATACAGGTCGTATGGGTAATCTTGCAACCCCAGTTGACCTTTGAATTTTTGGGCTTTTAGTAGACCTGATGAGTGACACGCAGAAATTATTAGATGAAATGAATGATAGATCACGGGAAGTATTCCGTCGTGTGGTTGAAGGATACCTGTCATCTGGTGATCCGATGGGTTCTCGGACGCTGACTCGCGATTTTAGTGAAAGTGTTAGCGCAGCCACAATTCGCAATGTTATGCAAGATCTTGAGCTTATGGGCCTGTTGGATAGTCCGCATATTAGTGCGGGTCGAATTCCCACTCAACAAGGCTTGCGGATGTTTGTTGATGGTTTGCTAGAAGTTGGGATACCAGACGAATCTGACCGAGAAAAAATTGATGCCACCTTGAGTTCAAACGAACGGGATGTTGCTGGACTGTTGGATCGAGTTGGTTCTGCACTTTCTGGTGTGACACAGGGCGCTTCACTTGTTTTAACTCCAAAATACGAAGCACCCATCAAGCATCTTGAGTTTGTCTCGTTGGGTCTTGATCAGTCACTTGTGGTACTAGTGTTTGCTGATGGCCATGTTGAAAATCGCCTTTTTCAACCACCTCCGGGTCAAACTCCATCTTCTATGCGTGAAGCTGCTAATTTTCTAAATGCAATTATAGAAGGGCGTACGCTAACTGAAGTTCGTTCTATTGTCCAAACCGAGATAGCGGAGCGTCGCCAAGAAATAGATTCTCTTTCTCACGCTTTAGTTAAAAGTGGTTTAGCATCTTGGGAAGGTGAAGGTGAAACACCAGAACGCCTGATTGTTCGCGGTCGCGCAAACTTGTTAAATAGTTCTGTAGAATCAGAGGACTTGGACCTAATCCGGAATTTGTTTGATGACTTGGAACGTAAGCGTGATATCGCTGAATTCCTCAATTTGACCGAAGAAGGTGATGGAGTTCGCATTTTTATTGGCTCTGAGAACAAACTTTTTTCACTTTCGGGTTCATCTTTGGTAGTTTCACCTTATATGAACGCTGATCGTAAGATTATTGGTGCGGTTGGCGTTATTGGGCCCACGCGGCTTAATTATGGGCGAATTGTTCCAATTGTTGATTATACCGCCCAGTTGGTTGGGCGAATGCTGACTGACCGCAGTGAAAGGTAAAAAATGGCCGAGCCTAGAAATGATGATTTTCTTGACGATATTGATGTTGCTGTAGATGAAGAGTTTGCAGGCGATATTGAAGAAATTGACGATGAAGCCCTTGAATTAGACGAACTACGCGCAGAACGTGATCAGTTCAGAGACCGCTTCATGCGAGCGCTTGCAGATGCGGAAAATGCGCGTAAAAGATCAGATAAAGACCGGCGTGAAGCAGAAAATTATGGTGGCTCGAAATTGGCCCGCGATATGCTTCCAATTTATGACAATATGAAACGCGCTCTTGAGACAGCATCTGAAGAACAACGTGAATTAGCAGGTCCATTAATTGAAGGCGTTGAGCTAACAATGCGTGAATTGCTTAATGTTTTTAATAAACATGGAATAGAACTTATTTTGCCTGAAGTTGGTGATCGTTTTGACCCGCAGAATCATCAAGCTATGTTTGAAGCACCCGTCGAAGGGACAAAAGCTGGTGATATTATTCAAGTTGCCGCTGAAGGATTCATGTTACATGATCGGTTGTTGCGCCCGGCACAAGTTGGAGTGTCTTCGTCTCCGTCCAATTAAAATATACAGATAGTTATCAGTAAAAAATGTGGTCAGAGCTTGGTCGCATTTTTTAATTTATAAATAAGATCTAGAGCTTCACGTGGTGATAGCTCGTCTGGATGGATTTCTTCGAGTATTTGAAGTGCTGGTGGTGGCGCGTATTTTGCTGGTGGAGGAGTCGCATTGACTGAAAAAAGTGGGAGGTCATCAATAAGTTTTTTGTCAGTAACACTCCCCTGTCTTTCACCTGATTCAAGAGCCTCAAGTACGACGCGCGCACGCGCTATCACAGAGGGTGGTAAGCCTGCTAGTTGAGCAACTTGAACTCCGTAAGATCGATCTGCAGCACCGCGTTTCACTTCATGGAGGAAAACAACCGTACCATCCCATTCCTTGACCGTAACGGTTGCATTTTCAACACTAATTAGTTTTCCCGCTAGAGCAGTCATTTCATGATAATGTGTGGCAAAAAGTGCCCGGGACCTGTTTACATCGTGTAAGTGTTCAAGCGTTGCCCATGCAATCGATAACCCATCATAAGTTGCCGTACCACGGCCGATTTCGTCAAGGATAACGAGAGCTCGATCATCAGCTTGATTTAAAATAGCTGCAGTTTCGATCATTTCGACCATAAATGTTGAGCGTCCTCTTGCTAAGTCGTCCGAGGCTCCAACGCGACTGAAAATTTGGCTGACTAATCCAATATGTGCTGATTTTGCGGGAACGTAGCTACCCATCTGAGCTAAGATTGCAATCAATGCATTTTGCCGCAAAAAGGTAGATTTGCCAGCCATATTTGGCCCAGTTAAAAGCCAAATAGCGGTATCTTTCTCAACAGATAGGTCACAATCGTTTGCAATGAATGCGCCGCTACCTTGTTGGTGTAATGACCTTTCAACAACTGGATGGCGCCCACCAGAAATTTCAAATGTTCGTGATGAATCCAGCTTTGGTTTGCACCAACTGTTTGTTATGGCCAGTTGTGCCAGCGATGTAGCCAAATCAATTTCTGCCAGTGCTCGTGCTGTTATGGATATTTCTGCTGCAAGTTCAGATACTTGAATCCTTAGTTCTTCATAAAGATGTTTTTCAATATCTAGTGCGCGGCCGCCAGCGGTTAAAATTTTTGTTTCTAATTTAGAAAGCTCAACAGTTGTGAACCTAGTTTGATTAGCGGTAGTCTGGCGATGGATAAAAACGTCACTAAACTCAGTTGAAAACATTTTTTCTGAATGTGTGGCTGTAACCTCAATGAAATAGCCAAGAACATTGTTATGTTTAATCTTAAGTGACTGAATACCGGTTTGTTTGGCATAATCTTTTTGATATTGCGCTATTATGGATCTACCTTCATCTCGTAATTGTCTAGCCTCATCAAGTTCAGCATCTCTTCCTATTGCGATAAATCCACCATCTCTAACAAATAGTGGGGGTTCCTCCACGAGACTGGTTTCTAATTGTTCAATTAGAGAGCCGGGAATAATTAGATTGGATTTAGCGTTTTCGATTAATTTTGGTAGATTCGAAGGCGCTTCTTCATTCAAGCACTGTGCTTGAATTAATCCGTTACGAATAGCAACGAGATCTCTTGGGCCACCTCGATCAAGGGATAATCTTGATAAAGCTCGATTTATATCAGGTACGTTGCGCAATCTTAAACGTGTTTTTTCTGTATAGGTATTATTGTTGAAACAATACTCAATGGCATCTGTTCTCTCATAAATCGTTTCTAAAACGCGGGAAGGTGATGAAAGTCTTGCTTCAAGAAGGCGAGCGCCTGCGGCGGTTATTGTTTGATCTAATACAGCCAATAAAGATCCGCTTCGTCCGCCAGATAATGCGGATGTTAACTCGAGGTTTCGCCGTGTAGCCGCATCAATCTGAACCGTTTTGGTGTGTGTCTCCTGTTGTGGGGGACGTAAAAGAGGAAGATTCCCTTTCTGTGTTATTTCGAGATATTCGATTATAGACCCCATTGCGCCAATTTCGGCTCGATTGAAGGTCCCATGTCCGTCCATAGTAGAAACTTTGAATAATCTACATAACCGCTCATTACCGCCGGTACTGTCGAAGGCCGCGCGTCCAATCGAAGTTAGAGGAATTCCAAAATCTTCAACAGTGGGTCTTAGGTCTGGTTCTAGACTGTCAGGGATGATTAGTTCAGAGGGCGCTAATCTGGCCAGCTCAGGTCCAAGCATGATCTTATCAATGGCCATTGTTCGAAATTCACCGGTGGATATATCAACCCAAGCCAGAGCACATCCATTCCGTACTTCAGTAAATGCGGCAAGAAAGTTATGACTTCGTGCTTCAAGAAGCGAATCTTCCGTTAGTGTTCCGGGTGTAACCAACCGGACAACAGCTCGATTAACTACAGATTTATGGCCACGCTTCTTTGCTTCTTTTGGGCTTTCCATTTGTTCACAAATAGCAACACGAAATCCTTTACGTATAAGTGTTAGTAAATATCCTTCAGCTGAGTGAAAAGGAACACCACACATTGGGATATCACTACCATCATGTTTACCACGTTTTGTTAGAGCAATATCAAGAGCTTCTGCCGCAGCTATAGCATCTTCAAAGAACATTTCATAAAAGTCACCCATTCTATAAAATAACAGGTCGCCTTTATGGGCTGCTTTGATATCTAGATATTGCGCCATCATTGGAGTGATTGGCATGAATGCTCCCGTGTTAGTTATTTGACCTTACAAACCCGCGAAAGAGAGTAAGAGGCAAAGTCGATTGAGACGAGTGTTGCACTGAGTTAAACCAATAGAATGCAAGATAGGAAACCCGCGGAATGAATAAATCAAAGTTTACGTCGGAAGAGGCGCTTGTGTTTCATATGGAGCCGACGCCAGGCAAATTTGAAATAATGGCTACAGTGCCTATGACAACACAGAGAGATTTAAGTCTTGCATATTCACCGGGTGTTGCTGTTCCCTGTGAAGCGATCGCAAAAAACCCTGAACTTGCATATGATTATACTAATAAAGGAAATCTCGTTGCAGTAATCTCCAACGGGACGGCTGTTTTGGGTCTTGGTAACCTTGGTGCCCTAGGATCCAAACCAGTGATGGAAGGTAAAGCCGTCTTGTTCAAGCGTTTTGCTGATGTCAATTCAATTGATATTGAATTAGACACTGACGATTCTGATGCTTTTTGCCAAGCCGTAAAGCTTATGGGTCCAACGTTTGGCGGTGTTAACCTCGAGGACATCAAAGCTCCAGAATGTTTCATTATTGAGCAGCGGCTGAAAGAGGAAATGGATATTCCAGTCTTTCATGATGATCAGCATGGGACAGCAGTGATTTGTGCGGCAGGTCTGATCAATGCGTTACATCTCTCAGGTAAAAAAATTGAAGATGTAAAGATTGTTGTGAATGGTGCGGGTGCTGCTGGGATTGCTTGCATTGAGTTACTTAAAACTATGGGTGCACAGTATGGTAATTGTATTTTATGTGATACAAAGGGCGTAATTTATCAAGGTCGTACGGAAGGAATGAACCAGTGGAAATCTGCGCATGCCGTCAAAACTGATTTACGGAGTCTCAAAGAGGCAATGCATGGTGCGGACGTATTCTTAGGAGTTTCAGTCAAAGGTGCAGTAACACAAGAAATGGTTAAAAACATGGCTGATAACCCGGTCATTTTTGCAATGGCTAACCCTGATCCAGAAATCACACCAGAGGAAGCTCAAGAAATACGTAAAGATGCAACTGTTGCAACTGGACGCAGTGATTATCCTAACCAAGTTAATAATGTTTTGGGTTTCCCCTATTTGTTTCGTGGTGCCTTAGATATCCATGCACGCGCAATTAATGATGAAATGAAGATAGCTTGTGCACATGCATTGGCTGCATTGGCTAGAGAAGATGTGCCTGATGAAGTAGCACTGGCATATGGTAAAAATTTAAGTTTTGGGCGTGATTACATTATTCCTACACCTTTTGATCCACGCTTGATTTATCGAATTCCACCGGCTGTTGCTCGAGCAGGTATGGATACTGGAGTAGCTCGTAGGCCTATAATTGATATGGAAAGTTATGAATTAAGCTTAAAATCACGGATGGACCCAACTGCAAGTATTTTATCTGGTATAAATGCACGTGCTCGAGCGGCTCAGGCTCGTATGATTTTTGCAGAGGGAGACGATCCTCGTGTGTTGCGTGCAGCAGTTATGTATCAACGTTCTGGTTTTGGAACAGCGCTTGTTGTTGGTCGCGCTGACGATATTAAATCTAAACTGGAAGTAGCAGGTTTGGGCGATGCGGCGCGTGAGTTGGAAATAGTAAATGCTGCGAATACACCTTATCTCGAAAGTTATAAAAAGTTTTTGTATGAAAGGCTACAGCGGCGTGGCTTTGATAGTTCAGATGTGCATCGTTTGTCAGCACGCGACCGACACGTTTTTTCAGCGTTAATGCTAGCTCATGAACATGGGGATGGTTTGGTTACAGGAGCCACACGCAAGTCTGCTCATATTCTGGACCGCATAAACCATGTCTTTGACGCAAGCGCAGAAAGTAAAGCTGCTGGTATCACGGCCTTATTGCATAATGGCCGAATTGTATTTGTTGCAGACACGCTTGTGCATGAATGGCCTAACGAAGAGGATCTTGCGGATATTGCGGATCAAGCAGCGACTGTTGCCAAAAATATGGGTCTTGAACCGCGTGTTGCATTCGTTAGCTTTTCAACCTTTGGATATCCCGTCTCAGAACGGGCGGAAAAAATGCATCAAGCGGCGGTTGTACTTGATAAGCGAGGTGTTGATTTTGAATATGAGGGAGAGATGACTGTTGATGTTGCGCTCAATCCAAAAGCCCAACAAGCCTATCCGTTTTCTCGTCTTACAGGACCCGCCAATATTTTAGTCGTCCCTGCACGTCATTCAGCCAGCATATCTGTAAAGCTTATGCAGGAAATGGGAGGCGCGACTGTAATAGGTCCAATCCTTGCGGGCGTTGGTGGATCAATCCAGATTTGCTCATCAAACTCAACAGCTAATGATATTTTGAATATGGCTATGTTAGCGGCCTGTAAGGTGGGCTAATGGCGGTTTGGAATTTAGGATAAATCAATATTGATAATGCATATTGTGTTTTCCACTTTCCTGTAAACGATGAAACGCTCTGTGCTTTGGAATACCGTCGAGGGTCGGGATGGAAAGGGATCTAATAAGTCTGTTGCCATTGTTCGAGTGGCTTCCCGTGCGACATATATTGGGGCGGTTAGTCGTTTAGTAGAATATGGCGTAGATATGATCCAAATTAAGGGTTATCAAATGAAATGGCGGGTTACGCCTACACTTTGATTGCAAAAAATGGTGTAAATCAAATTATAATATTCTGTAGCACAAATTTAACGATTGCAGAGTATGTCATTGGGGCTGCTTTATCGATGGCGAATTCTGGAGGCGCTCTGGTGATGCTTTTGCAGGCTTTTTAGTTCGAGCTTAGATCGTGGGCTACCTATGCTTCAGTCGATACGGTTAACAATGGAGGCAGGAGCTCTAATGGTCACACGTTTGGGTACAGCGGATGTAATACCCGATTTCAAAGAAGTAGAGGACGCACTGTTAAATTAATTGCCTGAAAATGGTGCGTCAGTTCCCCATAACTCTTTCACACGAGCATCTCGACCGCATGCTTTACGGTATGCTTTATATGCACTTGCTTTTGTTTTTGGGCCAAAGCGCGTCAGGACAATCCTTTTTTGTTTATAATAATTTTGATGACCAGCATCAGCGGGATAGAAATCAGATGCCAATAAAACTGGTGTGATAACTTTTGTTCCAAGCTCATTTTGAGCCTCTGTTTTTGCTAAGTTGGCGGTACTAACCTGTGTTGGTGTAGCAAAAATAGCAGTGGTATATGACTGGCCTCGATCACAAAACTGACCACCTGCATCAGTTGGATCTATAGATCTGAAAAACATGTTAAGAAGCTTATCTAATGAAACAATATTTGGATTGAATTTAATCTGTACAGCCTCAATGTGACCCGTTCCTCCTTTTACAACTTGTTTGTAAGTTGGATTTTTAACCGAACCGCCAGTAAAACCAGGCGTGGCTTCAACGACGCCGTTGACTTTCTCAAAGTCAGCTTCAACACACCAGAAACAACCTCCAGCTACAGTTAGAGTTTCCAAGCTCTGAGCCCGTAAAAATTGAGTCTGCAGCATGAGGCCAATGGCGACTGAAATGCTCATGAAGACTATTTTATAAATACGAACGCAAGTCATGAAAAACTCCTTTTACCTTATCGTCTTACAATTTTTACCGTTACTCAAGTAACAGCATTGCGAGGTCGCGTTTGTGTGAATTGCCATTTACGAAATTGAACTCGCGACGTAAAAACCCCCATGACACGTCGAATTGCAATGTGGTCTGGGCCGCGAAATCTTTCAACCGCCATGATGTATAGTTTTGGAGCGCGTAATGATTGCTATGTTGTAGATGAACCTTTTTACGCGGCTTATTTAGCTGCAACCGGTCTAAATCATCCATTACGAAATCAGGTTATTAACTCGCAGGATACAGTGCCGACTAAAGTAGTGGAATCCTTATTTTCTCCAGTTTTGAAACCCCTTTTTTATCAAAAACATATGGCTCATCATATAACAGCTGGCTGGCCAATGTACTGGACTAAAAGAGTGATTAATGTATTTCTAATTCGCCATCCTGCGCGGGTTATTGCTAGTTATGCAAAAAAACGCGAAAGTTTGATTATTGAGGATATCGGACTTATTCAACAAGTGAGAATTTTTGAAATGGTTGAATCGCCAATTGTAATTGATTCGAGTGATATCCGCCGCGATCCAAGCGGTATGTTGCAGAAACTGTGTCATCGTATTGGTGTTGAGTGGGACGAAAAGATGTTGGGTTGGCCTAAAGGGGGTCACTCAGCAGATGGCATATGGGCGGCCCATTGGTATGGTTCTGTTCATCAATCTCAAGGATTTGAGGGAGAAGAGGGTATTCTTCCAGAGTTGACTGAGGATTATGAAAAAATCAAAAATGACGCGATGCCCTACTACGAAACACTCGCTGCACACAGAATTATTTGATACGACGATTTCGTGCAGCGATTAATTTTAAACGAAGTGCATTGAGCTGTATAAAACCTGCAGCATCTTTTTGATCATAAGCGCCAGCATCGTCCTCAAATGTTACATGTGCTTCAGAATAAAGGCTGTGATCTGACCAACGACCGACGGTACGAGCGAGACCTTTATAAAGTTTGATACGGACGGTTCCAGAAACATGACACTGGCTGTGATCTATAAGTGCTTGCAGCATTTCACGTTCAGGCGAAAACCAGAAACCGTTATAAATAAGCTCGGCATAGCGTGGCATCAATTCATCCTTAAGATGCGCAGCGCCTCGGTCCAGTGTTATTTGCTCAATACCACGGTGAGCTTCAAGCAATATGGTACCACCGGGCGTTTCGTAAATTCCTCGCGATTTCATACCAACAAATCGGCCTTCAACTAAGTCAAGACGGCCAATTCCATGTTTTCCACCAAGTTCATTTAACTTGGTTAAAATGGTAGCTGGTGACATTGGTTCGCTATTAATTGTAACGGCATCACCCTTCAGGAAACCGATTTCAACGTATTCTGGTTTATCTGGTGCATCTTCGGGTGAAACAGTACGTTGATAAACGTAATCTGGTGCATCTGCGGCCGGGTCTTCTAAAACCTTACCTTCAGATGATGTATGTAGTAGGTTTGCATCAACGCTGAACGGCGCCTCACCTCGTTTGTCTTTTGCGATCGGTATTTGGTTTTTTTCTGCAAAGTCGATTAGCTTAGTTCGACTTGATAAATCCCATTCACGCCAGGGTGCAATTACCTTGATATCTGGGTTAAGAGCATATGCCGCTAATTCAAAGCGAACTTGGTCGTTTCCTTTTCCTGTGGCGCCATGCGCTATGGCATCTGCGCCTTCGTTTGCTGCAATTTCCACAAGGCGTTTAGAAATTAGTGGTCGCGCAATGGAGGTTCCTAGCAAATAAAGCCCTTCATAAAGGGCGTTGGCGCGAAACATTGGAAATACAAAATTGCGGACAAATTCTTCGCGGAGATCTTCGATATATATCGAAGATGCACCCATCATTTCTGCTTTTAAACGAGCGGACTCCAGCTCTTCGCCTTGGCCGAGGTCTGCAGTAAAGGTTACTACCTCACATCCATATTCTGTTTGAAGCCATTTTAGAATTATTGAGGTATCGAGACCACCTGAATAAGCCAGCACAACTTTTTTTGGCGCGTTCATTTCGTATTTTCCTTTAAATATTCAGATGCCGATACCGTTTTTGTGACATAGGGGCAAGATTGACCGAAACAGATGGTCCCGTTAGGTCGGGAGATGAGTAAAAAAGGTGGTAGTATGAGCTTTCAAGATGACGCACGTGTCGGAACGCATGCAATGCGCAGTGTTTTTCCAGCAACGCCCCTTCTGCGGAATGATTTACTGTCAGATCGCTATGATGCGGAAATTTGGCTAAAGCGAGAAGATTTAAGCCCAGTCCGATCCTACAAACTACGTGGAGCTTTCAATGCGATGCGTAAAGTTACAAAACCTGGTGCTATTTTTGTTTGTGCAAGCGCTGGAAACCACGCGCAGGGCGTTGCTTTTATGTGTCGTTATTTTGAAGTACAGGGAGTTGTTTTCATGCCTGTGACGACACCTGAACAAAAAATTATGAAAACAAAAATGTTTGGTGGTTCCAGTGTTGAAATAAAGCTGACAGGTGATTATTTTGATGACACTCTGGCATCCGCACAGACCTATTGTGCAGACGTTGGAGCATATTTCCTATCACCATTTGATGATGATGACGTCATAGTGGGACAAGCCTCTGTTGCTGTTGAAATAGAGGAGCAATTGGGACGGATTCCAGATCGAATTATCTTGCCCGTAGGTGGAGGCGGACTGTCAGCTGGTACACGCAGTTATTTTGGCAAGACAACAGAATACACTTTTGTTGAACCCAGTGGTGCAACTTCGTTAGGGGAGGCAATTAAAGCAGGAAAACCTGTTGATGTATCTCCCATAAATACTTTTGTGGATGGTGCGGCAGTCGCCAAAGTCGGGCAGCGACCATTTTTCTGTCTGTCGGATGTAAATTCAAAAGATATCCTTTCGATTCCCGAAGATCGTATTTGTAATACCATTATAGAATTATTGAATGTTGAAGGTATTGTTTTAGAGCCAGCAGGTGCTCTTTCAATTGAGGCACTTTCAGATGTAGTACATTTGATTAAGGATAAGACCGTAGTGTGTATTGCATCTGGCGGAAATTTTGATTTTGAGCGTTTGCCGGAAGTAAAAGAGCGCGCACAGAGATATTCGGGAGTAAAAAAATATTTTTTGCTGCGAATGCCGCAGAGACCTGGTGCCCTTAAAGATTTTTTGAACATCTTGGGCCCGAACGATGATATCGCTCGTTTTGAATATCTTAAAAAATCAGCCCGTAATTTTGGATCAGTGTTAATTGGTATCGAAACAACGCATCCAGATAACTTTGCTCGACTTCTGAGTGAGCTAGACGATGCTGGTTTCACCTATACTGATATAACAGAAGATGAAACACTGGCTCAGTTTGTGATTTGAAAAAGTGATTTAAGGCGTGGGAATCATTTTTTAAACATATCGTCTGGATCAGAATTTACTGACAATATGTATATCGACAAACAGTCTATCGCCATCATTTTGTAATTTTTTTAGAGCATCCTCACGTGAGAGCCATACGCATGTATGATCAGTCTCAGTGGGCTCTGATACCTGCATGGTTGGGCGTGCAATATATATATGGCATAATTTTTCAGCCCACAGATCGTATTCTGGCATGTAGATAAAACGGCGATAAGCGCCAAGCTTTCTTGGACGCGCTATGTGCCATCCGGTTTCTTCAAACACTTCTCGATGTAAAGCATGCAATGGGTTTTCGCCAGGATCAATCCCACCACCGGGTAATTGAATTTCTGGTTCTGGGTTGGCTTGATGGGTCAGAAGTAATTGGTGTTCCAGAGGTAAAATGGCATAAGTGCCGGGTCGCATTATGTACTTCTGCCCAGTGATCGGTCTATCACCAAAACGACGGATCATGCGTTACCTCTTTCAGTTTTTGTTAGTGGACCTATATAACTGCGCGATATGCCAAGCACTGGCTGTAAAGGAAACCCCAATGACACACGGATCACAATTTAAATGGGATGACACTGTTTTACCTTTCCAACTAGATAGTTCTGATATCCGTGGTCGTGTGGCACGTCTTGATGGTGTGTTGGATGGAATTTTAAGACAACACAATTATCCACCGCAGGTTGAAGCTTTAGTGGCAGAGATGGCGTTGCTTACAGCAATGATCGGCCAAACTATAAAGTTACGTTGGAAGCTGTCACTTCAGGTGCAGTCTAAAGGTGCGGTAAGGATGATCGCTACAGACTATTATGGCCCAGAAAAGGAAGGTGATATGGCCCGTATCCGAGGCTATGCAACTTACGATGCAGAACGATTAACAAATGAAAAACCATTTGATCAAATCGGTGAAGGTTATTTTGCAATTTTAATTGACCAAGGCCGAGGTATGAAGCCTTACCAAGGTATTACGCCATTATCTGGTAGCTCTCTATCCGCCTGCGCTGAAGCGTATTTCGCACAATCTGAACAGTTGCCTACAAGGTTTCAACTGAGTTTTGGTAAATCAACAGAACCTGGAATTGCAGAACATTGGCGGGCTGGTGGCGTAATGCTCCAACATATGCCCAAATCTTCCCCTCTTACGTCATCTGGGGAGGGTACTGGCAACTTATTGTCTGCAGATGAATTATTGGATGGTGACGCCTCTGAAAACTGGGACCGTATCAACATATTGTTAAACACTGTCGAGCACCTTGAACTGATTGGGCCACAGCTTTCTCCAATTGATCTACTCTTCCGTTTATTTCATGAAGAATTACCACGAATTTTTGATAAACAGGCAGTGCGATTTGGCTGCACTTGTTCGGAGAACCGTGTACGACAAAGTCTTTCGATATATTCAGCTAAAGATATTTCAACGATGACTACAGATGAAGGTAGGGTTACGGCAGATTGTCAGTTTTGTGGAGCACATTATGATCTTGACCCAAAATCTGTTGGCTTTGAACCAGAGATAAATTCGAGTGAATGAACTTTTATCATCTACTCGTGAGGCCCTTACAAAAACTGGTAATGAGTCTTCTGATTTTGACTTAAATAAAAATGTTGTTTTGCCGAAAGATCGGAAATTGCGCCCAGCGGCAGTTTTAGCTCCCATTATTTTAGGTCAAAATGGGTATGATTTAATTTTGACCAAAAGATCATCTGCGCTAAAACATCATCCAGGGCAAATCGCATTTCCTGGTGGAAAGAAAGAAAAAACAGATGTGGACTTGATTGATACTGCCTTGCGCGAGGCGCATGAGGAAATCGGTATACCCAGGGTTTACACAGAAGTGCTTGGTACTTTTGCCTCTCATGAAACTATTACCGGATTTACGGTAACCCCTGTTGTGGCACTGGTAAAACAGGAATTCGAATTCCAGGTTGATACTGGTGAGGTGGCAGAAGCCTTTCGAGTTCCACTTTCACATGTTTTAGAAACCAGTAATTATGTGATAGAATCTCGTTTGTGGCGAGGTCAGCGCAGATATTACTACGTGGTGCCTTATGGTCCCTATTACATTTGGGGCGCAACCGCGCGTATACTTAGGGCATGGACAGACCTAATAAATTTGAACTGAGCCCTCAGACTGGCTTTCTTTGTGATCCGGCAGGGCAGGAATTGTTTGAACTGCTAGAAAGTTCTGGGCACCAAATATTTTTTGTTGGTGGATGCGTGCGCAATGCTGTCATGGGACTTGGTCAATCAGACATTGATGTTTCCACAAGTGCTGAACCGCAAGAGGTTATCAAATTAGCCAAGCTTAAAGGTATGCGAGTCATCCCGACTGGGATAGATTATGGGACGGTTACTCTTATTGTGCAGGGCAAGTCATTTGAAATTACTACTTTTCGAAAGGATGTTGCTACTGATGGTCGACGTGCGGTTGTTGAGTTTTCAGCAGACATAGCAGAGGATGCGGCACGTCGTGATTTTACTATGAATGCCCTTTATGTTGACCGTCATGGAGTGTTGCATGACCCACTTGGCGGACTATCAGATGCACTCGAGCGGCGTGTGCGCTTTATTCAAGATCCTGATCAGCGGATTCGGGAAGATTATCTGAGAATTCTGCGGTTTTTTCGTTTTAGTGCATATTATGCTGATGATATCGATTGTAATGGTTGGGATTCAGAATCGTTAACTGCTATTGCTTCGAATTTAGATGGTTTGGAAAAACTTTCTATGGAACGCGTTGGTGCCGAGACGTTAAATTTGTTGTCAGCGCCTGATCCAGTGCAGTCTTTGGCGGTTATGGAAACAGTTGGAGTACTGCAGCGAATTTTACCAGGCGCTAAGGCTGACTTTGTGGGTCCATTTGTGCACTTGGAAACGATGATGGGTGCCCAACCAGACCCAATCGCTCGATTAGCTGCTCTTGGTGGCTTTGAATTGGACAAGCACCTTCGATTGTCTCGATCCCAGAATAAAAAATTAAAAGAAATTTCTGAATACAGTGTTTCAACTCTAGGCCCAAAAGCTATTGGATATTTATGTGGTCCAGGAAAGGGATTAAGTACTCTAATGTTACGCGCCGTTATGTCGGACCAATCGCTATCAATAGATGCAAATTATCTTATAGAAGAAGGGTCACTTGCAACGTTTCCTATCTTTGCAAGTGATTTGCCCAGTTTGAGTGGACCGTCACTAGGGCAACGCTTAAAACTCTTAAAGTCTACTTGGCTTGCCACAGAGCTCAAGAAATCAAAAGAAGAGTTGTTGAAACAGTGATTTTTTGGTCTAAATACTACCAATAAATAACATAGGCCGTTCTGTGTTTTTTTGCCACCACGTTTACGTAATCCCTGGTAGTTCTTTTTATAACGTTTGGATAAGTCTACTCATAGTAGTGTGTATTTTCACTTCAGCTAAACGGTTCTTATAATGTTTAAGATTTTCGAATCTCTAGTCGATCCTTATACCGATAATGCAGATGACAACACGCCACCTACCACACTCTGGCAGTTCTTTTTTGCGTACTCTCAACCTTTTATTCGTGTCTTTGTACTAGCTGCAATTATGTCGATTGTTGTGGCAGCAATTGAGGTTGGATTAATATATTATTTAGGAAGAACTGTTGATTTATTGGAGAAATCACCGACTAAACTCTGGGAGGATCACGGGACTGAGATTATATTTGTTGCATTATTTGTTCTTTTTGTGCGCCCATTTCTGCAAATGTTAAATGTGCTTTTATTGAATAATTCAATTTTACCTAATTTTGGGACATTAATTCGATGGAGGGCTCATAAACACGTCCTCCGGCAGTCAGTTGGTTGGTTTGAAAATGATTTTGCTGGTCGCATAGCCAACCGTATTATGCAGACACCGCCAGCCGCCGGTGAGGTTGTCTTTCAAGTATTTGATGCAATTTCGTTCTCTATAGCTTATCTGATTGGGGCTGCTGTGTTGTTGAGCTTAGCTGACCCTCGCTTACTTTTACCAATGGTCATCTGGTTTGTACTTTATGCTTTCTTGATTGCTTGGACGGTCAAGAGAGTCGGGCCAGCCTCGCATGCCGCATCAGATGCTCGGTCAAGTGTAACTGGACGTGTTGTAGATGCATATTCAAATATCCATTCAGTTAAAATGTTTGCACACCATAATTTAGAGTTGGATTATGCAAAGGAAGCCATCGATCATACCCGTGATACTTTTATGGCCGAAATGCGGCTATATACTATTATGGATGTTATACTCGTTGCTTTGAATGGTTTTCTTATAGTTGGTGTGGTTGGTTGGGCTGTCGTTTTATGGGCGCAAGGAGTGGCAAGCGTTGGTGTTGTTGCTGCTGCTACTGCTTTAACTTTACGTCTGAATGCAATGACTGGCTGGATCATGTGGGCTTTAACGACTTTTTTCCGACAGCTAGGTGTTGTTGCTGAGGGAATGGAAACAATTGCCCAGCCTATCAAATTGGTGGATGTACCGAATGCAAAGCCCTTGCGGTTAGAAAAAGGCTCTCTCACTTTACATTCACTCACTCACCATTACGGTCGGAAAAGCGGTGGATTGAATTCGATAAATTCATTTATTCAATCAGGTGAAAAAGTAGGTTTGATTGGGCGGTCAGGTGCTGGTAAGTCAACGTTAGTGAAGCTGTTGTTGCGCTTTTATGATCCTGATTCTGGGCGTATTGAAATTGATGGGCAGGACATAGCAAACGTTACACAAGATAGCCTTCGCTTAAATATTGGTATGGTACAGCAGGATAGTTCGCTTCTGCATAGGTCCGTTCGTGCAAATATTCTTTATGGACGTCCTGACGCAAATGAAGAAGATATAATTGAGGCAGCTAAACAGGCACGGGCACATGATTTTATTTTAGATCTTGTCGATCCACAGGGGCGCACTGGATATGATGCTCAGGTTGGTGAGCGTGGTATTAAATTGTCAGGCGGCCAACGTCAGCGGGTTACGCTTGCACGTGTTATTTTGAAAAATGCCCCAATTCTGGTATTGGATGAAGCAACCAGTGCTCTCGACAGTGAGGTTGAGGATGCCATTCAAGATACACTTTATCAGATGATGGAGGGTAAAACGGTTATTGCTATCGCGCATCGATTGTCCACTATTGCTGCAATGGACCGTATTCTTGTTTTAGATAATGGTAAAATTGTGGAAGATGGTCCTCACAGTGCGCTTTTACAAAATAAAGGACTATATGCAGAGTTGTGGAACCGGCAATCTGGCGGGTTTTTAACAACTGGTGCCGTTGAGTGAATATTTCTAATTGGATAGATGCATTTCGTCATGCAGACGGCCCGCCACCGCAAACGCTCTGGGCCTTTATGCGATGGTGTTTGTCGGGTGCATGGCCTGCTTTATGGCTCGCCGCATTTTTTTCTGCGGCTGCTGGTGCTCTTGAGGCAGGTACAGCCCTAATTCTCGGTCGCGTTATAGATGCGACTGTTACACTTGGTCCTGACGGATTTTTTGCAGTTGAAAATATTGGTTTGATTTTCGGCTCGGTAGCTTTTTTTCTAATTGCCAGACCAGTCCTTTTTGGTCTCTCCTCTGGGTCTAACTCGATAATTGTGATGCCAAATGTGAACCCACTGGTTTTATCACGCCTTAATCGCTGGACACTTGGTCAAGCAGTCACTTTTTTTGATGACGATTTTGCTGGCCGTATAGCACAAAAACAAATGCAGGCATCGCGAGCTGTTACAGATGTTGTATCAGAGTTTATCAATGTTGTAGCGTTTGCTTTGGCGTCACTTTTGGGCTCTGTGCTTTTACTTTTGACAATTGATTGGCGTGTCGCTGCTGGATTTGCGGTGTGGTTGATTGCATACTTTTCTCTTATTCGATGGTTTTTGCCGCGCATTCGAAAACGCTCTGCCACACGGGCAGCGGCGCGAGCGATGGTGTCCGGTCAGGTAGTTGATACAATAACAAATATAAAGACTGTAAAGCTCTTTGCCCATGATGATCATGAAGATCAGGCGGCGTTAAATGCAATGGAGGTGTTTCGTTCCACTGCTATAAGTTTTGGCGTTTTGTCGGCGTATTTTCGATTAGCGTTGATGACTTTGGCTGGATTATTACCAGTATTATTGCTGGGTGGCACAATTGTGATTTGGCAGGTAGATCAAGCCTCACCTGGAGATATTGTTGCATCTGGTGCAATTGCTATAAGAATTGCTCAAATGACAGGGTGGGTCAGCTTTACGCTGATGACTATCTATGCAAACATTGGTGAAGTTGAAGATGGTATGCGTACTCTTACACCAAGAACGCGTTTGGAAGATATTGCTAATGCAGAACCTTTAAAACGGGTTTGTGGCGATATAAAGTTTGACGCATTAGGTTTTAGCTATGGGCGTAAGACTGGTGGGCTTGATACTGTTTCCTTACATATTATGCCAGGAGAAAAAATTGGGATTGTAGGTGCTTCTGGGGCTGGAAAATCAACCTTGGTGAATTTGCTTTTACGTCTTTATGAACCGGAGAAAGGTCGCATTTTAATTGACGATGAAGATATTGCATTCGCTGTTCAAGACAGTTTGCGGCGGTCGATTGGTGTGGTGACACAAGAAACAGCTATGTTTAACCGGTCAGTACGTGAAAATATACTCTATGGTCGTCCGGATGCTACAGAGGAAGAAATAATTGCATCCGCACGAAAAGCTGAGGCTGAAAATTTTATACTCGAGATGCAGGATCATCGAGGGCGCAAAGGATATGACGCTCATTTGGGAGAGCGTGGCGTAAAACTATCTGGAGGTCAGCGGCAGCGTATCGCTTTAGCTCGCGCTATTATCAAGGATGCCCCAATATTAGTTTTGGATGAAGCAACCAGTGCTCTTGATAGTGAGGTTGAGGCATCAATTCAAACAGCTTTAAACCGGGTGATGGATGGTAAAACTGTTCTTGCTATTGCGCACCGCCTTTCCACGTTAACCAAAATGGACCGCATTATCGTGATGGATGCTGGTCGTATTTTTGAAGAAGGCAGCCACGAGGACTTACTTGCAAGAAATGGGCTCTATGCAAAATACTGGCAGCGGCAGTCAGGTGGTTTTATTAGGACGGAGGCTGCCGAATAGTGCTTTTGTTTAGGGGCATGTCCTTGTAGTCCAAATCATATGACTACTGTAAAAATTGAACGTTTGGGTCAACAGGGTGATGGCGTAGCGCAAGGGCCGCTGTATGTGCCATTGACGCTTCCTGGTGAAACAGTAAGCGGAACGCTTGAAGGTGATAATCTTTATGATGTTCGGATTGAAGTCTCTTCAGATCAACGCGTTTCGGCACCGTGTCCACATTTCAGGTCTTGCGGGGGGTGCCAACTACAGCATGCTAATGATAAATTTATCGAAGATTTTAAAAATAATATTATAACTACGGCGTTGGATTTACAGGGATTGAAAACATATGTTCGCCCAATATTAACATCACCAGACCGGTCACGTAGACGTGCAAGCTATTCTGCTCGCCGAACAAAAAAAGCCGCTATGGTTGGTTTTCATGGTCGCAAATCAGAAACTATTTTACCTGTTCCGTTTTGTATACTTTTAAAACCTGAGTTGATTGATGCTCAGCCTGTAGCTGAAGCATTGGCCATTGTGGGTGCGAGCCGTAAAATTGCGCTGACTGTAAAAGTCACGAGCAGCATGGAGGGTTTGGACGTTGCTGTAATTAAAGGAAAGCCGCTAGACGGTCCGTTAAGGATTTCACTAGCAGCACTTTGTGAAAAATATAGACTGGCGAGGCTCACTTGGGATGACGAATTGATTGGAATGCGTCATCCACCAATACAATCTATGGGTAAAGCACTAGTTGCTCCGCCGCCTGGAGCATTTTTGCAGGCAACTGAACATGGTCAGAAAGTCTTGACTGATCTGGTTAGAGAGATAGTTGGTGATTCAAAAATAATCGCAGATCTATTTGCAGGATGTGGGACTTTTGCTTTGCCTTTGTCTGAAAACGCAGAGGTATTCGCTTTCGAAAGTGTTCCTGATATGGTTAAAGCTCTTGATGTTGGGTGGCGGCAAACTGCAGGCCTGAAGCGATTAGTTTCGGAAGTGCGTGATCTTTTTAAACGCCCGCTTCTACCGGATGAACTATCGCGCTTTGGTGCTGTAGTGATTGATCCACCACGTGTGGGCGCTGCTGCCCAGATTGCTGAATTAGCGCAATCACGTGTTAAAATTATTGCACATGTATCGTGTAATCCTCAAACCTTTGCGCGTGATGCTAGGGTTTTGTGTGATGCCGGTTATATATTGGACTGGGTTCAACCACTGGATCAGTTCCGGTGGTCATCTCACGTTGAGCTCGTTGGTGCATTTCGGCTTGCTTAGGCACCTGTCTAAAGGATTTTTAATGTTAAATCGTCGTAAGTTAACTGCTTTTCTAGAAAGTCCAATGGCCACTGTTACCATCATGATAGTTATTATCGTGAACGCAATCGTGTTGGGTTTGGAGACCTCAAGCCGTGCTATGGGTTTTATGGGTCCTATTATCGTTTTAATCGATGAAATTTGCCTGGGAATCTTTGTAATTGAAATTATTTTAAAACTTATAGCTTACAGATTAAAATTCTTTCGCAATGGATGGAACTTCTTTGATTTTATAGTTGTAAGTGTTGCATTGATACCTGAATCTGGCGGGTTAGCAGTTCTCCGAGCTTTACGTATATTACGTATTTTGCGTGTCATCTCTGTAGCACCAAGCCTTCGTCGTGTGGTTGAAGGTTTTGTAACGGCGCTTCCGGGAATGGGAAGCGTGTTTTTATTGATGGCATTAATTTTTTACATTGGATCTGTTATGGCGACTAGTCTTTTTGGAAGCGCTTTTCCAATTTGGTTTGGAAATCTTGGCCTTAGCGCATATTCACTTTTTCAGATTATGACTTTGGAGTCCTGGTCAATGGGCATAGTCCGACCTGTAATGGAGGTTTATCCTTATGCATGGATGTTCTTTGTACCTTTCATAATGGTTACTACTTTTGCAGTTGTGAACTTGTTAGTTGGTCTTATCGTAAACTCAATGCAAGACGCTCATGCTCAAGAGTCAAATGCGGCTACTGACAGCTATCGTGATGAAGTTCTTCAGCGCCTTGATGCTATTGAGTCCCGTCTGCCTAAATAAAATAAAAGGTTATTTTTCTGGCTGATCAAATAAATTTGGTGGTAACAGTACATATAAAAGTCGGAGCTTGAATGTTTTTCTTGCTGCCCTTGGTGTAAGTCTTTATTTAATCAATTTTTGTAAAATAAAATTCTAATCGAGAAAAATATGATCAAAGCCCTCCCGTATTTATTATTTTTAGTTTCTTTTTTCGCAATTGTTGGCTGTACAGCAACATCAAACTATGATGAAAAAAATATAGATCGGCTTGCTTTTGAAATAGAGCAGCTTGGGCCTTCTGTCAGTGCTGAGGAGGCTAGAAGGGCGTCGTATATTGCTCATACATACTCGCTCCAGCTAGCGAAGGAATATAATGTAACCACTTCGGCAATGGCACATAATCAACTGGTTGTTCATGGCTTACGCAAACGTGGTTATTGTAATCATTATACTGCAGATCTTAGTAAGCGTTTAAAGCAAGAAGATTTTCGTACCCTTACTGTGCACTGGGCCGTTTCGCCACCGGCTCCATTACGTATTATTCATCATTCGGTTATAATTAGCCCTCGAGGTGGAACAATAGATGATGGAATACTCCTTGATCCTTGGCGGAACAGTGGTGTTCTTTTTTACTCAAAACCACAAGATGATGAGCGCTATGACTGGCGGACCCGTGCGGAGGTCAGAGAACAATTATTGCTGGACGCTGAAGCCCGCGACGCAAGGTTTTCATCTGATTAGGCTTCACCAAATTGAAAGAATTTTTCACGTTTTTGTTTATTGCTGACTTTTTGAAAAATATTCTTACTGTGCTTTTTTTGCATGAAACCGTTTATTTCAATACATCGGAGTGATAACTTATATACTTGTTTTCAAATTAAGTGCTAGTTGAATACAAAAAAATAAAAAATACGAGGCAGTGTGTATTGAAACGCAGAAATATTATTATAGGAGCGGCCGCTGCATTAGCTCTCGGCGCATGCTCAAAAAAATCAAAGTTTAAAGCTTATAAAGGACCAGGCGTAACTTATATCATCGTGAATAAGAAAGCCCGGGAAATGCTGTTGATTAGTGGAAACAGGGTTATCAAGAAATATGATATTGAGCTCGGATTTTCACCAGTTGGTGACAAGCGCTACGAGGGAGATGGTAAAACGCCAGAAGGATATTACAGGATCAATCGGCGTAACCCAAACAGTAAATTTCATCTATCATTAGGTATTTCTTACCCAAATTCTCGTGATTTGGCGGAAGCAAGAGCGGCAGGTAAAAGCCCTGGTGGTAATATATTTATCCATGGTGAATCCCGTACAACCAAGAGCAAGACTGATGATTGGACTTGGGGATGTATCGCAATGAAAGATAGTGAAATTGAAGAAGTGTACGCGATGGTTAGAACTGGGACACCAATTAAAATTAATCCTTAAGGATTAATTATATCGACCTCAATAAGAATTTCTTCTTCTAAAGGATTATCCACTTCAGGCGGAACAAGCCGAGTTGCTGTTGGGTTAGCACTTGGAATGCGCGGCATAACTGTGGGGTCACCTAGGATCATCGTCCACCAAATTCTACCCTTTCTTTCTTGGTACCAAGAAAACCCTAAATCTTGGGCATTTGATGTCAGAACTATGCGACGGGTGTCTATCTGGGACATCCATGCATCAAGCGTTTCTAATTCAGTTTCATAAGATTCCGAAATTAATTCTCCTGAAAGTGTTCCGAAGTAACCAGCACGGGCAATACGAACTATAGGAGAAGAACCATCAGAACCAAAGTGCCATGGCCGATTTTGATCCGACATGTCACGAGAATGGCTCGCTGCTGCGGCACTTAATTGTGGGTTTAGATTAAGTGGTGCTATACCTTCATTCATACGAAAAGAATTAACTGCGTCTAGCATGCGAAGCTGTATTTTTTCAGTATTTCCAGCGCGTATCCGGTAAACTTTGTTTGAGGAAACTCCAGGAAAGCTAATGGGTGCATTTGATGAAGTGCAGCCAGTAAGTGCTAAAATTGTGACAAAAATAAAATGACTTATACGCATGTTATTGGATTCGCTGTATCTATTGTTTGTCTTTCGATAGCGCGTTGTTTAAGATTTTACAAACGAACACCGCATGTGGACGTTTGATAACGTCTCTTTGATTTGTGACTGATGCTTTCTGGCAATATAAATCAATCAAGAACTGGAATTATCTGGGAGAAACATAAGATGTTCAAGAAAACAACATTGAAGCCAAGCCGTCGTGAGTTTGTAGGTGGAGCGGTTGCAATGCTTTGCACACCAGCGATTGCACAGGACGTCCCAGCTGGTCAGGCGTCTCGTGATTATTCTGAAATAGTGGAACGTAACATGTCGGGCTTTCGTGGCGCGTCGTGGGAGCCTTACTTTAGTGATCTTAAAAACGGTGCAATCCTTGTCGATACAGAAAGCCGTTGTGTACATTATTGGAGCGAAGACCAGTCCGTGTACAAACTCTATCCTTCAAGCGTTCCTTTGACAGATGCAATGACCCGTCGTGGTCGGACAAGTGTGACTCAAAAAGTTGAAGGACCAAGTTGGAGCCCAACGCCTAATATGCTTAAGCGCAATCCTGAGTGGCCAAGTTACATCGGGCCTGGATCAGACAATCCATTGGGGTCACATGCTTTATATCTAGGCTGGAAATATTACCGAATTCATGGTACTCATGACACGCGTAAGATTGGACGTAGATCATCAAATGGCTGTATTGGCCTATATAATGAGCATATAGCTGATTTGTTCAATCTTACCAAAGTCGGAACGCAGGTTCTTCTAATTTAAGATTAATTGGTCAATTAAAAATTTTTAATTTTTTTTAGAACTGTTTATCAATGCAGATGGTGTAGCGGACATAATTGATATAGCAAAAATCTTGCTTTAAACCTCTATTAGGGTTGCTATTCAGTCAAGCCACCCTTTGACGTTTTCTTCTATCACCGCACTAAGAGCGTCAATATGAGCGGGATCAGAGTTTAAACAGGGGATGTATGTAAAACTCTGCCCACCTGCTTCCTCAAAGCTTTCTTTGATTTCTTCGTTAATTTCTTCCAGTGTTTCGATGCAATCAGCAGAAAAAGCAGGCGCGCATACAGCTATGTTCTTTTTTCCTTGTTCTGCCAGTCGTGCAACTTCTTCAACTGTGTACGGTTGAAGCCATTCTTCAGGTCCAAACTTAGACTGGAACGTAGTTTTAATTTCCGTATCTTTCCACCCTAAGCGCTCTTTTAAAAGCCTTGTCGTTTTCTGACACTGACAGTGGTATGGGTCACCTTCCATCAAGTAACGTATGGGCACCCCGTGATAACTGCAAACAAGGATGTCGGGGCGAACTTCGATCTTAGCGTACGCGGTTTCAATCGACTGGGCTAATGCCTCTATGTATGTGGGGTGGCTATAATATGGTTCGACCGTTCTTGTAGTCGGTTGCCATTTCTCCAGCATCAGGGCCCGAAAGAATTCATCATTCGCTGTCGCTGATGTTGCGCCAGCGTAATGTGGATAAAGCGGGAAAAAAAGAATTTTTTGGCAGCCTGCTTCAGCCATTGCCCTAACTTTGGATTTGGTTGAAGGGTTTCCATAGCGCATACAAAAATCCACCATTACTTGATCGCCATAGCGTTCTTTCATGGCAATTTTGATTTTGGCTGTTTGCGCCTTTGTGATTGTCATTAACGGGCTTTCGCCATCATCATGATTCCAAATGGATTTATATGCTGCACCAGATGAAAATGGGCGTTTTGTAAGAATTATTAATTGCAATAGTGGTTGCCAAATCCACGGGCTGTAGTCGATGACGCGCCTGTCTGACAGAAACTCATTTAAATATCTACGCATTGACCAATAATCATAATTATCTGGCGTACCAAGATTTGACAAAAGAATACCAACGCGCGCAGTTGGTATTATCGGGTGATCCTCGGGTGCGTTTTCCGTGCGTGTCGCCGTTTGTCCAATATCTAGCATTTTGAGCCGTTTCTTTTTTCACTATAGGCGTCAGATAAACGGTTTTGGTCTCAGGTCAATCAGACAGCGACTTTTCATTTGTTCCCAAAGCGTCAGAAAGCCTTGATAAAGCAGATCCGGGTCGCAGTGGTTTTTGCTGATTTTCCGAGGGAGCCCAGCCTGTCAGCACAACTAATTCGAAAGTTGCAGTAATACCGCCTTGCTTGGCTGGATAATTTTCCATGTATAGTTTTGCAGCCAAATTAATTACGGTACTTCGCGTAATATTCCGCAAGCGTGCATTCATTACATTTGTTTCACCCATGCCGCGTAGGTCCCGCATAAGGTGCCACATATCTTTATATATAGCTTTAATTGGAACAGTATCCGCAACGGGTAAAGCCAAACCTGCGCGTTGCAACAATCCACCGAGGTCTCGTACTTCTGCCATGGGTATAACTCGTGGTGATAGCCCTCCTGTTAAAGTACTTTCTGCCTGTGCGAGACAAGAGCGAAGCTCATGTAGAGTTTGCCCGCCCAATGTCACTGCCAATAGTAGACCATCCGGTTCTAATGCGCGTCGGCACTGAATCAATTGGCCGACTGTATCATTTGACCAGTGCAATCCGAGGCTGTGAATTACCAAATCATACTTTCCCACTGGTAAGGGCAGAGCCTCTTTTTCGTCAATTACAATGGTACTGTCTTCACAATCTGCCCAAATTTTTGGAAAGGCAGCCACAATTGCAGTTGATTTAAAAAGTTTGTTAACTGACTGCGCGCGTTCGAGAGTTTCTTCTTTTGCTGCGTGTTGTAAGAATAGGCTATCCGATCTAGCTCTTTCGCGATTTCGTTTTAAAGCTTGAATATCGGTAATTGTATTAAATTGGCTCATTGGGGATGTGTATAATTTACGTTCAGGCATTACAAATAGACCTTTTTAAGTGATCGTAATTGAGTTCATACGCTGACTGCGCTGATCCTTAAATTATGATTCCGGTTGGGAATTTTTTAAATGAGAAGGCATTAAAATACGCCTGATGATGTCCTTAGATCAATATGTTGTTTTATTTTTTTGTTGTTTGGACAATCAGTCGCGTTTGAAACCTGTCGTGTGGTGTATGAAGTGTGCTAACTTCATCACGAAGAGTGGTTTGAGACACTTTAATATTTTGCAAAGAATAAAAACCAAAAGGATTCGCATTATGACTTCGGTAGAGGTTTATACATCACCCCTGTGCGGTTTTTGTCATGCGGCTAAACGCTTGCTTAAACAAAAGGGCATCTCATTTTCTGAGGTTGACGTGCTACAAGATCCAAGCCGCAAGGCAGAAATGGTTTTGCGTGCGAATGGTCGCCAGACAGTCCCACAGATTTTTATAGGCGAGAAACATGTTGGAGGTTGTGACGACCTATTTGCTTTAGAGCATGCCGGCGAACTTAATAGCTTGTTAGCTGCATGATGAAGGCAGCGATACTACAGCTCAGCGTATCTGATGATCCGGTTATAAATTTGCCGACAACACTTACATTCGTGCGGGATGCTGTGGATATGGGTGCTGAGTTTGTACTGACGCCTGAAGTAACAAACTGTCTCAGTACAAGTCGGGCTCAACAAAACAAAGTTCTGTGCCATGAAGAGAATGACCCTTCATTGATAGGACTGTGTCAGATCGCGTCCGAGTTGAAAATTCACCTTTTGATCGGTTCGCTTGCGCTAAAAACACATGATCCGGATGGACGTTTCGCTAATCGGTCATTCTTAATTGATCCAGATGGCGAAATCCTTGCTCGGTATGATAAAATCCACATGTTTGATGTAGCTATTTCAGAGACAGAGACATGGTTTGAGTCGGAAGGGTATCGGCCGGGCAGTAAGGCAGTCTTGGCTAAAACCAACTTTGCGTCAATTGGAATGGCTATATGTTATGATATGCGTTTTCCTAGATTGGCAGATGCACTGGTCAATGCGGGCGCTCAAATTTTAACATTTCCAGCTGCATTTTCACCGGAAACAGGCGCAGCTCACTGGCATAGTTTGTTGCGTGCTCGCGCGATAGAGGCAGGAGCTTGGGTATTGGCTCCGGCTCAAACAGGTACTCATCAAGGTGTTTCTGAAAAGAAAAGATCAACTTATGGCCACAGTCTTGTTATCAGTCCTTGGGGTGAGGTTATCCTTGATGCAGGGATTGAACCAGGTGCTTATCTGTTTGATTTGGACTTGGATAAGGTGGCTGAGGCCCGGCGCCGTGTTCCTTCGCGGGAAAATGCACGAGATTTTGAAGGCCCTTAAGGAAGATGAGTACAAATAATAACACACTCGCAATTTCATTGTTTAGTGAAATTCTGGCAGCAGACCAAATGGTTCGTAGCCGGCTTAGCCGAGTCTTACCTAAGGGTATGGAAATTTCTCATTTTTCAGTTTTAAATCATTTAACTTGGCACAATGGCGAAAGGAGCCCGGCGCAACTGGCTGAGACCTTTAATTTAACTCGTGGTGCAATGACTAATACTCTCGCGCGATTGGAATGGGCGGGGTATGTTCATATTCGGCCTGATTGGGATGATGCTCGTCGAAAAATGGTAGCTATTAGTCCAGCAGGACAACGTGCTCGAGAGCAAGCACTTAATTCTTTTGCTCCACTGGTATCAGATGTCATTGAACAATTAGGAGAAGAGAGTGTCCGCGCAACACTCCCCATTTTACGCCAATTAAGGATGCAGTTAAGTCTCAAGACTAAGCCGGATTAAGGCTGGTAGTAACGTAATTCACACTCATATCCCTGTCGGACAGTTTCCAGTCCCAGGTGAGTGGGTTAAATACAAAGCCCCGTTTGTCTACAGGGTTCAGTCCGGCGCGTCCCATAAGGTCAAACAATTCATCTGGTGTAATGAATTTTGACCAATCATGAGTTCCTTTTGGTAGCCAACGCATTATGTGCTCCGCTCCAACAATAGCCATCATAAAAGATTTGGTATTACGATTAATCGTTGAGCATATGTGTAGACCACCTGGTTTTAAAAGATTCTTGCAAGCTGTAAGATATGCAAGAGGATCGGCTACATGTTCAACGACTTCCATATTTAAAACTGCATCAAATTTTTCACCTGTAGCTGCCATATCTTCTGCCGTCGTATACCGGTAATCAATTGTTAAGCCTGATTGCTCTGCATGTACTTTTGCAACAGGGATGTTCCGTTCTGCAGCATCAGCACCAACAACGTCAGCACCAAGGCGGGCCATTGGCTCAGCTAGTAACCCACCACCGCAGCCAATATCGAGAATTCGCAAGTCTGCAAATGGTAAATGTGTTTTCAAATCCCGATTAAATTCAGCAGAGATTTGGCTTGTTATATAGTCTAGGCGGCACGGGTTCAGCATGTGTAAAGGCTTAAATTTTCCGTTTGGATCCCACCATTCTGCTGCCATTGCCTGGAATTTTGCAATTTCAGCTAGGTCGACGGTTGTTTGATGCGGTTGCATTTTTTTCTCCGTATGCTCAAGTGCTTTTAAACCTTATGTAGGTAAATAATGGACAAACACAGTGATCAAAAGCGCGCGGTACAATATCTTTATCCGCCAATCGACCCCTATGATCAGCAGATTTTGGACGTGGGCCAAGGTCATCGTATTTATGTTGAGCAGTGCGGTAGCCCTGAAGGTGTGCCTGTTGTAGTGTTACATGGTGGCCCAGGCGGTGGATGTAGTCCCGCGATGCGTCGCTATTTTGATCCTGAGTATTATCGAATTATTCTGTTTGATCAGCGTGGCTGTGGCCGCTCACGACCGCATGCCTCAGTAACGAACAACACAACATGGCATTTAGTTGAAGATATAGAACTGATTCGCAATTCACTAGATATAGATGCATGGATTGTCTTTGGTGGGAGCTGGGGAGCTACTCTTGCACTTATCTATGCTGAAGAACATCCATCGAGTGTGATCCAGTTAGTTTTGCGTGGCGTTTTTTTAATGATGCAGTCTGAACTTGATTGGTTTTATGGGGGTGGAGCTGGGAAATTCTGGCCAGAGGTTTGGGAACGTTTTGAAGGACTAATCCCTAAAGATGAGCGTGACGATTTAATAGCGGCCTATCACCGACGTTTATTTTCTGGAGATTTGGCGCTTGAGACCCGATTCGCGCGTTCTTGGTCTTCATGGGAAAATGCACTTGCTTCAATTTATTCTACGGGCACTGGTGGCGAACCGTCTGGCGAATATGCTCGGGCTTTTGCACGCCTTGAAAACCACTATTTTACGAATTTTGGATTTTTACAATTTGACGGTCAAATTTTGGCACGGACTGAACGTATTAAGCATATTCCAGGAGTAATAGTGCAGGGCCGTTATGACATGATATGCCCACCTTACTCAGCGTATGCATTGGCTAAAGCCTGGCCGGCGGGTGAACTTAAAATGGTCCGAAACGCAGGTCATGCCTTGTCTGAGCCTGGAATTTCGGCTGAACTGGTCCGTAGTATGGATAGGATTGCAGGTAAATGACCCGTTTAGATCGTCGCGCTCTGTTTGCGTCCGGTGCAGCTGCTGCGCTTCTGGCAGCAACAGGTGTGTCGGCTTCACCAAAGCGTGGAGGCCGGTTACGAGCGGCTTTATCTAGGGCTCTTTTTGACCAGGCGACCAACGCTACGTTATATGAAAACCTGACCGAAATTGGTGCAGATGGAACTGTTCGTGGTGAATTGGCAACTGCATGGGCGTCTGAAAATGATGCGCGTGTCTGGCGATTTAATTTGCGTAAAGATGTTTTTTTCCATGATGGTACACGATTTGATACATCCCAAGTGCGTCTACCGTTTGCTCTGAAAAAATTAGGCTCCCATACTTTACAAATTACACTTGATGCGCCTAACCCCAATTTACCGTATCTGCTTGCACATCCAGGTTTTGAGCTGCGCACTGATGATGGTATCGGAACAGGCATGTATCAAGTTCAGAAACTTGAGGCAGGAAGGCACTTCATTGGAGTGCGGGTTGCAGATCACTGGAAAGCACTGCGTGCAGGATGGTTTGATAGTGTTGAGTTTGTTCAGTTTAGCGACAGTAGTATTCGTGCTGAAGCTCTAAGAGATGGAATGGTCGATGTGGCTGATATTAGTCAACTAGATGGTTATACAGATTATTGCGATTATTTACCCTTACCAGATGGGCAGACAGTGACGTTTATTTTGAGCCAAGCTGTCTCATTACCTTCAAACGTTGGAAAAGCATGGCCATTAGATAACCTGCGCATGGCAGAACGGTGGTGGATTGCCTGAGGGGTTGCGGTTCTAGGTGGACATGAGTATACGATTCTGAAAATCGGCTCGTTGGGTTCCAAACCAACGTACCACCGGAAAAATAAACGGGCCGTGAGCCCGTTTTTTTGTGCCAACAGCACGTGTAGGAATTATGAATAACGACCTGATTGCCAAAGCCGCTATCGACCGTCGCATGGCCGAGATTATCACTCCGGTGATAGAGGATCTTGGCTATGAACTCGTACGTATCCGGCTAATGAGTGGAAAAGAATCCATTCTGCAGATTATGGCTGACAAACCGGAGGGTGGTATTGAGGTTGATGATTGCGCTTTGATATCGACGGCTGTCAGCGCTATTTTGGATGTGGAAGATTTGATTTTAGATTCTTATACACTTGAAGTTTCTAGTCCTGGTATTGACCGCCCTTTGACCCGTATTAAAGATTTTGACAACTTCGAGGGTTATGAGGCGAAGCTTGAAACAGATGAACTGATCGATGGTCGTCGCCGTTTCAAGGGCATGCTGGCAGGTACTGAGGGTGATGAGGTGTTAATTAATTTAACCGAGGGTACAGTTGGACTAAAGTTTGACTGGCTGAGTGATGCTAAATTGGTTTTGACGGACGACTTGATTAAGGAAATGTTACGCCAACGCAAAGTAGTTGGTGTACTCAAAGAATCTGATTTTGATGAAATATCTGAAGATGCGTCTGAAAGCGCAGTAATAAATGAGACCGAAGAGTCTAAGGAGAACAGCTGATGGCTATTACATCTGCAAACCAGCTTGAGCTTTTACAAACTGCTGAGGCGGTTGCTCGTGAAAAGATGATTGACCCGGGTTTGGTTATTGAGGCGATGGAAGAATCTCTCGCACGGGCGGCAAAGTCCCGTTACGGCGCTGAGATGGATATCCGTGTGGCCATTGACCGTAAAACTGGTAAAGCAACGTTTACACGCGTGCGCACAGTTGTTGATGAAGAAGAGCTTGAAAACTACCAAGCTGAATTTACCGTCGAGCAGGCTAAACAGTATATGGAAGAGCCTGCTATTGGTGATACTTTTGTTGAAGAAGTTCCGCCCGTCGAAATGGGCCGTATCGCGGCACAATCTGCCAAACAGGTTATTTTACAAAAAGTAAGAGAAGCCGAACGTGACCGTCAATATGAAGAATTTAAAGACCGCGCAGGCACCATTATCAACGCACTAGTTAAGCGCGAGGAGTATGGCAATGTTATTGTAGATGTGGGCGCAGGCGAAGCAATTTTACGTCGTAATGAGAAAATTGGTCGGGAATCCTATCGCCCTAATGACCGCATTCGGTGTTATATTAAGGACGTTCGTCGTGAACAGCGTGGCCCTCAGATTTTCCTGAGCCGAACGGCTCCGGAATTTATGGCTGAGCTATTTAAAATGGAAGTGCCTGAAGTTTATGAGGGCATCATCGAAATTAAAGCCGTTGCCCGTGATCCGGGCTCTCGTGCTAAAATTGCTGTAATCTCCTATGATAGTTCTATTGATCCCGTCGGCGCATGTGTTGGTATGCGGGGTAGTCGAGTTCAAGCTGTGGTTAATGAACTTCAGGGTGAAAAGATTGACATCATTCCATGGAATGAGGATCAGCCTACCTTCCTTGTGAACGCATTACAGCCTGCAGAAGTCTCTAAAGTTGTTCTGGACGAAGAAGCAGGAAAGATTGAAGTTGTTGTACCAGAAGAACAGCTCAGCCTTGCAATTGGCCGTCGTGGACAAAATGTGCGCCTTGCCAGTCAGCTGACTGCTCTGGATATAGATATTATGACAGAAGCTGATGAATCAGCTCGACGTCAGGCTGAATTTGAAGTTCGCACCAAATTGTTCATGGATAACTTGGATCTGGATGAATTTTTTGCGCAGCTATTGGTGTCTGAAGGTTTCACAAATCTTGAAGAGGTCGCTTACGTAGAGCGTGATGAGCTTTTGGTTATCGATGGAGTTGATGAAGGCACGGCGGAAGAACTGCAGGCCCGCGCCCGTGATGTTTTGGAAGCTGCCGCAAAAACTGCTTTGGCGAATGCGCGTGCTCTTGGTTCGGAAGATAGTCTTATTGAGTTTGACGGTTTGACGCCTCAAATGATTGAAGCATTGGCAAAAGATGACGTTAAAACGTTGGAAGATTTTGCGACTTGCGCTGATTGGGAACTTGCTGGCGGGTGGACAACAGTTGACGGTGAACGCCACAAAGATGACGGAGTGCTAGAACCATTTGACGTTTCATTGGAAGAAGCTCAGCACTTGGTAATGACAGCACGTGTTCTTTTAGGCTGGGTGGATCCAGCAGAATTGGAAGCCAATAATGAAGAAGAGGAACTAGACGTGAGCACTACTGAGGGGTCTGAGGTCTGATTCTCAGGCCTTGAGGCAAACTCATGGGACGCGGTGGCTCCATTAAAGATCGGTCAGATGGACCTAAACGCAAATGTATTGCGACAAATGAGTTGCATCTAAAAGATATTTTGATTCGTTTTGTTGTGGGTCCTGATGACCAAATTGTCCCCGATATAGCCGGTAAACTTCCGGGACGAGGGATTTATGTGTTGGCGCTTCGCTCTGCACTTGAAACAGCGGTAGAAAAAAAACTGTTTGGACGTGCGGCAAAGAAACCCGTGACGGTATCAAACGATTTGGTTAACGAAGTGGAACGGCAATTAGCCCGGCGCGTGGTTGATTTGATTGCCTTATCAAGAAAATCTGGCAAAGCTGTGGCTGGTTATGAAAAAGTTAAGGGCTGGCTTCAAATGGAAGAAGCTCAAGTCCTTGTTCAAGCGGTGGATGGATCGGGGCGTGGCAAGTCTAAGCTTAGTACTCCGCATTACGGAAGTTACATCGGATTTTTAACATCTGATGAGTTGGGCTTGGCGTTTGGTCGTCAAACTGTGATACACGGTGCTCTAGCCTCTGGCGGACTCACGCAACGTGTTGTAGAGGAAGCCAACCGTTTACGCGGTGTGCGCGAAAATGAAGGCGGCAGCGGTCGCTTGGAAGGATAGACGAGCTTTATGAGCGATACAGACGGTAAAAAAACATTAGGTCTGCGCGGTGGTGCGCGGCCAGGCAACGTAAAACAAAGTTTTAGCCACGGGCGGACTAAGAATGTTGTTGTCGAAACGAAACGCAAACGGGTTGTTGTACCCAAGGCAGGGGCTCCTAAGGCCACTGGAACTGGTAAAGCATCTGGTGGAGATCCAAGTCGCCGCCCTGCCGGTATCTCTGATGCAGAAATGGATCGGCGCCTTAAGGCTGTTCAGGCTGCCAAGTCACGCGAAGCTGAAGAATCGGTAAAGCGTGCAGCGGAGGAAAAAATCCGTGAAGAGGACAGAGAGCGGCGTCGGGCAGAAATAGAGGTCAAGGAACGCGCAGAACAAGAACGCCTTGAAACGGTTCGTATCAAAGAAGAAGAAGAAGCGCGTAAACTTGCTGAACAAACTGCTGCGGCACAAGCAGCTGCAGAAGTTACAATCACAAAGCCAGCGCCTCGACAACAAACTCAGGCCCCTTCAGCAGCACCGCGTAAAAATGAGCGGGAGCAAACGCAACGGCCGAAAAATCGTAGTGATGATAGTCGCCGTGCGGGTAAACTGACTCTTTCTGAAGCAACAGGGGGTGGTGCTGGACGTCACCGCTCTATGGCGTCAATGAAGCGTAAGCAGGAGCGTGCGCGTCAAAAAGCCATGGGAGGTTCTATTGAGCGTGAGAAGGTCGTTAGAACCGTTAATTTGCCTGAGGCAATAATCGTTTCAGAGCTTGCCAACCGGATGTCAGAGCGTGTGGGTGACGTTGTTAAGTCACTTATGCAAATGGGCTTGATGCTTACACAAAATGAAACAATTGACGCGGATACTGCAGAATTAATTATTGGAGAGTTTGGTCACAAGGTTCAGCGTGTGTCAGATGCCGATGTCGAAGATGTCATTAACGAGATCATTGATGATGAAGGCGATTTGGTGCCACGTCCACCGGTCATTACAATCATGGGCCACGTTGATCATGGTAAAACATCTCTACTTGACGCCATCCGCGACGCAAAAGTGGTTTCGGGTGAAGCTGGTGGTATTACTCAGCACATTGGTGCGTATCAGGTGAAAACTGATGGTGGTGCGAAACTGTCGTTCCTTGATACACCGGGTCACGCAGCCTTTACTTCAATGAGATCGCGCGGTGCTCAGGTCACTGATATTGTGGTTTTAGTTGTGGCTGCGGATGACGCAGTTATGCCGCAAACCATTGAAGCGATTAATCACGCTAAAGCAGCTAAGGTTCCAATGATCGTTGCGATTAACAAAATGGATAAACCTGAAGCAAATCCCGATAAAGTGCGTACAGATTTATTGCAGCATGAGGTCATTGTAGAAAAGATGTCTGGTGAGGTACAGGATGTTGAGGTCTCGGCGACTACCGGTCTGGGTCTGGATTCACTGTTAGAGTCAATTGCATTGCAGTCAGAGCTTCTAGAACTCAAAGCAAACCCAGATCGTGCCGCACAGGGTGCTGTAATTGAGGCGCAACTTGATGTAGGCCGCGGCCCAGTAGCTACAGTTTTGATTCAAAACGGCACACTACGACAGGGTGATATTTTTGTTGTAGGTGAACAGTACGGTAAAGTACGCGCACTGATAAATGATAAGGGCGAACGGGTTAAGGAGGCTGGACCTTCAGTTCCTGTTGAGGTTCTTGGTTTAAACGGCACACCTGAAGCTGGCGATGTTCTTAATGTCACCGAGACAGAAGCACAGGCGCGTGAAATTGCAGAATACCGTGCAAACGCCGCCAAAGATAAACGAGCGGCGGCTGGTGCAGCGACAACTCTCGAGCAATTGATGGCGACTGCCAAAGCGGATGAGGATGTAAGCGAATTACCAATACTGGTTAAAACAGATGTCCAAGGTTCTGCTGAAGCAATTGTTCAGGCGATGGAAAAGATTGGCAATGATGAGGTACGCGTGCGTGTACTTCACTCCGGTGTTGGTGCGATTACTGAAACGGACATTGGTCTGGCCGAAGCATCTGGTGCCCCTGTTATGGGCTTTAATGTTCGCGCAAATACATCTGCTCGGAACACGGCCAACCAAAAAGGTGTCGAAATACGATACTATTCAGTTATCTATGATCTTGTTGATGACGTGAAAGCGGCGGCCTCGGGTTTGTTGAGTGCAGAAATACGCGAAACCTTTATTGGCTATGCCGAAATTAAAGAGGTCTTTAAAGTTTCACATGTTGGAAAAGTTGCCGGGTGTCTGGTTACTGAAGGTGTGGCACGCCGCTCAGCGGGCGTGCGCTTGCTGCGTGATAATGTTGTTATTCATGAGGGTACCTTGAAGACATTAAAACGCTTTAAAGATGAAGTGGCAGAAGTTCAATCAGGCCAGGAATGTGGTATGGCCTTTGAAAATTATGATGATATTAGAGAAAAAGACGTCATCGAAATTTTTGAGCGTGAAGAAGTGGCGCGTTCACTGACTTAAGTTACAATTTTTAGATTATAAAAAGGGATAGTATTAATTGTCCCTTTTTATCTTTAGCAATAAAACAGTAATTTTTCATCTTTTAGAAAATAGAAGCTTATGGCTTTTATTTCAAAGCCAATCACGCAAAATTGGGATGAGTGGGATGTCTGCTGCGGGCATTGGATATGATTTTAAATCATTGGCGCGCACCCAATTTAAGGCCTGATTTTCTCGAGATTGCGGTGTGCCCTCCCATTTTCGACAAGCAAATAAGGGCATAAGTAGATGAAAGTTATCATAGCTGTGGCTCGCAAAGGATAAAGGCGCGAGGCATGATTTCCACGTATTAATGCCTAATTCTTCTTCAAGTTCACGCACTAAAGCCGCTTCCGGTGTTTCACCTAATTCCACTTTGCCACCTGGAAACTCCCAAAGGCCAGCCATCGATTTGCCTTTGGGTCTTTGTGCTAAGAGTACCCGGCCATCCACATCAATAAGTGCAACAGCCGCTACTAAAACAATTTTTAAGTTGTTCATGATCGATAATCTGCATTGATCTCAATATATCCGTGCGTCAGATCACAGGTCCAGACAGTCATATTTGATGACCCCATTCCAATATCAACCCGAATGCAGATATGTTCGGATTTCATATACTTAGCAGCCAGGTCTTCCTCGTAGGAGGGGCTAACCCAACCGTTTTCTGCAACCAAAATATCTCCAAACCAAATTGAGAGAGTATCGCGATCTGCGGGTGCACCAGATTTTCCAATTGCCATTACCACGCGACCCCAGTTGGGATCCTCACCCGCAATGGCAGTTTTTACGAGTGGTGAGTTGGCAATAGACATTGCGTGGGTTTTTGCAGCAGCTTCATCCGTCGCTCCCGTAACACAGATTTCTACAAATTTTGTTGCACCTTCGCCATCACAAACAACTTGATGCGCTAAATCCTGCATTACAGATTGGACAGCACTTTCAAATACAGTGCTTTCAGATGCATCTATGCCACTGGCTCCTGTGGCGGCAAACAGTAGCGTATCAGAAGTTGATGTGTCGCTATCAACGGTGATGCAATTAAATGTCTTGTTGACCAAACGGGTCGTTATATTTTGCAATTTTTTTTGTGCAACTTGTGCATCAGTGAAAATATAAACCAACATTGTGGCCATATTTGGCGCAATCATACCGCTGCCTTTAGCGATCCCTGCTATTTTAATTTTATTACCATTAACTTCGCAAACTGCCATCGCTCCTTTTGCGTAGGTATCGGTTGTCATTATTGCGGTCGCCGCTTCTGTAATTTTATCGGGCGCTAGATTAGCATTTAATTCAGTAAGTTTTTTGGTAATCCGGTCAAAGGGTAGTGGTTCACCTATAACGCCTGTTGAGGCGGTGAAAACACGTCCAGCTGGAATTTGTGTGGCATCTGATGTAGCATTCACTATTGCTTGAACTGCTTCGATGCCTTTCTGGCCAGTGAAGGCGTTAGCATTACCAGCATTCACAAGAATTGCTGCACCGTTTTGTTCTGAACCACCTAGTTTTTTCTGGCAATCTAGAACGGGAGCGGACCGGGTTGCAGATTGTGTGAAAGTACCTGCAATTGACGTTCCGGGTATGCATTTTGCTAACATAACATCTGGACGGTTCTGATATTTAACCGCCGCTGAAATTGTTGCGAACTTGACACCATCGATCTCCAGCAGCGTGGGAAACGCTGCTGGAGCAAGTGGAGATTTTGGTAATGAACTAGCCATTTTTCAGTCTACTAATGAAACATCTTTGAGTATGGCCGGATCAATGTTATCCAATGATTTTCTATCAACGTTGGCATCAGCAGTAAGTTTATCGATATGCTCTTGATATGCTTTTGCTGCAATCTCGTTTTCAAGAGAGCTGCGGAGTTCATCGAGGGAAGGAACCGCTGTTTTTCGTAGCTCGCCTAGTGTGATGACATGCCAGCCAAATTGGGTCTGCACGGGGGTAGATAGGCCACCAACTTCCAAATCTACAACAGCTGCTTCGAATTCGGGGACCATAGCGCCTGCGCCAAACCACCCAAGGTTACCGCCGTTAGAACTTGATGGGCCTGTTGATTTGGCAACTGCTGTTTCGGCAAAATCTGCACCACCTTCAATTTCGGCAATTACTGCGAGGGCTTCCTCTTCTGTCTCTACGAGGATGTGGGAGGCATTGTATTCATCAGCTGGAACGAAATCTTTTACCTGTGTATTATAGAGAGCTTTCACTTTCTCTTCGGTAATCGCTTGTTCCATAAACTCTTCAATCGCTACATTTGCTATTATTGAACGTGTTTCATTTTCAAGTGCGAGAGTAACCTTTTTGGGGATTTCGCCTTGAAACGATTGCGAAAGCAGAGCTTGGCTCACGAGCTGGTTAAGAATTCCAGGGAAAAGTTCAGCGTCTGGAATTTTTTGATATTCCTCAGGCAAAGTTGCTCTGGCAATTATCATATGGCCAATGGTAATTTTCTCGTCGTTGACTGTTGCAACAACGGTATCAGCGTTTTGTGCAATTGCGGGTATTGCTAATGTGGCAAGTAGGCCAAAAATCGGTAATGAAAGATAACGTTTTGTCATAGATTAGTCCTAAGGCTGGTTGCGCACTGGGTACGCGCATTGACACGGTTTAGCGCGACCCTTACATCGCCCTATGGGCATAGTTCAAGTTTGCATCCGCTAAATGTATCTATGACCTTGCAGCGCGCACGGCAAGCGGCCGCTGCACAACATAAATTGATCGGCTGGAGAACGCATGCTCGGTTTTGGAACTCTCACCAAAAAGGTGTTTGGCACCCCTAATGATCGCAAGATCAAGACTGTGCGGCCAATAGTTGATTCGATCAACGCTTTGGAAGCAGAATTTGAAGTTCTAAGTGATGATGGTATAAAAGATCTAACTCACACTTTGGCTAAACGAGCCATTGATGGTGAAGCTTTGGACGATCTGTTACCTGAAGCTTTTGCAAACTGCCGTGAAGCGGCAAAACGAGCGTTAGGATTGCGCGCTTATGATACGCAGTTGATGGCAGCGATATTCTTGCATCAGGGTAATATTGCGGAACAGAAGACTGGTGAAGGTAAGACCCTGACTGCCACATTTGCTGTTTACCTGAATGCTATTACTGGCAAGGGAGTTCATGTTGTAACTGTCAATGACTATCTTGTGCGTCGTGATGCGGAATGGATGGGAAAAGTTTTTGGCGCACTTGGTTTGACCACTGGTATTGCCGTTGCAGGCATGGCGGAAGACGAAAAACGAGCTGCATACGCTTGTGACGTTACCTATGCCACGAATAATGAACTGGGTTTTGATTATCTACGAGATAATATGAAGCCATCAATTGATCAAATGGTTCAACGGGATCATCATTATGCTATTGTCGATGAAGTTGACAGCATTCTGATTGATGAAGCACGTACACCACTTATTATTTCTGGTCACATGGCCGACAGATCGGAACTTTATGTAACTGTTGATGCAATTATTCCGCTCATTAAACCCGAGCATTATCTTTTGGATGAGAAGCAGCGAAATGTTACGTTCACGGACGAAGGCAACGAGTTTCTTGAAGCTCAACTGCACGAGCGTAATCTGATTGAAGCAGATTCATCTCTCTACGATCCGGAGAGTACTACGATCGTTCATCACGTGAATCAGGGCCTTCGTGCTCACGTTATGTTCAAAAAAGACAAGGATTATATCGTCCGTGATGGTGAAGTTGTTTTAATCGATGAATTTACTGGTCGAATGATGGCAGGGCGCCGGCTTTCAGAAGGGCTTCATCAAGCTCTTGAGGCAAAAGAAAACGTGACAATCCAACCAGAGAATCAGACCCTGGCGTCAGTTACATTCCAAAATTATTTCCGTCTTTATGATAAATTGGCAGGAATGACTGGTACTGCGGCCACTGAAGCAGAAGAATTTGGTGAGATTTACGGCCTTGGTGTTGTAGATGTCCCGACTAACCGTGCGATTACACGAATTGATGAAGATGATCGGGTATTTCGTACAGGCACTGAAAAATATGGTGCTATGGTCAAAGAAATCAAAACGGCTCATGAAAACGGCCAACCTGTGTTAGTTGGTACCACTTCTATCGATAAGTCCGAGATGTTCAGCACGATGTTGAAAGCAGAAAATGTCCCTCACAACGTTTTGAATGCTCGGCAGCATGAACAAGAAGCGCAAATTATTGCAGATGCTGGCAAATTGGCTGCGGTGACTATTGCGACCAATATGGCTGGCCGAGGCACAGATATTCAATTAGGTGGCAACGTTGATCTTAAAGTTCTTGAAGCAATTGTTGCAGACCCAAAAATTGATCCTGATGAAGTTCGTGCGCGCATTGAAGGCGAGCACGAAGAAGAGAAGCAAAAAGTTTTGGCAGCAGGTGGCTTGTTTGTTTTAGCGTCTGAGCGGCATGAAAGTCGACGGATCGATAACCAGTTACGTGGTCGATCAGGTCGGCAGGGTGACCCGGGTCGTACGTCTTTTTATCTCTCTCTTGAAGACGACCTTATGCGTATCTTTGGTTCGGATAGATTGGATAAAGTTCTTAAGACTCTCGGTTTGGAAGAAGGCGAAGCAATTGTACACCCATGGGTGAATAAATCTCTGGAACGCGCACAAGCCAAGGTTGAAGGGCGTAACTTCGATATTCGTAAACAGTTACTTAAGTTTGACGATGTAATGAATGA
>Ga0209603_1000012_pt1 | contig 233846 bp, 189 predicted proteins | sample COGITO_mtgs_1206_FD_184812 | JGI IMG/M metagenome (GOLD analysis project Ga0209603, IMG submission 184812) | Pelagic marine microbial communities from North Sea - COGITO_mtgs_120607 (SPAdes) (version 2) | ecosystem: Environmental > Aquatic > Marine > Epipelagic ...
TTCATGGTAAAATAGTTCAGTCTATCAATGAAATCAACTTGAATAAAGTAGATGTTGATTTAACTAACCTTGAAAGAGGAATGTACATGATCAACGTTGAAACTAACAACGGAACAGTAATGGAATCTGTTATTGTTCAATAAGTTTTTATAACTTACTATTTAAAAGGGAGGTCTAAGACCTCCCTTTTTTTATGTTTAAATGTGAGGTATTCTAATGTTTTACAGATTTATTATTTTAAAAAGAAGAGAAAAAACACTGCAAAACCTCTCTTTTTTGTAAATTGATTAAAAATTTAAAAAATGATTAAATCAATTACGAAAATTTTTCTTGTAATATTGGTATTGTTTCCGATCTTAGGACAATCACAATGTCATTATACTATTGACATGCAAGATAGTTATGGAGATGGTTGGAATGGCGCTTCTGTAGATGTGAATGTAAATGGCACTCCTACTAATTCATTTGGATTTACTAATGGGAATAATAGCTCAGATTCTTTATATACACTTGGAGGTGATATTGTGGAGTTCAATTTTGTCTCTGGAAATTGGGACACCGAGATAACCTTCCAAGTCTATGACCCTTCGGGAGTTCAGATTTTAGATATAGGCCCATTTGCAAATAACGATGGAAATGATAGCTTTTTAGTAACCGATACATCTAACTCCACTTGCTCTCCTCAAAATGTTACTGTAACGTTCAGCGTTGATATGAATAACACTACAGTTTCTTTTGTTACCCCTGAGATCAACGGAGACTGGAATAGCTATTGTGGAAATTGTGATGCTATGACTGACATAGATGGAGATAATATATGGGAAACTACACTAACTCTTCTGTCGGGAAGTTACGAGTATTATTTTACAGCTGATAATATACAGTTTGAAGAAACTCTAAACTCTACTGAAGCTTGTACAAACGGAAATCCTAATACTACAAGAAGATTTCTAAATATTTCTAACCAAAATATTATTTTACCTACTGTTTGTTGGAGTTCGTGTTCCGAATGTAATGATTTCCCTCAACCACCTGCAAATGTAAATTGCAACTCAGGAGTTCCTTCTTTAGCTTTTTCTGATGATATGGAACAGCAGGGTAGTTGGACTGGAGATTTTGGTACAGGAAATGGTATATGGCAAGTTAATACAGGAGGTACAGCTTCTGGTGGAACTGGTCCTGATGCATCTTTTAGTGGAGGTTCTTATTTTTATTTTGAGTCTAGTACATATGGTGGTGGTGGCCAAAGTCAGTTTGATACAGCAACTGTCATAAGTCCACAAATTGATTTAACAAATGCCATAGATGGTGCTGAATTATCTTTTTGGGTTCATGCAAGAGGAAGTTCAATGGGAAAACTTTCAGTTGGAGTATCAAACTCTCCAAATGGTCCCTTTACAAATCTTTATACCCAGTTGGGGGAAACACATTTAGCAGCAAATTCTCCTTGGACTCAAATTGGCATTAACTTAGACTCCTATTTAGGACAAAATTTGTATGCTAGTTTTACTTATACTAGACTACCTTTAGCAAACCCTACTTACACAGGAGATTTGGCTATAGATCTTATGGAGGTTATAACCTGTTCTAGTTGTCCTTCTCCATCAAATATTTCATCAAATAATGTAACTTCTAGTTCTGCTGATATAGATTGGACTTCAAATGGTGCTGAAACTCAGTGGGAGATAAATTATAATGGTAGTAGTGTTACTACTTATAGCTTTCCAACAACATTAAATAATCTTATTCCAAATACAACTTATAATGTGACAGTTAGTGCAATTTGTTCTTCAAGCAACCAAAGTCCAGTACCATATTCAACAACATTCGTTACTTTATGCAATTCTGAAATTGCCCCTTATATCGAAAATTTTGATAATGGAATTTCTAACTGTTGGAATCAAGAATTGTTAACCGACGATTTCGATTGGACTTTGAATTCTGGTCCTACCCCTTCTAATGGATTTGGTACAGGTCCTTCTGACGATATCACAGGTGGTGGTAATTATATTTATACTGAATCATCCAACCCTAGAGATCCTGGAGACATTGCTGTAATTTACTCTAACTTTATAGATTTAAGTAATTTAAACTCTCCCGAACTTAATTTTTATTACCACATGTTTGGACCAAATATGGGTACTTTAGAAATTGAAATCTTTGATGGTAATACATTTACTAATATATTTTCTTTAACAGGCGATCAGGGCGATCAATGGTTTCAAAATAGCACCCCTATAGTAACTAGTTCTAATATTATTCAATTTAAAATTATTGGAGAAATTGGAGGAGATTGGTCTGGAGATATTGGAATTGATAATTTTGAAGTGCGAGAAGCTCCTACTTGTCCTACTCCTTCAAATCTTACATTTTCAAACGTGACACCAAACTCAGTAGTATTAGACTGGCTCCCTGGAATTAATGTTAATTCTTGGATCGTTAACTTTAATGGAAATACAGTAAATACTTCTTCTATTCCTTTCACTTTAACCAATTTAATTCCTGACTCAACTTATGATATTTTTGTCACCGGACTGTGTGCTAATAATGATACTAGCTATTCTTCTAACTCAGTATCTTTTTCGACAGCATGTCCTTATAGAATTGCTCCATTTACAGAGAATTTCGATACTTCTTTTCCTTTATGTTGGTCTCAGGAAACCACTAACGATGATTTTGACTGGGAACTAGAAGCTGGCGGAACACCTTCTGCTAATACTGGCCCTTCAGATGATGTATCCTTTGGCGGGAATTTCATGTACACGGAAGCTTCAAATCCAAGAGATGATGGAGATTTTGCAATTCTTTATAGCGAATCAATTGATATAAGTAATCTCAATAATCCAAAATTAAATTTTTACACTCATATGTATGGTTCAGCTATTGGCGAAATTCAAATTGACATGTTTGATGGGAATTCGTACACACCAGTCTTCAACAAAATTGGTGATCAAGGAGACCAATGGGTAGAAGAAAATGTTTTTTTAAACACAACATCAAATTACATTCACTTTCGAGTAACTGGTATTTTGAGTTCTGACGGAAATGGAGATACTTGGCCTGGAGATATGGCTATTGATGAATTTAGTGTTATTGATGGTATAGGAAATGATCTTGAAACTATAAGTGGGTTTACAAATTCGGGTTGTGATTTAAGTAATAATGAGGTTGTTACAATGGAAATTGTAAATTCTGGGGCTTCGTCCCAAAATAACTTTGATGTTTCATATACTGTAAATAATGGCACTCCAATTATTGAAACAGTTTCTAATGTGGTAAACCCTGGTGATACGCTTACTTATAGTTTTAATAACAATCTTGATATGAGTGTGGACGGCATTTACAATATTGACTATGAATGTCTTTTAATAAATGATCAAAATTCTTCTAACAACTTGTATTCAGGATTTAATGAAAACTTTATAAGCCCCACTCCCCCTTTAACAATTGATGATACTATTTGTTTAGGCGATACTGCTTTTCTTGAAGCTGCTACCACTCAAGGCTTAATTAATTGGTATAGCGATCCTAGTGGTAGTTCTTCAATTAGTAGTAATACTGTAACTCCAAATATTACGACTACCTACTATGCTGAAGTACAAGCATCCGACTTTTACAAAGATGATTTTGAGAGTTACCCTACTGGTTCTTTAATTGCTCAATCTTCGGCTTTTTGGACTACACTTTCTGGTGCAGGAGGTGGTCCTTTTGATGCCTTTATTTCCGGAGCTCAAATGTCGTCCGGAAATAATTCTATTTACGTAAATCAATTGAATGATGACGACTTATATCTACTTTTCAACCCCTTAGCAGAAGAAGGTACAGTAGAAATAAGTATGGATTTAAGAATTGAGACAAGTGCCCATATTAATCTTCAGGATGAAACATTGCCTGCTTCAAACGAAATATTTGAAATATCGTTAAATTCTGGTGTCCTAGAATTTGATATTGGTCCTACGGTTTTAAGTACCTCATATCCTGGAAATAATACTTGGTTTAATTTAAAGCTTGAAGGTAATTTAGCTTCTTCCACTTGGAATTTATATATTGATGGTGTATTTGTTCTTGGTTCTTACATAGCTGGAGCAGACCAAGTTGGGTCAGTAAATTTCAGACCAGAAGTTGGCGATGAATATTATATTGACGATGTAGAATGGTATGTGATTTCTGACGACGATTGTATTAGTGGGTTATCTCCTCTTACAGTAAATGTGGAAGATTGCAGTTCAATTATTGAAATTATTAAACATAATTTAGATTTATATCCAAATCCAACCAATGGAGTATTAAATTTCAAAGCCAATATCGTATTAAGAAATATTCAAGTAATTGATACTCATGGGAAAATAGTTTTGGAAAATAAAATAAATAGTTTCAATGGAAATTTAGACTTAAGTAACTTAAATAGAGGAATATACTTCATCAAAGTATTTACAAAATCAGGATTAATTCACAAAAAAATTATTCTTAATTAAATATTAAAAAACATGAAAAAAGTATTTTTAGTTGTATTGTCAATAGCCTTTTTTGGAGAATATTTTGGGCAATACTGTTCAAATGGAGGTCCAAGTAGTACATTTGACTCGAACGTTGAAAGTGTTTTTATTTCGGGTGAAAATAATAGTTCCATTAATTATATTGGATGCCCTGGTGTAACTGGCATTGAAAATCAAGCTTCATTAACTGTAGATTTAATTGCAGATTCTAGCTACACAATTGATGTTCAATTTGGTACTTGCGGTGGTAATTACAATAGTGCTGGTGAAGTCTGGGTAGACTGGAATCAAAATACTATTTTTGAATCGAACGAATCAGTTGGAACCTGGAGTGGCACTCCTCCTACAACGTTATCTAATTTTTCTTTTACTGTTCCCTCCATTGCTTTTACGGGTATAACAGGTGTAAGGGTTATGCAATATGAAGGTGGCTCATTGCCACTAGACCCCTGCGCGACTTTTACATGGGGATCTGTGGTAGATTTTTCAGCTAATATTTCTGGTGGATATACTCCAACTTGTCCTGCACCCCCAGTTCAATTTATGTCTGCAGTTAATATAACAGCTTCTAACGCATCTCTTCAATGGGTCTCTGCTGGTGTTGAAACTGAATGGATAGTAGAATATGGCATAGGTGGATTTACTCAAGGTTTAGGAATTTCTTCTTTTGAAACAACCACAATTATTCCAATTTCTGGTTTATCACCAATAACAACTTATGATTTTTATGTGCAAGCTATTTGTGGTCCTGGAGATACAAGTCTTTGGTCTGGACCCTTTTCTTTTATAACTCCTTGTGCAGCTTTATCCCCCCCCCAATTGGAAGATTTTTCAGGTGGATTTCCTCCTAACACATGTTGGGAAGTTGCTGGTGATGGAGATCCCGGAACTGGTCCATTGAGTTTAGGATTTAGTAATTGGTACCAAGATGGGTTTGGAAATGTAGGAAATACTGGTGCTGTTGGGATTAACCTATATACTACTGGAAAAAATGAATGGATATTAACTCCTCAATATGATTTGTCTAACGGTGGTCCGTTTCAATTAGAATTTGATTTTGGAGTTTTTACATGGCCTACTACTAGTCCCGGAACTCTAGGATCAGACGACAGAGTTGAAGTCTTAATTTCAAGAGATGGGGGGGTTAACTGGAATGGATTAGCCAACTTTAATAACAATTATATCACTGCTCCTAATGGAAATCATGAAATTATTCCGTTACCCGGTGATACTGGAATTGTTCAATTTGCTATTTGGGCTTCAGAAGGAACTGTTGATGATCCTGAAGATAATGATGCTATGATTGATAATTTTGCAGTTTATGCTATTCCTAGTTGTCCTCAACCTCTATATATAAGTGCCTTTGATATAACCCCTGATAGTGCATCTCTATCATGGACTGTCTTTGGGACAGATACTTCTTGGGTTACTTATTTAACCCCCGTTGGAGTTGCTCCAGATGTAAGTCATTTAACACTATCTAATAATGATACCATTATCTTTAGTGGTTTGTCTTCCAACACTTATTATGATTTCTATGTCCAGGGGATTTGTGGTACTGGAGATTCAAGTTCTCTAACTGGTCCCTATACTTTTGTTACAAGTTGCCTTCCGATAAGTTCGCCATATTATCAAAACTTTGATAATACAACCGCCCCATATTATGATCAATGCTGGACCAGTATAAATAATACTGGAAACAGTTTTGCTATTATTCAATCTACTGATAATACTTTTGACCCCATAAGAACTGCTCCCAATTCAATTAGGTTTTATAATTCTGGTGGTAATAGTGGTGAATTATATTTTGTTAGTCCAATGATTTCAGATTTAGATTCTACAAAAAGAATTAGATTTCATTTAAATAATAATGGATTCTCTACTTCAGATTTAATTGTTGGTACTATGAGTGATCCAAGTGATGTAACTACTTTTAATATTTATGAAACTGTTTTTAATACTTCGTTTAATAATGGATGGCAAGAAATTATTGTAAGTTTCGACAATTATAATGGGTCAGATAGTTACATTGCGTTAGGCCACGGGCTTAATAACACCTACGATTATATTTTTCTTGATGACTTTCACTATGAAGATATCCCATCATGTGTTAAGCCTTCCAATTTAACTGCTTCAAATATTACTTCAAATAATGCCGATATAAGCTGGGTTGCTGGTGGAAATGAGTCTTTATGGCAAATTCAATGGGGAACTATAGGCTTTATCCCTGGGACAGGTACAATTGATACTACATCTAATCTAAATTATTCCTTAAATGGACTTAACTCTTCTATGGGTTATGATTTTTATGTAAGAAGTCTGTGCGGTGCTGGAGACACAAGTTATTGGCAAGGCCCTCTTACCTTTAATACATTAATACAAGGACCAGTTGGTGTAAACTGTAGTTCTGGAGGGAATTCAGGTATTATTTATTTAGATGATTTAGAAAGTCAAGGTGGTTGGACAGGAAATTTTGGTAGTGGATCTTTCGTTTCAAACGGAATGTGGAATGTTAATTCTGGAAGTACTGGTTCTTTTGCGACTGGACCTGATTTTTCTCATAGCGGAAATAACTACTTTTATTATGAAACGAGTGGAACAAATCCAACATCAGGAAATATTGTCTCTCCTTTAATCGACTTAAGTACAGCAACTGATGAAGCAGAACTTTCATTTTGGATTCATGCTTATGGTGCCGAAATGGGAACCTTAAATTTAGGGATTGGAACTTCTCCAACAGGCCCGTTTAATACAGTTTTCTCAACTAGTGGAGAAATACAAACTTCAAATATTGACCCTTATCAAAATGTGGGAATTAACTTATCAAGTTATTTAGGGCAACAGATATACCTGCAATTTGATTATACTAGTGGTAATTCATACACTGGAGATATAGCTATTGATTTAATTGAAGTTAACTCTTGCATTTCTTGTCCAAGTCCTTTACCTTCTTCACTTTCTGTAAATAGTATTGCTGCGGATTCTGTAACTTTAAGTTGGCAAGGTTCTGCTAATCAAAATAGTTGGTTAGTTTATTTAGTTCCAGACACCTCTACACTATCTAACACATCTCCTATTTTAGTTAATAACGATACAGTTAATTTAGCAGTAAATCCTAATTTAAACTATAACTTTTATGTAAATGGAATTTGTAATGCTGGTGACACAAGTATTTTAGCAGGGCCATTGGGTTTCAGTACTCCATGTGTAAGTTTTGTTTCATTCCCTTATTTACAAGAATTTAATGCTTGGCCTCCAACTTGTTGGGACTTAACAGGTGGTACTCAAAACTGTATACACTATAATGGAACATCTGCAGAGGCCAGTTTTTGGAGTTGGAGTTCCGGAGAATTTGCCTATATGACATCTCCAGTTTTTGATGTTTCTAACATGGTTAGTCCAGAACTGCTATTTGACTGGTCACACCAATACAATTCATTTTACCCAAATGATGGCCTTGAAGTATTAGTGTCGAGTGATGGAGGTGTAACATGGACACAAATTTGGTATAAAACTGCAACTGACTTGGAATCTAATGATGGTGCAACGACAAGCTCTCCAGGAACATTTGTTAGCTCCGGAAGAATCCCGTTATCTCCATTTGGAAATTCTATTAAAATTAGATTTAATTTTATGTCCGGATATGGCCCAGATTGTTTTATCGATAATGTGGAAATTAAAGAAGCTCCACAAAATGATTTGGGTATTGTTGTGGCTAACTTACCTGACGCTACAACAGGTTGCGAAGTAGATAGCTCAGTTGTTACTGCTACTATTTTCAACTTTGGCTATCTTGCTCAAACTGGATTTAATGTTCAGTACTCATTAAACGGGACTCCAACTGTAGAAACTATTTTTGACACACTTCAGCCTGGTGATTCTTTATTATATACATTTAATTTTCCTGTAGATTTAACTCAAGATGGTTCTTACAGCTTTGAATTTACTACCAATCTTACTAATGATGATGATACTAGTAATGATGCATATGGGTCTACGCTAACTTATGATAATTATTATACTCCCTTTGCACCAACCGTTACCGATGATACGGTTTGTGTTAATTCTTTTTATCCAAACGGAAATGTAGCTACATTAACTGCTTCTGGGCCAATGGGTGTAACTTTTGATTGGTTTGATCTTTCTGGTAACTTTATTGGTACTGGAGACACCATGACTACAGACACTATTAATTCTTCAACAAGTGTATATGTTGCCTATCAGGAACTAGCTCCTGGGAATATGGGTGCAGCTAGTAATACATTTGGTGGTGGTGGCTATTATAACTTTTTCACCGAAGGACTTATGTTTGATGTTTATAATGACATGACTATTGATTCTGTAACTATCTATCCATCTGATACTGGGACTATTGGCATAATCATCCAAAGTGTATTAGGAAGTACTATTTATAATGGAAACTACACCATTACAGCTCCTCTTAACACCATTTCAGGACATAAAGTACCTATTGGAGTTAATATTCCTGCAGGTTATGCTTATGGTATGTATATTTCTGCTATCAGCCCTGGAACCTTATCCCTTTACAGAAATACAACTAATGCGTCATATCCTTACAATTATGGAAACGTAGCTTCTATAACACAAGCTTCTAACGGCTCAACTGATTTTTATTTCTTCTTCTACAACTGGGATATTTCTACTATTAGTTGTTACAGTGATCTGCAAGAAGCTGAGATTTATGTTGACAATTGTACTGGAATTAACGATAATATCGTTTCTGACTTTTACATCTCTCCGAACCCCAATAATGGAGAATTTAAAATCAATTTTCCTAACATAAACTTAAATAGTCGTCTTGAAATACTAGATCTTAGCGGAAAATTAATCTATGAAAATATACTAGATATCCGAAATAAGTCAGTTAATATTAACTCTATTAGTCGAGGAGTTTATCTTATTTCTATAATTGAAAACGGAAATAGAAAAACTAAAAAATTAATAATTAAGTAATAAAATAGTCATGAAAAAAATATTTAAACTTTTATTAATATTAACTCTTGGGTATAATTCAAATTTAATTGCACAATGCCCAGCGGTTCCCTCACCTTATACGGAAAACTTTGGTAGCGCTAATCTTCCTAGTTGTTGGCAACAAACTGCAATAAGTGGAGACGGATGGAGATTTACAGGTAATCCTGGATATGCAGCAGCAAATAACGGTAGACCATCTGGAACTTTTGCATGGATAGATTTTTCAGGAACTGATGCAGGTACTGTAATGGAAGTTGTACCAGTGGATATTTCTAATACTACCAACCCCCAGGTAGAATTTGATTATTATTGCTATAATACTACTAATCCAGTTCCTCCAAACATGCTTTTTGTTGAGGCTAACGATGGAGTTAATTGGGTTTTAATAGACTCTTTATCGTTTAATTCATTTAATGGTTGGAGTCCTTTCACATTTTCACTAGTGGGTTACGATGTAGCAGGAATTGTAAGTGTTAGATTTAGAGCTGAGTCTGGTGGAGCAACTAATGATTTCTATAATGATATTTTAATTGATAACCTTGCAATAAGAGAGGCTCCAACATGTCCAAGTCCATTAGTTTCCTCTTTTGGCGTTTCTAATTTAACAGCTAACAGCGCGGATCTTAATTGGCTTTCTGGTGGCAACGAAACTTTATGGGGGATTGAATGGGGTGCTACAGGATTTGTCTTAGGTAATGGGAGTTATGATACCACACAGTTATTTTTTGGATATCCTATTTCTGGGCTTACTCCAATCACTAGTTATGACTTTTATGTACAGGCTATATGTTTTGCTGGAGATAGCAGCTACTGGTCGGGACCTTATACTTTTACGACACCTTGTGCAGCTCTAGTTCCGTCACAATTAGAAGATTTCTCTAATGGATTTCCTCCCAACGCTTGTTGGGATCAGGCAGGAGACGGAGATCCTGGGACTGGACCCACGGGAATAGGTGTGAGTAGTTGGTTTGTAGACGGATTTGGAAATGTAGGTACAACAGGAGCTGTAAAAATAAATTTATATACACTTGGAAAGCAAGAGTGGGTTTTGAGTCCTCAATATGACTTAAGTAATGGTGGCCCTTATCAAATAGAATTTGATTTTGGAGTCTTTTCTTGGAATCAAACTACACCTGGTCAACTAGGTTCTGACGACAGAGTAGAGGTCCTAATCTCAAGAGATGGTGGTGGTACATGGAATGGATTAAATAATTTTAACAATAACTATATTACTGGGACTAATGGTAATCATGAAATTATTGCATTACCTAATGACACTGGAATTGTACAATTTGCATTTTGGGCTTCTGAAGGCTCAGTTGATGATCCTGAAGACAATGATGTTATGATTGATAACTTTGCTATTAATCCTATACCAAGTTGTCCTCAACCACAATATATTTCTTCATTCAATATTACAGCAGATAGTGCTTCATTAACATGGACTTCAATAGGTACTGATTCTGCTTGGATAGTATATTTAGCTCCTGCTGGAGGGGTGCCAGATTCTTCAAATATGCTGATAGTTAATAACGATACTGTTATATATTCTGGATTAAATTCCAATACTTTTTATGATTTTTATGTTCAAAGTATTTGCTCTGGGGGAGATTCCAGTTTTTTATCTGGGCCCTATTCTATTTTAACCAATTGTTTGCCAATAAGCTCTCCCTATTCTCAAAACTTTGATAATACTGGTGCACCAAATATAGACCAATGCTGGAATGTAATTACTAGTGGTGCAGCATGGATAAGAACTGATAATAGTGCAGCTGACCCTCAAAGAACTGCACCAAATTCTGTAGAGTTTTATAACTCTAGTGTTACATCTGGAGATATAATATTAGTAAGTCCATACATAACAGACTTAGATAATACTAAAAGAGCAAGGTTTTTCTTACAAAATAAAGCTAGTACTGCCTACACATCTGATTTAATTGTTGGTACAATGTCAGATCCAACTGACCCTACAACTTTTACAGCATACCAGACAGTATTTAACAGCTCTTTTAATAGTAATAACTGGGAACAAATTATTGTAAGTTTTAACAATTATAATGGTACAGATTCTTACATAGCCTTAAAACATGGACTAAATAGTACTTTTGACTATATATGGTTAGATGATTTTTACTATGAAGATATTCCATCATGTGTTGCTCCTATAAGTCTATCAGCAGCAAATATTACAGCTAATAGTTCTGATTTCTTATGGACTGCTGGTGGCAATGAGACTCTTTGGAATATTCAGTGGGGTCCTACAGGTTTTGCGTTAGGAAATGGCACTACTACTACTACTACTACTACCAACTATTCTCTATCTTCATTAAATCCTTCCAGTGCATATGACTTTTATGTACAAGCTATTTGTTCTGGAAATGACTCTAGCTATTGGACTGGTCCATTAACAATTAACACTTTAATTCAAGGTCCTACAGGTGTAAATTGTGTCTCTGGTGGAAATGCTGGTGTTGTTTTTACTAATGATTTAGAATCTTCTATAGGTTGGACCGGCTCTTTTGGAACTGGCTTAACAGCTGGGCTCTGGAATGTAAAATCAGGTCCCACAGGTTCAACTGGAACTGGTCCCAACGGAGCACATAGCGGAAATAACTATTTTTATTTTGAAACCAGTGGTGTAAACCCTTCTACCAGTAGCATTGTTTCTCCATTGATTGATCTTAGTACCGCAGCAGATGATGCTGAATTATCTTTCTGGCTCCATGCATATGGAGCAGAAATAGGAACCTTAAATTTAGGGGTAGGAAATAGTGCATCTGGACCATTTTCAACCATATTTACAAGCATTGGTCAAATCCAAACTGGTAATAATGATCCTTATCAAAATGTTGGAATCAATCTATCTAATTACCTAGGTCAACAAATATTTCTTCAGTTTGAATACACTAGTGGGACTTCATTTACTGGAGATATTGCCATTGATTTAATCGAAGTTAATTCTTGTCTATCATGTGCAAGTCCTTCAAATTCATCACTTACAGTTAATAGTGTAACTGCTGATAGTGTTAATTTAACTTGGCAAGGTTCTGGAAATCATAATTCTTGGTTGGTTTACTTAGTTCCTAATAATGGATCCATTGCTAGTACTACTCCTTTTTCGTTAACAAACGACAGTGCTGTTTTACCTGTAAACCCGAGTACAACTTATAACTTCTTTGTGTCTGGAATATGTAATTCTGGTGACACGAGTATTTTAGCTGGTCCTATTGTTTTCACAACTCCTTGTACATTTACTCCAGCACCATATTTTACTAATTTTAATTCAGGATTTCCTCTTTGCTGGTCACAAGAAGTTACTAATGATATTTTTGACTGGACTTTAGATGCCAATGGAACATCTTCTTCAAGTACTGGTCCTAGTGACGATATTACTGGAGGAGGAAACTACTTATATATAGAAACTTCTTCGCCTAGAAGTTTGGGAGATAATGCAATTTTATATTCACCTAATATTGATATAAGTACTCTAAACGTAGGACAGCTTAGATTTTATAATCATATGTATGGTGCTACTATTGCAGATTTAACTATTGAAATTTCTGATAATGGTGGTCTAACATACGATACTATTTTTAATAAGTTTGGTGATCAAGGAAACCAATGGAATGAGGAAACTGTTACTCTTTCCAATTATTCTGGTATAGTGCATTTCAAAGTTTCAGCAACTACTGGCTCTTCTTTTACAGGAGATATTGCTGTAGATAATTTTGAAGTAAGAGAAGCACCAACATGCCCAAAGCCTTATAATTTAAATGCAATAAATGTATTTTCAGATTCTGTAGATTTAACTTGGTTAGCAGGGCTAAATGAAACTGAATGGCAAGTTTATCTAGTCCCAAGTGGCGGAACATTATCTAACACATCTCCGACACTAGTGAATAATGACACGGTAACCTTTGCTGTAAGTCCTAACTCATCATACTCATTTTATGTTAGAGGAATTTGTGGAATTGGAGACACCAGTTTATTAACAGGTCCTTATAGTTTTTCTACTCCATGTGTTAGCTTTTCTACTTTCCCTTATTTAGAAGCATTTAATACCTGGCCTCCAATTTGTTGGGACTTAACAGGTGGCAATCAAACATGTATTCATTACAATGGTTCCTCAGCTGAAGCAAGTTTCTGGAGTTGGTCTTCTGGTCAATTTGCCTACATGAGTTCTCCAGTTTTTGATGTATCTAACATGGTTAGTCCTGAACTTATTTTTGACTGGTCACATCAATTCAATACCAATTATCCTAACGATGCTCTAGAAGTACTGGTTTCAGACAATGGTGGTACCACTTGGAATCAATTATGGAATAAGTCAGGAATGGACTTAGAATCAAACGATGGTGCTACTACTGCTGCTCCAGGGTTTTTTGTCTCTTCGGGAAGATTGAGCTTATCTCCATTTGGAAGTAATATCATGATTCGATTTAATTTTACATCTGGATTTGGGCCAGATTGTTTCATAGATAATGTAGAAATTAAAGAGGCACCTCAAAATGATGTTGGTGTTGTAGTTGCTGATTTACCTTCTGCATCTACTGGATGTGAAGTAGATAGCTCTTTTGTTACTGCTACTATTTTTAATTTTGGTTATCTTTCTCAAACAGGATTTAATGTTGAATACTCATTAAATAGTGTACCTACTGTGGAAACTATTTTCGATACAATTCAACCTGGTGATTCACTGTTATTTACCTTCGCTTTACCAGTTGACCTTACTAATGATGGGTCTTATAGTTTTGACTTTACTACAAACCTTAATAATGATGATGATACTAGTAACGATGCGTACGGATCTACCCTTATCTATGAAAATTACTATACTCCTATAGCACCAACAGTAACAGATGATACTATTTGTGTTAATGTCTTTAACCCTAGTGGTCAATCTGCAACCCTTACCGCATCTGGTCCTTTAGATGTTGATTTTGATTGGTTTGATGTAAATGGGAATTTTGTTGGAAGTGGAGATACCATACAAACCGATACTATTAGTAATACTACAAGTTATTTTGCAGCTTATCAAGAGTTAGCACCTGGAAATATGGGTCCAGCTAATAATACTTTTGGTGGTGGTGGTTATTACAATTTCTTCACTGATGGGATTATGTTTGATGTTTATACTGACTTGACTATTGATTCAGTAACTATTTATCCTTCAGATACTGGAACTGTTGGTATTATTATTCAGAGCGTACTAGGAAGTACTATCTATAACGGGAGCTACACTATTTCGGCCCCAATTAATACCATTTCAGGACATAAAGTACCTATTGGAGCTAATGTTCCTGTTGGTTTAGCATATGGAATGTACATTTCTGCTATTAGTCCAGGAACCTTATCACTTTATAGAAATACAACTAACGCTTCCTATCCTTATAATTATGGTAATGTGGCCTCGATAACACAAGCATCTAACGGGTCAACTGACTTTTATTTCTTCTTCTATAATTGGGACATATCAACTATAAGTTGTTATAGCGATATGCAAGAAGCTATTGCCTATGTTGATCCTTGTACTAGAATAAATAGTCTAAGTAATTTAAAATTCAGCATTTCACCAAATCCAAATAATGGATCGTTTGACTTAATTGTTTCTCAGGCTTTTACAGATGCAACTATAGAAATATTAGATTTAAGTGGGAAAATAATTTTGAGTCAAAAACTGAATCGTAAAAAAGAAAGAATAAATCTTGATATGATTAGTAGAGGAGTATATATTGTATCATTAAATCAAAATGGAATTATTAAAACTGAGAAATTAATTATAAATTAATTTTAAAATGAAAAAAATATATCTATCATTATTAATTTCGTTCTTAACTGTAATCATTTACGGTCAATGCTCTCACCAATTTAACATGTATGATTCTTTTGGCGATGGCTGGAATGGAAATGCTGTTGATATTTCTGTCAATGGATCTACTGTAATTTCTGGAGCAACTATCGCAACAGGATCTTATAATTTTGCAAATTTCAATGCAAGTAGTGGCGATGTAATTGATCTTACCAACTGGATTACAGGTTCATGGACTAATGAGGTTTCGTGGGATATTACAGATGGAGATGGGGTAATTATAGCAAGTGGGTTACACCTTGGAACAACTGGAGGAGCAACAGGATTTTGCCCTACATGTCCATCACCACCTTTACAATTTCTTTTAGCAGGTGGTATTACTGCAAATAGTGCCAATCTTTCTTGGACACCTGGTGGAACTGAAACATCTTGGAATATTCAGTATGGTATAGCCGGATTTCCAATTGGAACTGGAACTACAATTAGCGCTACAACAAATCCATTTCTATTAACAGGACTAAATCCATCAACTTCATATGATTACTATATTCAGGGAGTTTGTAGTGCAAACGACTTAAGTCAATGGTCAGGCCCCTATACCTTTGCAACTTCATGTCTAACAGTCACAGCTCCTTACACTCAGGATTTTAGTACTGGAGCTTTACCAATATGCTGGAGCCAAAGCGCCATTACCGGAGATGGATGGAGATTTACAGGAAATCCAGGATATGATGCCGCCAACAATGGAAGACCATCAGGGACCTACGCCTGGATTGATTTTTCTGCCACTGATGCAGGAACTGTCATGGAAATAGTCCCCGTTGATATTTCAGCATTAACCTCTCCACAGGTAGAATTTGACTATTTCTGTAATAATCATACTAATCCATCTCCAACGAATATATTATTTGTGGAAGCTAATAACGGGAATAGTTGGGTTTTAATTGACTCTCTTCAAATCAGCTCTATTCCAGGATGGAATCCATATGCTTTTTCATTAATTGGTTATGATGTATCTGGAGTTGTGTCTATAAGATTTAGGGGAGAGTCTGGTGGGGCAACAAATGATTTTTATAATGATATATTAGTTGATAATGTACATGTTAGAGAAGCTCCAACTTGTCCAAGCCCCTTAGTCTCTAATTTTGGGGTCGCAAACCTTACTTCAAACAGTGCTGAATTAACTTGGTTGTCTGGTGGAAATGAAACACTTTGGGGAATTGAATGGGGAATTTCTGGATTCCCTTTAGGAAATGGTAATGGTGATACTACTACCTTGTTTTATGGTTATCCCATTTCTGGACTAAATCCAACAACAGATTATGATTTTTATGTTCAAGCAATATGTGGGGCTGGTGATTCAAGTTATTGGGCCGGTCCATTTGCTTTTACCACTCCTTGTGCAGCTTATAGTCCGCCACAATTAGAAGATTTTTCAGGTGGTTTTCCCCCTAATGCCTGTTGGGATCAGGCAGGAGATGGTGATCCAGGGACTGGTCCTTCAGGAATTGGCGTAAGTAATTGGACTCAAGATGGATTTGCTAACTCAGGAACAACTGGAGCTGTAAAAGTTTATCTATTTTCAACTGGTAAAAAAGAATGGATATTAAGCCCTCAATATGATTTTTCAAGCGGTGGGCCATTTCAGTTAGAATTTGACTTTGGTGTTTTTAATGTAAATTCTTCTAGTTCAGGTATAATGGGCTCTGATGATAGAGTTGAAATTTTAATTTCTAGAGATGGAGGAACAACCTGGAATGGAATAACTAATTTTGATAATAATTACATAACTAATCCAGGTGGAAATCATGAGATTTTCCCATTGATAAATGATAGTGGATTAGTACAATTTGCCATATGGGCTTCAGATGGAATAGTAGATGATTTAGAATCAATTGATATTATGATTGATAACTTTGCAATAAATGCAATTCCTAACTGTCCACAGCCATTAGCAATTTTAGGTTCTAACATTACTTCTGACTCCGCTTCAATGACATGGAACGCTGGTGGAAATGAATCCCTCTGGAGTATTCAATGGGGGAGTGCAGGATTTGCATTGGGAACAGGAACAATTGACACAACAAATACTACATCATATATATTAAGTACTTTAAATCCATCATCAGCTTATGAGTTTTATGTTAAAGCAATTTGTGGAGTTGGAGATTCAAGTATTTGGTCTGGACCATTTTCGTTTAGTACTAATATTCAAGGACCTGTTGGAGTAACGTGCACTACTGGTGGAGCAGCTGGTATTATTTATACAGATGATTTAGAATCTCAAGGAGGTTGGACTGGAAACTTTGGAACAGGAACAACTACTGGCGTTTGGAATGTAAATTCTGGAACAACAAGTTCTACAGGAACTGGCCCTAATGCTGCTTATAGTGGGAATTTTTATCTTTACTATGAAACAAGTGGTAGTAATCCAACATCTGGAAGTATTGTTTCTCCTCTTGTAGACTTAAGTACAGCTTCAGATGATGCGGAATTATCTTTTTGGCTTCATGCTTACGGAGCAGAAATTGGGACTCTTAATTTAGGGGTTAGTAATAGTCCGTCAGGACCATTTTCTACAATATTTACAACATCCGGACAAATTCAAACTGCAAATGCTGATCCTTACCAAAATGTCGGAATAAATTTATCGAGCTATTTAGGACAGCAAATTTATTTACAATTTGATTATACAAGTGGTAGTAGTTTCACAGGGGATATCGCAATTGATTTAGTTGAGGTAAGCTCTTGCATATCATGCCCTGGTGTTGATCCTTCTTTTTTATCTGTTAGTTCAGTTACTACAGATACTGTTAATCTTAACTGGTTAGCCTCATCTAATCATAATTCTTGGCTTGTCTATTTAGTTCCCAGTGGTAGCTCAGTTGCAAATACAACCCCTTATTTTGTAACTAATGATACTGCTAGTCTTCCTGTCAATCCAAGTACTACTTATAATTATTATGTTTCTGGAATATGTATTAATGGAGATACTAGTTTATTAGCAGGCCCATATTCATTTACATCTGCATTTCAATGTCCTTCAAATGCTCAGTGTTTCACGTATAATATAGGAGATATTCCTACAGAATATGGTGTTATTAATGCTGGTCAACTTTCAAGTTGTGCTGGAGCAGTAGAAGCTGTGATCCCGTCAGGTTTTATACTTGACAGTATTCACACCTCTTATGATATGACTGCCGCGGGTGGAGCATGGATGAGTGAACAAAGGTCTTGGCTGTATTCACCTACTTTAAATATAGGTGAATCAAATATTATCTTTGGAAGTGCTGGTACAATAGCTGGAACTGAGAGCTACTCTAGAACAACTAATTTTATGTCTGGATTAAACGCTACGGATACAATTGCTATTGAATTACACGCTGGAAGATCATGGGGCGGTTCTGGATGTGGGACGAATTACAATAAAGTTGATAACCAAACATGGATGGTTATTGCTTACTACGGAACTATTCCAACTTGTCCTCAACCAAATTCTATAAACTTAATTAGTGTAGGGTCCGATAGTGCCACATTAACTTGGTCAACTTTTGCTACTGACTCATTATGGAATTCTTACATTACACCTAGTGGAGTTTCACCAAACAACAGTCACTTAACATTATCAAATAATGATACTATAATACTTTCAGGTCTAAATCCATCAACAACTTATGATTTTTATGTTCAAACTATATGCAGTGCAGGAGACTCAAGCTATTTAAGTGGCCCTATAACTTTTACAACAAATTGCGCGGCTGATTCTGCACCTTATTTCACTGACTTTGATTCTGGATTCCCACTATGCTGGACCCAAGAGTCTTTTAGTGATATTTTTGATTGGACTTTAAATTCTGGAACAACATCATCAAGCAGTACTGGCCCAAGTCAAGATATGTCTTCTAATGGTAATTATATGTATATAGAAACGTCATCTCCAAGAACAGGAGGTGATAATGCTATTTTATATTCTCAATCTATTGATATAAGTACTTTAGCTGCTGCTGAACTTAGATTTTTTCATCATATGTACGGAGCTACAATAGCTGATTTAACTATTGAAATTTCAGACAATGGAGGACAATCATACAATACCATTTTCACTAAATCTGGAGACCAAGGGAATCAGTGGAATGAAGAAATTGTTTCTATTGCTGCATATTCTGGTATTGTCAAATTTAAAATAACTGGAACTGTAGGTGGTTCATTCACAGGAGATATAGCAATAGATAATTTTGAAGTAAGAGAAGGACCTCAAAATGATGTTGGAATAATTTTAGCAAGTCTTCCCTCTGCTTCTACTGGTTGTGAAGTAGACAGTTCTATTGTTACTGCTACTATTTTTAATTTTGGTTATCTGCCTCAAACAGGATTTAATATTCAGTATTCTTTAAATGGGACTCCAACAGTAGAAACTGTTTTTGACACTATTTTTCCTGGTGATTCTCTGCTATTTACTTTTGCATTACCTGTAGATCTTACTCAAGACGGAAACTATAGCTTTGATTTCACTACTAACTTACCTAATGATGACAACACTGCAAATGATGCTTTTGGTACAACTCTTGACTACGAAAACTATTACACTCCTATTGCTCCTACAGTTACAGACGATACAGTTTGTATAAATTCATATTTTCCTAACGGCAATGTTGCTAATTTAATAGCTTCTGGACCTAGTGGTGTAGATATTGATTGGTTTGATATCTCTGGAAACTATATTGGAACTGGTGACACTATGACAACTGACACCCTTAATGCTTCAACTAGTGTTTTTGTAGCCTATAAAGAGTTAGCACCTGGAAATATTGGAGCAGTTAATAATACATTTGGAAGTGGTGGTTATTACAACTTTTTTACTGATGGTCTTTTATTTGACGTTTACAGCGATATGACTATAGACTCTGTAACCATCTATCCTTCAGATACGGGAACAGTTGGTATCATCATACAGAGTATTTTAGGAAGTACTATCTATAACGGAACATATACCATTACAGCTCCAATAAATACTATTACGGGCCATAAAGTTCCTATTGGAGTAAATATCCCTTCGGGAATAGGCTATGGAATGTATATTTCTGCAATAAACCCAGGGACGTTATCTCTTTATAGAAATACAACCAATGCTTCTTACCCTTATGATTATGGTAATATTACATCCATTACTAGTGCATCAACAGGATCAACTGATTTTTATTTCTTTTTCTATAACTGGGATATCTCTACCATAAGTTGTTATAGTGATATGCAAGAAGCTGAAATTTATGTGGATAATTGTACTGGAATTAGTAATAAGTTAGTTATAGATTTTAGGATTTCTCCCAATCCAAATAATGGAGAATTTAAAATCAACTTATCTTATGTTGGAGAAAATACTAGTCTTGAAATTCTTGACCTTAGTGGTAAATTAGTGTATCAAAGCAAATTGAATAATAAAACTCCAACAATTAATGTTAATTCCGTTAGTAGAGGAGTTTACCTTATTTCATTAGTTGAAAATGGAAACAGAAAAACTAAAAAATTAATTATTAAATAATTTTTAAACCAAAAAAGGATTTTCTCGTTTTTCTCTACCAATTGTTGTTTCATTTCCATGGCCTGTGTAGACCACAGTTTCATCAGGTAATTGGAATAAATTATCTTTAATAGATTGGATTAATGTGTTGTGGTTTCCTCCAGGCAAATCAGTCCTGCCTATACTATTTTCAAATAAACAATCACCATTAATAACGAAGTTGTTTTCTTTGTTGTAAAAGGCAACATGTCCAGGTGAATGACCGGGGACGAAAAATAATTGTAAAATTATATCATCAATTTGAAAAGGGTTTTTCAAATCAAAAAAGACCGGATCTTGAAAAGGGACTTTTGTAATTGGGATGCCATATAATTCACAAACTCTTTCAAATGAATCATAGGTGACTTTATCTTCACTATGAATCCAAAGTTTCACATTGTACTTTTCAACTACATGACCAGTACCAAACATATGATCTAAATGACTATGTGTATGTAAAACACATTGAATGTCTAGTTGGTGAGTGGAAATATAATCATCTAATTCATTTTTTTCGGACTTATAATAACAACCCGGATCTATGATTATTGCTTTAGACGATTTATTCGAAATCACAAAAGTATTTTCAGAAAAAGGATTAAAGGTGAATTTTTTGACTTCTAGCATTTTTTAAATTTAGAAAATTCAAATTTAAAGTATGGCATGAAAATAGCTATCTTTGAACTGAAAAAAATTGAGAAAGTTTTTAATCATATTATTTTTTATAAGTAGTTACCCCATTTTTTCTCAGTACTATACAGGGTCTAATATTCCATTTGGACAAAACAGAGTTCAGTATAATTCATTTTATTGGCAATCTTATGAATTTCAAAGGTCGAAAGTTTATTTTTCTAAAGGAGGAATGAAACATGCACAATTTGCCTCAAAAATTGCATATGAATTTCAATTAGAGTTAGAGAAATTTCTAGACTTCTCTATCGATGAGAAAATTCATTTAATCATATTCAATTCTCAGAGCAAATTTAGGCAAAGTAATATCGGTTTGAATAATGATATTTCTTCAAATATTGGAGGAACCTCAAATATAGATGGAGAAAAAATATTTTTATACTTCAACGGAAATCATAAAGATTTTAAAAATCAAATTAAAAAAGGTGTAGCTAAAATATTAGTTAATAAAATATTGTACGGGACAGATTGGAAACAAACAGTTAAAAACACCACATTTATTAATCTTCCACTTTGGTTTAAAGATGGTCTAATTAATTACCTGTCGAACGAATGGAATACCAGAACTGATTCACAATTAAAAGATTTGATTCTCAGTGAAAAACTTAAGCATTTTCAGTCTTTGTCAAATGATGAATCAGTATTATATGGCCAAGGACTTTGGAGATATATTGATGAAATTTTTGGAAGGAATATGATTCCAAACCTTATGTACATGATGAAAGTAAGTAAGAGTGTAGAAAGTGGATTTATTTATGTTTTGGGAATTACTTCTGAAATGATTCAAGATGATTTTATAAATCATTATAAATTACAATATTTAAACGATCAAAAAAATACTCTTTCTCCAAGTGAGAAAAAAATAAATATAAAGTCAAAAAAAGAAAGGACTTTAAGAAATTTAAAAGTGAGCCCTGATGGATCTAAAATAGCTTTTGTTGAGCATTATTTAGGTCAATATAAAGTAAAAATATATAATTTGATTGAGGAAAAAATAGAAACTATTCTCAAGGGAGATTATAAACTAAATCGAATTCCTGACATATCTCATCCTATAATTGATTGGCATCCAAAAGGAAAGTTTTTAGCCATTTTTGAAGAAAAAAAAGGAGGTATTTGGTTAAATCTTTATAATACTGAAACAAAAAAGAAGAATTATAAAGAGGTTATGGGGTTTGAAAAAATTCTAAGCTCCAGCTATAATACAAAAGGAAATAGAATGATTTTATCTGCTGTAAAAGATAGCTATACTGATCTATTTGAATATACAATATTGGGTAACAGTCATAAACAATTAACAAACGATATATATGATGATTTAGAGCCAAAATATTTCCCTAACTCTAACGAAATTATATTCAGTTCTAATAGAAGTAATGCAACTATTGATGCTATTGATTTCGATAAAGATTTTGATTTATATAAAATTAGTACTGATACTAAAAAAATTGCAACACTAACAAATACTAATGATATTGATGAAAGACAACCTCAACCAGTTAAAAACAAAAACTATCATTATATAAGCGATAAAAATGGAATTTTTAATCATTATCAAACAATTATTGATAGTACCATTAGTCATATAGATACTATGATTCACTATCGCTATATAAGCAGTAGTCAACAACTTTCAAATTTCAATAGAAATATTATAGAAATAAATTTTAGTCAAAACTTAAGTCAATATGGACTTTTATATAAGTTAAATAATAAATATAAGTTTCACATTGGTGAAAATGATAAATCTGTAATTTTTGAAAACACTTTTTCCAAAACTTATTTTAAAAATATAAATAGTCAAGATGCTATTTTTAAAACAATAATTGAAAATAATTTAGATTCAGAAGAGATTGATATCTATAACTACAAATTTGAAGATGAGAAAAAATTACTTTCAAAAAAAATCGTATCTAAAAAAGAAAACAAAGTAAAATCTGAAGTTAAATTTCCAAGACAAAAAATATACAATGTTAACTTTACAGTTGGCGAGTTCATATTACAACTTAATCCCACTTTTAACAACCAAGCTTATCAAAGATATAGTAATTCAGGTTTTAAAAATGCTGGGTTTGATGGCTTTACAATGATACAGGCAAAAGATGTTTTTGAAGATTATAAAATAAGTGGCGGTATTAAAGGGCCTATTCAGTTAAATAATATTGGGCTAATTGCTATTTATGAAAACTTAAAGAATAGAATGGATAGTAGGTTTCAAACATCTAGACAATCGTTTGAAGATTTATTTAGTGATAATATAATTAATAAGACTATTGTTAATGACTTTAAACATCAATTTTCGTTTCCTTTCAGTGAAGTAAGTAGTCTTAGATTTACTTCAAATTTAAGATATGACAAGGTTGTTACCCTAAGTAATTCTCCTACTACATTAGCTATCCCAAATGAAAATTTTATTCTCCTTGGTGGATTACTTGAATATGTTTACGATGCTACAAGGCCAATAGCACTTAACATAAATAATGGAATGAAGTTCAAGACTTGGGTAGAAGGGTATAATGAATTATTTAAGTCTCAAACAGATTTTTTTGTTTTAGGGTTAGATTTTAGAAATTATCAAAAAATTCATAGAAATATTGTATTTGCTACGAGATTAGCAGCCAGCAGCTCATTGGGTTCTCAAAAATTACTTTATTATTTAGGCGGAGTAGATGGTTATCTGTGGGCTCAATTTGATCCAACTATTTTACCTGATCCAACTATTAATTTCCAATTTCAAACAATAGCCACCCCAATAAGAGGATTTTATCAGAACGCAAGAAATGGAAATTCTTTTATTGCTGTAAGTAATGAATTAAGAGTTCCTCTTTTCAGCTACTTTTCTAATAAACCTCTTAGCTCTGATTTTTTAGAAAATTTTATGGTGATTGGATTTGGGGATATAGGTTCTGCATGGACTGGAAAAACTCCTTACTCGACTGAAAACTCTTTCAATAGCTCTGTTATAAATGGACATAACTACATGATTAATTTAAAAAGTCAAAAAGAACCTATTATATACAGTTATGGCTTTGGGATTAGATCCAGAATTTTTGGTTATTACATTAGACTAGATTGGGGATATGGAATTGATGATAGAATTTTAATGCCATCAATTAAACAATTATCTTTATCATTAGATTTTTAATTCAATCGCATGGATATTACAACTTTTATAACGCTATCACTAATTGGTCTAACTGCTGGAATTGCGAGTGGATTTATTGGGATTGGCGGAGGAATTATTATTATACCTGCTTTGGTCTATTTTTTAAATCTAGACCAATACCAAGCTCAAGGCGTTTCCCTTGCTTTAATGTTGCCACCTATTGGAATATTGGCTTTTTATAGCTATTATCAAACAGGTACTTTTAATGTAGTAGAAAATGATGTTACGTATAAAAACCTCCTTATATATTATGCGTTAATTATGGCTGCTTTCTTCATTATAGGAGGTTGGCTTGGGGCTAAACTTAGTTTTAAAACACCTATACATTTAGTGAAATTAATCTTTGGGGGATTTATGTTTTATGCATCTGTAAAAATGATTGTGAGTGGAATTCAGTACTATTTAAAATGATCGATAAAATAAAACATATTGCACAAAAATACTTAGCTGAAACCATTGAAGTAAGAAGGTCTCTTCATAAAAATCCTGAGTTATCTTTTAAGGAGTACCAAACTTCTAATTACATCCAGTCAATACTATCAAAAAATAAAATTCCATTCACTAATGGCCACGTTGATACAGGAATAATTGCCAGAATTGAGGGAAATAATCCTAGTGATAAAGAAATTTTACTTCGTGCGGATATGGATGCTTTACCTATAAATGAAGAAAATAAAGTTGATTACTGTTCCAGAAATATAGGAATTATGCATGCATGTGGTCATGATGTTCATAGTGCATCTTTAGTTGGAGCGGGGTTAATATTAAATGAATTAAAAAACGAATTTAACGGTACTATAAAACTAGTCTTTCAGCCTGGTGAAGAAAAAATTCCTGGTGGTGCAAAATTAATGATTGATGGTGGGCTACTAAATAATAATCCTCATGCCTGTATAGCTCAACACGTATTTCCTGAATTAGAAGCTGGTAAAGTAGGTTTTAGGTCTGGAACATATATGGCCTCAGCAGATGAAATTTATGTTACAGTGAAGGGTTCTGGAGGACATGCTGCTCTGCCCCACCTTCTTAGTGACCCTGTACTCATGACTTCACAAATCATCAATAATCTACAACAAATTATTAGCAGATTTAATAAGCCTGATAATCCGTCTGTACTTTCTTTTGGTTATGTTGAAGCTTTAGGAGAGACTAATATTATCCCTGATAAAGTAATATTAAAGGGAACTTTCAGAACTTTTGATGAGAAGTGGAGGTTTAAAGCTCATGATAAAATGAAAGAAATTGCTCAGTCAATTTGTAAAAGTTCAGGAGGATCTTGTGATTTTGATATTAAAATTGGATATCCATTTCTTGTAAATGACAAAACCGTAACTGAAAAAGCTAAAAATAGAGCCAAAGAATTTTTAGGCAAAGAAAATGTTGTGGATTTAAATCTTCGAATGACATCTGAAGATTTTGCCTTTATTAGTCAAAAAAGCCCATCTTGCTTTTATAGGCTTGGCACTGGAGATGGAAAGACTATTAAACGATTACATACTTCAACATTCGATGTTAACGAAGATTGCTTTTCTATTTCTTCGGGTTTAATGGCATATATTGCAATTAATCAAATTCTCAAATAATATAATATTTATATTGATTAATCTCTTTTAATTGATTATCTTACATTACAATAGTTTACTCCAATGAATACCATTAAAACTGATTTAAAAGCATCTCTAATTGAATATTTTGGATTTGATTCATTTAAAGGAGAACAAGAAAAAGTGATTTCTAATTTACTCTCCAATAAAAATACTTTTGTAATTATGCCAACTGGTGGTGGCAAGTCGCTTTGTTATCAACTTCCTGCCTTAATGTGTGATGGAACAGCAATTGTAGTTTCACCACTTATAGCACTTATGAAAAATCAGGTAGATGCAATTCGTCAAGTTAGTGATAATGATGGCATTGCACATTTTTTAAACTCATCATTAAACAAAGGAGAGATCACAAGAGTTAAAAATGATGTATCTAGTGGCATAACAAAATTACTTTATGTAGCTCCAGAATCATTAACCAAAAAAGAGAATATTGAATTTTTAACAAAGATTACTATCTCTTTCTTTGCCATTGATGAGGCTCACTGTATTTCAGAATGGGGACATGATTTTAGACCTGAATATAGAAGGCTTAAACCCATTATTAAAGAAATTGATGATGTTCCTATTATTGCTTTAACTGCTACTGCTACTGCAAAAGTTCAAAGTGATATTCAGAAAAATCTTGGCATGACAGATGCTACAGTATTTAAGGCTTCATTTAATAGGAGCAATCTATTTTATGAGGTTAAACCAAAGAAAAATGTTCAAAAAGAAATTATAAGATTCATTAAACCGAGAATTGGTAAATCTGGAATTATTTACTGTTTAAGCAGAAAAAAAGTAGAAGAAATAGCCCAACTTTTACAAGTAAACGGAATATCATCCTTGCCTTATCACGCTGGGTTAGATCCTAATACAAGAGCTAAGCATCAAGATATGTTTCTTATGGAAGAAGCTGATGTAATAGTTGCTACCATTGCCTTTGGAATGGGAATTGATAAGCCAGATGTGAGATTTGTTATTCATCACGATATTCCTAAGTCATTAGAAAGCTATTATCAAGAAACTGGAAGAGCTGGAAGAGATGGTGGTGAAGGACATTGCTTAGCGTTTTATAGCTATAAGGATATTGAAAAACTAGAAAACTTTTTGCATGGGAAACCATTAGCTGAACAAGAAATTGGTCAGCAACTATTACATGAAGTCGCTGCTTATTCTGAAACAAGTATAAATAGAAGAAAGTTTTTACTTCATTATTTTGGGGAAGAGTTTGACGAGATTAATGGCCCAGGAGCTAATATGTGCGATAATTCTCAAAACCCAAAAGAGAAACTTGAAGGTAAACAACATGTAAAATTAGCTCTAGAATGTGTTAAGTCAGTTCATGGAAAACATAAGGTAAAATATTTCACACATCTTTTAACAGGCAAAAAAACTGCAGAAATAACCACCTATAAAGGAATTGATTCTCCATTTTTTAACAGAGGTTCTGAGGAAGATGAGCATTTTTGGCATGCAGTATTTAGACAGATTGTTGTACAGGGATTAATTAAAAAAGAGGTAGAGTCTTACGGAACACTTTCGGTTACAGAAAAGGGAGATAATTATATTTCTTCTCCACATAGTTTTATGCTTATTAAAGAGCATGACTTTAGCGACACTGACGATATGGATATAATTTTAAATCAAAAAGGTGGTGGAGGTGCCTTAGATGAAAAATTATTTAAAATGTTAAAAGACTTAAGAAAAAGTATTGCAGTGAAGAAAAAAATTCCACCTTTTGTTATTTTTCAAGATCCATCAATTGAAGAAATGACCATGCAGTACCCAATTAATTTGGAAGAGCTACAAAATATCAGTGGTGTTGGTACTGGAAAAGCAAAGAGATATGGATTACCTTTTTTAGATCTTATAAAAAACTATGTAGAAGAAAATAATATAGAAAGAATCCAAGACTTTGTGATGAAAAGTATTGTCAATAAAAGCGGGAAAAAAGTAAATATTATTACCAATATTGATAGAAAATTGCCTCTTGAGGATATTGCCAAAAGTCAAAATAAAAAAATTGAAGAACTAATTGATGAGATAGAAAATATAGTGGCATCGGGGACAAAAATTAATATCGATTATCATTTGAACAATATTATTGATGAAGAAGCGCAAAAAGAAATTTACGACTACTTTTTAGAAGATGCCAAAACAGATAATATTAAAGATGCATACGATGAATTTGAAGGTGATTACAGTGAGGAAGAACTAAGATTAATGAAAATAAAATTCATGAGTGAAATGGCTAATTAAATATTTTTAATTGATACCTTTTTTCAAAACCGACATTACCAGAAATTCCTCCTGAATGTAAAGCTATTATAGTTTTATCTTTCAAAGATTCATTATTTTTTAGTTGATCTATCAAACTGTAAAATAACTTTCCAGAATAAATCGGATCTGTCTTAATGCCTGTAATGCTTTTGAATTCTCTCATAAAATTGATGAGTTTACTATTATTTTTAGCATATCCTCCAAAATGATATTTATGAGAAATAATATATTGCTTTTTTAATTTAGTTTTCATTTGAATCTCAAAAAAATTAGAGATACTAGTATTAATTTTTTCAGCTCCTTTAAGAACTACAGTCCCAAAGCATATTTGATTTTTTTTTAATGAAGATACTATACCGGAAAAAGTAGCTCCTGTACCGACTTCACAAAATATATAGTCAAAAGGAATCTTAATCTCATCTGTTATTTTTTGACATCCGTAAATTCCTTGATAGTTGGCTCCTCCCTCAGGAATAAAAAAATATTCATTATAGCTTTTTGAGATAAAGCTTTTTACCAAATTATGATCTCTATAATGATCTCTATTAAAATATTTTATGACAGCGTTGTAGGATTTACATTTGCTTAAAATATCATTTAATGGACTAGTTTTTTCTCCTCTGACCAATAAAACACATGGAATAGAATATTCTTTACATAAATAGGCTAGAGCAAGAATATGAGAGGAATAAGCTCCTCCCATAGAAATAATTCCTTTTTTATTCAAATTCTTAAAATGGAGTAGATTGTATTTTAATTTTCTCCATTTATTCCCTGAAATGATATTATGAATTAAATCGTCTCTTTTAATATATACCTTATTATCAATTCCATAAAATGAAAGATCTAGCTCTTGTAAAGGAGATGGGTTAAGATGCATGAAAATTAGGGAGTAGCAATATGAATTACTTCCAAAACTGTCCTAAAAGCAACACTATTATTAGCATATTTTAGTTGGTATTCTTTTTGAAGGTTGGATGCGAATTTTGCTTGGTATAAATTATAATCTTCCCAAGAGTTTAATAAATATTGAATGCTGTAAGAAATACCACCTTCTTCTTCTGCATGTATTTTTGCAATCTTATTTTCAATAAATAGTCCTGTGGCCAAAACATTGGGAATATGTATCTCTTTCATCCATTGTAGCCAACTTTGATGAACATCGTGATCAATACTAACTGTTACATTATAAAGTATCATTAAGAATTTTTTTGAATTTCATCATTAGTATCTCCTGCTATTTTTCTAAATCTTTTTCTTGAATCAGTTATATACAAACTTCCTGGATGTTTAAAGAGAATAGATTTAAAATATTTTTTCGCAAGGGAAATGTTTTTTAAATTTTCTTGGTAAATACATCCCATTAAATACAGCGTATTATCTAATAACATAGATTTAGGATAATTACTTTCAAGATGTTCTAAATATTTTATAGCCTCACTGTAACGATGTTGTTTTAATCTAATTTTTGCTTTTCTAAAAATAATTTCATCATTTAAAGAATGATTTTTAAAATTATTTAAAACTGAATCATATAGTATTATTGCTTCATCATATTGTTGTTGGGCTGATAGCATATCTGCATAAGAAAATAATTTCATAGCTGTCTCAGAGGTATCCATATTATAATTATCAGTAATTAAAACAGAAAGCTCTAAAGCGTCATTAGCAATTAATTTAGAGGTTGACGCTTTAAGGACGTCTAGCTGTGCTTGACACCAATCATATTCTCCCGAAAAGTAATAAACTTGAGCATTTTTAAATTTTGCAAGATGACCTAAAGGGTCATTTTTAAATTCTTTTTCAATTTGCATATACATGAGTGAGGCCTCCCAAATATTATTGTCTAAAACGTTAATATCTGCTAGTATAAGTTTAGCCTTAGCCTTCTGCTTTGCTTTAATACTCATTAAATTCATGGCTTGGTTTAAATGATCTTTTGCAGCTTTAATATCTTTTAAAAAGTATGCTTCGATTTCAGAAAGATCAATTAATAATTGATATTTTCTTAAACTGTTATTAAATATGTTTTTATTATTATTTAATTGGGATAATGCAAGTATATAATTGGCTTTTAGTTCTTCCAGCTCTTCTTTAATAATTTTAGATCCACTCAGCAACTTAGTTTTAAAAGTTAAAAGTCTTTTATTCTTTGCTTCAAACTTATTTTCTATTGACGAACTATTATTAATTACATCATCAAAGCATTTAATCGCTATATTAAAATCACTATTATTTAAAGCAGTATTTCCTAGTTCTAGGATTCTCTGACCATTTAAGTTGAGCTTTTTATCAATTGATTTAACTTGTGTATATGCATTTTCATAATCATTATTTAGCATATAGTACCAGGCTAAAAGCTCTACAAAAACTAACTTTTTAGGATTGGTTTGAATATTTTGAATAATTGCTTTTCTTAATAATTCTTTCTCTTTATTTTTAGATTCAAAATCTATAGTATTTGATAATCCATTTTGAACTGAACTAAGGAATTTCTCATTTAATTGAAGCATTTCAAAAAAAGTATTAATCATTTCATTAGTCTTCCCTTGTCTATTATATATCATAGCTGTTTTAGAATGAAATGCTAGTGAATTTCTAGGACTAACTTCTTCAAACTTTAAATAAGTTTGTAACGCCCAATCAATTGCTCCAACTTTTTCGAAAGCAATCCCTAAATTAGATGCTGCACTATAAGTGGTGTTACTTTTAATTTGGAGAACTGCTTTTTCAAATAACTGTATTTTTTTTGGAGGTTTATGATCTAATTCATAAATAATGGCTAAATCAACTAGTAAGTTTAGTTTTAAAGGCTGATTTTTTATTAGATTTTTACATAACTTTTCTGCAGCTTTAAATCTTTCTAGTTCTAGCAAAGTAGCTCTATAGTTTTTATATATTTTATCTATGTATTTCTCTTCCTGAGAAATCTTTTCATAGTACAATATTGCTTTTTCATAATCTCCATCTATAAAATATTTTTGAGCCAATTGTAAATCGACATTTGTTATTTGACCATAGGAAAAATTCCAAAATAAAAATGGTATTATAAAAAGATATTTATACCTCTTTCTTAGAACAAATATTTTCAGCATATTGTTTTATAGGTTCATATAAACTATCATTAACAGCGTTTATAAATTCATATAATTCCATTAACTCGATTACGTCATCTGCAATTTTTTGAATATTTTCTTCTTCTAATTTTAGGTAATAAAATATGGAGTCTGTTGGTATAAATTTATTATAAATATCTAGTTTTAAATTTTTAATTTGTTTGGATTGAGATTCAATATTCTTTTTAGTTAACTCATAAGTCCTAGAGAATTGAGGACATGTTTTTTTTAACCCCTTATAATTATTCATTCTTTGAGCAAATTCATTTTCTAAAGTGTCTACACAATTTCTCACAAGTTTTAGGTTTTCTTTATAACCAATATATGCCTCAGCTACTTTTTGAGGATTCATAGCTGATGAGTTTTTATTAAGATTTTCCAATTTAGCTTGCAAAATATTTATTCTACTAGCATTTTCATTTGAGCAACTAAAGAAAAGTAAGAATATGAAAATGTAAGTTATCTTTTTCATTGAAATATTAAATTTTGTCAAACCCTGTATAAGGTTTTAAAACTTCTGGAATGTGGATCCCATCTTTATATTGATTTATCTCCAACAATGATGCCATAATTCTTGGAAGGGCTAAAGCACTTCCATTTAAAGTATGTGTTAATTTTAAATTTCTATTTTTATCTCTATACCTTAATTTTAATCTATTAGACTGAAATGTTTCAAAGTTAGAAATTGAGCTTACTTCTAGCCATTTATTCTGACCAACAGAATAGGTTTCTAAATCATAGGTTAAAGCTGATGTGAAGCCTAAGTCACCACCACAGAGTCTTAATTTTCGATACGGGAGTTGGAGTTTTTTTATTAAACTTTCCACATAAGTAACCATTTGATCTAAAGTATTATAGCTTTCTGAGGGACTGGTGATTTGAACTATTTCAACTTTATCAAATTGATGAAGTCTATTCAGTCCTCTCACTTCTTTTCCATATGAGCCCGCTTCTCTTCGAAAACATGGAGTATATCCAACATGTTTGATAGGTAAGTTGATTTCTTCAATAATATCATTTCTATAAATATTAGTAATAGGAACTTCAGATGTTGGAATTAAATATAAATCATCATTTGTTACATGATACATTTGACCTTCTTTATCTGGTAATTGTCCTGTACCATACCCTGATGTCTCATTTACTAGATGAGGGACTAGTAACTCTTGAAACCCAATTTTGTTAGCTTCATTTAAAAAAAATTGGATTAAAGCTCTTTGAAGAATGGCACCCTTGCCTTTATAGACAGGGAATCCAGCACCAGAAATTTTTACTCCGAGTTCAAAGTCTATCAAGTCATATTTACTACATAGCTCCCAATGAGGTAGTAAGTCTGCATTCATCATATTTTTAATGTCTGATGAATATAAAATTTCATTATCCTTTTCATTTCTTCCCGCAGGTACCAAAGCATGAGGAAGATTAGGAATTAGATATAGTAGTTCCTTGATTGAATTATCAAAATTATTGAAAGATGTTCTTAGATTCTTAATTTGATCTTTAAGATCTGTAGTTTCTTTCTTTAGATTATTGGCTTTTTCAATATCACCTTTTTTAAAAAAATCTCCAATTTGAGAAGATAAAATATTCATTTTTGAGGAAAAATCATCTAATTTTTTTTGTGTATCCCGCTTTTTTAAGTCGAGATTAAATATTTCATTCACTTGAACAGAGACGTCTAATTTTCTGATTTTTAAAATTCTATCAATGATGGAATCTTTATCAGCCCTAATTTGTTGAATTTGTAACATTTAAATTTGTTATTTATTGTAAAAATATCAAAATGTAAGCAGAAAGAAAAAGGTATAAAAAAAGCGCTCATTGAGCGCTTTTAATTAAAAAGTTTAAATTACTAATTTTCTAAAGGAGTTATAGAAACATAAGATTTATTTTTTGCTTTTTTTCTAAACTCAACTACACCATCTGTTAAAGCAAATAAAGTATGGTCTTTTCCTATTCCAACATTGACTCCAGGGTTATGTTTTGTGCCTCTTTGTCTAACAATAATATTGCCTGCAATTGCTAATTGTCCACCAAAAATCTTTACACCTAATCTTTTCGATTCTGATTCTCTTCCATTATTTGAGCTACCTGCTCCTTTTTTGTGTGCCATGATTAATATTTTATAAATTAATTCTATTTGTCAGATTTACTTGTAGTAGCTTTTTTCGATTCAGCTTTTGGGGTGATTTTTTTAGCTGGAGCTTTCTTTACTGATACTTTCTTGGCTTCAGTCTTGGGAGCAGCTTTTTTTACTGCTACTTTCTTGGCTTCAGTCTTAGGAGCAACTTCTTTACTTACTACTTTTTTGGCTTCAGCCTTCAGAGTAGTTTTTTTAGTTGCTGATTTTTTTCCAATTTCTTGAACTGTAATTTCTGTCAACCTTTGTCTATGTCCGTTTTTAACAGCGTAACCTTTCCTTCTTTTCTTTTTAAATACTATTACTTTATCCCCTAATAAATGTTGTTCAATTTTAGCAGTTACTTCTACTCCATTAACAGAGGGAGATCCTACTGTTACTTTACCTTTATCATCTAATAATAATACGTTTTCAAAAGTTACTTTTGAACCAGGTTTGGCATCTAGTTGGTGAACAAAATATTTTTGATCTTTTTCAACTTTAAATTGTTGCCCTGCTATCTCTACAATCGCGTACATGCTTAATAATTTTAATAATTAACTTATTTAAGGGTTGCAAATGTAACTACTTTTATTTACTTCTCACAATTTGTCCTTAATAAATATCTAATAAGTAATATACAAATAACTATATGTTTGGTAAATTACATTTATAAAATATAATTAGATTCATTTATAGTTTTAAAATTAGTTCCCTTAATGGAAGAAGAGTTACCAAAAAAATATTATGAAAAATTAGAATTGAATGAATTCAAATTAAATTCACTTCTAGAGATAACAAAAGCAATTAATAATAATTTATCTATTGAAAATATATTAAAAATATTTGAATATATACTTAGAGAACAATTAGGAATCAGTAAGCTAATTTTATATGCGAATAATAGTAAAGATTGGAACTGTATTCTCCATTTTGGGTCAAGAGGATTGAATAAGAAAATTAATGTAAAAAAAGATTTAACTCATATTAAAGATATTACTGTTATTGAATCATCTTCAATAGATACACTTAATTCTTTTGATATTGTAATACCAATATTTCATAAAAAAACCGCCTTAGCGTATTTACTAATAGGTGATCTAGAGGATGATCTTATAGCAATAAGTCCTGGGATAAAGCACATGCCATTTATACAGACATTAGCTAGTATTATTGTGGTAGCTATTGAAAATAAAAGATTTTCAGCTGAACTAATAGAACAAGAGTTAAATAAAAAAGAAATGGAAATGGCAGCCGAAATGCAAAAACTACTTTTTCCTACAAATCTTCCAAACGATGATAAAATAGATGTTGCGGCAAGATATGAATCGAAACATTTGGTAGGTGGTGATTATTATGACTTTTTGACTTTGAATGAAAATGAATACTTTTTTTGTATTGCTGATGTCTCTGGAAAGGGAACTTCAGCAGCGCTTCTTATGTCTAACTTTCAAGCAAAATTACGAGCAAATATTAAATACAATCATGAGGAGATTAGTTTAAAGGATTTAGTTGAGACTCTAAATGATGATGTAAATAATGCAGCAAAAGGCGAAAAATTTATTACCTTTTTTGCTGGACACTATAACAAATTAAATAATACACTCCAATATGTTAACGCTGGCCATAATTATCCAATTCTCGCCAATAGTAAAAAAACTATATTTTTAAATAAAGGCTGTATAGGATTGGGGATGCTAGATGAAATTCCTAAAATTAAAATTAGTAAAATAAAATTGTCAGAAAATTCTGTTTTGATTTGCTACACAGACGGTTTAGTAGAGTTAGAAAACTCGAACGGATTAGCATTTGAGACAGAAAGTCTGATTAAAGTAGTAGAGAATAATCTTGAACTAACTATGAAAGAACTCGATCAAAAAATATTTTCTAAACTGAACGAATTTAAGGGTGATCAAGAACTAATGGACGATACAGCAGTCTTGAGTTGTAAATTTTTTATTTAATTATTCTAACATAATGATTGCTCTTTTTAGAGATTCTATAAAAAAATCAACTTCTGTTTTTTGATTATAAAACGCGAAACTGATTCTTGCAGTTCCAGGAATATCATAAAAGTTCATAAGTGGTTGTGTACAATGGTGCCCAGTTCTAATTGCAATTCCAGATTGATCCAATAAAGTCCCAATATCAAAAGGATGTAGGCCATTTATATTAAAAGATATAACACTTGCCTTGTTTTCTGCAGTCCCAAAAATTTTCACTTTATTAATAGATGAAATTTTTTCTGTAGCATATTGAAGTAATTCATCTTCCAGATTTGATATTTGGTCAATGCCTATTTTATTTACGTAGTCAATTGCAGCTCCTAAGCCAATTGCTCCAGAAATATTAGGAGTTCCAGCTTCAAATTTATGAGGAGGATCATTATAAGTAGTTTTTTCAAATGAAACATCTTTAATCATGTCACCACCACCTTGATAAGGGTTCATTTCATTATATCTATCCTTTTTAACATATAAAATACCAATACCTGTAGGAGCAAAAATTTTATGCCCACTAAAAACTAAAAAATCGCAATCCATTTTAGCTACATCTACCTTGAAATGTGGAATAGACTGTGCCGCATCAATAAGGATTTTACAATTATTTTTTCTTCCCAATTGTATGATTTCTTCAACTGGATTTATGGTTCCCAAACTATTAGAAACATGAGTTATCGAAATTAATTTTGTTTTATTCGAAATCAGATTTTCAAACTCTCTCATTATAATCTCCCCTTTTTCATTAATTGGGGAAATGATAAGTTTAGCACCTATTTTTTTACATAAAATTTGCCATGGGACTATATTGCTGTGGTGCTCCATGGTTGTAATAATTATTTCATCTCCCTTACTAAGTTGGGTTTCGGCCCATGAAAAGGCTACAACATTAATACCGTCAGTTGTTCCTTTTGTGAAAATAATTTCAGTAGAACTTTTAGCACCTATAAATTTTTGAATCTTTTTTCTTGAACTCTCATATATACTGGTCGCTTTTTGACTTAATTCGTGTACTCCTCTATGCACATTTGAATTGTAATTTTTGTAATAGTCACTAATTGTATTTATAACTGCATTCGGTTTTTGAGAAGTAGCTGCATTATCAAAATATATCAACGGTTGGCCGTTAACATTACTTTTTAAAATTGGAAAATCTTTTTGGAAGTCCATATAACTATATTATATCAAATATAAGTTAGTAAATTGAATGAATTAATTTTGATTAATTAATTTATAGATGGAATTTGATAACAAACTAGAATATTATTATTAATAATTGTTATGAGCTCTTTAGAGTTATCATTATTAATGTCGTCAATGCATGTCATTTTTGAAGCTCTAAATAAATTTGGATTAATACTATACTTGCTATCAATTAGCTGAACTTCATTAGTTATTTTATTTAAAATAATTAGATAGTTTCCTAATTTACTATTATGTAAAATAGAATATGGATAAAAAAATGGAAATTCAAAAACTTCATTATTTTGATCTATAATTTTTAGATTTTCATTTGTTTTAAGACAATAATTAATTCTTTTAAGATTTTCATTTGAATAAAGTTCCCAAGAACTTAATAGGTTACTAGAATCCGTGTTTTCGTCATATAATTTTTTTATACCAGCGCCAAAAGTAAGTTTTGAGATTCCATTTAAACTATCTTGGTAAACAACAGAAGAAGAATCAATATTAAATGATTTAATAATTGCTAATTTTCCTGAATTAGCTAATTTAATTTTATTGTTAATGCTATATCTTTCAATTCCTCTTCTGTTGAATAATTTTATAGTTCCACTTTCATCAGTTGTCATTAGATAATCTAATCCATTAATTGCAAAATATGACACAGGTCTTTTCACTTTTGATTCCATTTTAGGAAAGGTCCATCCATTAACTCCTAGACCATCAATACTATAATTATGAATTTTGTAATCATCACCAGCAATGAGAAATCTATAATCATTATTATTATCGTAGTCTAAAATTGCTACAGAATTAGTAGCAGAGAAACTGAAAGTGACTGGAAATCCATCAATTTCATTTCCAAGAATATCTATAATATGTAATTTTGAATTGGTATTAAATATCATTTGGTATTTGTTGTTGTTATAGGCGTCAACTTGATTTATTTTACCTATTATTTTTTCTTCTATTTTTTTAGACCATTTAATTTTCCCCCCTGCACTAATTAAATAAATAATATTGTTTGTGTCTTGAACTATTATATCCTTAGTACCCGTTCTATGATTATCTAACGAGTATGGACCCCATGTTAATTGTGGAAAAAGAGTTTTCCAGAGAATTTTCTTATCCACTTTTTTAGGAAAATATTTTTTTATCTTAACTCCGTGGTGAACCCTGTTGTCATAGTTGTTTAATGTCCAACTTACCCCACCAATTGATTCAAAAAAATTAAATACTATGCTATCAAATTTATAATTTGAAAATTTAAATTCATTAAGTAATTGTGATCTTGATTGGTATAAAAATTCTGAATGGGATTGATCAAATTCTTCATTTTCTGTGGTATTAAATATAGAAGTGTTCAACTGTTTTAAATTCCTCTGTGAAACAAGTATATCAAATTCAATTTTTGAATCTAAGGAGGTTATTATTAAGTGTTTTTCTTTTAAAAACCCTAGTTTATTTTTAAAAATAATTTTTGGAAATATAGGTTTTAATTTAGTAGTATCTAAAATTCGATAATCATTATCATTATTTGAATAAAATACAGTATCGTGTAAAAAAAATTGCTCTAAACCTTTATGTTCTAAATCAATTACAGGATTCTCAATAACTAATAGTTCATGATTATTCTCAACAATATCATCACTAAATTTTAATTTTAAAGATTTTAAATGAAAATTATTTCCAATAGAATCGTTAAATACCTTAATTATCTTTTTTTCTAAAAATTCTATATCTTTTGGGATCCAATCATTAAAAGAGTAATAATTAGGCATTGGCAATGACAGCATTGAATCTGGGTTAGAAATTCCAACAATTTTAATGTCATTTGGCGTAAAGTCAACGTCAAATTGAATCCATTTCTTAGATTTTATTTTTTGAAAAAAACTAGAGCTATTATCCTTAGGCAAAAAGTTATCTAATAAATTATGAAACTGTTCAACATCAATAAAACAGGAAATATTTGACATCTTACTAGAAAATATCATTTTGTCCTTAATCATATTAAAATTTGGATTTTCATCACTATTATTATAGTTATTACTAAAAGATTCGATTAACGTTTTAGAATTGGAAATAACAAGAAATGGATAATTGATTTTAAAAAAACAAAAACTGAAAAAATTAGAGTCCAAATTAATTTTGTCGTTCAAGTCATTACTATAAATATTTTTTGCAATTATCCATGTAATATCATCATCGGAATTATAGATGGAAATATTAGTAGTTCCTTCGTTAAATATTTCATTATAAGAAGAGTCCGAAATTATTTTACTAATGTGTTCTAAAGTAGATTTATATCTACTTTTTTGAGAAACTTGTTCAAATTTTGACCAAATCATACTGGTCTCAAAAAAGTGATGAATTGTCTTCGAAAGCTCTACTACTTCAATAAAAAGTGCTGGGTTTGGAGGGAAATAATTAAATGGCTTTTGATAGACCTTACTTTGCTCTCCTAATTTTTGAAAAATAGTAAATAATAAACCCCCAAGTAGTGATATTAGAAATAAAAAGAAAATGAACCTTTTAATCATATACCAAAATTAAAGGTTTGATTCCCTAATAGCTGAATAGTAGAAAATATTTTAAACAATATAATGTCAGCTAAAACTAGCTTTTATCGGAAACAGAAATATATTTGGTTGTAAGTTGATTGATAATTTCAAATCCTCCAAAAAGAATGGTTGAAAAAATAATTGAACTCAAAAAAGTATATTTTAGAAATGGTAGCCCCATTGTAAAACATAAGATTAATCCATTAATATCCTTAGGATAAAAACTTCCAACAGCCCAAACTGCAAAATTGGTGATAAAGAAAAATAAAATAGAAGACCATATTGAGTTTAATATTACTTTTCTTGGGCTTGCATTTTTCATGAAGAACCCCATCACTACTATAATTGAGAAAGACAAATATACCGCCCACATTAGAGAGTGAAAACCAATAATAAAATCTGAAATTAACATACATAAAATAGGAATAATCAATGCTAGTTTTTTGTTAGAAAAATAGAATCCAGAAAATAGTGCAACAGAAGCGATAGGAGAAAAATTAGGAATACTTGATAAAAAAATATTAGATAACGCGGTAAGAATTATTAAAACAGATAGGAGAATATATTTATTACTTTTCAAAACTTTTTTTTCCAAATTTAATTAAAAATAATACAATTTTCAATATTGTTTGATATTCATTTTCAGTGCATTAAACAGAGCTGAATTTTAAAATATGATTAAGTAATTCATAATTCAATGTGGATAGAATAATATTTTAAGAATCTGTTCATTGATAATAAACAAGAAATTTATACAAAATCAAGTTAATGGATAATAGCAATTATGACTACGGGATGTTCCCATTAAGAATATTTTTATTCCCAGGTGAACAAACTACTCTTCATATTTTTGAACCAAGATATTTACAACTTGTATCAGAGTGTTTGTCTAATGATAAATTCTTTGGTATTCCCTACCAAGGAAAAACGACCCTTAGTGAATTAGGTTCATTAGTTAAAGTGAATCAAATTTTAAAAAAATATGAAAGTGGGGAATTGGATGTATTGATAGAATGTCAATCTAACTTTAAAATACATCATTTTCAAAATAAAAATGAACATAAATTATATCCACTTGGTTCATTATCTAAAATTCAGAAAAGAACCTTCAACCCTACCGATCAGTTGATAGAGCATGCATCTAACTATTTAAGCCATTTATTAGACGATTCAAAAGACACAAAAAGAGACGAATTAATTTCTTTAAATAATTTAACCAATCTTGTCAACCTTACAGACGAAGAAAAAATAAAATTTATTGGTTTAACAGATGAAAAAAAGAATGAGTTCTTGGTTCACAAATTTAAATTTATGTTGATTTTACTAACTCAAGAAAAAATGGTAGATCAAAACTTCTATCTCAATTAAATAAAATCATTAAGAACTTTTTTAACTTCCAAAGCTGATTTATCCCAAGAAAAAAGTTGGGCTTGTTCTTGTCCTAGTTTTCTATAGCTTGAATAATTATTAATTGCATCATGCATTCCTTGTACTATACTATCTATATTGAAAGGATCCACATAAATTACAGCATTGCCCCCAACTTCGGGTAAACTAGTTAAATTACCAGAAATAACTGGAGCTCCTGCCATCATCCCCTCTAAAACTGGTAATCCAAAGCCCTCAAAATATGAAATGTAGACAAGGGCTGAACTTGAAGCAATCCACTTTGCTAAATCACTACCGGATTTTCTTCCCACAAAATGTACATTTTCAATTATACCCTCTAAATTTAATTGTCCTCTCCACATATCTGTTCCAACAATAATAAAGTCAAATTTATTTTCAGAATTAAATAATTGAAAAGCTTTTAACATTCTTTCAATATTCTTTCTTTTATGTAATGAACCAATATAAATAAAGTAAGGCTTTTTAGAATTATTTCTTTGAAAAATCTGAACTTCTTCATTAGAAAGTGGTTGGAAAATTTTATTTCCACCATTATAAATAACTTTTACTTTATCTGGATTTATTCTATAATTACTTACAATATCGTTCTTAGAATAATTTGACACTGTGATTACTTTAATTGCTTTCTGAGCGAATAAAGGCATATATTTTTTATAATATTTAACTATATTTTTGGGTAAATCTTCAGGGTAATGTTCAAAATTTAAATCATGAATTACCCCAACTTGATGAATATCAGAGCTTAAAGATACAAAGCCATCAGGTGAGAAAAACAACGATACTTTATGTTTTTTAAATGCTTTTGGAAGCATTACATTAAACCAAATTTTAAATAAAATTGGATGTCTTGCTGGTGGATTTATGATAATATTAGTTACGTTTTCACCATTGATTAAAAAACTTGTTTTTCTATCATAGAAAAATATAAATTGATGATTTGGCATCAATTTTATTAATCTTTTTAAAATTTCAAAACTATACCACCCTATACCTTCTAATCTATTTTTAATTAAATGTCTAGCATTGATACCAATATTCATAAAATTGAAAATTATTTTTAAGTGTTAAAGTATAAAAAATAATAACTTAGTAAGCGTGAAAAAAATACTTCTATTTCCAGTATTATTATTTATAATGGATTCTTGCGCTAGCCGAATACCTTTACATTCATTTGAAGAAGAAATTCCAAAAGCTTCTCCAGACTATACAAATATTAACCATTGGATTGCTCATCCTGATAAATTTGATAATTCTGAAATATTACCAGAAAATGTAATAAATGACACTTTTAAATTAGACTCAATAGATGTTTTTTTTGTGTATCCAACACTATATTTTGATGGGCTAGAATGGAATTCTGAAATAGAGAATAAAAAGTTAAATAAAAAAATTGAAAATTTAGTTTTAAAAAATCAAGCTAATATATTTTCTGGGATGGCAGATATTTATTCTCCAATTTACAGGCAAATGCATATCCACGGATATAAGGACAATAATAATGGAATTAAAGCATTTGATGTTGCTTATCAAGATGTAGAAAAAGCTTTCAAATACTACCTAAATAACTTTCATAAAGGTAATAGAATAGTTTTAGCAGGTCATAGCCAGGGAACTCATTTATTACAAAAATTATTTACCGATTATTTGTTTAAAAATGATTCTATTTTACAAAAAATTGAACTTTCTTATTTAATTGGTGATCTTTCTATAAGAAGCTTTTCAACTGACAAATTCACTATGTGTGAAACCCCAACTGATTTAAATTGCTATTTAAGTTGGAATTCTCATCCTTACGGAAAAGAGATTGCAGCTTTTAATGATCAAAATATTCCAGTTACTAATCCAATAACTTTTAGAAAAAATGAAGATGCAAGTCTTTATAACATGCACCAAGGTATTTTAATAAGTAGTTTTAAGTTTTTACATAGAAAAAGTAAATTAAGACATCCCAAGGTTCTGAGCGCTAAATGTAATAATGGATTATTGTGGGTAGAATTAGAAAGCTTTCCTCTTTGGAAAGTCTATAAGAAACTACTAAATAATAATTATCACGCATTAGATTATAATTTCTTTTGGATGAATATTAGAGAAAATTTTTATCAAAGAATGAGAAAAAAATAAGTTATGTTATATCGCTTTAATTTTTTTCAGAAAGTTATTATTCTAATATTTCTTTACAGTGTGATTTTCACAATTTCTTTTTTATTATTTAAATTCTCATTAGAAGTTAATAATAGCTTTCAAATAATATTAATCAACTTCGTACAAACATGGGACTTAATGTTGGTGGGATTCCTGTTTTTTCAAGCATTTAAGTATGTTAGAATGCCAAGGAAATTTTATGAGAAAAAAAATTACGAGTCTAAGAATTACTTTAACTATTTAGGTGTGAATGTTTTTAGACTCGTTCTTATTAATTCTTTTTTTAGACACTTAAATAAACGGGTTTATTTAAAAGGAAGGCCAAAAGAATATATTTTCACATACATAGAAGAAACTAAACAATCAGAAACTTCTCATATTATTTCGGGAATTTTTCCACTTTCATTACAGCTTTTGTATTTAAAGTATGGATTAATTGAACATTTTATGTGGTTAACTATTTTTAATATTTTACTGAACTTATATCCATTTTTGCTTCAAAGAATGAATCGGTTTAAAATGATTAAAAAGTACCCTAATATGTTAAAAAATAGCAGTTAATAGTTTTTTGGATTATATGATATAAATATATGAAGCCATATTGTTCTAGAAATAACCACTACATAGGGAGCTGCCATTAAGATAGTAAAAAGTAAAATATAAAAGATGTTTTTCCAATGAATACTGGTCGTCCAAAAAAAACCATTAAAAACTATTAAACAGTTTAATACTTGAAGTCCATAACTAACGTAGGCTGCACCTTGGTAAAATCCTGGTTCAATACTTAATTTCAAATTACATTTACTACACCTTTCATGCATTTTATTAAGGTCTTTGAGAATGTAAGGATTACTGTTTAGAAATAGATTTCCTTCTCTGCATCTAGGACATTTGAATTTGAAAATAGATTTGAGTAAAGTCACTTTTTATTTAATCTCAAACTTTTAACTACTTCATCTTTGTTTACTTCAATCCAAATCTCATTTTTTCTTTTAGTTAATTGATAAGGTGGATTATAGACAGCTATCATAAATTCATTTTTATGCGAAATATTATTATCATTTAAAACCTCTAATAATTTCATATAAATTTCTTGACAATTTTCATTGTTTGCAAAACCACTAAAAGCAATGGAAGCTACACATTGGTTTTTCGCTGTTTTAAAAAAGACCTCTTCGTTATTAGGTTTTGGAAGATTGCTAATGTTGTAATTGTCCGGCATAATAAAAGAAAACGTAGAAGAATTACTCATATTGTATATTACAGGAGATGTCATAGCAATTTGTTTATTATCACTATTTCCTCCAAAAATATAATTGGCAAGTATTGAAAATTTACCATTAGCATTTTTCATGTTTTTTCCTTTCATTTTGACAGATGCTGTAGTATACTCACTATAGATATTAAATTTTACGTTATTTATAAATCCTAAAAAAAGTTGATCAGTGTTCTCGAATTTTTTATTTGAATAGGCAGAATATATTTGCCATGCAAAAAAGCTTATCAAAATAATACACGATATGTAAGTAATTGTTTTCAAAAAATATTAAACAAATATAAGAAAATTATATCTTTTGTTTAATTTTATGGTGTTAATGTTAAACAAAATGAATGTTGGAGTAGACGGATTTCTTAATAGTTGGTGTGTTTGCACTATTAGTACAGAAAATCAAATCAATATAAGTACCTATTCAAATATTAAGAAATTGATGAGAGCAATAAGCCCGAAAAGTAAAATATTTATTGATATTCCAATAGGCCTTTCCTCCAACTCAATTGAGAGAAAAATAGATCAAAAATTAAGAGATATTTTACCCAAAGGAAAAAAAAGTAGTGTTTTTACTGCACCATGCAGAGAGGCTGTAAGAGCAAATAATTACATCAAGGCTAAAGAATTAAATTGCAAGATAGTGTCCAGAAGCATATCAATTCAGTCTTGGAATATCAGCAACAAAATTAAAGAAGTTGATGATTTTTTAATTGGTAATAAAAAAAAGCAATTTAATCTTCACGAATCACATCCAGAATTATGTTTTGTAAATTTAAATGATGGAATATCACTTAAAAACAATAAAAAAACTAAGGAAGGAATCAGTGAAAGAATAATTATACTTAATAAGTATATTGAAGATTCTGAAGATATTTTAGAAAAAAATTATCATTGCTATAAAAAGGAAAAAATTAAAAGAGATGATATTTTGGATTCAATTTGTTTGGCTTTGAGTGTAAAAAAATGGAAACAAAATGGAAGCAAAAAAATAACACAAATTCCTGAGTATGATGATGAAGGATTACCATTTGAAATATATTACTAATGAAACAAATTAACCTAATTTTCCCAAACCAATTATTCAAAAAAACCGAACTACTGTCTTCGAACTTCACCCATTATTTAATTGAAGAAAACTTATTCTTTAACCATTTCAATTTTCATAAACAAAAAATATTCTTTCATAGGTGTTCAATGAGAAATTACTATGACTTTTTATTAAATAAAGATCTCGAGGTTCACTATGTTAATTCCTATGAAGAAAGTTCTGATATAAGAAAGTTTATTGAAAAATTAAATAAAAAAGATGGTGTGAAAATTAATTGTTTGAATCCTGAAGACAATTATTTAGAGAGGAGATTAAAAGAAAGTTGTGAAAAGCAAAATATTCAACTAAACCTTTATAATAACCCCGCTTTTATAAATACAAGAGAAGATTTATCAACTTTTTTTAGACCAGATAAAAAGAAGCTATTTCAAACTTCTTTCTACAAATCAGAAAGGGTAAGACTAAATATTCTGCTAGACAGTGATAATAAGCCTACTGGAGGAAAATGGACTTACGATGAACTGAACAGGGAAAAATATCCGAAAAATAAAAATACTCCTAAAATCGACTTTCCAAAAAAAACTATATATCATAAGGAAGCTATTGACTATGTTGAGAAATATTTTAAATCTAATAATGGTGAATTAAATGCAGATGTTATTTACCCTACTAATTTTGAAACAGCTGAAAATTGGTTCAATCAATTTTTAGCAATAAGATTTGATGAATTTGGACCTTACGAAGATGCTTTACTAAAAGAGAAATCAGTTATTAATCATAGTATATTATCACCATTAATGAATTCTGGTTTAATTTCTCCAAAATTTATTGTAGCGAAAACAATTGAATTTTATCATTCAGAAAACATTAGACTTAACTCCTGTGAGGGTTTTATTAGACAAATTATTGGTTGGAGAGAATTTATAAGGGGGGTATATATTTGTAAAGGTGTAGAAGAAAGAACAAAAAACTTTTGGGGTTTTAAACGGAAAATTCCGGCTTCATTTTATAATGGAACAACTGGTATTGACCCAGTTGATGATACTATAAAAAAAATTAACCATACTGCTTACGCTAATCACATTGAAAGATTAATGATTGTTGGAAACTTTATGCTGTTATGTGAATTCGACCCTGATGAAGTTTATAGATGGTTTATGGAACTCTTTATTGACTCTTATGACTGGGTGATGGTTCCTAATGTTTATGGTATGAGTCAATTTGCCGACGGTGGTTTAATGTCTACCAAGCCCTACATAAGCAGCAGTAATTATATACTAAAAATGAGTAATTATAAAAAAGGTGATTGGTGTAAAGTTTGGGATGCATTATTTTGGAATTTCATGGATAACCAAAGAGAGTTTTTTCTTAAAAATCCGCGTATGAGAATGCTAATTAGTAGTTTTGATAAAATGGAAATAACTAAAAAAGAAAACCATTTAATTACAGCCGATAACTATTTAAAAAATCTTTAATCTAATGGCTATTTATAATATTTCATATAAAGACAAAGAGACTGATAAGCTTATAAACGAAGAAATGGGAAATGCTTACTCATTAATAAAGAAAATACAACTTGGAGGTATAGGCTCTAGAAGAATGATCATAGAAAACTTTAGTGAAAATATGAGTAATTTAAAATTGAAAGTAAGTGGGTTACAATATGGTAATATAGAAATAAGACCTAAAGGAATTATTCTCCATATCAACCAGGGAGTGTATACTTATGCGTGGACCATTCCATTTTTTAGATTAAGCATTTATAATGGAGATTTTTTCACGATTCATGGAAATGGGAATTTCGTCCAGTTTAATAAAGAAAAAAGTTGGAAAGAAAACCGTACTTTTCTACAGAAATTAATTCAATTCAAGTCTGAATATAATCCTTCGAAATAATGTATCCTGTTTTAAGATTAATAAGGGTCATTATTAAAAGCAAGTTACAAGAGAAAGTAGACTTTAATAGCAATCATAATGAGTGCATTAAATTAATGGTTCTACCGCAAGATATTGATCTTTTCATGGAACTAAATAATGGAAGATATGTTACACTTTTAGACCTTGGTAGATTTAGCTATGGAGCAAAAGTAAATATGGGTAGTTTTTTAAAAAAAAATAATTGGTCATTAACTATTGTTGGAACATATAATGAATATAGGTACAGGTTAAGATTATTTCAACGTTTTGAGCTTCAAACCATAATATTGGGATACGATGAAAAATGGTTTTATTTTTTTCAAAAAATTGTAAAAGATGGAAAAACTCATATGGCCTCTGTTGTAAAGTTTTCTTATACTAGTAAAAAAGGGTTGGTATCACCTAAAGAAGTTACGAAAGTTATGGGTATTGAATACGAACCCAATCAAATACCTGATTGGATTCAAGATCTTACAAAACATTTACTTTTTAAAAAATAGCAAAAAAAAAGGAGGACAATTGTCCTCCTTTAAAGTTGTTTTTGGTTTTATTGCTTATTTAGATGAAGCAACTGCTAGATTATAGACTACTAATCCAAAACCAATTTTGTTAATAGCATCACCTATATTATAGATAACATCCATCTCTAAACCACCAAAGATGCCTTCGTACCATCCTGGAGTACCAGCCATATATCCAATTGGATATATTGCCCATCCTATAAGTACGAATTTACATAAGATATTATGTGCTTTAAGAACTTCTCCACCAGCTGAAGTAGCTAATGCTTTAGCTTCACCAAACCATATTATATATACTATATAAAAATATGCAGCTCCTGAAACAGCTCCCCATATTTGAGCGTTAGCTTGGTCTATACCTTCTCCAGCATATCCTGTAACTAACATTACTACTGATGCACCAATTAACGTCCACATCAATTTTTTAGTTGCTCCTGCTGCTCTTAGAATTAAATAAAACTCTACACACATCAAAGGAACAGTTAATACCCAGTCAACATATCTAAAAAATGTTGGTGACTCCATATTAGTAGCCCAATAATCACGCATGTAGTAATAATGAACTGCTGCTATAAAAGTAATAAGTCCTGATACCAAAATAGAGGTTTTCCATTTGTTGTCAAAAGAACTCATTGATAAGAAAAAGAAGGCCGAAGCCGCCATCATGGCCATACACCCTACAAAGAATGTGAAGCCAACATAATCGTCAGTAGCCATTTTAGGTACTGCGAGTAACATATTATTTAAAGTTTCCATATTAGATTATAATTTAACGTTTGTTTAACAAATATAAAAACTTAATAAACAATAAACCAAATTTTTGTTTACATATTTCCTTAAAATGTTAAACAATATGAGGTAATAAACATTAAATTAATGTAAATATTACACTAATAAACATTAAAAATGTGGGAAAAAAGACAAGAAATTAACTTATTTTAAAGATTTTATAAGATAATTTTCTGAAATTAAATTTCGATAATTCTATTTTATTTTTCATAAATTTTCCTATTGGAGAAGCAAGTGATATTACAAAGACCTCTTTATTTTCTATCGTCCATTTGCCTAATCCAATAGCAATAAAAAATAATCCAAAATTAGTTTCTATTAAAGCCCCCATTTCGACTTTTAAACAATTTTTGGTTATTTCGATAGATTTTAAAGTGGTTAATTGTTTAGAAATAACAATCTTTTGTTGTTGATAATTATCAATATCAAGCTGTATTTTAGCTCTTGATGTTTCATGTTTGTCTCCTGCTGAGCTTTTAGTATTATTGTTTCTTGACGTAATAGAAGATTGAATTAAGGCATCTATAGTATTTAATTTATCAAGGACATGAGAAATTAAACTATCTAATAAAATTTTCTTATTCATTGATTTTTAATTTTTAATTGCTGAAAATAAATAAATGGTAAAGTTAAAATTCAATGACATAATCTTGTATCCAAGTAGAAACACCATTATCAGTCATTTTTTCTTTCCTTTTATCTGCTTGATTTCTGTCCTTAAAAGATATAAAAGAAACTTTATAATATTCGCCAATTTTTCCTAAAAATCTAGCATCATAGCCTTGTTTTTTTAATTTTTTAAATAATTTTTTTGCATTGGTTTTCTTTTTAAAACTTCCAGCTATTAGATGGTATTTGAATGTGTTGTTTTTAAGGGCTTGAGTGGTATTTTCAGTAATATCATCATTTTTAATAACTTCTTCTGAAATAGGTTTTTTGAAATTGAAAAATGTTTTAGGTATTTGAATTGCATTATTATCACTATTATTTATAAGATTTTCAGACGTAAATTCACCAACAATCATATCCCCAGAATCAATCTCATTTACAATTGGTATTTGGTATTTGACTAATATTTCATTTATAGAATCAGATAAGTCTAACCAAATAAATTTCACGTAATCACTATCACTTTTAAATACCGCACCAGAGCTTTCAATAGCAGTTGCAGCTAAGTTTAAAGGTAATTTCTCTTTAATTCTAGCAAACCCTTTTTGGGTTTCAATATCTGCTTTAATAGTAATAATAAAACTATTACCATCTTTTTCTATTGTTCTTTTAAAAATACTTTTTAATTCATTATTTATTTCCTCGCTTTTTAGTTGAACAGGTTGACTTTTTTTCAAGGTATCTAAAATTATTTTTTCAACAGCCTCGGTTTTTGACACAATTATGGTGTCATCATGTTTTAGAAAAAATAAATTTTTAAAACAGATAATTAAAATACTGCAGATAATTAAAGAAGAAAAAAGAATGATAATGAAGATTCTTAATTTCTTATTTGATTTAGATTTCTTTTCTTTTCCCTTGTCAATTTCTGATTTGAATTTGTTTGGGGCTGTACTTTGTTTTTTCTTTATCTTCACAATTGATAGCTATTTGGATCGCTATTTGTTATTAAAATAAATTAATCGTATCACCAAATACGCACTCTGTTCTCCGGACTAACATACATAGAATCTCCTTTAGTAATATTAAAAGCTTCATAAAATGCATCTACGTTTTTCAAAGGCTCTGTAGCTCTCCATCTTCCAGGTGTATGAGGGTCTGTTTTAACTTGGTTAATCAAATATTCATCTCGTTGTTTGGTTCTCCAAACTGTCGCCCAACTTAAGAAAAATCTTTGTTCAGCTGTAAAACCATCAATTAGCCCTGGTTTTGGATTTTCTTTAAAATGAAGTTGTAAACCATCAAAGCCTGCCAAAACACCCCCTAAATCGCCGATATTTTCTCCCAACGTAAATGCTCCATTAACAAAAACACTATCTAACACCTCAATAGCGCTATATTGATTAATTAATATCTTTCCCCTTTCTGTAAATTGAGCTAAATCTTCATCTGTCCACCAATTTACAAGATTTCCTTTAGCGTCAAAGCGAGAGCCAGCATCATCAAAAGCATGAGATATTTCATGGCCAATTACTGCTCCTATTCCACCGTAATTTACCGCATCATCCGCTTTATAATCGTAAAAAGGAGGTTGTAAAATAGCTGCAGGAAAGACAATTTCATTATTAAATGGATTAAAGTATGCGTTGACAGTTTGAGGAGACATTCCCCATTTTGTTTTATCAACAGGTTCATTTATCTCAGATAAGTTTTTTTGATAAGCCCATTTAGAAACAGCAATCATATTATCGTAATATCCTTTATTACCACTTACATTGAGAGAAGAATAGTCTTCCCACTTGTCTGGATAACCAATCTTAACAGTGAAATTATCTAACTTTTCTATTGCTTTTTGCTTAGTTTCTTCACTCATCCAATCCAATTTATTAATACGTATTTTATAAGCATCAATTACATTAGCAATCATTTTTTCAGCTTTTTGCTTTGCTTCAGGAGGAAACATTTCATCAACATATAGTTTCCCAAGGGCCTCACCAACAGTGCCATTTACAGTAGCTAAAGCTCGTTCATCTGCTGGTCGTTGTTTCTTAGCACCTCTTAGTGTTTTACTATAAAAATCCCAATTAGCTTTTTCAATTTCAATGGTTAGTTTCCCCGCAGCACTATTTAAAGTAGACCAACGGAGAATTGTTTTTAAAATCGACACATCAGAAGCAACTAAAATTTCTTGTACACTTTCCATGTATTTTGGCTGCATTACAATTAGAGTATCTATTTCTTTTTTTATCCCAAGGTTCTTAAGTGCTTTTTTCCAATTAATAATTGGAAACATTTCTTGAATTTCAGAAAGAGATTTTGGATTATTTAGTTTTCTAAAGTCTCTACGAGCAACTTTATCTAATCTTGGCTCTGCTAAGGAAGTTTCAAATTTTAATATAGCTTTAGCCTGGATTTCTGCAGCTACAATACTATCTCCTAAAAATTGCAACATTCTAGAGATGTGTTTTAAATATTGCTCTCTAATCTCTATAGACTTCTCATCATTATTGATATAAAAATCCCTGTCGGGCAGTCCAAGACCTCCAGTACTAATATATCCAGAATTGATGGAGCTATTTGAGGGGTTTGAAAAGGCAGAAATTCCAAAAAAAGGTTGAGAAACTATTGTAACATATTGTGTGATTACTTTTTGAAAATCATCCATGTTCTTTATAGATTCGATAGCTTCTAATGCTGGCTCAAGCGGTTTAATTCCTAATTTATTTCTTGCATTAGAATCTAATTTAGTTTTGAAAATAGTTAAAGCTTTGGATTGATCTGTACCTTCAGGATATTTACCGCTTTTATCTGCCTTTTCTAAAATAGACATGACATCTTTATCTGTGCTTTTACGCAAAACCCCAAATCCACCCCATCTTACCTGGTCTTCTGGAATTTCTGTTGTTTTCATCCAATTACCATTAGCATAATTGTAAAAATCATCTTTGGGACTTATGGTTGAATCCATATTATTTATATTAATACCGTGAAAAGAATTGGATTCTCTTTGTTCTGGTGAGGTATTACAGGAGTTTGTCATAAAGAATATTAAAGTAATTAAAAAAGGGAGTTTTTTCATGCTGAAATTAAATTTTGATAAATATAAAAAAACTAATATTATTTAAATTAATAAAAAAATATTACAAATATTTAGAATATTTTAAGGAAGAATAGTCTAAATTGTCAATAATGTATTAAATTGTTATTTAATTAATTTTCCAATTTTAATAAAAAGATAAAAAACAATGGAAACTCTTAAAATTTTAGTAAAATTAGCGCAATTTGTTGTAGGTATTTCTGTTTTTTATGTTTGGATATTCCGTTTTCATAATGTCCTTAAAGAGTTTAAAAGTTTCGGATTAAGTGATTTAACTAGAAATTTTGTAGGAACAAGTAAAATAGCTTTGTCAACCTTACTTATCGCGGGTATTTGGTTGCCCTCCTTAGTTTTAATTTCTTCTTTAATTATGGGTGCTTTTATGATCTCAGCACAATTTTTTCATTTTAAAATAAAAAATACTTTCATCAAACATTTACCTTCATTGATTTTACTAGTATTATCTCTTTTTATTGCCTATTTCTCAATGCCTTAAACTACAATGGCAATCGAATCAAATACAATTTGTATTCTAGTCTCCAGTTTTTCCTTTTTTGCATACGTATTTTCCTATTTCATATCTCCACACATGAAAAGTGAATTCAAACGTTTTAATTTAGAAAAGCTAGGTTTAATAGTAATTATCTTACAGTTCTTGGGAGCTACTGGTCTTCTAGTGGGTTTGGTATTCCTGCCCATTTTAATAGTCTCTTCCTTTGGACTTTTCTTGCTAATGCTTCTTGGTTTAATTGTGAGAATTAAGCTTAAGGATAGTATTTGGATTTCATTACCAGCCTTTTTTTTCATGGTATTAAATGGCTATATTTTTTCAAATGCTATTAATTATTGGATATAAATTTCAATAATTTATTAGTAACGTATAATTGTTCTTATGATAAATAAAAAGTGAAAAAAATATGGTTTATTTATTGAAGAATTTTAAAATGAATCTTTTTTATTATTTTAATAGATGAATCCTTTTTGGGAAGAAATAAATTTTAAAAATAATTAATCAATAAAAATGAAAAAATTTAAAATATTATTATTTGGTTTAAGTATAATTTTTCTGTCTTCTTGTTCAGATTCACCAGATAATTTAAAAGTAATACCAGAAGAAACAAGTTTTATTTCTGTTATAGATATTTATTCTATTATTAAAAAAGGAAAATTAACAGAATTTTCAGACTTAAAGTTTTTAAAAACATTAAAAAAAGAAATAAGAAGTGAAAATAAAAGGGTTTCTAAAATAATTGATAAAATCATAAAAGACCCTTCTTTATCCGGGATAAACTTTTTGACAGATGTCTTTGTTTTTTACATCAATGAATCAAAGGATGAAAAATTTATATGTCTTTCGGCAGAAATAAAAAGCGAAGATAATTTTTCAGAATTTATTGAAAATATATTAAATAAATCAAATGTTGAATTCGATAAAGAAAAAGAAGAAAATTACAATTATATAATTGCAGAAAATAAAATTGCTATTGGTTGGGACAACGATAAAGTTGTTTTTTTAGCTGCTTTAGGTAATCAAAGTAGCGACAATTTAGATTTAGAAATTGAAACATTATTTGAATTAGATGAAAAGGAACAAATAACAGTAAAAGAAGAGTTTAATGAGTTTTATGGTCTCAAAAAAGATATTAATTTTTGGCTATCGTCTAACCTATTGGAAGATGATTATAATTTTAATGAAATCACAGAACTAATAGATTATGATTTGTCTGACAATTATATGTCTACATATCTAAATTTTGGTAATGGAAATATTTCCTTGAAAGCTATATTTAAAGCAAATAGTGAGATTCAAAATTTGATGAATAAAAATAATATTTGGGATAATAAATTTAACTCTGAACTATTGAATATATTTCCCAATGAAAAGTATTTAACCACAAGCATGTCTGTTAGCCCTAACTCTTTATATAATATTTTTAAAGAAGAAGATACTTTTAAGAAAGCACAATTAGTTTTTGAAAGAGAAACAGAATTTGATTTGAAAGAACTATTTGAAACCTTAAAAGGTAATGCTCTTTACAGTCTATTTGGTTTTGAAAATCTTGAATATACCAGTATGGAATGGGGATATGCTTTTAATGAAAATGCAGCAAAATTAGAAAAAGATAAGTATTCAATAAAATTAGCTGGGCACCTATCAACAAAAGAAAAAGAGTTATTAAACCAAGGTGAAACAATAAAATGCTCTGAATACTCAGGCAGATATTGTATTAATATTAAAAATATTTTAGAAAGTGGAGGAACAGTTGAAACTGCAATTGAAAATGACGACAAAATTATTTGGTATGAAGGAGGGTGGGAATATGGTAAATTTATAGAAACCAAAAGTGAGGAATTTACTCCTATAATGGGGTTAGCAATTGATATGAACGGAGACGAAGTAATAAAAAAAATAATAAAAAAAATTCCTGAAAATCAAATGAACAAAAAAAGTGACTATTATGAATTTAAAATAGGTAATAGATACCCATTATATTTTTCTTTTAATAAAAGTATTTGCTTTTTTACAAATGATAAAAAAAGTATAAAAGCATTTAAAGAAGGCGGATATAGCTCAAGTAATTTAGGGGATGCAAAAATTAGTACTGATATTTTAAGTAGTAATTTTTATTCATTTATTAATTTAAATTACAGTAATTATTCAAAAAATATTAAAAAACAAATAAAAAAATCGCAGAATAATAATGAAAAAAAGATTTATGAAATTTGGAATGATTACGCAGAAAGTTTAGAAATAAAACAATTCAATAATAACTCTATAGAAATAATTTTTAAGTCTAAAGAAAATGAAAATAATAGTCTAAATACTATTATTTCGATGTTAGATGACAATTATAAATATTTTATGAATATGTAGTATGTTAATTACATTGAATAATATTAAACCTATTTATATGTCAGATGATGAAATTTCATCATCTGACATTTACTTGAAAAATAATGTATTATTTGAAAAAAATAAGAAATATTTAATCTCCGCTAGTTCTGGAAATGGTAAAACATCCTTACTTAATTTTATATATGGAAGTAGTACTAATTTTGAGGGAAATATAAGTTACAATGGTGTTTCGCAAGCAAATATTTTTGATTTTCGTAAATCAAAAATTAGTTATGTTTTTCAAGACTTTAAGCTGTTTCCAAAGTTAACAGTATTTGAAAATATTCAACTTAAAAACTCGATAACAAACAACAAAACATTTGAAGAAATTGATAACTTAATAGAAAATGTCAATTTAGGCAATAAAAAAAATAGTTTAGTTGGAAGTTTATCTATGGGGCAAAAACAAAGAGTTGCATTAATAAGATCATTATGCCAGCCTTTTGAATTTTTATTGTTAGATGAACCTTTTAGTCATTTAGATGAAAAAAATGTAAAAATAATTACCAAAATTATTATTACAGAACTAGAGAAAAAGGATGCCTCTTTAATAGCAACATCACTAGGCGAATCCTATTTGTTTGATTTTAATAAAATTCTAAAGCTTTAATTTTGCTCATTAAACTACAAAGAAAAACACTTGTAGCAACACAAATAATTGGGTATTCCCTAACAATATGTGTTGGTTTTATAATTGTATTATTAATCACGCAATTTTATTTTGACATCAAACCTCTTTTATCACAACAAACGGATGTTTTTAAAAGCAAAACAGCTGTCATAACTAAAAACATCTCTGTTTTTAAAACCATAAATAAAGAGAAAATTTATTTTACAGAAAAGGAAATTCATAACCTTAAAGAACAGCCCTTTACAAAAGACATTTCAAAATTCATGAGTGCTAATTTTAAAATAAAAGCATTTTCAAATAATACAGAAAGTGTTCCTGTTTTTTATACGGATTTATTTTTCGAAAGTATTCCTAATAATTATATAGATGTAGAAACTGATGATTGGAAATGGGGTTCATCGTTAGATTTTATACCAATTATAATTCCGGAAAATTATTTAAACCTATATAATTTTGGTTTTGCAGAAAGTCAAGGATTACCTGTTCTATCAAAGAATACAATTTCTCAGATCGAATTTTTTATTGAAATTTCAGGTAATAAAAAATTAAAAAAATATAAAAGTAAAATTGTAGGTTTTTCAAATAAAGTAAATTCTATTTTAGTTCCAGAAATGTTTTTATTATGGGCTAATAAGGAATTTGGTAGGGTTAAAGAAAATAAAACAAGTCGTGTTTTAATAGAATTCATCAATCCCTCTGATAAAAATATTTTAGAATATTTTAATAAAAATAATTTTTCAATAAATAAGGATAAATTAGAATTTAGTAAAATTGGGTTTTTCTTTAAATCAGCATTGCTATTTGTATTTGCAATTGCTCTTGTTATAATTTTTCTTTCAATTGCATTTATTTTATTAAGTCTTAATTTAATAATACAAAGAAATAAGGAATTAATATTGAACTTGTATAATATTGGCTATAACTATAATAGAATTGCAAAATTTTATCAAGTATTTATTACTTTGGTTACAGTAACATCTGTAGTTACATCATTAATAATAAGCAATATTATAAGAAATTATTACCTGAGAGAAATTGTTAGTTTTTTTGATTTTAATGAAAGCAGAAATTATTTACTAATATTAAGTTTATCATTTATTTTAATATTAACAATTATCTACAATTTAATAATTTTAAAAAATATCAAAAAAATTGTAATTCAATAAATGATTTTTATAAATCTATTACTGTTTTATAAGAATTTATAAATCAACATAATTAATTTTTTATCAGTTTATAGAACATTTACCTTCTTTTCTCGTATTATGAGTTATTAATAAAAATGAGCATTAAAAAATTTTATTATAAAATTCTAGTTATAATATTTTTAGTAGGGTTTAGGACACCTTTATTAGGTCAACAAAATACTACCAGAAATTTTAAGTCTCATATTGTCTCAAAAGGAGACACTCCATATTCAATTTCAAAAAAATACAATACAAGCATAGACGAACTTCAAAAATTAAACCCTAATTATAATGGGATAATTTTAATTGGCCAGTCCATAAAAGTTCCCGATACTAAATCTGCAAAAAGCAATAATACCCCAAAGACTAACTTAATATTAAAAGAAAAATCTAATAATCGCTTAAATAATACCAAAAAAATTAACGAATCCTCATTTAACAATGGGGTTTTCTACAGTTTGAAGAACACTTCCAACTTTCAACTATCCTATCTACCAGGAATTTATTCCAATATTGAAGAATTAAAAATTATTTTAAGTAGTAAAGTACCTGGAACGTACACCATTTATACAATAAATGAAGGTGGCGCAAGACAGCATTTTTCAGACACTATTCTAATTTCAAGACCATCAGTTCTTAAAATTAATAGAACAGATTCTTTAGGAAAAGAGAAGTGCTATGTAGGTTCTTATATAATAGGTAAGAAACACAAAATACCTGTAGTAGCATTGTATGTCAATCACAACCAGTTTTTTAATGATGAGGGGATTTACAGCGGATATTCCAAAGTAGATCCTATTTCTAAAGAAATTCTAACAATTGGAAATGCATGGCGCAAAAAACCAATTGCGTCTTTTGCCCAATTTTACTTCCACAATAAATTAGTAGATGAACTTTCCTTAGACATTAAAACATATGGTGGCATGACTCTTGGCTGGAAAGAAAAATCACTACAGCTTTCCGCAAGAAAAGAAAAATACGGTAGAGGCAAAATTAAAGTTAAATTATTTGAGTCTCTTCCAATGGATGAATTTCAGCATGTTGTTCTAAGGACATCTGGAAATGATCAAAATAAAACAAGAATACTAGATATGTCAATTAGTCAAGTTGGTGAAGATATTTCATTGAATACTAAAAGTTCTAGAGCTGTGGTTTTATACATTAATGGAAGGTATTGGGGAATTCATAATTTAAGAGAAAAAGTAAACAAAGACTATTTTAAATATAGATATGGCTGGGAGACTAATAATTTCACAGAAGTACAAGGTTCAGGGTACCGAAATAAAAAATACAAATCTGTTGTTGATTACTCTGTTAAACATTGGAAAGACAGTAGTTTTGTAAATGACATAAATAAGCGTATAGACATTGATAATTTTTTCAGCTTTCACATTTTTCAAACTTATATTAGTAATCCCGATTGTAAAGGGAATATTCGTTTTTATAAGCACCAAAATAGCAACTGGAAATGGGTTATTTATGATACTGATTTATCGTGCGGTCATAATTTCATTACTAGAAACTTCATAAAAGATAAAACTTTTCCTGTTCGAAGCTATTGGTACAACCCTCCCTTCGCTACTAACTTGTTAAATTCTACTTTAAAAAATGAACAATTAAAAGAGAAATTTATTATTCAGTATTGCTACTTACTTTCCACCTACCTAAATAAAGAAAATTTCAAAGAAAAATTTCAAAAAAATAGACAAAATATTGAAGCCGAACTACCCTTTCACTTCAAGAGAAGAAATCACTTATACAGAGAAAATTTTACCAATTATAATAAAAGATTAAAAAGGATATTTCATTATTTTGAAAGGAGAGATAAAACTATTCATGGTCACTTAAAACAAGTATTTAAGCTTGGTGAATTTTATAACATAAAAATTAATCAAAATATTGAAACTTTTAATGGCATTTCAATCAATCATTCTAATGTATCAACAAACCAAATAAATGGCTACTTTTTTGAGAATTATTTTCCAGAGGTTAAAATTAGTTCTGTTGATCATGAATATTTCTTTTTAAAATGGAATGATGGAAATATAAATCCATTAAGGAAAATAAATAAGTACGATACCAACTTAACAGCTATATTTAATAAAATTGATACTTCTTCATTTTATGAGAAAATATATTTAGATAAATATTATGTGAAAGGGGACGGGGAAAACCCTCTTTACTTTATCTCAATAGTAAATAAATCAAAATACGACATCTCGTTAAATAGTTTTAAACTTTTTGAAGATATTAATGCTTCTAGTTATTCATTCCTTAATCAAATTTTAAAGTCAGGAGAAAATATAATATTGTCAAATAACATTTCTTTAATGCGAAAAAAATCAAAAAACGATAGCCTTAAAGTATTACCAATACAACTTGGAAATAACTACCCATATAATGTTTCTTTTATTTTATTAGATGAAAATGGAAGTTTAGTAGATAAATTACAGATATCAACACCTGATTCTAATTTGGTTGCCAGTAATCATTATCTTTTTTCGAAAAACACTTATAATCAAGTAACTTGTTCTGATTTGAAATCAAAAAAAATTAAAAACCTTTCTTTTGATTATTTTGTTTCTAATAAGTATGACATAGAATCTTTTTACTGTATACTAGTTTTAATTCTACTACTTTTCTTAAGTTTTTTCACTTTTTTATACTGTAATTACTTACTATAATTAACAGGTTAATGTTAGTTAATTATTAACCCCCTACCTAGTATTACACTAATGATATAATTACTTTAGTTAATATAGTAAATGACAGTGAAAAATAAAATAAAAAAAAATTTAAATAGGTATAAACTTGTACTTGGGACAGTATTGTTATTAATTAATAATGCTAGTTATTCGCAAAATTCAGTATCAATAGATACTAATAATAATCCCCAAGCTAATAAAAGTGACAATTTTGGGTTCTCCTCTATAGAAAATAGAGTGGTAGATAATAAAGGGAGAGGCGATGAAAGATTTACAGGAGTAAGGAACTTTAGAGTTGTACTTTATGATATTTTATACAGAGGAGGTGGGAATAATTTACATTTAAAAGATACTATTCCTAAATATTATTTATGGAATCCAATGCCTTTGAATTCACTTCGTCAACTTCAATCTCAAGGTTTTAACCAAGCTACTTATTTATACTCTCATAATTTTAAATATTGGTATCCTAAACATCGTTTGGACTCTTTAAAAAATGCAGAATTCAATTATAAATGTGAACCAAAATTGGGTTTATATCTAAAAGCTTTTTTTGGAGAAGTTATGGTAAGAGCCAAAAAACAAGATACTGGAAAAATGTTAATTCACTGTTGGAATGGATGGCACCAAGCAGGAATGCTTTCTTCATTTACACTAATGCAATTTTGTGACTTTACCAATGAGCAAGCTTTAAAATATTGGGAAACGTGTACTGATGGGAATTATAAAGGATATTCAAAGGTGAAAGAGAAAATAGCTAATTACACTAAAGATCCTTTTTATTCGTTCAATGATTCCCAAAAAGAAAGCTATTGTCCGTGTAAAAATGATACCATCATTCCTAAAATGCAAAATGAAGATGATATTGTGAATTTGAGTGAGGATGAGATGATGGAGAAAGAGGCGCTAATAGAAAAAGTTTATACTGTTAAAAATGGTGACTCCTTAAGTAGTATTTCTATGATATATGGGACTTCAGTTCAAAAAATTAAATCCACTAATAAATTAATTTCTGACAACATCATGATCAATCAAAAACTGATTATTCCCTAATAGTTTTTATAATATATTTTTTCTGAGTAGGATTGATTAATTTTCCAGAAATCAACCATGGATTTACCTTTTTCAATAGCTTGTAATTAGTATTAATTTCCTTTGAAAAATCAATTAAATTATTGATGCTAGAATCCACTTGATAAATATTGTACGCGAAAGGGGGATATAAATCAGATTTTTCATAATTAAAACCGTATACTTTTGCAAACTTCATTATAGATTTAATGGCTACAATTCTATATATATATCTTGCTGTTTCACTATTTAAATGAAGTAAAAAATAATCGTTTGTTTTTTGTCTTTTTATTTGTTTAGACAATCCTCCTGAACCCATATTATATGCAGCAGCAGCCAATATCCAACTATCAAATCTGTTATAAGCTTTTTTTAAATATTTACAAGCAGCAATAGTTGATTTTTCAAGATTATATCGCTCATCTACATCATTAGTGATTTCTAAATTATACTCTAAAGCTGTTTTTTTCATAAACTGCCAATAACCTTTAGCACCACTAGGAGATGTAACGTTTCTTAATCCACTTTCAGCTAAAAGCAAATATTTCATGTCATCAGGGATGCCATACTTTTTTAAAATTGGTTCAACCTCAGGAAAATAACGATTACTAATTTTTAAAAATCTAAATGTTTGGGTATGCCAATAATTATTTACCATTAATTCATTATCAAATTTTTCTTTTACGTCTGAAATCTCCAAAGGGATTTTTTCTTCAAATAAAAAAAGGGTATCAGGTAATTTAGGAAGATTAAAATTATTAACGTTTGTAGAATCGTTTTTTATAACAATTTCTTGCTTTTGAATTTCTTTATTTGATAAAAAGAGTATGAAAAATACACCCATTAATATTCCAAAAACTAAAACTAAATAATTGTTTGATTTATTGCTATTTTTCATTATTTCACAAATAACTTAAATATTAAATTAATTAACAATGTTTGCTAATAATAATCTTAAAAATAGACAAAAAGTGGTTAAAAATTAATTACTAATTGAAATTCACTTGATCTAATCTTTTGTGGATTCTATAAACTCCGTCTAACAAATCCTCTATTTCTATTTTGTCTAATAATACTTTTTGCATGTTGTTTTTTTTAATTACAACGCAAGATTAGTAAGCATTTACGGAATAAAATAGGGGTGAAAGTGGGGAATTATAAAATAGTAAGTGAGAAGTAATATAAAAACGATATTAAAGCAAGATAGCCTCAAATGTAGCCTCAAAAAAAAGCCTCCTTATCTGTTAAAGAGGCTATTAATGTACACACGACGACTCAGTTCTCGAACTCTTTTACAAAGACCTCTATCAACTCTATAACTTGAAATCTACACTTGAAGCTGAGGGATTAGACAACTATGTGATAGACCATCATAGAACAGAGATAACTAATAATAATTCATTATTACACTGAGAGTATTAAACTATTATCTAAGACTTGAATAAACAATAATTATTCAAACTTTAATTAATTAATCTTTATTAAAATTAACAGCGAGAGAACAGTGAGAAATTTGATTAATCAAAGTTTTTCAAAGTTGATAAATACAGTGAAAGAACAGTGAGAATACAGAACAAAAAGTTGACCAATGTTTGAGTCCTAAATTAAAAAATAATTTAAAAAACATATTTAAGGGGCACCACATGAATTTTTTCTAACTAGTTCAGATAAAAAATTAAAATAAATAGAACTTTCATCAATTTGAGTTTTTAGCTGAGCAATATTATCAGCTCCCAAGTCCCCAAAAGCCTCCATGTATTCCGAAACTGAGTATTCGTAATCGGAATAGATATGGAAATATTCATCTGCATCTATTCCATCACAAATTATGCCCGTATATTTATTCAAAGTGGAGGCGTTGTAAAAATATACAGTGAGATCTGTCGGTGACACGTCACTTTTGCCCTCAAATGAATCATTTACGTACCAAAATTCATATTCGCCATCTTGATCAATATCTGTTAACTGAAAGTCGACATGCGCAATTCCATTGTCATAATCTGACGGACCGACTGATTGCTCCCAATGTTGATGTAAAGTGAAAATCTCATCTGAGAATGAGCCGATATAATATTTCAAATATTGCTTGTAACCAGAAATGATCTGATTGTGGTCATGACTATAATATCGAACCTCCTTCTCCCCTCTTATAACGAAACTAAATATCAATTTATCAGCTGCCAAAACAGAAACCTCGTAGACTAAACTAGAATTTTTGGCAGTTAAATAACTATTGATTATATCTTGTGTATAGTAGCTGGGACCAGAATGCCATAAAGGCAATAGCTTATGGGTATTATAAATTACATTACTTATACTATCCGATATTAATTTTAATTTAGAGTAATCATTTATTAATTGATTATTGTTTTTCGTTATTGAATCTATGGTATTATCTTTCTTTGTAACTAATTCTTTAATTTTAATGGAGTTGTTATTAATTTCATTATTTAGCTGAGATATTTTGCCAGCAGAATCAACTAAATTTTCATTAAGTTTTCCAATTTGTTGCGCATATTTATTATTTAATTTATCAACCTCAATATTCTTCAACTTTTGAGTATTAAGATTAGCTTTCTCTAACTCTAAACTTTCATTAAGTTTTTTAACTCTGTCGTATAGTTTGATTAGTTGAGCTTTTTGAGATGATATTTTCTTTTCATTATCCTCTATCTCTTTTTTAGATGCTTGTCGCTCATTAGATATTTTATTGTTTAAGCTATCTAACTTGAAATTAAGAGCAGCAATCTGCTCCTTCTTGTTTTGAGAAACACCAGCAATAGGAATCAAGAATAACAAGAATAATAACTTCTTCATTTCATAAGTTTTAAACCATTAAAGTAAGAAAAAGTTAAGAAAGCAAAGGGAGGTTAGTTACAATCTTCCTTGTACCTATCACAACCATCTTGATCTCCTAATTCACAAGCTTTTTTATAATCACTACAATAAGGTTGTCCAAGATTTTGCTTTGAAACACCTATATTATAATAAGCAACAGCATCGTTAGGGTCTAATTCAATAGCTTTAGTAAAATCTGAAATTGCTCCATAATAGTCTTCTAAATCCATTTTTGAAACACCTCTGTTAATATAAGCATCTACATAATTAGGGTCTATTTCAATAGCTTTAGTGTAATCTGCAATTGCTCCATAATAGTCTTTTAAATCGTCCTTTGAAAGCGCTCTGTTAACATAAGAAAGAACATATTCAGAGTCTATTTCAATAGCTTTAGTGTAATCTGCAATTGCACCATCAGAGTCTTTTAAATCATCCTTTGAATTGCCTCTGTTATTATAAGCATCGGCATCGTTAGGGTCTAATTCAATAGCTTTAGTGTAATCTGCAATTGACCCATAATAGTCTTCTAAACGTCTTTTTGCATTACCTCTGTAAAAATAAGCATCTTCATCATCAGGATTTATTTTAATTACTTTTGTAAAATCTTCTATTGCAACTTTATAATCTTCTAAATCTCTGTATAAAAGCCCTCTATTATAATAAGCATCTTCATAATCAGGATTCAATTTAATTGCTTTAGTGTAATCTGCAATTGCCCTATTAATGTCATTTAAAAACTCATTTGCAAGTCCTCTATAATAATAAGCATCGTAAGCTTCTGGTTCTAATTCAATTGCTTTAGTAAAATCCTCTAATGCTCCATTATAGTCTTGTAAACTACCCTTTAAATTGCCTCTGTTATAATAAGCATCGGCATCGTTAGGGTTTAATTCAATAGCTTTCGTAAAATCTTCTATTGCCCCTTTATAATTTTCTAAATTTTTATATATAACTCCTCTATTATAATAAGCAAGAGCATAATCAGGGTCTAATTCAATAGCTTTAGTATAATCTGAAATTGCCCCATCAAAGTCTTTTAAATCATCCTTTGAATTGCCTCTGTTATTATAAGCATCGGCATCGTTAGGGTCTAATTCAATAGCTTTAGTAAAATCTGCAATTGACCCATAATAGTCTTCTAAACGTCTTTTTGCATTACCTCTGTTAATATAAGCATCTACATAATTAGGGTCTATTTCAATAGCTTTAGTGTAATCTGCAACTGCTCCATAATAGTCTTTTAAATCGTCCTTGTCATAACCACTATTATAAAAATATTTTGCTGTTTGCCCAAAACACAATACAGGTAACATCAATAAAAATATAATCTTCTTCATTTCATAAGTTTTAAACCATTAAAGTAATAAAAAATTGACTTAGTTAATAAAGCAAAGTGAGGTTAGTTATTTTTAGATTTTTGACTCTTTATAGTCTTTAAAAGAAAATTTCCCTTTCTAGCTTCTTCTGAAACTTTATCCATTGTAATTGTTGTTACTGATATAGCTTTTTGTTTTTGTTCATTTTCACAATCAATGTGCCACATAAAAGGGCTATTTACTACTAACCAGTCAACGTTTGATTTTGCGCCGTATTTATTTACCAAGTCATATTTCCCTTCTTTAAAAACTATTTCTAATCCATTTTTTGTCAGCTCGTCAAAAGGGAGTTCTTCAGGGTTCATAGCAGCAATACCAAATAGCTCATCATCCTCTTGGTTATTACAGTCCTCCCAGAAATATTTACTTCTAAAAGCTTCTAAACCCCCAATGTAGTGTTCTTTTATGTCCGATTTTCTTAGAACCAAGTTTGAAAGATGAATATATAATGGCATACAAATTTTAATATATGAAATACTTATTAAGTATCAAAAACTTATGATATTTACATTAATGAAAAGACTATCAATAATATTTAGTTTAATATGTGCTTTCTGTTATTCACAAGACTTAAAACCTCTTGGACGATACAATGATGTTGTTTCACACTCATACTACACTCTATCTTATTCTGAAGAACACGAACAAGCTGAATGGGTTTACTATACCCTCAACTCTAATCAATTAAACTCAGCTGTTGATAGAAAAGACAATTTCAGACCTGACTTTAAAGTAAAAACATCCTCAGCACAGCTATATGACTATAAAGGAAGTGGATATGACAGAGGGCACCTTGCTCCTGCTGCTGATATGAAATACAACTCTAGTTCTATGAGTGAGAGTTTCTTTATGAGTAATATGTCTCCTCAGTCAGCCAGCTTCAACAGAGGAATATGGAGAAAGATAGAGAAACAGTTTAGAGATTGGAGTTATAAGTATGGTGAGCTAGTAATTATAACAGGTCCTGTTTTAAAGGGTGAGAATTATGGTTCAATTGGTTCTAATAAAGTCACTATTCCTAAGTGGTATTATAAGGCGGCAATAGACCCTAGTAATTACAATAGAAATGTAGCAATGCTAATAGAAAATGTAGGGAGTTCTGCGAGTATAAAAAGCTTTGTTGTCACAATTGATTATCTCGAGGAGTTTAGTGGCTTAGACTTCTTCTATAATCTTCCTGATGAGGTTGAGGATTCATTTGAAAGTAGTGCACATACTGAATTATGGGATTGGAATGTGACTTATGTCTCAAAACCAAGAACTACCAACTCATATAAAGCACCAACTTCAAATGGCAAGATATTTAGAACAACTACGGGTAAGAAATACCATAAGGAGAGCTGTAGATACTTATCTAAGAGTAAAATACCAATAACACTAGCAGAAGCTAAAGAGAAAGGTCTTGGTCCTTGTGGGGTTTGTAAGCCTTAGCTAAATATAAGTTAAGCTAAAAGTTTTTGAATAATTTCTTTTAAATCAACTGAAGCCTTCTTAATTTTTATTGATCTTTTTAGATCTCCAATATATTCCCAGACTCCTTTCTTTCTCAAAGGATTAATAATAAGCCAATATATTGCAGTAGATCCAATAAGTAGATTTATAGAATCAGTAATAGAATTATTTAAATTAAAACTATTTACAGCAGTAGATCCAAAAAAAAGAATATAAATCAACCAAAAATAAGAATCCCACTTTTTAGGAAACAAATAAATTCTATCTAAACAAAGGAAATTTAAAATAAAGGCTACAAATGTTTTTTGATTTAAAATTGAATTATTATCCTCATTAATAACAAGTGCATCATTTAGTTGAGATAAAAAGTCATTTAACCCTTCTTTTTTATCATTAATTATTTTTGCTTTTTCGGAATCACTCATTTCAGTTAAGGCAATCTCTATTTTTTCTAAACTTTGAAATGTTGAAGTATAATTCTTAACTAAAAAAACTAATTCATCTAAATCAATTACTCCATCAGCCTGAGCTTCTTCAACTAACTCAAAGTAAGCATTATAAATATTTTGTCCCTTATTTAAAGTTGCTGTAGCTCCCTTGATAGCTAATTTTTGAATTAGTTCATCAAGTTTATTGTGATATTTATTACCTCTTTTTCTAGTTACATCATTACTATTTCCCACCATTCTAACAGGCGTGGAATGCTTATCACCTAATAAGGAATTAGAAATTGCTTTTCCGTAATTTCTTCCAACTTCTCTAACGATTGACCTTGTAAATGTTTTACCTAAGCTCATAGTTAATTACTCCAAGTATCAACAGTTTGACCTGAACTATTTTTCAAATAAATAACTTCCCCACTATTATTGATTCCAAATCCCATTGTTGAGGCATAAAATATAAATGATTGACCTTGATTTAAAGAATTTCCACTTGGAATTGAATATGCATTGGAATTATTCAAATCTCCAATTATCCAACCACTTACATCAACAGTATTTCCGCTATTATTTTTAATAGTAACACTTTCGCTGTTTGTAGGGGATGCAGTTACAGATAAAATATAAACTTTCACTGGTTCTTCCTTTGTGCAATTTGTAAATACAAAAAATAAGCTAAATAATATTGTATATATCTTTTTCATACCCAAATATAAAAAACTGTCGGGTTATATACTATTCTCTGACAATGAACCTAAAAAGAAAAGTGATTTTATTTTGATATGGGGGGTGTTGATTTGAAAGGCTTATGTCAGATTTTTTGGCTTTTTCTTAGATTCTATGGCAAGTTTATGGCAAATAAGGAAATAAAAAAGCCTCCTTATCTGTTAAAGAGGCTATTAATGTACCCGAGGCGGGACTTGAACCCGCACGACCAGATGGTCACAAGATTTTAAGTCTTGCGTGTCTACCAATTCCACCACTCGGGCATTTACTTATAAAAAGTAAAAAAGTGATTTAGAGCGAAAGACGAGATTCGAACTCGCGACCCCGACCTTGGCAAGGTCGTGCTCTACCAGCTGAGCTACTTTCGCATATAAAGAACTATAGGATGGCAAAAATAATTAAATTTTGATAAAAGCATCAAGAAATTTAATTGCCTATTTTTTTTTTAATCTCATTTAATAAAATCAAAGCCTCTAATGGTTTCAAAGAATCAATATCTAAATTCTCAATTTCATTTCTAATATCACTTAATATTGGATCATCTAATTGGAAAAAACTCAACTGATGCTCCTCTTTAATTTCTTCTTTATGTAATTTTGAATCTCCTTTTGCGGATTTATTTATTTCAAGATCAGATAATATTTTTTCGGCTCTTTTTATAATGAGGGATGGCATTCCTGCAACTTTTGCCACATGAATTCCAAAACTGTGTTCACTACCACCCTTTACTAGTTTTCTTAAAAAATGTATTTTTTTATCAATCTCCTTAACCGAAACATTATAATTCTTAATTCTTCCAAATTCTTTCGCCATGTTATTTAGTTCATGATAGTGAGTGGCAAACATTGTTTTTGGGTGAAATTTTGTGTTTTCGTGTAAGTACTCAGCTATAGACCAAGCAATTGAAATACCGTCATATGTGCTAGTGCCTCTTCCGATTTCATCAAGTAATATTAAACTTCTATTAGATAGATTATTTAAAATACTTGAAGTCTCATTCATTTCTACCATAAAAGTTGATTCTCCAGATGAAATATTGTCATTTGCTCCAACTCTAGTAAATAGCTTATCTACTACTCCTATATGAGCAGCTTTTGCAGGGACAAAACAACCTATTTGTGCCATTATTACAATAAGTGCAGTTTGTCTTAAAAGAGCTGACTTACCACTCATATTAGGCCCTGTAATCATCATTATTTGTTGCGTTTCATTATCTAATAAAACATCATTTGGAATAAAATTCTCACCTAATGGCAAAAATTGTTCAATAACTGGATGGCGACCTTGTTTAATTTTTAAAATGTTGCTTTTATCAATAATAGGCTTTGAATAATTGTTTTTTATAGAAACTTGTGAAAGTCCATGAATAACATCTAGATATGCAACACGCTTAGCATTGTAAACAATATCTTCAATTTCTTTTAAAAGTTGTTCAGTTAAATAAGAGAAAATTTGATGTTCAAGTTTTAATATCTTTTCTTCAGCTCCTAATATTTTTTCTTCATAAACTTTAAGCTCTTCAGTAACATACCTCTCAGCAGAAGTTAAGGTCTGTTTCCTAATCCATTGCTCAGGAACTTTGTCTTTATGGGTGTTTCTAACCTCAATATAATATCCAAATACATTATTAAAAGCAATTTTTAAACTACTAATACCAGTATTCTCTATTTCTCTATTTTGAATATCTAATAATACCGATTTCGCGTCTGAGAGAAGTAGTCTTAGTTCATCTAATTCGCTATTAAAACCTTCTTTAACTACTTGGCCTTTACCTATTATAACTGGAGCATCTTCAAATATAATTTGATCAATTTTTTTCACTACTTCACTGTTACTTTTCAAACTATTAGCCCAATTATTAAGCTGGGAATGATTTATTGAAAGTAATTTATCTTTTAGTGGAACAATTAATTGCAAAGACTTTTTAAGTTGATTCAGTTCTCTAGGTGTTGTTTTTAAAACTGCCAATCTGGAACACATCCTTTCCAAATCTCCAATTTCTGAAAATTGAGTCTTTATAAAATCATGAACATTTGAATTTTTAATTAGATAATCCACCATATCCAATCGGTCGTTTATTTTGCTAGAAGAAATTAAAGGAAATAACAGCCATTTTTTTAATAATCTTCCTCCCATAGCTGTAGAAGTGTGATCTAATACTTCTACTAATGTATGTCCGTTGTAGTTAGTAGAGTGTATTAATTCTAAGTTAGATATTGTAAAGTCATCCATCCAAACATGGTTATCTCTGTCTATTCTTTGAATACTTGAAACATGACTAGTGTTATGGTGCTCTGCAGTTGTTAAATAATGTAGTATGGCACCTCCGGAAATAATAGCCATATTCATATTAGATATGCCAAATCCCTTTAATGTTTTAGTACCAAAATGTTGGTTTAATTTTTCTATGGCAAAGTCTTTTTGAAAAACCCATTCGTCTAATCTAAAAGTATAGGCCTTAGTTTTGAAGTTATCTTGAAATAAAGAATCATGTTTCCTTGTGTATAGTATTTCAGATGGGGAATAATCATGAACTAATTTTGAAATATATTTTAATTCGCCCTCAGCTACATAAAATTCACCAGTAGATATATCTAAAAAAGCTACTCCCGTTTTATCTTTAGAGAAACTTAAAGCCGCTAAAAAATTATTTCCTTTACTTTCTAAAAGCTGATCTGTAAGTGCTACACCAGGAGTTACCAATTCAACTACTCCTCTTTTAACAATTTTTTTTCCTTTAACCGGAGCTTCTAGCTGATCGCAGACTGCCACTCTATGACCTGCTTTTACCAATTTTGGCAAGTAATTACCTACCGAATGATGAGGGAAACCTGCTAATTCAATTTTGGAACCTCCATTATTTCTTGATGTTAGAATTATTCCAAGAACTTTTGATGCCTTTATCGCGTCTTCTCCAAAAGTTTCATAAAAATCTCCTACTCTAAACAAAAGCAAAGCATCAGGATACTTACTTTTGATAGAATTGTACTGTTTCATCAAAGGAGTTTCTGATTTTACTTTTGACATTTGGCCTTTATAATAGTTCTAGATATGTTTGTAAAATTAAACTAAATGAATATTCTAGCAAATGAATAAAAAATTAAAGTTAGAAGAACTAGATAGGTTAAGCATTGAAGATTTTAAAAAATCGATAAAAGATCCAATTATTGTATTATTAGATAACGTTAGAAGTCTTCATAATATTGGTTCAGTTTTTCGTACCTGTGATGCTATGGGAGTAAGCAAAATTTATTTATGTGGTATTACTGCTCAACCTCCTCATAGAGAAATAAGAAAAACAGCAATTGGTGCTACAGAAAGTGTAGATTGGGAATATGCAGAAACCCCATTGGAGGTAATTAATAAATATAAGAAATTAAAATATTCATTAATAGCTGTCGAGCAAACATCAGAATCTATTTTACTTAATAATTTTGATTATAAAATGGGTAAAACTCTTCTCATATTTGGCAATGAAATTGATGGTGTATCACAAAATTTAATAGATAAATGTGACCTAAGTTTAGAAGTCCCACAATGGGGAACTAAACATTCTATGAATATTTCCGTAACCACAGGTATAGTTGTTTGGACCTTAAAAATGAAAAAACAATATAAACAACAATAATAGTTTTTTATATTTGCGATATTAAAGTGAAAAAATCAATAGTCATATTTTTTTTAATAGGAGTTTTATCCCCCGTTTTGTTAGAGGCTCAGTTTTATAATAGAAACACTTACAGGACTCAAAGAAACGAGATTTCTTTCGGAGTTGGTGCCTCTAGTTGTTTAACTGATGTTGGAGGAGGTAAAGATGTTGAAGAAAGCTTATTTGGAAATTATGCTAGAGGTTTTTTATGGGACATAAATACCGATCAAACTAAATATGTAGCTAATTTTTCCTATAAATATTATCTTAAAAGTAAAATCGGATTTAAAATTAACTTAGCATATGCAAAAATTTCTGGTGATGATAAAAGCACTACTGATCCTTCAAGAATGAACAGAAATTTGAATTTTGAAACCACTATTATTGAAGGTTCTGCTCTATTCGAGTGGACTATTACAACTGAGAAGACAGGGAATAGATATAACCTGAAAAATAAGTTTGGTAAAAGTATAGGTGCTAAAAATCCTTTAGGTTTTGGATTTTATGTGTTTGGTGGTATTGGTGGTTTTTATTATAATCCATTTGGAGTTAATAATTTTGGTGGTGCTAAAACTAAATTTGAACTAAGACCATTAAGAACCGAAGGTCAAGGTCTAATTGAGTCTAATGATGCATTTTATGTTAATGATGTTGCTTTAGGAATAAATTATCAAGATTATGCTTTTCCTATGTCTAAAGGTAAGCAAGGAACTTATAGCAAGTTTGCAATTTGTGCACCTGTAGGATTTGGAATTAAAAAATCATTTCACAGTACTGCAGGTATTAAATTAGAAGCGGGTTTTAGATTTACAAATACAGATTATCTAGATGATGTTAGTACAAGATATTTCAGTCCAGAAAAGTTAAGAGAATGGGGAGCAGATAATTCTTACACAATGTCAGGTGTTAATCAACAACTTAATGATGATGGTTTTTTTAATGTGAATGTAAGGTATAGTGAGGCTCCAGCAACAAATCAATTTGAAGAACTTGGTATTGTGAATATTTCTAATGAACTTACCTCATCAGAATTTGTAGCCACTTATGGCGAAGGATGGTATAATGTCGATTTTTACGACACTTCTCCGGGACAAATAAGAGGAAATCCGAAAAATTTGGATTCTTATATGTTTGTTACACTTTCTGCATATAAAAAATTTAAAAACACTCAAAAGGCATTTAAAGTTGCCAATTCTGGATTTAAAAGAAGAATCAAAGCTTCTTTCTAACTTTTTTATTTATTAAATTGATGTTTTTTACTAACTTTTATATTATATATATTAAAAAATAATCAATGCCTAGATATCATAAATTAGGTAGTATCCCACATAAACGCCACACAGCTTTTAAAAAAGAAGATGGAAGCCTATATTTTGAACAATTATTTGGAACCATAGGCTTTGATGGAATGTCATCACTACTTTATCACACCTATCCTCCGACTGGAGTTAAAGAAATACTAAATAGCATAAATATATCACCCAAAATTGCTGTTAAAAATAATATGCAAATGAGGGCTTTTAAAGGTTTTCAGATTAAAGGAGATAAAGATTTCTTAATGTCAAGAGTGCCTGTTCTTACTAATTCAGATGTGACTATACATTTAGCCAATCCAAACAATGTAAACTATGGATACTTCTATAAAAATGCTGATGCTGATGAAGTAATCTTCATTCATAAAGGAGAAGGATTGTTAAAAACTCAATTAGGGAATATAAAGTTTTTCTCTGGTGATTATCTTGTGATTCCAAGGGGGATTATTTATACTGTTGAATTTAAGAATAAAGATAATAGGCATTTTATAGTTGAATCTAATCATCCTATCTATACCCCAAAAAAATATAGAAATTGGTTTGGTCAGCATTTGGAACATTCTCCATTTTGCGAAAGAGACATAAGAGTTCCACTAGATTTAGAAACTCATGATAAAAAAGGGGATTTTTTAATTAAAATAAAAAAAGAAGGTTTTCTGTATGATTATATTTATTCTTCGCACCCTTTTGACGTTGTTGGGTGGGACGGTTATAATTATCCTTATGCATTTTCAATACATGATTTTGAACCAATAACTGGAAGGGTTCACCAGCCACCTCCAGTTCACCAAACATTTGAAACACCAGCATTTGTGATCTGCTCATTCTGTCCAAGATTATATGATTATCATCCTGAAGCTATACCAGCTCCATATAATCATAGTAATATCGATTCAGACGAAGTTCTGTATTACGTAGATGGCGATTTCATGAGCAGAAATGATATTGAAATTGGACAAATCACTTTACATCCTTCCGGAATTCCTCATGGTCCTCATCCTGGCGCTTACGAGAGAAGTATAGGGAAAAAGTCTACAGAAGAACTAGCCGTTATGGTAGACACCTTTAGGCCTCTTAAGCTAACTGTTCAAGCATTAGATTTAGAAATTAAAGACTATTATAAATCATGGATGCATGAATGAAAGATATCAATAAATGGAAAAAAAACTAGATAATACTAATTATGGTTTAGAAAAGGTTTTTGAAGGTGCTCAAGATTTTTTACCGCTTCTAGGTACTGATTATATTGAGTTTTATGTTGGAAATGCTAAACAAGCGGCACATTTTTATAAAACAGCATTTGGTTTTCAATCGTTGGCCTATAGAGGATTAGAAACTGGATCGAAAGAGAGTGTTTCATATGTTCTCCAACAAGATAAAATCAGATTAGTACTTACCACTGCATTAAATAGTCAATCGAAAATTGGAGACCATGTTAAAAAACATGGAGATGGAGTTAAAATTATTGCCTTATGGGTAGAAGATTCTAAAAAATCGTATAATGAAACTATTAAGAGAGGTGCTAAATCTTATTTAACTCCCACCACAGAAAAAGATGAATTTGGTGAAATAGTAAAATCTGGTATATATACCTATGGAGAAACAGTTCATCTTTTTATAGAAAGAAAAAATTATTTTGGTGAATTTCTCCCAGGATTTAGAAAATGGGAATCAGAATACAATCCCTCAGATGTGGGTTTGAAATATGTGGATCATATGGTAGGTAATGTGGGATGGGGCGAAATGAATACTTGGGTAAAATGGTATGAAGAAGTTATGGGGTTTGTGAACTTTTTATCTTTTGACGATAAACAAATACATAGTGAATACTCTGCTTTAATGAGTAAGGTAATGAGTAACGGAAACGGCAGAATTAAATTTCCTATTAATGAGCCCGCTAAAGCAAAGAAAAAATCTCAAATAGAAGAGTATTTAGACTTTTATGAAGGGTCAGGTGTTCAGCATATTGCAATAGCCACAGATAATATAATTGATACTGTAAAAAAATTAAAAACCCGCGGTATTGAATTTTTATCTGCTCCTCCAAATGAATACTACAAGGAAATTCCCGAAAGACTTGGAACTCATATGGAAAAGATGAAAGAAGATATAATTGAACTTCAAAAACTAGCTATTTTAGTAGATGCGGATGAAGAAGGTTATTTACTTCAAATATTTACAAAACCTGTTGAAGATAGACCAACACTTTTTTTTGAAATAATACAAAGAATGGGGGCTAGAGGTTTTGGTGCCGGAAATTTTAAAGCTCTTTTTGAATCAATTGAAAGAGAACAAGCTAATAGAGGAACTTTATAATTTTATATGAAATCAGAATTAAATAAAGAAATTTTAAAGACACTTTCTGAAAAAGGATTAAACACAGAATCTTTCTTAGAAGGACTTAAGAGTGTAAAACCTTTAACATATTGGGACTATATTCAAACTGAGGCTTTACTTGGATTACAAATTCAAAGAACCGATCAGCCAGATGAGATGGTCTTCATTGTTTATCACCAAATTAATGAGCTTCTCTTTAAAATGATTCTTTGGGAGATTGAACAAATCGCGTTTAAAGAAAAATTAACAGCAGATTTTTTTACTGACAGGTTGGAGCGCATAAGTAGATACTTTGATATGTTGTGCAGCTCTTTTAAAATAATGAAAGAAGGAATGGATCTAGAACAGTATATGAAGTTTAGAAAAACTTTAGCTCCTGCTAGTGGCTTTCAAAGTGCACAATATAGAAAAATAGAATTTGCAAGCACTGAACTTATCAATCTTATTGACTTAAGATTTAGAAAAAATATAAATAGAAACACTCCTTTTAGACATGCATTTGAACACTTATATTGGCAAGCTGCTGGGAAAAATCACGAAACTGGAGTAAAGAGTACCATGATTAATCTTTTTGAAGATAAATACATGGATGAATTTATTGAATTTATGAAAAAATATAATCATAAAAACATATGGAATTTATTTGAATCTCTTGCTGCTAAAGAAAAAAACACTTTAAGTCTTGTCAATGCTATGAGGCATTTTGATCATACTGTAAATATTAAATGGGTAATGGAGCATTTCAATACAGCTTCAAAATATTTAGATGGAGCTAACAAAATTAAAAAGGCTACTGGCGGAAGTGATTGGAAAAAATATATGCATCCTAAATACCAGAGAAGAACTTTCTTCCCTAAGTTATGGACTCAAGGAGAAATGGATAATTGGGGTGAACAAAACTTAGAAGCTCATGAAATTCTTAGTAACTTTGATAAGTTAGATATTTAAAATATGGAAGACGAAATAAAGTTAAATCAGTTTCAACAAAAAATTGATGATGGGATTAAGATTGAACCTAAGGATTGGATGCCTGAAAAATACAGACAGACCCTAATTCGTCAAATTTCTCAGCATGCTCATTCTGAAATTATTGGGATGCAACCCGAAGGTAATTGGCTTACTAGGGCTCCAAGCTTAAGAAGCAAAAAAATATTAATGGCTAAAATTCAAGACGAAGCTGGACATGGTTTATATTTATATTGTGCAGCTGAAACACTTGGTGTAAAAAGAGAACAATTTTTACAATGGTTACACGAGGGAAAGGCTAAATACTCAAGTGTCTTCAATTATCCTACTCTTACTTGGGCAGATATGGGTGCTGTTGGATGGCTGGTTGACGGAGCTGCAATAGTTAATCAAGTTTCTTTACAAGGTACATCTTATGGTCCTTACGCTAGAGCCATGGTTAAAATTTGTATGGAAGAAAGTTTTCATCAAAGACAGGGTTTTGAAATTATGGTTCAATTAGCTAATGGTACTGATGAACAAAAAGAAATGGCGCAAGATGCTATAAATAGATGGTGGTGGCCATCAATTATGATGTTTGGACCACACGATTCGGAAAGTGCACATTCTAATCAGTCACTTAAATGGAAAATCAAAAGAGAATCTAATGACGAATTAAGACAACGATTTATTGATAAAACAATTGAACAGGGTCATCACTTAGGACTTACTTTTCCAGATCCCAATCTGAAGTTTAATTATGAAACGAATCATTATGATTATTCTCCTATTGACTGGGACGAGTTTTGGAACGTAGTTAAGGGAAATGGTGCGGGTAACAGACAGCGACTAAATCATCATATAAAAGCCCATGATGATGGTAAATGGGTAAGAGAGGCTGCTATAGCTTATTCAAAAAAAGTAAATTTAAAACAAAAATCTGCTTAAAATGAGTGACGAAGACCAAGGGGTATTGTGGGAGGTTTTTATTCAAGTAAAAGCAGGAAGGCCTTATAAACATGTCGGAAGTTTACATGCTTATGATAAAGAAATGGCTATGAAAGCAGCAAGAGATCTTTACACTAGAAGAAATGAAGGAAACGGAATTTGGATTGTAAAAGCAGAAGACATTATTTCATCTGATGTTAATGATGGAGAAGCCTTTTTTGATCCATCTAATGACAAAATTTATAGACATCCCACTTTTTATAAAATTCCTGAGGGAGTAAAGCATATCTAATGAACAATGAAATTTTAGACTACTGCTTAAGAATTGGTGATACATCTCTAATATTAAGCCATAGAATTGGAGAGTATTGTAGTAAAGCTCCTGTTCTAGAAGAAGATTTAGCCATAACTAATGTAGGGTTAGACCTTTTAGGCCAAGCAGAAAATTTTTTAAACTATGCTGCTGAAATTAAAGGCAATACTACTGCAGATGAATTAACTTTTAAAAGAAAAGAAAAAGATTTCAGATGTTTACATTTAGTTCAAATTCCAAACATAGATTTTGCTTTTATACTTACAAGACAGTTTTTAATTGACTGTTACCACCATAGTCTATTTAATCAACTTGTAAATAGTACGGATCAAAGAATTACAGGAATTTCTAAGAAAGCAATTAAAGAGATTAATTACCATATTCAAAGAAGTGCAGACTGGATGGTAAGATTAGGTTTGGGGACTGAATATAGTAATCAAAGATTACAAAATGCTGTAAATGAACTCTGGATGTATACTGACGAATTGTTTATTGATAACGATACGGATATTCAAATAGATCTATTAAAAATTGGCCCTTTAAGTAGCAGTCTTAAAAAACCATGGGAGAAATTAGTTATGTCAACATTGAGTTCTGCAGATATAAAAATTCCAGACGCAAATTTATATAGTTTAAAATATGGAAAAGATGGTTTTCACACGGAATATCTTGGATATATATTAGCTGAAATGCAACATCTTCCACTGCTTTATCCAAATGCTATTTGGTAGAAGATTTATCTCTTAATTCTTTTAATTTAACGTAACGCATAAATACTCCCATGCTAGAAAGTTTACAAACAATATACCCTGTTTTACCATCTAAAAATCCACCTCTAAAAATGAAATCTCTGATAAATCTAAAGGTCGGTTTAATAATAAAATGAAAAAAATTAGGGTTTTTAACTTTTTTAAAATGATCTTTTGCACTCCATGAAGAGTATTGATCCCATTTTAATAAATAGTGAGAAATATTTTTAAAAGTAAAATGTAAAATGGAACTTTTAAGTTTTCCAGCCTTTAACGGGCTTTTAATCTCTGCATGAACTTTCTTGTCTTCATACCTGCAATCTTTATGAAAAAGTCTAATGACTTTATCCCCTTGCCAACCAGAGTATTTAATTTTTTTCCCCATAAAGTGATTAACTCTATCTATCCAATATAATTGGTTTTTAGGTGTTACTTTTTTCCAATTTAAAATTTCTTCTTTTAAGGCGCCACTTACTCTTTCGTCAGCGTCTAATAAAAAAATCCAATTATGTTCTGCCTGAGCAATAGCCCAGTTTTTTTGTGAAGCTGAATATTGATATTCTCTTTGTATAATTTTAACACCTAATTTTGTAGCAATATCAATTGTTCTATCAGTACTGAAAGAATCTACAATAATTATTTCATCCGCCCAAGAGACACTATCGATAGCCTCTGAAATGTGATCTTCTTCATTGAATGTGGGTATAATTGCAGAAATCTTCAATCAGTAATATTTGTTTGACAAAGGTATGATATTATCATATTTTTGTTTTAATATATTGGTTAAAATAAATTGTTGAAAGTAATATTACATTTTTAGATTAAAAATAATGAAATACAACTTAAGTGAAATAACAGAAATAATTAAAAATAGAAGAACTATTTATCCAAAGTTTTTTTCTTCAAGAAAAGTACACAAAGAAATAGTGGAGCACTTATTGAATAACGCTACTTGGGCTCCTACACATGGTAATACACAACCATGGAGATTTAAAGTTTATATGGGAGAAAGTAGAAGTAAATTAAGTGCTAAACTTGGAGAACTATATGAAAAAATTACTCCAAAAGAATTATTTAAAACTGAAAAACTTGAAAAAATAATCGCAAGACCATTTCTATCATCCGTATCTATAGTTATTTGCATGGAAAGGGGAACAAATAAAAAAATACCTGAAATTGAAGAAGTGGAAGCTGTCGCTTGTGCTGTTCAAAATATATGTTTAACTGCAACAGCGTATGGAATTGGATCTTTTTGGTCAAGTCCTAAAATAATCTACAATAAAGAAATGAATAATTTTCTAAAATTGAAGACAGAAGATAAGTGCTTGGGTATTTTATATCTTGGATATCCGTCAATAGATTGGCCTATAGGGCAAAGGAAACCAATTGAATATTTAACTGATTGGAATGAATAATTAATTATGGATAATATAGATGAAGGAATGATCAAACTCACTAATCACAAAGATCATCCTACCAATAAAGCCTACAAAATATTTTTTTTCTACAAAAAAAATCAAGCAGATTATTTCAAAAGTAAATTAGAGGAAGAAGTTATTTTTTTTGAATATGGTGAAGACGTAAATAAAAAAGGAAATATTTTTCTCTTTGGCATTAGAAAAACTGATAATTTAAAAGTATCAGAACTAAACTACATAACTTTAGGTAATTTTAGAGACCCGTTTATAAAACAAAAATGGGCTCAATACCTGGTTATATTATTAAGTCTTTTTATTCTCATTTTTGCTATAATTTCATTTTTTAAAAACCAATAAATATTTTGAGACTAAAAAATATTACTCTTTTTTTGTGCATCATTTCTTCTGTTTTACACGGTCAAAAAGGTTCTGTAAAAAATAATCAAGTTGGATTTTTATTAGGTTCATTATTACCTGTTAACTATTTTGGAATAAAAGCAACCGAACTTTCTGGAAATAACTCTAACTTAAAATTGGAAAATAAATTAGGATACAATTTTGGAATGGTACTTAAAACTGATTTATCGAAGGCCTTTAGCTTAGAAAGTGGTATTGTTTTTTATCAAAGAAATTTCAGATTAACAGGTTATAGTTCTAATCAATCAAGTGTTTTAAGAGACACCAGTTCTTTTAGTTACATTAGTTATGGGTTCCCGATTAAATCAATTGTATATGTTCAGCTAGGGAATGATTTTTATATGAGAAATTCTATTGGATTTAATCTTGATTTTTATGCATCAGCTGTAGCAAGTAAAGGAAATAATTATAGAATTGACCATTACTCTGAAAGAGCAAGATGGATAAATGGGTCTATTTCTGGAAACCTTGGAGTTGAAAAAAGAGATAGTAAATTAGGGACTTTTTATATTGGTGCTGAAGTTAATATTCCCATTTCTTCAATAGCAGTCACCAGATTAAAATTTTATTACGATGGCTCCATTTATGATAATTATGAAAAAGTATTCCTAAGGGGTAACTATTTTGGAATTAAACTAAAGTATTATCTCCCAGTAGACATGGAAAGTAAAAAATCGGACAATTAAAGCTTTCTATTAACTTCCACTTCTTCGTATGCTTCAACAACATCACCAACTTTAATATCATTATACTTAGCAATATTTAATCCACATTCATAGCCATTCTTAACTTCTTTAACATCATCCTTAAATCTTTTTAAAGAGCCTAGCTCACCTGAATAAACAACTATTCCTTCTCTTATCAATCTAACTTGATGATTTCTATTAATTCTTCCATCTGTCACATAACATCCAGCAATAGTTCCAAACTTAGTAATTTTGAAAGTCTCTCTAATCTCTGCAGTACCTACAATTTCTTCTTTAAACTCAGGAGATAACATTCCCTCCATGGCTTCTTTGATTTCTTCGATAGCTTTATAAATAATTGAGTATAATCTAATATCTATTTCTTCTTTTTCAGCTAATTTTCTTGCTCCTGCAGAAGGTCTTACCTGAAAACCAATAACAATAGCGTCAGATGCAGATGCTAATAAAATATCTGATTCTGTAATTTGACCTACCGCTTTATGAATAATATTAATTTGAATAGATTCTTGAGATAATTTTAACAATGAGTCTGAAAGAGCTTCTATAGAACCATCAACATCTCCCTTTACAATTACATTTAACTCTTGGAAATCTCCTAAAGCAATTCTTCTACCTATTTCATCTAATGTGATATGTTTAGTGGTTCTTAAACCTTGTTCTCTTTGGAGTTGTTGTCTTTTGGAAGCTATTTGCTTCATTTCTTTTTCGTCCTCTAATACATTAAATACATCTCCTGCACTCGCAGCCCCGTTCATACCAAGAACTGAAACTGGTCTTGAAGGTCCTGCAGACTCTACAGGTTTTCCACTTTCATCATGCATAGCTTTAATTTTACCAAATTCTTTACCTGCAATTAAACTATCTCCAACTTTCATTGTTCCATACTGAACAAGAAGTGTAGTGACATACCCTCTTCCTTTATCCAATGAAGCTTCAATAACTGTACCTTTTGCATCTGTATCTGGATCCGCTTTTAATTCCAATAACTCTGATTCTAAAAGTACTTTTTCAAGTAATTCATCTATTCCTGCACCATCTTTAGCAGAAATCTCCTGACATTGATATTTCCCTCCCCAATCTTCTACTAAAATATTCATTGCGGATAATTCTTCTTTAATTTTATCTGGATTTGCCGTTGACATATCGCACTTATTCAAAGCAAAAACCATAGGGACACCAGCAGCTTGGGAATGGTTAATGGCCTCTTTGGTTTGTGGCATCACTCTATCATCTGCAGCAATAATAATTATAGAAACGTCTGTAACCTGTGCTCCTCTTGCTCTCATTGCGGTAAAAGCTTCATGACCTGGAGTATCTAAAAATGTAATTAATTTATTGTTGTGTTTTACAGAGTAAGCTCCAATATGTTGAGTGATTCCTCCTGCTTCTCCAGATGTAACATCAGCGCTTCTTATATAATCTAATAAAGATGTTTTACCATGATCAACATGTCCCATTACTGTAACAATTGGAGGTCTGTCTTTCATATTCTCAGGATTTTGAGAATCTTGGACAACAGAAGCAGTTACATCAGCACTTACAAATTCAACCGTAAAGCCAAACTCTTCTGCAACCATAGTTAAAGTCTCGGCATCTAATCTTTGGTTAATTGAGGCAAAAATACCAATTGACATTAGTGTTCCAATTACATCGTTTGGTGACTTAGACATCATCGAGGCTAATTCTGAAACCGATACAAACTCTGTGAGTTTTAAGGTACTTTTTTCATGTTCTGTAATAAGTTCTTCTATTTCCATTTTGTCAGAAATAGCTTGTCTTTTTTCTCTTCTTAATTTAGAGGATTTAGACTTTCCTTTATTACTCAATCTAGCTAAAGTTTCTTTAATCTCTTTTTGGATTTCTTCTGGTGAAGCTTCTGTTTTTTGAGGAGTCTTAGTTCTATTCCTTTGATCTTTGAAAACTTTTTTTCCAGTTTTTTCTACGTTAACTTTTTTGATTCTTTTTCGTTTTCGTTTTGAAGCATCAGAATCATCAGAATTAGATGGCTTAGTCTTCACAGGAACTTTAGGTAATTCAATTTTCCCTAAAACTTTAGGTCCTGATAGCTTTTTGGCCTCAGCTTTTATTGTTTCAGAAACAGGTGCTTTTTCTTCTGAAATAGAATCTTCTTTTGATTTAACTGGCTCAGAAGTTTTTTCAATTGGAGCAGTTTCTTTTACAGTTTCAGTCTTAATTGGCTTTGGAGACAAATCAATTTTTCCCAAAACTGAGGGTCTTGAAATTACATCTGCCTTAGCTATTATTTTTTCTACTTCTTTTTTTGGCTCTTCTTTTTTTATAGAAATAACTTTTCTTTCGGGTTGATCGATTACTACATTATCTGCTTTTTCTTTCTCAAATTTTTCTTTTTGATATTCTTCAAGCAAGATCATATATAAATCCTCACCAATTTTGGTGTTAGGATTAGAACTTACTTCCTTACCTTGTGAAGCTAAGAATTCAACAATAGTTGATATTCCAACATTGAGTTCCCTTGCAACCTTACTTAGCCTTTTTACTACTGCCATAATGTATTAACTTTCAAAATAGATTATTTCTCAAATTCTGAGCTTAAAATCTTTATTATTTCATCTACTGTTTCCTCTTCTAAATCAGTTCTTTTTACTAAATCAGTTTTACCAATCTCTAAAACACTTTTTGCTGAATCACAACCAATAGCCTTTAATTCATCAATAATCCAATCATCAATTTCATCAGTAAATTCATCTAAATCAACATCATCAATATCTTCTGCACCTTCTCTATAGACATCAATTTCTAGTCCTGTCAATTTTGAGGCCAATTTAATATTGTGACCTCCTTTTCCAATCGCTTTTGATACTTCGTCTGGCTTAAGAAAAACCTCTACTCTAGATTCCTCTTCGTTGATTACCATATTACTAATTTTAGCTGGATTTAATGCTCTTTGTATTAGTAATTGCATATTGGTGGTCCAAGGAATTACATCAATATTTTCATTTCGTAACTCTCTTACAATACCATGAATTCTAGAGCCATTCATCCCAACGCATGCTCCGACTGGATCAATTCTATCATCATAAGATTCTACAGCTACTTTAGCTCTTTCACCAGGGTTTCGAACAATCTTTTTAATAGTAATTAACCCATCAAAAACTTCAGGAACTTCTTGTTCAAATAGTCTAGCTAAAAATTCTGGAGCGGTTCTAGAAAGTATAATCACTGGATTGTTATTCCTTAAATCAACTTTAGATACAACTGCTCTAGTTGTGTCTCCTTTTCTAAAATAATCGGATGGAATTTGTTCTGATTTGGGTAAAATTAGTTCATTACCATCATCGTCTAAAATTAAAATTTCTCTTTTCCAAATTTGATAAACTTCACCATTAATAATATCACCAACTCTTTCTTTATATTTTTGATAAATACTATCTTTTTCTAGTTCAAGAACTTTTGAAGCTAAATTTTGTCTTAAGGAAAGGATATTTCTTCTTCCAAAGTCTTCAACTTTAATTTCTTGAGAAACTTCTTCACCTATTTCAAAATCAGGTTCAATTTTAAGAGCTTCTGAAAGTTTAATTTGAGTTCCTTCGTCTTCAAAGTCCTTGTCAGGAACTATCTCTCTATTTAACCAAATTTCTAAATCTCCTTTATCAGGATTAATAATCACATCGACATTTTCATCTGATCCATATTTTCTTTTTAAGGTAGATCTGAAAACATCTTCTACTATTCTCATCATGGTTACTCTATCAATATTCTTTAATTCTTTGAATTCTGAAAATGAGTCTATTAATTCTATTGCATTCATTTGGTTTAATTAAAAGGATATAATCAATTTTGTTTCTCTTATTTCATCCATCAATAAATGATGAATATTTTCTATTTGTTCTTTCTTTTTAGTTGTTTTATTCTTTTCTACTTTAAGTTCTTTTAAAGAGATCTCTTTTTGGCTGGCTTCAACTAGCTCACCAGTTAAAGTAACATTACCAAGGGTGACTACTGATACTTGTTTCCCGATGTTTTTCAAATATTGTTGCATCACCATGAACGGTTTATCCAACCCAGGTGACGAAACCTGTAATTCAAAATCTTCTTTTTCTCTGTCAAGATTGTGTTCTATGTTTCTACTTACACTTACACAGTCTTTAACACTAACACCTCCATTTAAATTATCCATTTTCACACTAATAGCGTTTTTTAAAGAAACCGTAACATCAACTAAATAATTTCCATTATCTAATTCTTTAATTCTCTCTTCTGCAAGTTTTACTATCTCTTTTTTCGAAATCATAATATGTAAAAAAAAGAGGGGACTTTCGTCCCCTCTTTATAACTCTTTCTATTTATATATACAAAAGTAAGTTAATTTAGGTTGTCTGACAAATAAAACGTAAAAAAACTATGTTCTCATATAATTTCTTTGTGGTTTATGAAATACACCATCTTATTCTCTCTAATAAAAGGAATGTCTACAGGATTTAAAAAAAAACTTATAGATGAATCTTTAAGTGCTGAAAGTGCATTTTTAAAACTTAAAAATAATCTTAAAAAAATAAAAACTAGTTCCAGCGAAAAAATTTTAAAGCAAATACAAGCAAATTCATTAATAGATGAGGCTGAAAAAATAGTTAATATATGTGAGAAGAGTAATATTAAAATAGTTTCTTATAAAGATAATAGTTATCCAAAAAATTTATTTCATTGTGTGGATGCGCCATTAGTGCTGTACTGTAAAGGAGCTAAAGAATCAAATGAATTTAATTTAATATCAATAGTGGGAACTAGGAACTGTAGTGATTATGGGCTAAGTCAATGTGAAGAATTAATCAATTTTTTGAAGCCTTATAACATAGCGATAGTTAGCGGATTAGCCTATGGAATAGATGTTTTTGCCCACAGAAAAGCTAATTTACTAGGTATCACAAATTATGCAGTTTTAGGAAGTGGAATCAATAATATATATCCAAAATCACATTTAAAAGAAAGTGAAATCATTTCTAATAACGGTATGTTGATTTCTGAGTTCTTACCCGACACTGGTCCAAGGAGTTATAATTTTCCTAAAAGGAATAGAATTATAGCAGGGATGAGTAAGTGCTCTATTGTAATAGAATCTCCGAAAAAAGGGGGAGCAATGATAACCGCTAGATTAGCCAATGATTATAATCGGGATGTTTTTGCAATACCAGGAAATAATAACCAAATTAAATCAAAGGGAACTAATTGGTTAATAGAAAATCACCAAGCAACTATTTTAAACGATCCTGAACAAATTATTACTTTTTTAAATCTAATAAAAAAAGAAAATAATCATGAGTTGAAAGTAGATACAACTAGATTACTAAAGGATGAAAAAATAGTTTATAATATTATTAGAAGTAAAACAAAAATATCTTTGAATGAAATTCAATTGAAAAGTAATATTAATACACCAAATTTAACGGTAATTCTCACTAATTTAGAGATGAACCAATATGTTAAGCTAGTTTTTGGTAATTTTTATATGTTAAAAAAATAATGCTAATTTGTATAAACTAGTTAATAGAAAATGAATATTTCCAATTTTATTGCCAAACGATATTTATTCGCTAAAAAGTCTAGAAATGTTATAAATCTAATCTCCTTTATTTCATTTTTAGGCCTGCTAGTAAGCGCTGCGTCCTTAGTCATTATTTTAAGTGGTTTTAATGGTATTCAAAAATATGTTGAAGATGTTTATGGTAAGTTTGCGGCTGAAATATATGCTTATCCAAAATCTGGTAAGGTAATTGCTGCTTCGGATTCAATATTTCAAAAATTAAATGAAATAAAAGAGGTTGATTATTTCAGTAAAATAATAGAAGAAACAGCCTTGTTAAAATTTGATAATAAATGGGCTACTTGTATTATTAAAGGGGTAAGTCCTGTAACTTATAACACAAAAAATTGGGGTAAAAACTTATTAGAAGGAAACGGAAATCTTCAAGAAAATCAACAAAGCAAAATACTTTTAGGCTATGGAGTACAGAGTGAACTACAAATTCCATTTAACGAAAATTATAATAATCAAATTAAAGTCTTTAGTGTATCCAAAAGAAAAAAACTATCTATACAAAACAAGCAATCTCTTAACCAAAATAATTTGATTTTTGGTGGGGTTTACACAATAAACCCTGAGCTAGACTACTCTTCAGCAATCGTTAGCTATGAAATTGCTAATGAGATTTTTGAAAGAAAAAAAGGGGCTAATTACATTGAGATTTTTCTTAATAAAAAAGAAAATTTGTTAGAAATTAAAAATTATCTAACTACAAATAGTTCTAATTTAATATTTAAGACGCATGAAGAAAATAATCAACTTATCTATGCTGCAAATGATACAGAAAAATGGATGGTATTGGCTGTACTTATATTCGTTTTAATTCTATCATCTTTTACAGTAGTTGCTTCAATTACTATGCTAATTATTGACAAGAAAAAAGATATTAAAAGTTTAGTTGCTTTAGGCGCTAAATCAAAAACTATTAAAAAAATATTTTTTAAAGAAGGGTTGATGATTAGCAGTTTTGGGAGTTTAGCAGGAATATTAATAGGCTCTTTGATTTGTTTTTTACAAATGGAATTTCACTTAATCAAATTAGAAAATGCAGCTATAGATTATTGGCCTGTATTAATTAAGTCCAAGGATATATTAATGCTGTTAATTATACTTTTCTCAATCGGAACGGTGTCAGCATATTTGCCAGGTAAATTACTAGTAAGAAAGTTGTTAAGTAGCTAATCTGTTACTTGAACCGTTAACTGAACCTTAGTTATTTTAGTATCTTCTACCTCCAAAACTTTCAATTCGTAATTATCAATTGTAAAAGTCTCACTTTTTTTTGGGATAGTTTCTGCAAAGGAAACAATCATACCAGATAATGTTTCGTAATCTTCCTTTACAGGCAATTTAAGTCTGTACTTTTCATTGATAAAATCTATTTCTAAACGCCCTGAAAATAAATAACTATTTTCATTTAATTCTTTATGAAAAAATTCTTCTTGGTCGTGTTCGTCATCAATCTCTCCAAAAATTTCTTCAATAATATCTTCCATTGTTAAGATTCCAGATGTTCCTCCATATTCATCAACAACCACAGAAACACTTCTTTTTTTTTCAATAAAATCTTCTAATAATTTAATCCCAGACATAGACTCGGGAACAATTGACACAGGAATTAACATAGACTTAATACTTATTGGAATTTTAAATAATTCTAAACTATGAACGTAGCCTATAATATTATCAATGTTTTCTTTATAAATTAATATTCTAGAATGTCCAGAATCAATAAAAAGTTTTTTTAAATCTTCCAATTTATCATTTATTTCTAAAGAGATTATTTCATTTCTAGGAACCATGCAGTCTCTTGCAATAACTTCTGAAAAACTTAAGGCATTATGAAATATTTTCACATCGTGCTCCATTTCTTCCCCTTCTTCTAAATCTGTTTTTATCTCATTTATATATAAATTTAAATCTGTTTTTTTAAAGCTGACTTTATTTAAAGCTTCATGGTTACCAAATAATTTTAAAATGACATTACTTAAGAAAACTACCAGAGCAGTCAGAGGCCAAAGAAAAATATAAAAAAACATTAAAATTAGACTGAAAAATCTAAGCGTATAATTAGGGTTTAATCTGAAAATTGCTTTTGGTAAAAACTCAGCAAATAATAAAATAAAAAAAGTAGAAAATAATGTTTGAATTAGTAAAACCAAATTATTATTAAAATTAAAAGTCAATAAATAAGGTTCTATTAAGTCTGTTATATATAAAGTATAAATTACTAATGCTGTATTATTGCCAATCAACATAGCTGCAATAAACCATGCTGGTTTGCTTGAAAAAAAAGATAGAATCCTAGCGCTAAATAATCCTTTTTTATTGTCTAACTCAATTTTTAGTTTATTGGAAGAAATAAATGCAATTTCCATACCAGAAAAAAAAGCGGAAAAGGAGAGGGAGATAGCAGCAATAAATAATAAAGAAAGAGCTGTCATTTATTATTATTTATTTAATTTTTTACTTAACCCTCTACGGACTAAATAAATTCCCCATGAAATTAAAGCGAGTAAATAGTAGGCTAAATCTCCATTAAACTTATCTATAATAGAAAATACTAAAGCAGCTATAGTGGAAATAATTGCGATTACCAGCCAAAATTTCTCTAATCGTTTATTCCACTTTTTTAGTCCTTCCATTATTTCATATCATAGTTAACATGCCCTTCCGAAACGTTAGATAATTGAAAAAAAGTAAAGTTGCTATTAGCTTTCAATTTTGTTCCTGAAATTCTTCCTTCTGTATTTGAAAAGATAATTAATTTTTCAGAATAAATGCTGTCTTTAGCAAAGTCAATATCAAGTTCTTCAGCAAAAAGTGTATCAAGGTTATGATTGTTAAAACGGACATTACCCCTAACTTTTAACAATTCTTCCTTAGAAAACATTTTACCGTAGTCTGCTATTAATGTAGATTCAACATTTTTTAAAGAATCATAAAATATTAATTCTAATCCAACGGGACACTCCATAATTAAATGGTTATCTTCTGACAATAACTTAACAAGTTTTGGAGCTTTCAAAAGTAATTTGGAGTTCCCTAAATCTGAGAAATTAAGAGTAACTCCTGTAGCAGTCTCAATAGCGGCTGAATTATTTGTAAATTCTAATTGAGAATTTTTAGCATTTTCTACACATGAAATACCAAGTGAAAATATGATTAAAAACAAGAAAGATTGATTAATCAATCTCTTGTTTTTAGTTCAATATTTTGGCCCCAAAAAGGAACTTGCTGACTGGAACCCTTTTCTATATCTTGCATAATTAGTTCACTTTTGGTAAGCAATTGTCCTCTCCAACTTGCAATAGCATTGGCACTTGTCTTTCCACAAGATTTTGATGCATACTTTAAGGCTAAACAATAAATCAAGCTTTTATTAAAAGCTGAAGTTCCATACTTTGAGGAGCTAGAGGCCACAATTCTAGCTTTTTTATCATTGGAAGCGCAAGCGTTATTTAGTTTTCCAGCAATAGAGAGTCCTTTTTTGTATTGATTTTTATTAAACGCTATATCGTAAAGAATTTCATAAATCTTTTGTTTTAATATTTCATCATCTGCGATTTCAATAGCTCTGTTGAATCTTTGTTCAGCTTTAGAAAATTCTTTTCTTCTATAATTAGCAATGGCCGCATTATATAAATCTTTTGAAGTAGGTGGATTATTGGGATCATTGAGAACCTTGTCTAAAAGTTTAAGATATAGACTAGATTCTGTACATTTATTACTACTCAATCTTTCAAATATTTTCTTAGTTAAATCCATGTTATCCGAGTCTGTATTGTGCTTAGAAGTATAGATTTCTTCCAATTTATCACAACTTGCACAAGGACTAATTTCTTGATCTAAAAAAGCTTGAACATTGGTATATTTTTCAGCTTTATTTCCTTCAGAAATATTTTGATCGCATATAGATGAAAGTATTTCATAGTTTTCTAAAAATTGCTCACATTCTATTTTTTTAGTTTTAAGCATGTATTTATTAGCATAAACGAAATATTTTATGTCATTATAAGAAGTAAACTGAGGTGATTTTTCAAAAACTTCTTTATATAAATCATAAGCCTTTGAATAGCCTTTTGAAGCATCAAGTGCCATTATATCAGCTGCTAAATCAGCTTTAATTTGATTACAATTTCCAAAATTGGTAACCCAATCATCATATATTGAATAAATGGTGTCTACATATAATTTGAATTCTGGTGATTTTGTCTTTTTCTTTTCTTTAGCAATTTGCTTATAAATATAAATACCGTTTTTATAAAGATTGGGTTTGTATTGAGGACAAAAAGATTGGGTCTTAGTCCAAAATATAGCAGCATCTGCAAAAACTTTTTGCTTCATAAATTCTGAATAAAGTGAAACATTTTGTCTACAATCTAAACTGTCATTTCCCCAGTTAGGTTTACTTGCCTCAAAACAATCTTGACCAAAAGATGTAAGGAGTGTAAATATCAAAAGAAGAGATGTAAATATTTTATTCATATTTTATTTTTAATCGTATTTTCTTTTTCTAAACCAACGGTCATATCTGGTGTCGGGAGCTAACGATAAACCAATTGAAAATTTAAAATAGCTTTCTTCAATATTATTTGTAACGAGTTCACCAAGCCTGCCCAGTTCAAGTCCAAAATTTACCCTAGATAAAGATCTAGAACTTATCATAGGTATAGACACACCAAAATTTATGCCATTATTTAATAATTGATTATCTGCAATAATAATTTTTGACTGGGTCTGGTGAAATCCAAACGAGTAGGTTGACTTACTTAAAAAAGATTTATTAGTATTTGACCAATCTAAATTTGGAGTTATTCTATAGCCCACTGCAATTCTAGAAGATGGCCCCAACAAAGATTCACTTGGTGATAAAAAACTAGATTTATCTTCATATAGACTCCAATCCATAGAAGAATATTGTAATCCTAAATCCCATCTTCTTTTATTTTTATGTGATTTTCCAAAAGCTAATCCAAACTCCAATTTTTTAGGTATAGAAATTGAAGATGCTTCGTTGGCTAATTCTAAAGTATCTTTTGGAAATTCCTGAACACTAAAATTATATTTAAAAGTGTAAGCAAAAAAATCATTTTCAGTAGATATATCAGAATTTAAAGAGTAATTAATACCAATATTTAAGAAGAATTTATTATCTGAAAGGGTTTTAACTCTTTTATAAAATTGTAAGCCTCCATCAAAACTCCATCCACTTAATGAAGAACGATATTGAACTCGGGAATTATAATTGTTCGAATTATTATATATAACAGAGCTTGTTCTTTCTAAATTTCCAAATATATAGGAAGTATTAACCCCTACTGCCAACCTTGTAGTGTCTCCCTTATTTATCAAATTAAATCCATTGCCAATCATTAGTCGATTTGCTGAGCCATCACCTTTATAAACATAATCAACAGAAGAACTGTCAATGGGCTCTGTACTTCTAACATGGTAACCAAGAGATGAGACTGGAGCAATTCCCAAAACCATTCCCCAGTTTCTTGTTATTGGTAGACCTAAAAATAAGTTATTTAAACCAAAATTATTCCCTGATGATGTGGTTTCATTTCCATTATAATTTGAATTATATATGGCTGATTTCCCGGATAAGGATACATTATAAATTGGATTGTATTTTAAAAAGGATGCATAAGAAGCTGGGTTATTGGTATTAATATACTGTGGTTCAGACATAGCTGAAGTAATATTTCCCCAGCCAAAATAATGCGATGACTGAATAGTATTCATTTCTCCAATTCCATATCTTGAAAATGGTGAAGTATTTAAAACTTGACTCTGCAGAGAAGAGAAGCTAATTAAAACAAAAATTAAAGTGATATTATTCTTAAAGACTTTAAACATTGTATTTACGAATTTCATTAAGACCAATTAAGGTTAAATTTTCAAGTGCAAAGATGCTATTTTTTTTAATTGATACCATTGATTTTATGAATCCAGTATCTCCACCAGTTAAAATAACGTTAGTTTCTTGGTAGAATTGCTTATAATCTTCGATTTTTTGTTTGATTTCAGCCAAAACCCCATTAATGATACCACTTTCTATAGAAGACTTAGTATTTACACCAATCAATGGCTGTTTCTTTAACTGAATATCTTGTTCTGGCAAGTTTTCTGTATAGTTGCTTAAAGCCTTTGATCTTAATTGGAATCCAGGTGAAATACTACCTCCTAAATATTCATTTTTGTTATTTAGAAAGTCATAAGTAATGCAAGTTCCAACATCTATAATTAAGTTGTCTTTATTAGGATACAAGAAATATGCTCCCATAACATTAGCAATTCTATCAAGTCCTAGTGTTGGTAATGACTCATACTTTATACTAATAGGAAGTTTTAAATTCTGACTTATTATAAAAAGTTTGGAAGAGAATGACAATAATTCTTTAGTATAATCTTCATTAGCCACGTTAGAAATAATTCCAGATGAAAAAGAAGTTTTTTTTAAAGAATTTAAAATAGTCTCAAAATCACCAATAAATAACTTTTCAATATTATCATTTTTAAAAATGGCCATTTTTACTCTTGTATTTCCTATGTCAATAGCTACATTCATAAATGAAAAATCCGGTAAAAACCGGAATAAAATTAAATGAAATCTATAATTAGATTATCATAATACTTAAATATTTTACTTAAAATTAGGATTACAACAAGAATGATCTGGGAGGCAAGCAATTGCTAAACCAACAGTATCAGTTGCTATACAACCTTTGCAACATGGTTTTTTACAATCGGTATCACACTTAGAAGTCAAAGTATTCATTGCCTTTATTTTTTCAACTTTAACAATAGAATCTATATTAGGATTTTCACCATCGTATGTAATTTGATTTTTAGCGATTGTATCCTTGCCATTAAAAGACATAATATTAATAATGCTAACAGTTTTAGAATCAGTTTCTTTTGTGGTTACGTCTACTGAAACTTTTACATCATTATTGTCATTCATTGCGCAACACTTCATTTTACAATCTTTTTTACACTCTTTTTTAATTGCTGTTTTCTCACTGTGATTTTCATTATGATGAGTTCCCCCTAAAATAGGTGCAATTACTAACCCAATCAAGCAAGTTAATTTTATTAGAATATTCATTGATGGACCCGAAGTATCTTTAAAAGGGTCACCTACAGTATCGCCAGTTACAGCAGCTTTGTGAGCTTCGGAACCTTTATAAGTCATTTCACCATTTATCTCCACACCAGCTTCAAAAGATTTTTTAGCATTATCCCAAGCGCCACCAGCGTTGTTTTGGAAAATAGCCCAAAGTACACCAGAAACAGTAACCCCAGCCATGTAGCCTCCGAGCATTTCAGCTACTATTAAATTATTATCCGGATAAACTATTTTTCCTAAAAGAACTATTCCAATTGGAAAACCAATAGTTAATATCCCAGGAAGCATCATTTCTTTAAGAGAAGCCTTAGTTGAAATATCTACACATTTAGCATAATCAGGTTTTCCTTTACCTTCCATAATACCAGGAATTTCTTTAAACTGACGTCTTACTTCATATACCATTTCCATTGCTGCTTTACCCACTGAATTCATGGCTAACGCTGAAAAAACTACTGGAATCATCCCTCCTACAAAAAGCATTGCTAGAACTGGAGCCTTAAAAATATTTATTCCATCAATTCCCGTAAATGTTACATAAGCAGCAAAAAGTGCTAATGAAGTTAATGCTGCAGAAGCAATTGCAAACCCTTTTCCTGTAGCAGCAGTCGTGTTACCAACGGAATCTAAAATATCAGTTCTTTCTCTTACAATGGGGTCTTGTTCACTCATTTCTGCAATACCCCCGGCATTATCAGAGATTGGACCAAATGCATCGATGGCTAATTGCATTGCTGTGGTAGCCATCATTGCAGAAGCTGCTAAAGCAACACCATAAAACCCTGCAAAGGCATAAGATGTCCATATCGCGGCAGCAAATAATAATACAGAAGAAAATGTGGAAATCATTCCTGTGGCAAGACCAGCAATTATGTTAGTTCCAGCACCGGTAGAAGATTGTTGTACTATTTTCAGAATTGGTTTTTTACCAAGGCCCGTATAATATTCCGTAAAAGAAGAGATAGCTGCTCCAACAATTAAACCTACAAGGGTGGCATAAAATACATTCATTGAAGAAATTGTTTTAATTCCTTCACCATAAAAAGACATTTGCATTTCAGCGGGCAACATCCATTTTACTAAAACAAAACAAGAAATTGCGACTAATGCAATGGAAGTCCAATTACCTACATTTAAAGCAGTTTGAACCTGTGATTCTTTTGCATCGTTAGAAGAAATTTTCACGAGTAGTGTCCCAATAATAGATATAATAATTCCAAAACCGGCAATTGCCATTGGTAACAAAATAGGTCCTATTCCACCAAACTTATCTTGGATAGCTCCGCCCATATCTTCAATCACATAATTACCCAATACCATTGCAGCTAATACAGTTGCTACATAAGAACCAAATAAATCCGCTCCCATTCCTGCAACATCACCAACATTATCACCAACATTATCAGCAATTGTAGCTGGATTACGAGGATCATCCTCTGGAATACCCGCTTCTACTTTACCCACTAAATCTGCACCAACATCTGCAGCTTTTGTATAAATGCCTCCTCCAACTCTCGCAAATAAAGCAATGGACTCAGCTCCTAATGAAAACCCAGCTAATGTTTCTAAAACTATTGTCATGTCTGCTGTATTGGTCCAAATACCTCCCATAACTTGATGATAAAAGAAGATGAAAAAAGAAGTTAATCCTAAAACTGCTAAACCAGCAACTCCTAAACCCATGACTGTTCCACCACCAAAAGAGACTTTTAATGCATTTGGCAAACTAGTTTTAGCTGCCTGAGTAGTTCTTACATTAGTTTTAGTAGCAATTTTCATCCCCATATTTCCTGCTAGTGCAGAAAAAATAGCACCAATAATAAAGGCGACTATTATTAAATATCCTGTTGTTGGAACCATGTAAGCAACCCCTGCTAAGACTGCACTTGCACCTAAAACAAAAAATGTTAATAATCTATATTCTGCCTTCAAAAAAGCCAAGGCTCCTTCATAAATATGATCCGAAATTTCTTTCATTTTACCATCTCCAGCGTCCTGCTTCATAACCCACGCTTTTTTGATTAGCATGTATATTAAGCCTATTATAGAAAGAAATATTGGTAAGTAAATTGCTATTGATTCCATATGTTTAAGAATTAAATTTGGATGGCGAAATTATATTTTTATAAATTATTGTGCAAATATGGAGTAATAAATATGTAATTTACAGGGTGAAATTTAGAATTTATCCATTGTTTATTTCTTCATGTAAGAAAAAAGCATCTTTTAATGATTATTTCATATTAGAATGAGAAAGAATTGCAAGTTAAATATTACTAGATATTTCTATTTATTTTTTTTAATCGCTCCCTTATCTATAAATAGCCAAAAAGATTATTTAAAGCAGTATATTCCTTTTGATTCATGCGATTTAATTTCACATCCTATATTAGAATTTAGAATATGGGTTCATGTTATTCAAAAGAGTGCTGAAAATCCGGAAAACTTAACTATTGACTCTGTCGATTTTATTAAAAATCAATTTAATTGGATCAATAATATATATAGCAATTTAAAGCCCTCGTCAATTAAAAATTCAAATAATAAAAATTTAAATATTAAGGATGCAAGAATTCGCTTTGTAGTAGATACAACTAGTTTTCATGTAGATGAAATAGGATGGGATAAAATGAAGATGGTTGTAGAAGATAATAGGAATAAGTGGATGAGAATACTATCAATTAACTCTGATTCATCAACAGTGGAAATTGCTGGTATAAGAGATAAATTTAAAATGATTCAAGACAGTATAATAATTACCAATTCATTGTTTAATGATGGAACTCATGAAATAAGAGAAATTAAAAAAAAAGGAGCTAATACAATATTGACCTTAAAAAAAGATATTCAAATTTCTGAGGATTCGATTGGTTTTATCACCTACTACAAAAAAATTGACAAAAATTGTAGCCGTGACAATTGGATAAATATTACCAAAGAAAATAAAGATTTTTTGCATGTTTTTTATACCGGTTCTTCTTTGTCAGTGCCAACATTTGGATGTGGTCCTTCACCCTACTTCTTAAATATTTCCAAAATATTAACTAATGGTGAATATGCATCTGCACAACTTACCGCTCATGAATTGGGTCATTGTCTAGGTTTAAGACATACTAATAATCCTCAATTTGAAGATTTACCTAAAAGTGATCAATTTGGTTGGATAAAGTGTGATGACAAAAATGTAAGTAACAATATAATGGGATATAATTTGTGTAGGAACTATTTATCACCATATCAAATAGCTTATATACATTACCGATACTCAACAAATATTGAGATTTATAAAACACTAAAAAATTCATTATACAATCCGAAAATTAATTTAATTTCAGCCCCAACTATTTGGCATAAAAATGTTTTATCCGAAGGAACAATTATCATTAAAAAAAATCAGTCTTTAACTATTAAAAAAGAACTCATTATGGCTAATGATGGGTTAATAGTTTTAGAGAAAAACAGCACTTTAATTGTAGATAGTGGTAAAATATACAGCCCAAATGATGAGTGGAAAGGAATTATTGTAAAAAATAATAGCTGTTCTAAAATCTTTTCAAGGAAAAAATTGGGTAAAATCGTAATAATAAACGGTGGAACTATTGTTTATTGATCAATTTCAAACTTTGGTTTTTCTTTAACTTCATCTTCAACTCCAAGTTTTTTTAAAAACTTATTAAGCTTGGAAGAGTCTTTTTTCTGAGACTTTTTGATTGGTTTTTTTATTTTTATAACTTCATTAATAGTGTCAATATCCTCATCCCACTCTACTTCAAAAACTTTGGGTTCTTTCTTTTGCTCAATTATTGATTCTCCTTTGATAATTTTTTTTATAACCTCTTTTTCAGATTGAATTTTAGCTTTTCGTTCATTTTTGATTTCATCTTTATCAAAACTATAATTTAGGTCACTTAATGGTCCTGTGATTTTTAAAAATAATTGTTTTCCCTCGGTCTTATTTTCCTGAACAATTTTTGAAGAAGATTTATTTTTTTTGACTAAATCTGCCCAATTGAAATTCATATGGTAATCAACTGTAGTATTGACATTATAAGAGCCATAAAAAGTAAAATTTAATACATTGTTTTTTAAATTAGTTTTAGAAATATTAACTAAACCATCTGACAACGATAAATTAGAACTAAAATTTTCAAAATTGACTTTATTAATTTTTTCATCGTAATAGTTTATATCAATTATATTTCTTGTTATAACACTATTCTTAAAATATTTTAATACTTCCTTTAAAAAAGGGTAACTTAAAAGAGTGATATTTTTAAAGTTATTTTCAGATTTGAATTTTGAAGATTTGAAATCAAAATTATTTAAAGAATCTAAAAAGATATTTGCATTAAACTCGGTTGATATTTCTCCCTTAATATTTTCATTTTTTAGAAGGTCTTGATCAAAGTTTTTAAAAGTTTTCATCATTTTTGGAATATTTAATCGCTCTATTTTACTATTAACTACCCATTTTTGAATCTTACTCTCTAAGTTAAGGTTTAAAAGACTTAATTGTATTTCTCCATCAAAAGCTTTCATGTTTAAACTTCCAATTTTAAGAATATTATTTAAAGTAATATTTCTAGCTAATACGTTACTAAACTTTAAATTGTCATAATGTAAATTATCCGCTTTTAAATTTCCATTGAAATTATATTCATAACTACTATTTACTGAGCTTTCTGAGGTAAAGGTTTTTAATAGTTGATCTAAATGGAAATTATCGAAATCAGCATCAAAGGAGATATCTATTTTTTTTGAATTTGAAAATATAACTTTATCCCAGTTTTCCCACTGTAATTTTAAAGAAATGGCATCATTATTATATGTAGCTTTTTTAAACTCAAGAATGATATTTTCGTTAGGTAATCCTAATTCAAAATCATTAATTTCTAAATGAATTTTTTTTGATGGGTAATCAATAGTCAAATGATTAGAGTTCACTTTCCCTGATAACTTTTCAAATAATAAATTATCGTCTTTAGTAGTTAACTTCGAGAACACTTCAAAATGACTTTCCCCTTGGAAATTCAAATCTTCAAAATTCAAAAAAGTAGATAACTTACTCATATCTACATCCCCATTTAAATTCAAAATATATTTTGGGCTGGAAAAATTAGATATTCCAATAGATCCAACAATTTTTTTATCTTGTATTGCAGCTGAAAATTGCTTTATTTTTAACTCTTGTTTACGATTATTAAATTCCCCATTTAAATTGATTTTATCTAATTCTATGTTATTATTAATATCTTTTATTAATGCATTTTTGGCATTAAAAAATACAGAAAAATTAAGTGATTTTGAGGTGTTTAATTCCCCTGAAAGAATTCCTTCAAAATTTAAAATTCCTTTTGAAGAATAATTCTCTATAAAACGTGTGTAATCAAGAGGTAAAACACTAAATATTTCTGATACTTGGATTTGATTTCCTTTAATTGTTAAATCAATGAAATCTTTATTTGTAGTTTGATAATTTCCATCAATGAGGAAATTCATTTCTCCAAGCTTAAGTTTACCATCATTAATGGTTAAAGAAAATGGGGCATTGTCTACATGTAATTTCATTTCTAATTTTGTAGACTTTGATTTTATATAATTAATATTTTCAAATTTAAAATGATTAACCTGCATGTTTGATATGACATTTAAGTCATAATCTTTTTCAGAAAATGCCCCTTTCAGTTTAGATTTTTCAATACGAAAATCATATTCTTGCTTCAGTATTTCATTTTGGAAGTTTACTATGAAACTTTCAATAATGACTTGGTCTAATAAGAACTTAAACTTTGTATTTTCTTCCCTATCACTTTTTTTGAAAATCATATAATTTTCAACACCCTGACCATCAATTAAAATTTTAGAAAACCCTTCACTTAAAATAAGTTTTCTTACAATATATTTTTTATTAATTAAATCGTATGTATCAAAATTAAAATACGCTTTTTTAGCAAAAATTAGCGTATCGTTTTTAGAAAGAGGATCTTTAATCTTAAGATTAGATAATTCTAAAGAAATTGAAGGAAAATAACTAAACGCATTCAACTCAATTTTATCTACTGTTATTGGCTGAATTAATTGTTTATTAAGTTGTTCTAGAGCTAATTGGTTTAATTCTTGCTCATAAAGTCTAGTAAGTGAAAATAGAAAGCCAAGAGCCAATAATATGAGTATAAATAGAATTAAAAATATCTTTTTAATTAATCTATAAATCATTTTGAAGCAACTGGTGTTTCGGCATATGGTTCTAATTGTTTAATGCTGTCCAGAGATTCTTTAAGTTTAGAAATTTCACCTAAGTATTTAGATTTTAATTTTTTTGTAATAGGGTTTTTACTCGGCATGCTCAATTTTAATGGATCCTGGGGTTTTCCGTTAATATAAACTCTATAGTCTAAGTGTGGTCCTGTACTCAATCCCGTACTTCCAACTTCGCCAATTTTCTGACCTTGTACAACGAACTTTCCAACTTTAATACCTTTTGCAAAATTAAGTAAGTGTAAATATTTAGTTTCTATATTTCCATAGGCATGTTTTATTTTTATCATGTTACCAGCACCGCCAGAGCTAGCGGCGAAAATAATTTTACCATCTCCAGTAGCTACTACGTCTGTTCCAGATGGAGCAGCATAATCTACTCCATAGTGTGGTCTATAAATTTTTTTGATTGGATGTAGTCTGCTATGAGAAAATTTAGAAGATATTCTTACATATTCTAATGGAGCTGAGAGTAAAGCTCTTTGCATACTTTCACCTTCTTCATTGTAATAACTTTCAACATTTTTAGAACTCGATAGATATCGAAAAGCATAAAAATCTTTTCCTTTATGATTAAATAAAATGGCTTTTATTTTCCCAACACCAATAAATTTATTTTCTACATATTTAGCTTCATAAATAATTTTAAAATTATCGTTTTTTTGAATGTCAAAAAAATCTATTGTCCAAGAATAAAGATTGGCTACTTTGGAGACTAAGGCTGGTGTTAAATTATTATCAATAAAACTTTGCCATAAGCTTGACTTTATTATCCCTGCCTTTTTTAGAATCCTTATTTCAACAGGCTTACGAACTATCTCAATATTTAAGGAATCTAAAAAACTCATTACAACAGTCTCTGTTAATGAACGCTGATAAATTAGTTTTGAAAATAAAGAGCTGTCTTTAGTTTTAAGAATATAATATTTATCTCCTGGATATATTTTTCTCAAGTCATAAACACTTTTAAATTCCTCTCCTATTTTATAAATTTTCGCGTAGGAAATATTTAATTTTTGTAAGATTTCGCCAAAACTTTCTCCTGTTTTGACATTGCTACTATCAATGTTGAAATTTTCTAAACTAAATCCTTGTATTTTTTTATATGATTTAGGCTTTTGAATTTCAGTTTGTTCATTTTCCGAGAGAAGATCACTTGTCTTAGGGTTATTACATTGTGAAAATAGTATAACCAAGCAGAAGTTGAAGAAATATTTTTTAATTCTTTTTATTGATATTTTCATATTATTTACAATAATAACTGAACAGTGTTTTTATTAATAGAGAATCATTTTAAATTATAAACAACTAAATGTGTTTTATAGCTTAGTATAAATTACAAGGGTGAATTAAATTAATATGTTCTTTTTGTCTATTATTTTTAAAAAAGACAATCCCAAGTGAAAATAAATCTAAACTAAGCTTCACTTTTGAAGATTTACTTATTTCATTCCATGCAGATTTCATTCCCTTAGACCAGTAGATGTCATCAAAAACAAAAATAATTTCGTCATTCAAATTTTCTAAAGCCCAATTAAAATATTTTAAAGTCGCCTTTTTAGAATGGTTTCCATCAAAAAAAATTAAATCGAATTTATTCTTTAAAATAGTTGGAAGTATTTTATCAAAAGAACTATTAATTATATTGACATTTTTTAGACCCAATTTTTTAAAATTCGATTTAGCCATATTGAAAATAGTTGAGTCTCCTTCAATTGTTGTGATTGAAGCTTTTTTATTAGCACTTGATAAATAGGCTGTGGTGATTCCTAAAGATGTACCTAACTCTAAAATATTTTTGCATTGGAAATAATTAACTAATTTAAAAAGTACTTGTGCCTTTTTTGGAGTTGATTGCACGTTTTTTGTAAGTGATTTTAAGGTAATTAATTTTGATTTTATAGCTTTTGAACCCTGTCCAAGATCTTTTAAATTTAATACTGTTGAATCTTTTAAAAGTATTTGTCTGTAATGTTCAATTCCTAAAAAAGCATAGTACTTAATATTGTTATCAAGGACATTTTCAATAAATTCATGAACCATTGGTGAATGAATATTGTATTTAGAGATACCATTCAACCAAAAATTTATGTAAAACCTTATTTTTTGAAACATATACAAATTTAAGGGTTTAGTTCACGTGTTTAAAAATTATATTAAAGACAATATCGATTAGATTTGTAATTATGAAAAGTGAAACCCAAGAAAAAGATCTTTCTTTTTTAGGACATTTAGAAGAACTTAGATGGAGACTTGTAAGATCAAGCATCTTAATTATGCTTGCTGCGATAGTGTTATTTTACTTTACCGATCCAATTGTTCAGCATTTCTATATAAATATGTCGTCCACTTCATTTCCTACCTATAAATTTTTCTGTTTATTATCTCAAAAATTGAATATTAGTGATGCTTTGTGCGCTAATGAAATTCCTATTCAAATACAATCTATTGAAATGACTAAACAGTTCTCAACCAATATGTATTTTGCTTTAATAGGTGGACTAATTATTTCATTCCCATTCACATTTTATCAAATTTGGTCATTTATAAAACCAGGGCTAAAAGAAGCTGAGCTAAAAGCGACGAGATGGATTGTGTTGAATGCAAGTATTCTTTTTTTTATGGGAATTTTGTTCGGCTACTTTTTAATAAGTCCACTCTGCGTTCAATTTTTTGGAGGTTACAAATTAACTGAACAAATACAAAATAATTTTACAATTAGTTCTTATATGTCAATGATTACAACTTCTACTTTTTTATCAGGATTATTTTTTGAACTTCCTATTATCATGTATTTGCTAGCAAAAATTGGACTTTTAGGTGCGGATATTCTTAAAAAATATAGAAAACACTCACTGGTAGCAATATTAATTTTATCTGCATTAATAACTCCACCAGACGTTGTAAGTCAACTTTTGGTATCTTTCCCTATCTATGCCTTATACGAATTTGGTATTATTATCGTTAAAAGAGTGGAAAAGAAAAGGTTAAAAGAAATTGGAACAGAAAAAAGCTGAAGAAAAATTAATGGAAATAAAGACCATAAATATTAGCAAATCCTATCGAGGAATTAAGGTGGTTAAAGGAGTTTCGGTAAATCTTAAAAAAGGAGAGATTGTTGGTCTATTGGGCCCAAATGGGGCTGGAAAAACAACTACTTTTGATATGATTGTTGGACTTATTAGCCCTGATGCTGGAGAAGTTTTTTATAACGACACAAAAATTACAGCACTGCCCATGTACAAACGTTCCAAAATGGGCATAGGTTATTTACCTCAAGAAGTTTCCGTTTTTAGAAAACTGTCTGTAGAGGATAATATTAAAGCTATTTTGGAAATGTCTAAATTTTCAAAAGCAGAACAAAAGATTAAACTTGAAGATTTAATTAATGAATTTGGATTAAATCATGTAAGAAAAAATTTAGGAAGAAATCTTTCTGGAGGAGAAAAAAGAAGAACTGAAATAGCTAGGTGCCTTGCCAACAACCCAGATTTTATTTTACTTGATGAGCCATTTGCAGGTGTAGATCCCATAGCCGTAGAAGATATCCAAAGAATTGTGCTCCAATTGAAAAAAAAGAAAATCGGTATTCTAATAACAGATCATAATGTGCAAGAAACACTTTCTATTGTAGATAGAGCATATTTACTTTTTGAAGGCGAAATTCTTAAAGACGGAACTGCTGAGGAACTTTCTGTAGATAATCAGGTTAGAAAAGTTTATTTGGGGCAAAATTTTGAATTGAAAAAGAAAACCATAGATTTTTAAATTGGGTTTAATCCTAAATATCGAAACATCTACCAAAACTTGTTCTGTCAATTTATCAAAAAACGGACAAGTTGTAATTAATAGAGAAATTTCAAGTGAAAAATATGTTCACGGAGAAAAACTTCACCTTCTCATTCAAGAACTTTTTTCATCTTCTAAAATTGGGATTGATAGTTTAAATGCTGTTGCTGTAAGTTCTGGACCAGGATCATTTACAGGGTTAAGAATTGGAGTTTCATCTGCAAAAGGGCTGTCTTATGCTCTTAATGTACCTTTAATAAGTATGGATGCAATTGAGGTGATGATTCAATACTATAATATGGTTTCAAATAATGAAAAAGCCATTTTCTTCCCCATGATAGATGCAAGAAGAAATGAAGTTTACACCGCAGGTTATGATCTTAATAAAAGTAAAATTAATGACATCCATTGCCCAGAAATAAGTGAAGCTTTTCTGAGAAATTATACAAAATATGATGAAATTATTTTTTTAGGAGAGGGCGCATCAAAATTTAAAACCAAATTCAATAATAATAAAATTAATATTGATGATACACCACTTAACTCTTCATTAGGTATGGTTAAATTTACTTATCAAAAATTCTTAAAGAAAAAATTTGAAAACATATCCTACTTTAACCCTTTTTATCTAAAAGATTTTCAGCCAACTAAAAAAAAATAAAGAAATTTTAACATAGAATAAAAAATCTTTAGATATTAGCTGAGAATTTATAATTAAGTTAATTTTGTATTATAAAGAATCCACTAAAGAAACTCCCATAGTATCTTTAAACTCTGATAAAGGTGTCCTGTTAATAGACGGCAACTGTGAATCCGAGACTCCTGACGAATTTTTTAATGAAATAACCGATTGGATTAGTGAGTATTCAAAGAATCCACAAAAAACTACCATTTTAACTATAAATTTGGGCGGAATAAATATTTCTTCTTCAAAATATTTACTTAATATTATTTATCAGCTAGAAGGTCTTTACAAAGAAAAATTCAAAGTGAGAATAAGATGGGTTTATAAAAACGGTGAAGATGGTAATTATGAACTAGGAAAAGATTACGATGAAATGGTGTCAATACCGTTTGAATTTATTGAAACAGTAGAAAACTTTGTTTCAAATATATAGATTCTTAATTTTATATAATATTTAATTTTATGAAAAAGACAACACACCAAATTCTATATGCAATTTTATTCTCTGCATTAGGAGTCTTAATTCTTATGCAGTTCTCTTCAACAAGTAAAAAAAATGAGAAGGCAGACAATAAAGAAATGATTCAACCCAGTTTAGAAAATGACACTAATACTGGAGGAGTTTTAAAAATTGCCTATGTAAATAGTGATACAGTTTCTAAGCATTATGAATATGCTAAAAAAATTCAAAAAGATTTAACTAATAAAAGGTCAGAAGCAGAGAAGCAAATAAAAAATAAATATTACGCTTATGAGAGGCTGGTTAAAGATTTTGAAAAAGCAGAACCAATCATGGGGGACAGAGAAAAAATGGAAAAAGCTCAGAAAATTAGACTTTTAGAACAAGAAATTATGCAGGTAGAACAGCAACTATCCGCTAAAGTTTCTAAAGAAGAATTAAGATTGACAGAACTATACATATTAAAAACTAATGACTTTATGCAAGAAATTGGTAAGAATCTTGGGTACGATTATGTAATGAGTTACAGGTTGGGAGGAGCTATGCTCTATGCCAATCCTAGCCATAATATAACTAATGAAATAATTAAGCTTCTTAATCAACAGTACGAAACTGTAAAATAAGAAACGTTTTACATTTTTTTTCGTATAGTATATTAAAGTTGAATATTTTAAAATGCTATGAAATTTTTGGTTCTTATAGAAAAACACCAAAATGCTATTATCGGTGCCTTAATAATTCATGTTCTAATATTTGTCTGGCTTAACATCCAAAATATTTCCTTTTATATAATTCAACCAAAAGAAAAAACTCTTGCTACACTTGACTTTACTGAAGCAGAAATTCCTTTAGTGAAAGCAGATAATATTAAAAAAGAATATTTTGAGGAATTTAATGAGACCAATGCAGCATCCAACTATGAACAAAATAAAGAAATATCTGCATCTCAAAAAAAAAAATTAACTGAAAAAATCAGGAACGAGGTTAAAGATTATGAACAAAGTCAATTTAAAGACTTAAGTGTAGATAATCCTATTCTAAAAGAAAATCAGGAAATAATTTCAGATAAAAATTTGGATGATTCCAAAGAATTTAAATCTTTGGCAAAGACTTCAAGCGCTACAGCTAAATATTACTGTAAAGGGAGAAATATGATCACCCAAAAAATCCCTTCCTATTTATGTAATGCTACTGGGTTAGTTAGATTGAATATAAAAGTAAACTCCAAAGGATTAGTAACAGAATGTAAAGTAGATAATTCTTTAACTACAACTGAAAATCAGTGTTTAATTGAAAATGCATTGAATTATGCTAACAGATGGAGATTTAATCAAGATTTTTCTAAAACTCAGAAACAAAATGGTTGGATTGAGTTTATATATATATCACATAATTAAAAAAATGAATCGATTTATTATCTATTATATTTTAATACACCTTATAGGATGCCATTCTTTTATAGGGCAAAATAGTGGACTACTTAAAAATGAAAAAATAACTACTTATTGGAATACAGAAAAAAAGCAAATAAGAAGTGAGGGATTATATCAGACAAATGGCTATTCTAAAATAGGTGCTAAAGCTGGAGAATGGAGACATTATTATAAAAATGGAAATATTCAAGAACTGCGTAACTATTACAAAGGTGAATTAAATGGGGATTTTAAATCATTCTACTTAAATGGAAATTTAAATATTAAGGCATTCTATACTATTGGGAAATTAGACTCTGTTTTTGAAGCTTATTACCTAAATGGAATCTTAGCTGAGAGAGGAAAATATGATATCTCACCTAATATTTCATATAATGATACCTTAAAGCTTGAATATTGGATTAATAAAAATGAAAAGATAATTTCTTCAAAAATTGATATTTGGGAATACTACTATGATAATAATAAAATGATGGAAAAAACTCATTTCATAGTAGAGGACTCTGTTGAATATATAGATGAATTTTATGCAATAAGTGGTGATACTTTAATAGTTGATGGAAAAGGTATGAGAAGAACTTTCTATGGTTCTAACAAAATAAAGTCTACTGTACAATATGAAAAAGGCATAGAAAATGGCGATTATAAATACTATAAACCTAACGGGAAAATAAGGAAATCTGGAAATTATATTAATGGTAAGAAGTCAGGAAAATGGGAAGAAACGTTTATAACAAATGATAGTGTTTACCAAGAAGTGGAGTTTAAAGATGGACAAAAAGATGGAGTATTTAAGGAATTTTATCAAAATGGTAAAATAAATATGAAGGGGAATTACCTTAATGATTTAAAAAATGGACTTTGGACCTATAGTTTTCGAAATGGTTCTTTAGATATGGTTGGGGAATTTAAAGAAGACCAGCAAAATGGGTTTTGGACTTTTTATTATCCTAAGGGTATTGAATATTACAAAGGACATTTTGTGAATGGACAAAAAGACGGGAATTGGAAGTTTTTTTATAACAATGCAAATCTTTGGAAAAAGGGTGAATACAAGTATGACTTGAAAAATGGATATTGGATAACAAAATTTGAAAATGGTGATACAGCAATGGCTGGTAAATATATTATGGACAAAGAAAATGGGCTTTGGAAATCGTGGTATGAAAACGGTCAATTAAAAGATATTGGTTTTTTTAATAAGGGGAAAATGCATCTGAAATGGGAGGGTTATTACAAAAATGGTCAATTAAAATACTCTGGAGAATATGATAATGATTATAAAGTTAATACTTGGATATACTGGTCCGAAAAAGGGAAAATTATTGAGGAAAGAAACTATAAGGTTATCGTAAATAAAAGCATATTAATTCCAAATGAAAATAGATTAGTTAAAAAGTCTGTTGCGGACGGAAAATGGATAAAATATAGCGAGTATGATGAAAGTTTAAAAAGTGAAGAAAACTATGTTAATGGAAAACTTAACGGAACCTCTATTTTCTATTATCCTGGTGGAGTAATTAATAACAGAACTATTAATTATAAAAATGGATTATTAGATGGTAGCTATAAAAATTTTGGTAGAAAAGGAAATATTATTAGTGAAACCAACTATAAAAACAATAAAAAAGATGGAGAAGTCAAACTTTACAGCAAAAGAGGGAAATTAATTTCTCACTTAATTTATAAAAATGGTTTAAAAGTTAAAGACGTTCTCAAAAAGATAAGTTATAATTACAATGCCCCACATCGTTAAAAATAAGTATATTATAAGAAATATGAATATCTAATTAAATGCAGTTATTTTTCAGAAAATATATTTATTTAGCAAGTATAACTCTGTTTTCTCTTTCTTTTTTAGGGCAGCAAGGAACCCTAAAAGGAAAAGTGCTAGATATAGAGAATGAAGAAACATTAATAGGTGTCAATATTTATAATGAAAATAATGTTGGAACTATAACAGATTTTAATGGTTATTATTCTTTAGATCTTCCTGCTGGAAAACAAAAAATTACCTTTAAATATATTGGATATCAAAGAATTGTAAAAGAAATATTTTTAAAGGAAAATGAGACCCTTAATTTAGATATTAAACTTTCAGATGACATTAATCAATTAGACGAAATGGTTATTTCCGCTAATAAATATGAAGAGAAATTAGGAAATGTTCCCGTATCAATTTCTGTAATTAAACCTAGGCTTATTGAGAATAAAGCTACAAGAGATGCTGAAGCCATAATCGAACAAGTTCCTGGTGTACAAATCAACGAGAACCAAGCCAGTATAAGAGGTGGGAGCGGGTGGAGTTATGGAGCTGGAAGTAGAGTTCTTGTGATGGTGGATGGTATGCCTATGTTAGCTGGAGATGCTAACGATATTAAATGGGGGGCTATCCCCTTAGAAAATATTTCACAGATAGAAATATTAAAAGGAGCCTCTTCAGTTTTATATGGATCATCAGCATTAAATGGGGTTATTAATATTAGAACACAGTATCCAAAAGAAAAGCCTATTACTAAAATTAATATCTCTAACGGTTTCTATATGTCTGGTTATGGAAATAGAAAAGGAACTTCTTTAGTTGAAGGTGATTCTATTTTAGACCAGAGAGGAGATCAAACTTGGTGGGATCAGCCAAGGGGATACGTCCAAGGTAATTTCACTCACTTAAATAAAATTAATGATAATAACGAACTTGTTTTAGGAGGCTCTTTCATGAAAGATCAGGGCTATCGTTATGGTTCAGATGACCAAAGGGCAAGAATTAATGGTGGATGGAGACATTTTTCAAAAAGTATTAAGGGATTATCTTATGGGCTAAATGCCAATACCAATTTTAATAAAAGTACAGTGTTTTTTCTTTGGGCAGGAGCTGACAGCGTTCTTCATGCGTTAGATTCTACCATGAGTGAGGCATCTACAGAAAGGTTAATGATAGATCCTTATATATCATATGTAGGTGAAAATGGAACAGAACATCACTTAAAAACAAGATTTTTTAGAACTAATAATATTAATAACACTAATCAAGGGTCATTGTCAGATTACTTATTTGGAGAATATCAATTTCAAAAAAAGTTTAGAAATAACACAACCATAACTAGTGGTGTAATGAGTTCATATACTAATGTTGTCTCTGAATTATATGGTGATCACGAATCTAGTAATTTGGCAACTTATTTTCAAGCAGATAAAAAGTGGGAAAAAATAACTATTTCAGCAGGAATGAGATTAGAGTATTTCAAAATTGATGATGTTCAATCTAAGGGCAAGCTTTTCCAAAAGGATTTAGATATACCATTTCAGCCCGTTTTTAGATTAGGAGGAACTTATAATCCTTGGGAATACACCTTTTTAAGGGCTTCATATGGTCAAGGCTACAGATTTCCTTCTATAGCTGAAAAATATATTTCCACTTTTGTTGGAGGATTAAATGTTTTTCCCAATCAAAATATTAAACCAGAATATGGCTGGAGTAGCGAGATAGGAATTAAGCAAGGGTTTAAAATAAATAATTTTAAAGGGTATTTTGACTTATCAGCATTCGTAACCCAATATACGGATATGATGGAGTTTATGTTTGGATTTTATAACTCGAACGGCGAAGACATAGAAATATCTCAAATACTAGCAGAAATCCAAGGAGATTTAACTAAACTCCCCAATTACATTGGGGCTAGAAGTACCAATATACAAAATGCTAATATTCCTGGTTTTGAAATTAGTATTGTGGGACAAGGAGAAATAACGGATAATTTATCTTTTTCAACTTTAGCGGGATATACTTATATAAATCCTACTCCTATAGATGCTGATTCAAGTTATCTATTAACCTTTAGTAATCCGAATTTAGAAGATCCTGACGTAACTATTCTTAAGTACAGAAATAAACATATGGTTAAAATTGATTTTCAAATAGACTATAAAAAAATTGCTTTTGGGCTAAGCAATCGATATACAAGTGTAATGGAGAATGTTGATGATGTTTTTATAACTCCTATTTTGGGAAACGAAATACTTCCTGATTACGGGAAATATCGTAATTCTAGAATGAATAGTGATATTATTTTCGATGCTAGATGTTCTTTTAATATAACTAGCAATTCTAAAGTTTCCTTACTTGTAAATAATTTATTAAATAGAGAGTATACAAATAGGCCAGGAAACGTGTTACCACCAAGAACTATTCTTTGGCAATATTCACTTAAATTTTAGGGAAATAATTTTTCAACTTCTTTAAAAACAAGATCAGTCTCAAAACCTTTTTGATATAGAAATTTCATTAATTTTTGTTTGGAAGTGAAATCTACTGGAGCATTCATTAGTTGGTACTTCTTTTGGGCTTCATCTTTTATAACTTTATAATAAGATTCAGTATTTAAGGACTCCACTGCTTTTCTAATAAAAACTTCTTCAATTCCCTTCTGTTTAAGATGGTGTATGATTTTTGTTTTTCCCCATCTGTAAAAATTAAATCTATCATGAACAAAAGCTTTTGAAAATCTTTCATGATTAATAAAGTTTTGTTTTTTTAACTCATTAATCAATTTATTTTTTTCTGCAATTTTTAATACGAATTTTGAACAAGCTTTGATTGCTTCTCTTGATGAAATTTCTTTCTTAGAGCATTTATTTGATAAGAAAATATATGCTTTTTTATATTCTTCAGTAAGCATTAATTAGCTAATATCCATGAAGAAATTTTAAATTTTTTCTTTATTTGTTTTTGGAATTTAAGAGCATTTTCTTTTTTATTAAAATTACCTATTGATACTCTAAAGAAATTTTCAATAAGAGCTAATTGACGAGCTTTAAAAGATTTTTTTCTGAGTTTTTTTATTAGCTTTTTTGCATTATTCTCAGAACTAAATGACCCAACGATAACTTCATAATTAGTAGATTTTACATTATTTTTTGTTACAATACTTAATGAGGAAGTCTCTACTTTTATTTTCTTATCTACTATTTTTGAAGAGGAAACTTCTTCTTTATTGATAATGTTACCAGTAATGATAGTATTTGCATTTTTAATAACTTCTTCTTGTTTTAGAGGAAGGTCAACGGCCTTTGTTTTCGATAATTTTAAATTAGATTCTAAATTCTTGGCAGAGACGTTCTTTTTAAAAGTAAATGGATTAAGTTCTGAATAACTAAAATTATCACTGTTATTAAATAAATCCGTTTTCAAAGGAATCCATGCAGAATAAAATAAAAGTATAATAGCAGCAGCAGTAGCAACCCAATTTTTGATTTTGTATTTATTAAAAGGTGATTGACTAATATTGATTATTTTTTCTGACGGTTTCACGGAGTTAAATTCATCAATATTCATGACTTTTAAACCAAAAGAATCAAGAAGTAAGTTTTCTGACTGTTGGTTAAAGTTTAACACTCCTTGATTACGAAAAAGCACTCCTAATCCTTCAAATGTATATTTACTTGTGCTATCTAACTCATTATTGATATTTTCTAATAGGATTGATAAATTTTTGTCAGCTTGATGAAAAGAAATAGAATATTTTTGAGATATAGCATTTACTAAAAGACCATCGTTATTAGTCAAGTTTTTATTGAATAAAATTTGTTTAAATGGGGGGGTAAAAGTAGTTTTTGTTGAATCTATTTTTGCTGATGTATATTGAGCGACAAATCCACCAAAATTGGGAAAAATTACACAATCGTGTATTTTAAGTAACTCAATAATAATTTTATTAACTTCCAACATTATAGTATAAAAATAATAAATATTATAGAGATGCTAAAATAAATCTGAAATAAAAAAAGCTACTTATTTCTTAAATGAATGATAAACTTTTTGGGCTTTAGAAAGGCCAATATAATCCTCTAATTCTTTAAGTGAGATTTTCTTTATAATATTAACAGATTTGTATTTTTTTAAAAGCTGTGTTATAGTTTTTTCTCCTACGCCATCAATAGCACTTAAATCTGTTTTAATAAGACCCTTAAGCCTTTTGTTTCTGTGGTGGTTAATGCCAAATCTATGCGCTTCATTTCGCATATTTTGAATCACTTTAAGTGTAGGTGTTTTTTTATCTAAATATAAAGGGTATTGATCTCCAGGAAAATAAATTTCTTCTAGCTTTTTAGCAATTCCTATGATAGCAATTTTTTGGGTTAAATTTAGTTTTTGCAAGCTTTTTAAGGCGCTAGAAAGCTGGCCCTTCCCTCCATCTACTACTATAAGTTGTGGCAATGTTTTTTTTTCATTTAATAATCTCTGGTATCTTCTAAATATAACTTCTTCCATGGATGCGAAGTCATCTGGGCCCTCAACTGTTTTAATATTAAAATGTCTGTAATCTTTTTTACTGGGTTTCCCATTTTTAAAAACAACACAAGCTGCAACAGGGAAGTTTCCTTGAATATTAGAATTGTCAAAACATTCCATAACAATAGGCTTTTCTTTTAATCTTAAATCTTTTTGAATAATTGTTAAAAGTTTAGATGTAGGAGTTTCCGGATTTTTAATTGCTTCCGTTTTTAAATACTCTATTTTTTTTGCCATAGCATTTTTCCTTGAAAGCATAAGCAAAGATTTTTTATCGCCACGTTTTGGAAGTAAAAAATTTATTGGATAATCAAAGGATAAATCAAAAGGTAAAATGATTTCTTTAACATTATCAAAAAAGTTGTTAATGTTGTCTGCTAATACATAAGATAATATTTCAGGTTCTGATTCGTCTAGTTTTTTTTTGACCACAGTTGTTTTAGACTTAGTAATGGCTCCATTCATAACTTGAATTGCGTTTACAAAAGCGTATTTATCGTGGCTAACTATATTTAGTACTCCCAAAGAAGATAGATTGGAGTCAACTACTACAGATTTTGACTGAAATTTTTCAATATTTTTAATTTTACTCTTTATTTTTTCAGCAGTTTCGTATTGGTATATTGATGCGTGATTTTGCATTTCTAACCTCATTGATTTTATAACTTTTGAGGTATATCCATTTAAAACCTGCTTAACATTATTTATTCTTTCATTATATAGTTCAGTTCCTACTTCACCTTGACAACATCCTTTACAATTTCCAATATAAAAATCAACTGATGTTTTAAAGACACCTCTTTCTACCTTCTCCTTATTTAGTTGGTGTTCACATGTCCTAATATCAAAATTATCTTTTACCATTTCGAGAACAGTCTTTACTACTCTTACAGATGGATATGGACCAAAGTATGTGGAGCCATCTTTAATTTTTTTTCTTGTATAAAAAATTCTCGGGAAAAACTCGTTTTTAATACAGATCCATGGATAAGTTTTATCATCTTTTAATTGAATATTATAACGTGGCTGATATTTTTTTATTAGTGAATTCTCAAGCAATAAGGCGTCAATTTCAGAATTAAGATGAATAGTTTTTATATCAACCACCTTTTGAACCATTACTTGGGTCTTTTTATTTTCAAATTTTATTTTATTGAAATAGGAGGATACTCTATTTTTTAACTTTTTAGCTTTTCCAACGTATAGTAAAGAGTCTTTGGAGTCATAAAACTGATAAACCCCCGGAACATTTTCTAGAAGTTTGATTTGCTGTTTTAACTCTGATTTAGAACTTGACATAAATTGTAAAAATAAGGAAAACCTATTTTTTTCTGTTAATCGAGTAATTTATAAGGCCTATAAAAGCCTCTTTAGATGAAGAAGGAGGAAGATGGTCTAATTCTTTAAGCGCTAAATTTTTATAATAATGCATTTTCTTCTCTGCAAAATGAATTCCTCCTTCATTTATAACCAAGGAAATGATTTCTTTTATTTTTTTGGAGTCTTGTTTGTCTTTTTTAATTGTATTGATAATTAATCTTTTTTGTTTTTTATCAACTTTATTCATTACATAAATTAGTGGAAGTGTTAATTTTCTTTCCTTAATATCTATTCCGGTAGGCTTACCAATTTCATTAGAAAATCCATAATCGAAAATATCATCTTTTATTTGAAATGCCATACCAACATAAGTTCCCACTTGCTCCATATTTGCTATTAATTTTTTATCCTTTGTAACTGAGCAAGCACCAGTAGCACAACAGGCCGCTACTAAAGAAGCTGTTTTTTGCTCGATAATTTTATAATATACTTCTTCTGTAATATCCATTTTTCTAGATTTTTCCATTTGAAGTAACTCCCCCTCAGACATTGCTTTTACTGCTTTACTAACCAAGTGCAATAAATCAATCCTATTTTTAGAGGTAGTTAGAAGGAGTCCTTGTGACAACAAAAAGTCACCAACCAATACAGCAATTTTATTTTTCCATAGGGCATTTATGGATAAAAAACCTCTTCTTTCAGAAGCATCGTCTACAACATCGTCATGAACAAGAGTTGCAGTATGTAGTAATTCTATTAATGAAGCTGCAATATAAGTTCCTTCTTCTACTGGAGCAATCATTTTTGCCGAGAGAAACACAAACAAAGGTCTTAGTTGTTTTCCTTTTCTTTTTATAATATAATGTGTGATTTTATCAAGAAGAGCTACATCACTTTTCATAGCAGATTTGAATTTTTTTTCAAAAAGTGCCATTTCTTCTTTAACAGGTTTCTTAATATCGTCAACAGTCATAATCAATAAAACAAATATCCAAAAATTAATAGCGTCATAAGGTTTTGAATAGACTTATTTATAATTGTTAAATTAAAACCTAGATTTTAGTGTGATAGTGGATTTATAATTTAACACTTCACCACTTTTTGAAAAGCACTCGAAATAAATTAAATATATCCCTACAGAAGATTTCTGTCCATATTGATTAATTCCATCCCAAATAAATTGTCCTTCAGAAGAAAGCAGCTCATTATTTAAAATTCTTTCAATTAATCTTCCTTTGTTATCATAAACATTTGCATTCCCTACCATTCCAATTTGATCAAGTTTATAGGAAAAAATGGCAACATCCTCAACCCCATCATTATCAGGTGAAAATACTTCATTTACAGCATGAAAATTAATATTTGTTGGTTCCAATAAATAATATTGTGAATTGGACATTCCAGGTGTTCCCCATCCAATAGCTTCTGCTGCACTATGCCAAGCTAAATCAGTATTAGCACTATTTAACAATACCCTCTCTAACGAAACTCCTTCGGGATCGTTGATTAGTTCATAATGGAGATCATCAGTATAACTAAACTGATCTAAAATTGTTGTGTCAACATTTAGAATAAAAACAGTTGCAGAATCGTTCGGAAAACTTGGTAAATCCATTTGAATAAATCTAGAAGAGTTGTTGGAAGGGTAGTCATTAATTGTAGATAAAGAGTCTTCTGTAAATAAAACTAACTCATTAGGTTTTATAATAAAATGTTGGTTTATTTGTTTAAGGTTGGAAATCCCATTGTCATAGTCAGCAATAAAGTATTCAAAAATATCAAAATCACTGTTGCTATTATTGATTATTTCTACGTAGTCTGACCCTCCAGTAAACGGATCAAATAATATTTCATTAATTAAAACCTCTCCAAAATTAGCAGTATCAGGCACAATAATTTGAATAGTGTCAAAAAGGAGGTTTCCAGCTAAATCACTCACATTTTGAATACTCAGATTGATTACTTGATTCCCTGTAAATGATTGTTGAAATATAAGCTCATAACCTGTTGAGGTATTATTAATAAATACGGGGTTTAAAAAAATACTATCAATTACTTGAAAGTTATTTATGTTTTGAGCACTGCTATTAACTGGTTCAGAAAACTGTAATTCTAACGTGTTTGAAGAAATTAAAGAAGCATTTTGAATGGTAGCAGGTAGTGTATCTACTAAAATATTTCCAACTATATTAATGTCGTCAAGATATAAATTATCGTTATTAGAAGAAGTGTGTTTACTCCAAAAACCAGAAAAAGTTGAAAAAGTATGAGTTAAATCTGTTGCTCCTAGTTCATAAATAAAATTAAACCCACCTGTAGAATCACATAGTATTTCCCAATTCCCATTTATGTCTCTGTTAACTCTAACTCTAAATTCTGGATCAACCCCAAAGGATCCATGTAATGAAGATGCTAATAATGTTGTAGCTAATCCATCTTGACGATAAAGTTTTAATTTATCTAAAGACCCATTCTCCCCTACTCTAACGAAATAACCATTAAGATATCCCTGTAAATTATTATTATTAGAGGTTAAATAATATCTAAAATTGTTATTATTTGACGGCGAAAAATCCATTTTAACATAAAATTCCCATGAAATATTTGATAAGTAATCTAAAGTTCCTGTTTCTACACTTAAATAAGAAGTATCTGTTAATGAGGGAGCATTTAGTTGTAGTTTGAAATCAGCATTGACAATAAATTCTGTAGTATCACCTTCCCAATTGGGGTTAGAGTTGAAATCTCCATCTGAAAAATTTTCGCTAAGTTGACTGAAATTAGAGAACGATAACAGTATTAAAATAATTAGAGAACCTATTAGACGCATGCGTTAATTTTGTAAAAAATAAATATACTACTTTTGAACAAAGTCAGTATATGAAATTAGCTATTGTAGGATGTACAGGTTTGGTGGGTACTGTAGTCCTAAAAGTTTTAGAAGAGTTTTCGGTGAAAATTTCTGAACTTACTCTTGTTGCGTCTAAAAAAAGTATAGGTAGAAAAATCAAATTTAGAAATGAGAATATAGCTGTTACCTCAATTGAAGAAGCACTTAAAAAAAACCCTGATATTGTGATTTTTTCAGCAGGTAGTTTTATTTCTGAAAAATGGGCATTAGAATTTTCTAAAATTGGAACTAAAGTTATTGACAATTCGTCTTTTTGGAGGATGAAAAAAAATATTCCTCTTGTTGTTCCTGAAGTTAATGGAATAAATATTAAAAAATCAACTACAATCATTGCAAATCCCAACTGTTCAACAATTCAATTAGTAGTAGCCTTAAATGAAATTCATCGAAAATTTGGCCTCAAAAGAATTGTTATATCAACCTATCAATCTGTAACAGGGACAGGAGTTGCAGCAGTAAATCAATTAAATAATGAAAGAAAAGGTGTGAAAAGTGAAAGAATTTATCCTCACCCAATTGATCAAAATTGTTTTCCTCATGGAGGCGATTTCTTAGAAAATGGCTATACAAGTGAAGAAATGAAATTAGTAAACGAAACAAAAAAAATATTTAATGACGATAAAATCAAAATTACAGCCACAGTTGTAAGAATACCAGTAATTGGTGGTCATAGCGAGTCTGTCAACGTTGAGACAAATAATCCTTTTAAAATTAGCGATATAGTAAAAAGTTTAAAGAATACTGAAGGGGTTGTGGTACAAGATAATTTAGAGACTTTTGATTATCCTATGCCAATCACAGCTCAAAATAAAAATGATGTTTTTGTTGGTAGAATAAGGAAAGATAATACTGTTGAAAATGGATTTAATTTATGGATTGTTTCTGATAATTTAAGAAAAGGTGCAGCAACAAATACAGTTCAAATTGCTAATTATATTACTGAAAATAATCTTCTATGATTTTTTAGATGACTGAAAAAATTAAAAGTGAAGCATCAAGCTACCTTGGTGATGAATACATTCCTAAATTATTATTAAAACAAGCACTCCCAGCCGCTATAGGTTTTATGGTGATGTCTATGAATATGATTGTAGACACTTATTTTGTTGGACAATATATTGGAGAATTAGCCATTGGTGCTATTTCAGTTGTCTTTCCACTGTCGTTTCTTTTTTCGTCAATAGGAATGTCCATTGGTATTGGAGGCGGAAGTATTGTTTCTAGATCTCTTGGTAGTGGGGACCTAAAAAAAGCTTTGTTGTCTTTTAACAATCAAATAACACTTACTATTTTTTTAGCATTGAGCGCCATAATCTTAGGTGTATTTTTTAAAATTCCCATATTAAATATTTTTGGAGCTAAAGGAGATATTATGCCTCTTGCAAATTCTTACTTTTCAATTGTACTTATAGGCATTCCTTTTTTAGCACTATCTATGATGGCAAATAACAATTTAAGAGCTGAAGGAAAAGCAAAAATTGCAATGATTGCACTTTTAATACCCTCAGTTCTAAATATAATTTTGGACTATATTTTTATTGATATTTTTGACTGGGGAATGGAAGGTGCTGGATGGGCAACAACTATATCTTATATTGGGTGTTCAGCTTACATAATTTATTTTTATATTTCAGGAAAGGGAGAGTTAAAAGTAAGGCCTCTCTTATTTAAAATTAATCGTAAAATAATTGGAGAAATTTTCAGTATTGGCTCGGTAAATCTTGTTAGACAGGGAACCATAAGTTTTCTTGCTATCATACTAAATAATACTCTCTTCTATTATGGAAATCTTGATGGCGGTATGGGGGGAGAAATTGCAATTTCTGTTTATGGCTTAGCAACTAGAATGAGCATGTTTGCAATATTCCCACTAATTGGAATTGCCCAAGGATTTATGCCAATTGCAGGTTATAACTATGGAGCCAAAAAATATATTAGAGTAAAAAAAGCTATTAATATTTCCATGATTAGCGGATTTTTAATAGCTACTATTATTGGTGCGTCTCTTATGTTGGGAGCTGAGATAATACCACATATATTTACCCAAGATCAAAAACTAATAAAATATGCTCCTAATGCTATATTTTGGATTTTTTCAGCAACTCCTATTATCGTTTTTCATTTAATACCCCCATCTTATTACCAAGCAATTGGAAAACCTATTCCGGCACTACTTTTAACCTTAGTGAAGCAAGGTCTTTTTCTAATTCCGTTAGTTATAATATTGCCGTATTTTTTGGGTATTAATGGAGTTTGGTATTCTTTTCCAATATCAGATGTTTTATCTGCGGGAATATGTTATTTTTTCTTAAAACGAAGTTCAAAAAATTTAGTTAACTAGCTCATTTTTATTAGCTAGTTGTCCACAAGCTGCATCAATATCTTTACCTCGGCTTCTTCGAATATTGACAATTACTTTTTGAGACTCTAAATAGGCTGCAAAAGCATCAACTTTTTCTTTTGATGCTTGCTGATATTTACCTTCGTCGATGGAATTATATTCAATAATATTCACCTTGCTAGGAAAAGAATTTCCAAATTCAACAAGTTCTTTAGCATCAGAAATTTCATCATTAAAATCTTTAAAAATAATATATTCTAATGTGGGTCTTGTCCCTGTCTTTTTGGTAAAATAAATCATAGATTCTTTTAAGGAGCTTAAAGAATTAGATTCATTTATTGGCATTATTTTATCTCTTTTATTATCATTAGCAGCATGAAGAGATAATGCTAAATTGAACTTTACTTTATCATCAGCAAGTTTCATAATCATTTTAGAAATCCCAGCCGTACTTAAAGTTATTCTTTTAGGAGACATACCTAGTCCAGTGGGTGAAGTTATTCTCTCTATAGAAATCAAAACATTATTATAATTCAAAAGTGGTTCTCCCATGCCCATGTAAACAATATTAGAAATAGGGATATCATACTCATTTTTTGATTGGTTATTTATCATTACAACCTGGTCATAAATTTCATCTGCATTTAAATTTCTGACTCTTTTAAGCTTTCCAGTAGCGCAGAAAGCACAATCTAAACTACATCCTACTTGAACTGAAACACATGCTGTCATTCTTTTTTTGGTGGGTATCAGTACCCCTTCAATGACTGCGTTATCAGCTAAAAGAAAAGCATTTTTGATGGTTTTATCTTTACTTTTTTGGGCTTCTTTTAGTTGAATAGCATTTATTATAAAATTATCTTCAATTAATTTTCTAAAAGATTTTGACAAGTTGGTCATTTGAGAAAAATCTATAGCTCTTTTTTTCCATAGCCACTCATGAATTTGTATAGCCCGATAAGGCTTTTCACCAAGTTCAATAATTCTTTTGGTAAGCTCTTCTAATGTTAATTGTCTTATGTCAATTTTATGATTCATCAAAAAAAAACCTCGATAACGAGGTTTTATAAAAAAATTTAAAGAATAAGCATCGCGTCTCCATAGGAATAAAAACGATATTTCTCTTTCACTGCTTCTTTATATGCTTTCATTACTAAATCATGTCCGCAATATGCAGAAATCATCATGAGTAAAGTAGATTTAGGAGTATGAAAATTGGTAATCATAGCATCAGGAATATTGCATTCATATGGTGGAAAAATAAATTTATTAGTCCATCCTGAAAAAGGCTTTAATTCTTTATTTACCGTTACAGATGATTCAAGAGCTCTAGTAACTGTAGTTCCAATAGAACAAACTTTTCTTTTATTTAGTTTAGCATTATTTACCAATTTCACAGTTTCTTCACCAACGTACAACTCCTCTGAATCCATTTTATGTTTGGTAAGATCTTCTACCTCAACAGGTCTAAAAGTACCTAATCCCACATGTAAAGTAATTGGGGTAAACTCAATTCCTTTAATTTCTAACCTTTTCATTAATTGCTTACTAAAATGCAGTCCTGCAGTAGGGGCAGCAACTGCTCCTTCATTTTGAGCAAAAATTGTTTGATATCTATCCTGGTCTTCTGGGATAGGATCTCTTTTAATATATTTTGGGAGAGGAGTTTGACCTAATTTAGTGATAGTTGCTTTAAACTCTTCATAAGATCCATCAAATAAAAATCTTAGGGTTCTTCCTCTTGAAGTTGTGTTGTCTATAACTTCTGCAACTAAATCGTCTTCTTCACCAAAATACAACTTATTACCAATTCTAATTTTTCTGGCCGGATCTACCAAGACATCCCACAATAAACTTTCTCTATTTAATTCTCTTAAAAGAAAAACTTCAATTTTTGCGCCTGTTTTTTCTTTATTCCCATACATTCTTGCTGGAAAAACTTTAGTGTCATTCATTACCATCACATCCCCATCATCAAAATAGTCTATAACATCCTTAAAGGTTTTATGTTCTATTTTACCAGTTTCTCTATGAACGACCATCAGTCTAGATTCATCTCTTTGGTCTGCTGGATATTCCGCAATTAGTTTTTCGGGTAATTCAAATTCAAATTCTGATAATTTCATATTACTATTTATAATTGAGGCACGAAATTAATAAAAATTATGATGCTTTTATGATATCAATCCATTCCTCTACTGATTTTGCCATTTCAATATTAAATTTTCCAGACTTTATTCGTCTTAAAGAAATTAAATGAGCTCCCGAGTTTAAGGAGAGACCTATATCTCTAGCAAGTGATCTCATGTAAGTTCCTTTGGAACAATGACATTTAAAAATTAAGGTATGTTTATTTAAAATTTTAAGTTCTATTTTATATATCGATATTAAACTTGGCTTCAATTCAACAAATTCGTTTTTTCTAGCATATTCATATGCTCTCTTTCCTTTAACTCGTTTAGCCGAGAATAAGGGAGGTAATTGATGATGTTCACCTGTAAATTTTTCTTCTAAATTTTTAAGTGTATCCAAAGTAAGTTCTGGAATTAAATATTTATGGTCTATTTCCGTTTCCAAATCGAAGGATGGTGTTGATGCTCCAAGTCTTATTTCTCCTTCGTAAAATTTAGAATCAACCGTGAGCTCACTAATCGTTTTAGTTTTTTTTCCTGTGCATAAAACAATTAACCCTGTTGCTAGAGGATCGAGAGTTCCTGCATGCCCCACTTTAATTTTTTTAATTTTAAAATGGTTTATAATTTCAAACCTTATTTTTTTTACAACATCAAAAGATGTCCAATTTAATGGTTTATCAACAAGTAATACAGCACCCTCAATGAAAGGAATTTTAGTCATATTATTTTCCAAATAATTACTAATACAGCAACAGTAAAACAGTAAAATGAAAAGTATTTTAATTTACTTGATCTTACTAAACTAATCATCCATTTACATGCAAATAATCCAGTAAAAAATGCGGCTATAAAGCCTAAAAATAAAGGCCCAAAAGAAAAAGATTCTGAAACAATATCGCCAGACAATATATCTTTCAAAACTTTACCAAAAATTAATGGAACAACCATTAAAAAAGAAAATTTTGCAGATAAGTTTTTATCAATTCCCAAAATAACAGAAGTTGCTATTGTTGCTCCTGATCTAGATATCCCAGGAAGAATTGCAATAGCCTGAGAGACACCTATAATAAAACTATTAAGAAAACTTATTTGACTGCTTAATTCTTTTGCTTTATCAGCTAAGAAAAGTAGAAAACCAGTTAATATTAACATAGATCCTACTAAAATTAATTGTCCGCTGAAAAATGATTCTATAATGTCTTCAAAAAATATACCTACAATAGCAGCAGGAACCATAGAAATGATAATTTTAATAGTAAATTTTCTTTCTTTAAAGTCTGTTTTAGAAAAAACTCCTTTTAAAATTTTATAAATGTCTTTTCTAAAAACAAATACCGTACTTAGGGCCGTTGCAAAATGCAAGACTACTGTCATTAGTAAGCTTTCTTTTGCTTGATAATCTGTGTCAAAAATTTCTTTAGTGATTTCTAGATGTCCACTGCTACTAACAGGCAAAAACTCTGTTAAGCCCTGAATAATTCCTAAAATAATGGCAAATAAATAATCCAAAAGAAACTATAGTTGCTTTTTCATTATCCCAAAAAGTACCAAACCATATCCAAGGATAACCATAAACGGGGCCAATGTTATTCTTCTAAAGGAAAAAAGCTCTTCTTCAATAAAAACATCGGGGTTTTCCGAGCCACCACCAGACATTAAAACAAATCCTAAGATGACTACTAGGCACCCAATGATAATGAAAGTGTAGTTTTTTTTACCGAGAACCATTTTTGATTTTTCTTCCATTTTAATGTAGTTTTTCAGATTTTACCCAAATAAATTTATTTAATGCAAAGTAAGTAGAAATTACGCTTACTAATATACCTGTTGTTAAAATTCCTGAAGCTACCATGACAAAATCTAAAAGTTCTCTATTTAGCTCTGATTTGCTAGAGCTTAGTGAAGTAATTATAGTCGGGTTGATGTAAGTAAAAGAATACCATAGCGAGACTAAAAATAAAATGGCTAAAATTCCTGAAATTAACCCTTGATAAAAGGCTCTAAAAATGAAAGGTCTTCTTATAAAGTAAGATTTTGCACCCACTAATTGCATAGTTCTAATCATAAACCTTTTAGAAAAAACTGCCAACCTAATGGTATTGTATATTAATAAAATGGCTATAATTAATAAAACCACTGCAATAAAAATCATAATAAATTCAAAATTTTTAAAAACATTTCCTATTTCTAAAAATTGAGATTCATTGTAAGCAACTTCTGAAATTATATGTTCGTTACCTTTAAAAATTAAGTTGGAAAAATTTTGAGCACTATCTGGGTTTACATAATCAGAGCTTAAATTAACATGAATTGATGAAGGTAACGGATTTACTCCGTCTAATATTTCAAATGCGTCTTGGCCAACATGCTTCATCATTAATTTTTGGGCATCTTCTTTAGAAACATATAAAGCATTTTTGACTATCCCGTCCATAGATTTCAACTTTTTCTCCATCATTTTTACTGTTGATTCATCAACATTCTCATGAAAAAGGATATCCATACTTAATTGTTCTTTTATTTCTGCAGATTTTTTATTTGCAGTTAGCATGAAGTAGACAAAAACTCCAAAAAGAGTAAGCAATAAAGTCATTCCAAAAATTGTTGAAATTTCTGCTAAAGAATTTGACTTATGTGATTTAGACATTAATGCTAATTTAAAAGAATTATAAAGACTATAGTCTTACAAACATTGGAAATTAGTTAAATAATTCTATTTTTAAAAAAAAGAAATGAAAAGACTGATCTCAATCCTCCTAATTGCCGTAGTATTTTTAATGAGTTGTAATAATTCTGAAAAAAATATAAATGACTTTACAAATCAAAATTTAGTAACTAACAACTATGAAATTGCATCTAGCGAATACCTAATATGGAAAGCTAGGCATATGAGAGATTCCGTAGATGATTATATAAGTAAATTATCTATTAAACATGGGAAAATTACTATTGAAAATGATGTGGTAAGTGGAGATATAGCTGTAGATATTAGCAGTATGGTAAAAGATGATGGTTTACCAAAAAAATTGATAAAACATTTGACCTCATCTGGATACTTTTTTACAGACTCCTTCCCAACCGCTAATTACCACATAAATAATGTAATCAATGATAGTTGTTTTGGAACTTTAGAAGTTATAGGAATTAAGAAAGAAATTAATTTCCCTTTAAGTCTGGTTATTTCCAATGATTTAATTGAGGTTAATAGTATTTTTATTTTAGATATGCTTCCTTTTAAATTACCAGATTTACTTAAGACACATCAAGATAAAAAAAGAGAAGATGTTAAAGGTCCTAATAACTTAATAACTTTAGAACTTAATATCAAAGCTTTAAAGAGCTTGTAATTACTCATTTAGTACTCATTATAAATTTTCATTTTACAAATTATTTAAATTTCTAAATTTGAGCAATTAACTGTTTTTTTTATATTTAAAGTATGAGAAAGTGTTCTACAATTATTACCATTTTATTCGTTTTTCTTTGGCAGAAAGATTTTTCGCAATGTACAAGCAATGTGAATAATTTAACTGTTAGTGCAGATACCTTGTGCAGTCCATCCAATGTTGATATAGTTATTAATGGCGGTTCACTTGGTAATAGTACTCATTGGGAATTGTATACAGGTGCATGTGGAGGAACTTTAATTGCAACCTCAAATTCTAATTTGTTCTCAAATATAGCTGTAAATAATACCACGACTTTTTATTGCAAGGGAGATTCATGTGATATTTCATCATGTTTATCGTTAGAAGTATTTGTAAAAAGTATTCCATTATTGGATTCTATTACAATTGATTCTGTCTATAATACTACTAACAATTTATGGCAATACCAAGATACTGTTTGCCCCCAAACTCAAGTCACATTATTTGCAAATTATAATAATTTAATAAGTGATGGTTATTCTGTAGTTTGGCACATAAACAACTGTGGAACAAGCATTATTGGCACAGGAGATTCAATTGTTGTTTACCCAGATTCAACAACATCTTATTATGCAAGATTTGTAGGCCCTTGCGGTGCGTCGGTTTGTAAAAGTGTTACAATTGTAACCAAAGATGGATCTATTTCGCCAACTGGAATTAGTGCCACCTCTAACAATTTCTGTACTGGTGGTTCTACAACATTAAGTATAATCGGAGGGCAGTTAGGAACAGGTGCTACATGGGGATGGTATGAGGGCTCATGTGGAATGAATTTTAATGGTTCCGGAGCCTCTAAAACTTTTACTCCTAATTCCACTACTATGTATTATGTAAGAGCGAACGGAGGAGCATGTGGCGCTACATCTTGTGCTGAAATTTTAATTAATACTTATGACTTAAACGTTTACCACAGCCCTATTGATTCTATGTGTGAATCTTCACCTTTCGTCCTTCAAGGTGGATTTCCACAAGGCGGAGCATACACAGGTGTTGGAATAACAGGCAGCACTTTTAATCCTAGCATCTCAGGAATTGGTTCTCACATTGCAACATATTCATTTACTGACAGCAATAACTGTACAAATTCTACTCAATTTCCGGTTGTGATTTTAGAATCTAATATCGACCCTCATACTATTTCAAGTAATCTTTATGAAATATGTAATGGCAATTCAACTACTATTAGTTTAGATACATCTAATCAATTAATAAACGGAAGTCAATGGTTTTGGTATAAAGGAACTTGTGGAACTGGAAGCTTGATTGATTCTACTATTTCTAATAATCAAATTACTGTTTCTCCTAACACAACTTCCAATTATTATGTAAGAGCCGAAGGAGGGTTATGTCCCGCTAGTAATTGTATAGGTGTTACTATTGATGTTTATACCCTTGAAACACATTTAATAGAGTTTGATAATATTTGTGGAGAAGATTACCCAGTTTTTGAATTAGAAGGAGGCAGTCCATCCGGTGGAATTTTCTCTGGTGTTGGTGTTGAAAATGGATTTTTTAACCCTAAGAGCGCGGGTATTGGCACCCACAATATCACTTATACATACACTCTGGGCCCGTGCATAGCAAATGATGTTGAAACTATTCAAATAAATAATAGTCCACTTTTAGTTAATTATTCCATCGAGCAAGAAACTTGTTTTGAAGGTGGAATAATGATTCATGCTCATGCTAGAAACGGACTTGGTTATTACGGTTATGAATGGTCCGATGGTTCTCTAGAAAATCCTTTAACCTACGCAGAAAATAATAGTTACAGTGTTTTAGTTTCTGATGCCAATGAGTGCTATACATTACTTGAAAATATAATGATTGATAGCTCGCTTGAATGTATTGAAATAGTTAATACTTTTAGTCCAAACGGAGACGGAATCAATGATTACTGGAATTTAAGTTTCCCTAACTACAGTCAGGTAGATTTGGTAATTTTTAACAAATGGGGGAATCAACTCAAGGAGTTTAGTGGAGGTAACTCTTATCAGTGGGACGGAAAAACTTTAGAAGGAAAGAATCTTCCAGCAGGAACTTATTATTACATATTAGAATTATCATCAACAGGACCTATCCAAAGTGGCCCTATAACTATAATAAGATAAAGTTATGAAGAGAATTTTTATTATATCTGTATTTCTTTTAGGGATTTTAAGTTATAAAAGTCAGCAAATTGCGCTTCACAGCCAATATCTTTATAATAATTTTGCTATAAATCCAGCAGTAGCTGGAACAAAATCGTATGCTCCTCTTTCCATTAGTTTTAGAAGACAATGGATGGGAATTGATGAAGCTCCAGTAACACAAAATTTAATGTATCATACTTATATAGGTGACAATATGGGACTGGGAGGACATATTTTTAATGATGCTTCTGGGCCTACTAGAAGATCTGGGATAAGTACAACATATGCCTACAATATTAAAACAAGTAAAAGAACTAAATTATCTTTTGGAGTTTCTGGTTCTTTAACTCAGTTTTCAATTGATAGAGATAGATTAATCACTGAAATCCCAGGGGATGTTGCTGTTATGAACTCAAACAGTCAACTTATTGCTGATTGTAATATTGGAATTTACTGGTCTGGAGAAAGACATTTTATAGGTTTATCTAGCTTTAATTTATTTGAAAATAAAACTAATTTATTGGCTCTAACAACACCAGTTGTAAACCAGTTAAACAGAATTTTTTACATAAACGGTGGTTACAATTTTAAAATTGGCGCTTTATTAGAACTCCAACCATCTACAGTAATGAGAATAATGGCCGATAATATTTTACAAATAGATGGGAATTTAAAGCTAACTATAAAGAATGCTTATTCAATAGGGCTATCTTATAGAAACAATGATGCTTTATCTTTTATGGGGGGAATTAATTTCGGAACTACTACAATTGGATACGCTTATGATTTAGGTATATCAAAAATTAAAACTTATAATGATGGGACCCATGAGGTGTTTTTGTCTTTCAAACTTAATAAAAACGAGCAGTCTAAAACACCCTGGAAAAATAGAAATCGTGTTTATTCAAGCAATTCCACAGAAAATTAATCTCAATTAAATGAGAAAAAGCATACTATTACTAATTGCTACCTTCTATTTTAGTTTTTTCTATGGGCAATCCAAATTAGCAGATATTCTATATAGTAATTTTGAATATGCACCAGCTGCTAAAGCTTATAAGCAAGCTGAAAATCTTAGTCCAAAGCAAATAAGAAATTTTGGTTTTTGTTATTATTATAATAACGAATTTCAAAAGTCAATCCCGATTTTTAAAAAAATTTTAGAACAAACCCCCAACGATTTATTATTAAAGTATCACTATGGTATTGCTTTGAAAAGTACTGGTAGGTATAAATCTTCAAGAAAAATTCTAAATGAATTATATAAGACAGATAGTGGAAATCAATATCTCCAACTACACCTTAAGTCAATTGACTCTTTGGTTGAATGGGATACTACGAGAATTTTCAAAAAATTAATTGGCTTCGAAAAAATAAATTCGCTTTCTTCAGAATTTTCACCATCTTTTTTTGATGATGGTATATACTACATTGTAGAAAGAGGACAAGAAAAAGCGTTAATTAATAATGTTAATTTTTTAGATAATAATGATTCTCTAAGACTTAAAGAAAGAAATGAATACTCAAAAAAATTAAAAGAAATATTAGCATATGGAAGTTCCATTTCACCTAGAACTTTTGTTTATAAAATGATATTAGATGTTTCTAAATTATTTAATTCACATACTGATCCAATACCAGATTCTGCCATAATAGATAATAATATAATTGTTAAACATAAAAATTTCAATACCACTAGCTTTGCTTCTAATAACTCAATTGATAAAATATTTTACAGTAGACACCCATTCCTAAATAACTCTAATTCTGATGCCTCTTTAAATCCTATTATATATCAAGGTAAATTAAACCCTAAAAAAAAGAAAATATACCAAAGAAGAAGAGTTCCTGTTAAATTTTTGTCAAGCTCTGTTGGTTCTGGAGATATTTGTGCAAGTTCAGATGGGAAAACTATATATTTTGTTTCAGACAAAAGAAAAGGAATGGGTCAGACAGATATATATGTTGCTCACCAAAAAAAAACTGGGGGATGGGGAAAAGCTATTAATCTTGGCCCCTTGATTAATACACCTTTTAGAGAAGAATCACCAAGAATTTATGATGACAGCATCCTCTATTTTTCTTCCAATGGTTTCCCTGGGTACGGAAAAGCTGATATTTTTAAATGTAAAATTATTAATGATAGTATTTTTGATGTTATTCATTTACCTTATCCTATAAATTCACCAGCAGATGATTTGGGCTTTATAATTCACCCATTTGACGAGAGTGTTGCCATATTAAACTCTAACAGATCTAAAGGAAAAGGTGCCGAAGATATTTACTTAGCTCATATGGTTCCTATCTCACCATATGTTAAAGGTTACACTCTACTAGCCAGTGATAGTAGTCCTCAAAGTAATACTACTGTAAGGCTTCTAGATTATAAAAATGAAGAAATTAAACAATTTAGAACTGCGTTTGCTGGGAAATATAGATTTGATCTTGATAAAAATAAAATATATAAAGTTGTAGCCACCAAAAAAAATTATTATGGAGATACCATTGTCATTTCAGATCAGACATTATTTAGAAATGAACGAAGAGATATTAGATTTTCGGAGGACAAAACTATTCAAGGATACACTATTTTGAGATCTAATAATGAAAAAATACCTTTTGTAAAAATTAATATTAATACGGGAATAAAGTCTAAGAAATTAACAATATATTCTGACGAAAATGGATTTTATCAATTTGCATTTAATAATGATTCCATATTACTTATCGAAGGCTTTAATGAAGACCTTTACGGAACTAAAGAATTCTTTATTGACTCTAACTACACATTAAGAAATAAACAAAACCTTGAACTAGACAGTATTAAAAAAGTGTTTAAAGGAAAGGTAATTAATGAGAAAACTAACGAGATACAAGTTTCTGCCTTGGTTTACCTAATAAATATGAATGGCATGAAAGTAGACTCTTCTTTGACTGATTCTACTGGTCATTTTTTCTTTACCCTAAAAATTGCTCATGATTACGAAGTTCATGCATTTAAAGGTAAAGCTGACGGGGTTGCTAATATTCATACAAGCATTTTATATAGGAGTGAAAAAGATATAGATGTATTTATTACAGACGATTATACTCCTACTTTAGGGAAGGTAATAGATGCAGAAAGTGAAGAACCATTGAGTTTTGTTAAAATAACAATTGTTGATTCTACAACCAACGCAAAGGATATTAGCTACACAAATGATCTAGGAAACTTTGAATTACATTTGCATGAAAATAATATTTACTATTTAATTATCGAAAAAAGAAACTATTTTACTAAAACATTAATCCTTAACATCGGAGATTCTCTTCCAAAAACCATAGATTTAAACAAAGAATATAATTTAAAACTTACTAAATCAGGATTTATAATTGAGCCCATATATTTTGATTTTAAGAGCCATAAAATAACCAAAGAGTCCAGGATGGAATTGGATAAATTAGCTGCTTACTTAAAAAATAAAAAAAATAAATCAATTACAATTTTTGGTTATACAGACTGCATGGGTTCAGAAGAATATTTAAAACAAAATTTTAATGTTGTACTAGGAAAAAATAGAGGAACTGCTGTTAGAAGATATTTAGAACATAAAAGAATCTCAAAATCTAGAATTACAGTTATAGGAAGAGGAGCAGTTAATTTTGTCAATTCGTGTTTTAAAGCTGAAAACTGTACTGATTCAGAGCATAGAGAAAACAGGAGGTGTGAATTTCAATTAAACGACATTTAAAACTCATAAAAAAAATCAAATTGTTTTCCATTTTGGCTTTAAGCATTACTTTCGCACTTTAATTATTTTTTATGCCGGAAAAAAAAGTACGTGTAAGATTTGCACCAAGTCCCACAGGTCCATTACATATGGGTGGGATTAGAACCGCTTTATATAATTACTTATTTGCTAAAAAAAATAAAGGTGATTTTATTTTAAGAATTGAAGATACTGATCAAGCTAGGTATGTTAATGGTGCGGAAAAATATATTATTGAAGCTTTAGAGTGGTGTGGGTTAAAAATTGACGAAGGACCTTCTGTTAAAAGTGATTTTGGTCCTTACAGGCAATCAGAAAGAAAGCACTTATACAGAGAATATGCTGATAAACTTATTGCATCTGAAAATGCCTATTACGCTTTTGACACTACCGAAGAATTAGAGGAGATGAGGAGTTTAGCCAAGAAAGCTAAAATGCCTAATTGGCAATACAACTCAATTACTAGAAATTCTATGAAAAACTCATTATCTCTTTCAAAAGATGAAGTTGAAGAAAGAATATCGAATCAGCAGCCTTATACCATCAGAATAAAAATGCCAAGAAATGTAGATGTAAGATTTTATGATGAAATAAGAGGATGGGTTATTGTTAATACTAATAATATGGATGATAAGGTCATATATAAAGGAGACGGTATGCCAACATATCATTTGGCTAATGTGGTGGATGATTATTTAATGAAAATCTCTCATGTTATAAGAGGAGAAGAGTGGCTACCATCTGCTCCACTACACGTATTGTTATATAAGTATTTGAATTGGGAAGAACACATGCCAAAATTTGCGCATCTTCCATTAATACTTAAACCAGATGGAAACGGAAAATTAAGTAAAAGAGATGGTGATAGATTAGGATTTCCAGTTTTTCCACTAGAATGGAGAGATCCTGTAACAAACGATATTTCATCTGGATACAGAGAAAAAGACTATTTTTCAGAAGCATTTGTAAACATGTTAGCTTTTCTAGGTTGGAATCCTGGTAATGAAAAAGAAGTATACTCAATAAATGAATTAATTTCTGACTTCTCACTAAAAAGAGTTGGAAAAAGTGGTGCGAAGTTTGATCCAGAAAAGGCAAAATGGTTCAACCAACAACATTTAAGATTAAAATCTAATAAGGAACTAGCTGAACTTATGCAAGAAAATTGTGATTTTGATGTCAGTGAAATGTATCTTGAAAAGGTAGCTGAACTCATGAAGGAAAGAGCCACTTTTAAATCAGAATTATTTTCAGAAAAATACTTTTTTGAATCAGTAAAAGATTTTGATGAAAAAACATTTAGAAAAAAATGGAAATCTAATTCCTTAGCATTGATAAATGAATTTTTTAATTTGATAAATAAAATAGAAAATTTCAGTGCTACAGAAATTGAAAGTGTCTTTAAAAAGTTTATTGAAGAAAAAGAAATTGGTATGGGTACTATTTTACCAAATCTAAGATTAATTTTAACTGGGAAGGGAATGGGGCCATCGCTTTTTGAAATTGCAGCTCTTCTAGGAAAAGAGGAAGTAATGACTAGATTCAGAGAAAAATCTATCTTTTTTGAAAATATGTTTATAAAAAAACAAAATGAATCTAATTAAAGTACACGGAATTAGAACTTATTCTTTTCATGGTTGTCTTGATGAAGAAACTAAAATTGGGGGAAATTATATTGTTAACATAGATGTATTTTGCAACTTTAAAAAAGCTGCTAAAAATGATGATTTATCTATCACTGTTGATTATGTGAATATTAAAAATATTGTGGTAAAAGAGATGAAGAATAATCAAAAATTGATTGAGTCAGTTGCTTACAATATTATTGAAAAAATTAAAACAACATTTTCTATGGTTCATAAATGTAAAATAGAAATTCAAAAAATAAATCCACCCATAAATGGAGATGTAGATTATGTCTCTGTTGTTGTTGAAGAATAAGTTGTTTATTTGAAAGGAAGTTGTACTTTTGTTCGACCTTAATAGGTCTCGTGGCCGAGCGGCTAGGCAGTGGTCTGCAAAACCATCTACATCGGTTCGAATCCGATCGAGACCTCTTTTTTTAATTAACACCATCTAAAAAAAATGAAAAACTTGGTATTTATACTAATAATCTTTGGTTTTTTAGGTAGTTCTTTTATTATAAAAAAAATTCAGCCAAACAATTCATCAAATACTATCACTTTTAGTGAGCATATTGCACCAATATTTTATACAAATTGTACTGGTTGCCACCATAGTGGAGGAGTGGGTCCTTTCTCATTAATTAACTATCAAGAGTCTTACAACATGAGAAATGCCATTCAGGCTTCTGTATTGAGTGGATATATGCCTCCATGGCCCCCTGACACTAATTATTCTAGATTTAGACACGAAAGAATTCTTTCAAGCCAAGAAATAAATTTAATCAATGACTGGATTAGCCTTGGTGCTCCTCAGGGAAATCCAAATCTTGCACCAACGCCTCCAACTTATAATACAACTGGGCCCCAACTTGGTGTTCCTGATTTAACTATTCAGGCCCCAACTTATTCAAGTAATGCTTTTCAAGACGATGATTATGTGTGCTTCACAATACCAAGCCAACTATTAAACGATAAAAAGATTAGAGCTGTTGAAGTAGTACCAGGTAATACTTCAATAGTCCATCACTGTTTGGTATATATTGATCCTAGTGGAAGTTCTGCAATTGGAATAGAGAATAATTGCATGGGACCAAATAATGGTGTTTTAGTTGGAGAGTTTGCCCCTGGTTCTTTGCCCATTACATACCCAGGAGATGAGAACATGGCTTTTGGGATGAATTTACCAGCCAATAGTAATGTTATATTGGCAATGCATTATCCTATTGGTTCTTTAGGAATGCTGGATAGCACACAAGTTCATTTTTATTTTTATCCTGATCAGGTAACTCAATTTAGAGAAATAGAAATAAATCCTATAGTTCAAAACTTTAGTTTTTGTGTCCCTGCAAATCAAACAAAAACAGTTCAAGATTCTTATCAGTTGCCAAATTTTTCTACAGACTTATCATTATTTGGAGTATTTCCGCATATGCATTTAATAGGGAAATCAATTGAGACATATGGGATAAATCAGAATGGTGATACAACAAATTTTGTTAAAGTTCCTGACTGGGATTTTGAATGGCAGGGAGCATATCACTTTAATAAAATGAAAAAACTAGATGCTGGTAGCACCATAAAATCGATTGCTTTATACGACAATACATCTGCTAATTTACACAACCCTAATACTCCGCCTCAGACAATATGTGCGGGATTTAATACAACGGACGAAATGTTTGTTATATATTATTTATTTACAGATTATATGACAGGTGATGAAAATTTAAACTTAGATTCTTTAACGCTTAGTGGTCTAACAAGTGACAAGCTAAATTATTCGACCAATAATTCTTTTTTAGCTTATCCAAATCCGACTTCTGGTTTATTTACCATTAAAACAAATTGGCCTTATAATGAAGTTGACAGAGTAGAATTCTATAATATTCAAGGAAAGCTAACTTATATAGATAAGGTTGAATCTTCAATAAACAATCCTTTTAAAAACAGTTATAATTTTAAGAACATCATTTTAGGTAAAGAAAATAAAATTTATTTTATTCGCATCCACCATAAAAATGGTAATGTGAGATACAGTAAAATTGTGCTGAATTAAAATCTTTATATGTTCAAATACCTCATTTTTTATTTTTTTGTCTTTTTCAACTACTTAACTTTCTTTGGTAATAATTATAAATCAGATACCATAAAAATAGTTAGTTGGAATATCCAAATGACTCCAAAAATTTATGCTCCTTTTACTGCTCTTGCTAGAAAAAAGCAAAAAGTAAGAACTCCAAAAATCATTCAATATTTAAACTCCTCAAATTTTGATGTAGTTGTTTTACAAGAAGTTTTTGATAAGATAATATCCAATAAATTTAAAGCTGATTTAAAAATTAAATACCCCTATTGCTTACTGCCACAAAAAGAAGGTTTTAGTTTAAAGCTTTCATCAGGTGTTATGATTTTATCAAAATATCCGTTAGAACTTATAAAACATGTAGTTTTTGATGTCTCTAAAAAAATAGACAGAGCAGCAGAGAAAGGTTGTAGTTTAGTAAAAATAAATATTAATGATAAAGACCTTTTTCTAGCAGGCACTCATTTAGATTCTAAAAATAAAGATTCTAGGTATTTACAATATCAAATTATTAATGAGAAAATTTTAAAACCTAATTTAAATGATTCTGTTCCTTTATTAATTGCAGGAGATTTTAATACTGATTTTAAGTCTTTACAATATGATTCTATGATGACCTCTTTTAATCTAAAAAACTTTGATCTCAATGATGATCGTCCCTATACATTTGATGAATACAACTCTTGGAATGCTAAAGGATATAAAGCTTGGGTTGATTTTATTTTTTTTCAAGAAAATAAAAATATCAAACTATTAAATCAGTATATACTAAGACCTGTGATGAAGTATAAAGAGCGTAAAATGGATTTAGCAGATCACTATCAAATAGTGATTGAAGCTGTTATTTATTAAGAGCCTCTAACCTTTCTAAAAGTGGTGGGTGAGAATAATGCATAAAAGTGTAAAATGGATGAGGGTATAAATTAGAAAGACTATCTACAGATAGTTTTTTTAAGGCTAATTGCAGAGACTCTCCATTATAAGTTGACTTGGCATATTCATCTGCTTCAAATTCATTTTTTCTGCTATTTATATTCATTAAAACACTAATGATTGTCCCAATTGGACTATATAAAATTGAGAAGGCAAGTAATCCTAAATGAAAAGATGTATTATTTCCACCTAGAGCTGAAGAAATACCTGTTTCTTTTATACAAAGCTCCAGCAAAAAACACATTAATCCCAATTGAAAAATAGTTAAAAATAGAGATGTAAAAACATGCTTTTTCTTAAAGTGGCCTACTTCATGAGCTAATACTGCAACTAATTCTTCTTCCGTATGCTTTTCTATTAAAGTATCATATAATGCAATTGTTTTTCTAGGTCCTATTCCGCTGAAAAATGCATTTGCTTTTGAAGATCTTTTAGAGCCATCAATTATATAAATATTTTTTAAAGAGTAACCTACCTTTTTTGTGTAGGATTCTATTTTTTTTCTTAAAGTTCCGGTTTCTAGTGGAGTTAACTTATTAAAAATAGGAACTATTAAGTCTGCATAAAACATATTAATTAATAACATTAAAATTGCGAGTCCAACCCATAACCATAACCAAAATCCATTTGCTAGTATAGATACTAGGTAAATTGAAGCTGCCAATAATCCTCCACCAATTACAAGTGTTAGTAAATAGCCTTTAATTTTATCTGTTACAAAAGTTTTTACCGTGGTTTTATTAAAGCCATATTTTTCTTCAATAATAAAGGTATTATAACAACTAAATGGGATACTAATAAGGTCATTTAAAATATAAAGAGTTAGAAAAAAAAACCCAGTTTGTAAAAAAGGAAGATCATAATAATTAGAAATAATATTATCTAGCAAACCATAGCCTTTAAAAGCTAAAAATAATATGGTTATTACAGTACTTAATGTACTAGAAATTAAACTAATTCTTCCTTTTTCTTTAGCGTAATTTCTAGCCTTTAAATATTTCTCTGTATTATAATAATCCTTCATAACTGAAGGAATTTCTGTTCTCCAATTTTTATCATTGATAAAGTCTAAAACAGTTGAAAATAAATAGTTAAAAATAACTAAGCCAATAATTAAATAAAGCCAATTATCTGCACTCATTCTGTTATTTTAATTGAAGCTTATTAAGCTTTTAAATTCATTTATTCTAGCGTCTATTTGGGATTTATCTAAGCTTATTAATCTTTCGATACCAAATTTTTCTACTGTAAATGAAGCCATAGCAGATCCAACAATAATTGCTTTTTTCATCGCTTCCCAATCAATAGTTTCACAAGTTGATAAATGTCCTACAAATCCACCAGCAAAAGTATCTCCGGCACCAGTTGGATCAAATACATCTTCTAAGGGTAATGCAGGGGCATAAAAAATATTGTCTTCATTAAAAAGTAAAGCGCCATGTTCACCTTTTTTAATGATTAAATATTTAGGGCCCATCTTTAGAATTACATTTGCTGCTTTTCTCAAAGAATATTCTCCAGAAAGTAGTCTTGCTTCTTCATCATTAATTGTAAGTACATCAACTTTTTGAATAACATTTTTTAAATCATCCATGGCTATCTCCATCCAAAAGTTCATAGTATCTAATACTATTAAATTAGGCCTGGTATTCATTTGCTCTATAACTTTAGCTTGTACTGAGGGAGTAAGATTTCCCAGCATAAGAATATCGCAGTCTTGGTAGCTGTCTGGAACAACAGGGTCAAAAGACTCTAACACATTTAGCTGCGTATCTAAAGTGTCTCTAGTATTCATGTCTTGGTGATATTTTCCTGACCAAAAAAAGGTTTTTTCACCTTGCTTAATCTGTAATCCTTCAATATTAATACCGCGTTGGTTAAATAAATTGATGGTTTCTTCTGGGAAATCTTCACCAACAACAGAAATTAAATTGGGAGATTTATTAAAATAGGAAGCAGATAGACTTATGTAGGTACATGCTCCTCCCACTATCTTATCAGTTTTGCCGTATGGTGTTTCAATAGCATCAAATGCGACAGTGCCAACACTAACAATTTTCATAATTAATTTTTTTTTGGCAAATATAGCATTTGAATCAGTCTAAAAAAGATATTTACAGCAATAGAATGAATTAAAAAAAAAAGATGTTGCATAAATTCAAACTTTGATGTAATATTGCAAACCAAATTTTGCTTCTTTAGCTCAGTTGGTTAGAGCATCTGACTGTTAATCAGAGGGTCCTTGGTTCGAGCCCAAGAAGAAGCGCACAGATAATTAGAGAGTTACTCCTGTTATGGTTGTAGCTCTCTTTTTTTTAATTCATATCTAATCAAAATTAATTAAAAGTTAGCCCTATTTTTAGCTATTTTGATACCATAATTATTTTCTAGATTTTTATTACTTTACTATTTTAAAACTTAAAAAATGAAGAAGATATTTTTCTTGTTATTCTTAATTCCTGTTACTGGGTTTTCTCAAAACAAGAAGGAGCAGATTGCTACTCTTAATTTCAAGTTAGATAGCTTAAACAATAAAATATCTAATGAGCGACAAGCATCTAAAAAAGAGATAGAAGAGAACGAAAAGAAAATATCATCTCAAAAAGCTCAACTAATCAAACTATACGACAGAGTTAAAAAACTTAATGAAAGTTTAGAGTCAGAGAAAGCTAATCTTAATACTCAAAAGTTGAAGAATATTGAGATTGAGAAATTAAATAATAAATATGAGCAAGAAATTGGAAAACTTAATGAAAGTCAAGAAAATTTATCGAAAGCCAATATCCAATTAAAAGAATCTTTAAACTCTTTAGATAGTATTTACAATCTATTAACAATAAGTTACGATAGTGTCATAAAAAATAAGGTAGATACTGAAACTGATAGTTTAGATAATTATCTAAAATATTTTAAACCTGGTTTTAGTTTAAGAGAAACTCATATAGAAAATGTTCCTTCTAATTTGGAATATTCTTATAATTATGCAGAACTTGTAGAAAATGCTAATGAAGATGGAAATTTGTATGGAGCTGATGGTCTCCCACTTGATGATAACTATTGGAAAAACAACATTTGGCCTCCCAGCCTCAATGCTCAAGAAAACAGAATTTATATTATTGGATACAATGAAAATGAATCTTTAATGTATTTAGAAATTGGAGAAGAAGGGCATTACATGGGTAATGTATTTAATTCTGCTACATTATTCATACAGAATTTAACTAATAATAGAATACAAAGTATTTTACATTTAGCTGATGATGGAGACTATGAGATAGCAGATTGGTATATCGTAAAACAAGAAGAGGATTTGTATAGCGATGATTCTGAAAAGATTGAAGTCGATACTAATGATTTCAATTACTTTTTACCTAAGATTTTTATCCAGAAAATGAATGAACATATTCTTTCCAATAATATAATCCCTTTTGGAGCTGGTAAATTTATAAATAGTAATGAGGTATATTATAATGATAATGGTAAAAATTTAAAGATAAATTTCGTTGAGTCACAAATTGGAGATAATTATAAACTAACTGCTTTAAAGGTTAATTATAATAATTTATTATTCTCTAAAAATTTAACAAAAGCAAGTGAAGATGAACTTGGAGATGAATCATATAAATTTCTTGGTTATTTTGAATTACCTGGAACAGATTATCTTGGTTTGCTTTTAATGCACACAACTTTTGATGGTTGTTTAGATTGTATTCAAGAATATTTAGAAATTATTCCCTACAAATATAAATAAGCACCTCCCTTTGCTTTCTTAACTAACCCAACTTTTTATTACTTTAATGGTTTAAACTCGTCCTCTATTAACACTAGTATGATTAATTTTTTTAAAAAAGCTCGAAAAAAGTTACTTTCTAAAAATAAGTTCAGCAGTTATATAATTTATGCTGTTGGTGAAATAATACTGGTAGTTGTTGGTATTTTAATTGCTTTACAGATAAATAATTGGAATGAAAGCAGGAAAGATAGAGTACACGAAATTGAATTAGTTAACTTATTAATAACAGATCTAAATGATAGAAAATTAGAAAATATCAACGACAAAAATAGTGGGTTACGTTTTTTCGATTATTTCAAAGGTGCTTTAGATTATTGGGATGAAAATAATGATATTGATACAACTAATTTAAAGCAATTAATATGGTTACTTAAAAATGATTCTTGGTATTATCATAATGAGACACCTACATACAAAAGATTATCTAATTCTGCTATATGGGAAAAAATACCTGATAGTTTAGCTACTCAGGTAAACAATATTTATTATAGTAAATTTACAAAGATTAAAATTGCATTTGAAAATTCCAGAAAATATTCTACCGAATGTAAAATTCAGTATTTAAGACCCTGTGGTTTATTAAATTTAGATCAAAGTTCAATTAGTCTGAAGAATAAAATTCTTAAAAATCCCGAAAATTTCATTTCCTTTATAAACCTGTCATTAGAAAATCTTAAAAGGCTAAATGATAGTTTTCAAAGTTCTGAAAATTCAATTGAGAAAATTGTCAAAAAACTACATATTTATAGAAATAGTTTGTAGTAATTAAAAAAAAGAAAACTGATTTTTTCTTTCTCAGTCCTCCCATTGCTTTCTTAAGTAAGTCAAGTTTTTCTTACTTTAATGGTTTAAAACTTATGAAATGATTAAAATTTGTTAGAGTTATTAAAGTTTTGTAGACACTTTTCTTGCTGTTTTTTTTCTATTGTTGGAAGGATCTACATTAGGAGCTGCGTCTATAGCCTTTCTCTTTTTTGGTTCTTTTTTTGTTTTTGAGCTATAGTCTGCTTTACTTGACTTTTCAGATTTTTTAGATTTTTTCTTCTGCTTTTTTTTCTTTTTTGATTTTAATAACCCTTTCTCACTATAACTAGTTTTCTGTTGGGGCTCCGCTTTTGAATTTTTTGATTTTTTATTTTGGGAAAATGCAGCTGTACTTAAAAAGGTTAAAATGATTATAAAAATATAATTTTTCATGAAGTTGAATTTATTATAAATCTACATTAATTCTTTTAAATTTTTAAACCTATTGTTGTTTTATTTACTGCGATTTTTAATTAATTGCAGATAGATTTGTTTTTGTTTTTCTCTGTTAATGATAGAAAAGTCTGTGAAATAGTTATGGTTTTCTATGAATTTTATCTGTATCTGATCCCATTCTTTTTTATTTTTTATAATTTTATTTTCCTTTAACTCCCTGTAAAAATTATCGGATATTTTTATAAAGTCTTCTCTACCTAAATAGTCTAAATCAGCATCACAAATAATTTTTTCTAACTTATTTTTTGGTTTTTGAGGGACTTTAGTTGCCAAAATTAATTCCGAAATTTTTTCTATTTGAATTTTAGAATATCCGTAATCTGGAAGGTGTTTTTGAGCGTATTTTACCCCCATAATTTCATTATTTTCATATTGATCAATATATCCCATATCGTGAAATAGTACAGCAGCTTTTAAATTAAAAAAGTCAGCTGGTTTCAGCTTTTCATAAAAACATATCTGATTCAAAGATTGTAACACGTCTAACGTATGATGAGACCCATGGTAGTACAAACTAGAAGATAAATTGTTCTCTAAATATTTAATTCCAAATGATTTTAGGTTCAAAAAATCAAAATTTGATTTAGCATAAAAATCAATAAGATCATTTGACCATCTATTGAACAAAAAATTATTTTTTTCTTTAAAGGGATTCCTAACAGAATTAACAAAAAACATATTGATGTCGCCTGTGTTTTTAGTAGCAATTTCTCCTCTGTTAGTGCATTCATAAAATATGTTAATACAATTGTAGGTATCCTCTGATACATTTACTTTGTCTGGTTCGCAATTGGCTTCCATTCTTTCTGCAATATTGACCGTATTCCCAAAAATATCATACGCTATTCTTTTGGTTCCTAAAACCCCCGTTATTACTTCCCCTGTATGGATACCAATTCTAATAGTCCAGTTTTCATCATTATTTTCAATAAGTGGTTCTTCTTTGACTTTTAGCATTAAATTTTGAATCTCTAAAGCTGCTGATACACATTTTATTGGGTTTGTTTTAGAACCAACCCCCAGTCCTGCTACCGCTAAATAAGCATCGCCAATAGTTTTAATTTTTTCTAATCCGTGTTTTTCAATAATTTTATCAAACTCAGAAAATAATTTATTGAGTTTATTTACTAGAAATTTAGGGTCAATTCTTTCAGCTATTTTACTAAACCCAACAATATCAATAAACATCACTGAAACATTCTCATAAGTTTTTATACTTACTTTACCTTGTTCTTTGAGTTCCTTTACTATATAACTTGGTAATACATTCAAAAGAAGTTCATCTGATTGATCCTTTTGCTGCTTTACAATTTTATTTTGCCTTTCTATTCTATCTTTTTGTTTAGAAATTAGCTTAGTCCTTTTGTCTACTAAAAATGAAAGTTTTCTTTGGTTGGATTTAATTTGGTTAACTCTTATAATGTATCCTATAATCAGACTGATTAATATAAAGACTAAAAAATTAAAGTAGGATTCCTTTGAGAAATTAAAGCTTAATGAGTGTAAGAAGGTTGTTTTTTGTGAAAATTCTGCTAGAAATAGCATTACTAATCAATTTCAACTCCAAAAATAACGATATCATCTACTTGTTCATAGGAACCCATCCACTGATATAATTTATCTTCTAGTTTCCTTTTTTGATCTTCCATGGATTCTTTCATTGTATCTACTAGTAGCTCTTTGAATTTTTTATACAAAAACTTTTTACCTCTTTCTCCTCCAAACTGGTCAGGATAACCATCTGAAAAAGCATAAATTTTATCGCCTTTTTTAAGTTTAAGCTCAAAAGTCTCATAGTTATTATCTCCTTCTGAAAAAGATCCAATTGCAAATTTGTTGGTTTTAAAAACTTCTAGTTCTCCATCTCTAATTAGATACAATGGGTTATTGGCACCTGCAAACTTAAGTTGCATTTTTTTTAGGTTTAAAGAGCATAATGTAATGTCCATTCCGTCTCTTATAGAGTCGTCAGTACTTTTGTTTAAAGAATTATTAGCGTATTTGTTTAAGCCATCTAACATTGTTCCAGGGGTTGGTGTTTTTTGCTCACTAAAAGCACTGTCTAATCCATTTGCCCCCACTAAACTCATAAAAGCTCCAGGTACCCCATGTCCTGTACAGTCGACTGCAGCAAACATAAATTCGTCTTTTTGTTTGCCAATCCAATAAAAGTCTCCCGAAACAATATCTTTAGGTTTAAAAAATACAAATGATGAAGGAAAATACTTTTTTATTAATTTTTCTGGTGGCAATATGGAGTCTTGTAATCTTTTTGCATACCTAATACTGGCAGTTACATCCGTATAAAGTTCTTCAATTTCTGCTTTCTGTTTTACTACTTCTTCCGTTCTAGCCTGAACTTTTTCTTCTAATATTCTTTCTGTTTCTGCTAATTCATCCTTCATTTTTAAAAGAGCATGCCCTAGAACATCTTCATCACTTAATGGTTGATATTCGTAATCGAAATTACTTTGTCCAATTTCATGAGCAAAATCAGTAGTTTCTTTAAGTCCTGTAACTAAACTATTCATAGCTTCTGACATTTCGCCAATTTCGTCATTACTTGGTTTGAGCTGACTTTTTGGAAAAACTCCTCTTCCTAAACTTAAAAGGATTGATTTTAATCTTTGTACAGGCTGAGTAATACTAATGGTAGTGAATATCGCAATGGTAATGGTTCCTATAACAATAATTATAGAAATTAAAAGAATATTATTAATTAAGCTCGAGAATCTTTGATTGGTTTCAATCTGCTGTTCATCTGCGATTTGAGTTCTAATATGTGATAACTTATTAATAGCCTTCAAAATAGATTCATAACTAGAATTGATATCTTCGAAGTTAGTCTGAGCCACAAGAGCAGAAAATCCATCTTGATAACTGCTTATATCAATAAGTACGTTTCTTACCTCGCTATTATAGCCTTCAATTAAAGCCGAAACATCAGCAGCAATAATTTTAAATTCTTCAATTCCACTTGATTGCTTCATCCATTTATTGGTTAATTGATCAATGGTATCTAAATCACTTTTAATAATACTATCTAACATTAATTTTGCATCAAGCTTAAATTGCTCATCTGGACGAGATTCGTCAATTACCCATTGTTGCATATAAGTATGCGTTTTGGATAAATCATCTTTTAGTTGATTGATTACAAATAGAGAAGGCTGGTCAACGTTTAAAAATTTATCATTTGATTTAATAGCTTCATTAACTACGGAAAATGTGTAGAAAAAAACAATTAAAAGAAGTATTACTACAACGCTAAAGCCTCCGCCAATTTTTTTCCCTAGAGTAAATCTCAAAATAAATTTTTAGTTATCTCCTGGGTTTTCCGATTCAAGTCCCTTGAGAATATTCATATACTTGACATGTTTTTCCATGTCATTTAAACTGTAGTAAACAGCTGCAATTCCTTGGACAATAGAAGTTTCTTCTGGCTTCATTTGATAAACTTTTTCAAGATATGGTAAAGATTTAGAGAAATAATTTACTGCTTGCTCTTGCATTAAAATTACCATTTCCAAATCAGCATCGATATCCAATTCTTCCAAAATAATATCAACTCCTAGGTTGTGATAAAGAATCCCCAAATCATAATTAGGGGTGTATTGGTTTGAATTTATGGCTAATGATTTATTAAAATAATTTATACAAGAATCTAGTAGGTTTTTAGAGTTAATTTTATCATTCTCGTATCTCATTTTATACATTCTTCCCATTCCATTAAAAAAGTCAATAGAAATATTTGAAAAGTCATAATTTGGTTCAGCTATACTCTTTAGTTTTTTAAAGGTATTGTAGTATTCTAAGGCTTTGTTTTGATTTTTAAACTCCATCTTCTGCATTATCATTAAAGCATCATTTATATAGGAAATAGAAAAAGAGTTAATGGCTTTTAGATTTTTTTCTGTGAATAAATTTGTGTTGTCATAATTGATAGATTTAATGAAATAATCACAGGCTGCTGGTCTTGCTGAAGATGAAGAAGATTTACCATCGATTTCTCTATAAATGTTAAAGTTGATAAACCCACACAAATGTAAAAAATAGGCGTCATTTAATTTATCCGGACACTGAGTTACAACAGTGTCTATATAATCCGCTGCATTTAGAAAATTTTTAGACTTGTATTTTTGAATCAAGAATGCTTGCTCAGGACAATAAGAGGAGTTCTGAGAAAAACATGTTGAAAACATGATTAAAAAAGTTAATAACGATATGATTTTAAAGTGCAACCTCATATTGTTGAATAAGCTAATTTAGTTAAAGTTTGTCCAATTGTAAAATCTTTTTTTTCTGCTTTAGATTTATTAATCTGAAATTTTAATCGGTTTTCAACATACACAAAGTTAATCATAGATCCTGTTGTAGCTAAATCTTTACCTTCTGTAACAAGAAGTGTTTTATCAGTTAAAACTTTTCTAACTGTTGGAATAGATCCTTTTCCTTCTTCAGATACAAATAATAAGTGGCATTCAGAGATATCGGAAGTAGATTCATAAAAATCAAACTTTATTTTTTGACTGCCATTCATTTTGTCCTTAAAAGATTTATTCAATAAATTAAATAAGTCTTCGCTTCCATATATTCCAATAGTAAAATCCCCAGTTGTGTATGCTTTAGGCCAATAAACATTTTTGGCAAACTGATAAATAAACATACCCTTCATTTTCACCTTAAGTGCTTTAGCTGCACTAGCAGGGTCTTGTTGTGCATTTAAAGTATTTCCTGGCAAACTAATAACCAGAAAAGCGAAAAGAAATATTTTGATTTGTTTATGCACTCTATAAATATACTACAAAAATAACAAAGAAAATTATACCGTAGTAGGGTTTATTGTTATTTCATTTTGTGATTTTGATACTTTTTTCTGCTTTTTAAAGCCTTTTTTTTGACTAAATTTTTATTGTACTTATTTCTTACGGCAAGTTTTCTTTGCTTTGTTGTAAAACTATCATCTTCAATACCCGTCGGCTTTAAATTATTTTTTCCTGTTACTTTAAAAGGATCATTATCAATCCCAATAATTCCATTTTGCCTTTTGTTGTTAGTAAACGAATCATTTTGCCTTTTAAAAAATGTTTTGGAGTGGAGTAACCCAACGCTATTATTTTTTTTAATAGTAATTTTTTTTCTTTTTTCAGAAAATGGATCTCTGTATTGAGAAAATAAATTATTGTTTGATAAGAAAAAAAAAGTTAGTGCTATTGATATGTAAAATATCTTTTTTGACATTTAACAATTTACAGCTTAGCAGCTTCTGGAAGCTCTTTGCTAAGGTCTCTATCAAAAAGGTATAACCCTGCTTTGTCATTTCCGATCATATTTAATCGATCAATAATACTTCTTGCTAAAGCCTCTTCCTCCAACTGTTCAGCAACATACCACTGCATAAAATTATGAGTTGTAAAATCTTTTTCTTCTAAACAAAGTCCAACTATATTATTAATACTTTCCGTCACATTTAATTCATGTTCTAATAAAGATTCAAAGACATGAGTAAGAGATTTAAAAGTAGTTGGAGGCTGAATCAAAGCTGGTATTAGGGCATTTCCTCCTCTTTCGTTAATAAATTTTACCAATTTTAACATATGTAACCTTTCTTCATCACTGTGTTGATATAAAAATGAAGATGATCCGCTAAGACCCTTAGTCTCCGTCCATGATGCCATAGATAAATAAAATTGAGATGATGATGCCTCTAACTCAATTTGCTTGTTCAATGCTTTTTCAATAATATCTTTTAACATATAAAAATTTTTACAAATGTAAGTTTTTTAGACTAGTTTAAAAATGATAACAACTAAACTGCTCTTATTTATATTCATTCAAAATTCATGCATTTTTATTTATAAATTATTTCATTTACAACATAAATTTTTTAATATGAATCTTTATCAAAAGAAATTTATAAATTCGGAAAATATGTTTCACGATAGACCATTTAGAAAATATATTTTTTGGTTGCTGTTTATAACTCAATTTTTAGTTTTTGAGGCTGTTTCTCAAACGACAGTTAAAGGAATTATAAACGATAACGAAACTAACGAAGAGCTTATTGGAGCCACGGTTAAAATAGTGAACTCAACATTTGGATGTGTAACAGATTTTAACGGTGAATTTACCATAAAGACAAATTTAAAACTACCATTTAGTATTGAAATATCCTATATAGGTTATGAATCAAAAGTAGTTAATTTAACAGAAAATAGGTTTTTCAAATTAAACTTAGTAAGTAAAAATCTACAATTAAAAGCTGTTGAAGTTCTTGGGGGAATTAGTAAAAAACTTAAAGAATCTCCGCTTAGCATTGAGTCTATGGATATTAATGACATAAAGCAAACATCAGCAACTAACTTCTATGAAGGCCTCAGCCACATGAAAGGGGTGGATATGACCTCTGCAAGTTTAGGATTCAGAGTTATTAACACTAGAGGTTTTAATAGTACTTCTCCTGTAAGATCATTACAAATAATTGATGGTGTTGATAACGCTTCTCCAGGGCTAAACTTTGCATTAGGGAATTTTTTAGGGGCTTCTGAACTTGACTTAATGAAAGTAGAAATTGTCTCAGGGGCAAGTTCAGCATTTTTTGGTCCTAATGCATTTAACGGAGTAATCAGTATGAACACAAAAAGTCCATTTTTATTTGATGGACTGTCGGCAAGCGTTAAATTGGGCGAGAGGTTTATGAATGAATATGCGGTTAGATATGCAAAAGTTTTTAAAGATGATAAAGGCGAAGATAGATTTGCTTACAAACTCAACCTGTTTTACATGAACGCCAACGACTGGGAAGCAACTAATACCAACAGTGTGGCTAATTTAGATACAGATGAAAGCAACCCTGGAAGTTATGATGCTGTAAATAGGTACGGAGATGAAAATTTAAGTCCCATTCTAAATAATGGAATTTATGGATTAAATGGAATTCCAGATCCTAAATTAATTTCAGATTATCCGGGGTTGGGGAGATACCATAGAACTGGTTATTGGGAAAAAGATATTGTTGATTACGACACTGAAAATTTTAAGGCTAATGCTGCTTTTCATTATTTATTTAAGAATAAAACTGAACTAATTGCTTCAAGTAATTTCGCTAATGGAACTACCGTTTATCAAGGGGATAATAGGTTTAGTTTGAAGGATATTAAATTCTTTCAAAATAAAATTGAAATTAAAAAAGATAATAATTTCTTTTTAAGAGCCTACGCAACTCACGAAGATGCTGGAGATAGTTATGATGCTGTACTTACTGCTTTCCAATTGCAAAATACTGCAACTAGCGATGAAGATTGGGATTACCTGTACAAAGACTATTGGAGAGATAACATAACTGATAAAATAAGAGATATAGACCCAAATATTAATTGGACTCCTTGGTATGATCCAGCTACCCAAACAGGATATCCGGCAGATACAGCGGCCATTAATCAGCTTCTTTCTCAACCTCAGTACGTAGATTCGCTTTTTATTTGGCACCAACAAACTGCTGAATATGCTAATACCGCATATGTTCCTTTCGGATCAGAAAGCTTTTATGAAGTTGGAACTGAAAGATTTGATTCTTTAAAAAATGAAATTACTTCAAAAGCCTCAGTTCTAAATGGTGGTTCTAAAATTGTTGATAAATCGGCGCTATATCACTTACATGGAGAAAAAACTTGGGATACTGATTTTTGTAAAATCACTTTGGGTGGTAATGGAAGAGTTTATACCCCAAAATCTGGTGGATCTTTGTTTAGTGATACAGGTAGTAATGTAATTATAAATAAAGAATATGGAGGTTACTTTGGAATTGAAAAAAAGTTTTTATCCGATCAGTTAATGCTTAAAGCATCTATAAGAGTAGATAAAAATCAAAATTTTGATTTTCTACCGACTCCTGCAGTTTCCCTTATTTATAATATAGATGATAACAGCACAGTTAGAGCCACTTTTACTTCTGCTATTAGAAACCCTACACTGTTAAATCAATATATGTACTATAATGTAGGGAGAGCTAAATTAGTAGGTAATATAAATGGCTACGATTCTTTAGTCACCATTGAGTCTCTTAGGACATATACATACAGTGAGTTCGAAAAAGATTCTTTGGAATATTTTAGTGTTAACCCTATCAGTCCTGAGAAGGTAAAGTGCTTAGATATTGGATACAGGGGTGTTATTAATCGAAAATTATATGTTGATGCAGGTTACTACTTTAATTGGTATACCAATTTTATCGGGTTTGTTACTGGAGCCGATATTTTTATAGACCCTTTTCTTGGAAATCCCTATATACTTGATGTTTATAGAATTGCCACTAATTCTACTGAAAAAATCACCACCCAAGGATTTTCATTAGGAATAAATTATTATTTGGATAATCAATTCACAATTAACGCCAATTACTCTTGGAATAAATTAAATCAAATTAATGACGACCCCATTATTCCTGCCTATAATACACCTGAAAATAAATTTAATGTTGGAATTAATGGTAAAGAAATAGACGTTTCATTATTTAATATTGGAAAAATTAGTTTCAACACCAATTATAAGTGGGTTCAAGGGTTTATTTTTGAAGGCTCCCCACAGTTTACAGGTGAAATACCATCTTATGGCTTACTGGATTTTCAAGTTACAAAGCAGATATCTAAACTTGATTTAGCAATAAAATTAGGGGCGTCAAACATTCTAAACAATGAAGTTATTCAGGTTTACGGAGGCCCTTTTATTGGTAGAATGGCCTACCTATCTTTACTCTTCGAATTTAAGAACTAAGCATAACTTTATTAATATTATAAAATTTACCATATCTTTATGTAAATTAAACAATATTAATTTATTATTAAAACTTAACATATGAAAAAAATTACTTTTAGTTTTCTATTTATTTTTACGCTGTTATTTGCTACAAGCACAATAGCACAGACTAGATATTTAGATCCCGTATTCCCATCTATAGATACGACTAACAATATCGTTTATGGTGTAAATTATACTGTAATGGTCCCTGGTTATGTACTTCCTACAGGGGCAGTAATCCCTGGAGTTGGTGCAATTCCATCACTCAATTTTCAGTTTTTTGAACCCACTGGTGATACTGAAACAGAAAGACCACTGATTATTTATCTACATACTGGAACATTCGCTCCAATTATTAGAAACGGTAATCCAACTGGCTCGAAAGATTATGATTGGGCCACTCAAGTTTTTTGTCAAAACTATGCTGTCAGAGGATATGTTGTTGCCAATGCTGAATATAGACTCGGATGGAATCCATATCTACCAACTGAACCAGAGAGAGCTTCTAGTTTAATGAAAGCTGCATATCGAGGAATTCAGGATGTGAAATCTGCTATTAGATTTTTTAGAATGAGTTATGAAAACGGTAATCCTTATGGAATTGATACTTCAAGAATCATTGTTTGCGGTCAAGGTACTGGAGGTTGGATAGCTACTTGTCTTAACTCTGTTGATAAAGTTTCAGAATTACAATTACCAAAATTTTTAGATGGTAATGGAATTCCTTTAATTGATACTGCTGTACTTGGAGACTGGGACGGATTTGGTGGTGTAGACACATTAAATATGTCTAATCATCCTGGATATTCTAGTGAACACGATATGGTTCTTAATATGGGAGGTGCTATTGGTGATATTAGCTGGCTAGAAGCTGGGGATAAGCCTATTGCAGCTGTACATGGAAATTTAGATGCTATTGCGGTATTTAGCTCTGGTAACCTATCTGTTTCTGGCGTGAATGTAGTTAGTGAAATTAGTGGATCTCATGATGTCATGGAAAAAGCAAATATGTTAGGAAATAATAGTTCTATTCCTAATTTATATGATCCTTACACACTTGCAGCGAAAAATGCTTCAAATAGTTTAGTTGGTAGCATGGATTTTGGTGGAACTACTATCAATAAAACTCCAGATAATTTATTTCCATTTATTACAGGAAATCCTGGTGAAGGTGCTCCATGGGATTATTGGGATTCAGCAACTGTAGTGTATCTAGCTATTGCTCAAGGATTACCTGATTCTGTTGGAACTCAAGCTCATTTAGCCGGATTACAAACAAACCCTAATATGAGTCAAGCAAAAGCTTCTGCTTACATTGATTCAACAGTTAATTTTTTCTGCCCAAGAATAGTTAATGCTTTAATGCTTCCAGGAAATACTGTTGGTGTCTCTAAAAATGATAAAGAGTTAAGCGTAAATGTTTATCCTAATCCAGCAAGCGATTTTGTCTCATTTAATTCATCTACAAATATTAATTCAATATCAATATTTGATAATAACGGTAAATTAATCAGGAACATAAATCCTAATAGGTTTACTTACACTATTGATGTGAGTGATTTTGCTAAAGGAATTTATCATGCAGAAATTTCTAATGGGACAACTTTAAAAACTGAAAAGTTTATCATTGAATAGTAAAATTATTTTTATTAAACATAAAATTATTAAAGCCCCTATGGGGCTTTTTTTTTACATCATATTATAATTTGTTAACACAATAAGTATCTATAATTAATCTATATTTGTCGACTAATTTTTAAAATTCTATGGAACTAGTTATTCAAATATCTCAGTTTATAATGAGTCTTTCACTGCTTATTATTTTGCATGAACTTGGGCATTTTATACCAGCTAAACTATTTAAAACAAAAGTTGAAAAATTCTATCTATTTTTTGATTGGCCTTTTTCCTTAATTAAGAAAAAGATCGGGGAAACTGAATACGGAATTGGGCTCCTACCACTAGGGGGATATGTGAAAATTGCTGGTATGATAGATGAGAGTATGGATAAAGATCAACTTAAAGAAGAACCTAAAGAATGGGAATTTAGATCTAAACCAACCTGGCAAAGATTAATCATTATGATTGGAGGAGTTACAGTCAACTTGATTTTAGGATTCTTAATTTATATTATGATGCTTTTTGTTTGGGGAGATACATACATTTCTAATGATAAAATCCAAAATGGTGCACATCTTAGTAGTCCTATATACGAAAAGTATGGGTTTAAAGAAGGTGATTTAATTACAGAAGTTGGAGAAAATAAAATTGTAGAATTCGGAACTGCTGAAAAATTTATTTTAATTGATGGTGAAAGAAATATAAAAATTAAAAGAGAAAATAAAATTATATCCTTAACCCTTTCAGAAGGTATAATAACAGAACTGTTAAAAAACAAAGGACAAGGAATTTTTTCTAATTATAGAACTTACAACATTATTGATTCTATTCTTCCTGCTTCAAATGCAGATAATGCTGGATTTCTTCCGGGAGATAGCATTGTTGAAATAAATGGTGTTAGCACCCCTTACTTTTTAGACTTTGTAAAAGAAATTCAAAAATATAAATCTGAAGAGATCAACATTTCATTCTTTAGAAATAATAGCTATAAGACTTTTAAAGTAACAACAAATCAAAATTCGGAAATCGGGTATTCAAGGAATATAGCTTTTGATAAAAGCATTTCTGAATCTAAAAAATTTTCTTTTATTGAATCAATTCCTGCAGGAATAAACATGGGTATGGAAACTCTTTCAAACTATGTAAAATCCTTATCACTTATATTTAACAAGGAAGGGGCTAAACAAATTGGTGGATTTGCATCTATAGGTGGACTATTTGATACTACTTGGAATTGGAGGGTATTTTGGGGCATGACTGCACTACTTTCAATTATTTTAGCATTTATGAATATTTTACCAATTCCAGCACTTGATGGAGGACATGTTATATTTCTATTATATGAGATGATATCTGGAAAGCCACCAAGTGATCGTTTTCTTACAACAGCTCAGATAGTTGGCATGACTATTTTATTTTCTTTGCTAATTTATGCAAATGGAATGGACATCTTTAGATGGGTAACAGGCCAATAATCACTTGTAAACATTTTCTTGGGAATAATCTTTTAATTCTATAAGTAGAAGTCTTAGTGTTTGAGTCTATTTTTGTTTTTACTTATGACAAATAAAATTTACTGTCTTGTAATATTTCTAGTTACTAATATGCTTTATTCATCTCAAGAGATTCCATCTTTTGACGAATTTGAGGTTTATACTCAAGATAAAGACAATAAAATTTTAATTATTCCCTTTGAAAATAAAATGTATGCCTCGGCAGTTGATAATGAAATTGCCGAATACAATGGTATGAACTATATTGATGTTAAAGAAGAGCTAAAAAAGGGGATATCTTCTCAAATACTGCTAAAAATAAGTAACAAAACACCTGCTATTTCTATGGTTCATCATAAAGATTCTGTTTCAGAAGTTCTAAACTATATATATAATAATATTGGTCTTAAATATGAAAAAGTTAAAACAAAAGATACAGTTCAAACACCACCCTCTAAAACAGAACTGATAAAAGATAAGTTAAAAAAGTTTGTTGTTCAGACCAATCAACATCAAGAAAAGGCTAGATACGATCGAGGAAAAATTAAAAACGGAGAAATTTATACTTCCTATTATTCAGCTGAAAGGTTTATGAATGTTATCATTCAAAATCCTAACTTACTTGAAAAGCTAAATAATAAATATAAAACCAATTACTATATCTTTATAAACGAATTTCATATTGGAAGAGCATATCCAAGTAAAGAAAATAGGTATTTAACCAATAGAAAAATTAGTACACATTATACTGTATTTAATCAAAGAGGAAGAGAGTTGGATGCTGGGTTAATAAAGGTAGAAATGCCGGGAGATGTTTTTGGAATTCAAAAAATAGAGCATGAATATTTATCGGTCATTGCATCCGAACTATGTTCTTTTATGCCAAATTCAAAATTGAACAAAGCAACGATAATAAAAGAAGCTGAAGATGATAAAAACTCTAAAAAGCAGCGAAAAATAATTCACGGTGTGCTAGAACAATAAACTAATCTCCTATAACAGTAAATTTTTTCAAAATTTGGTTATCATCAATATTTATATATAAATTATAAACGCCTTTTCTAAGTTGGGGTAAATCAATTGTTACTCTTTCGACTAAGGCTGAAAATTGGCTATTATAAAGCTCTTGACCTAACATATTAAAAAGAGTGATAGAGCCTTGCGAATTTCTTGGTACCCTAATAGTAAAAGACCCTTGATTTGGATTGGGGAAAAGGGTTATTTCTGAAACATTTTTAATATTTTCACATTCGTCAGTAACTATTTTCACTTCAGACCTTTTACTTTCACAGACAGCATCACAAACACTCCAATTGAAAAAATAATAATATTGCTGAATTGAAGTATTAATGGGTGATAACATAGACTTATTGATACTTATCATCCCAGGAATTATATAAGGAAAATTAGCTCCTGAATTTGCTCTAAATAAATTAACTGTAGAATTTGGAGATAATCCAATTTTATAATTATTTCCTGGAAATAGAATAGCATTTAATTCTAAAGTATTAGTACCATTGCTAAAATTTGAAAAAGTTTGTTCGTAGACAGTATTGTTGCTACTATCTAAAATAATTATGGTTCTATCTTGATTTCCCTGGGCTTTAACGTCAATAGATTTAATTTGGATTTTACTAAATACATCAAAAATTAGATACGAATAGTTAGAAGAGTTTAAACCATTATTAGGGAAATAGGTTAATCCAGTGCGATAACAAAAAGTATCATTTGAAAGTGATGCGTAAAATGAAGTATCATTATAAATATTACCAATTGATAAGGTTGGTCCTTCATTTAACTTATTTAAATCATTTTCGTTAACATACCAATTTAAATTAGTTTCATCACTACTTGAGATCGAAACTGAATCTCCTTTGCAGCTATAACTTGTTTCAATTATTGGTCCATCTGGAAGAGATATATTAAAAGCGTTCTGAATAGTTTTTGAACTAACTCCAAAAGAATTAGTCACAGTAAGTGTAGTATTATAGCTTCCAGACTGGTTAAAGTAACTTGTTGCTGTTCTTGTTGTATCGTCTATAATTCCATCACTTTCAAAATCCCAAGCCCATGAATTGGGAACACCTAAAGTCGCATCTGAAAATTGTATTTCTCCTGAGCAACTATCTTCAGACCTTACCAAAAAATCAGCAACTGGAGGTGACAAACAAAGTAAAGCTTTATATGCATTAATTCTTCCCGAACCTAGTAGGCCTGCATAGGAGGGGTTCAAAGCATCTATATTATCACAGGAACTTTTCATACAATCAATTAATTGTTCATTGGATGAATTTGGGGAAAAAGATTTCATAAGACCCAGTAGTCCTGCTACCATTGGAGCAGACATTGATGTTCCTGTTTTTGTGTCATATCCTGAATAAGGGATGGTGCTTAAAATAGCACTCCCTGGTGCTCCAACATCAATTCTTGTACCATAATTAGAGGACCCTGCCTTTATATCTGAAGAATTAGTATTAGCCACGCATATAACTCCGTTATAACAGGCCGGGTATTTAGGGTTACTGGCCAAATTAGCTCCATTATTTCCAGAAGCAGCCACAATTATAGCTCCATTATTAATTCCAAGTTCGATTATATTATAGTTAGTTTGGGAATATGATCCGCTAGACCAGGAACAGCTAATAACATCTGCCCCAGAAACTATTGAGTAATAAACCCCATCCCATGTTTGATTAACCAGGCCATTATTATCTCCTGTTTTGACAGCCATTAAAGAAACTCCAAAACCAATAGCAGATATACCAACATTATTATCTGTATGAGCCCCTGCTATTCCAGCACAATGAGTCCCATGAGCCCAAGCTGCTGTATTGCTATGAGGGCTTGGGTCATTATCATTAGTATAGGTGTCCCAACCATTAATATCATCAATATATCCATTGTTATCATCATCTATCCCGTTGTTAGGAATTTCATTAGGGTTTACCCAAATTACATTTTGCAAATCGGGATGATTAATTGTAATGGCATCATCAACAATAGATATCACAATATCACTGCTTCCAACTCCTAAATCCCATGCTAAATTTCCTTGGATTTTATTTAAATGCCAGCAACTAGAATAGCTAGGATCGTTAGGTAAATAATCTTCGAAATCTTTAAACTTTGGCTCAGCATAATCCACTTCAGAAAAATCACTGAGTTTTTTTATGATTTTATTTAAATCATGGTTTTGATTGGTAAACTCTATTAAAAATGTTAGATACAATTTTTCAGCTTCTTTTATTTTGCCAAAGGGTTGCTTAATATTAATTATACCTATAGAATCTAAAAAACCTCCAAAAGGGAATACAGATGAGTTAATATTATTTGGAGAATTTTCTAATGACTTCCAAGAAGATTCTGAAATATTGTCTAATGACTTTAGTTTTACATAAAGTTGATTTTCAAAAATAGTATCATTATTTTGGGTCCATCCCGTAGAATAGACAAACAAAAATGATAAAGAAAATAAAACTTTTAGGCTATTAGTCATTCATTTTAGTTTTGAAATACTTCACTTATTGGGTTCCCAGTACAAGCATTTGGAAAAGCAGATCTAAGCAAAATAGATAATGTTGGTGCAATATCTATTATTTTAATATTCCTATAAATTTGTTTAGGTTGAATATTGTATCCATAGAAAAGTAAAGGAACATGGGAATCGTAATTATAGTGTGTTCCATGAGTTGTTCCAGTCTTAGTTGACCATTCTATATATCCAGGTTTAAGTGTGAAAAAAATATCACCAGATCTATTAGGGTAAATTCCATTAATTAAGCTTTTAGTTTTTAATGAGGTTAATGAATTGGATAGTGTATTAGCGGAATATACTTCGTCTATAGATGGTTGTTTTTTTAACCAATTTCTAGCTACATCGAAAATTTCGGTATTTAAAATATTAAGAGAATCTAATTTTTGATGGTTAATATAAAATTGCATATTAGAATATCTAGCTAAAATATCTGGAACTCCAAATTTTAGTTCTAACAGCGTGTTAAGTTCAGGAAATATATCTCTTGAAATAAAATTACCCCCCTTAAGCCTTTTCTTTTCAATTACAACAGGAGAAGTTCCCGCTCCATGATCAGAAGTTAGTGAAATAATAAATTGATTGGTGCCACAATGGCTTTCTAAAAATTGAATAAGATCCGTAATTTGTTTATCTAAATTCAGATACATACTTTTAACTTCTTCTGCATCTGGGCCAAACTTATGTCCTACATAATCAGTGGAAGAAAATGATATAACCAATAAATCCGTATGTTGATCTGTCCCCAATTTTTCATTTTTAATAAGAGCCTTAGAAAAATCTAATGTATAATTATTGCCTTTCGGAGTGGCTTTAATAGCAGAAGGACCTGTTTCTGCAAACATTTTATTCAAATCATATTTAAAGGTAGTTCCAGTCCAAAAATTGTTCATATAAGATTTAATAGAATGATTATTATGAAATTGAACCATCCAATCTGGAAGATTTTTTCTATAAAATGAACTCGTTATCCATTTTGAATCATAGTTTAACCAATAAGCTCCATCTGCTAGAGTTCCTGTGGATAAAATAGCTCCTCTATCTTTTATAGAAACTCCAAAAACTTTTGATAAAGAATCCTTAATTTTAAGTTGGTCTCCTACAGTATTACATAGTAACGAGATAGGTGACATTTTACCACTTCCAGGGTTGGTCTTTTCGTGAGGTTTTTTACATAAACAAACGGTCTGAGATGCCCAATCACCAGCACAATAAACAGGAGAAAAATCTTTTCTACTATACCAATTATTTCCAATTATTCCATGGACAGAGGGGGTTGTTCCAGTAAATATACTTGCGTGGCCTGGACCTGTGTAGGTAGGTATATAGTTGTAGTGGGTATTTCTACAAAAAACCCCTTCATTAACTAATTTTTTAATGCCTTTTTCACCAAATTCATCCCAGAATCTGTCAACATATTCATACTTCATTTGATCTACTACAATTGAGACCAAAATCTTTGGATTTTCTTGAGAAACTAGAAATAAAGAGCAAAAGCTTAAAACAAAGGTTGTTAAATTTTTCATTTATAATTAACTTGTTTTAAAAGTAGTTAATTAGTACAGAACTTAATATTAACATAAGCATTAAAATTATGAAGATCACCATTATTTCTGGCAGTCACCGTCAAAATTCACAAAGCACTAAAATTTCCAAAGTTATTGAAAGCGCCTTAGAGGCATTTCCTCAATGTGATGAGCGGTATTTATTTGATCTGGCTAATAACCCGTTACCACTCTGGGATGAAGGAATATGGAATAGCGATAATAAATGGAAAACCTTATTGAATCCAACTTCTGATCAGCTTGCTAGTAGTGACGCATTTGTTATAATTTCTCCAGAATGGCATGGAATGGTTCCAGCTGGATTGAAAAACTTTTTTTTAATGTGGGGTAAAGGGGAACTAGCCCATAAACCAGCATTAATTGTTACTGTTTCTAATGCGGATGGTGGCTCTTATCCTGTAGCTGAATTGCGTATGAGTAGTTATAAAAATAATCGAATTTGTTTTTTGCCCGAGCATTTAATTATTCGAAACGTTGAGTCAGTATTTAACGCTAACGATGAAGATAATAGTGCAAGTGCACAACAGTATTTTAAAGATCGATTAGATTATTGTTTAAAACAGTTACTAGCCTATAGTAAGGCTTTTAAACAAATTCGAGCAACTGACGCTGTAAGTCTTACAACTTATGGGAGTGGAATGTAAGTAATAACAATTTAGCAAGACTACGGATCTTGAAACTTTATGTTAAGGGCAACTTTCTTCTATACATCTTTTTTGATGTAATTGCCAATTCTTCCAGAACTAATCCCTTTTCGAAGCAAAATAAAAATGACTATCAGTACAGAGTAGACGATAAAAAATGGAATAATAAATTTTGCCCACCCAAATGATAGCATGATGCTAATAATCAGTAATTGAAACCCTAAACCAAAAGCCGAAACAACAGTCATAAACCATTTAGGAAAATGATCGCCATTACCTGCCTTCTTATCCATTTGGTAAATAGCTTTATCAAAGAGGCTGTAGAAAAAGTGATACGTCCAAAACCATTGATTTACATATTGTTGTTTTTCACCAGGCATAGCATTAGGTGGTTTTTCTTCAAAAACACGACTAGTTTTATCGCCATTGTGTTTATTACGAAAAATCACATAATAATAGTTATAAAGTGTCCCTTGAAGTTGTAAGGCGCAAAAAGCACAAAACATTAAAAACCATGACCCTTGGTTGACATAACAAATTGCACCTAAAATAAAAAAGTTAAGAATGATATCAGAAACAGAATCAAAATATCGGCCTATGTAAGAAGGTGTTTTTTTGACTCGTGCAAGTTCGCCATCTGCTGCGTCAAGAATTGACTTAATTATAAGAAAAGTTGATGCGGCCCAAAGCTGGTCTTTTAGAATGAAAATAATAGCAATAATTCCAGCTACAATAAACACCATTGTAATATGGATGGGTGTAACAGCTGTTTTTTTTAAGGCGTTAGCTATCCAACGTGCAGGTTGACGGCCATAATCGGACAGATCCAAAAATTTGTGTTCCTTAGGTAGCTTAGACATATGGTTAAATGGGTTTCCTAAAGTAATTGTGCAATATAGCTATGTAATCAAAAAAAACTTGATGAAATTATAACTTTCAAAAATTACTTGGATGCTCTTTTTCGTTCATTTTCTTTAAGTAGTACTTTTCTTAATCTTATTTTGGTTGGGGTAACTTCAACGTATTCATCAGCCTGAATATATTCTAAAGCTTCTTCTAGAGAAAATCTAATAGCAGGTGCTATTTTTACTTTATCATCTGCACCTGAGGATCTCATATTAGACATTTTTTTTGTCTTAGTAATATTTACTACTAGATCGTTTGCTCTAGAATTTTCACCAATCACTTGACCTTCATAAATATCTTCATTTGGATCGACAAAAAACTTACCTCTTTCCTGTAAATTATTTAAACTAAATGGAATTGACTTCCCTTTTTCCATAGATATTAATGATCCATTTTGTCTTTGAGGAATGTCTCCTTTATAAGGCTGAAATTCAATGAATCTGTGTGACATTATAGCTTCTCCTGCAGTTACGGTTAATAAATAATTTCTAAGTCCTATTATTCCTCTTGAAGGGATATTGAACTCTAGTAACATTCTATCTCCTTTAGGAACCATACTTAACATTTCTCCCTTTTTAATAGCAACTACTTCAATAGCTTTTCCTGAATGAGTTTCAGGTAAATCAATTGTAAGCTCTTCAATAGGCTCGCACTTAACTCCATCTATGTCTTTAATAATTACTTGTGGTTGGCCAACCTGAAGTTCATACCCCTCTCTTCTCATAGTTTCAATTAAAACAGATAGGTGAAGAACTCCTCTTCCAAAAACATTGAATGAATCTGATGAATCAGTAGATTCTAATTTTAAAGCTAAATTTCTCTCCAGTTCTTTCTCTAATCTGTCTTTTAAGTGTCTTGAAGTAACAAACTTTCCTTCTTGCCCAAAAAATGGAGAATCATTGATTGTAAATAGCATTGACATTGTTGGTTCATCAATCTTTATAGTTGGTAAAGCCTCGGGAAATTCTAAATCCGCAACAGTGTCTCCAATTTCAAAATCTTCTAATCCTACAATTGCACATAAATCACCAGGCTGAACTTGCTCAACTTTAACCTTTCCTAAACCTTCAAATAAATAAAGTTCTTTAATTCTACACTTTTTAATATCCCCATCTCTTTTAACTAATGATATTTGTTGATTTTGTTTCAATGTTCCTCTTTGCAATCTACCAATTGCTATTCTGCCAATAAAAGTTGAAAAATCAAGTGATGTAATTAATAATTGAGTATTACCATCTTGAACTTTTGGTGATGGAATATAATTTATAACCGCATCTAACAAAGGAAATATATCTTTAGTTGGGTTTTTATAATCTACATCCATCCATCCCAATTTAGCAGATCCGTAAATGGTTGGAAAGTCTAGTTGATCTTCTGTAGCATCTAAATTGAACATTAAATCAAACACTTTTTCTTGAACTTCATCTGGTCTGCAATTCTCTTTATCTACTTTATTGATTACAACCAAAGGTTTTAAACCCAGCTCTATTGCTTTTTGAAGAACAAATCTTGTTTGAGGCATAGGCCCTTCAAAAGCATCAACCAGTAATAAGACACCATCGGCCATATTTAATACTCTTTCTACTTCCCCACCAAAATCAGCATGACCAGGTGTATCAATAATATTAATTTTGTATTCTTTATATTGAACAGAAACATTTTTGGATAAAATTGTAATTCCTCTTTCTTTTTCTAAATCGTTGTTGTCAAGAATTAATTCTTTTTGTTCTTTTCTTTCATCTATTGCATTACAGGCGTAGATCATTTTGTCTACTAATGTTGTTTTTCCATGGTCTACATGGGCAATGATGGCTATGTTTCTAATATTCATTATTTTAAATAAGTTGCAAATGTATCATTCTTATTCATTAATCAATAAATCTGATAAGAGGCCTTTGGTACTAAAGCGATAATATTTTTATATAATTAATTTTATATTTACAGAAATATTAATATTAAATCATGAAATTTTTAAAAATAATACTACCATTTTTTCTGCTTTCCGCTTTTATTTCTTGTAGTAAATATGAAGAAGGACCAGGGTTTACATTATTGGGGAAAACTACCAGGCTTTGTCAAAAATGGAGACCTATTCAATATGTAGACGGAAATACTGGTGAGATTTTTGATATTGACAGCGATGGAAGTTACATTGAATTTGTAAAAGATGGTACTATACAATTTAAAGATGTAGATAACTTTAATCAAGCAGGTATTGATGTTGCAGGAGGAACCTGGGAATTTTCAGAAGACAAAACACAGGTAACATTCAATTATTTTGTATCAACAGTTAATTTGGATGACACTCAAACCTGTACTATAAATAAATTAAAAATAAATAGTTTGGCACTTATATTAACATCTAACTGGGTAGGGTACCAATCCGGTGATAAAATTTATTACGAATACTATTAATTTAGTGAGTTGTATTCACTTATTAAAACATCATAGGTTTTTTGATTGGTATATTTTCCTTTAAGCCAGGAATAAAACATTATTAACCTAGGATCTCTAAAAACTTTTTCCCTTTCAAAATTAAATACCTTTTCTAGGCCTTTAAGTTCTTCTTCATCTATTAACTCCGGCTCGTTAATGTATTTTTCTAACGCTTTTATAAAGGGATACACCATTTTGTACTGTTTAGAGTTAAATAAGTCAGCATACTTTTGCTTTATAGAAACTAAAGTTTTTTCTGCTAAATCTATATGATTTAGATCTAGAAGAATTAATGCTCTTACCATTTCTTTTCTAAGTAACCACTCTCTGCCCATGTTTTTTTGGTAATAAGCATCTGATCTATTAAACTGGTTGATAAGTTTATTAGCCTGTTTGTGATCATTATTAATCAACAATAAAGCAGATAAGTTCAATAATAAATTTAAAACTTCTCTTAAATTTAGTTTCTCATTATATTGGTTGATAGTATCCTTGATTACATTTATAGCTTCATCAATTTGATGAGCAAAAACTTTAATAAAACTATCAATTGCAATATACCTTCCTAAATAAGAATAAAATATTTTGTTTTCTAAACCCATCAAATGGTGAAGTCTTTTTAAATGCTTGTTAGATTTTTCAAAATCTCGAATATCTAAAAAAGTGTAGGACATAATATATTCGATATTGGCATAATAATTTTGATACTTAAAATTATCTAATTCAAAGTCTAGCTCTTTATAGTAGTTCTCTAAAATTATGGCCAAATCATTGTAATTTTTTTCTATTGCGTATTCAACTCTTATTATTTCAATATTTTTTAAATGGATTTGTGGATCATTGATTTCTGTTTTTAGATTTTCAAATTCTAGAAGTGATTTTTTATATTCATTAGAAGAAAAGCTAACATCTCCATTTTTAATCTTTCTAATAAATAAATTTTTCATTTGAATAAAATACAATTGAAATTCATCTACCTGTGCTTGTTTCTTTTGTAGGTGGAGTATCTTTTTTTTGATGAGGTTAAAGTCTCCATCGGAGTAATAGGGCAGTATTTCTAGCTTTAATCTTTGGATTTTTAAACTACTTAAATAATCATTTGACTTTTCTGATAATTTTTCTTCTTTATTAAGTACTTCCCAAGATTCTGAATATTTTTTAAAATCTATAAAATACTTAGCTAAAGTTAACATAGCTTCACGATTTGTTGATTTAAACTTTGACTCTGTATTTTCAATAATTAAAAAATTAATTAATTCTTTAGTAATTCTTTTTCGAATGGCGTGATAATTTGCAGCACCCTTATAAGGAAGTTTTTTATAGCTACTAGACTTGTAAAAATTAGCAAGTTCTTCAAAAACCTTTACATCTTTTCTTGAATCACTGGGTCTTTTTCTTGTAAAGAATTTAATAAAGTTTCTATAACTTTTTTTTGATAATGTTAAAGAAATTTCTTTTATTAAATCCATTTATTTGTTTTGAAAAAATTACTTAAATATAATGTAACAGAAATTAATAATGTTATTTACATTTGAATAAAGTATTAAGAATATGAAATACACACTTATTACTGGCGCTAGCCAAGGAATGGGATTGCATATGGCTAAAGAATGTGCTGCTTTAAATAGAAATATACTATTAATTTCTTTACCCAATGAAAATCTTCAAAAATTATCATTAGAAATCAAAGAAAAATACAGCGTTCAATCTGCTTATTTAGAAATTGATTTAACAGAAAAAGATAGTGCTAAAAACATATTTAATTGGGTCAAAAAAAACAATTACTCCATTGATTTTTTAATAAATAACGCTGGTTTTGGAGGTGTTGGTTCATTTGAAGATTACTCGATTGAATATATTGAAAAAATGATTGACTTAAATATTAAAGCAACTACTAACCTAACTCACTATTTTATTCCTGATTTAAAAAACAACTCTCCTTCATATATACTTAATAATGCCAGTATGATAGCCAACTTTCCTTGTCCTTACAAATCTATATATGCAGCCTCAAAAGTATATGTAAAATATTTTACTGAAGCTTTGAGAGTCGAATTGAAAGCTCATGGAATAAGTGTAAGTTTATTACAGCCAGGTGCTACTCCCACTAATGATGTTGTGAAAAATCAAATTAATAATGGAGGATTTTTTGCAAGAATTTCTGTTACTAAGGTAAGTGAAGTAGCTAAAAAAGCTATAAGAGACACCCTAAATGGGAAACCCATCATTATTCCTGGTTGGAAAAATAGAATGTCCCTAAGGGCTTTAAAAATTGTTCCAAAAAGTGTGTTAAGATTTTTAATTTTAAGGAGTGCTAAATCAATACTAAATAGTTAAATAAAATCTTTTTTTTTCATATTAAAACATTAGCTTACAGTTACTTATAAAAACAAAAATTAATTTATAATATACTTTTTTATCATCGTTTTGTATAAGTAATATCATTAAAGTAGTAATTTTACTTAAAATTTAAATTATGAAACTTATATATAAAACAATACAAGTTCTATTTTTAAGCTGCTTTAGCTTTCTAACAATTAATGCTCAATTACAAACTGCAGCAGTGGTTAGTGTGTATACTCAAGGGGCCAAAATTAGTCCGGATATGGCTGAAAGTATTCTTAGAATAGTCACTACAAAATCTGAACAATTTAATGTTATAGATAAACTAGACTTAAAAGAAATAATTGAAGATAGTCAGATCGATGTTTCTAATTGTTTTGGAAAAAAATGTTTGTTAAGCGTTGGTAAGGCGGCTAAAGTAGATAAGGTTGTGACAGGATCTATTGAAAGTTTAGGGAAAAAAATAGTAGTTACAGTAAAAATTCTTAATGTTGAGAGTGGGGAATATGATAAAGTTGCTGTTGAAGAATTTATTAATCTGGATAGTGAAATACAAACAATGGTTAAGATTGTTGTAAATAAGGCTTTAGGAATAGAAAATAGGCAAGAACTTTTAAATTCTTTAGTATATTTTAACCAGCCACCTGAAGCTCCTGTTACGTATTTAAAAAATAATGGCCCTAGAATGGGTCTTTCCTATGTAATTGGCAATACAGCAAAAGTTTTACAAGCTGAAGAGTTTTATGGTGGTTGGGGAATGAATAACCCAACTGTTCTTTCTCAAATAGGGTATCAATTTGAGGGTTCCTACCTAAGCGCTGGTAATTTTCAAGCTTTAGTAGAGGGTTTAATTTTCATAAATGGTATTGAAAAAGAGATGTTTAGTCCTTCTTTTGCCTTACTCAATGGATTTAGGAGTTCGAAAAATGGATGGGAATTTGGTTTTGGTCCAACATTTAGATTAAGTCAAATATCCAAAGGATATTATAATGGAGATATTCCTGGAGGTGATTATGATGTAATTACAGACTGGGTGAGTGAAGATGGTGATAATTATATAAATTCTTGGGATTGGGATGAAGCTTCTATGGGGCCAAGACCGTTAACTAGTGAGAGGGCTGATAGTAGAGGTAATATTAAATTTAAAACAGGATGGGTTTGGGCTATTGGAAGAACTTTCCATTCAGGATATTTAAATATTCCGGTGAATTTATTTTATTCTAGTGGTAAAGAAGGTGGCTACATTGGTCTATCTATGGGATTTAACATAGCTAAAAAAGATTAATTTTTGAGAAATTTATTTTTTCTAATTTTCTTTTCTTCTTTCTTAAGTTTTTTTGGACAAGAAATTGGAGATTCTATAATTTTTACTACAAAAAGTGGTAAAGGTTATAGAGGAATTCTAGAAAAAAAGGATCAAGATGGATACTTTTTTAAAACATCTAATAATAGAACCATTTATTTAAGTAAGGGAGAAATTAAGGAATTTCAAAAAATTAAAAAGGAAATATTAAAAGACGATCCATCTATAAAAGTAATTCCTGAGATTACTACTAAGGAAAATACCGAAAAGAAAATAGTTACCGAAGATATTAATAATTCATCAAAAACAGAGTACTCTTTAAAACAGATTTCTGTATTAAAAGGAATAGAAGATGTTACTATTATTCTAAATGATGGACGAAACTTTAAGGGGAAAATCCAAAAAATTGAATACCCCAATGGTTTTGAGCAAGTTGGTTCTAAAATGATTTGGTTTGAAACTGATGATAAAAATTTCAAGTTTAAAGAGCGCGAAATAAGTAAAATTTTTAAAGATAATAATCCCCAGCAAGGCTTAATTTCTGAAAATCAAAATGAATTTTATAAAAAATCTCAAGAAGAGGATGAAAACATATCCTTTTTAATCAATGGGTGGTTTGGGCTAGGGACTACAGGCGGAGAATTAAATTATCCAATTGGATTTCTTGCAGAAATAAAAATTAAAAATTTTATTGGCTTAGGTGTTGATTATTGCTATGTAGGTGAAGCAGTTTATAATAGTGGTTTTAGTAGTTCCTTTAATAACACTACGATTTATAATTGGACAAGAACTCAGTTAAGGATAAATTTTTATCCTTATAATAATGAAAAAGGTAATCTTTATAGTGGATTTGGAATAGGGAACGGGAGTTTAAGACAGGATTACTCCATTAGGATATGTTTTGGGGGAAGATATAATATATCTGACCAATTTGGAATTATGGCTGAAGCAGGAATAGGTTCAGCAGCTCTAAGAGCTGGGATTTTTAAAAAATTTTAAAATTTATTTAGGAAATAATTGAATTACTCCATTTCCATCTACCTGTGCAAATCCTAAATACCCTTTATACTTTGCTCCAGGACATTTATAAGTTGAAAAATTTACTGATCCGTTTTTGGAGGAAGAATGTTTCAATATTTTATTGTATTCACAAGTATTTTTAATTTCAATTACAATTTGGTCATAATAACAATTTTTTCCCTTAGAAAATTTTCTAGCATACTCTAAGTTACTTTGTTCAAAATAAAATTCTGAGGTTAAATTAGTGAATTTAGCCCAATCAGTAGCTTCAGTTTTATCCTTAGAAAACCCTATACCATAATAAGATTTTTCACCCGTGGAGTTTCCTTCAGAATAACCTTTTTCAATAACTGTTTTTAAAAAAACATCCTGATTTTTTATTTTTAATAAATCATTAAAGGTAAGTTGATCTTGTGCAACAAAAATTGAAGGCATTAAGAAAAGAAATATAAAAATATTTTTCATTTTAAAATTTTTTAATAAAGTTACAAACTAATAAACAACAATTAAATTTAATTAAAGAAAATTTTTGAGGTAAAATATACAATAAACCCTAATAAAAAAGGATATCCAAGAAATAGCCATAAATAATCAATGAAGCGGATTTTCTTTGACCAGCTGTTTTCTTTGATTCTCATCAAAAAATCATACCAAGTCATAATTTTGAGATATTGGATAGTGGCATTCATAATAATAGCGAATAATAAAAGAAAAAAACCGGAAAGAATAGTATTTATTAACCACATTACTGTGGCCTAAAGATTATTAATAAAATACTAACTAAAGCCGCCATTATAAGAGGAATAATAATTAATTCCTTAACAGTTGCAGAAAACTCCCAGCAATAAGTAGACCATGCCAAAGCAACTGTTTCTAAACAAGATGCAGTTAAAACAACATCATAAAGTTTTGTTTCTTTTTTTGGATCTGAAGCAGCTAATAAGGCTCCTAACCCATTTACTGAAATTAGAGCAGCTCCTAAGTTTCTGAGCCATGCAATATTTTCGAAACTTGCCCCCTCTATATTTGCATAAAAATAAGGATTAAAAAAGAAAATACTCCCCATAAAAAGGCTTGACCAACCACAAATTTTTAAGGTAAGTTGGGTTTTATTCAATGTTTTAAAAAATTACCGTGTGTAATTTCAGTTCCATCGTTGTAAAAATGTCTTCCAGAAACAACATAACCGTCTTCCATTTGTTGTTCCGACCATTTATGTCCGCTCTTATACCACTCTGTTCTTAAACCGTGCATTTTACCATTTTCATAGTGTACTTGGAGTTTAATATTACCATTGTGGTACCATTCTTTAATAAACCCATCCAACGAATCATTTAAAAAATGTCCTTCTTTTAATAATTGTCCTTTATCGTCCCAATACCTAAATTCTCCTTCTTTAACCCCACTTTTATAGTTTATTTCATCTTTTAAATTCCCATTTCTAAACCATTCTTTATGAATTCCTTCTCTTAGTCCATTTTGGAAATAGCCAATATCTCCATGTTTGTTATAAACTATCGCAGTTATTTTATGCATTTCTTTTTTTAAAAACATAATATTATGATCCATAACTACATCTGTTTCAAGATACTTATCTTGAGCAAAAGAAGAACAAAAAAGAGATAAAGCAAAAAATAATGTTAGATACAAAAATTTCATTAACTATATGATTAATTGATTATTCAAATTAACAAATACTATTTCAATTTTAAAATCCATATTCAAAAAATAATAAAGCAAATTAAAATTTCATACCAAAAAATGTCAAAACTAATTTAAGATTTTATTTGAGTAAGATTTTATGCTTTTATAAAAAAACAACATGGTGATCACAAGAGTAAGATGCCCAAAATCATTTTTATCAAACCAAGGGTGAATATTAATTTTTAGAGCAATAAAAAGACCAGAAGGAACCATTAAAAAAACACTATACAGAAAATAAATAAAGTTTTTATCTATTTCCTTACTGTATTTATAGCCTAAAATCCCTAAAGAAAATATAAATCCAATTGTAGAATTAATTGCTGGAACTCTTAGCCCAATTGAATGATCAACAGACATATCAATAAAGCAAAAAACAAGAACCTCTAACGAAAGAAAAATAAATAATTTAAAAAATATTAGTCTTTCAAATAATGATTTAAAATTATTTTTCATTAAACTAACCATTGCTTTTTCAATAAAATATACTGCTAAAATTCCCATTAACCATGGAATATATTTTCCATAAAATCCAAAGTAATTAAACATAAGGTGTCCTACTCCACCTAAAAACATCCCTGAACCAAATAACAAAAAGAATTTAACCCAGTTTTTAGTGAATGAATTAGATACATTAAATTTTCTAACTTTTAATGCTAAAATTAAAGCAGTAATTAAAATTATGACATCTCCAATAAAGGCGTTAGGCTCTAATAAATCTAAACCTAAAAATGAAAATTCTATTTTATCAAAATCTTTACCAATAAGCATAATCACTCACTTTTTTCTTGAAATTTAGTTAGGTTCCCTAAAATTATTTTTTCAACTAAGATGGGAAATCGGGCTTGTAGAAACTTATTTAATTTACCAATAATGGTAAGTGTTGTAATAAATTTTCTTTTTTGAATATTTTTTAAAACTTTTTTTGCCACCCTTTCAGTAGAATCAACTTTAGATGAATCTCTTTTTTTTAAAACTTTTTTGGACCCGTCTGATGAAATAGTTTCCTTATTGTGTTCTATTTGAGTGATTCCCACCAACACTAATCCAACATGAATATTATTCTTTTTTTCTTCAATCCTAATAGATTCGGCAATAGCTCTTAAAGCCATTTTCGAAGAGCTGTAAGCAGATAAATAGGGCAATCCTCTAATCCCTGCTAAACTAGATATAAATACCAGACTTCCTTGAGTTTTCCGAAGTTGTTTTATAGCTGGAATTGTAGGATAAACAGAGCCTAAAAGATTGCTGTCAAAAACTTTTTTAAAGACATCAGGATTTAAATCTGCAACATCTCCCCTCATAGAAACACCAACATTATTAACTAATATATCCAGTTTTCCAAAGCTTTGAATAGCTGTTTCAATGAGTTTATTTGCCTTAATAGGGTCTGAGACATCGCAGCAGTAGCTAACCACATTGCTATGGATTTTACCAACTTCCAATTTAGCTACTTCTAATCTAGACTGATTTCTTCCATTTAAAACAATGTGTGCACCATGCTTAGCTAATTCTATTGCTATAGATTTCCCTATTCCTCTACTGGAACCGGTGATTACAGCAACTTTACCTTTTAAATTACTCATTATTTTTGGTATTGCATTTCAGGATTAAATTTTAATGCGGTGAAAGTATTGGTCCAAGCCATAACAACATGAACTATAAAAGCAATCCAAATAGTGCCTGAGGATATCGTTAATAAACATAGTACAAATCCCAATGGAATAGCACCTATAGTCTCATCTAAACCTTTTGGGATATGGGTTGCAGAATATAATGCAATATTGATAGCAATAGCAGGCCACATACCTAATGGCTCAATTAAGGGAATTAACAATACTCCTCTAAATAAAAACTCGTATCCAAACAAGTATAAAAACCAACCAAGAGCATTTATGAAAATTGTTTTTTTTGTCCAAATTTTAGCTCTGATTTGGGGGTAATTTACTAAGTTTTTAGGGTTTTTGGCAGAGAAATAAATTAATGGAATTACTAATATTGAGAGGCCTACAATCCAAGTTATGGTAAATAAAAAAGTATCCGAAATAAAACTAAAACCTAATTTTTTTAGAGACATTTCGGGTAAATAAACTAGACAGATAATCGTTGGAATAACACCCATTGAGAAAAAGCCAAAATATTTAGTAAAAAAAATATGTTTAACTGAAGCAATATCGAAATCATATTTTGAATAGAAATTATTTTTAATTTTTTCAGATTTTGAAACAAACCAATAGATTGAGAAAAAGACTAATGTTAGTAAAATTGGCAAACATATTTTAAAATCAACAGAACTGAAATTCCAATCTAGGTAAAAGTGTTTCATACATTAAATGTTAAGAATAAATTAGACTATAATAAAGTAAAATTAAATTAAATTATGGGAAATATGTTTTAATATTCATTGTTGTCATTCTAATAATAAGAAAAAATAAGTAAACTAATCTCAACTTATCATTGAATTTATAAAGCAAATTGAAAAAAACTAGAATAATATATGATTTAAAATGTGCTAAATAATATTAAATATTATTTGACTTGTACCAGTTACCTTTTTCCATTACTTTTTGCATGATTAGTTTCATTAACCAATTGAATATTAAGTGTTTTATCAATTCCATATTTTTTTATCATTATGTTGAGTTTGAGTTGTTCAAAAACATCTAATTCATAAATAGAATCGACAGGGTCTAAAGTTAATTTAATTGCCCAGCTCATTCGTTTTGCTTTTGATAGTACAGGATGTATATGTTTTCTCCAAGCTGGACGTTTACCTATGATTTTACCATTCTTATAGGATTTTCTAAATATATTACTTTCAAAGTTACTAACGTTTTTTGGATATTTTTTAAGCGGTCTATTGTGGCCCTTTGATGATTTACCGATGTAGAATTTATAGAACTCATCTTCTGGCTGGCCTATTTCTATAGTATAAACTAGTGGCAGATTTTTAGCCTGGGTATTATCTACTATTTCTGTATACATTTTGAATTACTTTAAAATTCCAAATGCATAATTTCTTGCTTTTGAAAAAGGCATCATATATTAAAAGTAATTAGAAATTAAGATATTTTATTCCAAGTTTTTAATTCTCCATCAAAAAAAGAATATTGAGAATCATTGGACTCAAAAAAATATGATATTTCTTTTTTTAGAGATTCCTCAATTAAATCAGCACCATCATAAATCAAATACTCAAACTTATGATCTTCTTTTTCTAAGCGTTCAACTCTAAAAACCTTAATTTTTTTTTTAATTCTTAACTCTAAACCAAGTCCAATGCTATTATTATTAAAAATAAGTCCTTTTCTTTTAAATCTTCTGAATTCCATTTTTTTAATTATGTGATTTTCTAGTTAAGAAAAAAGGATATGAAAGGCAACCATACCAAACATACCCTTTTAACTTATTTGTCAATACGTGAATATCAACATCGCGAATTTAGTTAAAAAAAACTCTAATTATTACTAAATGATGTAGATCCGTAGAAAATATTACACCAAAGGGAGGAAGGGTTATGAATATCCCCCCTTTAAATGACTAAACAAACATTTCTAAAATTGTGAAATATCAATCTAAATAAATAAAGAAATATCATTACTACAAAATAATTTTTTATTAAAAAGGACTAATAAATTTATATATGTATGTGACAATTAATTATCTATAAAAATATCTAATCTATAAGCAAATCATCAATATGATTGAGAGTACTGCAAAAAGAAATAAAGACTTTTCAAAAGGCCGTAATTCTGTAAACCAATTTATATTGTGAAATTTCATACTCCAAATAAAATAGTTTACACAAGAAAAGACAAATTAATATTTTTTAAAAAAGGATAAATTTTAGCTTAAAAAGAGGTGAATAATTAAATTAAATATTCCTGTTTATTCACCTCTTTTATTAGTAAACAAACATACTAAGCAAAAGAACTATAAAACATATAGATATTCAATACCTATTTTAAGGTAAATATTAATGCTAAAATGTAAAATTTAATATTCTATGCAAATTGGAGCAGTGATTTTGTACTCAGCATCTTTTTGAAGTAAAAAATATAAAGAAGTTGTTACAGGAACTTTTACTGAAAATTCCTGTTGGATATTACCAAAATCATTTTCAGCATAAAATTGATACTCTCCCCTTTTTAGTTTTAAGGGAAGTACATTGCTAGAGTAAGTACCATCATTGTTGGTAACACTACCCAAACAAAGTCTTTTACCTTGATTACAAAGTCCTTCAATATTCCAATTACCAACAATTTCACCTAAATAGTTTTGTTTATTTGGAGAATCATACAACTTTAAGGTACCCATAACGACTGGTGTTGATCCTTTATTTTTGGACTCTAAATTAGCAAAAAGAATTACTGTGATGGGTATAGTTCCTTTTAAAGAATCGTCATAAAGACGCTGCTTTTCAAAGGCTATTGCTTTTGCTTCTGCTTTTGCTATTCTAACATGGTACATATTTTCTGGTGTTGTAGATGCTTTAAGTCTAATCCCTTGAATAGTTGCTCCGCTATGATCTTTAATGTAGTATGAGAGAATGTTTTTTTCATATACTGAACTGATTTTATATTCTTGATTTCTTGGGACATAAAATTTTACAATCCCTTTTTCATTGGTACTATTTACATACTCTTTCCCTGTAGAAATACTTTCGCAAATAATTTTCTCATTAACAAGAAGGGAATAGTCTCCTTGGTTATCAGAAATTAAAATTTCAAGGTTTGCAAATAGTCCTCCATCAATAACCATGGGCCCGGTAATTTCTAATCTTGTAGTCGCGGGTATTTTAAACATTTGACAATAAGTAATGTCTTCATATAAAATATTATAATGAGTATTTTGATTTAGAGATACCATACAGAGTCCATTTTCTTTAGTTATAATATCTACATGATGCTTTTGATCATCACTTTGAAAAGTTACTAAACTGTTAGAAAGTGGTTGCCTATTTGAACGGTATAATGTAACAGAAACTAAACAGCTCTCAATATTGTTCTCACTATAAAAAGAATTAACTGAAAAAATAGTTATAAATAAACTAAGAAATAATTTCTTCATTTTGTTAATTTTAAACCATTAAAGTAAGAAAAAGTTTACTGTCCACACTATTTAAAAATGGACATGTTGTCCTTGACTGTCCACTTCATCAAAATAGCCAAAAACCAAATAAAAGTGAGAGTATTGCATTTCATCTGCAAAGAAAAAAGCCCCTAAAAAGGGGTGTTTAACAGATTTGTGGAGAAGAAGGGATTCGAACCCTCGACCTCTTGACTGCCAGTCAAACGCTCTAGCCAACTGAGCTACATCCCCGAATTATCACGAAAATAATTAATTTAATTACAGCTTAGTAATAATTGTGTTTTGATAGGCTACTGAGCCTTTTACATTTAAAATATAAACCCCTCTATACCAATTGGTTGTTGTCAAATATATATTTTCCACATTATTTTTGTTAAATATTATTTTACCATCGAGGGTATAAACTCTTAAATTGACTTTCTCATTATAATGAATATTTAATTCATTTTTAAAGGGGTTTGGGTAGACATCATATGAAATTAAATTTTTGTTCATTAAAGAAGATACATTGCACGGTGTTCTAAGGGTTTGAAACCAATTAAAAGCTGAAGACAGAGCTGGCAAAACACATCCTCCATGATCATTATTCCCCATATTTACTGATTGAACGTCCAAAGCTCCATTGTTATTCATCGTATTTTCTGCATTTAAAGCATTGGTGTAGGCAATCTGTTCATCAGCAGTACAATAATATATTCTTAAGGGGTTTAATGGAAGCCAATCGTAATTGTCATTATCAATTAGTGCCCTCCACCAAGGGTGATTTTGATTAACGGAATCATTAATGAAATTATTTAAACAAGTATCTCTAATTAATAAATTCATTTGATTAGGGATAAGGCTATTTAATAATCCCATATCTAATGTGGTATTATTACCACTAAAAAAAGGAGGAATTATAGTGTCATATGGCGGATAAAGTATGTCAGACCAAGAATTGAATATATTACCGTAAGCTAATTGATACGATGCAAGTAGGTAAACAATGTAACCAGGGTTGGAATAAGGGGTTGGAGAAATAATAGTATCCGCCATTATCCCAGAGAGATCATAAGGGCCGGAACATGGAGCTGATGCAATAATATTAAATTCTGATTGTAGCCCCTCATCTTTTATAAACTTGGTGGTAGCCATACACGCATGTCCCCCTTGAGAATAGCCAGTTAAAAAAAGCTCATTATTATCTGCAAAATTAGTACTAGTTAAATATTCTCTAGCTGCTCGAATCATATCAATTGAAGCAGTTGCTTCACTTTGAGCGTGAACATAAGGATGAAATCCTGGGCTATCTCCCATACCTATATAATCTGGCATACAGACGAAGTATCCTCCAGCAGAAAAGACCTTACCTATAATTGCCTCAGGGTTATTATTTGAAGGAACATCATTTTTTCTTAATGTGGTACCATGATTATATACTGCGATAGGGAAATTTGTGCAAATTGTATTAGTAGGAGTAAAAAACGCACCTGTTGCAATAATTGGTAAGCTATCTGTATTCACGGTATTGTAAGTTAGCTTATACATTTTAACATCATAATCCAAAGAAAGTCCTGTAGCGCCTGATAAAACATTACTAGAAGATATTCCTAAATAATTACATGAAACTAAATATTGTGAAAAGAAAAAATGATTAAAAAAAATAAATACTAAAAATAAAAATAATTGCTTTAACACTGTAATTAACTAACCTTGTTAGGAAGTGTCCATAAAAAGGTTAGTACTAAACCTATGATAAAAAAGAGAAACGGCGCTAAAAACATAATTTATATTATTATTTTTTATTGTAATATAAAATAAACTATTTGATATAGCAACTTTGTTTCATTCAAAAAATTAAAATGTTATGAACTTTTATATCTAGTTTACTAGTGAATAGATAGTAGGATAAAAAAAGAGTCAAAATTTTACATAAATGACTCTTTTGATTTTAAATGTGGGCCCAGAAGGGCTCGAACCTTCGACCCCCTGATTATGAGTCAGGTGCTCTAACCAACTGAGCTATGGGCCCAAATTTAGTTGAAACTAAATTAGTCAGTAAATTTGCAAAAAAAAATCTAATTACTTTGAGGTACCAGAAATAATTTAATAAAAGAATATTTTTTGTGTAGTCTAATCTTGTTTTTGTTTAAAAAATATTAAACAAGTTTAAACAAAATCTATTTATAGAATATATTAAACGAAAAATTAAAATGAATATTGTATTACTATTTTGGATTTTATTTATTTCTAGTGTTATCGGCTATTTAGTAAATAATTTTGTTTCATTAGATAATAAAAGAAGTATTAAATCTACTTCAAAAGTTTTTAATAAAAACAATAAAGATCTAGGGTTTTAAATCCTCCAATTTACTCCACCCATTACCCATCTTCCTGGCATTTTGGCCCCTAATATATTTTGATAATAGGTGTTAGTAAAATTAAGTATTTGAATATTTAATGAAACACCATCTTTAATTTCCAAACCCACTCTACCATTTAATAGAAAGTAATTTTTATCCAGATTAGACGATATGGTCTCTGCTACTAAAGCATTTCTTTCTTTATACAAACCAGAAATAGAGAACTGGAAAGAGTTGTAATCTAAAATTAGCTGAGCATTAATAAGATGCTTTGCAAAGCTTGATAAATAAACTCCAAGATTATCATTACTAATATCTGTAAAAGTATATGCCATTTGCCAATTTAAAGTCCTGTTTTCTGAAATCAGAAATTTAGAATTTAACTCTAACTCAAACCCATTTACATTTACATCCTTAATGTTTTTTGCAAAAAAATAATCTTCCCCAGAATATAAACTTCCCATATCACTTACAGATCCAATCTCACTCTCATTAGTTAACATATAGTCTATAATATTACTAGACTGTCTGCTAAAAATAGTTGCTTTAAATAAAAAGTTTTTAAATGGAGAATAGTTAATTCCTATCTCTTCCGACCAGCCTCTCTCTGCAATTAAATTTGGATTTCCTAAGTTTCTGCCTGGTTTTAACGAATCTATATTATTTGATATAAATCTTTCTGTATAATCTGCTGCCCTTATACTTCTGCCTGCTGAAGCTCTTAATGTAAAATTAGGTAAATTATAAGCAGCATTTATTTGAGGACAAAATTCAAAGCCGTAATTTTCATCGTAATCTTCTCTAGCGATAGTAGTTAAAACTAGATTATTTGATTTGTAAACACCCATTAAGTAAGCTCCAAAATGATAATCGCTATGATTTCCCCTATCGTTACTTTCAATTCTTCTTAAATCTCCTTGAATTCCAGATTTAATAATTAATTTTTCATTAATTTCATTTGAATTATTTACTGTGAAATTTAAATAATCCATTTTATGAATATTAGTAGAAGGGAAATCAGGACTATATATATATTCATCATTACTTAGCTTATAACTTGCATTTATATCTAAAATTGAACCTGAATTTGTTTTTCTCTGGATTTGAACTCTATTAAACCAGTTGGTGGTAATTTCTGTTGACTTATCGTATTCACTATTTGTATAAAAATATCTTGCATTAAAATCGCTAGAAAGAATTGAGGATCTAACTTTTAATTCCCATAAATCATTTATTTTAAATCCTGCTGAAAGACTTATATTTTTAATATCGAAATAATTTCTGTATCCCTCCAATATTGTGTCACTTACTGTAACTGGTAAAATACTATCTCCTAAAGATTGATTTATAGATGCCCCTAACCCAACATAAAATTTATTGGATTTATGAAAAACACTTGCTGTAGAGCTTACTAAGTTATTATCTCCATAGTTGATATTTCCAGAAGATGTAGTTCCATTTTTTAAAGAGTCGAAACCTTTGGTAATAACATTAATTACCCCCCCAACAGCATCAGGTCCGTACATAGAAGCTCCTGCCCCTTTTAATATTTCAATTCTCTCAATTTCCATATTTGAAACTGGAACATAGCAATTAAAATGTCCAGTCAATGGATCGTTAATTTTTATGCCATCAATTAAAACCAAAACTTGAGAAAAAGTAGAACCTCTCATTACAATATCTCCTTGTACACCAAATCCTCCACGAGACTGAACCTCAACACCAGAAATAGTTTGTAACAATTCGTAAAAAGTAGTAGCTGGCAATTGTTGTATTTGTTCTTTGGTCAAAATACTGATGCTTCTACCTGTCTCGCTAGCTTTTAAAGGGATTCTTGTGGTTTGGACAAGCAAAGTATCTAGACTAAAGCTTTGTTGAGCGCTTGGTTTAATAACTAACGAAAGAAAAAGGAAAATGCTTAAAAAATATTTCAAAATGAATAAATGTTTAATTTTCTTTAATATATCTAAATTCGAGACAATTTTAATGCTTTATTTGGATTAATTAAGGGTAATGACGGAAATTAAAAGTATAATATTTGACTTAGGAGGTGTGATTTTAAACCTAGATTATTCTAAAACAGAAGATGAGTTTAAAAAGATTGGTGTTTTACATTTTAAAGAATTTTATAGTCAAAAAAAACAAACGATTCTTTTTGATGATTTCGAAAAAGGAAAAATAAAGCCAGAAGTATTCATTTCTTCATTAAAAGATTCTGAAAATTTAAAAATAAGAGAAATCGATTTCATCAATGCTTGGAATGCAATGCTTTTAGAAATTCCTATTGAAAAACTACAATTTATTAATGGTCTGAAAAAAGATTATAAAATATTTTTGTTGAGTAATACCAATGAAATACACATCAAAAAATTTGAAGACGATTTGAAAAAGAACAATATGCTGGAGAAGTTCTATAAATGCTTTGATAAAATATATTATTCATCAAGAATGGGGAAGAGAAAACCAGATGAAAATTGTTTTAATCAAGTCTTGGAAGAGAATGGATTAGTAGCAGAAAAAACCGTATTTATTGACGACTCTATTCAGCATATTGAAGGAGCTGAAAAGGTAGGAATTAAAACCTTTCATTTAGAAAAAAACAAATCTATACTGGATCTTGTTCCTGACATAATTCAATCAGAACTCCGTTTGTAGTTTTGGGATGAAGAAAGCATATTAATTTCTGATCTGCACCTTTTTTAACTTCCCCAATAGTCTCAAAGCCTAATGATGTTAATCTGCTAAGCTCTTGATGAATATCATCTACATATAGTGCTAAATGATGCATGCCTTCTCCTTTCTTTATTAAAAACTTACTTATTGGACTACTTTTTGAAATTGCCTCTAGCAATTCAATTTTAGTTTCTCCAATTTGATAAAAATGTGTTTTCACTCCTTCAGAACTTACTAATTCTGATTTGTAAGATTCTTTATTTAATAGTTTATCGAAAACCGAAATACTAGCACCAATATTATCTATTGCGATTCCAATATGTTCAATTTTTGTTATCATAATTTATATTTGGGACTTTCTAATTTAGAAAAATTTTAACCAATAGAGATTATTGATATAATAATAAATGAAAGAAATAACGTTTAATTATTTTGTATTAAACCTACTTTTATCCATAAACTTTTGCTTAATCTTCAAATAGAAGTAATTTTGATTCATCTTAATCCTTAATTATTTCTAATGTTTGGACTTTTTAAAAAAAAATCAGAAAAAGAAACTCTTCTCAAAAAGTATAAAACACTTACTGAAGAAGCTTTCAAACTCTCTCATTCTAACCGTACAGCTAGTGATGCTAAAACAAAAGAGGCTAATGATATACTTGAGAAAATAAAAGTTTTAGAGGCTCGAGTAGAAGATGATTAATACATAATGTATTTAACCCAATATGAAAGATCGTGAGCTCTCTGAGCGAATTCTAAAAGTAATACAAACCCATCCAGATGTAGCTTATAATTACAAGCAAATAGCGGCTGTTCTAGGGGTTAAGGATCCTTTTATTAGAAAAAGAATTGTAACACTGCTAAGTCAATTAGCTGAAAATGGAATTTTAATAGAGCTTTCAAGAGGGAAGTTTCAACTTAAAAGTAGTAATATTGAGTATGAAGGCCATATACAAACCGTAAGTAAGGGAGGTGGATATTTTATTTCTCCAAAAATTGAAAAAGATATTTACATTCATCCCTCCAATCTAAAAAATGCTCTTAACGGTGACAAAGTATTGGTGAGAAGTACTCTTTTCAAAGGTAAAGAAGAAGGAAGAATTATTAAAATTATAGAAAGAGTTAAAAAAGAATATATTGGAGTTATAGAAATATCTCCCAATTTTAGTTTTTTTATTCCTGATGATAGGTCTGTAAAAACTCACTTTTTTATTGAAAAAAAACACCTAAATGGTGCAAAGAACGGACAAAAAGTGAAAGTTAAATTTCTTTCTTGGCCTAAAAATACTAAAAGTCCTCAAGCTGCTATTATTGAAATTATAGGTAATCCGGGTGAGTTAAACGTAGAAATGAATTCTATTCTTTCTGAATTTGGATTTCCAACAAAATTTCTTTCTCCTTTAATAAAGGAACTTGAAAAAGTAGAGTTACCTAATTACGATAAAGAAGCACAAAAAAGAAGAGATTTTAGAAATGTTACAACTTTTACCATAGACCCAGTTGACGCCAAAGATTTTGATGATGCATTAAGTTTTAATAAAATTGATGAACATACAATTGAAGTAGGTGTTCATATAGCAGATGTAGGTCATTTTGTAAAGGAAAAATCTATTATTGACAATGAAGCTTTTCAAAGAGGAAATAGTGTTTATTTAGTTGATCGTGTTATACCCATGCTCCCTGAAAAATTAAGTAACGTGCTTTGCTCTTTAAGGCCGAAAGAAGATAAATTAACTTTTTCCGTAGTTTTTAAGATGAGTCTAAATGGGGAAATATTAGATACTTGGTTTGGAAAAACAGTTATCCACTCCAATCATAGATTTACTTATGAAGATGTACAAGAAATTATAGAAGGAAAAAATCATTCATTATCCAATGAGCTAATTTCCCTTAATAATATAGCCAAAACAATTAGATCTAAAAGGTTAAATAACGGAGCATTGAATATTGAAAGTTCTGAAGTGCGATTTCAGTTAGATGAAGAGGGGTTTCCTATCGGAACATTTATTAAAATTTCTAAAGAAGCTCATCAATTAATTGAAGAGTTTATGCTACTGGCAAATAAGCATGTTGCCATGAAAATGGGGAAACCTCAAAAAAATAAACTTATTTCTCCGTTTATATATAGAGTACATGATGATCCCAATGAAGAAAAACTCAATGATTTGAAAATATACCTTCATTCAATGGGTTATGAACTCATAAGAAGAAAAAATAAACCCATATCATTTTCTTTAAATGAAGTAATGAAAAAGGCTAAAGAAAAGAAAGAATTGCATTTGATTTCGCCTATGGTTATTCGTTCTATGTCTAAAGCTGTATATAGCTCAGATAATATTGGTCATTATGGGTTGTCATTTGAATATTACACCCACTTCACTTCCCCAATTAGGAGGTATGCAGACTTAATTGTCCATAGAAAATTATTTCACACTTTAAATGAAAAACCTGGTCACTCTAAAGAACAATTGGAACATACTTGTAACCATATATCTAAAATGGAAAAGCAAGCGGTAGATGCAGAAAGAGCTTCTATTAAATATATGCAAGTACTTTACTTAGGCGAAAAAATTGGTAAACAATTTAATGGTATGATCAATGGTTTAACAGACTGGGGTATGTATGTCGAGTTGGATGAGAATAAATGTGAAGGGATGATTCCTTTAAATAGTATAAAAGATGATCAGTACTATTATGACAATGAACAAAAACTAGTAATTGGACACAACTCTAGAAAAAGTTTTAAACTAGGACAAGAAATAAAAGTAATTGTTAAAAAAACTGATTTACATAAAAGACAAATTGATTTTAAACTAATTAATTAACTTTTATAAAAGAATAAAAACTCACACGAGTTCCTTGTGATATTTTAATAGAATAATATCCATTATCAAGTTGTGAAGTATTTAAAGAAGTATTTTTCACATTGAAATCATTTTTCATTAACACCTCTTTACCCATCATGTCTAAGACCTGGATATTAGAAAAAGAATTACTAGAAGAAATATTTAAAATATCAATTGTTGGATTTGGATAAATAGATACTTCTTCAATATCAGAAGCTGCTAAACCTGTAGTGTTTTCATAGGACATATTAATATTATCAATATATAAGTTATTGCCTCCACCTGACTGAAATTCGAACTTAAACCTAAAATTTTGAACACAAAATGGCCCAAGTATGCTTGTCACAGTAGCCTCTTCCCATTCGCCAAAAGATGGAATAAAATTGTTTTGATCGGGGGCTGTAATCAATTGACTGTATTGAATTATTTTTCTAACCGACCATGTTTTGCCGCAATCGTTTGAGGCTAAAACTTTTAAATAATCATTATTTGAAGTATTTTTTCTGGCGAATGCATATTTAAAATTGAAAAAAACTTTAGTAGAGTCTGATAAATCAAATGTTTTACTCTCTAACATATGCTTAGTCCCTTCTGAAACACCATCATTTTCTAGCTTTAGACTGTAATTTCCATTGTAAGCAGCTTCGTCGGTTATACTCCAATTACCTACGTTAGAAATCCAATCAGGAGCATTAAAATTAATATTTTCAAATCCTTCATAAAATGGAAGCTGTTCCCCATTATAATCCATAACTATGATAGCATCATTTTTAAGTTCTGTTAAATAATTTGTACTATCTCCTGAAGCTGTTAATGAAACATCATAAACACCTGGGGAGGGATAAATTGCATAAGTGTTTTCTAAATTAGAAGAATCAGGAAAGGCACCTTCAAAATACCAATCCCAAGAAATAGGATTATGAAAAGAATAATCTTGGAAATATAAACTATCACCTGAGCATGTAATATATCTGTTGGCAAAAAAATCAGCCTTACAAAATGGAGCAACGGTATCAATTCCAGTTGCAAAATGATTGGCAGGAGATATTAAATTAGACCTTCCTCCAGTTATAGAAGTTAGTGCCGTTCTCATTCTAGCCTTCTGTCCTAATGTAAACATTTTCCTACATGGGCTATATTCCATATGGTTTTCAATATTAGCAACCGAGCCGCAAGTTGTTTCGTTATAATTACACCACTGTGAACCTATAGTGTTAGGAGTATCTGTAACTCCATCATCTGAAGTGCAGTTCGATACCAGTCCAGGCTCATTAGTACTCCCCCAAGTATGTGGAAGATTGAGCCAATGTCCCACTTCGTGAACAAAAGTTTTACTTGCAGAAGGATTAGCAGTTCCAATACTACCACAATAGTCATGTCTTAACCAAATTCCATTATTCATCGTATTGCCAAAAAACCCAGAAGGGTAATATGTATACCCAGCAATACCAGTTCCAACAGCGCCACAAACAAAAACATTTAAATACTCATTTCCTGGCCAATTCCCTTGAAATACATCATTATACATCATCACAGCATCTACCTGATCTGAGCCACTTATGTCTCCGTTATTATAGGAATATGGGGTTTCTGTCATGGTGATCCCACTAAAGCAAGTTCCGTCAGGAGCTTTTGTAGCTAAAACAAATTCCACTTCAATATCAGCAATAAGCGGTTTAAATAAGGAGTCTACAGTGGCGGAATCTGCTCTAAGAGCTCGTAAATCAATATTTAGTTTTTGAAGCGCATCTAGCACTTGGCTTCTATCAATTTTTTCAATCCCATTATTATGAACAACATGAAAAACTACAGGTATTTTATAAACTATTCCGCTTTTTGGCAACGCGAACTGGTTATTAGATGCTAAAGCTCTTTGTTCCTGATCGTAATATGCTTTAAAATCATTATTTTTCAATAGTTCTTTTAATACTATATGTTGTCCACAATTATGTTGAGAATATTGTGATAAGAAAGAATTATGTTTAAAAATAAAAATAGTTAGTAAAAAGTATAGGTAATAAATAGATTTTTTCATAAGTGGCCTCAAGTTAAAAAAAACATTTATTGATTACCCTTTTATTACAATATTAAAAAATCCAAATAGTAAAAAAGAATTCTATTTATTGTAAAAAAGATATAATAGAGTTTTAAGCAATTTGAATAAATTCTTCATCTATCAGCGATTCTCCTTGATATTTTCTAAAAAGCTGAATAGTGGCAACCACATCTTTTTCACAGTATTGAATAATTCTATCTAAATCTTTATCCTCATAAAACACTTTGGCTACTTGACTGCCATCCATATCGTCTTTTGGAGTAGAAATATTAAATACATAAGTGAGCAAATCTAAAGAAGTATAATTTTTAAAATCTCCAAATTTCCATAGTTCCATAGTATCTAAATGCTTTATTTCCCAAGGCTTTTTCCCAGAGATATTGAGCATATTTGGCATCTTTTTTCCATTAATTAAAATTCTTCTACATAAAAAAGGAATATCAAACTCTTTACCATTATGAGCGCAAAATAAAAAGTCAGGAGAAGCATAATAACTATTCAGTAAATCTATAAATTCTTGTAATAAAGTAGCTTCATCTTCATAAGCTATGCTTTTTAATCTAATTTGTGTTTCTCCATCTTTCTGAAGAACAAATCCCATAGAAATACATATTACTTTCCCAAACTCAGCATAAATACCAGCTTTTTCATAAACTTCTTCAGCATTTAAGCCTTCCCTTTCTTGAATAAATCTTGTTTTTCTTTCCCATAATCCTTGGCCTCTTTCATCTAAATCTTTAAAATCATAGGTTAAGGGGGCAGTCTCAATATCGAAAAAAAGAATTTTGTTATAGTTAATATTTTTTAGCATCTTTTTAAGCTTTAACTGTTTAATAAAATCACTTTAAAAATATTGATGAAATTACTTTTGAATCTGTTCTTTAATTCATTCATATCTATTTTTATACCCAGTTCTTGCTTTAAAGAAGTTACTGACTTATCATTAATCCCACATGGAATAATATTGTTAAAATAACTTAAGTCTGAATTAATATTAAAACCAATTCCATGCATGGTTACCCAGCGGCTACTTTTAACACCAATTGCACAAATTTTTTTGTCTATACCATTTTGATCCTCTACCCATACACCTGTGAGACCCTCAATCCTTTTTCCTTTCAAACCATATTGTGATAAAGTCAGAATTACAGAATCTTCCAAATAACGAAGATACTTGTGGATATCTGAAAAAAAGTAATCTAAATCTAAAATAGGATAAACTACCAATTGTCCTGGACCGTGATAAGTTATATCTCCTCCCCTGTTGGTTTTAACAAATGTAACTTTTTTGGCTTCCTGCTCTTTTTGACCAATCAATAAATGCCCTTCATCTCCACTTTTTCCTAAAGTATATACGTGAGGGTGTTCACAAAAAATTAAATGATTTTTAGTGTTTTTTTTATCCTGAGGATTTTTTCTGTTAAGAATTTTCTGTTGAACTGTTTCATCAAATAACTTTGTTTGAAAATCCCAACACTTTTGGTACTCAACAAGTCCTAAATCTATAAAATGAACCTCAGGGAGGTTCATATTTTTGCCAACTCGGCCTTTAAATAGTCAATTACTTTTACTTCAACATCGTCTACTTTGTGTAACTCTGCTAAATAAACTGAAATCCAATCCCCTAATAATATATGATAAAATGATTGAGCAAGAAATGTTTCTCCTTTAGCATCGAATTCTATTACAGTAGAAGTATGTTTTTTAAATATTTCTTTAGAAATATTGATTCTTACAGCTGTTCTTGGGTGTTCAAAAGAAGATCTGAAGATTAATACAGCATATTCATCTTTTCCTCCAGCCCATCCAACTAATTCATTATGATTCATTTCAGGGAAAACATGTTCCCATCCCAGGGATTTTGAATTCTCATTAATTTGCTGTCTGAACCTAGTAATAACCCCTTCCAGTGAAGCCTCAGAATAAGCAACTGTAGTTTTTTCAAATAAAGATTTAGCAGTTTCTTTAGCAATATTTATTATATTATTCACTTCATTGTTAAGCAATTTAACAGTCGATTTTGTGTCATTAATAAAATCATTATTTATAAATCCGTAATGATGAAATAAAAATAACTGTTGAATTACAGAATAAGTAAGCATGGCTCTAGGAGAAAATGCAGTAGGTAACACTAACAAATTATAGTTTTTATCTTTTGCAATCTGAGCAAGTTTACCACCAGCAGTAATGCATGCAATTTCAGCATTTGCTTTTTGAGCAGCTTCTAAAGCTTCTAAAGTTTCTTCGGTGTTACCAGAAAAGCTAGAAACTATAACTAAAGTATTTTCATCCACAAATTTTGGCAACCCATAATCATTGTTAATTACGGCTGGTAATTTTAATTGGTCTGCTACTAACTGTGTGGCAATTTTTCCACCAATTCCAGAACCTCCTAACCCTGTTATTACTATATTATTTATAGTGTTTTTTGGGGCATTTAAATTAGCATTATTCCCTATTTCTAAAGCTTCTGTTAATTGTGAAGTAAATACTTTTACTAGTCTTCTCATTTTTTAATTTTATGATATTTTTTATAAAGTTGCTATACATTTTAATTCTATAGCTATTGGTGTTGGTAAAGAGTCGATGGCTACAGTTGTTCGACAAGGTTGATTATCTTTAAAATAAGTTGCATAAATTTTATTAAAAGTTTGAAAATCTCTTTTCATATCTACTAAAAAAACTGTAATATCTACCAAGTTTTCCCAAGATGAGCCACTTTCATCTAATATTGTTTTAACATTTTGAAAAACACTGTGACATTGTGCCTCAAAATCGAAAGCTTTAAAATTTCCATTATGATCTAAATCTAGTCCTGGAACAAAAGAATCGTTAGCATCCGTATTTGCTTTTCTTGGGCCAACACCTGAAAGAAATAATAAATTCCCAACTTTCCTAGCATGAGGATAAAGACCAACTGGTTTTGGGGCATTTTCAGAGCTAATTGTTGAAGAATTCATATTTGTATTTATTTAGATGCAAAACTAATCATAACTTATACAAACATTAGTTGTTTCTGTGAAAAAATTTAACGCATAAGTTCCTCCTTCTCTTCCAACACCCGAATCTTTAACCCCGCCAAATGGAGTCCTCAGGTCTCTAACTAACCAACAGTTTATCCAAACAATTCCAGATTGCAACAATTGAGACATTCTATTTGCTTTATTTAGATCTTTTGTCCATACAGTTGCAGAAAGCCCGTATTTAGTGCTGTTGGCATATTTTATAACTTCATCTTCATAATCAAAAGGAGTAAGAGTGACCACTGGTCCAAAAATTTCTTCTTGGTTAGTTGCACAATCATAACTTAGCCCTTCAAATACAGTAGGCTGAACAAAATACCCATTCTGACACCTTCCTTCAGCCATGTATTGCCCTCCTCCAATAAGTAAAATTCCGCCTTCATCTTTAGCAACCTGAATATGATGAAGCACTTTTTCCATATGACCTTTAGAAACTAATGCCCCTATTTTTGTAGTTTTCTCGAGAGGATCACCAATTGTTAGGTTTTTGATTTTTTTCAGGAATTTACTTTTAAACTCTTTATAGATTTTTCTTTCTATAAAAATTCTAGACCCGCATAAACAAATCTGCCCCTGATTAGAAAAAGAACTCAAAACTGATGTAGATATTGCTTTATCTAAATCGCAATCTGCAAAAACTATATTAGGATTTTTCCCCCCCAATTCTAAACTTAATTTCTTAAACATTGGTGCAGCAATTGCAGCAATTTTGCTTCCTGTTGTAGTTCCCCCAGTAAATGAAATAGCTTTTATGTTGGGGTGTTTTGTAATGGCTTCTCCAACCTTTGGCCCCAAGCCATGAACAATATTTAAAACCCCTTTAGGTAAGCCTGCCTCAAGACATATTTTTGAGAATAAATACGCAGTCATAGGCGTTACTTCAGAAGGTTTGGCTACAACTGTATTTCCAGCTGCTAAAGCAGGAGCAATTTTCCAAGTAAATAAATATAGCGGCAAATTCCAGGGCGATATACAGCCAACAACACCAATTGGCTTTCTTAAGGTGTAATTAATCGCAACCTGATTCATTTGATATGCATCAGATTTTTCATGTAAAATTGCAGAAGCAAAAAATGACATATTAGTTGCTGCTCTAGGAATATCAACTTTTTTAGCTAAAGCTAAAGGCTTGCCATTATCAACGCTTTCTGCAAAAGATAATTCATCTATTTTTTTAGTTATTAAATTGGCTATTTTTTGAAGGATCTCTGATCTTTCTTTGATTGTTTTATTGCTCCACAAAGGAAAAGCTTCCTGAGCAGCTATGTAGGCTGATTCAACATCTTGGTTATCCGAATCTGGTATCAAACTATATACTTCACCAATTGCAGGATTGTAATTTTCTAGCCATTTATTTTCTTTAGAATTTACAAGATTGCCATTTATATAATTGAATATTTTTTGCATTTGTTATTGACAGCGTCTATAAGCCTTTTGAAATTTTAATTGTTCGGATTCTTGAGTCTCTAACTCCTTTAATATTTTAATATACAAAACATTACAAGAATCTGACCAGAAAAGTTGTTCTTGTTCTTGCTGAGCTCGGTGAAGTTGTGTATAGCAATTACATAACTTTTCTGCTAAAGGATGTTTTTGTTCGCAAGAAAATAATAATGAAATAAATATTATGGTGAGGAAATTTCTTAACATATTCAGCATTAATTAATTATAAAATTGCGCCTTAAATTTAGTGATGGTTATTAAATTTGATCCCAAATCCTGAGACAAAATTGTTTTTAAAATTAATGAAGACGGTTCGTATAAAAGTTCTTTGTGGATTGTTCTTTCATTATTTTTATATTCATCCATAAATGTCACATTTCCCCATTCGTCATAATCATATCTTATCTCTTTTACAGGCAATTTAATTGCTTCTTTAAAGTATTTAATAGATTTTAAAAAGCCTCTTTCATTATAATGATAAGTCACATATTTAGTCTTATTTGAAATTAAAAACCTAGTAGTTAGTCTTGTTAAATATCCTAATTGGTCGTAGGATTTTTTTTCTATTTTATATGGCCTTCCATTGCTATTTAATGTAGTGATTGTTTGTATGGAATCTTGTTCAAAATATTTATAGGACTCTTCGAAAATAATATACTTCTCTTCTAATTTAAAATTCATTTTACTATTAGATGCATTTTTTTCCCTTGAGTAAATTTGATTTATAACTCTAGAAGATGAGTCATATTTTTTAGTATATGAATAAAATCCATAGCTATCACTAACACGCATAATGGAGTTATGATTCTCATTATTATACTCGTAGAAAGTAAAAACTGTATCGTTTTTACTTTTTACTTTGTTCAGTAAATAATGAATAACTAAGTTTCCTTTTTTATTAAAAATATAGGCTTCTTTTTTACCTGAATTTTTAATAGCTCCTAATTCTTTTTTAGATGATATGCTTCCAGTTATAGATTTTAAATTTACTGACCTCACATATTTTTCATTAAAAAAGGGAATTTCAGTAAAAAGGTTAGCCATTTCATTATTAATCATTTGGGCAGATAAACTAACCCTTATAAAGAATAGAAATAATAATGTTAATCTTCTCATATTGTTACACTTAAAGCGTCTCTAAGATTTTTTATATTTGAAAGACAAGAATTTTCATTGCAAATAAAAATATTTTTTCCCTCATCTTGGTATTTTTCTTTAAAAATTAAAATCTCCGAGTCTTTTTCTAAAATATAAACTTGATCTAATATTTCTTTTTGATGATATAAATCCCATAATTCTTTCAGTTCATACCCCACCAATACATATTGTTTATTTAAATCCTTTTTTCTATTTGATAACATCATCCAGTTGGTATAATTAGGCAACCATTTTTGAGCTTTATCACCAACTTTATTCATCATTTTATTCATTATTTCTAAATATGTTTTTTCATAAGTAATAATATATAGTTCATATAAAATATTTCCCATTACAGAATTACTTGAAGGAATTACCTGATCTTCAATTTCAAAAGCTTTTTTATAAAGAGATTTACTTTCCGAAAATGCAAATAAATTTTTATCATCCGTCCAAAATTTATTGATTATTATATTTGTCCATTTAATACTTTGATTCATCCAATAATCTGAATCACTTATATGTCCCATTTTTATGGTTAAAGCTACTAGCCATGAATAGTCTTCAAGGGTTCCAAAGATTGTTTTATTTGTATAAACTAGTCTGTAGCATTGATTTTCAGACGTAAAATTATTTAAAACTAATCGTGTTGTGGTTTTAGCAATTTCAAACCAATTACTTTTTTGATAGGTAACGGATGCGTCTATTAAACCGATTATCATCATACAATTCCAGCTACAAATAGCTTTTGAATCAATGGCAGGAAAATGGTTAGTATTTCTTAAGTTCTTTAACTTTAATAAAAGGTTTTCTTCAAAGTCGTTTGGAATAGACTTTTTTTTATGGATATGCCATTTGTTATCTCTAAGCATCTTATTTGTCATATTAAAAAAAATTTGACAATACTTAAACTCTTTTTCTGAGAAATTTTCTTCTATCTGTATTTTATTAAATAAATAGTATCCGCCTTCACCCTCAATATTATCAGCATCAACAGATGAAGGGAATAAAATATTTTTACCCTTAATCTGCAACCAAAATTCAATGGTTTTTTCAACTAGTCCAACATAATTGTTTTTTTTAACTGCTAAATCGTAGTTACTAAAAACACTAATTAATTGCCCATTATCATAAAGCATTTTTTCAAAGTGAGGTATATCCCAATTTTCGTCAATACAATATCTGAAAAATCCCCCATCGACGTGGTCAAATAATCCTTTTTGAGCAATATTTTTAATCGTTTTTTCTTTAAAAACATCCCAATCTTTATTATATGGTAATTGCATTAAAAAACTTAAAAAATTAGGCATTGGAAATTTTTGACTGGAATTTAAACCTCCGTTACCTAAATCAATAAAAGTTAACCAATCTTTTAAGGATGACTTATAATCTACATCCTTTGATGGCTCTTGCTCAACATTGTTTATTTGATATTCAATATAATTTTTTGAATAATCATAAAGTTTTTTTGGGTTATTTGTAAATATGTTACTGAACCGAGATATAAGGTTTATCCAATCATTTGCATTATAATAAGTTCCAGCGTATAAAGGTTCGCCAGAGGGAAGTAATATGCAGTTTAAAGGCCATCCTCCACTCCCTTTTGTTTCTAACAAGAAATCCATATAAACACTATCAACTTCTGGATGTTCTTCTTTATCAACCTTTACCGAAATAAAATATTGATTCATGACTTTTGCTATGTGTGGATCATTAAACGCCTCTCTTTCCATAACATGACACCAATGGCATGCTGAGTATCCAATACTTAAGATAATTAATTTATTTTTCTTCTGAGCCAAATCTAAAGTTTGATGTGTCCAAGGCTTCCAGAAGATTGGATTTTTTGAGTGGTGAAGTAAATAAGCGCTATCAGATTTTTCTAACTCATTCATTTTCGTAGCTAACAATAAGTTCTTTCAAATCATTTAAAACTTGATTTTTCAAACTCTCTGGGCTAATAATTTTACAATCTTTACCAAAACCTAATAATAGCATTTTAAGCTCATAAGTGATTAAAAGGTAAAAGGAAAAAATATGATTACCATTACTAATAACCTCTTTCAGTTCTTGAGAATGATGAAGTGGTTGAGAAACTAAATATTTGGATAGTATTGGTTTAGTTTCTATAATTATCTCATTTGGTAATTCGTTAAATACTGTTATACCTATTGAATGTTTAAAAAAATTATCCGCGGAAAATCTAGCGTCTACTCTAAAAGGCTGGTCAAGTGAAATCGGATCAAAAATACGATCAAGGCCAAAAGTGATTACTTTTTCTTTGAGTTCACTTTTACCAATTAAATACCATCTGTTTCTATACTCTTTAAGAAGATAAGGATGTATTCTTCGAACGGATTTATTATTTTTTGAGAAGTTGAAATAATCAAATTGTACTACGTTTTTATTTTTAATAGCAGATAAAAAAAGTTCGAGATTTTCATTTCCTCTAATTGTAGGTAAAGTCTCAAATTGAATAATCTGATTTTCAGAATCAACGTTAGGTTTTTCTGAACTTATTGCCCTATCTAAAATCTTTTGAATGGCAAATTCATACTGGCCAAACAAACTCGTGTTTTTAAATTGATGTAAAATAGTAGAGGCTGCTTTTATAGCGTTTATATCTTTTTCGGTTAATGGAACATCATCCATAGAAAAATCATTTTCAGAATAAAAATAACCTCGTTCCCTTTTGCTATATAATATTGGGGCATCATGATCTATTCGCATAGCAAACAAATCCTTTTCAATAGTTGAATCACAAATATGTGCACCATCTGTACTTCCAAAAATTTCTTCTTCACATAGTTGACGCAAGTCTCTTTTACTTGGATAAGGAGAATACTCATTTCTAATAGCTCTATCTATTATTCTATACCTTAATAATGCGTTTTTTATAGCTGGCATAATCGATTAAAATTGAAAGTATATAAAAGGTTGTAAACTTGTTGCTGCAACTTGATACATTATAAATATAGCCAAAAAACTAAAGATTAACTGCACAAAAATAGAGGATTTTGAAAACTTATCTCTATACCAAAATTTCCATTTTTCAGGTATAAAATGAATTGAAAAACCAAAAACAATAACCAAAAAAACATTGCTATAAACAGAAATAACATTTCCAATTAATTCCCATTTAAAATTAAAAAATAATTGATTAAGTATTTCATTAGCAGTGAACCATTCAGATAAAATATTATGGGATTCATCCATTTGTTCCCAAGAATTAATAGACCCACTTCTAAACCAAATTCTAGTAAATGTTACAAAATTAAAAGTGATTATAATCCCCCAAATTTTATTTAACCAATTAGATTTATTTTTCCAAGGACTAACTTTTTTCCAAAGTTTATAGATAATTATTCCAAATCCATTTAGCCCGCCCCAGAGAACAAAATTCCAACTAGCTCCGTGCCAAAGCCCCCCGATTAACATGGTTAACATTATATTAATATTTGTCAAATACCATTTATTAAAGTTTGGGAATATTTCACCAAATAATAATGTTAGAAAAATCACAGAAAGTACACCAAACAAAAGAGCTAAAGAACCACTTAATAAGTATATAAATACAACTATTAGTGTTAGAGCAATATAACTAAAAAGTGAGCCCCCTCTGTTCCCTCCCATGGGAATATAAAGATAATCCTTTAACCAAGAAGATAAGGAAATGTGCCATCTCTTCCAGAACTCACCGCAGTTATCAGCTTTATAGGGAGAATTGAAATTTTTAGGGAGTCTGAAGCCTAGAATTAAAGCTACACCAATAGCAATATCTGTATAACCTGAAAAATCTGCGTAAACTTGTAGAGAATAGCCATATAATGCCATTAGATTTTCAAAACCAGAAAACATTCCCGGGTTATCAAAAACTCTATCTACAAAATTTACTGCTATATAATCTGCTAAAAGAAATTTCTTTAATAAGCCATTTAATATCCAAAATAAAGCCATTCCAAATTCTTGTTTAGTTAAACTATATGGCTTTTGAATTTGCGGAATAAAATCTGCTGCTCTAACAATTGGACCTGCTACTAACTGAGGAAAAAATGAAACATAAAATCCAAAATCAAAAATACTATTAGCTGGTGATAATTTTTTTCTAAAAATATCTATCGAATAAGACATGGTCTGAAATGTATAAAAAGAGATCCCTACAGGAAGTAAAATTTGATCTACTCTAAAACTGGATCCAGACAATTGATTTGTTAGAGAAGCAAAATGATTAATTGGATGCCAATTTGACCCAATTATAGCATTGAATGAGTCGGAAAAAAAATAGGCATACTTAAAATATATTAATATAAGTAAATTGATTGCTACACTGAGTCCTAAAAAAACCTTAGCATTCCGCTCTTTTTTAGAGTGAAAAATTGCTTTTCCTAAATAATAGTCAACTATGGTAGAAAACAATAAAATAGAAAAGAAAAAACCGCTTGTTTTATAATAAAAAAATAAACTAACAAGAAAAAGAAAAACACTTCTTAATCTAAGCTTTTTGTAAACCAAACCATAGCCTAACATAACAAATAAAAAAAATATCCAAAAAGGATATTCTGTAAATATCATTGGATGTTCTGAAGAGATGAAGAATGGGAAAAAAATCCACTCAAAAAATTTATGTATTGAAAAATCACCCATTATCTTTATTATAAATTATATAGGACTTCATGAATGCTTCAAATAATAAATCTCCAATAAGATTGTATCCATTAAAAGTTAAGTGAATTAAATCTTTTTTAGCTAATTTATATTTTTGCCATTCTTTAATAGAGTTTAATCCTCCCATTACTTGAAACATGTCCCATACAGCAAGATCTTTATTTTTAGCTAATTCAAACATTTTGTCTCTTACTTCAAATGCTCTTTTGTTGGGATACTTTCTTTTATAATAGCTATCATTATTGGTAGTAAGTAAGATTGCTGTATTGGGATTAACAGATTTGATTTTATTAATTAAAGTATCGTAATTTTTATAAAATAAATCATGTGAAAAATCTTCTTCATAGGCATCATTTATTCCAATCGAAAATATGACTAAGTCAGGCTTAATTAATTTTAACTGATTTTCAAGGTCAATACACCTTAAATAGCTATTAACACTTGCGCCATTAACCCCAATAGAATGGTAAGAAATCCCATAGTTATCGTTATTCAACTGAAGCCCAGAAAAAAAGAACTTTGACTCAGTAGTATGTTTTTTTGAAATTTGAATTATAATAGAATGTACCGATCGAGATAATTGAAATTTAATGTACTCTTTGTCTCTTTTATGATTTATTTGGATGTTGGAATCAACGATTACCTTTATTTCATAATCATTACTAGAATCTTTAAAAAAGACATTAACTGAATTAAAAGCGTCATATTTATTAGATGGATTTTTGTTCCAAATTTTAATAGTAGAAATAGAATCTAAAAGTTCTGCTCTTACCCCCATTAATCCAAATGGGCCATTGTGCTGCCTTACAGGGCTTCGATAGCCTTTCCACCTTCCGCTATAACTAGTCTTTATAAATGGAGATCCATTAGATTTTATTAATTTAAATGGAAAAATAAATCCTCTTGCTGAATTATTGTATGGGCTAGAATGCTGAAAATTAGTTCTCATTCTATTAGACCAAATATCAGCCTGAATATGTGACCCCCCAAAATGAAGAATATTAATTTTCTCTTCCCCTTCAAGATACTGATTATCCAGTTTATTAAAAAACTGGCTCCAAGCTTTGTCTCCATAAATAATTAAATTATTCTCCTGAGACTTTATGAATGGATACTTTAATGTGTTGGGTGCATTAAATTGCCCTTTAGAAGGAAAAGAATTCAGGACTATTAAAAAAAGAAGAATTATAATTTTATTAATCATTTTTTTGATCTAAATAATTATCATAGTCTTTCATGAAATCTTCAATAAAGAAGTCGGCAATTTTTTTAGCTCCAGTATGTGTGAAATGAATGTAATCTCTTGCTGCCAAAGCAGGTTTTTCTGAGACCCATTTTTGAATCGAATTTTCGCCTCCCATATTTAAATACATATCCCAAAAACAAGAATTGGTTTCAAAAGCAGCAGTTTTTAGTGCTGATATTACATCTTCCAAAATGGGATATGTAATAAATTCTGTTTTTTGTTTTTTCGCCATATCGGCAGGGCCAATAATGAGAAACATCGCTTTAGGATTAATTTTCTTAAGCTTTAGAATTTGTTTTTTGAAATAATTACCATATTTGATAGCTCTTTCTTTGGATTTAATGTACGGAATAGTATTGCCACCAAACTCCAATATAAATAAATCAGCAGAGATCAGCTTTTGCATTTGTCTTAAAGATGCTAAGTCTACTTTTGAAAATTCAGTTCCTGAGGCCCCCCTCAGTGGTATATTATCTACAACAACTCCTTTTTTACCTTCTAATGAAATACCATAAATTTTTGGGCTGATATTGGAACTAAATTGCAGTTTAAACTCTCTAGGCCCTTTACTAAAATATAATTGTTTTACTTTAATTTCATCCGATTTTTTAAGAGTATCCGTTAGGAAAATGGAGTCATTTATAAGCAATCTAAGGATAGTGCTTTCAGAGTTAGAATAAAATATTTTTAAAGTATTAAAACTCCTGCAAAGTTGATAAGACTTTGTGGGTCGTTTGATAGTAATTTCTCCGTTGTAAATAAAATTAGTGTCTTTAAACAATGAATCTCGATTCATAGTACAGTAAGAAAATAAAGCTCCGTATTTCTTATGCTTAATTTCTTTGTCAATATAAGAGCCAAATCCTGTTTTTCTAATCCAATTTTTAGATGGAATATTGTTAAGACTTGATTTTTTTGTAGCAGCTATAATAGGGAATATTCCTGCACCTTTACCTCCAAATTTTTTCTGGAGCCTTTGTCTGAGTCTTCCAGAAATTCTATCGCACTCTATTTGGGAATCACCATAATGCATTATTCTCACTTTTTTAAACTTTGCATTTTCTAACTTCTTAAAAAAAGAAAATAAAATAGAAGGGTCGTTATTAGGGTATTGTATGTTTTTTTTAGAAAGTAATATAGCCTCTTGGTGTTTTTTTTCTAATAATACTAATTCATTTTTTAGACTATCTTGAATGTGTTGTTTTGCCTTATTGATAGAATCATAATTAATATCCACATTGGGTATTTCGGATTTAAATTCCATTAATTCATTTTCATTCAAGAATTCTTCCTTAGAAATAAAATGAAATTCCATATTGGCTATTTTTATACCCTCGTTTGGAAAAAACCAAAATAAAATTATAACCATAATAGACAATCCTACTATAAAAATTATGGGATAAAACGGCGTTATTTCTTTGTTATTATTAATTGCTGATTAGGTTTTAGTTCTTGATAATAATTATACGTACAGAGCGACTTAATAGTAACTTTTGAATTGTCTGCTAATATCTCCCAAAAATATTTTTCATTGGAGATTTTTTTTACAAAAAACTCACGTCCATATGGCTCCAAATTTGTTATTAAAATTAGCTTTTGATCTTGATAAATGATAGTGTTTTCTAAACTATTCCAATTCATTATATCATTAACCGTAACATTATTTTCAATGGCTATTTGACCAAGAAAATCACCTCTTTTAACAGAGTAAATTTTTTTACTTTTTTGAATTGTATCTAAAAACAAATTTTGAATCATTGAGTCTTGAAAATTTAATACTTTCTGGCTGTTTTTTGTTAAAAAATCTCCAACTTCGTTATCTAAATTTAAAATGCAATTTTTTGGAATTATTTGCCCTAATAAAAATGGATTATCTCTTTTAATTTTATAAAAATCTATACTTTTAAATTGTGCGATAGCGTCAAAAAAAATATTTTCTTTAAAAGTAAATTCATTTAGATTTTTCTTAGTATTCTTTGTTTGATCTAAAGAGGAATCATATTTAATTTTATCAAGCAAGTTTATTAATCTGATGCTAAATAAGTATTGTTGATCAATAAATTTACTAGCCACCTCCCATTTATTAGATTTTGCTTCTTTTATGATATTTGAAACATAGCTAGGGGAAGTTATAAATGATAATATAATCCAATTATCTGATTTATATTGTTTCCATAGCTTCTTTAAATAATTAATTGCAGCTTCAGTAGATGATTTCTCGTCAAGTCTTTGATCAACAAAGCTATTGACCTTTAGATTCATTTTTAAAGCTATTATGTAGCTTAAAGACCATATTCCTTTGCCTGATAAATCGCTTGTAAAGTGATTTTGATAGCCCGTGAGTATTAAAGGAAGAAAAGCAAATTTAGAAGAGAGATTATTAAAAATAATTGCTGAATCGATATATGAAAACTTAGTGTTTTTTTCATACAGCAAAAAATTTAAAACTTCAAGATCATTTTTGGCAATTCTTAAATCAATAGGTGGTGTTAGAACATTCTTTTCTTTTATTAAAGAAACTTTAATATCTAAAGGACTAAAGAGAAATGAATTTTTGTTTGTTTGAGCAACAAAAATGGAAAACTGAAAGAGCAACAAAAATGGAAGAAAAGTCAACCAATTGTTGGGAAAAGTGAAAAATTTATTTTTAAAATAATTAAACATTAAAATATAATTTACTAATGCTATTGTAAATGCAAATTTAAATGTAGTTATTGTAATAAGATAATATATTAAAATTGATTAATTATACCAAGATTGTACTTCTTCGAGTAGTATTGCGGGGATGTCTAGTTTATTCTTTTTACGATATCCATTAAGTTTTTGGTGAACAGCAGTTGGTTTAGCTTCTAAAAGTTGCGCTTTAGTCTTATAACCAATTTCATATAATGGTTGAATCCAGTAGTCAGGAATATTTAATGCTAAATAATCTGATTTATTTGGACCAGTATCCCATTTTTCAGGTCTCATTTGAGGGAAAAATAAAACTTCTTGAATAGATGGCTGATTACATAAAAACATAACTAATCTATCAATACCTATACCCATACCAGATGTTGGTGGCATGCCATACTCTAAAGCTCTAATAAAATCCAGGTCAATAAACATAGCCTCTTCATCACCTTTCTCTGCTAATTTCACCTGTTCTTCGAATCTTTCCTTTTGGTCAATTGGATCATTTAGTTCTGAATAAGCGTTGGCTAGTTCTTTACCGTTTACCATTAGTTCAAATCTTTCAGTAAGCTCTGGATTATCCCTATGTTTTTTGCATAGTGGGGACATTTCAACAGGATAATCAGTGATGAAAGTAGGTTGAATATAATTACTTTCACATTTTTCACCAAAAATTTCATCAATTAATCTGCCTTTACCCATGGATTTATCAGTCTCGATAGCTAATTTTTTACAAGTTATTCTAAGCTCTTCTTCTGACATTTCGGAAATATCAATACCTGTGTATTCTTTAATAGAGTCCGTCATAGATATCCTTTTAAAAGGCTTTTTAAAACTAACTTTATTATCACCTATCTGAACGTCAGTAGTGCCGAGGACTTCTAAACAGATGGATTCTAGCATTTCTTCTGTAAAATTCATCATCCAATGGTAATCTTTATAAGCAACATAAATTTCCATTTGAGTAAATTCAGGATTATGGGTTCTATCCATTCCTTCATTTCTAAAATCTTTAGCAAATTCATATACCCCTTCGAATCCCCCAACAATTAATCTTTTTAAATAAAGTTCGTTGGCAATTCTTAAATATAAAGGGACGTCTAAAGCATTGTGGTGGGTTACAAATGGTTTAGCTGCTGCTCCTCCTGGAATACTTTGTAAAATAGGTGTTTCTACTTCAATGTATTCTCTTTGTGTTAAGAATTTTCTCATTGCATTTATAATGCTAGATCTTTTGAGAAAAGTTTCTTTAACGTTCTCGTTAACCAAAAGATCTACATATCTTCTTCTAAATCTTAATTCTGGATCATTAAAAGCATCGTGAGTTATCCCTTCAGCGTCCGTCTTAGGTTGAGGAAGAGGTTTGAGTGATTTACTAAGAAGGTGAATTTTTTCAACATTAATAGAAATTTCACCAACCATTGTTTTAAATACTTTTCCCTCAATACCAAGAATATCACCTAAATCCAGCCATTTTTTGAAAACGTCATTATACATAGATTTATCATCACTTGGACAAATAATATCACGATTTAAATAAATTTGAATTTTTCCTTTAGAATCTTGTATAGTTCCAAAGCTAGCCTTCCCTTGAATTTTTCTTCGCATTAACCTTCCAGCGACTGTAACGCTTTCACCTTCAGTATAATTTTCTTGAATTTGAGTAGAATAATGAGAGAATTTAAACTCTTTAGCTGGGTATGGATTTATTCCATATTTAATGATTTTTTGGAGACTCTCTCTTCGAATCTGCTCTTGTTCTGAAAGCATATTTGGTTTATGATCTAACTAAAAAATAAGGATTTTGTTGTTTTTAATGGGCTAACACTTAAAACAGGTACTTTTAAATCATTAGCTACAATTTCTTCTTGAAAAGAATTCTCTAAAATACCTAAAAGAGTGTCATCTTGAAGATTCATAATAGCAATTAAATCTGCATCAACTTGTTTTGAAAGTTTAAGAATACCTTCTGCTAAAGAGGCTCCTTTTTCTACTAGGTGTGATGAATGTTTTACATTTTTTTCTTCTAAATAATTAATAGCCCATAGTTGGTTTGCTTTCAGCTTATTTTTAATAAACTCATCGTCTTCATCTTTGGTAATTAAGTGAACTTGAGAATCAAAATAATGAGATATTTTAGCTACTAATTCTAATTTCTGTTTGGTTTCAAAATCTAAGTCTAAGGGGACAACAATATGATCGTAACCTGTTTCGTTCATTAACTTTTCTTGTACTAAAATAAATGGTACTGGAGAACTAGTAATAACTTTCAGAGCTCTACTTCCCATAATTTGTTGCCATCTACTAGCACCATGTGTACCCATAAAAATTAGTGATATTCCAAGTTCCGCTGCTACATCTCCAATATCATCAAAAATATTCCCTATTCTTACTGTGCTAGTTATATTACATGAACTAGAAAATGATTGACCTAGGCTAACTTCTACTTGAATTTTTTCTTTAGCAGAACTAATGTCTTCCCTAGAACTTACGATATGTAGTAAGTGAACCTCGGCATTAATAATTGAAGCAAATTTAACAGCGTGCTGAATAGCTGAGTGTGCAACTTCTGAAAAGTCAGTTGGAACGAGTAGTTTTGTTGTCATTTGTTAAATTTTATATGATTACGCTGTTTTTTCCTTAATTACCTCTGTACTATTTTTTATGTTTTTTTCTGAAGAGGTAAGATCTTTTAGTACCGCACCCATTTTACAATTTCCTGAAAATATTGCCCCTGGCTCTATTGATAACTTGTTAGTGGATATTTCTCCTTGTAGCTTTGCACTACTTTTTAAAGAAAGTAACTCATCTACTACAATTGTACCATTTAATTTTCCTTCTAAATCTGCATTTTTACAGCTGATATTTCCATCTATTTTTCCAGTAGGGCCTAGAACTAATCTACCTTTAACGGTAATTGTCCCTTTAAGATAGCCGTCAATTCTAATGTTGGAATCAGATTTAATATCTCCCTCAATGTGGGTTCCTTCAACTATTCTATTAAGTCTTTCTGGTGACTGGTTATTATAATTTGCCATATTTTTTTCAGATTTAAATACCATAATTTATTTTAGCAAATATATAAAAAAGATGAAATTTTAATTACTCATAAAATTCTTCAAAGAATTTTATGTAATTAATGGGGTTCTTTTCTAGATATAGTTCTTTTAAATTTTCAGGGGAAATAACGAAGAATTTTTGATCTCTGTAACTTTTAACAACTCCCTTGTTAACCTTGAATGACAAATAGTAATCTAAAGCTTTTTTACTATCAATAAAGAATTTCACCATTACCATTTGATCAGAAGTATTAAGAAAAGTATTAGAAACCTTTAGTTTGAGATCTGAAAAGTTGGACATATTGAAATCAGCAATATTATTTTTTGCTTTATTCACTGAGAAGCTTCCTTTAGGAACAATCATTATGAAATAATGAATAGTGTCTGGGCTGTAGGAAAATTTCCAATTTTCTTTTTTTATTAAATTATCAGCATTGTTCATTTTAAGTGCATTTAAAACAGCTATTGCTTGGTCAGAATAAATTGTACCTAAGCATTTATTAACTACGAGTTTTAAGGTGCTAATTAGAGCCTCATTACTAGATGAAGTGTCATTAATTTTTTTCAGTGAATAGGCTTTTAATAATCCGTATTGACAGATTAAAGGGTTGGCGGTATCTCTAATTTTTTCATTACAAGAATCTAAAACTTCTACGTAATTTCCTGATTTATATTTTAAGTACAGATCGGTATATTTTTCTTGTTCTAAAGTCATTTTGTCTTTTAAACTTGTACTTTTCTTAACTGTAGAAATTAATTGAGCATACTTACTTTGGGGATATTTATCTAGTAAAAGCTTTTTCATTTTGGCACTTAATGCCTCTTGTTTTTGATGGCTGTAAATATTGTAAAGCTCATAAATCGAGGCAATAGCTTCTTTTTGTGGCTGATAATTTTTAATTATTCTATTGAAATATCTGACAGCTTCTTTTAAATCTTCCGTTTCATAATGATGAATAAGCCCCAGGTTAAAAAGAGATTGAAGTATGGAGTCTTTCATAGATGCTAATAACTCTTTATTCTCACATGGCAAATTTTTAACTAATTCGTCAAATAAATCATTTTGTGTTGTACTTATTGCTGATTCTTCCCTGTCCTCTATAAATAAAGATGCCTTAGATGACCTTCTCCAATTATCTTCTAATACCATTTTCCCCCACTTCGTTTCAAACTCTAACTTTCCCCTTTCTAACATAGATTGATCCCAAATAAAAAAAGATTGATTAATCCTATTATTTCCTGTCGTTGAAATCCGATTATTTTTTGATGATGTTAACAGGGGGTTATTTTGGGCCTTGTTCTTGGTTTCTAGAATATCAACTACTTCAAAAATTTTATCTGTTCTTTCTTTCGGATTAAGAGAACATATCATAAATAAACTATCATTTCTAGTTACTGTTGAATTATTTAAAAAAATATTTTTGAGGATTTTGTGCTTTTTATCAACTAATTCTTTTTCTCTATATTTTTTAAGCGGTATCTGTTTTACCGAATCGTAATAATAATAGGATTTAATATATTGTGATTGTTCAAAAAATAGATTTCCCATTCTTGTCATTGATTTTATTTTTTGTTGATTGTCATTCAAACTAAGATTGATGGACTTTTGTAGTTGTTGAATTCCTAAAGCATCATTTTGATCAGTGAATGAAATTTCTGCTAATGCATAATATATTTGATCGAAATAATCTATGTTTTTATCGTCCTTAAGCATCTTTAAAAGTTGTGATTTTATAGCTTTAGAATCTCCACCACTAAAAGAAAGTGCTCTATTTATTTTAGCCTGAAAAGCCATTTCGTAGTCTGGATTTCTTTCTACAACTTGTTGGTAATAAACCGATGCCTTAAAATTGCCTTGAGAATGGTAAAGTTGGGCCAAAATAAATATTAATCTTGTTTTAAAGGCTTTCTTATACCTGTTTTCAATAGCTAGCTCTAAAAACTCAATTGCCTTTTTAGTATTTTTACTTTTTAAGTATAAATCTGCTAAAGTTGGATAAACTAAATTAATGACTTTTTCAGAAATTAAAGCTTCCTTAGATTCTAAATAATCTATTCTTGCATCATAATCTACAGCTAATTGTAATTTGTCTTTTAAAGAATTTTTATTGGTTGGTTTTTTTTCATTTAGTTGTTCTTCATACTTCAAAAGAAGAGTCAATAAAATCTCTTCTGCTTCATCAAAGGCTTCCATTTCAATAAAGGTTTTGGCTTGCCAAAAAATACTTTGGTAATAACTATTTTCAATTGTAAATTTATTTTCAACATACTGGAAGATTTTTAGAGCTTTGGGATAGTCTTTTTTATAAAATCTTGTTTTACCCATAGTCATCCAATTATCATCAATATATTTTCCCCATTCCTTATTTCTATATTTTCCTTTTTTTTTATGAGGCATTCTATGACTATAAATAACCAACTCACACTTTCGGTAAGCGGTATCCATTGGTGCATACCAATTTTTTGATTGCTCTTCATTTGGTAATGGAAAAACTGGTAATGTTATATTGTAATTTTCTTTCCTAGATTTTAGAAAATCGTTATAGGTTATTTTAATAATTTCATTGGCGTTAAAAAATCCATTAAACTTTGCATGAAGGTTATGGAACCCTCTATGAATTACAGAATTTTTTTCTGTAGAGCATCCTGAAAATACTATTGCGATAAATAAGAAAATAAAAAAATTTACAGCTTTCATTATGAGTTACAGTATACAATATTAACCACAATTCGATTAACTTATTGTATAGTCAGTATTGATTATTATAATTTTTAATTAATGACTAAATATATTTTGAGATATTTGTGGAAATAAGTTAATTAAATGACGGATTCTAAAAAAACTGAAACAAAGTTCAAAAATTGGGTAAAAAAACTTCAGGAAAGAAGAAGAGTTGTTGTTTTAGACGAAGAGAGTTTTGAAGAAAAAAGAAATTTTACAACCTCTAAATTATCATTATTTATAATTTTTTTATTCGGGGTCATTATTTTTTCTACAATAACTTTCTTCCTTATTTCATACACCTCTTTAAAAACATTCATCTCTGGTTATCCAAATCCAACAACACAAAAAGAACTTATAGATAAAAATATAAAACTAGATCAAAAACTAAATGAATTGGTTATCAAAACGGCTAACGAAGAGCAATATTTAAATAATATCCAAAAAATTCTAAATGGTGGTGTTCCTAATAACAGGGACACTCTTATTAAAATATTTAAATCACAAAATAAAAATAACAGTCAATTTATTTCAAAATCAGAAAAAACAATAAGAGAGAAAGTTAATAAAAGAGAAAAATATGATATTGACGTTATAGCAGGTAGTGTTACAACAAAAGATGTATTGCCAGAATTATTATTATTTCCTCCAATAATCGGAGAACTAACTAATAAAATGAATATTTCTGCTGGACATTTTGGAGTTGATATCATCGCCCCAAAAAATGAAGCAGTTGTAGCTATACTTAAAGGGACAATAGTTTATCAAAATTGGTCCCCTAACGATGGACATGTAGTCCATATTCAACATAAAAATAATTTACTTTCAATCTATAAACATAGTTCTGAAGTTTTAAAAAAAATTGGCGATTATGTAGACGCAGGGGAGCCTATCTCAATTGTAGGAAACAGTGGTGAACATTCTACTGGGCCTCATTTACATTTTGAACTCTGGCACAATGGGTATCCAATTGATCCAGAAAAATTTATCAATTTTAAATAAAGTTTTTTTCTTAAGATCATTATACTTAAATTTGCAAACTATTTTAAGGAATGAAAAAATTAGATGAATTTTGTATTCCATTTTCAAGCTTACAGTTTGGATCTAATTTCTTTAACTTTAAAATAAATAACTCGTTCTTTGAAGCTTTTGAATATTCTATTTATCAGGGATGTAATTTAAATTTAAATCTTGATTTTAGAAAAGAAAATAATTTAATGGATTTACAGTTTCACTATCACGGATGTGCATTAGTAGCATGTGACAGATGTTTAGATACCGTTTCAGTTGATGTGAAAAGCAACTTTAAAAGTGTTTTAAAATTTGGTCATGATTTTGAACAGATTATTAAAGATGATGTTGTTTATTTACCCTTTGAGAGTTATAATTATAATATTGCTCAACAATTTTATGAGCATTTTTTATTAAACTTTCCTAAAAAAGTAATTCATGATATTAACCAATGTAATTCCAAGCAAATAAGTATTATGGATTTATATTCCAATAAAACTGAAAATATTGAATTTGATCCTAGATGGAATAAGCTTAAAGATTTAAAAAACGAAAAATAAAAAATATTAAACAAATAAAGTTATGGCACATCCTAAACGAAAACAGTCCAAAACAAGAAGAGATAAGAGAAGGACTCATTACAAAGCATCTTCTCAACAACTAGCTACTTGCCCAACTACTGGTGAAACACATTTATACCACAGAGCCCATTGGTCCGAAGGGAAACTTTACTATAAAGGTAAAGTGGTTATGGAAAAAGAAGCTGTAGCTTAATTCCCTTCTTTTGAAAATTGGATTAGATATAATGGGAGGCGATAACGCCCCTAAAACTAACTTACTAGGAGCTTATCTAGCCTCAAAAGAACTCAGTAAAAACGAAAAAATAGTTTTAGTAGGAGATGATAAATTAGCTAAAAAATGGTTTTTAGCTAATAATATTAATTCCTCAATTTTCGACTTCATTCATGCCGATGAGGTTATTCTCATGGACGAGCACGCCACTAAAGCCTTAAGAAAAAAACCAAATAACAGTATTTCAGTTGGGTTTAAAGCTTTGAAAAATAAGGAAATTGATGTCTTTTCGAGTTCTGGAAATTCAGGGGCAATGCTTGTCGGAAGTATGTTTTCAATTGGGCCAGTTAAAGGGGTTATTAGACCTGGAATAACTTCTATATTACCTAAAGAAAATGGAGGAGTTGGATTAATCTTAGATGTTGGGGTTAATGCAGATTGTAAGCCTGATGTATTATTTCAATTTGCTATTTTAGGGAGTTTATTTGCTGAAAATGTATATAATATTAAAAATCCAAAAGTTGGCCTTCTAAATATAGGAGAGGAAAAAGGGAAAGGAAATTTGTTAACACAAGCTACTTACCAGCTATTGGAAGATAATGATGATATAAACTTCATAGGAAACGTTGAAGGAAGAGATCTTTTCAATGATAAAGCAGACGTAATTGTTTGTGATGGATTTACTGGGAATGTTGTATTAAAACTAGCAGAATCTTTCTATTCCATCATCAACAAGAAAAATTTATCTGATTCTTACTTTAATCGTTTTAATTATGAAATCTACGGCGGAACACCTGTTCTTGGCGTAGATGGAAATGTTTTAATAGGTCACGGAATAAGTAATGAACATGCTATAAAAAATATGATTTTACTTGGCAAGGATTTAATTAATTCAAAACTAAATTCAAAAATTAAAACTGCTTTTAAATGAAAAAACTAAATGCTGCAATTACTGCTGTTCACGGGGTTGTCCCTGAAAAAGTTTTGTCTAACAAAGACTTAGAACAAATGGTTGATACTAACGATGAGTGGATTGTTTCAAGAACAGGTATAAAGGAAAGACGGATAGTGGATGGTGGTGAAACCCTTTCAGACATGGGTAGTAAAGTAGTTAAAGAGATATGTAAAAAGAGAGGAATTTCAGCTCTAGAAATTGACATGATTATTGTTGGTACAGTGACTGGTGATCACAGATTCCCTAGTACTTCCAATATAATCTGTGATAAAAGTGGTGCTACCAATGCTTGGGGATTTGATCTTAGCGCTGCTTGCTCAGGATTTATATATACTCTTGTTACTGGCCAACAATTTATAGAATCTGGAAAATATAAAAAAGTAATTGTTATCGGAGGAGATATTATGTCTTCAATCGTAAGCTATAAAGATCGTAATACATGTATTATATTTGGTGATGGATGTGGTGGTGTTTTATTAGAGCCTAATATTGAAGGTTTAGGAGTTGTTGATTCTATTCTAAAAGCTGATGGATCAGGGAGAGATTTATTAATTCAAAAAAATGGAGGCTCTGCGTTCCCAATTAATAAAGATAATGTAGAACACCCTGATACTTTTGTTTACCAAGAGGGTAGATCAGTTTTTAAATTTGCTGTAACAAATATGGCAGACGTATCAGCAGAAATAATGAAAAGAAATAATCTTACAGGAGACGATGTTGATTGGCTTGTCCCTCATCAGGCTAACCTAAGAATCATTGATGCAACAGCTAATAGAATGAATCTTACTAGCGAGAAAGTGATGATAAATATTGAAAAATATGGTAATACAACTTCCGGGACAATTCCACTATGTCTTTGGGAGTGGGAAAACAAACTGAAAAAAGGAGATAATATTATTTTAGCTGCATTTGGCGGAGGATTTACTTGGGGAAGTGTTTATATAAAATGGGCATATTAAATGCTTTATAGTTAATTAATTCATTTTTATTTTAGATTTACATAATATTTAATTCATATATATGAACGTTAATGAAATTCAAGATTTGATAAAATTCGTTGCTAAAGCAGGAGTAAACGAAGTTGAAATTGAAAAGAAAGACTTTAAAATTGTGATTAAGTCTGACTATATGGCTAAAAAGAAAACAAATTTTAAAGAAGAAACTAAAATTGTTCAACAAATTAGCCCAGTGGGTGCGATCCCCCCAGCTATGGCACAGCCGCAAATAATAACAGAAGCTGTAAATCAAGTTGAGAAAAAACCAGAGGAAGCTGAGAAAAAAGAAAACGATAATCTTATAACCATAAAAGCACAAATGATTGGTACTTTTTACAGGTCTCCATCGCCTGATAAACCGCCTTTTGTTGAAGTTGGTTCAGTTATTAAACCAGGTGACAAGCTTTGTATTATTGAGGCTATGAAATTATTCAATGAAATTGAATCTGAGATTTCTGGCAAAATTGTTAAGGTACTAGCTGATGACATAACTCCTATTGAGTTTGATCAACCTCTTTTTCTTGTAGACCCTTCTTAATAACAGAAAATTTTAAATATGTTTAAAAAAATTCTAGTTGCCAACAGGGGAGAAATTGCACTGCGTGTTATAAGAACCTGTAAAGAAATGGGGATTAAAACAGTTGCTGTCTATTCTACAGCTGATAAAGATAGTTTGCATGTAAAATTTGCTGATGAAGCAGTTTGTGTAGGCCCTCCATCAAGCTCAGAATCTTATTTAAAAATTCCTAACATTATTGCTGCTGCAGAAATTACTAACGCCGATGCTATTCATCCTGGCTACGGATTTCTTTCTGAAAATTCAAACTTTTCTAGAATATGTCAAGAACACGAAATTAAGTTCATAGGAGCTCTTCCTGAGCAAATTGATTCTATGGGAGACAAAGCTTCTGCGAAAGAAACTATGAAAAAAGCAAAAGTACCTACTATACCTGGTTCCGTAGGGTTAATTGCAGATATCAAAGAAGCTAAAAGTATTGCTAATAAAATAAAATACCCTGTAATGCTTAAGGCAACTGCAGGTGGTGGTGGTAAAGGAATGAGGTTATGCTGGGATGACAAAGAGCTAGAAGAAGGTTGGGAATCTGCAAGAACTGAAGCAGCTGCAGCTTTTGGTAATAATGGTATGTATATGGAAAAATTCATTGAAGAGCCTAGACATATTGAAATTCAGATTGCTGCTGATCAATTTGGTAAAGTTTGTCATTTATCTGAGCGAGATTGTTCCATACAGAGAAGACATCAAAAATTAGTTGAGGAAACTCCTTCTCCATTTATGACCAGTGCTTTAAGAAAAAAAATGGGTGAAGCTGCAAAAAAAGCTGCAAAAGCTGTAAATTATGAGGGAGTAGGAACAGTTGAATTCTTAGTTGATAAGTACCGTAATTTTTACTTTATGGAGATGAATACTAGAATTCAAGTAGAGCATACAATAACTGAAGAAGTTATTAATTATGATTTGATTAAAGAGCAAATTAAAATTGCATCCGGTCATAAAATTTCTGGTAAAGATTATTTCCCTGAAATGCATTCTATTCAATGTCGAATTAATGCTGAAGACCCTCATAAGGATTTTATTCCATCTCCTGGAAAAATCACCAATTATCATTCTCCTGGTGGACATGGCATTAGAATTGACACCCATGTATATGCTAATTATATGATCCCTCCTTATTATGATTCTATGATATCTAAATTAATAACAGTGGCTCAAACTAGAGAAGAAGCTATCCAAAAAATGAAACGTGCTTTAGAAGAGTATATCATTGAAGGTGTTAAAACCACTATCCCATTTCACCAAAAGTTATTAGAAAACGAAAAATTTTTAAGTGGTGATTTTACGACTAAGTTTATGGATGATTTTGAAATAAATTCCTAGCTTAAAATTTTAGACAATTTAAAGTTGGCTTCATTTATAGTCTTTATATTTTCAAAAGTCATCATTAATTTTTGATTTTTCTCTTTTAAAGAAACTCCTTTTTTGTTCTTCTGAACATAATTAAGCACTTGGGTAAAAGTTTCTGATTCAAAATAACTAGGATATGTTGTAGTAAATTTACCTACCATTTTTCCTTTTTTGATGATCAATTTTTCAAACCCAATTTTTTTAGCAATCTCTCTAAGGTTTAAAGTATTTATAAGTTCTTGTGTCTCTGTAGGTAATTCTCCAAATCTGTCTTTGAGTTCTTTGATAAAAGATTCCTTCGCCTCAATAAAAGTTAGTTGATCTAGCCGCTTATATAAATTTAATCTTTCATTAATTTCATTAACATAGTCATCAGGGATAACAAGAGACAAATCCGTTTCTAATATGCATTCATTTACAAAGCTTCTATTTTCTAACTCCTTAGAAAAAGTAGATTTAAATTCATTTTCTTTCAATTCTAAAATGGCTTCATCTAGAATTTTTTGATAGGTATCAAATCCTATATCATTTATAAAGCCACTTTGATTAGCACCTAATAAATCTCCAGCTCCTCTAATATCTAGATCTCTCATTGCAATGTTAAAACCGCTTCCTAAATCAGAAAATTGTTCTATAGCGTGTAATCTTTTTCTTGCTTCGGTAGATAAATGTTGTGGTGGTGGTGTAAATAAATAAGCAAATGCCTTTTTATTAGATCTCCCAACTCTGCCTCTTAATTGGTGTAAGTCAGACAGGCCAAAATGATTAGCATTATTTATAATTATGGTATTTGCATTAGGTATGTCTATACCAGATTCGATTATGGTTGTTGCCACTAAAACATCATATAACCCATCCATAAAGTCCAATATAATAGCTTCTAATTTTTTTCCCTCCATTTGACCATGTCCAACTGCAATTCTTGCATTAGGACATACTCTTGAAATCATTCCAGCAATTTCATTAATATTTTGGACTCTATTGTGAACGAAAAAAACTTGACCTTCTCTTTCTATTTCGTAATTTATTGCTTGGATTATTGTGTCTTCAGAGAAGGTTTGTACAATAGTTTCAACGGGGAATCTATTTTGAGGAGGTGTGTTAATAATAGATAAATCTCTAGCATTCATTAAGCTAAATTGTAATGTTCTAGGGATAGGGGTAGCTGTTAATGTTAACGTATCCACATTAACTTTCATATTTTTAAGTTGATCTTTTACTCCAACTCCAAATTTTTGTTCTTCATCAATTATAAGCAATCCTAAATCTTTAAAAATTACATCTTTTCCAATTAATCTATGGGTTCCAATTAAAATGTCAATTTTTCCTGATTTTACTTTTTCTAAAGTTGCTTTTATACTTTTTGATGTCTTAAATCTGTTAATATAATCAACTTCGCAAGGGAATTCTTTAAGCCTTTCAGAAAAAGTTTTATAATGTTGAAAAGCGAGAACAGTTGTTGGTACAAGAATTGCTACTTGCTTACTATCGGCAACCGCTTTAAAAGCGGCTCTGATAGCTACTTCGGTTTTCCCAAAACCTACATCACCGCAAACAAGCCTATCCATTGGTGTTGGTTGTTCCATATCTGATTTAACAGCAGCTGTAGAAGATAACTGATCTGGAGTATCTTCATAAATAAAAGAAGCTTCTAGTTCATTTTGAAGGTAGGTGTCTGGTTGGAATTCAAAACCCTGCTGAACTTTTCTTTTGGCATAGAGCTGAATTAAGTCGAAAGCAACTTCTTTTATTTTTTTCTTTGCTTTTTGCTTAGCTAAAGACCAAGCGGGAGATCCTAATTTATTTAAAGTAGGTTTAGTACCATCTTTTCCAGAAAATTTACTAATCCTATGTAAAGAATGGATGGATACGTAAAGAATATCTCCGCCCTTGTAGATTAGTCTTATGGCTTCTTGTTCTTTTCCTTGAGCATCAATTTTTTCTAAACCTGAAAATTCTCCTATCCCATAATCAATATGTACTACAAAATCACCTTTTTGTAGGTCATAAATCTCTTTAAGAGTAAAAGTTTCTTTAGATTTTGAGATACTTTTCCTAGAATTAAATCTATGATACCTTTCAAAAATTTGATGATCTGTAAATACTACCAACTTTTCATTGTGATCTATAAATCCTTGATGAATACCAATTGGAATAAAACTACAAATTGCATCTTTTTCAAGTTCAATAAATATAGATCTTAGTCTATTTAATTGAGATTCTTGATCAGAGCATATGAATATTGAATAATTGTTGTTTTTCCATTCTTCTAGCCTTGAGACCAATAGGTCAAAATTTTTATTGAATTTTGGCTGATCTACTGTATTGGAATCTATTTTAATTTTTTCTTCTGAATCTATAATTCTGTTCCATTCAATGGTAGGGTATTCTTTTATTTTTGACAAAAATTCCTGTGGAGATAAATACATTTCTATTGGAAGAGGAACTTCGCTTTTATCAATAATTTTGTTAAATACTTTATTGGCAACTTCAAACCCTTGCTCCATTCTTTTTTGAGCAATTTCTAAATCTTTACCCCAAATAATGGTGTTTTTTGGGAAGTGGTCTAAAAAAGATACTTTATTAAGAGCTAGTTTAGGATTATTTATGTTTGGAACAATTTTAATTTTATTTAATGTTGTTTTAGAAAGTTGATTTATTGGATCAAATTCTCTTATAGATTCTATTTCATCTCCAAAAAGTTCTATCCTGTAAGGAAATTCATGGTTAAAAGAAAACACGTCTATAATACCACCTCTCACAGCAAATTGTCCAGGCTCATAAACATAATCTACTTTTTCAAAATCTAGATCTATCAATAACTCATTAATTAAATCTAAATCTAGATCCTCTCCAACTGCAAGAGAAATTATATTTTGTTGCAGATTTTTTTTTCCAATTACTTTTTCAATAATTGCTTCTGGGTAGGTAATAACTAAAAGTGTTTTTCTATGTTTATCTAAAGAATCTATTGCTTCCGTTCTTTGCAAAATACTGGTTGAGTCGGAATCCATGATTTGATATGGTCTTCTGTAAGAAGCTGGATAAAAAAGCAACGTGATCCCTCTCTCATTATCAAATAAATTTTCTAAATCATTAAAAAAATATAGCGCTTGTTCTTTATCTGCTAGTATAAATAAATGATTCCCATTTTTTTCTTGAATTATGCAGTGGCTTAAAAAAGAGATGTAAGATCCTGAAATATTTTTCAATGATATTCCATTATCCTCAGACATAGAATTGAGAATTTTTGAAAAAGTATTGGAATTAGATATACTTTTTTTTATTTCACTCTTACTCACTTGCTAAAATTTCTTCAAGTTGATCAATCATGTTTTTAGAACCAACAAAAAAAGGTACTCTTTGATGAAGTTCTGACGGAGAAATATCCATTATTCTTTGATCTTCTGAAATAGCTCTTCCTCCGGCTTGCTCAATTAGAAAAGCTAATGGAGCACATTCATAGGTTAATCTTAATTTGCCAGAAGGATTTGTTGTAGTTGAAGGATACATATATATTCCACCTTTAATTAAATTTCTGTGGAAATCCGCCACTAAAGAACCAATATATCTTGAACTGTAAAGTTTTTTACCATTCCTTTTCTCTTCCGATTGGCAATAAGATATATAGTTTCTTACTTTTTTTTTGAACTGTAATAAGTTACCTTCATTAACAGAGTAAATAGTTCCGTTATTAGGTGTTTTCATATTAGGATGAGATAAAAAGAAAACACCAATACTTGGATCAAAAGTAAACCCATTTACTCCTTTTCCGGTGGTATATACTAGCATGGTTGATGAACCATAAATAATGTAACCTGATGCCACTTGTTGCTTTCCAGATTGAAGAAAATCTTTCATTTCTACAGGTTTACCCTTGTCAGATTGCCTTTTATAAACACTAAATATAGTGCCAACTGAAACATTTACGTCGATATTTGATGAACCGTCAAGCGGGTCAATTAATACAACATATTTTGCATCATTATTAACATTATCATTAAAAGCTATAAAAGAATCGTTTTCTTCAGATGCAACTCCGCATATTACTCCCCTTGCCGATAAAGCATTTATAAATGTATCATTTGCAAAGATGTCTAATTTCTGTTGTTGTTCTCCTTGTATATTTTCTCTTCCAGCTGAGCCTAAGATTTCTTTAGCTAGTCCAGCCTTATTGATTTGATGACTTAAGATTTTTGCAGACAACTTAATGGCACTCAATATTTTAGATAGTTCACCTGTTGATCCTGGAAAATTATTCTGTGACTCAACTATAAATTCTCCAACTGTGACGTTTTTCATTAAAAAATTTCTATAACATTAATAAGAGTTACAAGATAGTAAAGGAACTTACAACCAAATTATTAAATCATAAAAAATATATAAAATATTTTTCTTCGTGTTTTAAATACACTATCTTTTTTTATTATTTAAATTAAACAATAATGACTGTTCCAAAAAAAAGAACTCTAAATGAGATGAGGCAAACAAAAGATACTTTTTATATAGTTCCTGAATTAAAGAAAGAAGATAATACACTACACCTTTTTAAAGAATTTTTTAATAAAAAGAATAATATAAGCGCTGCCAATTACCTTGAATTCGTGTCATTTATAAAGGAAAAAGGATTTCAAATAATCAAAAAATAAGTTTTGAAAGCAATTGGAAGTAAATTGAACTTTATTTTCCTGTTTATAGTAGTCCTAATCCTCCAATTGGGAAATGACTCATATTTCTTGGAGGAAAGTCAAGAAATAAAAATAGACAGTGGAGATACATCATGGATGATTGTGTCATGTGCATTTGTACTGCTAATGACCCCTGGGCTTGCTTTTTTTTATGGGGGAATGGTAAACATTAAAAATATCATTTCAACAATGCTACAAAGTTTTGTGGCACTTGGAGTTATTAGTATAGTTTGGGTACTTATTGGTTTCAGTTTGGCTTTCGGTGATAGTTTTTATGGCATTATAGGGAGTCCCTTTACCTATTTCAATTTTCATAATGTGACTCTAGCTCCTCATCCCGATTTTGGTTCAACTATTCCATTTTTATTATTCGCATTTTTTCAATTGAAATTTGCCATAATTACCCCTGCCATTATATCAGGTAGCTTTGCAGAAAGAATTAGGTTTAGAAGTTATATTTTATTCATGTTGTTATTTACAATATTTATATATTCTCCACTCGCTCATATGACATGGCATCCGGATGGGATCTTTAGAAAATGGGGAGTATTAGATTTTGCTGGAGGAACTGTAGTTCACATGTCCGCTGGATTAGCAGCTCTTTCTGGAGCAATTTTTCTAGGAAAAAGAAAAAAAATTGAAGAAAAACCTGCAAATATTCCATTTGTAATTCTAGGTACTGGCCTATTATGGTTTGGATGGTTTGGCTTTAATTCTGGATCCGCTCTAGGAGCAAATTTGGATGCTGCAATAGCATTTGCTAATACAAATTTGGCTTCTGCCACAAGTATGATTACCTGGATATTCTTTGATCGATTCACCAATAAAAAAATGTCTGCTTTAGGAGCTTGTATAGGGGCAATAGTTGGATTAGTTGCAATTACTCCTGCTGCCGGTTTTGTTACTCTTGGGCAAAGTGCTTTTATAGGTTTTGCAGCATCTGTTATTAGTAATCTTACTATTAGAATAACCAAAAAATCAAATATAGATGATACTTTAGATGTTTTTCCTTCTCACGGAATTGGTGGAATAGCGGGCATGATTTTAACTGCAATATTTGCCAATGAAGTTGGATTAATCTATGGTGAAACTGCCACATTTATGTACCACATTATCACCATAATAATTACTACAGTATTTACTTTACTAATGAGTTATTTGTTATTCAAATTAGTAGACTTAATAATTCCACTAAGAGTTCGTGAAGATCAAGAAGAAAGAGGACTAGATGCATCTCAGCACGGAGAATTATACAACTAAATTATGTGTGGAATTATAGCTGCCTTTGGCTTAAATCAAACTGAAAAAATCAGAAATCAGGTACTAAAAATGTCTAGAAAAATAAGATACAAAAGACCTGAATTGAGAAATTCTATGACTAATATGAAAAGAATTTAATGCTTTTTTTTGTTCTATAATTAAAATTTTTAAAATAAACTCTTAAAAATTGTCATTAATAGAATTATTTTCTTGTTTTTTTTAATCATATTATATATTAGCTTTAATATATATTTTATATAAAAATTGAAGAAAATATTCAAATTTGGAGGAGCATCTGTAAAAAATTCTGATGCAATAATTAATCTCAAAGAAATAGTTTCCAATCAAAAAGAGAATCTTACAACTATTGTTGTTTCAGCAATTGATAAAACAACCAATAATCTTGAAGAAGTTTGGAAGAATTATCAAAACGGGGATGTGATTTCTGCGATACAAAAAACAAATAAATGTATTGATTTTCATTATGAAATAATAAACGCTCTTTTATTAAATAGTGATGAAAAATTTTTGACTCAATTTAACTCTTTTTGTAATCAGCTTAATGATTTTTTACAAACCTCTCCCGGGGAAGATTATAACTATAGTTATTCAAAAATTGTTTCATTTGGTGAGCTATGGTCAACAATTATTATATCATATTTCTTAAAATCTCAAAAAATTTCCAATAAATGGGTAGATGCTAGAGCAATAATTAAAACTAATAATAGTTACGTTGACTCAAATGTTAATTGGAAGAAGACTAATAAACTAATAAATCAAAATCTTTCCAATAATAAGCTTTCTATCACACAAGGTTTTATCAGTTCTAATTCAATAGGAGAAACTACTACATTGGGTAGAGAAGGAAGTGATTACACAGCTTCTATAATAGGTTCTTGTCTAGATGTTAATGAGATTATAATATGGAAAGATGTAGACGGGCTCTTAAATGCTGACCCAAAATGGTTTAAAAAAACAAGAGTTCTTCAAAATATTTCCTATAAAGAAGCAATAGAACTTTCTTATTTAGGCGCTTCAGTAATTCACCCAAATACAATTAAGCCACTTCAAAATAAAAATATTAATCTTAAAATAAAATCTTTTTTAAAACCATCTCAAAATGGCAGTTTAATCAGCATAAATGGTTTAAATGATGGTGAAACACCCTCCTTTATATATAAACCCGATCAATTTCTTTTATCGATCACAACAAAAGATTATTCATTTATTTTTGAGGAACACATCAGTGAAATTTTTTCAATCTTTTATTCTTCAGGTTATAAAGTTCATCTAATGCAAAATTCTGCTCTAAGCTTTTCAGTTTGTGGAATAATTAACCCTATTAAATTAAAAAAGCTGATAATTGATTTACAAAAAAATTATATGGTAAAATATAATGAAAAGGTAGATCTACTTTCTGTGAGACATTATAAGAGTTTAGACCTTCCGGAATTTTTAAAATCAAAACAAGTTTTAATTGAGCAAAGAAGTAGATCTACTATTAGATTTGTTCTTAAAAACAAGTTATAACAACATCCAAAAAACAGAAACTTAATAATAAATATTATATTAATTTGGTTGCAAATAGTAACTTAAGATCCTTTAGTAATAATTTCCACCAATCAAGGATAATTAGTATATAAAGTTCGTTTTAAGGTAAATTAATGTTTGTCTTAGATTGAAAAAACTTAATTACTTTTTGTTATTTCTAAAAATAACTTTTTAGAAAGCATTTGAGAATGGTCTTTTTTCATAAAAGAAGTACTCCAATTAGCAAGCTCTTCAAGTATTGGTCTTAAGGCAAGACCTTTTTTTGTTAGTTTGTAGTGCTTCGTTTTTTTATTTTCTGCAACATCATTTCTTGTTAATATACCCTTTTCTTCTAAGTTTTTAAGTCTATCTGCTAATATATTGGTAGCTATATTTTCTAAGGAATTAGAAAAATCCTTGAATGTTTTTTTTTTAAAATAAAGTAAGTCTCTAATGATTATAAGTGACCATTTATCACCGATTACATCAAGTGTGCAACTTATTGGACAATTTGATCTAAATTTCATAAATATTTATTATTTAACAAAAATAAAATAAAAAAATTGCATTATTTTTTACATATGTTAAAACGTCATAATACATTAAAGTGGGGGGGTAGATATTATTAAATATTTATTATAAAAATTAAGACTTTCTTTAACTAGATAGTGTTGTTATGACAATATCTTTGTTTAACTCTGATAGATTATTTGTAAACAAATTTAAAAGTGTATTTTTTTTGTTACTTTTACTATTGATTATACTTTGCGTATTTTATACAATAAATTATTTTAATTACATCTTTAACAAACTTAAATCATGTTTAAACATTCTCTCCTTTCATTAGCCATTTTAATGAGTGTCCAGTTAATATCTCAAACCAATAGTATTTCTGGAGTTATAAGAGATGATGCTACTGGGATAGGCATCCCGTTTGCAACCGTTCAAGTAAAAGGTACTGAAAAGGGAACAACCTCTGATTTAGATGGTAATTTTAGTATTGAAGCTGAAACTAATCAGGTTTTGGTTATTAAAATGGTAGGATATGTAGCAAAAGAAATGCTTGTTGAAGGATCTGGAAACTTTGACTTTAATATGAAAAATGAAACTTTAAAAGAAATGGTTGTTGTTGGGTATGGGTCACAGGAATCTGAAGATGTAACCGGATCAATTGTTCAAGTAGGTTCTAAAGAAATTATGCAAACAGCAGTTGCTGGAGCAGCTGATGCACTCCAGGGAAGAGCAGCTGGGGTAGAGGTTGTAAATAGCAATGGTTCTCCAGGGTCAAATACCGAGGTTAGAATTAGAGGGCTAGGATCAATCAACGGTTCTCCAGTATTATACGTTGTAGATGGTATGCCTTTGGACGGATCCGCTGTTAATGCAATTGCTCCACAGGACATTGCAACTATAGATGTATTAAAAGATGCCTCTGCTGCAGCTATTTATGGGGCAAGAGCAGCTGGTGGGGTTATTTTAATAACTACTAAACGTGGTCAAAACGGAAAACCTAAAGTTACATTTGATAGTTATTATGGTGTACAATCTTTAATAAAGAAAATGGATATGATGAATGCGAGAGAAAATGCTCTTGGATTTAATTATGCAGATTCCGTCAGAGGAGAAACACCAGATGCAGATTTTTCTGATCCAGATGCCTTAGGTAATGGCACTGATTGGCAAGATTTACTTTTTCCCGGAGGAGCTATCTACAATGCTCACCTTAGTATTTCTGGAGGATCAGAAAAAGCAACTTATTCTATTTCACTTGATTATTTTGACGAAAAAGGAGTTGTCCCGTCTACTTTTTACAAAAGATATTCGTTTAGAAATAATTTAGACTTTCAACTTTCTGATAAAATTAAAGTCGGAACAAGTATGAGCCTAGTAAGAGACGGAGGTAAAGGAACTTCTTTTAATGGTGACAGACCTGAAAATAGTATATTATTAGCAGCCATGTCAATGGATCCTACCATAACCCCAACCACACCCTATACCACTTTCCCTGACACTTTAACTTTGGTTCCTGAAGATCATGAATTTTACAGTGCTAATGATTCCTTAGCTTGGATGAATACTCCAAGGGGAAATACTGGTAACCCCTTAGCTGCACTTTACAGAAACGGCACACAATATGGTATGACCTGGACTGATAAATTATTAACCAATAACTATTTAGAATATAAGCCGTTCGAATGGCTTACTTTAAAAACTATTATAGGTTGTGATTACTCTGTTCAAAACGGATGGTATTACAATCCTGTTTATTACATTGATGCTACAGATAAAAATGATATTGATGGGTTAGGAAACAATTACAATAAGTGGTTTTCTTGGAACTGGGAAAATACGATTCAAATTGATAAAAGTTTTGGAAATAATACAATTTCCTTACTTGGTGGAACTTCAGCCTATGACTGGGACAACAGAAACTATGGCATGAGTAAAACTTACCTTGGAGGTTCTGTCAATAACGAAGTCCCGATGAATATGTTGCTAAGTAATACAGGAGCTATAAATACGGCATATAATGAAGCTTACAATGGATTTAGCTATAGAAGATATGCATCCGTATTTGGAAGATTAAATTATGAATATAATGACTTATATTTTTTAACTGCTACTTTAAGAAGAGATGGTTCTTCTAGGTTCGGATCTTCAGAAAAATTTGGTGTTTTCCCTGGGTTTTCTGCTGGTTGGAAAATACATAACGAAAGTTTCTTTAGAGACTTTCAGGAAAATAATAGTCTAGATTTTATAAGTTTTTTAAAATTTAGAGGAGGTTATGGGGAAATAGGTAATAGTGAGCCTGCTGGAGATTTTGCCTACAATGGAACCACTTCAATAAATAGTAGTGCAGTGATTTTTGGCCCTGATGGAACACAAACTCAAATATCTGGTTCAACAGTAGATTATGTTCCTAATCCTTATTTAAGATGGGAAACTATAGGAATGACCAATATTGCTTTAGATGCTGGTTTTTTTAATAACAAATTATGGATCACTGCAGAATACTATGTTAAAACAACAACTGACATGATCATGGGAAATCCTAATATTCTTTCTGCGTGGGGAGTTGGTGGTGCGGCAAATACCAATATTGGCTCCATGGAGAATAGGGGCTTTGACTTTAGTTTAAGTTACCAAAAAATGGAGGGCGATTTTAATTATTCTATTTCTGCTAACATTAGTAGAGTTTCTAATAAAATTATCAAACTACTAGGAGATGAAAATTACGCAATTCAAGGAGGTGGATTTCATGCTTTAGAATATTATACTAGAACAATAGTTGGCAGCCAAGTTGGAGACTTTTGGGGTTACCAAGTCGATGGTATTTTTCAATCTCAGGACGAAGTGGATGCCTTAACTTACACAGATGATAACGGGTTAACGCAACAAAGTTATGGTCCAACAGTAGGTCCAGGTGACTACAGGTTTAAAGATCAAAATAAAGACGGGGAAATTAATGAAGAAGATAAAGTAAAAATAGGTTCCCCTTACCCTGATTTTACTATGGGACTTACAAGTAATTTTTCTTACAAAGGCTTTGATTTAAACCTTTTTATGTATTGGAATCAAGGAAACGATATATTTAACACTGTTAAAGTTTTTACAGAAACTCCTTATGAGCAAACCAATATGTCTAGTTATATGTTGACTGATGCTTGGAGACCTGATAATACAGACGCAACAATAGCTCAATTGGGTGGTGATAGACAAAACAACTACGCAAAATCTTCAGATGCTTTTATTGAAGATGGATCTTTTTTAAGATTTAAAAATATTTCGTTAGGATATACCATTCCAGAATCGCTTTCTAGAAAAGCCAATGTTGAAAAACTAAGAATTTATGTAGCGTTACAAAATTATTTCACCATTTCTAAATATTCTGGAAGAGATCCAGAATTGGGGAGTACTTGGGGAGTTTTTGTACAAAAAGCGGATTTAGGAAATTATACCATACCTAAAACTTTAAACTTTGGAATTAACGCAACATTTTAATTAAACCATTATGAGAAATTTTAAAAAACTAATTTGCTTTATCATTGTATTCACTAGTGCTTCATGTAGCAAAGAATGGTTAGAACTAGAACAACCTGGAAATAACGACAAGCCCTATTTTGTTGATGCTGGTAGCGCATATGAAGCTGTAATTGCCGCATACGATGTTCAAGCTTGGAGAATGAATGTTGTCTCTTTGTGGGCAGTAGGATCTGTAATGTCAGATGACGCAGTTAAGGGAGGAGAAAGTCCTGGTGATCAACAAGGAATGTATGATTGCATGAATTTTAATGCAACTCCTAATACGGATGTTCCTTCCTGGATATGGGGAGATTTATATAGGATGATAGCAAGAGCAAGTTTTGCAGTAGATATTATGATAGAACAAGATGCAAGTGGTGAATATAATATTCCTATGGATTTGGGTTTGAGAAACAGATTTATTGCTGAATGTAGATTTTTAAGAGGCTATTGCTATTTTAGATTGGTGAGAAACTTTGGGGGTGTAATGCTTTATACTTCTGCTGAGGACGATGGAACTACCCATGGTTCAGACCTTTCTAACACTAGGGCAACTCCAGAAGAAGTTTATGCTCAGGTAGAGGCAGATTTATTATTTGCATCTCAATATTTACCGGTAACTGTTCCTCTTGTAGAACAAGGTAGAGCAACTAAGGGTGCAGCCGATGGATTATTAGCGAAAACTTATTTATATCAACAAAAATGGGGACAAGCAAAAGCTCAATGTGAGGCAGTAATGAACTCCAGTGCAAATTATGGCCTAGAACCTAACTACGGAGACATTTTTTCTTCTAGCAAACAATGGGGACGAGAAGTGGTGTATTCTTTACACATGGTAGAAGATCCTGATGGTAACTGGGGGGAACATGAAGGTTCTTGGCTAAGTATTTGGTTTGGAGATAGAGATATGGGTTGGGGATATGGATTCAGATGTCCAACAACAGATTTTGTGAATGCATTTGAACCTGGAGATATTAGATACGATGCTACCATTGTAGAAGATGGAGAACAAATTCCTGGGATTTTTGGTGGTGCTCCACATGATTTTACAGGTGGTAGCTGGAACCCTCCAACTGGTTTTATGGGGCAAAAATATTTAATTCCTGATAATGAAAGACCAGTCACCGCCGATTGCAATGGTAATTTAGATTATATCTTCTTAAGATATGCAGATGTTTTATTAATGCATTCCGAGGCTTCAATGGAGTTAGGTGATAGTGCTAGTGCTATAAATTCTTTAAACTTCGTAAGAAATAGAGCTGGTTTAAATAATTATAATCCAGGAGCTTCGGTTATTTCAAGTTATAAAGAAACCTCACTTTTGGGGCATTCGCCACTTAGGGCAAGTATATATCATGAACGACGAGTTGAGCTAGGTCTTGAAAGTGATCGTTTTTACGATTTAGTTCGATGGGGTGATGCAGCAACTGTATTTCAAAACTTTGATGACAATGGTCAAACATATGGTAAAACCAACTATGTAATAGGATGTAGTGAGTTATTGCCAATACCAGCAGGAGATATTAATGCATCTAATGGTGCAATAGAACAAAATCCTTGTTACTAAAAATTAAAAGTACATTTCCAATATGAAATTTTATCTTAAAGTAATAGTACTATTCATAGGAATTAATGCTAATAGCCAAACTTTGCTTCATACCAACGGAAAGGCGATTGTAAACAACAGTGGTGATACTGTAATACTAAAAACAATGAATTTAGGTGGTTGGATGTTGATAGAGCCCTATCAAATTCAAGCAGCAGGATTTGCCTCAGCCCAATGGGAATTAGAAGATAAAATTGAACAACTAGTAGGCGCAACAGAAAAAGATATTTTCTTAGAAAATTGGTATGCTAACCACGCTAGAAAAATTGATATTGATTCTCTAGCCGCTTGGGGATTTAATGCAATTAGACTTCCTATGCATTACAATCTTTTTACACTTTCTATACAAGAAGAGCCCGTACAAGGTCAAAATACATGGTTGACCAAAGGTTTTGAAATGACAGATAGCTTGGTTTCATGGTGTAAGCAGAATAATATGTACGTAGTATTAGATTTACATGCTGCTCCGGGTGGACAAGGGGGTAATTCGGGTATAAGTGATTACAACCCTGCGTACCCATCGCTTTGGGAAGATGTTAATAATAGAAATAAAACCATGTCACTTTGGAAAAAAATAGCAGAACATTATGTCAATGAGCCTGCTATTGCTGGATATGACTTTTTGAATGAGACCAATTGGAATCTTGGAACCAACGAGCTGAGAAATTTTTATACTCAGTTAACTGATAGTGTTAGAGCCGTAGATACTAGCCATATTATTTTTATTGAAGGAAACTGGTATGCTAATGACTTTAGTGGGTTAACTCCCCCGTGGGACAATAATATGGTTTACAGTCCACATAAATATTGGTCTAAAAACTATCAAGCTGATATTCAGTGGGCATTAGATATTAGAAATAATTGGGATGTTCCTGTTTGGTTTGGTGAATCTGGAGAAAATTCTAATACTTGGTTCAGAAATGCAATAAGACTTTTTGAAGATCATGAACTAGGTTGGGCATGGTGGCCTATGAAAAAATTAGAGTCAATCTCATGCCCTATGTCAATAACTAAAACTGTAGACTTTGAAAACTTATTAAATTATTGGAGTTCAGGAAATAATCCTCCGTCTTCATCAACTGCAATTAATACTTTGTTTCAGTTAACTGAAGACTTAAAATTAGAAAATTGTACTTATCAAGAAGATGTAATTGATGCCATGTTTAGACAAGTTTATTCTGACGAAACCAAACCATTTGATAGTATAGCCAAAATACCAGGTAGAATTTATGCCCCTGATTTTGATAAAGGAGTTCTTGGTGCTGCTTACTATGACAATGGTTTCTCTGATTATCATGTTACTACAGGAACTTACACTGCTTGGAACGAGGGATGGTCTTACAGAAACGATGGTGCTGATATAAGTGAATGTAATGATGTTTACTTTTTTCACAATGGCTACCAAGTTGGTTGGTTTGAAGAAGGTGAGTTTTTACAATACGAAGTTGATGTAGATTCTTCTGGAGTTTATGATATTAACTTTAGATATTCAACAAATAATAGTAATTCTAAAATTTATTTTTCTGTTGATGATACCTTATTTACACCATCAACTCCTTTATCAAATACCAATAACTGGAGTTTTTGGAATACTGCAACTATTCCAAATGCCATTTTATATGCTGGAACTCATAAAATAAGACTTCACTGCGAGGAAGGAGAAATCAACGTGAATTCTTTTGAGTTTGTAAGAAATGGGGATATTTCATCAGTTGATGCAGCTTTTATTGCAGCAAAAACAACAGATGATTACAATGTGGAGCTATTATTAAGTAAGCCCATAGATTTTAATTCTATTCCTGCTGGTTTAATTAATAATCCTAATCAAGCATTTACAATTCATATAGATTCAACAAATAGCATTACTATTAGTGGTATTCAATACGACCCTAATATCCCTAGGATTATCAACTTACAATTAAATAGCGCCATTCAGGGATGGTCCACGATAACAGGTTCTGCAACTAAAGTTGCAGTTTCTTATTCCGGTAATCAAATAAATGCTAATGATGGTTCTGCATTAGCAGCTTTCTCCTACAGGCCAGTTATTAATGAATTATCATGTACTTATAACTGTATTCCTGGAAAAATTGAGGCAGAAAATTACTTTTTTGAATCAGGTATTTCTGTCGAAGGATGTTCTGACATCGATGGTGGGTATAACATAGGTTACTTAAATACTGGAGATTATGTAGATTATTATATAAATGCTAAATACTCTGGTAGTTTTCAAGTAAGTTATAGAAATGCTTCTAATGGTCATAATGGAACTCTTGAAATGCAATTAATTGATACCCTGGGCAATGCGACCACATTAAATCAAGCTAACTTTAATTCAACTGGTGGGTGGCAAACATGGCAAACAACGAATACATCTGAAGTTTTTTGGCTAGATAAAGGTGTTCACCATATTAGGGTATTAATCACTTTGCAAGAATATAATTTAAACTGGTTTCAATTTGATGTTGTTGCTAGCGATGGAACAATAAATTTATCAAAAAATACTGTAAATGTTTATCCTAACCCAACCAGTAATTTCATTACAGTAAGAAGCTTATATGAAGACAAAATAAGAGAGTTAATGGTTTTTGATCTTTATGGAAAGTTGGTGAAAAAGACAAATGAAAATATTCTAGATTTAAAAACTTTAAAATCTGGTATTTATTTCTTAAAAGTGTTCACTGCTAATCGAGTTGAGGAAATAAAAATTATTAAAAACTAATAATGATCAAAAAATTCTATCTAAATATAATTCTAATAATATTAGTCAATTTTGTTTATTGTCAAACCCTTCCCATAAATTTTGAAAATGGCTTAGTGATAACTTCGTCTTTTGTGGACTTTGACGGCGGAACAGCAAGTGTTGTTGCAAATCCACAGTCTTCGGGTATTAATATAAGTAGTAAGGTTGCTAAAATTGTAAGAAACGGGGGAACAACATGGGCGGGAAGTAAGGTAGTTCTTCCTTCTAATCTTGACTTTTCTACCAACAGTATAATCAAAATGAAAGTTTATACAAGCGCCCCTGTGGGAACAACTATAAAATTTAAATTGGAAGGCGGGGGGAATACAGAACGTGATGTTCAAACAACAGTTAGTAACTCTTGGGAAGAATTAAAATGGGATTTCACTGGTGAACCAGCCAATTTTAATACATTGGTATTTATGTTTGATTTTGGAAACGTTGGGGATGGGACAGCTAATTCTACTTTTCTATTTGATGATATTGAACAAATATTTGGAGGTTCTCAACTTGATTTACCAGTAACTTTTGAGGACAACACAGTGAATTATTCTACAACAGATTTTGGAGGCAACGTTTCTCAAATGGTAGTTGATCCAATGAATGCTAACAATAAAGTAATAGAAGTTATTAAAACAACTAGCGCTGCTACATGGGCTGGTACAACAATTGGTACTCCAGCGGGATTTTCTACCAATATTCCTCTTTCGCTTAACTCATCAATAATGACTGTTAAAGTTTGGTCTCCTGACGCTGGAATTCCGGTAAGATTAAAAGTAGAAGACGCTAATGACCCAACACATACTTGTGAAACAGAAGCCAATACCACAATTAGTGGTGGTTGGGAGATGATTACTTTTGATTTTATTAATCAGGCACCAGGAACAGAGCTTTTAAGTATTGGACTTGGCTTTGGGTGGACTTACAATATGGCTTCCATTTTCTTTAATTTTGGAACTGAAGGGGTTGTTGCTGGTGAAAAAATATACTATTTTGATGACGTTTGGTTTGGGGTTCCACCGTCTAATCCTAATAACATAGAGGAGTGTATTTGGAATGAAAAATATAATATTACTGTTTTCCCCAACCCAACGAAAGAAAATATATCTATTCGAACTCCTAATTATTCTGGAAAACTAGAAACACAGATTTTTGATTTGTTGGGTAATAATATAATGAATACATATTCAAGAAATTTTTCTTTAAAGACATTAAAAAATGGAGTTTATATTTTTAAATCTAGATTTGGAAGTAAAATTTCTGAAACAAAAGTTATTAAGGACTAGTCAATTTATTACCCTATTTTAATTATCGCTAGTTCTATTATTATTCTTACCCTGCTAATTAATTCATAACTGCTTATAAGAATACTAAGTAATATTTATAGCTACTGATCGAGTTTCTTTTTTGAAATCTCACAACTCGAGTTTTAATATATTCATTAAATTATACTTTTTTTAGAGCTTAAATTTTAGTTATTATAAAACTAATAAACCAATATGAAGACATTAAATAAAATAATATTACCTGTTTTTACAGTAATTATCCTATTTCTTATATCATGTTCTAATTGGGCTCAAACAGAAATACCCACTATTTTAGGAAGTATTAATGAAAAAAAAATCAAAAACTATTCCTATAATTTTTACAGATATTCTAGAAACGAAATTTTTGCACGTTTGGGGTATTCTTTTAAAAACAAAGAGCTAGATCTATATTTTAGTGCCCAACCATGGTATAAAAAGAATATAAATACAACCATCTCACTTACAGAAAATCAAAAAAAAATTGTAAAATTATTTCAATCTCTAGAAAAGCAAAATTCCAATAAAAAAAATAAAAGTATGCTTTTGGCTGGTTATCCTGTTTTTCTTGTAGATAAAGAAGCTTATCTTCTTCCAAAAGAATTTTCTTGGGCATTACGAATCACTACCCTTCCTAAAGAATATATTGCCTCTAAAGCCATTGATAAAATAGTATCAGAAAGACCATTTAAAAAACTTAAAGGTATTAATCTACTAGTTGCGTATGATTATGTAGGAAGCGACATAGAATCATGTGTACTTTTAGGGGCAGAAAATGGCAAATTTAATTATCTTTTTTCTAAAGAAGGCTATAGTTTAAAAGCTAGTATTAATAGTAAAAAAGAGATATTAATTAGCGGAACTAGAAAATCTTATTTATGTGGAATATTTATCACATCTTTTGAGTACTTATACTCTCCAAAAACTAAAAAAGGAGAACTACTGCCAACAAAGCAACAAGTAATTACCACCTCCAATCAAATTAGTTATGCTTTAGAAATAGAAAATAAAGAAGCTGCACCTTACAAAATTGTACTTCCAGTAAATACTGATGTTACCATTACTAAGTATATTAATAAACCCAACTGCTATTTTATAGAATCTAAACTAGGAAAGGGGTGGGTTTACCCAAAAAGAGTAGAAACTGATGAGGAAGGCTTTGATATAAGTAGCCTTTGTGAGCATTTTTATAGCGCGGGCTAGCAATTTATTTAACAATAAATAGAGTTAGTAGAAGCTTTTTTAAGTTAAAAACTACTTTGTTAAAGTATTAATATAAAATCCAACTTCAACACATCATATCTGCAGCAGAAATTGCTGGTAGAATAGTGGGCTTAACGTTGGCAATAAACCCCATTGATTCTACATAACCTACAGATGCTGAGACCAACTTATGAGATTGGTAACTTTGATCACTGTTAAAATCTAAATCTATAGAGTCAACCTTTATTCCTCTATCTTTTAAATAAATGGCAATATCTACTGACCTAGTGGTCTCTCCCCAAAGTTTAGTCCACATATCCTGAATTTTAGGCAGTCTTTCCTTGTGGTATAAAAAGTGGCAGCCAGTATTACCAATATGAAATAGCACAGTGGTTGCATAATTGGTATATTTAGAAATATTTTGACTATCACAACCTACATGAAGTTTTATTAAGAAATTAGAATTATCTAAAAAATATTTCTTTACATAAGATGAGATTTCATAATCATTATTATCCAATAACTTATTAAAATACATTTTATTTAGATTATCCATTAGTTTATTAAATATAAGAATATTTCAGATTCAAAATAATTACATCCAAAAAAGATATTTTATTAAAAAAAAAAAATTGTCACAACAAAAAATAAACGCTATAATTGAATTATCAAAATTTAAAAACACATGATAAATAGCCTATATATTTTAAATTTTATTTTGTTATTTAATAATGTTTTTACGATTCACAAAATTTATGATAAAAAAATATTTTATAATTTTGTTACCTATGAAAATGAATTGTATGTAAGTTCTAATAGTGGAATCTATAAGGTTAATTCATTAAAAGAAAATAATTTAATTCATTATAATAGATCTACTTCTGGGCCTATAAAATCTGATTTTTCAAAAGATGATGATTTTAAAATTAAATTCATAAATCCTCCTAAAATATATCCTGATTTTTACTCAAAATCAGTAACTGATTTTGCATATTTAGAAAACATGCTATTTGTTATCGCAAGAGGAAAATTGTTAGTTTACGAGGATCTTTCGTATACCTTTTCACCATATGGGAGTGTGAGAGCAATCAATAAAAATGCTATTGGGTCTTATAACGGTGTGTATATCAATGGTAATAAATTAAATAAAATAACCTATACAGATGGTCAAATAAAAGAATTTGATAGTACAATTTTTGTGTGTTATAATGGTCTACTAACTTATGAAAATAATACAGAAACTATTGTGTATGACAACGATAATTCAATAAGAACCAATGGGAAATATGGAAATATATCAGATATTATTTTGATAGATAGGTCTAATTATTTAGCCATTTCAAACAAAGGAATTTTTAGCTATAATTATGATTCTAATATTTTTAAACTAATCTATACATGTCAAAATAAAATTATACCTATAAAAAATAAGATAAATAACCGGATAAAGGACAGAGAAGAATTTCACTTTATTGATAATAAAAGATATATTTCAATTAATACAAACAATCTCGAAGTTGATATTATAAACAATAATCTTAATAATAAAATAAGTGATATTTTAGAAAGTGAAATTAATGGTAATTATTTTTATGCTATTTCTGAAAATAAAGTATTGTTGACCTTAAAAAGAACAGCAAATGGGTTAAAATTAATAGATCAATTACTACTTAAAACAACTGCACATACAATTTCAGATTACGGTGATTTGGTATTTTTAACGGGAAATAACGGGTTAAGTATTTTCGATAAAACAAAAAAAAAGATATCCTATAATTATATTACAGATGAATTTAATAGTAATGCGGTTTATAAGTCAGATAAATTCATAAGTTTTGGTAGCATTCATGGTGTTTATACAATTAATAATGTAAATGATTTTCAAAGAAATCTAATTTACGAAGATTATAAAATTAATAATCAGGAACCGTATCTATACTTTGGAGCATTAATAATGATTATTATTTTAATAATCATTGTTAGATTTTTAAGAAAGAAAAATATTACTGATGACCAATTAGTTAATAGAATTAAATATTTCATTTCTAAAAACTTGAGTCTTGTAACTTTGAAAATGTTGGAAATGGAATTTAGCTTAGATTACAATGAAATAAATAGTTTAGATAGAAATTTCAAACCCGCTAAGTACATAAAAAAACAAAGATTAGAATTAACAAAAAAAATGCTATTAGATAATAAATCAATTTCAGAAATATCGACTAAAACTGGGTACTCAGAAACCTATCTCATTAAGAATAAATATAAGTTTTCTAAATTGAAGATGTAGTTTTTCTGTAGCTTGAGGTAAACTTTTCACAACTAAATATAAATCTTTTTTAAAATTGGATGTTATTTATAAAAAAAAATATTTATCCACAGAAATAAATATTTGTATATATGTATTATAAATAATACGAATTTATGTTTTCTATAGAAGTCAATTGGTTTAAATACTTGACATTAGTTTTTTCTACTTTTTTTTTCTTACAAAAAGTTTCATTAGGACAAAATATTTTAACACAACCCAATTTCAGTTCTACTTATAATGACGACCAATTTGGTCAGAATAATTTTAGTTATAGAATTAACTTTCTTTTAACCTATTCTAATCGTAATTCTAATAATTATATTTTTCCAGGGTTACTTCAACCAAGCATTTTAATACCTGTTGTTGAGGATAACTACTATTCATTATACTCACCCACTGCTTTTAGTCCAGATGGGGACGGGATAAATGATTTATTTAAGGTTTATGGTCAAGGAATGTCAGATTTTAAAATTGAAATCTTTAACCGTTGGGGGCAAATGATTTATAAATCATTCCAGTTAGATGAAGGTTGGGACGGAACTTTTAAGGGCAAAAATTTACCAACAGGATCCTATGTTTACAAAATTAAAACAAGTGAATATAGTGAGGATAAAAAAATAGTTAAGACTGGTACCGTTGCTCTGGTTAGATAAATAATCTACTCATTGTTTTATGAAATCTTTTTCATAACTGTTCGTTTTCCTATCTATATTTAAGCGAATCAAGAAATTCTATCGAAAAGCTATCTTTTTTTACAGATTACCCAATATTCTCTATTTAAATCTATCATATCCTACTTATAATTTTAAAATTAAATAAGATCTTACTATAAAAGATGTTTTTTTTGATAATTAGATGTTTTTTTTAAAAAAAAAATTTTATCTGAACAAATTAATAATTGTAATTATGCATTGAACTAATAATAATAAAAAGATAATTACAAACTAAAAAATTGATTAGTTTAAGTTTTTTATGAATTTAAATTCGGTTAAAAATATAATAACATTTTTTTTATTCTTTATTTTTTTTCATAATATTTATTGTTGTCAAAATACACTATCGCAATCTTCGTTCAGTTCAACTTACAACGATGAAAAAATTGGACTGAATAATTTTTCTTATAGATTAAATTTCCTGCTCTCTAATTCGGAGTATGGCTCGAATAATAAGATTTTCCCAGGTGTTCTTCAAACAGAAAAGTCAATTGAAATACCATTTTTTATACCAAATGGGTTTTCACCAAATGAGGATAATTTAAATGATAGTTGGGTAATTGACGTATCGGACGAAATGCATAATTATAAGGTTACCATTTTTAATAAGTGGGGAGGAATTTTATATGCTGAAGAATATCCAAATAGCATTAATTGGGATGGAAAGTTCAATGGATCTTTAGTTCAACGCTCTGATTATTATTTTGTCTTTGAATCACAAAATCAAACTTACACTGGATCTTTAACTGTAAATTATTAATGGATTTAATTAAACTCAACATATTATTTTTATTAATTAGTTCTATCGGTTTTTCGCAACAAACCATAACTAATAATCAATATTATTTGTTTGATTATTTTTATAATCCATCTTTTTCTGGCAAAGAATCTAATAATCCTCTATACATAAACTACATAGATCAGTGGGTTGGTTTTGAAAATTCTCCAAAAAAAATTACTGCAGGATTTGATTTTTCTTCGAATTCTAATAATGGATTTAGTATTTTATTTACTCAAAACAACCAGGGAGGTTCATTTAAAGAAGATCAATTAAATTTTAATTATTCAAAAAAAATCGTTTTTAATAAAGAAAATAAACTGTCTTTAGGATTGGGGGTTTTTGCATCTCAAAACACTTCAGATTTTTCCAATATAAGTACAGCAGTACCTAACGATAATATTTTTACTACAAGTGCAAACGAAATTATTTTAGATGGTTCATTTGGTTTAAATTTTAGTAGCAAGAACTTTGATATAGGTATTTCATCATTGTATTTGAACAACTCAAACTTAGAAATCACTAAAAATCAATTTCCTAAATCCTTCAGAAATCGCAGACAATACTATTTAATTTCTAGTTATTCTTTTCGACTCAATGAGAAGATTTCTTTAATCCCTAACATATTGTTTAATTTTCTATCAAAAGATTTCTTTTTAAGATCATATTCTTTATTAGCAAATTTCAACGAAACTTTCATTTTTGGATTGGCAAATAGAAATTACGCTACCAACTTAGAGGCTAGTGAAAATCATCCGAATTACAGAAATTTGACATTAGCCTTTATATTAGGTTACGAATTCAAGAAATTTTGTACTTATTATAATTATGAAATTTCTAAAAATATTTCATTTCCTACCCACGAATTAACAGTTGGGTGTAAGTTTGAAAAGCTTAAGAAAAACAGATTTATTGAAATAGATTTTCAGTACCCATTACCTGAAAAAAAGAAAGGTTTGAACTATCAAAACACTAAGTCAGATAAAGTCTTGGTGAAAAATGAAAAAGCTTTAGAAGTTAGTGAATCACCCGATGAAGAGGTAACATTTAAAGACTCTTCAGAGTCAGATTCTATAAAGAGTAAGTATTCTCTTCATTTATTTCCTAATGTAAATTTTGATGACCTTTCGCTTAGATCTGAAAATGAGACCAATGATTATATTTTTGAATTTGAAAAGCTAACTACAGAGCAGATAAATGATATTAATTTAATTATAGTTGATGCTGATGGAAACATACTATCTACTGCGGTAAAAACAGAAGATGGCTTCACATTTAGTAAAATATCATACTCTGGAGAATACTTTTATAAATTGGAGAATATGCCCGATGGGATAGCTGTTGATTTTATGGAGATTAACATAATTGAATCGGGGGTATCTAAAAAAATAGTAGCTAGCTTAATTAATGAAGAAAAGACCTTAGAAGTTAGTGAGTCACCCGATGAAGAGGCTATACTTAAAGATTATTCTTTAATTCAAATAAAAACACCTAGGACTGTTGGCGATAGTAATTTATTTGAGAAACACTTTAATAAATTTAATTTCAATGAGAGTAACAAATATAAGTCTGATAAAAATGTAGAGTTTTCTTTTGATAATTATTCAATTACTCCAAGCTACAAAGTTTTTCTTGATTCGTTAAAAGAGTTTATTGAACAACATGAAAATATTTCTGTAATTATTGAAGGTCATACAGATAATGTTGGTTCTGAGCAATACAACATGGCTCTTTCTCAGAGAAGAGCAACTTCTGTATTAAATTATCTTACAGAAAAAGGAATAGACAAAAAAATATTAACTGCTAAAGGTTTAGGTGAAGTAAAACCTGTTGCCTCAAATGCTAATCCAATTGGAAGAGCATTAAATAGAAGAACTGAAATATATATAATTTATTTAAAAACAAAAGAATGAAAAAAACAATTTATCTAATCCTTTTTATTTGTATTAACAACATTGCATTATCACAGAATCACGGCTTTAGTTTTAATAGTATATTAAGAGATAACACTGGCAGCCCAATTACCAATATGGAAGTTGACATTGTAATTAATATTTATCAAAACAGCTCCAATAGCACTCCCTTATATGAAGAAAATTATTTTGGATATGAAACTAACTTTCTGGGGTTGATAAATCTTAATATTGGTGAAGCTGATTCAATAGCTTTTAATGCAATTGACTGGTCAAATCCTCCGTATTTTTTAGAAGTAGAAGTAGATGGAGATGTCCTAAATTATAGTGAAATTTTAGCAGTCCCAATTGCGATGTATGCAGTTTATGGTGAAGATGCTGATGCAGATCCTACTAATGAGTATAATACGTCATTTGTCTTAAATGGAACTAATTTAGGGATAACAGATGCGGGCGGAACACAAACAGTAGATTTATCTTCTTTAACAGGAGCTGGATCAGATAATCAAAATTTAACTGGCGCTACATTAACTGGGACTTCTTTACAGATAGATATTGAGGATGGAACATCAACTACAGTAGATTTATCAGGATTACAAGATGGGACTGGAACGGATGATCAGAATATTATTGGTTCTGCTTTATCAGGAACCAACTTAACCATTGGTATAGAAGGGGGAACTAGTGAAACTGTGGATTTATCAGGACTACAAGACGGAACTGGAACAGATAATCAAAATTTAAGTGGTGCTACATTAACAGGAACTTCTTTACAGATAGATATTGAGGATGGAACATCAACTACAGTAGATTTATCAGGATTACAAGATGGGACTGGAACGGATGATCAGAATATTATTGGTTCCGCTTTATCAGGAACCAACTTAACCATTGGTATAGAAGGTGGAACCAGTGAAACTGTAGATCTTTCATCATTACAAGACGGAGTTGATGATGCAGATAACGATCCATCTAATGAGTATAATACATCATTTGTCTTGAGTGGAACTAATTTAGAGATAACAGATGCAGGTGGAACACAAACAGTAGATATATCTTCTTTAACAGGAACAGGAACAGACGATCAGAACATTACCGGTTCTGGACTATCAGGAAATACTTTGACTATTGGTATTGAAGGTGGAACTAGTGAAACTGTAGACTTAAGTTCACTAAATAATAGTGGAACAGATAATCAAAATTTAAGTGGTGCTACATTAACAGGAACTTCTTTACAGATAGATATTGAGGACGGAACATCAACTACAGTAGATTTAGCTGGATTACAAGATGGGACAGGAACCGACGATCAGAACATTACCGGTTCTGGACTATCAGGAAATACTTTGACTATTGGTATAGAAGGTGGAACTAGTGAAACGGTTGATTTAAGTTCACTAAATAATAGCGGAACAGATAATCAAAATTTAAGTGGTGCTACATTAACGGGAACTTCTTTACAGATAGATATTGAGGACGGAACATCAACCACAGTAGATTTAGCTGGATTACAAGATGGGACAGGAACCGACGATCAGAACATTACCGGTTCTGGACTATCAGGAAATACTTTGACTATTGGTATCGAAGGTGGAACTAGTGAAACTGTAGACTTAAGTTCACTAAATAATAGTGGAACAGATAATCAAAATTTAAGTGGTGCTACATTAACAGGAACTTCTTTACAGATAGATATTGAGGATGGAACATCAACTACAGTAGATTTAGCTGGATTACAAGATGGGACAGGAACCGACGATCAGAATATTACCGGTTCTGGACTATCAGGAAATACTTTGACTATTGGTATCGAAGGTGGAACTAGTGAAACTGTAGACTTAAGTTCACTAAATAATAGCGGAACAGATAATCAAAATTTAAGTGGTGCTACATTAACGGGAACTTCTTTACAGATAGATATTGAGGACGGAACATCAACCACAGTAGATTTAGCTGGATTACAAG